>PVML01017673.1_pt1:35000-466965 | contig 466965 bp, 397 predicted proteins | sample 1853371 | NCBI WGS metagenome assembly PVML01 (sample SAMN08533508, study PRJNA380276) | Human gut metagenome, whole genome shotgun sequencing project. | isolation source: participant 1, chromium library | host: Homo sapiens | collected 2017 | reverse complement strand
CCCGTGGCCCCCCCCCCCCCCCCCCCGGACGATCTATACTGGAAGGCGAGAGAGCCGCTGAAAGGGAGCGAACCGAAAGGACGCATCATGAAGAAGGGCTACATCGCCGTCGGCGTTCTGTTCGCTATCGACGTCGCCGTGACGGCGGCGTTCGTGGCGATCATGCCCGACCAGGTGCCGGTCCATTTCACGGGCGGCGAGATCGACCGCATCGGCAGCAGGTTCGAAAGCTTCACCGCGCCCGCTCTCGCGCTTGCGTTCGGCCTGTTCATGATGTTGCTTACGAGGTTCGGCGACTAAGGCAACCGCGCAACCATGATGAAGCTGACCGTCGGCATGCAGGCGATCTTCATCGCCGTGACGGTGTTCGCATCCCTGAACATCCTGTCGCACGACGTTTCGGATATCTCCCTCGGCGCTCCCGACGCCGGCATGTCGAAGATCGCCGCTTTCGTCATCGGCGCCACGCTGCTGTTCCTCGGCTACCTCATGCCCAACGCGACCCGCAACTCGGCCTTCGGCGTTCGCCTGCCGTGGACCCAGAAAAGCGATGCCGCGTGGCAGAAAGGCCAGCGCTTCGGCGCGCGCACGTCCATCCCCGCCGGCATCCTCATGATCGTCTGCGGCATCCTCTTCGACGGCGATCTCGCATTCGCCGCCACCATGGTCGTTTTCGCAGCCTGGGCGCTCATCAGCATCATCGGCTCGTACTTCGTGTGCAAGGACATCGATGACTGAGCAGTTGGCGAATCTCCACCGTTTGTTCGAGAGCTTTCCGCTCAGGCCCATACACACATCGCCGCTTATCCACAAAGCAAACGACTACTATCACTGGAGCTACGAAGACCGGCGATACCTTTTCAACCGAATGTTCGCCTTTATACGGCACTGCCCCATTTCCTACCGCACCTTCATCGTCGAAAAGCGCCTATGGGAAGACAACTATCAGCTCACCGGTCGTTTAGCACGCGACCTCCACGCGTTTCGCGGGAAGCGGTTCGCCGGCTAGCGAACCGCTTCCGCAGCCGTTACAGCAGCACCCCCAGGGCCACGGCGATCGCAACGAGCGCGAGGGATCCCGCCATCGCGGCCACGTCGGCTGCGACGAATGGGTACTCCTTGTAGCCGCTCGCCGCGGTGCGCAGGTTGAAGCCGCGCACCTCCGCGGCGATGGCGGCGCTGTTGGTCTTGCGCACCGACGACACCAAAAGCGGCACGCACAGCGGCACCATCAGGCGCACCTTCCGCACGATGCCGCCCGCGTCGAACTCCACGCCGCGCGCCGTCTGCGCTTCCATGATGCCCTTCATGTCGTTCATGAACATCGGGATGAAATGGATGGTGGACGTGAAGGTGAACGCGTACTTGTACGGCACGTGCAGCACCTTCACCACGGCATTCGTGATGTCGTTCATCTTGGTGACGTAGAACACGAGGAACAGCGGGATGGCGGCAGCCACGAGGCGCACCACCGTGGTCAACGCCGCCAGCAGACTGCCCGTGCCGACGTAGCCCCACGGCAGCTCTACCAGCACCGCGCCGCTGGGCGTCGTGAGCACCTGCACTACAGCCAAGATCAGCGAGAACGCGAACACCGCCTTCGCCAGACCGATGGCGGGCCTCACCATGCCGCACGTCGCGGCCAGCGCGAAGCCTGCCGCCAGCAGCACGGCCAAGAACGCGAGGTTGCTGGAGCAGAAGCACGCGAGCGCGAACGCCGCGGCCGCCGCCAGCTTGGCCACCGGGTTCATGCGATGCAGCGGACTGGTGCCGGGCACGTATTCCAGAAACGAGCTCATGCGCACACGCTCCTTTCGCTCGTCCGAACTTCCTCCATGACGGCCGCGGCCATCTCGTCCACCGTGTTGGCGCGGCCGACGGGCTCGTCCGCGAGGCGCGGCATCTCGCGGCCCAGCTCAAGCGACAACTCCACGATCTGCGGCGGGACGAGCGAGGCGCGCTCGAGCGTTTCGCGGTTGCGCAGCACGTCGAACGTGGGAGCGTCGTCCACCACCTCGCCGCCGCTCATCACGATGCAGCGCGCCGCGTAATCGGCCACCACCTCCATGTCGTGGCACACCATGACCACCGTGGTGCCTCGCTCATGAATGCGGCGGATGATGTCCATGACCTTCACGCACTCGCGATAGTCCAGGCCCGTCGTGGGCTCATCGAGCACCACCACCGGCGGCGCGAGCACCACGATGGACGCCAGCGCCAGCAGCTGGCGGGCGCCGCGGTTCAACAGGAACGGGTCGTCGTCGGGGTCGAAGGCGAACTCCTCGACGATCGCGTCGACGCGCGAGTCGGCGTCCGGTCCGTCCAGCCCCAGCGCTTTGAAGCCGAACAGCAGCTCCTCGCGCACCGTGTTGCAGCAGATCTGGCTGTCGGGGTTCTGGAACAAAAAGCCCACGCGGCGGGCCAGCTCGCTGGTGCGCAGGTCGCTCGTGGGGACGCCGTCGATGAGCACCTGGCCGGCATCGGGCTTGAGCAGGCCGTTCATCAGGCGCATCGTGGTGGACTTCCCCGCCCCGTTCGTGCCGACGAACGCGACGAACTCGCCGTCGCGGATGGTGAAGCTCACGCCTTTCAGGATGGGAGCCGACCCGTCGTAGGACGCGTGCACGTCGCGGAACTCGATCATGCGAGCACCTCCTTCAACGCCTCGCGCGCCTCGCGCACGTTACGGACGGGCGCGCCGGCGTACAGGCCTTCAGCGCGCAGGCGGTTCATGAGCGTGGTCGAACGCGGGCAGTTCACGCCGATGGCCTTCAGCTCGTCCGAATGTTCCAGCACCTGCGCGGGGGCGTCGGCGAAGCGAATCCGCCCCTCGTCGACGACGACCAGCATATCGGCGTACTGGGACAACAGCGCGATCTTCTGCTCCACCACCACGACGGTGGCGCCATGCTCGCGCGCATAGCGCGCCAAGAGGTCGAACACAGTGCGCGAACTCAGAGGATCGAGTTCGGCGGTAGGCTCGTCCAGCACGAGCACCCGCGGGTTCAGCGCCAGGACGGACGCGATGGCCACCTTCTGCTTCTGCCCGCCCGACAGCGACGAGATCACGCGGTCGCGCACCTCGGAGATGCCCATGTCGGCCAGCGCCTGCGCCACGCGATCCTCGATCTGGCCGCGCGGCACGCCGAAGTTTTCCAGGCCGTACAGGATCTCGTCCTCCACGACCGACGTGACGAACTGGCTGTCGACGTCCTGGCAGACGCTGCCCACCAGCCGCGACACGTCGGTGAGCGCGACTTCGCAGGTGTCCAGCCCGTCGACGACGACGGAGCCGTAGAAGTCGCCCGGATAGCAATGCGGGATGATGCCGTTCAGCGCGTAGGTCAGCGTGGATTTGCCCGAGCCGGCCGCCCCGGTGATCCCGACGAACGCGCCGTCGGGAATGTCGAGGTCGATGCCGCTGACCACCGGGCGGTCGCCCTCGCGGTACCGGAACGTGAAGTCGCGTATCTTGATCATGAAAGAGTCTTTCTGGGGTCGCAGGTTGGCGTAGTGAGTCAGCGAGGCGGGCTGTTTCGCCGTTCGGAGAACGGCGAAACCCTAGCGCTTCAGCACCTTCTTCAGCGGCATGGCCAGGACTTGGACGAGGATGCAGTTGAACGTGGCGGTGCCGAAGACGATGGCGGCGTACGTGGCCAGGGCCACCATGACGTCGCCGCCCGTGGACACCACGTTGATGTAGACGGACAGCAGGGCGAAGGTGCCGCCGGACACCACCGTGGAGACGAACGTGTTCACCAGCGGGTTGAGGTCGAGCTTGCCGCCGATGCGCAGGGGCACCTTGATCAGCAAGCCGCAGGCGAGCGCGCCCAGGACCTCGGAGGGGATGTTCAGAAGCGGCGTGGCGTTCAACAGGGGGATCTGGCAGATGAGGCCGGCCAGCAGGCCGATGACCAGGGCCTGTCCCAGCTTCGGACGGGTCAGGATGATGGCCAGGCAGTACATCGCGATGATGAAGTTCGGCTTCATGCCCATCGACGAGAGCAGCGAGCCCACCGTCAGCTTGAGCACCGCGCCCGCGGCCAGCAGCACGGCGATGAGGATGAGGTCCTGCGTGGACAGGCCCGCCCTGCTCGGCGCCGCCGCCACTTCGCGCTTGCGCGGCGCTGACGCCTCGCCTGCCGTCGCCGTTTGCGTCGCAACCTCGCGCTTGATCTGCTGTTCCATGTTCCTCAATCCTCTCTTGGCGGAGTCCCCGCCGGTCGCGTGCCCCTCCCGGGGCGTCTGGTTTGCCGGCACGAACTTCGCGGACGAGGATCACTCCGCGCAATCAACCTCATGGCCTCGGCGCTGTGCGCCCCCGCAATGAAAAAGACCTGTCCTTCTCATCGAAGGACAGGTCTTGTAAACCTGCGGTGCCACCTTCACAGTTGATTCCGCGATGCAGAACCCTCTCACGAACATGCCAACACATGTTCTGCCCTTAACGCAGGCTCACGGTCCAGATACTCGGTCAGCCCGGCCGCTTGCGCGCCGCGCCTTCCTTTCCCCTTTCCCTCGGCGATCCATTTACCATCCAGCTTACTGCGGGAATCCCAGCTGCGCCCGCTCTCTGTGAGTGCTCATGACGGCTTGACCTTCGCCTCATCGGTTTCAAGGTATTAAGTTGTGGCGCAAACTATAGCACAGTGTTAGGAAAAGCTGTCAAGAAGTTTTTCACAGCATCCGTCGGACGTGTCCGGCGTGCCAAAGGGACGGGTGTCTTGACACACGCCCCTTTGGCACCATTCCCTTGATACCATCAAAGCGTGTCAAATCACCCGTCCCCTTGACACGCCTTGTCGCCGGCCGACAGGTACGCGGCGACAAGGCGGCGCGTTTCGGCCGCCGACGGCTCCAAATCGCCGCACACGGTCAGCATTGAGCGAGTGCGGGCGAGGCCGATAGCGGTCGACGACGCCACAAGCGCCTCCTCCTCCACCGAGCGATCCGTCAGCATACGCCGTTCGGGGCACTCGGCTAAATGCGCGCGCAAAGCGTCGGCCATGGAGCGCTGAATAGCCAATATGTCGCGCTGACCTTGAAAGAACAGCTGAGGCATGGAGCGCAGCGCTTCGCGTCGCAGGTTCACAATGCCCTCGTCCACGCCCGAAGCGGCGCCCGTTCCCACTACGCCGACCAACACGTCGAGGTAGCAGGCTTCGCTATGCTCTTCGAGGATGCGAACCAGCTGTTCGTCGTCGGGAAACGAGTCCAGACGACCCATGATGGCGGCCGCTTTCGATGGGAAGTAGTTGAAGAACGTCTTCTTGGAGATCTCGGCACGGGCGCAGATGTCCTCTACCGTCACGCCGTCGTAGCCCCGTTCGATGACCAGCTCTAACGCCGCTCGCTCCACCGAAAGCCTGGCTTTGAGCTTCTTACGATACCGCAGGCCTTCCGCCGACGGCTTTGTCTGTTCCACGTTGCGCGCACCCTTTCATCGCCGCGATGTGCCGTTTCGGTGCAGGGTACCACAACTTTACTGCCGAGCACTTTTCATCTACCGAATGAATATTTATACTGAGTGTAAATCACGTCAACCGCATGACAACGGGCGTCTTTGAAGTCGGGTTAGCTGCAAGCTCCCCTTCAAAGGCGTTTTTGTTCGCAGCGCACATTCGGAAGGAACAGGTATATGGGTTTAACGCGCAAGCAGATCGTCATGCTGGCCGTGCTGGTGTTCGGCACGTTCGTGACGGTTCTGAACCAGACCGTCGTCGCCCCGGCGCTGCCGTCGGTCATGACCGAGATGAGCGTCGACGCCTCCATGGCGCAGTGGCTCACCACCGGCTTCACGCTGGTGAACGCCATCATGATCCCCATCACGGCTTTCTTGACGGACCGCTTCACCACCAAGCGGCTCTTCCTCGTGTCCATGGTTATCTTCACGTTGGGCAGCTTCCTTGCGGGCTGGGGTCCCAGCTTCGTCGTGCTGCTGCTGGGCCGGCTCGTGCAGGCCGCCGGCGCGGGCATCCTCATGCCCCTTGTGATGACGGTGCTCATGTGGACGTTCCCCGTGGACAAGCGCGGTACGGCCATGGGCCTGTTCGGCATCGTCATCGCGTTCGGCCCCGCCATCGGCCCCACCGTGGCGGGCGTCATCATCGACCGCTACACCTGGCACGATATGTTCTACATCATCACCGCGCTGTCGGCCGTCGTAGTGCTTATCGGCGCGTTCGTGCTGCAGAAGGGCGGCGAAACGAAGAAGGACGTCACGCTCGACGTGCCCTCCGTCATCCTGTCGTCGCTGGGTTTCGGCGGCCTATTGTACGGCCTGTCCACCATCGGCTCCTACGGCCTGCGTGCCGACGCTATCGCCGGCACGCTCGTTGGCGCGGTAGCGCTCGTGTTCTTCTTCCGACGCCAGCTGAAGATGGAGAAGCCCATGCTGCAGGTGCGCGTGCTGCAGAACCGCAAGTTCCTCATCGCCACGATCATCGGCATGTTGGTGCAAGGCGCGCTTTTGGCTGCAGGCATCTTGGTGCCTATCTACCTGCAGTCGCTCATGGGCTACTCCGCCACCGTGTCCGGCCTCGTGTTGCTGCCCGGCGCCATCATCATGGGTGCCATGGGGCCCATCGCCGGCCGTCTGTTCGACAAGCACGGACCGCGCGTGCTGGCGCTCGTGGGCATGGGCGTGCTCACGCTGACTACGTTCTGCTTCGCATTCCTGAGCACCGAAACCGGCATCATCACCTTGACCCTTCTGTACACCGTGCGCCTGTTCTCGCTGTCGCTGGTGAACATGCCCATCACCACCTGGGGCATGAACGCGCTCGACAACGAGCTGGTGAACCACGGCACTTCGGTGAACAACACGTTCCGCCAAGTGGCGGGCTCGCTGGGCACCGCCATCATCGTTTCGGCCTCCACTATCGCCACGAACATGAGCTCCCGGACGATGACTCCCACGCAAGCCAGCATCTTCGGCATCGACGTGGCGTTCGCCCTAGCCGGCGCGCTGTGCCTCGTCGGCTTCGTCATGGTCGTGGCGCTGGTGAAGAACAAACCGGGCGAGGCCGCCGAGAAGGATCGGGACAACTCCCGCCGCACGGTGCTGGAGTCCATCATGAAGCGCGACGTGTACACGCTGCCCGCCAACGCCACCGTGGCCGAAGCCATGCAGGTGCTGATGGACCGGCACATCAGCGCCGCCCCGCTGGTAGACGAACAGGGCAAGGCCGTGGGCTTCGTATCCGACGGCGATATCATGCGCTACCTGTCGAAGCGATCGCAGATGCTGATGGACCCCGTGGTCATGATCATGCAGACCGTGGACGCCGACGGCGGCAACCAGGACTTCGCCCGCAAGCTCGACGAGCTCATGGGCATGCCGGCGAAGAGCATCGGCGCGAAGGGCATCATCGGCGTGGACGTGCATGCCGACCTTCCCGAAGTGTGTCGCGTGTTGGGCGAGAACCACTTGAAGAAGGTGCCCGTGCTGGACGAGGGCCAGGTGGTGGGCGTGATCAACCGCTCCGACATCACGCACTACTCCATGCAGCAGTACCTGGCCGAGCGCGACGCCGAAGCGGCGTCGAAACTGGAGCGCTCCGAGGAAGCCGCCGCGCTCCCCGACGACGAAGCGATGGCATCGTCCATCTAACGCGCCCTTCCCTTTTCGCTCCCCTGAGACGGCAGCCGCTTGGCTGCCGTCTTTTTTCGCAGCGCATCCCACCGCTTTCGCAGCGGTCGCCTACAGACTCCCCTTGCATGCTAGCATCTGAGCGTTAACCTGCCCGAAGGGAACTCCCATGAGAAAACGCCTGATCGCTCTTGCTACCGCCCTCGCATTCGTCTGCCTGCTCGACCCAAACGTCGCATTCGCGAGCGCTGTTCCCGTCACCATCGAAATCGGCGCCGACGGCGCGCCGATCGGCACGTCGGGAGAAGGCTGGACGTACGCCGACGGCAAGCTCACGCTTGGCGCGGGGCACGCGTTCACGTTCACGGGCCACGCGCTCAACGTCTCGAGCGAGAACCTCCTTCGGAACAAGGGCGTCATCGAGGACGGCACGTTCGTCGATGCGTCGCAGACGTCCGGTTTCGCCGTGCGCAACGAAGCGGGCGGCGTGATCAGGGGCGGCGCGTTCACCGCAAGCATCGGAAACGCGGGCATCATCGCAGGTGGAACCTTCAACAGCGACCCGAACGATCCCACAAAATCGTACGTGAGCACCTCCTCCGGCACCATCACGGGCGGCACGTTCGACTGCATGGTCATGGGGATGAGAAGCGGCGCGATCGAGGACGGCACGTTCAACGAGTCCGTGAACATATTCAAAGGCTTCGCCATCAACGGCGGAACGTTCAACGGAGAGGTGAACAGCGGCAACAGCTCCAACCTCGGCGGCTCCATCTGCGGAGGCACGTTCAACGGCCGCATGCAGAATCAGGGAACCATCGAGGACGGCGTGTTCCACGGAACCGTGCAAAACGCATCCAACAACGCCGGCGCCGGCGCCATCGCGGGAGGCACGTTCAACGGCTACGTGAACAACTACGACGGCGCCGTGATTTCGAGCGGCACGTTCAACGACGGCGGCGAAAACAACAACGTGACCAACGACGGCACGATACGCGGCGGCGAGTTCAACATCGGAGTGGACAACGGCGGAGCCATCGAAGGTCAGGGCGTATTCAACGCATACGTGCAGAACGGATACATGAGGTTCGATCCCGACGAGAACCGATCCTGCACCATCAAAGGCGGCACGTTCAACTCGGATGAAATAGACAACTTCGGAACCATCGAAGGCGGTACGTTCAGCGGCAAGATTCTCAGCAGGGGCGTCATCGCGGGCGGCGCGTTCTCCTCCACCAGCTCCGTGACAAGCAACGACGAAGACACCACCACCGGCGGCGGCACCATATCCGGCGGCACGTTCGACGGCACCGTAACCAACGGCGATCCCGACCCCGACTACAACAACGCCGTCCTGACGGGCGGCACGTTCAACGGCAGCGTGACGAACCACGGAACCATCGCAGGCGGCACGTTCCTTAGCGACGTGACCAACCGAGGCGTCATCGAAGGCGGTATCTTCGAGAACGTCATCAGCGACCAGGGCGGCACCGTGACCTCGTGCGCGTATCCGCTGCGCGCGAACCTGACCGGGCTGTCCATTGCCGCGGTACCCAGCGCAATGCCGAAGAACACGGCTGCAGGCTTCCCGGCGGAACCGTCCGCCGCGTTGACCGCCGCGTTCGAGAAGGACGGCGCAGATGCGAACCTCTACCAGCTGAGCGCGAACGAAGGCTACCTGCTGCCCGACGCGATCGACGTGCGCTGCGGGGCGGCCGACGGGCAAACGCTCGCACTGGCCGCGGGCACCGATTACACGTACGACCCGGCCACCGGCGCGATCGCGATCAAGAAGAGCGTCGTCACCGGGCCGTTGCTCCTCGCGGCGCAGGGCGCGGCGGCTCCCACGCCCCCGGTTCCCCCAACGCCGGACACGCCGGCGCCCGCTCCGGAACCCGAGACTCCAGCACCGAAGCCGGAGTCGAAGCCCGATGCGCCCAAGCCCTTGCCAAGCACGACCGACTCCAAGCAGGCACCGGCGAACGCCGCCGCACTCGCCGCGACGGGCGATGCGCCCCTGCCGCAAATTGCGCTGGGCATCGCGCTTCTCGCCGGCGGCGTAACGCTGACCTGCGCGATCGCCATGCAGATCACGCGGAAAAAGCGGAGCAACCGCTCGTAGCCAACGAGAGAGGGCACCGGCAACGGACAGGGCACGTCGAGCGCCAGCACGGCGGGTCCTTGCACGAAACGCGTCCTTTTTTGCACAAAAAGACGCGACGTTTGATATTTCGCGGTCGCAGCTTGCAGCAGCAATTCGAGCAGCCGAAGAAAACAGCAGGTCAAGGAAGCGCGCTTCCCAACAAGGGAGCGCGCTTTCGTTTTGTCGCGCCTTTTCTCAGCCCCGTGCGTCAAACGTCGCATCTTTTTGTGCACCGCAGGGGAAATCTCCTGCACAACCGCCATCGGCAGACAACGCAACGGGGATCGCCGCTAACAGCGAACGGCGCGGAACGCAAGAAAAACGAGCCGCCCGCTTGGGCTATCCGGCCGCTCGGGCCAGCATCTCGCGCGCGTGCGCAAGCGATGTCTCGGTAGCATCGCCCGACAGCATGCGCGCGATTTCGGCGGGACGCTCGCTTTCGGGCAGCTGCCGCAGGTCGGTTTCGGGCATGGCCCCCTCGTCCCCCGCAGCCTTGCGCACCACGTAGTGCGCCTGGCCTCGGACGGCCACCTGCGCGAGGTGCGTGACGACGATCACCTGGTGCGTGCGCGCCAAATCGGCCAGCACGTCGGCCAGCGCCACGGCGGTCGAACCTCCCACGCCCGCATCCACCTCGTCGAACACAAGCGTGTCCACGTCGTCGACCTCGCCCAGCACCACCTTCACGGCCAGCATGACGCGGCTGACCTCGCCGCCCGATGCGATGCGCGCGAGCGGACGCTCCTGCATGCCGGCGCCAGGTCGGAACAGGAACTCCACGGCCTGCGGGCCCGCCTTCGTCCACTGAACGCGCTCGAGCGGTGCGAGGTCGCACACCAGCTGCGCCCCGCCCATTTCCAGGCGATCCATCTGCGCCGTCACGGCTTCGGCGAACCGCGGGGCGGCCTCGGCGCGCGCGTCGGCCAGCGCGGACGCCGCCTGCGCGAGCGCCTCTTCGGCCAGGTCGAGCTCCCGCTGCGCCGCGCGTTCGCGCTCGGCGGCATCGTCCACGAGCGATACGAGGTCGGCCGCTTCGGCGCGACGCGCCAGCACGTCTTCCATGCGCGGACCGTACGTGCGCAGGAGCCCTTGCAGCGAAGCCATGCGCTCTTGCTGCTGCGCCAGCGTCTCGGGGTCGAACTCCACGCCCTCGCGGTAGTCGCGCGTCTCGCGCGCCATGTCCTCCAACACGTAGCCCGCCTCGCGCAACGCGTCGGCGAACTCGCCCAGCTTGGCATCGTAACGCGCCGCACCGTCGAGCGCCGCCACCGCGCTGCCCAGCGCGTCGATGGCCCCCTGCTCGCCCGCAAGCGCCTCATGCGCCCCGTTCGCAGCGACAGCCAATGCCTCAGCATGCTCCACGCGGGCAAGGTCGTCCAGCAGCTCGTCGTACTCGCCCTCGCGCGGATCCACCGCGTCGATGCGCTGCAGCACGAAGCGCGCCTCGTCGAGCTTGGCCGAGGACGCCTCGCCCGCCTCGCGCACGCGCGTCAGCTCGGCCGCCGCCGCGTTCGCCGTCGCGAACGCCTCCTCGTAGGCGGTGCGCGCCTGTACCACCGCGTCGCCCGCCCAGGCATCGAGCATACGAACATGTTGGGACGTTTTCATGAGCTGCTGGTGCTCGTGCTGACCGCACAAGTCGATGGTGGGAGCAATGGCGCGAGCCAGCTCGCCGACGCTGGCCATGCGGCCGTCGATGGACACGCGCGAACGCCCGTCCGAGGTTACGCGGCGCATGGCGACCAGCTCGACGGGAACGCCGTCGTCCGCCTCCCCGCTTTCAACCGCGTCAGCGGAAGACCGGCCCGCAAGATCGTCGGAAGCCGCAAGACCGGAAAAGACGGCGCCATAGAACCTTCCCGACACGGCGAGGGCTTCCTCGCCGTCGCGGACGGCGTCTTTGTCGGCGCGCGCACCCATGAGCAGCTTCAACGCCGAGAGCAGCGCCGTCTTGCCCGCGCCCGTCTCGCCCGTGAGCACGGTCAGCCCGAGCGCCGGCACCAGCGTCGCCTCGCGGATCAGCGCCAGGTTCTCAACTTGGATCTCGTCGATCATCGCGCACCTCTTACAGCCTCGTTCGTTCCAGAGCCATCAAGTATAGCAGCGCGAGGGCGCGCCGCCGAAGCGGATTCGCCCAGTCGCTCAAACCGCTTAAACCTAGCGCAAAGTCCACGCCTTTCCGACGCGTGTTACACGCCGCGGCTCACAGCGCGAACCGCTCCTTCGCGCTCGCCGGCTTGGCCTGGGCGCGATGATGCTCCATGAGGTACGCCACGCAGTCGGTACGGTTGCAGGCGCGCAAAAGCTCGATCTGCCGATCGAACGAGGCATCGTCGATAAAACCGGCCTTGACCAGAGCTTCCACCATGTTCCGATCTCCCTCGCGCGCAACGCGCTCCTGAGCCTCGCGCCCCAAGGCGCGCAGGTGCGACACCAGAACCGAGCGCGTGTCATCGGCGAGCCGATAGGGCACGGCCAGCCGATGCAGCAGCGCGCCCAGACGGTCGGGCAGATTCTTCCCCGACCGCAGAAGCTCGTCGTAGCGCGCGAAGTCGAACGGAACGCCGTCGGAAGCGTCCGTCAGAAAGCAGGTGAGCAGCTGATCGGCCGACACGTGCACGATCGCTCCCACGTGCGACAAGCGGCACACCGCGTACTCGAAGCTGCCCTCTCCGATGGAGCGCACGCTCGCCGGAACGGGCACGGGCCCCTCCAACTTGCGCGACCAGAAGCAATGCGCGCCGATGGAAACCAGGCCCTCCGGAAGGATCAGGCGCTTCGTGCCGCGGCATGCGTTGTCGCGCTCGATGATGCGCACGGTGTCGGGTACCACCACCGAGGCCGGCGCGAACGGCAGGGCCCTTACGCCGATGCGCACGAGCGGCCGCCCTTCCACCTGTCGCGGAAGCGCCAGCACGTCGCTCGCGCTGGCCGACACGTAACCCACGGTGGAGCCCGCTTCCCCCGAGGCCGCGAACTCCGTGGCCGCCTCGGCAGCCGCCGCAGCGGGCGAAAGCGCGCAGACGTCGGCATCGTCTGCAACCTCGTCTTTGCCGCGCACGGCCACGGCGCGCACCGCAGCCTGCTCGGCGAAGCGCCGCGACACCGATATCGGCTTCGGCGGCCCCGCTACCAGCACCGCGCCCTCCGCGTCGAAGTCGTACCAGCATCCTTCCAACTCGACGGCTGCCGGCCCCGCCAGACGGACGCCGCGCTTGCGAAGCGCGCGGTACGCGGGAGCCTCGACCGGGCAGCGCCAGACCGCGTCGTCCCAGCTGCGAGAGTCAACGCGCGCAAGCGCCGCCGAGCAGTCCACCACTGCAGGGGGCTCGCAACCGTCTGCAAACGCCGACGAAGCCACGCGCTCCACCCCATCGGGCAGGCTCACGCGCTCGCCGTACGGAGAGGCCAAGAACACGAGCTCCCGTCCGCCGTCCGAAAACAGGTTGCCCTCGCGCGCCAGATAGCGCGCGTTTCCGGCATCCACCGAATACTCCCGGCGCGCCAACCGCGGCGAGACTCCCGCCAAATCGCAGCGCTGCTCTCCTAGCTGGCTTACGCCGCGCCCGATATGGATCCGCTGCGCCGACATCGCTGCGAACGCGTTCGCAGCGATATGCTCCACCGTGTCGGGCACCACCAGAAGCCGCACTCCCACGCCCTGCACGAAGCGGCGCGCGAACGCTTCCACGGCCACGCGCACCACGGGAATCCCGTCCACGTACGCGGGCAGCAGAACCGCCAAATCGTCGCTCTGCCCCACCGCCGCAGCGAATCTCCGCAGATCGAACGCGGTCAGGGCATATCCGCCGGGCACCTGCCGCACCCCCACGGCTCCGCGGAGCCCTTCCTCCATACGAGCGCGCGGCGTCTCCTGCGCGTCGGCGGCATCGCGTTCGGCCGCCTGGGCAAGCAGCTCGTCGAACTCGCCCATCCACAGCGCGCCTGCGGAATACAGATCCCCCTCGCGACCCGCACCGCCCGCGACGTCGCCGGCTTCCCCTTCGGCAGCCCAGGCCCGATAAGCCGGAAGCTGCGGAGACCACACTTCGCCCTCCACCGCCCGCGCAGCCTCGACAACCTCCACGTCGCGCGCGTCGAGGCGCACCGGATTCTTGATCGCATGATCAAGCAATTCTTCGATCGGCGCATGAGCACCATGATAGACCAGCGTGTTCTCCATCATAGTATTGTGCTACCTCCCAAAAACCTCTCGGCAACGAGCCTGTTTACCCTTGGCTTCCCCCATGCTACACTGCGGGAAGCGACGAAGGCAAGAGCCGCCGCGAAGCAAGCACGCGCTTCGCGCACGCACATTCGTTCAAAGGAGCATCATGGCCGTCGAAGCCGTCGAGCCGCTTGCCCGCCAAGCGCTCGACCTTGCGAAAAACGCGCTGCTCGTGAACCTGCGCTTCATGAACGCTGCGTTCGCGCGCCTGCGCCCTTTCCCCGTGCGCGATGCCACGCTGGCCACCGACGGCCTTCACATCCGCTTCGACCCCGCAACGCTCGCGCGCCTCTACGCCGCGGAACCGGCCGAACTCACTCGCGCCTACCTGCACATCGTGCTGCACAACGTGTTCCTGCACCTCTACCCCGGCCCGCACGTGGACGTTGCGCGCTGGGACGCCGCATGCGACATCGTCGTGGAACGCACCATCTCCGAACTCGACCTGCCCGCCACCCGCACCGCTCGCGCCGAGCGCCAGCGCGCGACCCTCGCGCGCATCGACGCGGCGCTGCCGCTGGCAACCGCAGAAACCGTGTACCGGTACCTGCAGGACGAGGGGCTCGACGATGCCGAGCTGGCCGATCTGCGCGCACCGTTCTACATGGACGACCACGATCCGTGGTACCGCCTCGCAGCCGCAGAGGAGGCCCGCAAAACGAATTCGGAAGAGGGCGAACGCGATGAGGGGGCGGACGCGCAGGACGGAGCCGCGTCGGCCCAATCCGCCACGAGCGGAACCGACATGGAGATGCCGTCCGATGCCGACCAGGCGAAGCCGAACCACAAGTCGCACCAGGCGGTCAGCCAGGACGACATCGTGCAGAAAGAGGCTCCCGAACAGGTAGGACGCTCCATCGACGACCGCTTCGCCGACACGGTGAACCTAGATCGGTCCAAGGAGCAGTGGAAGAGCGCGGCCTACGAGATGGGCGTGCAGCTTGACGCCTACGCGAAGCTGTGGGGCGTCGAGGGCGCGAACCTTGCCATGAACCTGCGCGCCGTGACGCGCGAGAAGCAGGACTATCGCGAGTTCCTGCGCAAGTTCGCCCGGATGGGCGAGCAGATCCGCGTGAACGACGACGAGTTCGACTACGTTTATTACTGCTACGGGCTCAAGCGCTACGGCAACCTCCCGCTCATCGAGCCGTTGGAATACGTGGAAGAGCGGCGCATCCGCGACTTCGTCATCGCCATCGACACCTCGGCCTCCACCAAGGACGGCCTCGTGCGCCGTTTCATCGAGAAGACGTACGCCATCCTCAGCCAAGAGACCAGCTTCTTCGCCGACATGAACGTGCTCATCGTGCAATGCGACGCCGCCATCACGGACGTCGCGCGCATCTCGAACCTGCGCGATCTGGACGACTACCTGGACGGCCTCGAGATCAAAGGATTGGGCGGCACGGACTTCCGCCCCGTGTTCGCCTACGTGGACGACGCCGTGGAGCGCGGCGACCTCGTGAACCTGGGCGGCCTCATCTACTTCACCGACGGGCAGGGAACCTATCCCGCCCGCAAGCCCGATTACGACACCGCGTTCGTCTTCGTCGACGACGCCTCGGCCGCCGCGAGTCCGAACGTCCCTGCGTGGGCCATGAAAGTGGAGCTCGACGAAACCGTCGTATTGGAAGAAATGTCAGCAATGGAGGAACAGGGTTTCCGTGGCGAGTCGCATAGCCACGAAGCGCCGAGGAGCTTGAGCTAGCGAACAATCCGGTGAATTGTTCGCAAACACATTTCCCGGCCGAGCGGCCGGGTCGTGTGCGAAAGCGACGAGGGGGTGAGCGGCTAGGCGGCCGCCACGGAAAGCCGTCAGGAGGAATCATGGACATCCGTCAGGCAAAGCAGCAGATCAAAAACGCCATGCTGGCGTACTTTTCGAAGGACGAGTTCGGCAACTACCGTCTGCCCACCGAACGGCAGCGCCCCGTGTTCCTGCTGGGCGCGCCCGGCATCGGGAAGACGGCCATCATGGAGCAGATCGCCCAGGACCTCGACGTGGGGTTCGTGTCGTATTCGATGACGCACCACACGCGCCAAAGCGCGCTCGGCTTGCCGTTCATCGCGAAGAAGACGTACGACGGCGTGGAATACGACGTGTCCGAATACACGATGAGCGAGATCATCGCCGCCGTGTACGACGCGATGGAGGCCACCGGCAAGCGCGAGGGCATCCTGTTCCTCGACGAGATCAACTGCGTGTCGGAAACGCTGACGCCCGCGATGCTGCAGTTTTTGCAGTACAAGATCTTCGGACGCCACCGCGTGCCCGACGGGTGGATCGTGGTTACGGCCGGCAACCCGCCCGAGTACAACCGCACGGCGCACGATTTCGACATCGCCACCTGGGACCGCCTCAAGCGCATCGACGTGGAGCCCGATTTCGCCGCCTGGCGCGACTTCGCCGTGGAGACGGGCGTGCACCCCGCCGTGCTCACGTACCTCGATATCGAGCGCGACCACTTCTACCGCGTGGAGACCACCGTGGACGGCAAGTCGTTCGTCACGGCGCGCGGCTGGGACGACCTCTCCGCCATGATGAAGCTGTACGAGGAGCAAGGCGTCCCCGTGGACGAGCTGCTGATCGGGCAGTACGTGCAGAACGCCGAGATCGCGAAGCGCTTCTCGGTATACTACGACCTGTTCACGAAGTACCGCGCCGACTATCAGATCGAGCGCATACTGGAAGGCTCCGCCGAGCAGAGCGTGGTCGAGCGCGCCCGCGAGGCCGCGTTCGACGAACGGGTGTCGCTCATGGGGCTGATCACGGACGCCTTGGGCGGACGGCTGCGCGACGCCGTGATGGAAGAGCGCGCGGTGGAGTTCGCGCACGGACGGCTGGCGGCGATGCGGGATGCCATCCTGAGCGAAGCGAACGGAGCGAGCGCAGTCGAAGGATCCCCTGCGGCGATAGCGATCGACGACGCGAACGCGCTGCCCCTCCTGCGCGAAGAAGCTGCCTCGCTCCAAGCGCGCTTGGACACCGAGCGCAAAGCGAGCCTGCTGTCGGACGAGAAGTACGTGGCCTACCAGCGCGCGCTTGCGCTGATCGACCGCGCGCTGCGTTGCGACGCTGCGGGCGGCGGGGTTCCGTTCTCGCAGGTGAAAACTTTGTTCGGGGAAATGGTCGACGCGCTGGACGCGCGCATCGCGGCCGTGTCGAGCGCGCTGGACAACGCCTTCCGCTTCGTGGAGGACGCGTTCGGCAACGGCCAGGAGATGCTGCTGTTGGTCACCGACTTATCGGTGAACCGCTATGGCATGGCCTTCATCAACGACCACGGCTGCGAGCGCTACTTCGCCCACAACGAGGACCTTCTGTTCTACGAACGAGGAGCCGACCTGGCCGACCGCATCAACCGTCTGGATCTGACAGAAGAAGAGGCTTGATAAACGAACTGATGTTCTATATAATGAAGCACATCGTATTCACTGGTCGGGTGCTACCCTAACTTTCCCGTAAAGGACAGCCGCCTTCTCGAAAGGAGGCTGTCCTTGGAACAGATCTACGATCCTTCCCCGGACGAAGCCGTCTATCAATCGGTTCGCGCCGCACTCGAAACCGCGCGCACGAAAGCGGCGGCGGCAATCAACGACGCAATGGTGTCCGCATATTGGGAGATCGGCCGGCAAATCGTCGAAGCGCAGGGCGACCGCGCAGAATACGGCCAGCATCTGATGGAATACCTGTCCGAGCGGCTGACAGCCGAATTCGGGAAGGGGTTCACGGAACGAAACCTTCGCGCCATGCGCCAGCTGTATCTTGCATATCCAATTCGGCACACATTGTGTGCCGAATTGAGCTGGTCGCATTATCGCCTGATCATACGCATAGATGATCCCGTCCGTCGCGACTTCTACGTGCGCTCCGCCGTCGAAGAGCGCTGGACGGTGCGGCAGCTCGACCGGCAGATCCACTCGTTCTACTACGAACGACTTTTGGCCACTCGCGCAGAAGGAAAAGACGAGGTTCGACAAGAGATCCAGAACCTCGAGCCGCCAACTAAAGCCGACGGCATCCTCAAAGACCCTTACGTACTCGACTTCCTCGATCTGGGTGGCAACTCGAACTACCTGGAAACGGATTTAGAGCAAGCGCTCATGGACAAACTCCAGCAATTTCTATTGGAGTTGGGAAAAGGGTTCTCGTTCGTCGCGCGCCAGCAGCGAGTCAGCGCCGATGGCGACCACTACTACATCGACCTCGTGTTCTACCACTACATCCTCAAATGCTTCGTCCTGATCGACCTGAAAACCGGGAAGCTCACGCCCCAGGATGTCGGGCAGATGGACTTCTACGTTCGCCTATTCGACGACCAGTGCACCCAGCCTGACGACAATCCCACCATAGGCATCGTCCTCTGCGCGAATCGCAACGAAGCGGTGGCCAAGTATTCCGTCCTCGCCGATAAGAAGGGAATCTTCGCATCGCAGTACGTGCTCTGCCTGCCAACCGAGGAGGAGCTGTCGCAAGCCTTAGAAGCAACCTGCCTGCTCGCAAGCGAAGAAGAATAATCACGCTCCGGCAAAACTAAGCATCTTCGCTCGTAAAACACGCGTTGGGAGCCGAGGCGTGTTTTGCGAGCGAAGATGGCGCCCCGCCGCCGCGAAAGGCGGCGGGGCGCACATTCCTATGCGCAGTACGCCTTGATGGCATCGCGGAGGAATTCCGCAGCGCCGGGGGCGACAGCTTCGTAGTAGGCCTTGAAGCGATCGTCGGCCACGTACATCTCGGCCAGGCCGAGGTGCGCGGCCTTTGAGTACGTTCCGTCCTTCCAGAATTCGCACAGCCATTGGCGGTGCAGGTCGGCCGCGCGGTGCGCGTCCTCGCCCGTCGGATCGCCCGCAGCCATCGCTGCCGCCAGCGCATCCTTGACGCCCTGCTCCAGCTTCTGGGTTTGGCGGTACTGCTCGACGCTCATACCCATGAGCTTCGCGTTGCTCGCATCGGCCGCATCGTCGCCCCAGCGTTCGCGCACCTCCTTGCCGTAGTGCTGCTCGTTCTCGCCCACGAGGCCTTGTTTGAACGCCTCGAACTTCTCTTCGTCTTCCATAGTTGCAGAACCTTCCATACAGGCGAGCGTCTTCTCCACGCTCGCGATCAATCCGTCGAGACGCTGCTTGCGCGCGTGCAGCTCGCGCAGGTGGCCGGCCAGCGCGTCGCGCGCATCGAACGCGGGGTCGTCCAGCAAACGCCCGATGGCAGCAAGCGGCATGCCGCATTCCCGGTACAGCAGCACCTGATGCAGCCGGTCGACTTCGGCCGCGCCGTAGCGCCGGTACCCGTTGCTGGCGCGTTGCGCGCGAACGAGCCCCAGCTCGTCGTAATGATGCAGCGTGCGCACCGTGCATCCCGACAGCTCGGCCAACTCGTGCACCGTGTACCCGCCGCCCGCCCGTTCCCGTTCCATGAGCGCCTCCTTTCCTGCGTGCAACCAGCGTACACCCTCACGTTACGTGAGGGTCAACAGACGCGTGCAATTTTTTCGACCGGATTGAGGTTGCGCGGCGCTCCCCTCGCCAGACGTTATTCGAAAGAAGGGCACGTGCTGATCGAAGTGGACAAACAGTACTAATGTTTCACGTGAAACATTCCGATTCGGGCTCGCTTACCGCATGCGGCCCATGCGCAGACGCAGCACGCCCTTGGGACATACGTCGGCACAGGCGGCGCACTGGATGCATTCGGCGTCGGCGACGGCACCGCCGGCCAGGAGGTCTTGCACCGGCAGGCTCATCGGACACGCGCGGTCGCACTTCCCGCAGCCGATGCAGCCATTCGGATCGGCCTCGATGCGCAGTTGCGGAACCCGCAGCGCCGAACCCAGTTTCTCGCCCAATACCATGAACGGCGCCATCCAGCAGATGCAGTGGCACATGGCGCGACACCCCAAGAACAGATTGGGAACGAAGAACAGCGCCACGATGCCGAAATAGATAGGCAATCCCAAAGGGCTGTTCATAGACACGCCGCCCGGTATGCCGTACAACGGGTCGACCGTCGTGAAACCACCGGCGATCCATGCGCACGCTACGATGGAGCACACCCACGGCACCCAGATCACATACTTGACGCGCGCCCTCCACCCCAGTTTCGCGGGCTTGCCTACGGCGGTCGCCTCAAGCTCCTGCAGGCCGCCCGCCGGGCACAACCACCCGCACCACGCGCGACGCAGCACGATAGCCAACAAGAACTGCAGGCAGAACACGAGCATGCTGGCAGCCACCGCCCCTTCCAAGGCGCCCTCGATGATCAGCGCCGGTGAGAAGTAGAAGATGATGACCGGGAACAGCAGGAACGACACGAGCAGCGCCAACCGCCGCGCGTTCTGCCGCTTCCTTCCCCGCTCGCGCTGCGCGCGTACCTCGTCGGCCGATCGCACCGCCGACCCGCGCACCTTGTCGGCCGACCGCGCGCCAACACGTCCTCGCCCGCCTCGCGCCGGATCATTCGGTTCCTCCACTCGCGTCACGCCCGAAACGACATCATGCAACATGTGTTCTGAAACACCCGATGCTTCACGTGAAACATCGCTCGCACAATTTCTCTCCGACTCCTCCATGGTTTCCCTCATCTCACCAACGTCAGCAGACCCGTGAAGGCCTCGTTCAAGCGTTCGCCCAGTTCCTCGTCGGAAAATTGCGCGCCAGCAACCAGCATGGCCGCCATACCGTGGGTGTACACGATCATGTGCAGGTACAGCGCGCGCGCCGCCGCGGGCGACAGATGCCCCAGCTCCTCGATGCATTGCTGCACGCCGTCGACGGCCACGCTCTCGTACACTTCCGCGAAGCTCGTCGCCTCCATGTGCGGAGATAGGTACAGGAATTGGAACAAATGACGCTCCGTGCGCGCAAGGCGCAGATGCGACAACCCGTTCGCCTCGAACGCATTGCGGCCGTCGTCCACATGCTCGCGGTTGTACGCCGCGACCCACGCGCGCGCATGGTCGTACAGTGCGCGCACGAGTCCTCGCATGTCGCCGAACAAGCTGTAGATCGGCTGCACCGAGCAGCCCGCCCGCTCGGCCACCGTCCGTGCGCTCAGCGCCGTTTCTCCCCTCTCTCGCAGCAAGCCCAGTGCAGCATCGAGCACCGTCTCGCGCCCCACTTTCTGCTCCGGCATCCTCACCCTCCCGTATATTACAACCGTTATATAACGTTTGTAATATACGGTATGTCAACAGCACCGTCAAGAGATGCGACGAATCCCGGCAACACCTTCCTTTCATCTTCGTGACGGCGCATCGTCGGGCAAAGCACGGCTCGCCATCGAAACCCCCCTGCGAAATTCCACACGCACGAGGGGTCCTACAATCGGCGCTGAAATCGTTCGCATACGAAAGGAGTTCCATCCATGAAGAACGTTGAGGAGCGACGCAACCGCACTATCGCTCGCGAGGCAAACCACCATGCAACCATGCGCGCGCCGCATATCGACAAGACGGCCATCAGTCCGTACGACGACTACTGCGACGGATACGGCATGCCCGGCGCCTACGGCAACGGCTACGTGTCCGTGCTGAAGGTTTCGGCAGGCACGGTGGAGAAGACCAACGACGAGCTGGTCGACCGCATCGTCACGTACGACAAGGCCGAGGCCGCCGATGCGTACGTCGGCCAGATCAACATGCTGACCGCCTCGTCGTTCTGCGGCATGGCCGGACAGGTGTGGGGCTACGACCTCGCCCGCCACGACTCGGTCGACAACGGCAAGAGCAAGCCGCTGTTCACCGAGAAGCAGTGGAACGGCCGCGAGCTGGAAGTGTACGACGCCGCCCCGCTGCTGAGCGCAGGCGTGGAGCTGTTCGGCACCGAGCAGAACCGCCGCTACCATCCCATTCCGGGCGCGCACACCATCTGCGCGAACAAGGGCGTCGTCGCCTACCGCCCGAAGACCGACCGCCCGCTCAAGGAGGGCGAAGGCTACGGCGTGTGGTCCTTCATCGCCATCTCCCTTTCCGCCGATCGCGACTTCGCGGCCGACCTGTTCATCGAGGATGCCGGCGTGTGGACCGAGAACGACAACGAAGAGGACATGATCGCGTTCCTCGAGCAGCATCGCAAAGCTATCGTCTGGTCCGTCGTCGAGTGCGGCCGCGACCAGAACGTGCTGTTCGACCGCACCTACGTGGGCTTCGCTCACCGCATGATGAAGCCGGGCGAGATCGGCAACGCCATCACGGTGGGTCCCTACGTCACGCTGGCCCGCAACGCCGTGCCCGCTACCGGATTCGCCTCGCTCAACAACCTGCACCTGTCCGACTGGCTCAAGCAAATGGACTTCGAGCCGCTCACGGACATCGCGTAACCGACGGTATCCCCCTGATCGAGCCGTCCAGGCAACCCCCGGGCGGCTCGATCACGTTTAGACAAGGACTGGAAACATGGCAGACAAAACCGCTTCCGGTTCCGGCGGATCATCGGCCCAGGACAGCTCGAAAAAAGTTGGCCTGATCGGCCTGGTAGGCATCGTCATCAGCGCCATGATCGGCGGAGGCATCTACAACCTCCCCCAGAACATGGCCGCAGACGCCTCCGCAGGAGCCATCATCATCGCCTGGGTCGTCACCGGCATCGGCATCTGGTTCATCGCGAACACGCTCCGCATCCTGTCGGCCGCGCGACCCGAGCTCACGAACGGCCTGTACACGTACGCCGAGAAAGGCTTCGGCAAGCTGATCGGCTTCTTCGTGGCGTACGGCTACTGGATTTGCAACTGCTTCGCGCTTGTTGCCTACTCAGTGCTCGTCATGGCCACGCTGAACTACTTCGTGCCCGACTTCACGGGCGGCAATAACATTCCGTCCATCATCGGCGGCTCCATCATCACGTGGATCATGTACCTGCTGGCCCTGCGCGGCGCGAAGTCCACCAGCTTCCTGAACATCATCGGCACCATCGGCAAGCTGCTGCCCGTGTTCATCTTCATCCTGGCCGTGGCCACCGTGTTCAAGTTCTCGGTGTTCATGGAAGGCTTCTGGGGCATGAAAGACGGCGTGGCATTGACCTTGGACTTCAGCAACGTCATGCCTCAGGTTTCGTCCACGATGCTGGTCACGCTGTGGCTGTTCCTGGGCATCGAGGGCGCCGTGGTCGTGTCGGGCAAGGCGAAATCGCAGGCCGCAGTGCGCAAAGCAACCACCATCGGCTTCCTCGTCACGCTGGCGCTCTACATCGTCGTGTCGCTTCTGCCCCTCGGCGTGTACTCGCAAGCGGAAGTCGGCAGCATGGCCGACCCGTCGATGGCGGCCATCATGCTGAAGTCGTTCGGAAAATGGGGCGAGATCATGGTGAACGCCGGCGTGATCGTCTCGGTGCTGAGCTCCTGGCTCGTCTGGATGCTCATGCTGGGCGAGATGCCGCTGGCCGCCTCCAAAAGCGGCATCTTCCCCAAAATGTTCGTGAAGGAGAACAAGAACGGCTCGCCGTCCACATCCCTTCTGTGGACCACTATCGTCGTGCAGGTGGTGCTCATCATCTCGTTCTTCATAGGCAACAACGCCTGGACCACGATGATCAGCATCACCAGCGTCATGGCGCTTCCGTGCTACTTCTTCTGCACGCTGTTCCTGTTCAAGATCGCCGTCAAGAAGGAGTACCCGTCCGGCATCTTCGCCAGCCGCGGCATGGCCGTGTTCACGGGCGCGGCCGGTTCGCTGTACGGACTGTGGCTGATCTACGCGGCCGGCCTGAACTACCTCATGGTGGCCTGCATCGTGTACGCCATCGGCCTGCCGCTGTACATCGTGGGCGTGCGCCAGCACGACCGACAGGCGAAGCTGTTCGAGAAGCGGTCGGACAAGGTCATCCTGGCCGTGGTGCTGGCGCTCGGCATCGCCGGCCTTATCTACTCGGTCATCACGTTCGGGAACATCCATATCTAGAGCGCGCACGATTGCGATCGTCGCGAAGCCCGAGGCCGCTTACGGCCCCGGGCTTTTTTTGGTCGTCTTGCACATCAGACCCGATTCGTCGAAAACGCTGCGGCTTTACCTTCCCTTTACACGGGCTTTACCGAATCTTAAGCGGTCTGAATATCCTCCATCGATCGGTGTACGACTCGAGGATTCCCCTGCGAATACGCCATGCTGTTCACATTGGAAACCGAAAGGGAGTCATCCGTGAAGGGCTTTACCGAACTCATCGTCAACTCCGTCCGCGGGTTCTGCATGGCCCTGGCCGACAGCGTGCCCGGGGTGTCGGGCGGCACCGTCGCCTTCCTGCTGGGCTTTTACGACCGGTTCATCGGCTCGCTGGACGACCTGTTCCACGGCGCGAGGGCTGCGCGCTTCGCAGCCGTGCGCTTCCTGCTGAAGCTGGGCGCAGGTTGGGCGATCGGGTTCGGGCTGTCGGCGCTCGTGCTGACCAGTTTCTTCGATACGCACATCTACGAGGTCAGCTCGCTGTTCATGGGATTCATCGTGTTCGCCATCCCCATCGTCGTGCGCGAGGAGCTGGACGCATTGCGTAAACGGCTGCCGTACCTCGCGTTCGCCGTCGTGGGCGTCGCATTCGTCGTGGCAGTGACGCTGCTGAGCCCCGTGAGCGGAGAGGGCATCGACGTTGCGGCGAAGAGCCTCGACCTCGGCCTGGTGGCGTACGTGTTCCTGGCGGCGATGGCGGCCATCTCCGCAATGGTGCTGCCGGGCATATCGGGCTCCACGCTGCTGCTGATCTTCGGGCTGTACGTGCCCATCATGGGTGCGGTGCGCGCGACGATGGGGCTCGATCTGTCCTACCTGCCTATTCTGATGGTGTTCGCGGCGGGCATCGCATGCGGCATGCTTCTGTTCGTCCGACTCATCAGAATGTGCCTCGAGCGCTTCCGCTCGCAGACCATCTACGCCATCATCGGCATGATGCTGGGGTCGCTGTTCTCCATCACGCAAGGGCCGCTCACGCTGAGCGAGCCGCAGCCGGCCATGAGCCTCGACACGTTCAGCATCGTGTTCTTCCTCATCGGCGGCGCCGTGGTCGGCGGGCTCCAGCTGCTCAGGTCGCGCTTGGAGGAACCCGCCGAGGGCTAACGCGCTACGACGCCCGCATCGGACAGCCGCAACGCGGCATGGAAGCCGATGCCGGGAAGGCTCGCCGGCTTCGCCATGCTAGCTCGCCGCTTGGACAGCTTCGCGCAAACGCGCGAGATCATCGTCATCGGGATGGCTCGCCGCTTCGTCGAAGTTCTCGATGAGCTGATGCATGCGCGCAGCCTGCTCGGGCTTAGCCTCGGCGGTTTGCGCGTAGCGGGCGCGAACGCTGGCGGGCATGCGGCCCTGGCACATGAACGTGCCCACGATCCGCGCCGATTCGGGCAGATGCACCGCCACGCGCGCCATGACGCCCGCGAAGTACGTCTCGTCGGCTCCGAACCCGGCCGTCCCGAACAGGAACACGTCCTTGTCCGCGAGCGAGGCCAGAACCTCGGCCAACTCGTCGCCGCAATCGCCACGGTTCGTCCAGAACCCTGCGTACACGCGGTCGGCCTGCGCGACGGCGGCGCGATCCACCTCGTCCACCCGACCGAACGCAAGGCGCCCTTCGCTCGGCAGCGCGGCGGCCACCGCCCGCGCCAATGCCTCAGTGTTCCCGGTGCGGCTGTCGTACACGATCGCGTAGCTCATAAGCGTTCCTTCCCTACATGCCTCGGCGCGGGCGCCGCATTCGAATCAGCTTGTTATACGCCCGTCCGACCCCGCTGTAAACCCCGTTATACTGAAACGAGAGAATCCAACGGGCGCAAGCGCCCTGCAAGCGAGGAGGCTTCTATGCGAGCGGTGGTTCAGCGCGTGTCGAACGCGCGGGTAGATATCGACGGCGCGACGGCGGGCAGCATCGGGCGCGGGCTGCTCATCCTGCTAGGCGTGGGTCACGACGACAGCGAGGAGCAGGCCGAACGCCTCTGGAGCAAGATCGCGCGCCTGCGCATCTTCGAGGACGCCGAGGGCAAGACGAACCTGTCGCTAGCCGACGTGGGCGGCGAAGTGCTGGTCGTGTCGCAGTTCACCCTGTTCGCGAACTGCAGACGAGGCAACCGCCCCTCGTTCACCGAGGCGGGCGCGCCCGACGAGGCGAACCGGCTGTACGAATGGTTCGTCGAACGCGCGCGCCGCGACGTGCCTCGCGTGGAAACGGGGCGCTTCGGCGCTTACATGGACGTGAGCCTGACCAACGACGGTCCGTTCACGCTGTGGCTCGACACCGACGCGCTCTAGCGCGACGATGCGACGATGCTCCGGCGCGCTGTCGCGCTAGAGCAGCGCCCGCTCCCACTCGACCTCTTTGAAGCCGACCAGCACGAAGTCGTCGCCCACCACCAGCGGGCGCTTCACCATCATGCCGTTCTCGGCCAACAGCGCGTAGGCGTCCGCGTCGCTCATGCCGGCATCCAGCAGGGCCTTTACGTTGCGCTCGCGGTACAGCATGCCGCCGGTGTTGAAGAAACGGCGCAGCGGCAGTCCGCTTTTCGCATGCCAAGCGGCCAGCTCGTCGGACGTCGGGTTGTCCTCCACGATGTGGCGGTCAGCGTACGCCACGCCGTGCGCGTCGAGCCACGCCTTAGCCTTCTTGCAAGTGGAGCACTTCGGATATTCGATGAACAGCACGTCCGCCATGGGTTTCTCCTTCGCGTTGCAGCCTTCGTATCCCGCTCATCATACCAGAGCGGCCTCAAGCAGCCGCAAAGCGAAGCGAACGGGCGCCGCATGCCTCGGCGGCGGAATGTCTCAAGTGAAACATTCGCTCGCTTCGATCCTGCCGGAAACGGCGAAGGACGTCCGAGGCGAAGCAGACGCGCACGTCGATCAAACGTACAAATGTTTCACGTGAAACATCGTAACCGCCTTCGGTTGCAAAAGGGTCATCGTTCGCGCAGGCTCGGCTTGGTATACTGAAGGCATACAGACGGAAAGGCGGCTCATGATCTTCTACTTCACCGGCACCGGCAATTCGCTCGCGGCGGCGCAGACCATCGCGCGCGCAACGGACGACCTGCTCGTCGACATCGGCGCGGCCTACAAGTACAAGGACTTCGACTTCACGCTCGCGCAAGGCGAGCAGCTGGGCTTCGTCTTCCCCGTCTACAACTACACCACGCCGCCCATCATCGATGCGTTCCTCAAGCGAGCCCGCTTCCGCACGGGCAACAAGGAAACCTTCACGCCCGACTATTGCTTCGCCGTGATCAGCTGCGGCGCGTTCGTGGGCAGCACGGCGCGCGTCTTCGGCAAGCGCCTGTTGGACGCGCAGGGCATCAACCTCGACGCCTCGTTCAGCGTGAAATCGGTGGGCAACTGCACATACCTGTACGCGCCCGCCCAAGGCGAGAAGCGCAAGCGCCTGCTTGCCGGCGCGGAACTTGCCGCGCGCGAGACGGCAAATCGCATCGCAGCCCGCGAGCACGTGCGCGCCGAGCACCGCAATCCCCTAGGCATCGTGCTGTCCAAGTTCACCGAAAAGGACGAGAAGCCGCGATCCACCTCGGAGTTCTTCGCGCTGCCCACCTGCATCAGCTGCGGCCAGTGCGCCGACCTCTGCCCCACCAACACCATCACGATCATCGAAGGCGCGCCCCGCTGGGCCGAGCTGGGCTGCACGCAGTGCCTCGCCTGCCTGCACCGCTGCCCCGTGAACGCCATCCAGTACGGTGCGAAGACCGAGCGTCGCGGCCGCTACGTCAACCCCGTCCTCGCGAAAGCTCCCAAGCGCGCATAACGCTCCTCCCTAGCCTCGTTCAAGCAATTCCTTGAACGACCGCTCTCCCCAGCCGTCGGGCGCCTCAAGCGTCGTCGAACGGATAAGCTCCCGCAGTTCCGCCTTTCGCTCAGGCGTCAATGCACGATGCCCGCTCCTTAGGTCTTCAAGCGAGGGGAAAGCTTTCGGAAGCTCTTCGTTGTCGATGACGGCAACCATGACACGCTCCTTTCGCTTCATCGAGCATAGATGCGCAATACCGTATTACGTCAATGACGGCAGTTGATCGCATGCGCTGTCTTGACGCTTCCGTATCTATTGTTTATAGTGTGCATATCGGGTATATACACTCTACACGTTACGGAGTGGACGATGCCCGGCCGGAGGGGACGAGGAACGTGCTTGGCCTCTCCCGGCGCGAAGCGGGACGCCGCGACGCGCCACCCGAGCGCAGGGGGACGCCCCGGCGCTCGCGCACGAAACCACGAAAGGGAGCCTGAGTTGGACATCATCATCTCGAATGCGAGCGACAAGCCCATCTACGACCAGATCGTCTCGCAGATGAAGGCCCTCATCCTGACGGGTGAGCTGGGCGAAGGGCAGCAGCTGCCCTCCATCCGAGCACTGGCCGGCGACCTGCGCATCAGCGTCATCACGACCAAGCGCGCGTACGCCGAGCTGGAGCTCCAAGGCTTCATCGAGACGGTGCCCGGCAAGGGCAGCTTCGTGGCCGGCGGCAACCTCGAGCTTCTTCGCGAGGAGCGCCTTCGGCACATCGAGGAGCTGCTCGTCCAGGCCGTCGACGAAGCGCGCGGCGCGAACGTCGGCATCCCGGAGCTCCATGACATGCTCGACCTCATCGCAGAAAGTGACGACTGATGAACGACCTCCTCCGCATACGCAGCTTGTCGAAGCACTATGACGGCTTCGACCTCCGAAACGTCGACCTCACCGTGCCCGCCGGAAGCGTCGTCGGCTTCATCGGCTCGAACGGCGCCGGCAAGACGACCACCATCAAGGCCATCCTCGGCCTCATATACCCCGATGCCGGCTCCATCGAGCTGCTCGGCCAAAACGTCGGCGAACATGCCGGCAGCAAGGCGATCAAGGACGCCAAGCAACGCACGGGCGTGGTGTTCGACACCTGCTCGTTCCCCGAGGAGATGACCGTCGCCTCGGTGGGCAAGCTCATGTCGTACAGCTACGACTCCTGGAGCCCTGCCGACTTCGAGCAGCGCCTGGCACAGTTCCAGCTGCCTAAGAGCAAGACGGTGAAGGACCTCTCCCGCGGCATGAGCATGAAGCTGTCGCTGGCTTGCGCGCTGGCACACGACCCCGACCTGCTGATCCTCGACGAGGCCACCGCCGGGCTCGACCCGCTCGCCCGCGAGGAAGCGCTCAACATCCTGCGCGGCTACATGCGCGATGAGCGCCACGGCATCCTCATGTCCAGCCACATCACGAGCGACCTCGAGAAGATCGCCGATTACATTGTGTGCATCGACGCCGGTCGCATCGTGTTCGCCGTCGAGAAGGACACGATCACCGATCTGGCCGGCATCGCGCACTGCCGCGCGACCGACTACGAGCGCATCGCCGAGAGCGGCTTCTTCGCCCCCGGCGAGCTGCGCAGCATGCGCCACCCCTACGGCATCGACGTACTGGCTCCCGACCGTTTCGCGTTCGCCGAGAACTTCAAGAACATCGCCGTCGACAAGGCCGATATCGATGTCTACATGGGCATGATGCTGAAAGGAGAGGTCCGATGAAAGCCATGATCATGTCCGATCTTCTGATCGCGAAGAAATACCTGCTGCAACAGCTGGGCGTCTCCATCGCCGTGGGCATCTTCATAACCGTCATGATAGGCAACCTCTACGTCGCCGCTCCCATGGTGGGCGTGATGATCCCCTTCTCGCTGACCATCACCATCCTCGCACTTGACGAACGCGCCAACTGGCAGCAGTTCCGTCTGGCTTTGCCCATGTCGCGATCGAACGTGATCGCAGGCCGCTACGTCAGCTTCGCGCTGTTGGCGCTGCTGGGCATCGCGGCAGGCCTGCTGGTGACGCTCGTGATGGTCGCCGTCGCGCAGATCGCCCCCGGCGTTCCCCAGCTAGCCGACCTCATGGGGAACTTCTCGTGGCAGACCATGCTCTTCGCGTCCGTCGCCGGATTGGCCATCATCTTGGTCATGCTGTCCGTCACGATGCCCTTGTTCTCGCGGTTCGGCATGACGAAGGGCGTCCGCTACCTGCCGCTGCTCATCATAATCGGCGTGTTCTTCGCGTTCCAGCTCGACGGCAACGGGCCGCCGCCCGAGTTCGTCGCGAACGTGCTGAACCTGTTGGAGTCGCCCGCGGGCACCATCGCCATCGCTGCCGGAGTTCTTGCGATCACGGCCGCCGTCTACGCGATCTCAGCCGTAATCTCCACCAAGCTGTACCAGAAGCGCGAGCTCTAGCGGACGGAAAAGGAGCGCCCCATGAAGACCATGATGCTTGCCGATTTCCTCGCTTTGGCGAAATCGCTGCCGAAGAACGTGGCGCTGTGGGCGCTCCTTGCAACGGGCATATGCCTGGCAGCGGGGAACGCGACTCCCATCATCCTGCTCACCGGCTTCCCCATGTCCCACATGGTGCTCATGCCCATGCTGCTGCGCGACCAGCGGCGCGATTGGGTCGCCTTTCGCCAGGCTTTGCCGCTTTCGCGAGCAAACGTAGTGGCGGGACGCTACGCAAGCATCGCCGTCGTCGTCGCCGGATGCGTCGCTCTCGGCGTCGCAGCGTATACGACCGCTTGCATCGTCAACGCCGTTGTGCCGGGGCTTCCGCTTGTCCGCCATTTCGCCGTAGGCTTCGACGCTGCGGGCGTCGTATCGTTCGCGGCCGGCACGTTCGCCCTCACCATCGCCATGTTCAGCGTGCTGCTGCCGTTCATGTTCGCCGACAGCCACCGCAAGCTCGCCAGCTACATCCCCTTCGCCTTCATGCTCGCCCTCATGGGCTGGATCTACATATTCCGCTCCATGAACTTCGACGCGTTTCTTCCCCTCGTGGGCCGGATCGTCGTCGCCGCGCAGTCGCTGGGCGGCGCGCTCGTCGTGGGAGGATGCGTCACGGCGGCGGCGCTCGCCTTGTACGTCGTATCGGAGCGCGCGGCGGTTCGCGGGTACGCGACGCGCGACCTCTAGCCCATCTGAACCAGATCGGCCAGCGTCACGTTGTCCACGTAATCCTCGATGGCCTGGTCGAGCCCACGCCAGAAATTGATGGCCACGCACTGATCGCGGCGCGGACACGCCTCCGCGCCGTCTTCGAGGCATGACACCGGCGCGCAGCTGCCCTCGGTGGCGCGCAAGACGTCTCCCGCAGTGATCTGATCAGCCGGACGCGCCAACAGATACCCGCCGCTCACGCCGCGCACGCTTTTGAGAACGCCCGCCTTCACCAGCGCCCCGCCCAGCTGTTCGAGGTATTTGACGGACAGATCCTCCCGCTCGGCCGCTTGCCGCATGGTGACCAGCGCGCCGGCTTCCCCTTGTCGTGCGATGTCGATCATGAGCCGCAACGCATAGCGTCCCCGTGTCGATATCATCATGTTCGTCGCACCGTCCTTCGATGGTGTTACCGGCCTTGCCGCACGCGACGGCCGCACCCTTCTCGTTCGTGTCGTTTTCAAAAGTATAGCCCATCGTTTACCTGATAGAACACGCCTTTCTTGCAGGAATGTAAGGATGGGGCAAGCGGTCGGTAAGGCGGCGTTAAGAACCGCTTGGTATAACGTAGTGGGGAGTTTTCCTCTACAGAAAGGTGGAAACCATGAAAGGAACGGCGCATCGTGCATCGACGGCGCATCCAGCCATCACGTTCATCGGGCGCCTCGCCCTGGCGGCGCTCATCCTCGTCGTGCTCGTGGAAGTGTACTTTCTTGCACGCGGGTTCAACCTGTACCGCGAAGCGATCGAGGAAGCCGGCCTCGACGAGATGGCCGCATCCATCCAGAGCAGCGAGTCGTTCACGCCCATCGACGAGCTGCCGGACCTGTACCTGCAGGCCGTCGTGGCCGTGGAGGATCATCGGTTCTACGCCCATCCCGGCTTCGATGCCATCGCCACGGCGCGCGCCCTCGTGAACGACCTCAAAGCGGGCGCCATCGTGGAAGGCGGCAGCACCATCACCCAGCAGCTGGCGAAGAACCAGTACTTCACCCAAGAGCAGACCGTCGAGCGCAAGATAGCCGAAGTGTTCATGGCGCTGACGATGGAGCAGCACTTCTCGAAGCGCACTATCCTGGAGCTATACGTGAACTCCATCTACTTCGGCGACGGCTACGAGGGCATCGGCAGTGCGAGCTGGGGTTATTTCGGCAAAGCCCCCAGCGCGCTCGATGCCGACGAATGCACGCTGCTGGCCGGCATCCCGAACGCGCCGAGCGTGTACGCGCTGTCTCAGAACCCTGGCCTCGCGCGCGAGCGCCAGCAGGAAGTGTTGCGGAAGCTCGTATCCTACGACTACCTCGGGCAGGACGCAGCACAGCACATTCTGGGAAACCTGCGCGCGCTGGCCGCATGACGCGCCGTCCCATCGATCCGCTCGCGCCGAACACCGCGTCAGAGCGGTGCACGCCTTGCATGCAGGTTCTGTAGTCGTCGTAGCGCCGACGGGTTCGCGCGCACGGACGACGGGGGCTTTGGTAGGATAAGCCGCATGAAACGATTCAAAACCACCGTTGCAGCCGCCCTGACCGCCGTCGCCCTGCTGGGATCGCTCGGCTTCACGGCGGCATGCGGCCCCGAAGATGCAGCGGAGCCCGCGGCGCAGGCATACGTGAGCCCCTACGATTGGAGCGGACTCGAACGTTCGGGCGACCGCCTGGCTTTCCGCGAGAACGGCGAGGTGCGCTCCCAGTTAGGCGTGGACGTGTCCGACCATCAAGGCGCCATCGACTGGAGCGCTGTGGCGAGCGACGGCGTGGACTTCGCCTTCGTGCGCGTGGGCAACCGCGGCTACACCGAGGGCGCGCTGTACGCCGATACCCGATACGCCGAGAATATCGACAATGCGACGAGCGCGGGCCTCGATGTGGGCGCGTACTTCTTCTCGCAAGCCGTCAGCGTCGAAGAGGCGCGCGAAGAAGCCGAGTTCGTGCTGCGGCTGCTGGCCGGCCGTTACCTGGCGCTGCCCGTGGCGTACGACCACGAGCCCGTCGCCGACGGCGCGGGCCGTGCGAACAACATGGACCGCGAAACGCTCACCGCGTGCGCGCGGGCGTTCTGCGAGCGTCTCGAGCAGGGCGGCTACGGGACGATGATCTACGGCAACAGCGGCGACATGGCGCGCTACGACCGCGCCGATCTGGGCGGACGTCCCGTCTGGTTCGCCGAGTACGACGCCGCCCAGCCGCACGCGCAGTTCGACTTCGCCATCTGGCAGTACACCAACGGCGGCTCCGTGGCAGGCATCGACACCGCCGTCGACCTCAACCTGCTGCTGCCACCCGCGAAGTAAAACCCGCCCTTGGCACGTTCATCGGTTCGTGATACACTGGCCGTCACTTTTCGCTCGAAATCATGAGGAGCATGCTCGATGGCTGGTCGCCTTTTCCGCTAAATCGCTCAGTCGATTTGCGATTCATCCCTGCGCCGCGCGTTCGCGCAACGCATAGTTGCCGCTTCGGCGGCCTTCTTCCATCTAGAATTGGTAGCGCAACCGCGTTCGCTACCTCACACTGACGTTCATCCGACCATCTCGTTCTATAGGAGCTATCCATGACTGCATCGACCGCGCCCCTGAGCGCAGCCGGTCGCGAGCTGCCGAAGCGCTGGCTTGCGATCATCGCCACCATCTGGGGCGGACAAGCCGCTTCCATGATCACCAGCTACGCCGCAGGATACGCCGTAGTGTGGTACATCACCGAGACCACGGGCAGCGCCATCATGCTGGCCGCGGCCGCCATCTGCGCGTATCTGCCGCAAGGACTGCTGTCGCCCTTCGGCGGCGTCATCGCCGACAAGCACAACCGCAAGACGGTCATGATCGTGGCCGACCTGTCCGTGGGAATCGTGTCGCTGGGGCTGGGCATCGTCATCCTGTTCGGGCAAGTATCGTTTCCGCTGCTCATGATCCTCGTCATCGTGCGCAGCATCGGACAGGCCTTCCACGGCCCCGCCATGATGGCCGCCATGCCGCTGCTCGTGCCCGAGAAGCATCTGCTGCGCATCAACACGCTCGACCAGCTGCTCATGTCCGTAGCGTCTATCGGCGCACCCGCGTTCGGCATCTTCCTGTACACCACCATCGGATTCCACTCCGTGATGTTCCTCGACTTCGCCGGAGCCCTCGTGGCCGTGGCGGGGCTTGCGCTGGCGAAGATCCCCACCGTCGCCGACGAGACCGCCGAGAACCAGCATGTGCTGGCGAACCTTCGCGACGGCTGGAAAGCGCTGTCGGCAACCCGTGGGCTCGTCGTGCTCATCGCCGGCATCACCATCGGCATGATGGCGTTCGCCCCGCTGGGCGCCATCTTCCCGCTTATGACGTACGATCACTTCGGCGGCGACGGCTACATGGCGTCTGTCGTAGAAGCCGCATTCGGCGTAGGGATGATCGCGGGATCCGTCGTGCTCATGGCCTGGGGCGGCGGCAAGCGCCTGGCCGGACTCATCGCGGTGGCCTCCCTCATCGTGGGTGTCACCACCACGGCGTGCGGATTCCTCGCCCCCACCATGTTCCGGGCGTTCGTAGCGTTGTGCGCCGTCATGGCGCTGGCATGCTCCTGGTTCAACGGACCGCTGATCACGCTCATCCAGCGCAACGTGCCCGAGGAGAAGACGGGCCGCGCGCTGGGCCTGGCCATGGCCGCCATGGGACTGGCCTCCCCCGTGGGCATCGCCATCGGCGGCGTGGCCGCCGAAGCTATGGGCGTGGCAGCGTTCTTCGTGGCGGACGGCCTCGTATGCATTGCGCTGGGACTGACCGTGTACCTGTTCAAGAGCGTACGCGCCCTCGATCATGACGAGCCGCACGTCCTGCGCGACAGCGCGGCCGAGGCGAACGCGGAGATCGGAGCGGTCTCGGAAGAGGGCTAGCGGCTCTCTTTTGCTCGAGACATCGAAACGGGGGCTGTCCGACACTGTCGAGCAGCCCCCGTTTTCGCCGAGTTAGGGAGGGTTGGCGTTTGGTGCAGCTTTACGGCTTCATGCCGGAGCCGCCCTGCACCATGATGGTGTCGCCCGTTACGAACGAGGCATCGGGACTGGCCAGGAACACGCACACGCGTCCTACGTCCTTCTCCGCGTCGCCGAAGCGTCCGAGCGGGATCGCCTTCACGTTCTTCTCGTACATCTCGGGCTCGCGCTCGCGCCATTCCTCGAGCGCCTTCGTCATGACGATGGGGCATACGATGTTCACGTTGATGTTGTCGGGGCCCCACTCCGATGCGGCCACGCGGCTCATGCCCCGGATGCCCTCTTTCGCCGCAGCGTAGGAGCTCTGTCCTGGATTGCCGCCGATGCCCGCGCCGGAAGCGAAGTTGATGACGGATCCCGCCGTCTCCTTCAGGTAAGGGTAGGCATGCTTCATGTAGAAGAACGTCGCGTACAGGCCGGATCGAACCGCCAGGTCGAAGTCCTCCTCCGAATGCTGGACCAGCGTCAATCCCGACGCCGATGCCTGCGCGTTGTTGATCAGGACGTCGATGCGCCCGCCGAAGTGCTCGGCGCCCGCTTCGACCGACGCCCGCACCTCCTCTTCCACCGATCCGTTCGCGAGAATCGTGAACACTTCGGAGCCGAAATCGCGCTCAAGCTCCTCCTTTGCCGCTTCCAGACCGCCGGGGAACAGGTCGGTGAGGATGAACTTCGCACCCTCGGTGGCGAATGCGCGCTCGATACCCCGAGCGATACCGCCGCCACCGCCGGTGATCAGCACCACCTTGTCCTTCAAGCCCATGTCCATGCTTTCTCCTTCGATTCGCCTGCACAGCCTGCCCCGTATGGTACCGTGGCGCGCATGCGGGCATGCTATCGCGCCCTGAGAACTCAAAGACGTGTTCGGCCAGCGGCTTTTCCACCCGAAACGATCGCGTCGAGCGGCGCGCTTCACGCGACGAGCGGCCTCTCGGGCAACCTCACGACCTTCGGGCGCTGCCGTATGCGGCGTTCTTTCGATTGCCGTACGCGCTGCCTTTGCGGGCGTTCTTCTTGAGATCCTTCAACACGTCGTCCTCGCTGCCGCCCTCCACCTGGACGCGCAGCTTGACCACCTGGTCGCGCAGGCGGGCGGCTTCCTCGAAGTCCATGCTTTGGGATGCCGAGGCCATGTCGTCCTCCATCGACTGGATGATGCGCAGCACCTCTTCGCGCGACAGCTCGGCAAGCTCCTTGTTCACCTGCTCGGCCGTGGTGCCGCCCATCTCGTCGGTGACGTAGCTCATGATGTCGTTGATGGCCTTGCGGATGGTCTGCGGCTCGATGCCGTGCTCCTCGTTATACTTCATCTGGATGGCGCGGCGGCGCTTCGTCTCATCGATGGCCAGCGCCATGGAATCCGTCATCTTGTCGGCGTACATGATCACCTGCCCCGACACGTTTCGAGCCGCGCGGCCGATGGTCTGGATGAGCGAACGGTGGTTGCGCAGGAAACCTTCCTTGTCGGCATCCAAGATAGCGACGAGCGATACCTCCGGCAGGTCCAGGCCCTCGCGCAAAAGGTTGATGCCCACCAGCACGTCGAACTCGCCGCGGCGCAGATCGCGCAGGATCTCGACGCGCTCGAGCGTGGCGATGTCGGAGTGCATGTAGCGCGCCTTCACTCCCTGGTCCAGCAGGTGGTCCGTCAAGTCCTCGGCCATCTTCTTCGTCAGCGTGGTGATGAGCACGCGCTCATCGCGCGCAGCGCGCTCCTTCGACTCGTCGATGATGTCGTCGATCTGCGATGCCGAGCCGCGCACGATGATCTCGGGATCCAGCAGGCCGGTGGGGCGGATGATCTGCTCCACCTGCTGCTGCGACACCTTCTGCTCGTAGTCGCCCGGCGTGGCCGACACGTACACGAACTGCGGGATGCGATCCTCGAACTCGTCGAAGCGCAGCGGACGGTTGTCCAGGCAGCTGGGCAGACGGAAGCCGTGCTCGGCCAATGTGATCTTGCGCGAGCGATCGCCCTCGTGCATGCCGCGGATCTGCGGAACCGTCACGTGGCTCTCGTCGATGATGCAGAAGAAGTCTTTCGGGAAATAGTCGATCAGCGTGTAGGGCGGCTCTCCCGGCTCGCGTCCGTCCATGTGGCGCGAGTAATTCTCGATGCCCGAGCAGAAGTTCATCGTCTCCAGCATCTCGAGGTCGTAGTTCACGCGCATCTCGAGGCGCTGCGCCTCCAGCAGCTTGCCTTCCTCCTTGAACTGCTGCAAGCGCTCGCGCAGTTCGTCGCGGATGGTGCCCAGCGCGCGATCCATCTTCGGACGCGCGGTCACGTAGTGGGAGGCCGGCCAGATAGGCAGAGCCTCGAACTCGCTCAGCACTTCGCCCGTCACGTTGTCGATCTCGGTGATGGACTCGATCTCGTCGCCCCAGAACTCGATGCGGATCGGATGGTCGGCGTAAGGCGGGAACACATCGAGCGCATCGCCGCGCACGCGGAACGTGCCGCGCTTCTGCTCGTAGTCGTTGCGGTCGTACTGGATATCGATGAGCTCATGGATGACCTGGTCGCGATCCATGTCCTTCTGCTTGTCCACGAACACGGCCATGCCGGCGTAGTCCATCGGGCTGCCAATGCCGTAGATGCACGACACCGACGCCACCACGATGCAATCGCGCCGCGACAGCAAAGCCGACGTGGCCGCATGACGCAGTTTCTCCACCTCTTCGTTGATGGACGCGTCCTTCTCGATGAACGTGTCCGACGAGGGCACGTACGCCTCGGGCTGGTAGTAATCGTAGTACGACACGAAGTACACCACGGCGTTGTCAGGAAAGAACTCCTTCAGCTCGCTGGCCAGCTGCGCCGCCAGCGTCTTGTTCGGAGCCATGACCAGCGTGGGCTTCTGCACGGCCTCGATGACCTTCGCCATGGTGAACGTCTTGCCGGAACCGGTGACGCCCAGCAGGTTCTGATAGCGCAAGCCCTCCTTGACGCCGGTCGCCAGCTTCTCGATGGCCTGCGGCTGATCGCCCGCCGGCTCGTACGGAGACACCACTTTGAACGGCGTGGAGGCAAGACGAACCTCGGGCAGCTTGCCCTCCATCTCGATGCCTTCGATATTGGAAAGATGAGCCATGCTGCTCCTTCCGAACAACAGCGGAGCACCGACGCGTCGGAGCCGCGCAACGTAAAACTTCGCAGGAAATCCAGTGTATCACAGCATCTGTAACATGAACAGATGTTCGTTAGTAAACGGTTACGAAGCGGAGGGCAACGCACGCCCCGAGCCTAGCTCTCCGCCCTCCAACCCGTCGGCTGCGCTCGACCGAAGCAGCAGCGAGAGCTGCTCTCGCGCCGCCCGGTTCAAATTGCTGCCCGAACGAGCTTTAAAGGAGTCGAATTCGACCCCTTTAAAGCTTGGATTGTACAGGGTTTCCCAAAGACCCAGATATTCGATAACATCGTGAGTCCTCATCCAATTCTTTATCACATCTTTCGGCGTGGGGCTTTTATAGCGCGCAATATCGGTAAGCGAAACGTGATCAGCATAGGCATCGCCTTTATAAAACGTCACTTCGATACCTTGCGCGTTGATCGTCGCACGATCAGACATACGGCATGCACCTCTCTTTATCTGTTCCGATGATCTGAGAGGATCCTGCGGATCTTGCAAGCATGGTACGGGCGGCGCGGAACAGACGCCGCCTCTATGGGCATCCGGCCGAGCACGCAGACCGGCAAGCACTTGCACTGGTTCTTTTATGATGCTAACATCATATCACAGATTTACAAACATATGTTCGTAAATTTTCAGTATTGTAGCGAGTTCGATAACCGCGACAGCCACACGGCAATGGTATACTCTGACGCCGTCGCTCACGCATACGGAGCGCGCACCCGTTCGATAGCAGAAGGATCGACCGTGACCAACGCCTTGAAGAACATACCCGGCCTGGCCGTATGCCTCGCCCTCGCATTGCCGTGCTGGTTCATCGGGCAGCAGTTCCCCATCATCGGCGCGCCCGTGTTCGCCATCCTGGCCGGCATGGCTATCGCCGTGTTCTGGAAGCAGCCCACGCGCGGCCGCGTGCAGACCGGCATCGCGTTCAGCGGCAAGAAGGTGCTGCAGGCTGCCGTCGTGCTGCTGGGCTTCGGGCTGAACCTCGCGCAGATCGCCCAGGTGGGCATGATGTCGCTGCCCATCATCGGCTCAACCATCGCCACTGCGCTGATCGTGGCGTTTTTGCTGCACAAAGTGCTGCGCATGCCCTCGGAGATCTCGACGCTCATCGGCGTGGGCTCGTCCATCTGCGGCGGTTCGGCCATCGCGGCCACCGCGCCTGTCATCAAGGCGCACGACAAGGACGTTGCCCAGGCCATCTCGGTCATCTTCCTGTTCAACGTGCTGGCCGCCCTTATCTTCCCATCGCTGGGCAACGCGCTGGGCATGACCAACGAAGGCTTCGGCCTGTTCGCCGGCACCGCCGTGAACGACACCTCGTCGGTGACGGCAGCCGCCGCGGCATGGGACGGCATGCATCCCGGCTCGAACGCGCTCGACCAGGCCACTATCGTGAAGCTCACCCGCACGCTGGCCATCATCCCCATCACGCTGGTGCTGGGCATTTGGGTGGCGCGTCGCGAAAGCCGCGACCCCATCGCGCTCGAAGCGCAGGGGCACAGCGTGGTGAAGCCCGCAGGCAAGCTGGGAGGTTTCAGCCTGCGTCGCGCGCTGCCCGTGTTCATCCTGCTGTTCCTGGCCGCGTCCGTCATCACCACGATAGCAGTGTCCGCCGGCATCGACGCGGCCGTGTTCGAGCCGCTCAAAACGCTGTCGAAGTTCTTCATCGTCATGGCCATGGCCGCCATCGGCCTGAACACCGACATCGTGCATCTCGTGAAGTCGGGCGGCAAGCCCATCCTCATGGGCCTCTGCTGCTGGGTGGCCATCGCCGCCGTCAGCCTGGGAATGCAGCACGTCCTGGGATTGTGGTAGCGGCCACCGCTGACGCCGCACGGGATCCTTCGACTCCGGCGCTTCGCGCCTCCGCTCAGGATGACAACGCCCCCAACAACCAAAACAGGCTCCGGCCAAGAACCGAAGCCCGCAGCTTTACCAGGGACGGGTCGTGGGCGAGGGGTCTGATACGAGTTCCGCACGAGCCGAACAGCCCAGCGGGCTGTTCGTGCGAGCAGGACTGTCTGAGTTGCAGACCCCTCGCCCACGACCCGTCCCCGCAGGTTGAACGCGAGGACCTACAGGTCCTTGGAATACTCTCCCCACCAGGCCAGCACCTTGTTGCGCATCTCCTCGGGAGTACCGTCGTTGTTGAACACCACGTCGGACGCCTCGATGCGATCCGCGTCGGTGATCTGCTGGGCGATGCGACGACGCACGTCGGTCTCGTCCCAACCGCTCTTCACCGCACGCTCGATACGCAGGTCGATGGGCGCGAGGACGGCGATCACCACGTCGGCGTCGTAAGCGAGCGACGTCTGGCGGTTCTTGAACACCGAATGCTCCACCACGACGGCCTTGTGGCCTTCAGCCTCCAGCTCGGCCACGCGGTCGGTGAACGCCTCTTCGATGCGCGGCAGCGTGATGCGGTTGAGCTTGCGCGTCTCGGCCGGACTCACGAACGCCTTGGCAGCCAGCGCGCGGCGGTCGATCTCGCCGTCGGCTCCCAGGATGTCCTCGCCGAACGTTTCCACGAGCTCGGACTTCACCGTGTCCCACAGAAGGACGTCGTGGCCCACTTGGTCGAGATCGATGTTCGGCAAACCTTGCTCGACCAGCGCCTTGCGGGCCGTGGACTTGCCGGCTCCCATGCCGCCGATGATGAACAGCTTCTTCATGCGTGCATTACCTCCTCAATCATGCCGCCTCCCAATACGGTGTCGCCGTCGTAGAGAACGGCGTATTGGCCCGGCGCCGTGGTTGGCTGCGGACTCCGCAGCGCGAGCGATACGCGCTGGTCGTCTTCCGGCTCTATGATACACGCACACGGACGGCTCCGGTAGCGTAGTTTCACCATCGCGCCGTACGATTCGCCGAGCGATTCGAACGCTTGCCAGTTCATGTCGCCCACCACGACGGAGCCGATGAGCGTCTCGTCGGCAAAACCCACCACGAGTTCGCGGGTTTCGACGCGCTTCTCCACCACGTAGTACGGCTCGGGGCCTGCCACGCCGATGCCCTTGCGCTGCCCCACCGTGTAGTTCGCCAGCCCCTCGTGGCAGCCGAGCACATTCCCCATGCGATCCACAATGTCCCCAGGCGCGTCTTCCACGCCACGCGCGCGCAGAAACGGACGGTAGTCGCCCTCGATGAAGCAGTTGTCTTGGCTTTCGGCCTTCTCGGCCACGACCAGGCCCAGATCGGCCGCGATCACACGCACCTCCGCCTTCGTCATGGCCCCCAGCGGCAACACGAGGCGCGCCAGCTGCTCCTGGCTCAACAGCGAAAGCATGTAGCTTTGATCCTTGCGCGCGTCCAGGGCTCGCTTCACCACGAAGCGCCCCGAATCGGACAGACGGGCAATGCGCGCGTAGTGGCCCGTGGCGATGCGGTCGCACCCCAGTTCGTCGGCTACCCGCACGAGCGCGGGCATCTTGCACCGCGCGTTGCAACCCACGCACGGACTAGGCGTGAGGCCCGCCGCGTACGACGAGACGAACGGCTCCACCACGCAGCGTTCGAACTCGCCCACGCACTCCGGCGTCTCGTGGCGAATGCCCAACTGGGAGCACACGGCCGCCGCATCGGCCGCCGCGCGCTCGGTGGCAGCGTTGTCGCGAAAGCGGCACGTGACGCCCACCACCTCGTACCCGGCGCGCATGAGCAGCGCTGCAGAAACCGCGCTGTCCACCCCACCGCTCATTCCGAGCGCAATGCGCCCGCTCGCATTCATTTCCGGCACTCCCCCTGTCGCCCCGATGCGCTCATCGGGAAATCGCGTCTTTCTGCGATTATCCCACGGCGATAGAAGATCGAGTAGACGATCCGACCTCTTAACACACGATCGCCGAAGCCTTGCTTCAGCGCTTCGTTGAATGGCGTATGAAGAATCTCTCGCCCTCTTTATGTTGCGGACGAGATGTAGAAACATTGTTATACTGGCAATTCGCGCCCGAGGGGCGCGAAGAATCGAAGGGAGGGCAAGGCTCGCATGTCGGGGACGAAATCACGCTATATTCCCGCACTCGACGGACTGCGCGCGTTCGCCGTCCTCGCCGTTATCGCCTACCATCTTGGGATGCAATGGGCTCCTGGAGGCCTGTTGGGCGTCACGGTGTTCTTCGTGCTGTCGGGCTATCTCATAACCAGCCTGCTGCTCATCGAGTGGGACAACACCGAAACCATCAACCTGCCGCAATTCTGGCTGCGACGCGTGCGACGGCTCATGCCGGCCATCGTGCTGGTCATCGTATGCACCGCCGCACTCTGCGCCTTGCTCGACCACAGCCTGCTCACGAAGCTGCGCGACGACATGTGGGCCGCGCTGCTCTGGGTGACGAACTGGTGGTACATCTTCCAAGATGCTTCTTATTTCGACGCGCTGGGCGCTCCCTCGCCGCTCACCCACTTCTGGTCGCTCGCCATCGAAGAGCAGTTCTACCTCGTCTGGCCGGTCGTGCTGCTGGTCGCCCACAAAACGGGCGTGAAGCGCACCACCATGCGCAATGCCACGCTGATCGTCGCCCTCTTGTCGGCGCTGGAGATGGCGCTGCTGTACAACCCGCTGGACGACCCGAGCCGCGTGTACTACGGCACCGACACCCGCGCGTTCTCGCTGCTTATCGGCGCATGGCTGGCGTTCGTGTGGCCCTCGCACATGCTGGGAGCCCAGAAGAGCGTGCACCTTACGAAGCAGGTGCGCAACGTCCTGGACGGCGTGGGAATCGTCGCGCTCGTCGCCCTGCTGGGCCTCATCGTGTTCGTGGACGGCTTCTCGCCGTTCCTCTACCGCGGCGGCATCCTGCTGGCCTCCGTGCTCACCGCCGTCGTCATCGCGGTGATGGTGCATCCTGCGAGCCTGCTCGGGCGCTTCGCCGGAACGAAGCCGCTTGTATGGATAGGCCTGCGTTCGTACGGCATCTACTTGTGGCACTACCCGCTGTTCCTGCTCATGAACCCGCGCAACTTCACGGGCGAGACGCCGTGGTGGATGTATCTCGTGCAGGTGGCCGTCGTGTTCGCCTGCGCCGCGTTCTCGTACCGCTTCGTGGAGAACCCCTTGCGCAAGGGGGCCATCGGAGCGTTCGTGAAAGGCGTGCGCTCGAAAGAAATCGATCCGCCCGCATGGCTCAAGCACCACGTCGTTCCCGTCCTGGCGGGGTCGGCCGTGACCATCGTGGCCGTGATCGGCCTTATCGTGGTGCCTCCCACCTCCGCCATCGGCGCCGCCGACCTGCTGAAGGACGAGCAGGCCCACACCTCGCAGATGCCCGAGCTGCCCGTCGACGACGCAGCGGCCGAGTCGCCCAAGCTCGACGTGCTTATGATCGGCGACTCGGTCTCGGTGCGCGCCATCCCCCAGTTCGAGGAGACGTTCCCCTACGGCGCGATCGACGCCGCCGTGAACCGCCAGCTGTACGCCGGCCAGGAGACGTTCGACTACTATAACGACCAGGATATCGTGGGAGGCGTGGTGGTGTTCGCCCTCGGCACGAACGGAGCGGCCACCGACGAGCAGATCGACGAACTCGTGGCAGCGGCCGGACCCGGCCGCCAGGTGTTCTTCGTGAACACCCGCAGCCCGCAATCGTGGGTAGGCCAGACCAACGGCGCCATGTTCGACGCGGTCGACCGCCACGACAACGTACACGTGATCGACTGGTACACCGCCAGCGCCGGCCACGACGAGTACTTCGACGGAGACGGCACCCATCTCACCGAGGAGGGCGCGCGAGCCTACATAGGCCTCGTCCACGATGCCGTCGCACCGCTGCTGCCCGTCCACGCCGAAAGCGACGAAGCCGTCGTGGTCAAGTCGCCGCTCGAACTGGCTGCCGACAACGCGCAGAAAGCCTCCTCCGACACCGTGCGCGCGCTCGCCGCGAACGCGGCGAGCAATCTAAAGCCCCGAGAGTAACCCTCGCCGCCAGCCTGAAGCATCTTCGAAAGGCGCTTATACCCTTCCCGTTTCGTAATCGGACTTGTACAATGCGAAAGCGGCAATGTACAAACGATGGGAATCCTGCTACGCAGGCCCACGCGAACAACGAGGGGGTTTCTACATGCTAGACAAGTTCTTCAAGATATCCGAGCGAGGCAGCACTGTCTCCAACGAAGTTATTGGCGGCCTGACGACGTTTCTCGCCATGGCGTACATCATCGCGGTGAATCCGGCGATGATGGAGGCGGCGGGAATCCCGTTCAACGCCGCACTGACCGCGACCTGTTTCGGCGCCGCCATCATGACGGTCGCGATGGGCCTGTTCGCGAACCGTCCCATCGCGCTCGCCTCCGGGATGGGCATCAACGCCATCGTCGCCTATTCGCTGTGCCTCGGCCTCGGCGTGGACTGGCGCGTGGCCATGGCCGTCGTGTTCCTGGAAGGCATCCTCATCTTGCTGCTGGTGCTTTGCGGCTTGCGTAAAGCCGTCATGGATGCCATCCCCGTATCTCTCAGACGCGCCATCGGCATCGGCATCGGTTTGTTCATCGCATTCATCGGGCTGAAGGGCGGTGGATTCATCGCCGCCGACGAATCCACGTTCCTTGCGCTGGGCGATCTCACCAGCCCGACCGCCATTGTGGCCGCCATCTCCATCATCGTGGCCGTGGTGCTCACCGCCGTCAATCTCAAAGGCGCCCTGCTGATCTCCATCGTGGCGGCCACTATCATCGGCATTCCGATGGGCGTGACTCCTCCTGTCACCGACTTCTCGTTCGCGCCCGACTTCTCCGCATTCGCAGCTCCGTTCCAAGTCACGCCCGAGGGCACGCTGGCCATCGCGCAGGTCATCGTGCAGCCCGTGCTACTGCTGTTCGTATTCAGCCTGCTCATGAGCGACTTCTTCGACACCATGGGAACCGTGGTGGCCGTAGGCAGCCGCGCTGGCTTCGTGGACAAGAAAGGCGATGTCGAAGACGTGCAGCCTATCCTCATCGTGGATTCGGCCGCGGCGGCAGCCGGCGGCTTCATCGGAGCGAGCTCCATCACGTCGTTCGTGGAATCCGTCTCCGGCGCGGCAGCCGGTGCCCGCACCGGCCTGTCGAACATCGTCATCGGCATCGCGTTCGTGGCTTGCGCGTTCCTCGCGCCGGTTATCGGCATGGTAACCAGCTCGGCCACCTGCGGAGCCCTTGTGGTGGTGGGATACCTCATGATGACCGAGATCGGCGAAATCGATTGGAGCGACATCGCTTCTGCATTCCCGGCATTCCTTACCATCGTGGGCATCCCCATGACGTACTCCATCGCCAACGGCATCGGCTTGGGCTTCATCTCCTACTGCATCATCAAGGTTGCCCAAGGCAAGTTCCGCGACGTGAAGCCCCTTATGTGGGTAGCCGCCCTAGCGTTTTTGGCTTCGTTCATCTTCGCATAGAAGCGTCTGCGTTCAGAAAAGAGCCGGCACTTGCGTCGTCGGCTCCAATAGCAAAAGAAGGCCGGTCTTGCGACCGGCCTTCTCATATACGCGTTATGGACGCTTAGGCTATTCGGCAGCCTCGGGAGCGGCGGCTTCCTCGGCGGGAGCGTCAGCCTTCTCGGCCTTCTTCTTGGCCGGCTTCTCCTCAACCTGGATGGACTCGTCCACTTCGATCTCGAAGCCCAGGTCGGCCGCGGCGGCCTTCATGGACAGGGAGATGCGGCGACGCTCGGGGTTGATCTCCATGACCTTCACCTTCACCTCGTCGCCGGCCTTCACGACCTGAGCCGGGGTGTCGATGTGGCGCATGGCCATCTCGGAGATGTGCACCAGACCCTCGATGGACTGGCCCAGCTCGATGAACGCGCCGAACGGCACGATCTTCGTCACCTTGCCGTCGACGATGGTGCCCACCGGGTAGCTCTCGACGAGCTTGACCCACGGATCCTCCGTCGTCTGCTTGAGGCCGAGCGAGATGCGCTCGCGCTGCAGATCGACGTCCAGAACCTCGACCTCCACCTCGTCGCCGACCTTGACGACCTCGGAGGGATGGTTGACGTGGTTCCAGGACAGCTCGGAGATGTGCACGAGGCCGTCGATGCCGCCGAGGTCGACGAACGCGCCGAAGTCGACGATCGAGGAAACGGTGCCCTTGAGGCGCATGCCCTTCGACAGCTTCGCGAGGATCTCGGCGCGCTCGTTCTTGCGGCCTTCCTCAAGCAGCACGCGGCGGGACAGCACGACGTTGTTGCGGTTGCGGTCCATCTCGATGACGCGGGCTTCGATCTCGGTGCCCAGGTACATGTCGAGATCCTTGACACGACGAAGGTCGACCAGCGATGCCGGCAGGAAGCCGCGCAGGCCGATATCGAGGATGAGGCCGCCCTTGACGACTTCGATAACCTCGCCCGTGACCACTTCGCCGGCCTTGAACTTCTCTTCGACGCGAATCCAAGCACGCTCGTACTCGGCACGCTTCTTGGAGAGGATCAGGCGGCCGTCCTTGTCTTCCTTCTGGAGAACGAGGGCTTCGATCTTCTCGCCCAGCTCCACGATGTCGGACGGATCGGCATCCTTGCGGATGGACAGCTCGCGCGACGGGATGACGCCCTCGCTCTTGAAGCCGATGTCGACGAGCACCTCGTCGTGCTCGATCTTGACGACCGTGCCGTCGACCAGGTCGCCCTCGTCGAACTCGGTCAGCGTGCCGTCGATCATCGCATTCATCTGCTCGTCGGAGATGTCCTCGAAGTCGATGACGGACGTGTTTTTGATGTCGGTCAAAACGGACCCCTTTCAATTCTTTCTAATCGGGGACCCTTCGTCATGATTACTTGCTACTTTACCATGTTCGCTTGTGCAAGAAACTTGCCCGTGCAGCGGTGTAACAAACATGTCTCGGGGGCCTACATTACCGTATGCTTACAGCTTCCGTGCTATAAGCCATAGTAGTATAGCACAGCGGCACCCGGCCGCTGTGCTCATTTTAACGAACCCTCACGATAATTTCGACTCTCTCCGCACGGTAGAAAAAGGCTCGATCAGTTCTCGGCACTGGCCTTGCAGTGGGCGCACACACCGTCGAAAATGATCTCGTGATGCTCGATGGTGAAGCCGTGCGCATCGGAAACCTGCGATACGATATCGTCCTGATAGGGCATGTCGATGTCGAACACGCCGCCGCATATGCGGCACTTCGCGTGGTAGTGCGGCTTGTTGAGGAAATCGTAGCGGTCGGCGCCGTTGGGAACTTCAACCCGCAGCACCTCCCCGCGGTTCGCCAGCACACCGAGGTTGCGGTACACCGTGGCACGCGAAATATTGGGGTGGCGCGCGCGCACCACCTCGTACACGTCTGCCGAGGTGGGATGGTTATGCAGTGATTGCACCGCCTCCAAGACGAGCGCTCTCTGAATAGTGTTGCGCGTCGTGGCGCGCTCTGCTTTTTCCGTAGCCATAATAGTCCTGCCGTTCGCATATCTAACCCATACTATTGATTAATTAGGATTATATATCATTAGTATGGAAAGACAAGCACACATCACGAACGGCCGCCGCGTTCCCGCGAACGTCCACAAACCGGCCCGATTCGGCCGATTGCCCGGCGCTTGCGATGCGCTCGCCAGAAACGGCCGGTTCGGCTACGCGGGATCACGAAAACCACTGCCGTGAAGGGGATCCCGGCCCTGAGGCGCCGAGAAGCGACGGGCGGCCAGCAGGCCGCCCCTACGGAGCCGTCACGCATTGCGACGTAGGGGCGGTCAGCCCCGCATCTTCTACACGGCATCCTCTCCGGTTTCCCCGGTGCGGATGCGCACGACGTCTTCCACGGGGAAGACGAATATCTTGCCGTCGCCCACTTCCCCGGTTCGCGCCGTCGCGCGGATGAGGTCGACGAGCGGGCCCACCTCGCCGTCGTCCACCACCAGTTCGAACTTCACCTTCGGGATCATGTTCAGCATGACCTCGGTGCCACGGTAGTACTCCTTCCACCCGTGCTGCTTGCCGCAGCCCTGCACCTGCGAGATGGTCATGCCCGACACCTGCGCGGCGAACAGCGCCTCCTTGAGCGGCTCCAGCTTCTCAGGCCGCACGATGGCCGTGATCTTCTTCATAGTCGCACTCCTTCTTTAGTCGAGGCCCACGTAGGCCGGGTACGCGCTCTCGCCGTGCGCGGCCACGTCGAGGCCTTGCGCTTCCTCGGCCTCGCTCACGCGCAGGCTGCCCTTGAAGCACGCCTTCACGGCGAAGCCCAGCACCACGTCGAGCACGCCCACGAACACCACGGTCACGAGGATGCCCAGCACCTGAGCGCCCAGCAGCGTGGGATCTCCCGTGTAGACGAGGCCGCCGAAGTCGGTCCACGACAGCTCCGGCACGCAGAACAAGCCGGCCAGCACGCCGCCCGTGACGCCGCCGACGGCATGGATGCCGAAGGCGTCGAGCGCGTCGTCGTAGCCCAGCTTCCGCTTGAGAAACGACACGGCGAAGTAGCACACGGGCGACACGACGAAGCCCATGACCACCGCGGCCCACGGCTCCACGAAGCCCGCCGCCGGCGTGATCACCACGAGGCCCGCCACCAAACCGGTCGCCGCGCCCACGAGCGTGGGCTTGCCTGCGCGCACGCGCTCGATGAGCATCCAGGACACGAGCGCCGCGCCCGACGCCGCCACCGTGTTCGCCAGCGCGAGCGCCGCCACGCCGTCGGGGGCGAACTCGGAGCCCGCGTTGAAGCCGAACCATCCGAACCACAGAAGCGTCGCGCCCAGCGCCACGAACGGCACGTTGTGGGGACGGTAGCTCACCATGCCGAACCCGCGCCTCTTGCCCGCGATCAGGCAGAGAATGAGCCCCGTGAGGCCGGACGAGATGTGCACCACGTCGCCGCCCGCGAAGTCGAGCGCGCCGATGGTGTCGCCCACGAGGCTGCCTTCGCCGCCCCACACCATGTGGGCGAGCGGCGGGTACACCACGACGGTCCATACGGCCACGAACGCGCACACCGCGCCGAACTTCATGCGACCGGCCACCGCGCCGGTGATGATGGCCGTGGTGATCATGCAGAACGCCAGCTGGAACACCACGTCGGCCATCGCGGGATACGCGTCGTGACTCAGCGCTTCGGGCGCCTCGCTCACGATGCCGGCCACAAGTCCTTGCAGGCCGATCTGATCGAAGCCCCCGAAGAACGGAATCGAGCCGTCGCCGCCGTAGGCGAACGACCAGCCGCACACCGTCCATGTGACGCCGACGATGCCGATCACCGCAAACGACATGATCATCGTGTTCACGACGTTCTTGCGGCGGCTCAAACCCCCGTAGAAGAACGCCAGGCCGGGCGTCATCAGCAAGACGAGCATCGCGCAAACCAGCATGAAGCCCGTCGATCCTGCGTCGAACATACGCATCTACCTCCTTATCGTCGTGCTGCTTGTCGAGAACATATTCGATGATCCCACGCTTTGACCTGGCATTGCGCCGCGGCGAGCACTGTTAACACGCTGGGAAAGGTCTTGTAACAAACACGAAGCGCCCGCGTTACAATAGGGAAACACGCACGACCGCCATCCGCGAAAGGTTGCAGTTCCATGAGCATCGCATTCGACCCCGTCCGCACCGCCGACGACCGACAGCGCCTCGCCGCGCTGGCCGACGAGATATGGCACGAGTACTGGCCCGCCCTCATCGGCGACGCGCAGACCGACTACATGGTGGAGAACTTCCAAAGCCTGGAAGCCATCGAGCGCGACATGCGCGAGCACGCCTACGAATATTGGTTCATGCGCGCCGAAGACGACGGGCGCATCGCGGGGTACACGGGCGGGCGCGTGGAGCCCGAGACGAACCGCTTCTTCATCTCGAAGGTGTATCTGCGCGCCGAGGAGCGCGGCAAGGGATTCGCCTCGCGGGCCATCGCCTTCTACGAGCGCCTCTGCCTCGAACGCGGGCTGGACGCGATGTACCTCACGGTGAACAAGCAGAACGACCTGGGCATCCGCGCCTATCTCGGCAAGGGCTTCGAAACCATCGACGCGGTGGAAACCGATATCGGCAACGGCTTCGTCATGGACGACTACATCATGGAGAAGCACGTCGAGCGCTAGCGAACGGCGCGCCGAGCGCGCAGGTTCGCGAACTCGCGCGGCCCCTGCGGACACGAGCGTCCTGCCACCGCCTCGCTTCCGCGCGCACCCCGACCTACCGTTGTCGGCATCCGTGCGCGAACCCGCCGCGCCCCCATCTGCTTCAGCAACGTTTCGGTCGCGCCCCTCGAATCTGGCACGAATTCACGGTTCGGGCACGAATCTGCATCTATTTTGCCGAGCGCATGGCAAGTGCAACAGCATAATGCCAGGTCATGAGTTTTCCGAGTCCTAAACCTTCTGCCCAAACCGTGAATTCGTGCCAAAATCGATGAGCTTGACTGCGACGAACCGGAAAAACGAAAGACACTCCGGTAGCGGCGAGTCACCTTCAACCCTACGTTTAGTCTCCCGAATAGGACGAACGTCGCACTTTGCACGAGGTATGATCGACGTACCGGCAAAGGCCTCGAGAAAGGGTGCGATCGTATGGGAAAGTTCGTGATCAAGACCACCGACGCGGGATGCCACTTCGTGCTGAAGGCCGACAACGGCGAGGTCATCGCCACGTCGCAGGTGTACACGACGAAGGATTCCTGCAAGAAGGGCATCGAGAGCGTCAAGAAGAACGCGCCCGAAGCCGAAGTGGTGGAAGAGGACTAACGCATGAAAGCGACCCCCGATCCGGGGGTCGCAGCATTTCCGGGCGGCTAACCAAAGCCCCGCCCGATCGAACGCCTACATGAACATCAGAAACAAGTGCGTGAACGCGAAAGCCAGCAAACCGCAGCCGGGGAAGGTAAGCACCCAGGTGAGCACCATCCTGCCGGCCAGACCCCACTTCACCGTGCGGATGCTCTTCTCGGCGCCTACGCCCATGATGGCGGTGGTCTTCGTGTGCGTAGTGGACACGGGCATGCCGGTGAACGTGGCCAGACCGATGCAGAAGCAGGCCGACAGGCACGCAGCGAAGCCCTGGTACTGCTCCATCTTCACCATGTTCATGCCCACGGACTTGATGATCTTCTTGCCGCCCACCGCCGTGCCCAAAGCCATGGTGGCAGACACGAGGATGATCAGCCAGAACGGGAACTCGACGTTCGCGTCCACCGCGCCGCTCATACCGATCATGATACCCAGCATGCACAACGACATGAACTTCTGGCCGTCCTGCGCCCCATGGAGCACGGCCACGCCCGCGCCCGAGATGATCTGCGCCCATTTGAAGAACGAGTTCGCCTTCGCGCGCGAAGCGCGGCAGCACAGCTTCTTGATGAGCCTGGTGAACAGCCAGCCAGTTCCGAAGCCCAGGAATGTGGAGATGACCAGGCCGTAGACGACCTTCACCCACTCGTCGCCGTTCACGCCCGTCAGGCCGCCCTGCAGGGCGATGGCCGCGCCGGTGATGCCGGCGATGAGCGAGTGGCTTTGAGAGGTGGGGATGCCGAAGTACCACGCAGTCACACCCCAGACGATGATGGCCACCATGGCCGCCGCGAGCGCGATGAGGGCGGCTTGGTTGTCGCCGCCGAAGTCGACCATCTTGAAGATGGTGAGCGCCACAGCCGACGACACCATCGTGATGGCGGCCAACCCCACGAAGTTGCATACCGCCGCCATCGCAATGGCGGGACCGGGTCTCATAGCCTTCGTGCCCACCACGGTGGCGATGGCGTTGGGGGCGTCGGTAGCCCCGTTCACCACGGTGGCGCCCAGCGTCAGGACGACGATGAGGGCGAGCACCGGGTCGCCCATGAGCGCCGCGGCGAACGCTCCCAGATCATAGCTCATGCCGGTTTCCTCCGAACCCGAACGTTGAAGACAAAGCACTCGGAGCAATGATAGGGATGCAATGTCAGGATCAGGCAACGGAAAGATCAAGTTTAGGTAAAATCGCTTGTCACACGCGCGCGAAGGATGCGCCGAATGTAAAGAAAAGGCGCCGGCTGCACAATTGCAGCCGGCGCCTTCATGCCAAGAACGATCGTTTTTACCGCGCGAGACGCTCCTGCACGGAAGCGGCGATGCCTTCGGCGTCCAAGCCCAGGTCGTGCAACAGCTGGTTCGTGGAACCCTGGGGCACGAACGTGTCGGGGATGCCCAACGTCAGCGCGGGGACCGCGAGGCCTTGGCGCGCCAGCTCGCCCAGCACGGCCTCGCCTACGCCACCGGAGATGATACCGCCCTCCACCGTCACGACGAGCTTCGTTTGCGCCGCACGGGCTATTTCTTCCGCATCGAGCGGCTTGACCCAGCGCATGTCCACCACGCGCGCCTCGATGCCGTTCTCGGACAGCAGCTCGGCCGCCGCTTCGGCGCGCGGCACCATACGCCCGAACGCAAGGATGGCCACGTCGTCGCCTTCGCGAACCACGCGCGCCTTCCCCTCTTCCAATACCTGCGGCTCGTCGGGCAAGGCTACGCCCTCGGCCGCTCCGCGCGGGTAGCGGATGGCGAAAGGCCCGCCCAGCGCGAGCGCGGTATGCAGCGCATGCACGAGCTCGGCCTCGTTGGAAGGAGCCAGCATCCTCATATGCGGGATCATGCGCATGTAGGCGAGGTCGAACATGCCATGGTGCGTCGGGCCGTCCTCGCCCACGATGCCGGCGCGGTCTATGGCGAACACAACGTCGAGATCCGGCAGCGCGTTGTTGATGATGACCTGGTCGATGGCTCGCTGCAAGAACGTTGAGTAGATGGCCACAACCGGCTTCTTGCCGCCCGTCGCCAAGCCGCTGGCCAGGCCCACCGCGTGCTCCTCGGCGATGCCGGCATCCACGAACCGATCGGGGAACTCTTCGGCGAACGCGTCCAAGCCGGTACCGCCCTTCATGGCGGCCGTGATGGCCACGATACGCTCGTCGCGTCGCGCTTCGGCGGCCAGCGCCTTGCCGAACACGCTCGTGTACGACGGCGCCGATGCCGCTTTCTTCTTCACATCCCCCGTCGCGATATCGAACGGCGCGATACCGTGGAACTTCTCAGGGTTCTGGACCGCCGGCGCGTATCCCGCGCCCTTGCGCGTGACCACGTGCACGAGCACGGGAACGTCGGTGTTCATCACGGACGCCAACGTCTCTTTGAGCAGGCCGATATCATGACCGTCTATGGGCGCCGTGCACAGGATGCCCAGCTGTTCGAAAATCATCGAGCGCGGGATGACGAACTGCTTCATCGACTCCTTCACGTTGCGTCCGAAGTTCGCAAGCGCGCTGCCGAAAGCCCCGCTGCTCTCGAGCGCCTCCTGCACGGAGTCGCGGGTTTGACGATACTGAGGCGTGGCTCGCATGTAACCGAGGTGCTTCATGAGCGCGCCCACGTTGCGCGAGATGGACATCTCGTTATCGTTGAGGATGATCACCATGGGCGTCTGCGCCTGGCCGATGTGGTTGAGCGCTTCGAACGCCATACCGCCCGACAGGGCCGCGTCGCCGATGACGGCCACGATCTTCTCGTCGCCGCCCGAGAGTTCGCGCGCCTGCGCCAGACCGAGCGCCACCGACAGCGAGTCGGACGCATGACCCGACGGATGCACGTCGTAGGGGCTCTCGTCGGGCTTCGGAAACCCGGACAGGCCGCCGTAGGTGCGCAACGTGCCGAAATCATCGAGGCGGCCGGTGATCAGCTTATGCGCATAAGCCTGGTGCCCAACGTCGAACACGATCTTGTCGTGCGGGCAATCGAGCATGCTGTGCAAGGCCAGGATGATCTCCACCGCGCCCAACGATGACGCAACGTGACCGCCGGTTTGAGAAGCCGTCGTCACGATCTCCTCGCGCACCTCCTGCGCCAGAATGGACAGCTCTTCGTTCGTGAGCAGTTTCAGATCGGCAGGGGACGACACCATATCGAGAATACGATTATCCATATGCATCCTTCAACAGGGGCTACGCCGAAACCGGCGCACCCGTCTCCTGCGCAGACGCCTCGTCGGACGACTCGGCAGACCGCTCGCCCGCTTCCTCGACGCCCTGCTGCGCTTCGATGTTCTCCTCGAGCAAATCGCTGGCGCGAAGCCCGAGTCCTACCGCTTCCTCGTACAAGGCGAGCGCAGCGTCAAGCTCCAGCTCGTCGCTGCTCACCGCGTCGACGATTTCTTCGAGGCGGGACTTTACCGCCTCGAAGCTATCATACGACTCAAGCGCCATAGGAGGAGGCTCCTTCCGGCGACTCGCCCTCCTGCTCCGGCGACCCGCACTTCTGAGCCGCGAGGGGCTCGCTTTCGGGTTCCGCGATTTCGTTCTCCCGCATCGCCAGAGGCTCTTCGTTGCCAGCGGCATCCGCATCGCAAGAAGAAGGGGCATCGGCCTCCTGGCCCTCCTCCCCCTCCAGCATCTTGGCGATACGACCCAGAATGCCGTTGACGAAGCGATGGGATTCGTCTTCCCCACCGAAGTCCTTCGCCAGCTCAACCGCCTCGTTGATGGTGACCGAGGTGGGCACGTCGTCGATGTACATCATCTCGAACGTGGCCAACCGCAGAATCGAGCGGTCGACGATGGGCATGCGGGCCAACGACCAGTTCTCGGACGTGGCGGCAAGGTGGTTGTCGATAGCGATGCGATGCGACTCCACGCCTCGCACCAGCATCAACGCGTATTCGGGCAGCGGACCGTCTTCTTCCAGGCGACGGTCGCCCTCGGCGATTGCCGCGGGCGACTCGTCGGTTATCTCGCTGGTGTACAGCACTTGGAGCGCGGCACGGCGCGCGCTGGTTCGTTCATGTCGTTTAGCAGCCATATAGATTCTTAAAGCCTCCGGACGCTTAGCGGGCGAACTGCATGCCGTCGATGTACACGTCCACAGAGCCTACCGGAATGCCAACCTGGCTGGTCACCGCGTCGGAGATAGCCTGACGGATGTTGGCGGCGAGGTCGGGCAGCACATAGCCGTAGTACACGTCCACGCGAATGGAGATGTGCAGCTTGTCCTCCTCGTCCACCGTGATGTCGATGCCCTGAGTGGAGGGCTTGCTGCCGAACACGGAGCGCAGGCCGCTCGTGGTGGACGGGCCGATGCAGGCCACGCCCTCCACTTCGTTGGCCGCGATGGACACGATGGTTTCGACGACGCCCGGCGCAAGCGCCATGCCGTCGACGTTAAGCTCTGTCATAGTACGTCTCCCATCTGGGTTTCGATGAAGTCGGTGGTCACATCGCCCGAGCAGAACATCGCGTTATCGAGCACACGGCGATGGAAGGCGATCGTGGTTTCGATGCCCTCGATCACGAACTCGTCGAGGGCGCGGCGGCCGCGCGCAAGCGCTTCCTCGCGATCCTGGCCGTATACCACGAGTTTCGCCACCAGCGAATCGTAGTACGGCGAGATGCGCGAACCCGTGCGCACGTAGCTTTCCACGCGCACGCCGGGGCCGGCCGGGGCTTCGAATTTCGTGATGGTGCCAGGGCACGGGCGGAAGCCGTGCTGCGGATCTTCCGCGTTGATGCGGAACTCGATAGCATGGCCCGCAGGCGAGAACGGCGCACGGGAAGCGCAGCTCATGGGCTCGCCAGAAGCGATGCGCAGCTGCTCTTTGATGATGTCGGTGCCGGTGATCTGCTCGGTCACCGGGTGCTCCACCTGCACGCGCGTGTTCATCTCCATGAAGTAGAACGACCCGCGCTCGTCGAGCAAGAACTCGATGGTTCCAGCGTTCTTATAGTTCACGGCGCGCACGGCCTTGATGGCCGCCACGCCCATGGCGCGGCGCAGATCCTCGGTCAGGGCCGGCGAGGGCGCTTCCTCGATGAGCTTCTGATGACGACGCTGCACGGAGCAGTCGCGCTCGCACAGGGCGACGTTGTTTCCGAAGTCGTCGGCCAGCACCTGGATCTCCACGTGGCGCGGACGCAGCACGAGCTTCTCCAGGTACACGCCGTCGTTGCCGAACGCTGCCCCGGCCTCGGTGCGCGCGGCCTGGTACTGAGCCTCGAGATCGGCCGGGTCGTGCACTTCGCGCATACCCTTGCCGCCGCCGCCCGCCGTGGCCTTGATGAGCACCGGATAGCCCACGCTGTCGGCGAACGCCTTAGCCTCGGCCGCCGTCTCGATACAGCCGTCGGAACCGGGAACGGTGGGAACGCCGCACGCTTTCATCGTCTCGCGCGCGGAGCTCTTGTCGCCCATGCGCTCGATGCACTCGGGAGCCGGGCCGATGAACACGAGATCGTTATCGGCGCAGGCGCGGGCGAAGTCGGCGTTCTCGGCGAGGAAGCCGTAGCCGGGATGCACGGCTTCCGCGCCGGTGGTTTTCGCCGCGGCGATGATGTTGGCCATGATGAGGTAGCTCTTGTTCGCCTGAGCGGGGCCGATGCACACGGCCTCGTCGGCGTACTGCACGGGATAGGTGTCGGCGTCCTCGGTCGAGTAGACCGCGACCGTCTTCACGCCCAGCTCCTTGCAGGCGCGCATGATGCGCAGCGCCACCTCGCCGCGGTTCGCGATGAGAATCTTGTTAAACATTATGCCGTCTCCGGAGCCGGAGCCGGGGCACCGTGGGGCTCGATGTAGAACAGCACCGTGCCGAACTCGACGGGCGTGGCGTCCTCGAGGCACACCTCGCGGACGGTGCCCATCTCCTCGGCGGCGATCTCGTTCATGAGCTTCATGGCCTCGACGATGCACAGCGTCTGGTTGGCGGCAACCTCGTCCCCCACCTGCACGAACGGCGGTTCGCCGGGTGCCGGGGAGGTATAGAACGTGCCCACCATGGGAGCCGTGACGGCGTACCAATCGCTCGGACGCTCCACGTCGTCGGCAGCGGCTGCCGGAGCGGCGGCGGGAGCCGGAGCCACGGCGGCAACCGGCGCGGCCGCAGCGGCCACGGCAGCGGCCTCGGCCGACATCGTTCCCGGCATGCGTACGGCGATGCGGGTGCCCTCTTCCTCAACTACGATCTCGCCGACGCCGCTTTCCTCGGCGACGCGAACCAGCTCGCGAATCTGATTGATGTCCACGTAATCGTCCTCCTTGGTGTGGCTCGACTCCTGCTCCATGAGGAAATCGACCTTCTCCGATGTGCGGTGCTTGCTCAGGAACGTGCGCGCCTCGTTCGGGAACAGGGCGTACATGAGCACGTCCTCCTCGCTCTTCGCGAGGTCGCCGATCTCTTCTTCAACCTGAGCGTAGGTGGTGGTGACCAGCGAGCCGGGCGCCACGTCGGGCGGCAGCATTTCGGAGTTGCCCACGACCTTCGCCACGATGTCCTTGTCCATGCGGCCCGGAGCCTTGCCGTAGTAGCCGCAGATGTAGTCCTTCATCTCCTTGGACACGACGCTCCAGCGCTTGCCGGTGAGCACGTTGAACACAGCCTGCGTGCCCACGATCTGCGACAACGGCGTGACGAGCGGCGGATAGCCCACCTCGGCGCGCACCTTCGGAATCTCGCGCATCACCTCGGGCAGGCGATCGGCGGCGTTCTGGATCTCAAGCTGCGACACGAGGTTCGACATCATGCCGCCCGGCACCTGGTGCGAGTACACCTGCATGTGCGTGAGCGACGAGACGCCGCGCTTGTAGTGTCCGCGCTTGCGTATGTCTTCCCAGTATTCGGCGATCTCGAACAGGAGGTCGAGGTCGAGGCCGGTGTCGTAGCGGCTCTCCTGGAGCGCGGCCACGATCATCTCGACGGCCGGATGCGAGTTGCCGAACGCCAGCGGCGCATGAGCCGTGTCGGCGATGGCGGCTCCGGCTTCGGCGGCTTTGAGGATGTTGGCGGGCGCCATGCCGCCGACGTAATGGCAGTGGATGTGCAACGGCAAACCGATTTCGGCGTTGAACGCCTTCACCATGCGCTCGGTGCGGTAGGGCGTGAGCATGCCCGCCATGTCCTTGATGCAGATGGAGTCGGCACCGAGATCCTTGAGCTTCTGACCGTAGTCGAGGAAGCTGTCCAGCGTGTGCACGGGCGACATCGTGTAGGAGATGGCGCCTTCGAAGTGACCGCCGCATTCCTTGATGGCTTCGGCGTTGTCGACGACGTTGCGGATGTCGTTGAGCGCGTCGAACACGCGGAAGACATGCACGCCATTGCGCTTCGCGGCCTTGATGAAGTGATTGCAGATGTCACGCGAATAATGCTTGTACCCCACGAGGTTCTGGCCGCGAGACAGCATGGCAAGCGGCGTGTTCGGCGTCTGCGCCTTGATGGATCGCAGCCGCTCCCACGGGTTCTCGTCGAGGAAACGCATGCACGTGTCGAACGTCGCACCGCCCCACGCCTCGATGGCCCAGTACCCGACACGGTCCATTTTAGGCAGGATCGGCAGCATGTCGCCGATCTGCATACGCGTGGCCCAGAGGCTTTGCTGGCCGTCACGGATGGTGGTATCCATGATCTGAAGCCTTGGCATGAACTCACACCCCCTTCGGTTTGCAGTTAGTCAAAGATCGAAACAAGAATTATAGAGTAACCCCTTGCCGCGATAGCCATGACCGGGGAAATTCACCGACAAGCAACAGATTTCGAGCGGCGGGAGGCCGAGGCGGCCATACGTATGCAGCACGCTCATCAAAAAGACGCTGCATTGTAATCGCTGGATGACGGCTTGGGTTTTGCGCGCCGTTACGCTTTCTGTATGAGCGAGATGAGCAAAAACGAGAAGATGGCGCGCAAGGATCCCCTTGTCCAGCGCCTGTCTGCCGACTTGGGCAGCCGGCTTCTCGAAGTGCGCACCTCCGAAGGACTCTCCCAAAACACCTTGGCCGAGATGGTGGGCACGAAGCATCCTCGCATCAGCAACCTCGAAGGCGGCCTCGTGGACGTGCGCCTCTCCGACATCGTGAAGCTGGCCCGCGCCCTCGACGTGAACCCCGGCGAGCTGCTCGATCTCGCCGCTTACAAGCTGGAGGACTATCCCCTCCCCCTGCCCGACAACCACGCGCGTATGTAGACGAACAAAACGAGGGCGCCCGTCGGGCGCCCTCGTTTCCATTGAGCCGAGTCGGGGTTTCGCGCTTGCTACACGCGCTTGATGAAGCGGCCGTCGCGGGTGTCGATCTGCAGAACGTCGCCGATCTCGACGAACGTGGGAACCTGCACTTCGACGCCGGTCTCCAGCGTGGCGGGCTTCGTCGTGTTAGTGGCCGTGTCGCCCTTGAAGCCGGGCTCGGTGTGCGTGACCTCGAGCTCGACGAACATCTGGGGCTCGATGCTGATCAGCTCGTCGCCAGCGTACAGCAGCGACGCCTCGTCGTTCTCCTTGAGCCACTTCGCGGCATCGCCGACGGTTTCGGTCGAGATGGCCATCTGCTCGAACGTGTCGTTGTCCATGAAGTTGAAATCGGCACCGTCGTTGTAGAGGTACTGCAGCTTCTTCGTCTCGAGACGCACGGATTCCACCTTGACGCCGGCGTTGAACGTGTTGTCGATGATGCGGCCAGTCTTGATGTCGCGCAGCTTCGTGCGGACGAAGGCGCTGCCCTTGCCGGGCTTCACATGCTGGAACTCGACGATGGTGCACAGCTTGCCGTTAAACTCGATGCACATGCCGTTCTTGAAATCGGCGGTAGAGATAGCCATACTCGGTAATCCTTTCGTTCACGGGCGATCCGCTGCGCGCCGCGGGGCCCGATCAGCGTTCAAACCGGTACATTATAGCGTGTCGGGCAAACCTTGCGTGCGCACATCAACCGTATCAGAAAAAAATCAGGGCATGGCGCCTTGACGATGCATGCGCACACCGCCTCCCACCTGTTCACGCGGTCGCCAACCTGCGCACGCGGTCGCCGGCATCCCCGATTACGGCAAAAAAATCGAGGTAAGTAAATTTCCATACGGGCAACCGCTCTCAAAGACAGCTTACGAAAGACGTGATCTGGCATTTTGTTCTTGCCCTCGATACGCGAAGGGGCATTCCTTGCTGTTCAATTTGCCTATCTCGATTTTTCTGCCAGATTCTTCTATAGTGGCCGACATGGATATACTTATCGGATATCGCTCCGCTCTTGAATACTGGCGATTGGTCGGCCCTGGCTTCCTGCGCGGATATCAAGAACGAAGGACCGCAACGCGCCGCGCGACGAAAGCGTTGTCGTGCCCCTCGAAGCCGCGGCTTGCGCAAGGAAACCGCCGACCGGCCGGATGCAAGCTGCCCGTTCGCGCAATCGTCGGCACAACCGAAGCCAGAACGACTACAGCGAGCCTGGTCAGCCATAAGTGGACGAGCCTGCCGGCAAGCTCCTTTGTCGATGCAGGACAGGGATTTCTTGTCAGCACGCCGGAGTTCTGCTTCCTGCAAATGGCTCGCGAGATGACCGTCGCCCAACTCGTACAGCTTGGACTCGAACTATGCGGAACGTACGCATTGGCCGAAAACGGACCCGCGATCTCGCGCGAAGCCCCGCTCACGACAGCCGCCAAGCTGAGAGCCTTCGTCGAAGCCGCAGCGGGCGCACCCGGGCGAGCCACGGCGTTGCGCGCAACGCGCTACCTGTTGGACGGCTCGGCCTCTGCTATGGAAACCTTGCTCGCCCTGCTGCTGTATTTGCCGAACAATCTGGGCGGCTACGGGCTGAAGAAGCCGAAGCTCAACTACCGCGTTGACGCACCGGCTAGCTTGCGCGAACTTGCCGACCGCAGCTACTGCCTCTGCGACCTCTGCTGGCCGGAAGCAAACCTCGCGGTAGAGTACGACTCGCGGCTCCATCATTCCGAGCCAGGCCGACAAAGCAGCGATGCGCGACGGCGCAGCACGCTCATCGCGCTTGGATTCACCGTGATAACGGTCTTCCCCGGCCACATCACGGATAGCGGAACCTTCAATCGCCTTGCGCGGCAAGTGGCGAAGCTTACAGGCAAGCGGCTGCGCTACCACGACCCCGAGTTCACCCGCAAGCACCTTGAGCTGCGCGAGCAGCTGCTCGAGAACCTCTGGGAAGGTGCACGCGCGTGAGAACGGCGATGAGAGCCCGCCGGCTACAGGATCACCGGATCGTGGGTTGATCGGGTGAAGACCTCGAAGCCGTCGGGCGTGATCACGCCGAAATCTTCCAGGCGCATGCCGAATTCGCCCGGCAGGTAGATGCCCGGCTCGACCGTCACTACGTTGCCCGGCACGAGGGGCTGCTCGTTGCGCGGCGACAGCGCGGGCTGCTCGTGGATGTCGATGCCCACGCCGTGGCCCAAGCTGTGGCCCATCTTGCCGGCAAAACCCGCGTCCGCGAGCGCGCGCTCGGCCAGCTCGTGCATGGCCTTGCCCGTCACGCCCGGCTTGAGCACGGCTTCCACCTGCTCGTTCGCGCTGCGGATGGCCGCGTAGGCATCGCGCATCTTCTGGGACGGCTGGCCCAAGAACACCGTGCGCGTCATGTCCGAGCAGTACCCGTGCGCCCGTGCGCCGAAATCGAGCACGACGCATTGACCCGCCTCGAGCACCGTCTGGCCAGGAATGGCATGGGGACTCGCGCCGTTCGCGCCCGCGGCTACGATGGACGGGAACGCAAGGCCCTCGGCGCCGTGGCGACGCATGAAGTCCTCCAGCTCGATCTGCACCTCGCGCTCGGTCATGCCGGGACGCATGTACCCCACGATGTGCGCGAACGCGGCGTCGGTGACGGCCTGGGCCGCCTTCATGCGCGCGATCTCCTGCACGTCTTTCACGGCGCGCAGGTTCACGATGAAGTCAGACGTTTCTCGCAGTTTCGGACGCTCGGGAACCTCCGCGAAGGCGGCTTCGAGGGCGCGAAAGCCGGCGAGCGACATGGAGTCCTCGATGCCGAGCGCGATGGCTTCGGCCTCGACCGACGGCCGGTCGGCATGGCGGGCGGCGAAGGTTTCGGCGACGAACTTCGCGTGGGCGACCCGTGCGTCGTCGACCGCGACCGCACCTTCGCGGGCAGCCGCCGCGCGCGCTGCCTCGCTGTAGCGCGAGTCGGTGTGCAGCACGGCATCGCTCGGCGTAACCAGCAGCGCGTGCGCGTCCTCGTCGTCGAACACGCCGTCGAACGCGGTGAGCCAGGCGATGTTCGAGGTGTCGCGCACGAAGAACGCGCCCATGCCCGCATCGGCGCAGGCGGCGCGGAGACGATCGAGGCGAGGCCCGGCAGCCGCAGCGAGCGCGGCGCTATCGGGCGAGCAGCACATCGACGGCCTCCTTGTAGCCCTCTTTGCCCTTGCCCTTGATCTGCGCCACGCATACCGGCGCGATGACCGAGATGCGGCGGAACTCCTCGCGCGCGGAAATATCGGATAGATGCACCTCCACCGTGGGCACGTCGATGGACGACACGGCGTCGCGCAGCGCGTACGAGTAGTGCGTGTGCGCACCGGGATTGTAGACGATGCCGTCGTACGCGCCGCGCGCCTCGTGCAACTTGTCGATGAGCGCGCCCTCATGGTTGCTTTGGAAGCAGTCGACGCTCGCACCCCGCTCGGCCGCGTATTCCGTCACCTCGCGCTCGATGTCGGCAAGCGTCACCGTGCCGTACACGTCGGGCTCGCGGACTCCCAGCAAATTGAGGTTCGGCCCGTTCAACACCAGAATCTTCTTCATAATCGGCTTCCTCCCCTATGCCTTCGAGCGAGCCCAAGCGTTCAGGTGGTCGAGGATGGTGGCGTCGTCGACGTCGGCGAGCTGCCAGGAACCCACGTCGCGGGGCAGCACGAAGCGCACCTGGCCGCGACGGGCCTTCTTGTCGCGCTTCATGGCCTCCAGCATGGCCTCCGGCTCGGCCGACCAGTCGAGGGCGAGCAGGCCCAGCTGGTCGAGCAGGCTGTCCTGCGTCTCGACCAAATCGAGCGGCGCGTCCACCAGCGACACGGCCATGCGCGCGGCGAAGCGCATGCCCTCGGCCACGGCCGCGCCGTGCGAGAACGCGCCGTACCCCGCCAGCGATTCGACCGCATGTCCCAACGTGTGGCCGTAGTTCAGGCACTCGCGCACGCCCTTGCTCTCGGACTTGTCGGCAGCCACCACGTCGGCCTTGAACACCACCGAGCGCGCGATGGCCTCCTCTACTACCACCTCGTCGCGCGCCGCCAGCGCGCCCGCCGCGTCGACCAGCCAGAAGAAGAAGTCGTCCGAGTCGATGACCGCGGACTTCGCTATCTCCGCGCAGCCGCAGGCCCACTCGCGTTCGTCGAGCGTGGCCAGCGTGGCCGTGTCGGCGCACACGTACGCCGGCTGTTTGAACGCGCCCACGAGGTTCTTGCCGGCCGCCAGGTTGACGCCGGTCTTGCCGCCCACCGAGGAGTCCACCATAGATAGCAGCGTCGTGGGAACCTGCACCACCGGCACGCCGCGCATATAGGTTGCGGCAACGAACCCGGCGAGGTCGCCCACCACGCCGCCGCCGAGCGCCACCACCACGCAGTCGCGGCCGAGCGCAAGGCTGGCCATGGCCTCCCATATCTCTCCCGCCACCTCGACAGACTTCGAGCCTTCGCCCGCCGGCACGGCGATGTCGCTCACGCGGAACCCGGCTTGCGCGAGCGCTTCCTTCGCGTCGGCGCGATACAGCGGCGCAACGTTCTCGTCGGTGACGACGAGCGCGCGGTCCGACTCGGCGAACACCGGCAGCTTGCGCAGATGCGCGCCCAGATTCGCCAGCACGCCGCCGCCGATGCGCACGTCGTAGGCTTCTTCGCCGGGGATGTTGACGATCACTTTCGTTGCAGGCACAGGATGCCCTCCTTCTCGAGCGCGCTCTGCACTTCGCGCGCGATGGTAGCCACGTTCTTGCCGGCGGTGTCGATGGTGAGGTCGGCCACCTCGGCGTACAGGGGCAGGCGCTCCTCGGACGTCTTGCGCGCGACATCGAGGTCCTGGAACAAAGGGCGCGTGGAGGTGTCGCTGATGCGCGACTTCGCCTCGTCGGCCGTGACCTTCAGGTACACGACGAACCCCGCATCGCGCAGGATGGCGCGGTTCTCATCGCGCTTCACCACGCCGCCGCCGCACGACACGAGCAGCGGCTCCTTGCCGGCCAGCTCGCGCAGCACGTCCGTCTCGATGGCGCGGAAGCCGTCCTCGCCCGCCTGCGCGAAGATCTCCTTCACGCGCTTGCCCTCGCGGCGCTCGAGGTACGTGTCCATGTCCACCGAGGCCACGCCGCAGGTGCGCGCCAGCCGTCGCGCGACCGACGTCTTCCCCGCGCCCATGAATCCCACGAAGAACACGGGGCGCGCAAGCTCCCCCACCACGCGAGGTCGTCTCGAAGCCTCGTGCCTCATCGCGCCATCGTCCTGAGCCGCTGGCGGTACGCTTTCACGGCCGCCTTGATGTCGGCCATGTTATCGCGCCCGAACTTCTCGAGGTACGCCTCGGCCAGCACGAACGCCACCTCGCTCTCGGCCACCACGGCGCAGGCGGGAACGGCGCACGTGTCGCTGCGCTCCTTCGACGCCTCTTCGACTTCCAACGTGTCGAGGTTCACCGTCTCGAGCGGCGTCATGAGCGTGGGAATGGGCTTCATGGCCGCACTCACGATGAGGGGCATGCCCGTGGTCATGCCGCCTTCGAGGCCGCCCGCATTGTTCGACGTGCGCACGAAGCCGACCTGCTTGTCCAGCGCGATGGGGTCGTGCACCTCGGAGCCCACGCGGCGAGCCGCTTCGAAGCCCAGACCGAACTCGACGCCCTTGATGGCAGGGATGGAGAACAGCGCCGCTCCCAAACGCGAGGTCAGACGATCGTCCGCCGTAGCGTAGCCGCCCACGCCCGGCACGAGCCCCGTCACCACGACGCGGAACGTGCCGCCCAGGCTCTCGCCCGCGTCTTTCGCGCGGTCGATCTCGGCCTTCATGGCCTCCGTCGCCTGTTCGTCGGGACAGCGCACCTCGCTCGTCTCGATAGCCAGCGGCTTGTAGTCGGGAGCGTTCATGAGCGCGTCGTCCTCTTTGAAGGACGCGCTTCCGATGGACGTGACGTACGAGAACACCTCCACACCCAGGTCGGCCAAGAACTCGCGCGCGATGCCGGCCGCCGCCACGCGCGCAGCCGTCTCGCGGGCGCTTGCGCGCTCGAGGATGTTGCGGCAGTCGGACGTGTCGGTTTTGAGCGCCCCCACGAGGTCGGCGTGGCCGGGGCGTGGCGTGACCTCACGGGCGAGGTCGGACGGAGCCTCGCCGAACGTGGCCATGCGATCGGTCCAGTTCTCCCAGTCCCGGTTGCGCACCACGAGCGCGATAGGAGTTCCCAGCGTGCGGCCGAAGCGCACGCCGGAGACGACCTCCACGGTATCGCGCTCGATACGTTGGCGGCCGCCGCGCCCGTAACCGGACTGACGACGAGAAAGGTCGGTGTTGATCTGCGATTCGGAGATCTTCAAGCCCGCGGGCACGCCTTCGACGATGGCCGTCAGGCACGGACCGTGGCTCTCGCCTGCTGTTAGGTATCGCATAGTCTGTCGCTTTCCGCGCTGATACGAATGGTTCGCATCGTATTGTACCCTACCGTTCAGGCAAGGCTAGCAAAAAGCAGGTCGCACGCCGCATCCGCATCGAATGAGTCATCAACCCCATCCCTATGGCTCACGTACTCGTCATCCTGAGCGAGCGCAGCATTCGACAGTCCAGTGGACTGTCGAACTCCCGAGCACGCGAAGCGAGCGCAGGGAGGCTCCGCGAAGCGGGGACGCGAAGGATGCCGTACGGTGCCAACCGAGACGCTTCCAGCTGGCGCCTCACGGGATCCTTCGACTCCGCGCTACGCGCTCCGCTCAGGATGACGAAGCAACCAGTCGGTTCCGTTCAGGATGACGGAAGTCTACAGGTCGAATCCTGCCGCTTCCGCCATCAAGGCGAACAGCTCGTCGTCAGACAGGGCGACGTCGACCTCGGCGAGGTCGCACACGGCGTGCACGGTGGCCACTGCCTGCGCTACCAGCATCCCGGCGCCGTCGTGCACCGTGCATCCCGCTTCGCGCGCGGCGCGCACGAGCGCCGTCTCGCCGTGGCCGTATACCGCGTCGAACACGGTCTGGCCCGCGCTCAGAAGCCCGACGTCGAACGGCGAGCCGTCGCCCTCGTTCATGCCGAGCGGCGTCGCGTTCACCACGAGATCGGCGGCGGCCAGCGCCTTCGTGGACGTGGTGTAGCTGCCGAACTTGAACGTGGTGCGCTCGTAAGCCGTGCGGAAGCTGCGATGGTGCGCCTGCGCTGCCGGCAGGTCCACCGTGGCATTTGCCAACAGGCCGAACCGCTCGACGTAGCCTTCGAGCACCTTGCGGGAGCGCTCCTTGTCGCGCCCGACCAGCATGGCCACGTCCGCCCCGGCGATGGCGCATGCGTGCAGGATGGACAGCGCCGTGGGGCCCGTGCCGCACACGGCCACGCGCTTGCCTGCGAAGCAAAAGCCCGTGCGCTCCAAGTACGCCACGCAGCCCTGGCCGTCGGTGTTGAAGCCGATGAGCGCGTCACCCTTCTTCACCAGCACGTTCGCGCCCTGGGCGAGCTTCGCCGTGGCAGCCTTCGCCGTGGCGGCCTCGAACGCGAGCGGCTTGTACGGCGTGGTGATGTTGATGGACAGGAAGCCGCGCGCCTCCACGAACGAGCGCGCCTCTTCCTCGGTCGCGCAATCAGCCAAACCGTAGCGCCACGGCAATCCTAAGCGCTCGTACACGGCGTTGTACATCGCGGGCGACGAAGAGTGCGCAATGGGATGTCCCAAGAGGTACAGGCTCTCGGCCGGCCGTTCGGCTTGCGTGTCGGTCATAACGATCCTTTCGCTCGCTCGTTCACATCAGACGCCCTGCGCGTCGGGTTCCTCATCCTCGCAGGGGACGGCGTTCTGCGACGTCGATGCGGCGCCCTCCGGCTTACGCTCGCCCATGACGACGCGCTCGAAGTTGCGCAGCAGCAGCGTATGGGGCAGATCCTGCTCCACCAGCGGAGCCAGCAGATACGCCTTCATGCCCAGAAAATGCGCGCCCATGACGTCGGTGACCAGCTGATCGCCGATGACCACCGTCTCGGAACGCTTCGCTCCCAGCTTGCGCAAAGCCATGAGGAACGCGGGCGGCAACGGCTTGACGGCCTTCGCCACGATGGGCAGCGAAAGACGGTTCGCCAGCTGGTACACCCCTTCGTGCCAGTTGTTGGACACAAGGCAGAACGTAATGCCCGCGTCGCGCGCCTTCGCCAGCCAGAACCCCACATCGCGCGGCACTTCGTGGGTGTCACGCGTGAGGATGGTGTTGTCCACGTCCAGCAGCACGTTGCGAAAGCCCAGCGCCAGCAGGTCGCGGTCGATATCGATGCGCGAGATGCGCGCAAAGTAGCGGTCGGGTTCGAGAAAAGCCATGGCGTTGTCGCTAACGGCCTAGGAGAACGTCTGCTGATGCTCTTCGTACGTTTCGCTGAAGTAGTACTGCATCGTACCGCCTTCATCAGGCGCGAAGTAGAAGAAGAAGTAGTTCGTCTGCGCAGGGTTGCACACGGCTTGCAGGCAATCGAGACCCGGCGAGCAGATGGGCGTGGGAGGCAGACCCGTGTTCGTGTAGGTGTTGAACGGCGTTGGATTCTTGATATCCTCGGGGGTGGGGTCGTGACCCAGCTCGTAAGCCGTGGTCGCATCGCTTTGCAGGAAGCCGTAGTTCGGATCGCCGAAGTTGTTCAGGCGGTTGTAGAACACCGAGGCCACCTGGGCGCGGATCTGCTCGTCGCCCGACGACTCGCGCTCAACGATGGAAGCCAGCTTCACGGCATCGTAGATGGTGAGGCCCTGGCTTTGCGGGTAGGACCAATCGAGCCCCGACGTCTCGGTCTTGAACTGGTCGAGCATCATGCGCACTACCGACTCGGCCGTGGCATCGTCGCCGATCTCGTACGTTTTCGGGAACAGGAAGCCTTCCAGGCTGTTCGTGCCCGCGTCGGCCAGGAAGTCGTAGTCGGCCGCGTATGCGCTGGCATCCGACGCAGCGGCCGTGAACGCGTCCGCCGTGATGTGATTCTCGGTGAAGGTTGCCACGCTCTGGGCAACGGCCTCGAGCGTGCTTCCTTCGGGGATGGTGAGCGCGTTCGCCACCGGACCGGCCGTCAGCTGGTTGATGATGGCGTCGAGCGACATACCGCCCGCGAATGTGTAGGTACCGGGCTTGAGCTGGGAATCAACGCCCATCTCGTTGACGCGCTTCGTGAAGTCTCCCGCATTGGAAACCAGACGGGCTTCCGCAAGCTGCTCTCCGACGACCTTGGCACCAGCACCTTCGGCCACCGTGATCGTGGCCTCCTGACCCTCGGCCAGAAGCTCGACCGATTGCGCGGAACAGCTGTTGAACAGGGTGAGCGCGCCCCACGCCAAACCTCCGACGACGAGAACGGCCAAAACGGCGGCGACTATAGCAGGAGCCTTGCTTTTCTTCGGGCGGATATAGCTGGTATCGTACGTACGGAACTGGCGCTCGCCCCGGGCATGAGCCGAGCGAGCTGCATGGTTCGGACGCTGAGAATAGGTGACTTGCTTCCTGTGCTGGGGCATGGAACTGATCCTCTTCTTCCATCAAGCCTCACGGCGCGCGTCAAGCCACGCCTGCAAAAACAAACTTGCGGCTATCATATCTATTTTGCCGCGCATGGCCTTCTCGGTCATGCCCTTTTCACGCAAACTCCGTTTGGCTTCCTGCGAACTTAACCGCTCATCAGCGAATTCGTAAGGGATGCCGCAGGCGTCGGATATGGTTTTCGCCGCTTTCCGAATGCGCGCGGCCTGAGGCCCCTCCGCGCCCGCCATGGTGTAGGGAAGTCCGCACAGCAGCAGCTCCGGCTCCCAATCCTCAAGCGCTCGCTGGAACGGCTTCGCGCAGTTCAGCACTTCCGAGGCGGGCAGCACGGCCACCGGAGAAGCCACCCGTTCCCCCGGATCGCTCACCGCAACCCCCACGCGCGTCTCCCCAATATCCAAAGCCATAATTCGCATGATGAGCCCTTTCATGTTACCGGCGGATACGCGCGGCTTTCCGCTTTCAGCTTATTGTACGTCAATGCGGCAACCTGGCGAAGAGCGCAAGCATGCTCGCAACCTCTTTTGAGAAAATCGCACGGTCGATAGACGGCGACTTGTCGTCGAGGTGCGAGAATATGGCAAAAATTTTGAGCTAGGTGAATGTGGGACGCCAGAAGACCGTCTTTGCATCGTAACTTGTGCGCAAAACACCTGGTCGGTTTTCTCACACGCTCGCTTTTAGCCAAGTTAGATATATGTAACTTTTACCTACCTCGAAATTCTTGCCAAAATCAGCCCGCCAAACGACCGAATAGGATTTCTCGATCCGTTTCGCACGCCCCAGGTTGACGAAGACGACAAGACGGTCACGCGCGTCACGAAGAGGCAAGCGAGGCAGCATGATCACTCCCCAGGATGAAAAAAGGGCTTCTCCGATTCACGGAGAAGCCGCCGAAAAAGACGCCCCGCAGGTTGAAGCGCCGCTCGCAGAGCCGGTGCCCCCAGCGGAAGAACCGCCTCGGGCGCCGTGCCGAGGGGTGCGCCGCGAGATTTCCCCTTCGGGGACTTGTCACGCTTCGCTTCGCGGCGCCGCACCCGTCGAGCCGAAACGTCCTGTGGACGTTTCGAGCGAGCTCAGGACCGCCTGGGCGCCGCACCCCTCGGCACGGCGCCCAGCCAACAACCCTACAGCAGCATGTCGCGCGCAGCCTGAAGGGCCGCATCGATGCCCGAGGCGTCTTTGCCGCCGGCCTGCGCCATGGCGGCCTTTCCGCCGCCGCCGCCCTTGATGTTCCCCGAGATCGCCTTGATGACGGCGCCTGCGTCGAAGCCCGCCTCCACCGCCTCCGGCGTGCCGGCCGCCAACAGCGTGGGCTTGCCGTCTTTCTCCGTGGCCAGCACCGCGGCGCCCGGCTGGCCCAAACGCGTGCGCAGCACGTCCCACATGTTGCGCATCTGACCCGCATCGGCCTCCGGCATGCGGCCGAACACTACCGGATAGCCCGCAGCGCTCGTCTGCGCGGTCTCGAGCAAGGCGTTGATGCCGTCGTCGGCCACGGCCTCGCGCCCACGCTTCAACTTCGTCTGCAGGTCTTTCAAGGTCTTCATGTTCGATGCCGTGCGCTCGCTCACGTCGAACAGGGGCACGCGCAAAGACTCGGCCGCCTCCTTGAGCTCAGCCTCCACGCGATTCATGTACGCAAGCGCGTCGAAGCTGGTCACGGCTTCGATACGACGCAGGTTCGCGCCCACGCTGGTCTCGGAGGTTATCTTAACGAAGCCTATTTCGCTCGTAGCCGAAACGTGGGTACCGCCGCACAGCTCCTGCGAAAAGCCCTCGATGTCGAGCACGCGCACGAACTCGCCGTACTTCTCGCCGAACAGCGCCATGACGCCGGCTTCGCGTGCCGATGCGAGCGACGTCTCGTAGGCGCGCACGGGATGATTCTCCATGATCTTCTGGTTCGCCAGGCGCTCCACCTCGGCGATCTGTTCGGCCGTCATGGCCTCGAAGTGGGTGAAGTCGAAGCGCAGACGGCTGTCGGCGACGTAGCTGCCCGCTTGCTTCACATGGTCGCCCAGCACCTCGCGCAGCGCCCAATGCAGGATGTGCGTAGCGGTGTGGTTGCGGCGGATACGCTCGCGGCGCGGCACGTCGATGGCGGCATGCACGGCATCGCCCGCGCTCAAGCGACCGCTCTCCACCTTCACGGTGTGCGCGATCAGGCCCTTCTCGGGCTCCTTCGTGTCCAGGACCGCCACGATGGCATCGTCCTTCGCAAGCACGCCGGCGTCGCCGATCTGGCCGCCCTTCTCAGCGTAGAAGGGCGTAGCGTCCAACACTACGCGACCCTCGTCGCCCGCCTCCAGCACATCCACCTGCACGCCGTCTTTCACAAGCGCCAGCACGCGCGCTTCGGCGTCGTTCTTCGTATAGCCGAGGAATTCGGTGGGGCCCACGGCCTCGAGGATCTCGTTCATCACGCCGCCATAGGTGGACCAGGCCGCCTCGGCGTCCTTCGTATTGGCAGCGCGAGCGCGCTCGCGCTGCTCGTCCATGCAGCGGCCGAAGCCTTCCATATCAACTTCGATGCCGCGCTCGTCGCACAGCTCTCGCGTGACCTCCACGGGGAAGCCGTACGTATCGTGCAGCGTGAACGCGCGGTCGCCCGGCAGCACCTCGCCCTCGAGCTCGGCCAGCGCCTCGTCGAGGAACGCGCGGCCCTGGCGCAGGTTTGAGCCGAAGCGCTCTTCCTCGGACAGGATGACGCGCCGCGTGAGCTCGCGGTTCTCCACGATCTCAGGGTACACGTGACCCATGAGGTTCACGATCTCGTCGACGTAATCGTTGAGGAACGGCTTGTCGAGGCCCAGCAGATGGCCCTTCATCACGGCGCGACGCAGCAGACGGCGCAGCACATAGCCGCGGCCTTCGTTGGAGGGCAGGATGCCGTCGGCGATCATGAATGCCACGGCACGGCTGTGATCGGCCATGATGCGCAGCGATAGGTCGATGGCCGCGTCCTCGCCGTACGTCGTTCCGGTCAGCTTCTCGCCCACCGCCACGAGGCTGCGCAGCACGTCCGTCTCGTAATTGGACTGGACGCCCTGCAGGATGGCCGCGATGCGCTCGAGGCCCATGCCGGTGTCGATGTTCTTCTTCGGAAGGGGCACGAACGTACCGTCTTCCTGTCCGTCGTACTGGGTGAACACGAGGTTCCAGTACTCCAGGAAGCGGTCGCAGTCGCAACCAGGCGCGCAGTCGGGGCTGCCGCAGCCGAAGTCCTCGCCCTGATCGAAGTAGATCTCCGAGCAGGGGCCGCAGGGGCCCGTAGGCCCGGCACGCCAGAAGTTGTCATCCTCGCCCAGGCGCGAGATATGGTCGTCGGGCACGCCCAGCTTCTTCCAGATCTCGATGGTCTCGTCGTCGTCGAGATACACGGTGAAGTACAGGCGCTCGGCCGGCAGGCCCAGCACCTCGGTGGAGAATTCGTACGCCCACGCGCACATCTCCTCCTTGAAGTATTCGCCGAAGCTGAAGTTGCCCAACATCTCGAAGAAGCTCTGGTGACGGCCCGTGGTGCCGATGATGTCGATGTCGTTCGTGCGCACGCACTTCTGCACCGTCGTCGTGCCGATGTAGGGGGCTTCAAGGTGCTTCTGCTGCAGGAAATACGGCTTGAACTGCACCATGCCGGCGCTCGTCAGCAACAACGACGGGTCGTCGGGAATGAGCGATGACGAGGGCCAGCGCTTGCAGCCCTTCTCCTCGAAAAAGCTCAGGTACTTCTCGCGGATCTCCGCGCTGGTCATGTACTTCATAGTCGTGTCTTTCTATCTCCTCGGGGGCCGCCTCGCACGACCCGCTGCTCCACTAACGACGTGCGCCCGCACGCCCCCACGCGCTCAGGCCAACAAAGCCCGATCAACGCTTCTTACGATGCTGCGCCTTCTGATCGGCCTCGGCCTTGCGCTGCTCGACGCGCTCGAACGCCGCCGAGATGTCGGGATGCGGCGACGTGGCATCGGCGATGGGATCGAGCGTGCCGTCCGAGGCGGTGGTGCCTTGGAAGAACACGCCGTCTGCGCTTACCAGCTGCCGCCCCATGCGCTTTTCGAAATAATACACGAAAACCGACTTCGCAACCGCGACGGCGGGAATGGAAGCCAACATACCCACAAGCGAGCCCGTGAAGCCGCTCATAGCGCCGCCTATAGCGGAGCCCGCCATCAAAGCGATGAGGGTGAGCGCCGGATGAACGTCCACCGAGTTCGCCATGATCTTCGGCGAAATAAACGTATAGACGATCTGCTGGATGGCAATGGTGCCGCCGAGCGCGATGACCGCGATCCAGGGGCTGACGAACACGCCCACGATGGCCGCAAGCGCACCGCCGAGCCACGGGCCCACGATGGGGATGATGTTCAACAGGCCGGCGATACCGCCGAGCGCCGCGTAGTTCGGGATGCCGATGGCGCCGAACAGAACGACGCAGCCCACGCCGATGATGGCGCACTGCAAAAGCGTGCCCTTGATGTAGCCGCCCATGACGCGCGTGAACGTGACGTGCAGCATTTCCAGATCCTCGTGGCGCTTCGGGTTGACGAGGCGCATGCATTCGCGTCCAAGCTGCGGAAGCTCCATGAGGATCCAGAAAGCCACCACCAGCGCAAACCCGAGCGCAACGAACGTGTTGACCAGACCCGTCCCGATGGCGACCACGCCGTTGGCGCTATCGCGGGCGAACGTCGAAGCCCATGAGACGATGGCGTCCAGCGCATTGTTGATCCACGTTTGCACCGTGTCGTTCTGAAGCACGTCGGCGTAGCGCGTGTACAGGTCGTTGCCCCACCCGGCGATGGTCTGAACGTAGCCCGGAATGCTCTCGATGAGGTTGGTGAACTGGTCGCCCACGCCGAACGCCGGCGAGAACATGAGAAGCCCCACCAAAGCCAGAACAACGAACATCAGGACGTAGGCGATCGTCGTGCCGGCCACGCGGGGAACGCCCAGTTTCTCCAGCTTGTTCACCGGTCCTCGCAGGCAGAATACGATGACGATGGACCAGATGACGATGCCGATAGGCACGCTCAAGATATTGAACAGGTAAACGAGAACGCCCGTGAGCAGAATGCCGCCCACGATCGTCCAGACTATGAGAAAGCTTCGCTTCGCTTTGTCGGTTTTCGTCGCTTCGGAGCTGGGAGTCTCCACCGAGTCGCCCTTTCGTGCCGTGTATGCTGTCGTTACTTGCCCTGGTTCGCTTTTTCGTCTGCGTCGTACGTGAAGTACTGCTGCGCAGCTGCGGCATCGGCGTTCGCGGCGGTAGCCACGGCATCGGCCATGGTGGCGGCGACTTCGGACGTCTTATCGGCGGCGACGCGTTTGGCTTCGGCCTTCTCGTCTCGCTCGGCACGCTGCTCGGCGCGTTGCTCGCGCTGGTCGGCAACGGCCTCCTTCGCGGCCGCGACCGAGGTGGTCACCACGCCCTTGACGACGTCGGCGGTCGAAACGGGCACTTCGGTGCCGTTTCCGTTCGCACCATGGGAGGCGGAGCGCTCGGCTTTCGCCTGGCCGAGGGCAACCGACTCGTCGCTGGCGCGGCGCGACTTGAACGCGTTGCGCACACGCGAGGTCACGTTGTTCACCAATTCCACCGGAGCATTGGTCACCGTGTCCACCGCTTCGACGGCCGAGGCCACCGAGTCGGTGATTTCGTTCACGTCTTCGAGAATCTGATCGACGCGCATGATCTCGAGGTTGGCGGCATCGACCGTCAGCGACACACGCTCCACCAGCGGATCCACCTTCGCCGCGACGGGCTCGAGCGACGCCGTGATACGCTCCACGCTTGCCAGCGTAGGCTCGACCTGCCTCTGCAGATCGTCGACCGTCTTGCGTGTCTTGCGCACGGTCATGACAAGCTCGATGACGAGCCACACCAGCACCGCGCCCACGATCACATAGACCACCGGCAACGCTATGCTGAGAATTTCGCTGATATCCACCGTATGCCTCCTGTTTCCGAAGCCATTACTATAGCACGAGCACCTTGGATGATATACAGGCCGAGGTCAACTTTTCACCCTGCTTCCACAGGAGTAGACAATCGGTTACCTTCCGCGCGACGTGGGGTTTTCTCCGGAATCCAGACGGTCTCGCGCGAACGTGTCGCTGCGGTAGGCCTCCCAACCGCGATCGCTCGACCGGTAGAAGCAGCCGCGCTCCAAACCGTCGGGCAGGTAGCGCTGGCTCACCCAGCCGCTGGGGTAGCTGTGCGGATACTTGTACTCGCCGTAGTTCTCGGATCCGGGGCGGTGCCGATCGCGCAGATGGTCGGGCACGTTGCGAGACGGCCCGTTGCGCACCTCGTTCAGCGCGGCATCGATGCCCGCCTCCGCCGCGTTGCTCTTGGGCGCGAGCGCCAGGTAGATGGCAGCCTGCGCCAGGTTGATGCGGCACTCGGGATAGCCGATGACCTCGGCCGACTTGAACGCGGCCTCAGCGATGAGCAGCGCCTGCGGATCGGCGTTGCCGATATCCTCCGACGCAGCGATGAACATGCGGCGCGCGATGAACTTCGGGTCTTCTCCCCCATCGATCATGCGGGCGAGCCAGTACAGCGCGGCATCGGGGTCGCTGCCGCGCATGGACTTGATGAACGCCGAGATGACGTCGTAGTGCATGTCCTTGTTCTTGTCGTAGGGCAGCGAGCGATGCGGCGTGGCCGCGCGCACGTTGTCCTCGGTGATCTTCGCGGGCTTCTTCGAGGTGCCGGGCTGCACCATACCAGCGGCAAGCTCCAACGTGGTGAGCGCCGCGCGCCCGTCGCCGCCCGCCAGCAGCACGATGGCGTCGCGCGCTTTGGCATCCAACCGATAGCGGCCGCCCAGGCCGCGCTCGTCGGCCAGCGCACGCTCCACGAGGCTGACGATCTCCTCGTCGGACAGCCCGTGCAGCTCCACCACGCGCGAGCGGCTGATCAGCGCCGAGTTAACCTCGAAGAAGGGGTTCTCCGTTGTGGCTCCCACCAGCACCAGCACGCGATCCTCCACGGCGTGCAGCAGCGCGTCCTGCTGGCTGCGGTTGAAGCGGTGGATCTCGTCGACGAACAGGATGGTGCGCAAACCGAACGCCGACAGGCGCTTGTCGGCGGCATCGATTTCGCGGCGCAGATCCGAAACCGTGCCGCCGATGGCCGACACCTCCACGAACGTAGCCTTCGTCGTCTCGGCGATGACGTGCGCGAGCGAGGTCTTGCCCGTGCCCGCCGGGCCGAACAGGATGACCGAGCTCAACTGGTCCTGCTCGATGGCGTTGCGCAGCCACGAGCCGGGGCCCACCGCCTCGTCCTGGCCGACCACTTCTTCAAGCGTGCGCGGACGCATGCGCACTGCCAAGGGCGCCACTTCCGACTTCCGCTCGTTTTCCATTTCGGTAAATAAGGTATCCATGCCATATATCGTATCATGCGAACGCTTGTTTGCCTAGCGGACGTTGCATTGTAGGCCGAAAAACTCGGAATCGCGCCCGAAAACGAGGCCTTCGGGCGACAACGCGCTCCCGTCCTCGCATTCCGTCGCTCGATCCGCAGCCGCTCGGCATGTAGAAGACCGGGTTGTGTAATCGGCGAAACAACCGGATGTCAAGTCTTTATTTTAACGATGCTACCCATATACTCAAAAGCAGGTCCTGCCCTCGAAGCCATACTTTGCGATGGACCGATGCTGATACATGAGGGAGCTCAAGATCGCGCGTGAAATGGGGATTCGTGTCCGTTGACACGAAAGCCAGGAAGCGGGCTGCGAGCACCCACCTTTTAAGGTGGGTTCATCCTTCTGGCCGGGGGTAGGGCTTTTTCCACGCTCGTAAACGGCATGTTCCTCTGCGGTTATCCGCGCACTTCAAGCAAGGGCTTCTCTTTTCGCAATCCGCATCGTCATAGGGCGAGCCCGATTGTCCGCTTTTGGGTTCCATAGAACTCAATTGCGTGTTTGACACCGGATACCCTGATTGCATGTCACAGGAAACGAGAACATTCGTCGGCAACCGAATCCGAGAACTGCGTAAAAGCCAGAAGCTCTCGCAGCAGAAGCTTGCGCTGATGGTGAACGTCGAGCGCTCTTACCTGGCAAAAATCGAAGGCGGGAAGCGAAACCCGAGCCTCGAATGCATAGAGAAGATTTCCAAGGGTCTCGGCCTTTCCTTGGAAGAATTCTTCAAAGGGTTGTAGCCTTTTGACCCGAGCAACCAGGATACTCCTCGGACAGCGCGTCCGGGCGCTTCGCGAGGAGAGCAATCTGACGCAGGAGCAGCTTGCGCTCATGACGGGCGTAGGACGGTCGTACCTCGCAAGGTGGAGGCGGGCAACCGCAACGCCACCATCGACTTCATGGAGAAGGTCGCGCTCGGCTTGGGCGTGACGCTGGGTCAGCTGTTCGAGGGCTTGTAGGCTTCCTTTCCCATGGACGCAAGCGCATCTTCGACATCGACGTAGGACGCGAGCGCCACCGCACCTCCCGCGGCCTCGTCTTCTGCAAAAGCGCCTGAAACTCGCACCCGTGCGGGAACGCCGCCGCGATTCACACACACGGTTCCGGCGAAGCCTCGCTCGCCCGCCTCGCGAGCCTCCTTGGCCAACGCACCGACGGCTCGACGCCCCTCCTCGTCGTCGCCCGTCACCAAACTGTAGCAAGCATTGGATTCGAGAGTTGTGAAAGCTTCATCCAACCTATGACGAGCGAACCCGATGCCCAGCAGCTCCATGAGCGTGCCTTCCTGCGCGACATCTCGCGCCTTCGCCCTTTCGCGCTCGTCGAAGCGGTCGCCGCGAGCACGTCGAGAAGGCGCTACGTCCGACGTGCTCCTGTTCTGGTAGAAACGGCGCTTATCGCGGTACATCGCCTCGTCTGCATCGAACAACGTTCTATCGATCTCACTCGATCGCGGCGTCCATTGCGCGCCGATAGCCACCTCGCACGACGGAACTTCGTCGAACGCTTTCTGCAGCCGCTCCACAAGCGACCGAAAGCCCGCTTCGTCGGTATCCACGACCGTGGCCACGAACTCGTCGCCGCCCACACGGTACAGCCGCGCAACCTCTCCGAGAACGCGCTGCATCGTCTGAGCGCATGCTTGCAACAGATGGTCGCCTTCAGCATGGCCGCCGCGATCGTTGATCTCCTTCATGCCGTTGACATCGAGAAAAACCGCGCCGAACGGGCGCGCCAGCTTCTCAAGGCGCCGCACGTCCTCGTTGTAGCGGTTTCGATTGTACAGCCCGGTCAGAGAATCGTGATAGCTCATCGCCACCAGCTGGCGCTCGTTTTCGATACGCTGCAACGTCATGCTGTAGAAGTAGCACAACGTGCGCAGCAGCGGCGCGATGTCGCGGATCTGGTCGGCCGGAGGGTTGTCCATGCCGAGGAAGCCCACGAGACGCCCGTCGCGTTCGATGGGTGCGACGACCAGACTGGCGATCTCCTGCACGTGCAGCGTTTCGTACTCCCGAGGATCGACAACGCCCTTGATGGCGTCCAGATCCTCGATCAGCACGCATTCCCCCCGACCGAACAGGTCGAGCCACCGCTCGAACAAACGGTAGTCCATATCCTGAAGGCTTTCGATCTGGGAGGATATGCCGTCAGCACACCACTCGTGCGTATTGCTGAACCCTTCTCCGCGAGCCGAGAACAGATAGGAACGCTCGGCTCCAAGCTCCTCGCCCAACCGTTCGAGCATGCGCACGGACGCGCGCTCCGGATCGGTCTCGCGATACAGATCGTTAGCGATCTCGAGGATGACCTCCTCGTTGCGATGCAGGTTCCGAAAGCGCATACCCTCTTCTTTTTGATCGGTGAGGTCGAAGCCCACCTCAAGACGAACCAGCTTCCCACCCCAGTTGATCAGACGATCGTTCAGCAGATGACGATGGTTCGTCAAAGGGTTCGTGAATTCCCACACGTAGCTTTTCTCGACGCTGAGCAGATGATTCGTGCAGAACGGACACGGCTCATCGCGCCCTTGCAGGAATTCGTAGCACTTGACGCCCTCCAGATCGGCATCGAGCGGCACCTTGAAAAGCCGGCGGCCCGCCTCGTTCACGTGCAGAAGCTCGTACGTCTCGATGTCCGAGATGTAGAACGGATCGGGATAGTTCAGATCGTCGTTGTATTCAGCCATGGAGAGCCTTCGTTCACGGTAACGGACATGCCGGCGTTTGCGCTTCGCGGTTACTGGTATTGCGTCCTAGTATAGCGATATTCTCAGTAACGTGCGCGCCCGATCGCAAGCTCCAGAAGAACGGCAGCGCCCTCCGGAGAGGGCGCAAAAAGCCGTGCATGCTCGATAGTAGCCGAGAGGTCAAGCGCTGGGAAAACGCAGCACGAACGTGGTGCCCTGCCCTTCGGCGCTCTCCACCTCGATAACGCCTCCGTGGTACATAACCGCATGCTTGACGATGGCCAGACCCAGTCCCGTTCCTCCGGTTTCCTTCGAACGGCTCTTGTCCACGCGGAAGAAGCGTTCGAACACCTTGTCGTGCAACTCGGCCGGGATGCCCGGTCCCGTGTCGCTGACGCGCACGACCGTCTGGTACGCGGCGTTCGCGAGCCCGCCTTCCACGCATTCGGAGCCCACCTTCATGGTGACGAGGCCGCCTTCGTGGTTGTAGCGGATGCCGTTCTCGATGAGGTTGTACAGCATCTCCTCGGCCAACGTCTCGCTGCCCGCGATGCACGCCGACGCGCCCTCCACCCGCACGCGCACGCCCTGGTCGTCCGCGAAGCTGGACAACCTCCCGGCCACGCGCTGCGCCACCGCGTACAGGTTAATGGCCGTCGCACCGTCGTTCTCGAAGGCCGACTCGTCAAGCTTCGACAGCGTCAGCACGTCGTTGATCAGCGAGCGCATGGTCTGCGCCTCGTCGTAGATGAGCGCGGCGAACTTCTGGCGGTCGGAGGGCTGCACCATGTCGTTCTTCATGAGCTCGGCGTAGCCCGATATCACCTGCAGGGGCGTCTTCATCTCATGGCTCACGTTGCTGGAGAAATCGCGGCGCATGTTCTCGGCTTCGGCCAGCTCGCTGTTCTGCTGCTTGAGCTGGCGCTGTTGCTCGTCGATCCGGATGAGCAGCGGGTCCATCTCCTCGTATATCTCATTGTCCAAGGGGTTCGCGAAATCGAGCGCGTCGATGGGCTTCATGATCCGGCTCGTAAGTATCTTCGACAGCAGGAACACGAGCGCCACTGCCACGATGAGCGCTATGAGCACGGGCATGAGCATCTCGCTGAGAAACGATAGCAGCGAATGCCGCGTCTCGGACAGGCGCACGATACTGCCGTCGTCCAGCTTCACCGCCGCATACACGGTGTCGGTGCCCAGCGTTTCAGAGTAGCGCATGGTGACGGCCTCGCCCATGTCTGCCGCTTCCTGCACCTCGGGGCGGTCGGCGTGGTTGTCCATGGCATCGGTGTCGGCGGCGCTGTCGAACAGCACCGTGCCGTCCGCATCGATGAGCGTGTAGCGCGTCAGTCCACTGAACTGCTCTTTCAGCGCGGGAGCGTTCTCGGACGACGGAGTGGCGTTCAGATAGCGCGCCGCATCCTGGGCACTGGCCGCAAGCTCGGTTTCAGCGTCGTGCTCGTAAGACAGGTAGTAGATGGTGGTCATCGTCACGGACAGCGCAACGATGACGGCCAACGTGAACGCGAGCACGCTCGTGAAAATCTTGCCGGACAGGCTCTTAACCTTGAAATGCGTCGGGCTCATGCGCGCGCTCACGAGGAGGGTTTGATGCAGTAGCCCACGCCGCGCACCGTACGAACGAGGGCGTCGGCCCCTTCTTGCGCCGCGGCCAGCTTCTGGCGCAGCGTCTGCACGTGCACATCCACCGTGCGCGTCTCCCCCACGTACGTCATACCCCACACGTCTTCCAGCAGTTGGCTGCGCGACAGCACGTGCCCCTGGTTCTGCAGCAGCGTGTGCAGCAGGTCGAACTCCTTGAGCGTGAGCGTGATGGGCTCGCCGCCCACCTGCACGGTGTGAGCCGACACGCATAGCTCGATAGGACCGCAAGACAGCTCGTCGTCGGCCATGACGGGAGGCGCCGACGCGCGGCGCATGAGCGCGTTCACGCGGCTGACCAGCTCCATCATGCCGAAAGGCTTGGCCAGATAGTCGTCAGCGCCGGCATCGAGGCCGCTCACCGTGTCGAACTCGGTGCCCTTGGCCGTGAGCATCATCACGGGCAGATGCTTGGTCGCCGGGTTCTCGCGCAGCATATGGAGGATCTCGAGCCCGTCGATTTCCGGCAGCATGATGTCGAGCAGCACCAACTCGGGGAGGCGCTCCTTGCACGCGGCGAAGAACTCGCCCGCCGCCGGGAAGCCCGCCGCCTCGAATCCGGCCTGCTTGAGAGCGTACACCGTGAGGTCGCGGATGTTGGTATCGTCTTCAACGTAGTAGATCATGGGTTGGTCCTTTCGGCCGGCAGCGCGCTTTCGCCGCCGTCGAGCCTATTGTAAAGCAGGAGGAAAAACCACGGGCTTGCGGCAACGTCAAATTTGCGTAAAGCCGAAAGGAAGCCCCTTTGTCATCCTGAGGGAACGCGGCTTTGCCGCCTCCGCTCAGGATGACAACGCTCCGAGCTAGCCGAACCTTCCCGCCACGTAGTCGGCGGTGCGGGGGTCGGCCGGGTTCGTGAAGATGTCGTCGGTGGAGCCGGCCTCCACCATCTCGCCCAACAGGAAGAACGCGGTCTTGTCGGACACGCGCAGCGCCTGCAGCATGTTGTGCGTCACCATGATCACCGTGTACTTGCTCTTGAGCTCGCCTACGAGATCCTCGATTTTAGCGGTGGAGATAGGGTCGAGCGCACTGGTGGCCTCGTCCATCAGCAGCACTTCCGGGCGCACCGCCAACGCGCGCGCGATGCACAGGCGCTGCTGCTGGCCGCCGGAAAACCCGAGCGCGTTCTTCTTCAGACGATCCTTCATCTCGTCCCAGATGGCGGCGTCGCGCAGGCTCTGCTCCACGATGGCGTCCAGGTCCTCGCGCTTCTTGATGCCGTGGGTGCGCGGGCCGAACGCTACGTTGTCGTACACGCTCATGGGGAACGGATTGGGCTGCTGGAACACCATGCCCACCCGACGACGCAAATTGTTCACGTCGATGGAGCGGTAGGCGTCCTCGCCGTCCAACGTGATCTCGCCTTCGATACGGCAGCCTTCCACCAGGTCGTTCATGCGGTTGAGGCTTTTCAGCAGCGTGGACTTGCCGCAGCCCGACGGGCCGATGAGCGCCGTCACCTGGTTTTCGGGGAACTGCAGGTCGATGCCCTTCAGCGCGTGGAAATCCTTGTAGTACAGATCGAGGTTGCGCACGCCCATCTTGGCGGGCGCGTCGGCGGGCGCCTTCTCCTTGATGCGGCGGTCGGCCGCCTGGCCCTGCGCCTGGGGCATGTAGGTAGCCGGGGCGTTCTGGGTCGGAGCGGTTCTCTCAAGCGTGACGTTAGTCATCGGTGCCTCCCTTGTTCATCTTCTTGGCGGCGAACGTGGCCAGGAGGTTCAGAAGCACCACCATGACCAGCAGCACCACCGCCGTGGCATAGGTCTCGTTCACGTGCAGGCCTTCGCTGGCCAGCGCGTACATGTGCACGGCCAGCGTGCGGGCGGAATCGAACACCGCCATGGCGCCCTCGCCGGCGAAGTTCGGGATCTGGGCGATGGAGCCGGCCGTGAAAATGAGCGCAGCCACCTCGCCCACGCACCGGCCGAGCGCCAGTATCACGCCGCCCAGGATACCGGGCACGGCCGAAGGCAGCACGCAGCGAAACACCGTGCGCAAACGGCCGGCGCCCAAACCGAACCCGCCTTCGCGGTACGCGTCGGGAACGGCCAGCAGCGCTTCCTCGGTGGTGCGCATGACCACGGGCAGCACCATGATGGCCAGCGTGCAGGCACCCGCCAAAAGCGACAGGTTCCAATGCAGCGCCGTCACGAAGAACAACATGCCGAACAGGCCGTAGATGATGGACGGGATGCCCTGCAGCGTCTCGGCGGTGGTACGCACGACAGCTACGAAACGACTGCCGCGCGGCGCGTATTCCACCAGGTAGATGGCCGATCCCACGCCCACCGGCACCGCCATGAGCAGCGAGAGGGCCGCCATCAGCAGCGTGTTCACCAGCGCCGGCATGAGCGAGACGTTCGTGGAGTTGTACTCCCACTCGAACAGGCTGGGCGTGAGGTACGGCACGCCGTTCACCAGGATGTAGCCCACCAGGAACAGCAGCACCGCCGTGGTCAGCAGCGCGCCCAGATACACCAGCGCTCGCAGCAGCATGGAAACCACGCGGCGTGCGGCGCGATGACGCTCTTCCGCCGCTTCGAACATCGCATCGATCCGATCGCCCGGGTTGGCGGCGGGCGCCGGGGAGGCGTCGACCGATTCGTAGGCGATCGTCAGCTTGGGACTCATTACCTCGTCTCACCCCGCTTCTTGATAACGTTGAACAACATAGTGATGAGCAGGATGAACACGAACAGCACCACGCCCGTGGCCACGAGCGCGCCGCGGTGCAGGTCGGCCGCGTAGCCCATCTCCAGCACGATGTTGGCGGTCATGGTGCGCACGCCCTCGAAGATGCTCTCGGGAACGATGGGCTGGTTGCCGGCCACCATGATGACGGCCATGGTCTCGCCGATGGCGCGGCCCACGCCCAGCACGATGCCGGCCATGATGCCGGAGACGGCGGCGGGAACGATAACGCGGAACACCGAGCGCTCGTGATCGGCACCCAGCGCCAGCGCACCCTCGTAGTACTTCTTGGGCACAGCATCGAGCGCGCTCTGCGCAACGGTGATGATGGTGGGCAGGATCATGATGCCCAGCAGCACGGCAGCGGCCAGAAGCGACAGGCCGCGGCCCGGCATATTGTCGCGAATAAACGGCACGATCATCACCAGGCCGAAGAAGCCGTAGACAACCGACGGGATGCCCGCCAAGAGCTCTACGCCCGGCTTGAGGAACGCCGCGATCTTGCCGCTGGCGAACCGCGACAGGAAGATGGCGCACAAAAGCCCCGTAGGAACGCCGACCAGGATGGCGCCGGCGGTCACGTAGATGCTGCCCACGATCATCGGGAAGATGCCGTAGATATCGTTGGCGGGACGCCACGTAGTGCCGAAAAGAAACTCGGGAAGGCCGATCTGCGCGATGGCCGGCACGCCGTTCGCGAAGAGAAAGACGCAGATGAGAGCCACCGCGAGGACCGATATCCCCGCGGCGGCCACGAACAGCGCCTTCGCTATGCCCTCTTTGATGTGCAGGTGGAACATGTACACTCCTTGGTCTGGCTATGTCAGCGAGAGGCGCCGAGGCGGGGTGCATCGGCGCCTCGCAGCGTCGAGCGCTTCCGGCGGCTGTTAAGCCGACGGAACAACATCTTCCCACGTGGTCAGCTCGCCGGTGTAGATGCCCTTCACCTGGTCGGACGTAAGCTCGTCGATGGAGGCATCCGGGTTCACGATAACCGCGATGCCGTCCTGGGCGATGACCGTGGCCTTCACGCCGCTCTCGGAGTCCTTGAGCTCGCGGGAGACCATGCCGATGTCGCAGGTTCCCTCGGTGGCCATGTTCACGCCGGTGGTGGAGTCGGACTGGTTGACCTCGATGGCGACGTCGGGATTGAGAGCCTTGTACGCCTCGGCCAGCTTCTCCATGACCGGGGTTACGGACGAGGAACCGGCGATGACGATCTTGCCGGACTTGCCGGAAGCCTTATAGGAGCCCGCGTTGTCGGCAACGGAGATGCAACCGTTCTCCTCGACCACCTTCTGACCGTCGGAACTCATGATGTAGTCGATGAAGTCCTGGGCCACATCGGACACGCCGTCCTTCGTCACGATATTGAACGGACGGGCCACCTTGTACGTGCCGCTCTTCACGTTCTCGGCCGTAGCTTCGGCGCCGTCGATGCTGAGCGCCTTCACCGTGTTGTTCAGCGAACCGAGCGATATGTAGCCGATGGCGTTCGCGTCGCCCGCCACGGACGTCATCATGACGGACGTGGAGTTCGTGATGGCGGCCGTGGGAGTGGTCAGATCAACCTTGTCTCCGTTGGCATCCTTTTCCTCGATGCCGAACAGCTCGATGAACGCACCCCGCGTGCCGGAGCCGTCCTCGCGCGAATAGACCGAGACCTCGCCGGACGGGCTGGTCGAAGCCGACGCTCCTCCGTCGGTTGCGCCGCTCGCACCATCGCCGTTGCCCGACGCACAGCCGAACAGCCCGAACAGTCCCAGCGCCAGAACCGCCGCGCTCACCGCCATTGCCAAACGCTTCTTCATCTTCTTCCTTCCTTCGATGCGCTTTGCGAGCGCATTGCTTTCCGCTGAAGCGCGGGCATCGGAGGCCCGCTGCAAGGAACATGATGAAGACGGAGCATCAGAACCGTGTCGGATGCCGGTCAAAAGTCTGTAAAGTTTCGAGAGGCCGTCTTTTTCGTGCCGGCGCTAGATCGACGCAAGACCCACGCCAGGCGTACGCTCAAACCGTGTTGGAAACACTGGCAAGAAATATGGAATCCGCGTTGGAAGCGCGTTGAAAGCGCGCGAGATCGAGGAAGATCCGCGCTGGATGCGCGCCATCTGCGCATGATACGCGGTCGCTATACTAAGAGGTACGAAGCGCAGAGGCGGCGCGGCACCACACCCCTTTCCACCAGATGCTCCCGAGCGAGGGACCGACGGAGGGAAAAACAGCACTAAATGTGCTGTTTTACACTGATTCGTTGCGCGCGAGCGCGCGCCTGGTCGTATGGTGCGCTTTGCCGGAAGCCGCTACGATGGCCTGAAATGGACGCCATGACCGTTTTGGCCTTGATAGCGGCGATCCTTGAGTTCGCTTCCAGTTTGCTGGGGTTCTTGACAGCGATAATGGAGCGGCTCCCGATCCGCAAGGACAAGGAGCCGTAACAAGAAGCCAAACCGCCGAAGCGATTCGAGAGCCGTGGGGAGTTAGCAGCTCCCTGCGGCTCGCCTCTATTATACGACCGGGCAGCGCAAAAGCAAGCTCGAACGCAACCTTCCCGGCCTTCCGCGCGCCGATTCATTCCCGGCTCTCGCGCGCCCGTCCCGTGCTTGATCAGTACACGTTGTGGATGACCTCGGCAGAGCCGAGGAGATTCTCCACGAGCAGCGTGGAACCGTCGTCAAGCGTCACCGCACCGTCGAAGCGGCCGAATACCTGGTGCTGGTCGGATCGGATCAGCTTGAAGTCCATCCAGTCCACACGGTCGAGCAGCGGCGTGAACACGAGGTCGAGTCGTCCCTCGTCGTCGGTCATATGCCAGGGCTGCATGAGCTGGTAGCGATCGGCCGTCTTCTTCGCGTGCGCACCGCCCGTCTTCTCGGGGATGCCGAAGTCCACGCGGTGCAACTTGTGCGCAGCACCGTCGATGAACACCATGTTCTCGGAAGCCGCCGACGTGTCGCCGAACCCGTAGCCCAGGTTGAGGCCGAAGCGACGACCGTCCTGCCAACCCTGCGCCACGGCCCAGTACCACGTGTTGTCGCGCGTCCATACGCCTCGCCCCCAGTCCAGCAGGCCGAACGAGTTCTCGGGGCAGAACCCGTGCACCAAAAGCCCCTTCTTGAAACTGCCCCTCGCCTGCATGGCGACGATCTTCTGGTTGTAGTAGAACGCGAGCGGGTCTTCGGCCCATGGCGTGCTGATCACCATCGAATCGCGCGGCTCCTCGTCCAGCACGGCCTCGAACGTCAGGTCGTCGCCGCCGTCGAAGCCCGCGAACCACACGTTGAGGCGGCGCTGCCCGCCGGCAACCTCGAAGCGGAACGATACGCGGTTGTTCTCGAAGGAGGTCACGCCCTCGGCCGAGGTGGCGGGCAGCTTGAAGCGCCCCATCGGAAACGGCGAGATCACGCTGGCCGTATGCGACGTGGCCTGCGCGAAATCCATCACCGATGCCGAGATGAGCCCCACGTAACCCATATCGGCGACGGTCAGCGCCACAGCGAACTCGTCGTCGTTCACCAGGTAGTAGTCCCATTCTTTGATGCGGCGCTTCGGCGCCTTGATACGGTCGCGATCGTACGCGCGCAGAAGCGACGTGGCCCATCCGCATTCGGCGAGCTTGCCGTCGAGGTGGTGCAGCGGGCCTTCGGTCAAACGAGTTTCGGACATGGTTTTCATCGCCTCCTCGCTCACGATTGCTCCTCTTTCCCAAGCCGCAGCGCCCGCGCCATGCGCTTGCGGAAGCTCGGCCTCTGCTTCTGCTTGGGAGTCGGCTTCGGTTTAGGCTTCGGCTTGGTCGGCGCATGGCCGGCGGCTTCCTGCGCAGCGGCCTCTTCGGCTTCCTGCTGCGCCTCCTCCAGCACCTGCTCCGCGCGATCGGGCGCCGCCGTTCGGGTCAGCGGCGCCACGGCGCGCAGCACCGCATCGGTTGCACGGCCCGTGGTACGGCTGTCGGCCATGCTGAACGAGATGGAACCCGCATAGCCCTGCGCGGTGATCTCGGAGAACGTGAGCTTCGGCCGCTTGACCACCTTGCCGACGCCGGCCGCCGCCTCGCCGGCCTTATGCTCGATGGCCTCGGCCACTTCGTCGAGATGCTGGCCCTCCGTGGTGACCACGATGGCCAAGCTCACTTGGTTCGTGGGCGGAAGGTGCGTGAGAGCGGTTTTGCTGATGATGGAGTTGGGGATGAGCACTTCCTCGCCCGCGCCGTTGCGTATGGTGGTGTGGCGCCAGGTGATGTCTTTCACCACGCCTGTGGACGAGCCCACCTCGATGTTGTCGCCGGGTTTGATGATGCGCAGCAGGCTGACCTGCAAACCTCCGATGAGGTTCGACAGCGTGTCCTGGAAGCCCAACGAGATGGCAATGCCGCCGATGCCGAGCGCGGTGATGGCGGCGCTCACGTCCACGCGGAAGCAGGTGGACAGCATGATGCACACGCCGGTGATCCACACGGCTCCGCGGGCGATGTTGATGAAGATGGAGCTTGAGGGCAAATCGCGCTCTTCGTTGATGGCAAGCACGCGGCCCAGGAAGCGCCTCGTCAGACGCGCGACGACTGCCGTGATCGCCAGAATGACCACCGCCGAGATGGCCGTGGTCACCCAGTCGGTGCGCACGATAGCGTCGATGTAGTTTTGAAGCTGTTCCATGCCGTTATCCTACCATGTCGACCATACCGTCGCCAAGGAAAGGAGACGGCGCCTCACCACGATGGGGGCTTTACAGGGAAGTCTTCGTGAGTTTCCCACAAAACGATGCGACCGCGGGCCCGGGTGGCGGGAACGTCAATCAACCGTTGGTTGTGGGAGCCTCGCCACGGAAGCTGGTAGGAGTGTTGCGCCTGGACGAAGGGGCCGTCCACCAGCACGTCGGTCTGGTCGAGCAGATCGCGCGCGGCCGGATCGGGGATGCCCTCCGCCAGCTGCTCGTAGCGGTAGCCCGAGTACGTCCACACGTCCAGTCCCAGCTCGCGCACTTGGCGCGCCAATGCGGCGCACGCGGCGGCCTGTTCGAACGGCTCGCCGCCCGAAATGGTGACGCCCTGCACCAGCTTGTTGGCAGCGATCTCCGCCACCACGTCGGCGATGGCGCGCACCGTGCCGCCCGCGCAGGGCTGGCTGTCGGGGTTGTGGCACCCAGGACAGCCGTGCGAGCAGCCCTGCACGAACACGGCATAGCGCAGCCCCGGCCCATCGACGATGGAATCCGGAGCCGTGCCGTAAAGACGTATAGTGTCGGGAGGGGTCACGTTCAACCTGTTACATCTGATGCTTCACGCGGTCGCCTTCTTCGGCGCGCTTGGCATCGTTGAAGCGGTCGAGGGTGCCCACGAGGTAACCGGTGATGCGGCGGATGCGCTCGAACGACTGGCCGTGCTCCGCCTCGGTGCGGCCGCACTTGGGGCACACGTCTCCGATGATGCCGTTGTAACCGCACACGGGATCGCGATCCACCGGATGGTTCACTGAACCGTAGCCGATGCCGCTCTCCTTCATGTGCCGGATGACGGCCTCGAACGCCTCGAGGTTCTCGCTGGGGTCGCCATCCAGCTCCACGTAGGAGATATGGCCCGCGTTCGTCAGCGCATGGTACGGCGCCTCGATCTCGATCTTGTCGAAGGCGCTGATGTCGTAGTACACCGGCACGTGGAAGCCGTTCGTGTAGTAGTCGCGATCGGTGATGCCGGGGATGGACCCGTAGCGCTCACGGTCCATGCGCACGAAGCGACCGGACAGGCCTTCGGCCGGCGTGGCGATGAGGCCGTAGTTCAGCCCGCGCTCCTGCGACAGGCGGTCGAGGTAGCTGCGCATATGGCCGATGATCTCGAGGCCCAGGTTCTGCGAAGCCTTCGACTCGCCGTGGTGCTTGCCCGTCAGCGCCACCAGCGTCTCGGCCAAGCCGATAAAGCCCAGCGACAACGTGCCGTGCTTCAGCACCTCGCGCTGCTCGTCGGTAGGCGCCAGCTTCTCGGAATCGATCCACACGCCCTGACCCATGAGGAACGGCGCGTTGTACACGTGCTTGCGCGCCTGGATCTCGAAGCGCTCGTCAAGCTGCCCCACCGCCAGCGCAAGCTTCGCGTCCAAGAGGTCGAAGAACAGATCGAGGTCGCCCTTCGAGCGGATGGCCAGGCGCGGCAGGTTGATGGACGTGAAGCTGAGGTTGCCGCGGCCGGGAGCGATCTCGCGATCGGGATCGTACACGTTGCCCATGACGCGCGTACGGCAGCCCATGTAGGCGATCTCTGTCTCGGGCGTGCCCTTGTAGTACTGCGCGTTGAACGGCGCGTCAATGAAGCTGAAGTTCGGGAACAGGCGCTTCGCGGAGCAATGCATGGCCAGCTTGAACAGGTCGTAGTTCGGATCCTCGGGGTTGTAGTTCACGCCCTCCTTCACGCGGAAGATCTGCACGGGGAAGATGGGCGTCTCGCCGGAGCCGAGGCCTTCCTCGGTGGCCAGCAGCATGTTCTTCACCACCATGCGACCCTCGGGCGAGGTGTCCATGCCGTAGTTCACCGAGCTGAACGGCGTCTGCGCGCCGGCGCGGCTGTGCATGGTGTTCAGGTTGTGCACGAGCGCCTCCATGGCCTGGAACGTCGTGCGGTCGGTATCGCCCAGGGCGTTCTTAGCCGCATAGGCCACGGCCTTGTCGGCGGCCTCCTCGCTGGCGCCGACCTCCACGAGCGCCGCGCGCACGGCGGCCTCGAAGCCCTCGTCCATGGCGAGGCTGGCCCATACGCCCGTCTCCGCCTCGATGCGCGCGAGCGCGTCCTGCGCGAACGCGCGGGAGTCGTCCACGGAATCGCCCAGCAGCAGATCGACGGCTTCGGCCAGATGCTTCTTGTACAGGCGGCGGTACGTTTTACGCACGCCCTCGGCCAGACCGTAGTCGAAGTCGCAGATAGCCTGGCCGCCGTGCTGGTCGTTCTGGTTGCTCTGGATGGCGATGCAGGCCAGCGCCGCGTAGCTGGCGATGTCGTTGGGCTCGCGCAGCACGCCGTGGCCCGTGGAGAAGCCGCCCTTGAACAGCTTCTTCAGCTCGATTTGGCAGCACGTGGTGGTGAGGGTGTAGAAGTCCATGTCGTGGATGTGGATGTCGCCCTCACGATGTGCTCGCGCGAACTTCGGATCGATGACGCACATCTCGTAGAACTGCTTGGCCGACTCCGAGCCGTACTTGAGCATGGTGCCCATGGCGGTGTCGGCGTCGATGTTGGCGTTCTCGCGCTTCATGTCGGAATCCGACGCCTTCGAGAACGTGATGTCCTTGAGCGTCTGGATGAGGCGGCTGTTCACGTCGCGCGAGCGGCTGCGCTCGGCGCGGTACAGGATGTAGGACTTGGCCGTCTGCACGAAGCCGGACTCGATGAGCGTCTCCTCCACGAGATCCTGCACGCCCTCAACCGTGGGCGCGCCCTCGATGGCGCCGCTCTCCAGCTTGTCCACCACGCGCTGCGCGATATCCTCGGCCGCCGCGCGATCCTGCATGGCCCCGCATGCCTGGAAAGCGCGCTCCACCGCCTCGGCGATCTTCTCCTGCTTGAATTCCACCGTTCGGCCGTCGCGCTTCATGATGGTCTCGACCATGCTGCCAATCCTCTCTTCGAGCTTCTTCTTGCTTCGTCGTTTTCCTGCTGCGAGCTGTGGCTTCGCTTGGTTTATGCGCAGTGTTTCCACACGATCTACGCCATGTTTTCCACAATATGTAGTAGTAGGTGATGTTAGGAAAGTGAATATATAGTACTCGCGCGGCGCCCACCATGCAAGAGGTAAAACCGTGGAGATTCAACGCCCACACGGGATGCGGCGGGCGATTCACAGTATATCCACGGGCATGCGGGCGAACGTTGGAAGCTCGTCCGAGGCGACGCGCGCACGCGGAGAGCAGCTTCGCCAGAAGAACACCGCGAACGACGGGCTCGCACCGATGCCCCCGCCGGCCGCAGCGGCCTCGCCCCACGCGCTATTGGACGGTGCCGTACACCTGCCCCCACGCATGCCCGCCGATAGCCGAGTTCAGCTGGTCGCATAGGCGCTGGCGCGTGTAGCTGCCGGGCGGCAGCAGGTTGACGATCTCGGCCAGGTCGTCGGGAAGGTCGGCGGCCTCGGCGGCCACGACGATATCGAGGCGGCGGAGCTTCTCCTTCGGCCCCAGCCCGAGGTACAGCGAATCCACCACATCCTGCAGCGCTCCGTAATGCGGGCTGCGCACCGTGTTAGAGCCTACCATGCTACTCCTCCACATCCGAGCGCACAACGTCGAACCCTTCGCTGGCCGCCGCGAGCGCGCCTGCATAGGCCGGCGTGGCGGCACCGGCCGCACGCAGGAACTGGGCTCCGGCCGCACGCAGCTGCACGGCCGCCCCTACCAGCACATCGGGGCAGTAATACGGGTTCTCGTGCGTAACGTCGCCTTGCTTCGGATTATGCTCGCGCACGATCAGCTGAGCCAGCACCGGCAGCCGCCCCGCCCCGCTGGCGCGGCGAGCGAACGTCACGGCCGCATCGAGCGGAGCCGCCGTGGCGAAGCCGACCACGCTGGCCTCGTAGTCCACCATGACGGCGAGCGCATCCTCGAACGTGTGCCGGCCGTCGGCCAGCATGCCGTCGGCATCCACGTCCACCGACGCGAACACCGGCGCGCCGCTCACCTGGCGCACGCCCATGAGCGCGCACTTGAGGTCGGCCGGGTTGGCGAACCCGTTGAGGAAGAACGCGTCGAACTCCTGGCCATCGCAGGCGCGGGCGGCACGGGCGTACTGGTCGCGGTTCTCGTTGAGCGAGCTTTTGCTGGCGGCATCGAGGGGGAGGCCGCACGGGCCGATCTCCACCAGCACGTGCTGGGACTTCAGCTCGCGCGCCAGGGACAAGCCCGTGCGCACGATCTCCGCCGCGCGGTCTTCCATGCCGCGATGCGCCAGACGAGCAGGCGCGATGCCTTCCGCGTTCGCCACGAGGCACTGGGCGCCTGCCATCTTGTTGAGGCGCAGCGCATCGCGCACCGCCTCCGGCTCCACAAGGTTGGCGAATTCGAGATCGTGTTCCACGTCGAACCCTTGCCGGGCCAGTACAACGGCAACCGGCGAGGACAGCACGAGCATGTCCTTGTGAAAACGAAGCGTGATATCGGGCATGGGGAGTTCCTTTCGTCAGGTGATCCATGATACCGAAAAGAGCCCCGACATGCGACCGTCGAAATGAGCCGATGCGCTCGCGCACACCGAGACGGAAGCACCTCGCGCGAACGGCGCAGTTCGAGCGGCGGAAGGAAGGAAGACGGACGCTCGCCGACGCTTCGCGGCATTTCACAGGACGAACATGAGTCGATCACGTGTTCTTCAAGGCTTACTTTTATACTTGGTCTCGCAAACGAAAGAATCCCCTCCTTTCAGTTTGTACTGCTTTTCCCCTTACAAAGCAGTGGCGGCACCTCGGTGCCGCACATCCCCCTCCTTGTGGCCCGGTGGAGCTCCCCTCTCCCCGGGCCGATCTGTTTCTCGTACCCGCACACGCCCGCTTCCGCATCATCGACCAACGCATATCATCGTAGAACATGTTACTTCAGGTCGATGCCGCTTTGAGGCAATGTCGTTCGCCAACCTTTCACTCGCCAGATTTCTGCGGCGCGGCGCCCATCGGAAAACTTCTTTTCCTGACTATTTTGATCCTTGTTAACGAACCGTTACTCTGCGACCCATCGTTTCACAAAACGCGCACGCCCGCATCATACGATGTGCGCGAACGACCCGTATACTAGCAGCTGTAAACGAAAGGCTCCCCTCCTTTCAGTTTGCCTCTGCTTTACCCCCTTAGAAGCAGAGCGATGCGCAAGCGTCGCATCATCCCCCTCCTTGTGGCCCGGTGGAGCTCCCCTCTCCCCGGGCCGATCCGTTTTCATGCCCCTCGCTTCGTCGAACCCGCCGAGACAATGCATGGAGCCCGCGCCCACGCAGCGGCCGAACGGCAGAGCGGCAGAGCGGCAGAACCTCCGCCTGAGCCGTCACCCAGTCACGTCCCTCGCTGCAAACGCGCGATTTCGCCAACCTACGCTGCTAAACCAGGATTGACATGCACCGCCACATGCCGCTTCCTCTGTCGGACAGCTAGCGATCAGGCGAGACGAGCGTCCGGCCGATGGCCGAAGGGGGCTTCCGAGCCGCCGGCGAGTTTTCGCGGAGCGGGTCGACCTGTGCTATGTCAATCCCGGTTTAACAGCGAACGCCAACCTATGTGCTGCAAAAACGCCGGTTTGGCAGTCCCGGCCCGATCTGGCGGTGCGTTCCGAGGCGGCGACAAAACGCGAACTGGGATTACGCCTCGCCGATCCTCGGGAAGGAGCGTCGGGCGCGATCGAAGGCCGCCGAAGACTGCCAAACCGACGTTTTTGCAGCACATCGTATGGCGAAGCCGTGCGGCAGAGCATTGCCGAGCCGTCGGAAGGACGGCTTGGACGCGAATCGACTCCCATGACAATCTCAAAGCGGCTCCAGCGCGCCGCGCGGCCTCGCCAACCAGCATAATCGCAGGTGGCGAAAACCGCCTACCGCCGCCGACGCCCAACCGAGCCGCCGATTTTGTCATGGGAGCCATTTTGCGGCCAACCCGGCCTCGGCCCGCAGAACCCGCGGGCCGCGAAACCACCGCCGAGGGCCGCGCTGCAGCAAGCTTGTCAGCGAACGGCATTCCCACGGCCTCGCCCGACGCGCACAAGCATTTCACGTGAAACGCTTGAGGCAGACTGCGCGAACCAAACGGAATGCCAGCGCGAGCCCGCGCCATAGGCGCGAACGAGCGCAGATGGCAGGCGGAGCATGGGGCGAACCCCGGCGGGCGAACAAGCATGCGCGTACAAACGTTTCACATGAAACACTAAGAGGGACTCCACGGTTTGGGGCGGGATCCCGGCTGCAGCTCCACGTGGAACCGCACGGCTTCGGACGATCCCCGACCACGAACCCGACAGGCCCGCGACGTCCTCGGTTCGACGGCAAGACCCCCGCTTCTTGGCAGCAATCGACCGGTTTGGTAATCCCGCCGAGTGCTTCACTTGACGTTTCGAGAACCCGAGCTGGGGAAACGCCTCCGATCGCGCTCGGCAAGCCCGAAGCGCCGCAGCCGGGTCCTAGCCAGAATTGCCAAACCGGTCGATTCCTACCGCTTGACGTCGTTTTCGCCGTCAAACCCCCGGCGCTCCGTTGGACAATCAGCTCGAGCTTCCGCGTCAGGGTTTTTCCCTAGGGTTTTGCGTCATGTTTACCTATCTGTTACTTTCAAGGCCCCCAATTCACAAAACATGCACTCGTGCATCATATGATATTCAATGTCAACTTTTATAATAGCTTCAGCAAACGAAAGGCTCCCCTCCTTTTCAGTTTGCATCTGCTTACCCCTTAAAGCAGAGCGGCACCCAATAGGTGCCGCATCATCCCCTCCTTGTGGCCCGGTGGAGCTCCCCTCTCCCCGGGCCGATCCTTTTCTCGGGAAGGAACGCCTATGAACATCGTGGTCCTCGAAGGACAGGTGAACAACCCCGGCGACTTGAGCTGGGACGCGCTCGACCGGTTCGGCACCGTCACCGTGTACGACCGCACGTCGCGCGACCAGCTGAAAACTCGGGTAGCCGAAGCCGACATCGTCGTGTCGAGCAAGACGGAATGGAACGCCGAGGCGCTCGGCTGGGCTCCTCGCCTCAAGATGATCGCACTCACCTCCACCGGCTACAACGTGGTGGATCTCGACGCAGCGCGCGATGCGGGCGTGATCGTATCGAACGTGCCCGCCTACTCCACGCCCGACGTGGCGCAGATGACGTTCGCGTTGCTGCTGGAGCTGTGCTTGCATGTAGGAGAGCATTCCAATCTGGTCATGGAAGGCGACTGGACGCGCGCCAAGGACTTCTCGTTCTGGAACACGCCGCTCGTGGAGCTGGCAGGCAAGACGATGGGCATCGTCGGCATGGGAAGCATCGGGCAGGCAGTATGTCGCATCGCGCGTGCTTTCGGCATGCCCGTGGTGTTCGAGAATCGATCGGCAAAACCCCAATTGGAAAGCGATGGCGTGCGTCAAGTGAGCCTCGACGAGCTGCTGGCCGTTTCGGATGTGGTGACCCTGCACGCACCGGCCACGCCCGAAACCGACCGCATGATGAACGCCCAGACCATCGGCCGCATGAAGGACGGCGCATACCTCCTGAACACCGCGCGCGGCACGCTGGTGGACGAGCAGGCCGTGGTGGACGCACTGCGATCCGGCAAGCTGGCGGGTTTCGCAGCCGATGTCGTGTCGGTGGAGCCCATGCAACCCGACAACCCCTTGCTGCAAGCGAAAGGCCAGAACATCATCGTAACGCCCCATATTGCCTGGGCTACCCACGAAGCCCGCGAACGCTTGCTGGCTACCGTGACCGCTAACGTCGGCGCGTTCGTGGAGGGTGCACCGCAGAACGTTGTGAATTAGACGGCTACGTACGACTGCGTCCCGGAACCCGGCCGCTTCCGCGGCATCCCGGCTTCACCTCACTCTGCCGCCCGTCGCACGACGGGCGGCAGTGCATCAACGCGCGGCCTTGCAAGCAGTGAACGCAGGGACGGGCTTCACGTCCGACACCGCCGCATCGGTCAAGCGGGACGTTTCGACCGCCCCGTCGAAATACGTCACCGTGAATACGTCTTCGTCGGCGACTTCAACGCCGTTCACTTTGAGCGATCGCACTTTGCGGTCTGCATCATAGTCCACCTCGGCTCCCGACACCTCGTAGCGGAACGGAGCAAGGGCCTCCCTCGACGCGTCCTTCCGCTCGAACGTGCGCCCGCTCTCTAGCACCGCGCGCAGGTCTTCGCCCGAAATGCGCGCAGGGGCCAGCGTGGGCACCGGCTTCCCCGCATTGGGCAAGAGCACGGTCAGCTCATTGGCGTGCAGCTCCCCTTCGTACAGCTTGCCGGAAATCCCATAAGGATGCATTTGCCCGTCTGCCATGCCGCCAGGCAGCATAAGGCACAGGTCGGTGCCCCCGTACTCCCTGAACGCGTCGGCGAAGTATCGGACGGTCTCCTCCCGGCTCAGGTCGCGTTCGATATGTGCCACTACGTCGCCGATCTGGGTTTCCGACTTGTTGGACTTCATAGCCTCGTCGCAGGCCCGCAACGCTTCCTCGGCCTGACGGTGCCAGCGATGTACCCGCCCAGCGCCTCTCCTCCCAGCAAGAGCGGCGCAGTGTAAGCCGCCAACTCCACAAGGTTATTGCGGTCGACCACGTTGCGGTAATCGCTCAAAAGCGGCGCGTGGAGCTCGCCGTCCGCCTTTCTCGTGGCCGGATATCGCCCTTCCGCGCCATCCGTGAACATGCTCTGGCCCTCGGGGGTGCTCATCAGGTCGAACATCTCCAGCGCTATGGCCAGCTTCTCCTCGTTGCCCGGCTCTTCCAGCTTCTTGTTAATACCGTAGTACGAGCTGACCGCATACAGGTACCAGCCGTTATCTTCGCCCTCGCCTCTCGCAAGGAACGGAGCTTGGCCCAAATCGAAGTCGAAATCAGTGGTCTTCACGTTGTTGGCAACGCCGTAGATCATGGCCACGTCACCGTTCGCGAACATCTCCGCGGCGTCCGAATTCGACAGGGAAAAGTCGTCAGCCGAAATCAATCCGCTGTCGAGCCAAAGCTGATACTCGTCCATGAAAGGCTCGAACGTGCCCACCATGCTCGCTTCGCCCGCAAGATAATCCTGTTCCCAAGACGACCCCTGCGGCGTGTGCAGAAACTGCGCCGAAGCGATATTGGTCAGCTGCAGGAAGCGTTGACCCGTCAGCTCCATCGAGTACGCCATAAGCCGGATGCCCTCCGCCTTCGCCTGCTCGTTGAGGGCAATGAGTTCCTCGAGCGACTGAGGCGCCTCCCAGCCGTGCTCGGCGAAAAGGTCCTTGTTGTAGAAGAACCCTGCAAGCGTCAGGTAACCCGGCAGATAGTAGAGGCTGCCGTCGATGGTCATGCGATCGAGAACGCTGGGAAGGTACTCGCTGGAAAAATCGTACGCCGCGAGATCCACCAGATTATGCTCCAAATCCTCGGTCAGATCCTGATTGCGCGTGTTGATCAGGATATCGGGGATATCGCGCTGCTCGAGCTCGGTGACGATCTGCGCGGAATAGTTGCTGTTCGAATACGTATCGAACTCGAAGCGCAGGTTGGGGTGGCGATTGGTCATCTCGTCCAACAGCTCCTGCGGCAGCTCCTTGGTCTGGCATTTCGATACCGTCAGCACTATCTCATCGTCGCGTCCGGACGCATTGCCCATAGCCTCGCCGGAACAGCCGACCAGTCCGATGCCGACCAGCGACCCCGCTAGCACGATCGACGCGAACGTCTTCGCCGCCTTACCGGCTCTCTTCAACGCTTTCACCGCGATCTCCGTTTCGCCTCATCGTATCGTCTAGTTTGAAATCCTGGAACTCATCGGCAGGCATTGGTTTTCCGAACACGTACCCCTGCACCACATTGCAGCCGACGCTCTCGAGGAAATCCACCTGTCCCATATCCTCGATCCCTTCGGCAACCGTTTCGATACGCATGTCGCGCGCTATGCCCACGATGCCGTTGACGATGCTCCTTGCCTTGTCCATGTCGGTATCTCCGCGGAAGAACCCCTGGTCAAGTTTGATGATATCCACTTCGAGACTACGCAACATGTTGAGGCTGGAGTAACTGCTCCCGAAATCGTCCATGGAGCAACGTGCGCCTAACGCGTGGATGCGCCGAATAACTTGGTTGATCTCGCCGGTGCGATCGAACACGACGGACTCGGTGAACTCGAATTCCAGGTAGCGAGCCGGAACCTGGTTCTCGGCGATATGGCGCTCGTAGCGCGCGAAGAAATCCGAAACGTCGAAGTTCGAGCGCGAGACGTTGACGGAAACGCAGAAAAGCGGCCTCCCCTCCCGCTCCCATCGCTTCAACAAAGCGCACACCTGGCAAAACATGTAGAAATCCAGCTCGGCGATAACGCCGTCGCGCTCGAAGAGCGGAACGAACTCGTTCGGGCAGAGCATACCTTCCGGAGAGATCCAGCGCACGAGCGCCTCGGCACCGACGATGCGGCGCTCGGGCAGCGCAACCTTCGGCTGCAAATACATATGAAACTCGCCGTTCGCAAGCGCATGGGGAAAGCGATCCTCGAGCTCCTTCTCTCGAAGGAAGCGCCGACGGAGGCGATCATCATAGAAGCCAACGCGTGCGCCGCTTGGAAGCATCCGCTTCTCCGCGCTCGCACGCGCCAAGTTAGCCGCATCGGTCACAAGCGTGAACTCTTGCTCGAGCGCATCGTCGTCCAATATGTAAGCGCCGAAGTCCATCGACACGAGCACTTGCTCGCCGACGCTCTCGGATGTGAGCCTGAACTCGTTTAGACGCTCCTTTGTCGACGCCTCGTCAGGCTCGCGCAACAGAATGACGAAATGGTCTGCGGAGACGCGTGCCGCGAACTCGCCTTCGCGCAGCTGCCGCTCTATCATGTCGTACGCCGACCTGAGCAGACGGTCTCCGCCCTCCTTGCCCTCGCGATCGTTGTACGACTTGAATTTGGCTATGTTGGCGTACACGAGCACCAAGTTGCGCGGATCCGTTCGGACGACGTCGTAATAGCGCTCGCGAAACCGGCCGGCCGTGTCTCCGCCGGTAACAGGATCCACGTAGGCGATGGCCTCCAACCGTCGACGATTGCGATGCTGCACGATCACGATGAACAGCATGATCACGCCGAACACCAACGCCACCGTAACGCCCACCGCCACGGTCAGCAGATACAGGCTGTTCGTCCTCTGATCGACGTAATCGCTGGGAACGATGGACAGCAGATGCCAATCGCTCACGCCCACAGGCGTATAGCAGAAATACGAACTGACGCCGTTGTACTTCACAAGTACGACGCCTTGCTCCCCTTTTTTGAGCCCCGCCCGCAGAACGTGGACCGGCTCTTCGTCATCGGCGTTCTGGCTCTCCAAAGCCGACACGATATTGTACTCGCCGCTGATGGCCGTTTGATCCTCGGGACGCACCGCCACCGAACCGTCGTCCTTGACGATGCAGGCGTATCCTCTCCCTTCGAACGAATCGATGGACAGGAGCTGCAGCATCTCGTCCACCCCGTACACGCCCGCAAGCGCCTTCATGTGATGCCCATCGATGACCGCGTTCACGGGAATTGAAAACACGAGCACATCCTGGCCGTCCATGGTCTCGATACCCGAGATGGAACGTTTGCCTTCAAGCAACGTCTTGTTGAGATAGTCCTGCGACCTGGTGTAGCGCTGCGTGGTGTCGGCGAAGTACCACCCGCCGTCCTCGTCCACATAAGCAAGGCGGGACAGATTCCACCGATCCCTATCCTCGGCCATTTCTCCGTTCAGCTCGTCGAGCGTGGCGCCGTTCTCCACCAACGTCATCTGACCGCGTTCGATGGTTTCCATCGCCGAGAATATCTGAGAGGTGACCGTGCGCACGTTCTCGGTGATCTGGCTGGATATATCAGCCAAGTATCCGATGCTGTCTTTGCGGGTAAGATTGCGAACCGTGTCCGAGTACGCGTGGACGAGCAGCGCTCCCCCTATAACGGCGACGATGACCACGGAGGCAACGGCAGCCGCAAGCCCGATCATGCCTCTTTCGCCGCGCGCGTGCCTCATAGGACATTATACTATTCGAAGGCCTGCCAGATGACGGCAGGCTTTCGCAATCGCTCCGTTACGCTCGGCGACGGTTGTTCTCGCTATTCGGCTGCGCGCCCGAACAGCACGTTGTTGGTTTCCAGCCAGCTTTCCACCGTGCCGGTGTCGAAGCCGTCGGCGGGGTCGATAATCAGCGCATACATCTCCTCCTCGCGCAGCACGGCGTCCAGCGCGTCGGTCAGCTGGATCTCGCCGCCCACGCCGGGCTCGACGTCGGCCAGAAGCTCCATCACGCGAGCGCTGAGGAGGTAGCGGCCGAACACGGCCAGGTTCGACGGCGCGTCCTCCAACGCCGGCTTCTCCACCAGCGCGTCGATCTTCCACACGTCGTCGGCCACGGCCGCGCCCGCGATGACGCCGAAGCGGCTGACCTGGTCGTCCGGAACCGGCATGACCGCGATGACGCTGGCGCCGCCGTGTGCGTCGGACACCTCCTGCATGCGCGGCAGCATCTTGTTGTCGGGCACCAGCACGTCGCCCAACAGCACGTAGAACGGCTCGTCGCCCGTCTTCTCGTGCGCGCACCGCACCGCATGCCCCAAGCCCAGCGCCTCGTCCTGGTACACGTAGCTCACGTTGTAGTTGCCCACGCGCTCCACTGCGTCGGCATACGCATCCTTCCCGCGGGCGCGCAACAGCTCCACAAGCTCCGGGTTCGGCGAGAAGTGCTCCTCGATGGCCTTCTTCTCGCGGCTGTTGATGATGACCACCTCGTCGGCGTCCGACGCGAGGCCCTCCTCCACCACGTACTGGATGGCCGGTCGGTCGACTACCAGCAGCATTTCCTTCGGCTGCGCCTTCGTGGCGGGCAGGAAGCGCGTGCCGAGGCCGGCAGCGGGAATGAGAGCCTTCATGGGCATACCTTTCTCTGTAACGTGCGCGAAGCGCCGCAGAAGCGGCGCTTCGTCCATGGTGTTCGGTTATTGTAGCACGACGGGAAAACCCGTCGCCATCCTGCTACTTTGCCTGCAATTCCGCGACGGCCTCTTCCAGAACCGCCATCTGCTTCTCGGCCTTCTTGTAGCTCAGCGTGATGACCAGCATGTACACCAGAATAGCCAACCACATGAGCACGTACGCTCCGATGATGAACGGCATCGACGGAACGATGGTGCTGTATATCTCTACGAGAACCGGATTCATAAGTTTCTCCTTTTATCAACAACGAACATCCCACAGGTCCAGCAAGGTCAGCGAGGGCTTCCGCAGTGCCCGAGATCGCCCCGCTCCGCCGTTCGCAGAACGGCGGACCCTCAGTCTTCCAACTGCTCCTTCAGCGCTTCGACGCGCTCGGTCAGGCGAACCTGGCGGAAGCGGAAGCGGTACAGGGCGAACCCGATCAGCATGATGCCGACGAGGCAGAACATGAGCGTGATGCCCATATCGGCCGACATGCCGCCCTCGCGCACGACCACCGGGTGGATGCTGGAGGGAATCAGGCGCGTTACCATAAAGCAGATCGGCACGTCGATGAGGGCGATGATGCTGAGCACCGCCCCGTACGTCGCGCGACGCTCGGGCTCGTCGATGGCGTTGCGCAGGATGAAGTACGCGATGATGATGAGCATGAGGATGAGGTACGTCGTCAGGCGCGGATCCCACGTCCACCACACGCCCCATTCGAACCTCGTCCACAAGTCGCCCGTGATCATCGTGCACGCCACGAACAGCAGCGCGATCTCCATCGCGATCTTCGAGCAGGTGTCGAAGCGGCGGTTCTTCGTCATGAGGAAGCGAACCGCGTAATAGCCCGCGAACGCCAGCGCGATGAACGACGTGATAGCCACCGGCATATGGAAGTAGAAGATCTTCTGCGACAACAGCAGCACGCTGGTCACCATCTGGCCGCCGATCATCTCGACGCCGTTCACCGCGGCACCGTTCACCGGCGAAGCCCACAGGAACGCCAGCAAAAAGCCGATCGTCGACAGCACGGCGCCCGCAACGAGCACCGTCGGCGCTATCCGGTCGGGCCATTGCCCCGCTTCCGGCAGCTTGAGCGCCTTTTTCGTTTTCTCAGTCATTACTCTCCTTCTGTCACGGGTCCAACCAAAGTCAGCGAGAAGGGTCCTGGTGCTGAAAATCGCCGTGTTGCGCGGCCGCGCGTGCTTTCGCACGCAAGGGCAAGCGCAAAAGCGGCGAGTTTCGGCGCCAGGGCGCCTCGCAGCATCGAGCAGTTCCGTCGGCCGGCAGGCCGACGGAACATCAAGCGCTAATCACGAAATCGTACAGAACCCACGATGCGAGGATCATGATCACATCGTAGCCGCCCGCAAGCGCCAACGACGTCAGCATGATGTCCGCGTATCCTTCCGCGCCTACGATGACCGCCGTCGTCGCGGACACGCATGCGTACAGAAGCGGGAAGATCAGCGGGATGAACAGCACGGCCAGCATCACGTCCTTGCCGCGCGTGTTGATGGTGATGGTGGACAGCAGCGTGCCGATGCCCGCCACGCCGACGGTGCCCACGAGCAGCGGCACCACGAGCAGCCAGAAGCTCTCGGAGGGCGTGGTGGTGGTCAGGAAGAAGAAGTAGAACAACGGCACGGCGATCACTTCCACCACCAGCAAGAACAGCAGGTTCGACGTCGATTTCGCCAGGAACACCACCGAACGATCCATCGGCACCAGCAGGATGCCCTCCATGCAACCCTGCTCCTTCTCGTGCGCGAACGAGCGGTTCAGGCCCAAAAGCGACGTGAACACGATGAGCGCCCACAGAAGGCCGCCGCTCATCTGCAGCACGTCGGTGGTCTGCGAGGTCTGCGCCAGCGCCGCCCCGTACACGATGATCACCAAAAGCGCGTAGATGCCCATGGACGTGAGCATCTCCTTCGTGCGGAACTCCTGCTCCAAGTCCTTGCGCAGCAGCGTCTTGTACTGCTGGAAGGTCGAGGGCTTCTTCAGCTCGACCGCCATCTACGCCACCCCCATGCCAACCGTCGAGCGATACAGCGTCGAGAACTCGTCGAAATCGAACGCGTCCTTCTCGTCGAACGCCACCACCTTGCCCTTCGCCAGCACCAGCGCATGCGTGCACATGGCGAAGCCCTTCTGCAAGTCATGGCTGACCATGACGAACGTGCGTCCTTCGCGCTGCTGGTCGATCAGGTCGTCGAATATCTCCACCGCGTGCGGGTCGAGCCCCGAGTACGGCTCGTCCAGAAACACCACGTCGGGATCGTGGATGAGCGCGCGGGCGATGGACAGGCGCTGCGTCATGCCGCGCGAGAACGTGCGCACCACGTCGAGACGGCGGTGTTTCAGCTCCACCGCCTCCAGCAGCTCGAGGACGCGCGCCTCGGGGTCGACCACCCCGTAGAGGCGCGCGTAGATCATCAGATTCTGCTCGGCCGTCAAATCGGGGTAGAGCATCGAGTTGTGCGAGATGAGGCCTATGTGGTCGCGCGCCTTGTCCGGATCCTCCTTCAAGTCCACGCCCATGAGCGTGGCCGAGCCCGACGTGGCCCTCGACAGCGTGGACAACACGCGCAGCAGCGTGGTCTTGCCCGCGCCGTTCGGACCGAAAATGGACAGGAACGCGCCCTGCGGCACCTCGATCGACACGTTGTCGACGGCCCGGCGGTTGCCGAACACCTTCGAGAGCTTCTTGGTCTTGATCGCAGGTTCCACAACGGCCTCCATGGCGCTTTACGCCTCGACTTTCTCAGGTTCGGGCTTCTCGGCGGCCTCGACCTCGGCATCCCCGTCGGCGCCGGCGGGCGCCGCGGTGCCGTCGGCCAGCTTGCGCTTCGCGCCGCGACGGCCGACGGTGGCTATCAGCACGCCAGCCATCAGCAGGCCGAAGCCGATCCACACTTCCAGGATCAGCGGATTCACGCGCACGTCCATCGAGAAGTCACCGTCGGAGTTCACGCCGCGGTACACGACGAACAGATCCTCGGTCGGGAACGTGATGACGCTGGCCACCAGCTTCTGCTGCTGCGTGGACTGGACGAACTGCACCGTCGGATCAACGGCCCCGACGAACTCGCCGTTCTTGTACACGTCGAAGTACACGGTGTAGAGGATGTCATCGTCGTTCGGCTGCGGAGCGATATTATTGCCGGTGTAACGCAGCTCGAAGTCTTGGATGACGAAAGGCTCGGAAGCCGAGTCGGTTTCCTCATCGTACTTCACATAGCCGGTCTTCTCGGTCACGTACATCGAGGAGCCGATGAGGCCCACGAGGATCACGGCCATGCCCAGGTGGGCGACGAAGCCGCCGAACGTGGACGCGCGGTTCACCAGCATGCCCCAAGCGGACGCCAGCACGTTGCCTTGGTGCCCCTTCTGGTAGCCGCGGATGGCGCGACCCAGCATGAACAGCGAATTGAAGAACAGCAGGCTGGCCACCAGCAAGCCCACCACGGCCACGCCGTTGTAGTACCACGACGGGCCCTGCTCCAAGAGGCCGTCGGCCTCGGTGCCGCCCGCCGCCAGGATGGCGTCGTAGCTGGGCAGCAGGTAGGTGACGAAGTAGAACATGAGCACGGCGAACAGCACGACGGCGCAGATACCCGGGATGCGGGCGCGCTTCCAGAACTGCTTGCCTTCAGTGCGGCCCCACGAAAGCAGCGGGCACACGGCCAGGATGGCCAGGTAGATCACGCCGAGCGGACGGGCGATGGCGTTGTACGTGCCGGCCGACACCGTCTGGCCGCCGAACGGCAGGAAAGCAGGAAGCGCCGACGAGACGGTCAGGTACGTCAGCAGCACCGCGAACACGACCATGATGACGTTGTTGAAATAGTAGGCGGCATCCTTCGACAGCATGTTCTCCACGTCGTCGGCGCCCGAGGAGGCCGGGCCGAAGCTCTTCCACCGCACGATAAGGCCCACGATGCCGGCCAGGATGGACGCACCGATGAGCGCGCCGAACAGCGCGAGCGACACGGGATCGCCCTCGAAGGCGTGCACCGACTGCACGAGACCCGAACGGGAGATGAACGTGCCCACGATGACGAACGCGAAGGTCAGGCACGCGCACATGACCGACCAGCGCTTGAACGCGCCGCGCTGGCGGTACACGGTGAAGCTGTGGATGAGCGCGACGCCCACGATCCACGACAGCAAGCTGGCGTTCTCGACGGGGTCCCAACCCCAGTAGCCGCCCCAGCCGAGCACGACGTACGCCCAGATGGCGCCAAGGCCGATGCCCACGCCCAGGAAGAACCAGGAGAACAGCGTGTAGCGCTGCGAGCGCACGACCCATTCCTTAGAAGAATCGTTCACGATGATAGCCGCGATGGCGTACGCGAACGGGATGGTGAGACCCGCGTAGCCCACGAACAAAGTGGGCGGATGGATGGCCATGGCCCAGTGCTCCAGCAGCGTGTTCATACCCAGCACCGAAGCTGCAGCCGTCAGATTGCCCGAGCCGTCGAAGTACTTGGCAGGCGTAGCCGCAAACGGCATGTTGCTTTCGGAGAACAGGATCACGCCCACGAACGCCGCCAGCACCAGCTGCGACACGAGCAGCGCCATAGAATCCAGCTTCCTGCCCTGCCTCATATTGCGAACGGCCACCACCGAGTTGAAGATGGCGATGAGCCAACCCCAGAACAACAGCGAGCCTTCGCGGCCTGCCCACAGACCCGACAGCTTGTAGAGCCAGGCGATGTCGCTGGACGAGTCGCTGCGATAGCGCAGCACGTACTCGATGCTGGTATCGCCGGTCATGAAGCAGTACACCAGCACGCCGCAGCACACGGTCAGAGCCGCCAGCGTCACCAGCACGGCCACATGCCCGCCCCACGTCAGCGTCTCGCCTGCACCGCCCGACTTCTTGCGGGACAACAGGGCTCCCGCGACCAGGCACACGATGGACACCGCTACGCCGGCGAATGCGACGAGCACTCCTATCAAACCTATAGTTGGCATGTACTATCCTTTCGGGGCGGCTATGCGACCGCCCTTCGTTTGTAGAAACCGGTCTAGCCTTCGAGGGCCACTTCGGTTGCGGAGAACTTGCCCTGCGCGTTCATGGATCCGGTCAGGACGAGCGAAGAGCCGTCCTTCACTTCCTCCGAGATCGCGTCGTTGAACTCGACGGCAAGCTCTTCGCCGTTCTCGGGATCGACGAGCACGAACCGGTCGCCCTCGCCCGCCGCCTTCAGCGTGCCGTCCTTCACCGCGCCGGCCACCTTCACCGGCTTGTCGACGACCTCGTCGCCGTATCCCGTCAACTGGGAAACCGTCAACGCGTTCGTGGCGTTCTCGTACTTGGACGGGCACTTCGTGACCAGCTCGCTGGCGTTGAGCACGCCGTCTTCGCCGACCTTGCCCGTGCAGATGGCCGTCACGTCGTTGCCGAACGTGGCGGAAACGCCGCCCTCGAAGCGCACGCGGAGCTGCTGGGTGATGTCCCCGTTCGGATCGTAGATGTCGAACGTCAGCACGTTGCCTTCGGTTGCGAATGAATTCTCGACGACGTTGCCGCTCACCTGGATCTTCTGATCCGCATAGCTCCCCGTCGCAGCCTCTGCCACCGACACGGTCTTCGCCGAGCTCGTACCGCCGACTACAGCTAGGATAACCACCAGCACAATGACGATGATGCCGGTCACCACAACCATGCGACGCTTCGTTTTCGCGTTCACGCTCGCCTCCTCAATTGCCTCTCTCCAACCGTCATTTTCACGTACCTCAAAGTTCCGAGGAGCGCAATGGCGCCGAATTCAAAGATTCACCATGCGCGGCGCCTCGGCGTGGAAGCCTCCTGCATATCTCGCATTCGCAGGGCCACCATTTCGTTCCTCGGACCTTTGACAAAAGGAGCCCGTCCAAGCGTACGATGGCGCTTCGGCGGGCTCCCTCTTGCTTATTCGGTTCTTTGCTCGCGAACGAGCGGTGGTGCTGTCAGTGGCTTACGCCGCAGTCGAAAGCTTGTTGGCCTCGGCAACCGTCAGCCAGCCCTCGGGCACTTCGGCCTCGCTGTGGCACTGCGTGCAGTACATCACAGAAGCGCGGTGCGCCTTGTGGCACTCGCTGCACTCGATCTCGCCGTGCTGCGCCTTGTGCGGGTTGAACTCCATACCGCTCGTAGCCTTCACGAGGTCGTCGCGCGTCAGGTTGTGGCAGCTCTCGTTCAGGCAGAACTCGTCGCCGTCAAGGCCGCGCGCCTCGGTCAGCATGTCCGTGTCGCGCTCCTCAAGCGGGTACACGTAGTTGCCGGTGACCCAGTTGATGCCCTCGGACATCTGCTCGCTCAGCGTGGGCACGTGGCAAGACATGCAGTCCTTGCCCTGGGCCTTGTGCGAGACGGCCAGCATCGCGTTCGTGTTGCTCACTTCGTTGCCCCACTTGTCGACGCCCGTGGTGCCAGGCTCCTGCTCGTACGTCTCAAGGTACTCGTCCATCGGCGTGTGGCAGATGGCGGCGCAGAAGCTCGGCTGCTCGTGCCAAACCCAGAAGCCGGCACCGGCTGCAATCAAGACAACCACGACGACGCCCACGACGATCGGCCACTTCTTTCCCTTTTTCTTGGGAGCGGCTTCCTCGGTCGTAGAGCCCTCGGTCGCAGGTGCCTCAGTGGCGGCTTCCACTTTGGTTTCCTCTTCGCTCATGCTCTCTAACCCCCTTTCTCATGATCTCGTCTTGCATTTCCGTCGTCTCCGTTACAAAGTGGCATCGATTTCGCTGCCAAACGGAAACACAAGCACTTTACCACATGCATACTAGCGGTCAACCGACAAAAAACCTATCACCCATTTGGGGGGAATTAGCCCGGATTCACCCCGTTTTTCGTGTGATTCGGCCCTTTTTCGGCAAAAACAATGCATCAAGCCGGTCGAGGGACCCTAAGACGGGGAAAGGAAGCCAGGCTTCCTTTCCCCACCCCTCTAAAGACGTTGGAGAGAACGTCGTTGTCGGCTAAGCGAGCATCGCCAGGGCTTCGTCGGCAGCAGCCTCGGCCTTGTCGAGCGTCTCGTTGGTCAGCTTGGAATTGTGCGCTCCCTCGCTGTTTTCAACCATCACGAAATCCCAGTAGAACTGCGCGTTGCGCTGAAGCTTCTGCAGCTTGGCAAGCTCCTCGGACGCAGCCGGGATATCGGTCTTTGCCTCGTTCGCAGCCTTCATGGCGGCGATCTCGTCAGCGTACTTCGCAGCGATCTTGTTGGTCATGTCCTCGATCTTCTCGCTGATCGCGGTCACGCGCTCTTCCTCGCTGGCCTGGATGTCCTTGACCTTCTTCTCCAGGTCGTCGTGGCACTTGCTGCAGTCGTTCTCGATGAGCTGCTTGTTCTCGAGCGGGCTCACCCAGTTATGCGACGTGTACTCGCCGTTCGCGCCCTCAGCGGGAGCCATGTGGCAGTCGGAGCAGCCGTAGCCGGCCTTGGCCATCGGGGACTGCTCGCCGCCGTGCATGGTCTCGAACTCGGGATGCTGAACCTTGATCATCGGAGCGAACGTGTCAGCGTGGTTCCAATCCTTGAAGTTGCGCTCGTCGTAGTAAGCCAGGATGGCGTCCGGGGTCATCTGATCGAGGCCCGTGTAGGGGTTCGTCGTGGCCTTGGTCTCGCCATCGAAGTAGTACTCGTTGTGGCACTGGCCGCACACCTGGGAGTTCATCGGGGCCTTGCTGCCCTCGCCCGCGTCGTTGCCCAGCGCCTTCACGAAGTACGAACCGGTCACCTTGAGCGACTGAGGATCGTTCTCGTGGCAGTTGTAGCAGCTGACCGGCTCGGTGAACTCGCCGATCAAGTCGTTGAACTTCTCCTTGTACACGCCTTCTCCCTCATCGTTCACCATGGCGGTGAACTGCGGGGTCTTGCAGGTGATGCAGCCGGCGAGCTGCTCTTTCTGCGTGGTGCGCGGAGTTTCCTTCACGCTCTGCAGCGTGTACAGATGGCTGGCCGCCTCGTCATAGCCGAGCGCGAACGCGTAACCCTTGTACATGGTGTTCAGAGCCGGGTACAGCTCCAGATAATTGTGCTTGTCGCCGCCATCCTGAAGAGGCGCGTTGGACTTGTTCTCCATGTACGAAGCGTACTGGTCCGGATACGCGTCCTTCCACGACTCGGCGGTGACGACGCCGTACTTATCGGGCTCAGGCGTTTCCACCTGCTGCACCGTTTTGTTCTCATCTGCCTTCTGCTCCGTAGCGTCTTCGGTAGCCTGGGGCGCACATGCAACCAGCCCCATGACCATACCGAATGCGCAGACGGAGGCGGTCCAGACAGCGAGTTTATTCCTCTTGGTCTTAACCATACAATCTCCTCCCTTCGACTGACGATCTCTCCTTCACAAAATATACAACTTTTATTGACGGAATGCACGAGAAACGAGGGTATTCGGGGATTCCCACCACCCCATTAGGGAAAAACCCTAGTTAACTATTCGCAGGTCAGAATGGTAAAGAAGCACCTGCGGCCACATTGGCGCGGCTTGCCAACTTCCCGCAGCAGCCGCCGACCCAAGCAGGCCGCAAGCCAGGAGGGGCTCGAACGGCCCGCTGCCGAAGCCGGATCAGCAGCGGGTCGTCTCCCGCATGGAAGAGATTTAACGCTATGCACGATTTTCTTTATCGTCTTTTTTGACGACCTGGGGTTTCTTTCATGGATCACAGCGGAAAGCGCCTGCAAATCGTGCATAGCGTGCATTCTCTGCCACCCTGCCCCTTCCGCTGTTGCGCCGATTCCGTCGCGAGCCTGCCGAAGCGGCCGCCGAAGACCAATCCTGAAACGTCCGCGACTCACTCCCCCATCGCGAGGACGGTTGCAGGCTCTTTGCGAAGGGCGGCGAGCGTGGGCACGAGCGTCGCGGCGAGGACGAGGACGAAGCCCGCGAGCGAGACGGCCAGACCCTCTCCGAAAGCCAACCCGTCGAACAGCGGCATGCCGACGGCGTACGCGGTGACGGCGTTGGAGACGACCACGGCCGCCATGCCCGCCAGCGTTGCCGTGACGGCATGGATGAAGGCCTCGCACGCGGCCGCGGCCAGCAGCGTGCGCGGCCGCGCGCCGCCAGCGATGAGCAGGGCCACGTCGCGGGTGCGCGATTTCGACGTCATGACCACGCTGACCGCCGCCCCGATAGCGCACAGGAGGACGGGGCCGCCCATCATGAGGAGCGACGAGGTGAAATCGAGCGAGGTCTTGTAGTCAAGCAAGTTCTGTTGTTGCGCGTAGAAGGCCAGCATGTTGCTGAGCGAGGCGATGCCCGCCACCAACCCGAAACCCACCATGATCGGTGTCTCCACCGACGCGCTGAGGGACAGGCCGTAGCGCGCGGTATGTCGCGCCAGATACCAAGCGTTCCAAAGCGATTGCGGCACGAAGGACGTCCACGCCCTCATCAGCGCCGAAAGCACCACCGGAGCGACAGTCGCGAGCGTTGCGACCGCAAGAAGGGGCATGAACAACGCATTGCTCAGTGCGGCGTACGACTGCGCTTCAACCATGAAGACGAAAAGCGCGCAGGTGCCCGTCGCCAAACCCGCGAACAAGATCGCTCTCAGCCACGTCATCCCCTTGCGCTCCGGCTGGGAATCGCGCAGGGCTTCCAAAGGAGGCGTCTTGCCCGCGCTGCGAGCGGCCCTCAATCCTCCGACAAGGGACACGGCCGCCACCGCAAGCCACACTGCGGGCATCTTCGAAACCCCCACTTCGAGAACCACCTGGTCGATCGGCTGGTAGAACGGGGAGCTGAACACCCAGGGAAACAGAGGGGCGTACGTGATCGTTTCGACGAGCGTTCCGCATGCGGCGCCCAACGTCGCCACGACGGCGAGCTGAGCGAGCACCACCGCGCCCACGCTTCGCGGGCCGACGTTGGCGATCTGCCACAAAGCGTACGACCGTCGCTGCGCGGACACCGTGAGGTTCGCCGCCGATGCGAGAACAACCGCCGCCGCGAACGAGGAGAACGCGACCATCGTCCAAACCATGCTATCTAAGTTTCGATACGTTTCCGCAGTCGCCAGCATCGATGCCGCCCAGCCGCCGATGTAGCCGCAGCCCACGGCCACGAGGAACGCGCCGATCCACGTGGCGGCGTGATCGCGCAGATCCGAGAACACCAAGCGCATCATGCCGGCACCTCCGCGTCTTCCAACGCTGCAAGGATCTGAGCGGGCGTCGAGCGCCCTAGCTCTTGAGCAACCCGTCCGTCCCGCAGCACCAGGATGCGATCCGCCATGGATGCGGCTTCCAAATCGTGCGTCACCATCACCACCGAACGTTTCGGGTCGTCGGCGATGCGCCGCAGCATGCTCAGCACCGCACGGCCGTTCCGGGAATCCAACGCGCCCGTGGGTTCGTCCGCGAAGATCACGTCCGCGCCGCCCGCAAGCGCTCGGGCGATGGCCACGCGCTGCTGCTCGCCGCCGGACAGATCGCCGGGGCGACTCTTTCCCCTGCCGTCGAGGCCTACGCTTTTCAGCACCGCGCTCGTCTGCGCCTTCGTGATGGGACGGCCCGCCAGGCGCGCGGGCAGCGACACGTTCTCCCCTGCGCTCAGCGACGGGATGAGGTTGTACGATTGGAAGATGAAGCCCACGTGGTCGCGGCGCGTTCTGGACAGCGCGTTGCGGCCCGCATGCACCATCTGCGCGCCCATCATCTGGATGGAGCCCGAGTCGGCCGCCTCCAATCCGGACAGGCAGTACAGCAGCGTCGACTTCCCCGATCCGCTAGGACCCACGATGCCCACCATCTCGCCGGACTCGACGCGCAAACTGACGCCGCGCAGCACGTCGGCGACCCGACGCTTGCTTCCGCGCCCGATGCTGAACGATTTCTTCACCTCTCGTGCGACGATCGTCGTGCTCATATGCTCTCCTTAGAACCGATTTTGGGAATGGCGCGCCAGGGGCGAGCTTCGCCCTGGTCGAACCTGTTAGTTGCTAAAGGTGTGTCAGATGTGTCAAAGGGACGTGCGATTTGACACGCTTCGATGCGCAGCCGTTCCTTCGAAGAACCTCGCGTAACGCCTAACCGTCGCTTCGCGCGGAACGGAACGCCTTGATCGCAAGGCACGCGAGGCCGCCGACCGGCCATGCCAGCAGGAACAGCCTGCTCGCCGGCGTGAACATCAACACCAGGCCGACCGCCGTCGCCGCAAGCATAACGGCTGCGTAGGTGCCGCGTTCGCGCTTGGCACGGCGGGCGCGCTCGGCAAGGCCGTCGTCGCCCATAGCCTCGATCTGCTCCTCGCTCATGCCCCCGAGCGATGCGCGATTGTAACGCGCCAGATTGCAGCGCGCCCCCAAAAGCGCGCTCCGCACGATGACGAACACGCCGACTGCAGCGAACGCCAAGAACGTCGCGCTTGCGAGCCACACGTCCGCTTGCAGCACGATGGTCGCGGCCAACCCCGCCATGAGCAGGCCGATGCCCGCGACGAGCCCTGTCGACAGAGCGGTGCGCGCTTTGCTTTTCTGGTCGGCTGTGTAGAAGTCGCCGACGAAGGGGTGCGCCTTGCGGAATGCGCCGCGCGCGAACGATGCAGGGAGGATGAGCGCGAGACCGACGGCCACGCCGACGAACACGAGCGCGGATGCGAAGCTCCTCACTTCGGCTATCGGCATGAGCCCGGGATCCGACAGAAGGAGAGCCAATGCGGCGCTCGCGAGGATGACGGAGATGCCCAGCGGAAGCTTCCACGCGAAAACGCGCATGGCTTGATCGTACCCGGTCACGTCCTGCTGGGACTTTCCCGGCGGAATGCTGGCGGCCCCGTTGGCCGGACGGCCGGTCAAGTCGCCCGTCACCAACTCGTCGAGCGTGCATTCGAACAGACCACACATCTTCAGCAGCTTGTCCATCTCGGGATACGCGCGCTCGGCCTCCCATTTCGACACCGATTGCCGGCTGACGCCCAGCAGCATGGCAAGCTGCTCCTGCGTCATGTTGCGCGTAGCGCGCAAGTGCTGCATGTTGTCGCGAAAGCTCATAGGTCCATCCTTCGTTCGTGCGGCCGATGCCCCCATGATGCGGGTGCCTCAGCCCGCACTCAACCAACTTCCGGCTTCTTTTTCGCGGACAGCATGACAACTTCCGGTATCGAATCGCAGATCAGAGAGAAGTATACCCCGTGGACGGAAAACCGCGGAGACGAGCGTCCCGCCCCGCTCGCTTTCGTGACGAATATGAGGGGGTCGAACCTATGATCTGAGCCGCCGAAGAGTATTGCATCAGTGGCAGTGTATTCGGAGGCATCGTACTTCACGGGGGTCAGCTCTATATCGCAAACGAAATCCGCAACTTGGGACGTGAAGATGGCGGGATTCGAACCCACGACCCCCACATTGCGAACGTGATGCTCTCCCAAGAGGTACGCATAACATCACAATTGATTTGGAAGCTAAAATGGCGATATGTCCCTCACTCGCCTTTGATACTTCTTCACTTTCTCTTGGTGCATCAATTAAATAACGTCCTTCACCACTCGCGCTCTATCTCATCTTTCCCCTCTCTAACAAAACCACTCGAAATTTCTCTCACAGTTGCAGCAAAGTCTAGAAGACCAATCCCTTCAAGCTCTTTAGCCTTAGATTCGTATTCTTCAGCTAGAGAGAATTGCGTTTTACCCGTACCATCAACCGTCATTGCTCCTAACGAGTTAACTGATTCAGTAGCGAAACCTCTGAGTGCATTTGCATTCGTATCCAAAAAGTCCGCAATCGTCCGATTGATGAAAAGGCCAGTTTGATCCTTCGGAGCATGGAACAGACAAGAGCCGATAGTAATTTCGGCCACTTCCAAACGATCAGCCTTTCTTGACTTTTCGAGCGTCATAGCGATCCAGCGATCGAAAGCTTCCTTGTCTACCTCTCCATCGTCCTGCAAACCTGGAACCCTTTTCCACCGCCACAATACCTCAAACGCCCGCGTTGCCGCGTCCTTGCTAGCTTCATGCGTTTGATCTTCAACACGATTATGAGGCTTGTAAGCCAATGAAAGAATGGCGACAAAAAACTCTGGGTTCGACGATAATAGCTTTAAAAGATAGCTTTCATCGCCATCTTGAAATAGCGGAAATAGTCGGAATTCTTGCCAAGCAAGATCGATCGTAGGATACTTTCTCGCAATATAATCACAAATTTCAGGAACAAAGTGTGTTTCGAATCCCCTTCTAGAATCAGGGCTATAACCTTGCAGGCATTTCAAGAGGATATCCGGATCGACATCGACATCGTCTTCGATGCAATAATGCGCGAAGAGCAAGGCGTCGGACTGCCTTCCAACCGAGCAATACTGCTCGAAGATATATACGGCTTCTTCAACTGTATCTACTTTTCTACAACAAGCTGCTTTTTGCCAATAAAGATGCGACTCTTCCTTAAGTTTTGCCTCAGCCGCACTCCACACCTCTTTGTTGCATGGAAGAGCAGAATAGAACGCCAGTGAACTTTGCGTACTCCAATTTTCATTAATAGGCCTCTGGAGAAGCGACTCACCCTGCCTACGATAACGCTCAGAGTAATACCCGCAAGCAACCTCTAACATAGAGGAATCGTCCTCAAGCAAGGACTTTTTCATTTCGTTATCGATTCTATCAGCAAATGATGTCTGCGCGCAGCAAATGCCCAGCACAGAGCAGTTGCAACAGTATTTTGACAAATCGAATATCTCCGACAGCCCTTGATCCTTGCAAAGTTCCTCAAGAGCATTGACGCGGTTTTTTAGGAGTCCTTTTTCGCTTTTCTCCCAATCGCGCCCTTCAATTAGTTCATAATCCTTTGCAGCGAAATAGTACCTTGCTTCAAAAGTGATGTCATCAGATATGATTTTCTTCTCTGCCTCCGCCACAGTTTTCAAGTTCTCAGCATTAGGAACCCAATCTGCCTCAGCGTACTTCTCACACCGTGATAGATATTTCTTAAGCTCTAACCAAATTTTAAAACGATCATCCTCGTCAATCCCTATGCAGGTCTTAAGTAAAGTCTCCACAAACTCTTGAGTGCATCCAGCCATGTGAATGGACTTCATATTTCCAATTAAATCGAGAGTTTTTTCGACATCGCCAGCACTACCTTCGATGGCCGCCAATGTATAAGGTCTGCTAACTGCCCAAAATTCAGAACGGCTGAACGAATCCGGGAGTGGATTAACTTTTAAATATTTTGGTTCAACCAATGCAAAACCACTCATAGTTACGTTGGGAAGCAATTTTAAAAGGCAATTCCAGCAACCATTCTTAGCCAGCTTTTGACCTAGAGGAATTCGAGCCATAATGCTTGCATCTGTTTGAGGAAGCCAAGGGAGAAGAATACACACCAACGTGTCTTCGGCAAAAGTCGAGTACGGATATAGTTTTATGAGCAGAGATATTGCACGCGAAAAAGTCGATTCGGGCCGAGCCGCATATCTAATTCCTAAAAATAATTCTGCACCATAGTTGTGAGTAAATATTCCTTCGCTCTTCTCCTTAAGAAAGCGAACCAATGCTTCCCCTTCGTCTAAAGCCCTTCCTACCAGAATTAAAAACTTTTCTGGCGAAGCCTCTGACAAAAACGTGATAAAAGAGGATGCGGAAGCCAAGATACGCCAGTCATCTGCACAAATAACCGGATAAATAAGCCCATAGATATAGTTATCTACATACCTTGTGGAGCATTTAGGAAGCGAGATGATACCTGTTCCCCACATGGCCAGATATTCTGCAATGCCGACACGAAGAGCTTCTGAAAAAACAGGTCCCCTTTTAAATACGGACGACATATAGCGTTGTTTTGGCTGAAGATCGTATTTTGCATCTGGAGCCGTCAGAGCCTCGATAAGCAAGGGCTTCAGCTTATCCAAAATGCCTGGTGTGATATTGGCAGAAAACATTGCCACGAGCTCGGAGCGGTTTCGCACCCTCCAAACGCCCCTTGAAAACGAGCAAAACCCTGAATCTAATAACGACTGCTCTCTGATAGGGGCAACCCAGTTGTCAAAAGACATGTCAGAAGCAAGCTCTATCAATGCTCTATCATTTTCGTTTGATTCATCCCAAGCGCCTAGAATTGCCGCTAATGCAAATATGCTCAAGCCATTTGGATCGAATGCGTTTGGAAGATCCTTAATAATCTCAAAAGACTCTTGTTTTCGATTAGCGTTTATAAAATCTCGATCAGCCTGAACCATTGGTCTAGTTGAACTTCCAACACGAACAAAGGATGCGCCCATCTCAAGACGACTACGTTTATTGTTTCTTGGGACCCTGTCTTCCAATGGGGCGTTGAGCTCGTATACATGACCGAAGTTTTCACTAGGAATATAAAAGCAGGCAAACTGCTTTTCACCTGTTTCTACTTCGATGAATCGACTGGCATCGACCTCATGAAATTCAATATGTGGACGTGGTGAGATTTTGTTAAAAAGCTCTTGATAGTTTGCATCATCTAATGCGTCTCCAAAAGGGTACCCGAGTGCTTTACGATGCTTGTTTTCAATTCCATAAATCAGAAATCTATCTTCGCTAGGTCGTTCATAGGAGTTCAAAAGCCCCAAGATGTCTTTGATGAATTCACAGCGATAGGCCATATCATGAGGGTACAACTTATATTCCAACACAGAACATTCGCTTACCGTGGAGGAAGAATCTATGATCTCGCCTAACTTGACTACAACACTTTTTCCTTCAATCATTTTTGCCTCTCGCTGCGGATAATCAATTTCTTTTGCGGCAAGCTTACGATCCTCCAACCAATGAAGCAAGGCATCTTTTAAAACGATATTTGGATTAGGGAGAAAAGCGTGTCCGTTTTGCACCAGCCATCCAGATCAATGGTTAAAACAGTCGCGTTGTCGTCGATAGTCACCAAAAGCAGCCCAGTCTTTCCACTAACAGGATACATGGAGAAGTCAAGATCTCGATTGATGTGGCTCTCACCAGAATCAACAGCACTTCTGAGCAAACAAACGGCAGTAACTGTTGCAACTTAATCCACGATTGAAGGTCAAATCGATTTCAAAGCGCCTTCTAGCTTGGAGGTACAGGCAAACCTGCAATGGTTGAGAATATGGAAGAGAGATAATGATCCTAAAACCAAGGATGAGAAGAGAACGCCTTCTCCCATTTAGGAAAATGGCCCCAATTCTTCTTGAATTAATTACCTGAACGAAAAGAGGGCGCGGATTCGTATCCCCTTTGCCCAAGGGATAAAAAATGCAGGCCGGTTTCCCGACCTGCCTAAATATCCGTGGTGGAGATGATGGGATTCGAACCCACGACCCCCACGTTGCGAACGTGATGCTCTCCCAGCTGAGCTACATCCCCACGGGTAGTGCGCTTATTGCGCGGGGCAATATTCTGCCTGTCTTGGAGGCATTTGTCAAATGGCAATTGCAGACGATCTGCAAAATGCACACGAACGGGATTTACAGCTCGGCATTCTCGTCGATGAACATGGCATTCGCCTCGTCGGCGGAGACGTGTTTGAGGATATCTCCCGGCTGGCATTTAAGCACCTCGCACAGCATGTCGAGCGTGCTGAAACGGACTGCCCTGACTTTGCCGGTCTTGATGCGCGAGAGATTGACGTTGGTGATTCCCACCTTATCAGCAAGCTCGTTCAGCGAGATATGCCGATCCGCCATGACCTCGTCAAGATGAAGAACGATTGGCATCGAATACGCACCTATATCGTATCGTCCGAAAGTTCTTGCAAGAGAACGCCGTATTTGAACACGAAGGAGAAAGCAAATACGACGGCGGCAGCCACTAAAGGAAATAGATTGATAGTAGCAACTTCGCCGTTTAGGGTCATATTAGCGAAGCCTTGCTGCGCAGACGATACAGCTATAGTCATCACAAATTCGAGAACTCCATACAACAACAGCGAACCTGCAACCAATCTTAACCGGCGAACTTGCACCATGGTAAAAGGCGAACTACCTTTAGATGCATCCGAGAATATTCTAATCAGGCATAGACATGCTACGACCATCACAACAACTGATGCAAAATAGATTGCCAGCATTAACGCGTTAACTTTAATGACGTTATTAAGTATATCTGGATTAACCAGTGAGCACCCCATCACTCCAATTGAACCGGTCCACCAAACACACAACAGGAGAAAAACTAATTTCATTAGCATGCATATAAACTTGCATACCCTATTTGTTTTAAGAAGAGAGCGTTCTGTTTCTTTTGCATCGTCGTAGACCATCGTATCCCCATCCGCTTTCGAATCCTCTATCCAAGCACTACTGTCAAACTTCCCAACAAGACCTCTTTCATTAGAGCGTGAAAGAGGTCTAATAGGAGAATTTTGAGATTCAGCAAGCCTCAAATTCCGATCGCCAAGCAAGGTCCGCCATTAAGACCAATGGGAAAGCAGATCGCATAAGGTTCCGCGTCGCTATAGAACAGCATTCTTTCACCTCCTTTGTTGTAGTGATTCTGACATGGCTTTTCCCAGGACGTCGTAGAATTCCTGGGTCATCAGGCAGTAGGAGTCCTTCGACTCCAAATTGCCCGATTCGAACAGCGAGCGGGCTCGGCAGCCTCCCCCGCAGATTCGCAGATACCGGCACGATCCACAGTCCTCGAACTTTTCGGCGTCGAGCGTTTGGAACGTGCGAGACACATCCGTCTGCAGCGCATCGAGCACGACGCCCGCGAACGCGTTGCCCATGGCAAGCTCTGGGCGATGCAGCATGTGGCACGGGTAGATGGTGCCGTCGGTGTCCACGCTGAGCGACTTGCAGCCGGCGCCGCAGTTGCGCTTCACCGTGAGGTTCACGCCTACGGGCGCATCCATCGCGGGAAGGGGCTTGCCGTTGTCAAGCGTCAGCAGCGCGCGGCCCAGCATGCGCAGCTCGTCCGCGCCGGGCAGCAGGCCTCCCAACACCTCGTCGTCAGGCTCGCAGGTAAGCAGGCTGAAGTTCAGCGACGCACCCAAATCGCGCGACAGCTGCACGTACGAGGCCAGGTCGTCCACGTTCTTCGCATGCACCGTGGGAATGATGTGCGCCGGGATGCCCGCACGCTGCACCATGCGCACGGCTTCGACCAGCTCGTCGAAGCGCTGCTCGCCCCTGATGTACGCCGGCGCAGCAGCCGAGCAGCCGTCGAACGACACCGACACGCAATCGACGTTCGGCGCAAGCCGTTCCAGCGCTTCCTCGGTCATGCGCGTGCCGTTCGACAGCACGGTGACCGACGCGATGCCGCAGACGCGCTTCGCGTGCTCCACGATGTCGGGAAGATCCTCGCGTAAGAACGGCTCGCCGCCCGAGATGATCAGCTGCGACAATCCGGCGGCGGCAAGCCCCTCCACCGCGCGCTTCATGTCGGCCAGAGGCGCGTCGGCCAGGCGGTTGCGATGCTCGTCCAGCGAGTAGCAGCCTGCGCATGCGAGGTTGCAGCGCTGTGTGACGTGCAGGTACGCCGAAAGCACGCGCGGCTCGGCAACGACCCGCTGGAAGAAGCCGCCGCGCGCAAGATGTTCCAGCAACGCCGGATCCACCGCGGTCACATCGTCCTCGGGAACATCCTCCTCGAGCATGCGCGCGCAAACCGCAGCGCCCTGCTCGGTCAAACCGATCGCATATCCGGTATCGAGGCAGCCCACCATCGGGATTCCCGCGAAGTCGAACAGAACTACCTCTTCGGTAAACCTCATACACCCAGCCCCTCGTCGTACGATCGATGCATCCCGGACAAACATGGCGCAAAACCGTCTCTCCACGCTTACAAAAGCATACTAGCATTCAATGAAACCTTGCTGCTAGGGGGCTTCTGAAATACCGGTGCGACAAGTTGCGTAATCCGATGATTACAATTAGGAATTTTGCAGTCCATCTGGGCATTCAGTCGGAACAAAACGGCGAAGCCACCATCACAGATTTAATGTTTTATGATAAATTGTCTGACGTTAAGATTACTGCAGAGCCACGATCATCGGAAAAGAGCCGCCGTCATGAATATCAGCCGATCGGAGCATATCGTGACCGCCGGACGCAATGGAAGCCTCTCATGCCATTGCGCGCATAAACGCGATCTTCAACGATCGCACTAGATGATACCACGAGCGAACCACCGGACTTGAAAGGGATGACGCTGATGAACACTCCCGCAGATCGTGAACTGAACAAGCGCCTCATCGACATCTCCAAAGCTTTGACTACGCTTCTTTGCGGAACCTCTACCGTAGACGATTCCGCCTACATCCGCGACGAGGCGCTTCGCGCCGTTGCGGAGCAATCGGAGCTGGCTCGGCTGAAGCTCTCGCGCGCCGCCTCGGGAAAGTAGCGCCGAACGGGAGAAGGCCGACGCCCTTGCACGGACGCCGACCTTCTTGACCGCAGATGAAACGCAATCCGCGATAGGAACGCTGTCCTTTATGCGTTCGCCACCGCCGAGGCTCCGGCGATGCGGCCGAACACGATGAGGTCGGTGAACGAGTTGCCGCCCAGACGGTTGCCGCCCTGCACGCCGCCGGTGACTTCGCCGCACGCGAACAGGTTGGGGATGGGTTCGCCCGCCTCGGTGCACACCTGCGCGTCGGTAGTGATGCACAAGCCGCCCATAGTGTAGTGGATGGTGGGGATGCGCTTGGAGGCGTAATACGCGGGATCGGACAGCTCGGTGCCCAGCAGCTCCTTGCCTGGGGCGATCTGCGTGTCGACGCCGGCCTTCACGCAGGCGTTGTAGCCCTCCACCGTCTCGGCCAGCGCATCAGCCGGGACGCCGATCTGGTTCGCCAGATCTTCGATGTCGTCGGCCTTGAAGCTATGGCCCTTCTCCACCAGCTCGGCGATCTGGTCGGCGCGGTCGGCCGCGATGTCGGTGGAGTCCACGAGCAGCCACATCTCGTCGTTGGGCTGTTCGAGGATGGCGTCGGCGATGGTGTCGCGGCGCTCGTCCTCGCGGATGAATCGCTTGCCCTCGTCGTTGACCATCACGTAGTCCTCGACGCCCAGCCAGTTGCCCACGAACGTGGCCACGCCGCCGTTCTGCGGGTCGCCCAGCGGGTGGATCTGCACCAGCTCCATGTTGCGCAGGCCCGCGCCCACGCCTTCGCCCAATCCCAAGCCGTCGCCGGTAGACGAGCACACATTCGACGAGGGCATGTCCTTCGTCACGCGCTTGTCGTACTCCATGGCCAGCTCGGCGTTGCGGGAGTAGCCGCCCGTGGCCAGCACCACGGACTTCGCGCGCACGACAACGGAAGCGCCGCTCGAAGGACGGGTTCCGGCGACGCCCGTCACCTTGCCGCCTTCCTCGACAAGCTGTTCGACCTTCGCGTCGGTGTACAGCGTGACCTTGCCGGTCTTGTCAGCGCTGTCCTTCAGGCACGACACGTAGTAGCTGCCGCCCTGCTCGCCCTTCTTCTCCACCTCGACGGCGTGACCGCGCTGCCATAGGCCGCCGATTGCCGTGAACGGTTCCTTCTCGTACACCAGACCGTGGTCCTCCATCCAGTGCACGGCGTCCAACGCGTTGTCGGCCAGGATGCGCACGAGCGCGGGATCGCCCAACTCGTCGCCGCCTTCGAACGTCTGCTGGTAGAACAGGTCAGGCGAATCCTCGATGCCGAGGGGCTCCTGACGCTCGGGGTCGGGCGCGTTGAGCGTGCCCTCGCCGGCGTTCGTGTTGCCGCCGTAGATGTCCATCTTCTCCAGCATGACCACCGTCTTGCCGGCCTCCGCCGCGGTGACGGCCGCCGCAAACGCGGCACCGCCGGAGCCCACGACGCACACGTCGCAATCCTCGTCGATGGCGGCCGCGGGCTCGATGCCCGTGTCGGCCTTCTTGAGGGCCTTCACGTCGCCGCCCGCCTGGTCGACGCACTCGGCCACGGCCGTGGCGAAGGCCATAGACGACAGCGAAGCGCCCGTGACGGTGTCGAAATTGAGGCTTTGCGACTGGAGGTACTTGTCCTTGAGGATGTCGATGGCAGCGTCGCCGATGTTGCGGCTTTCCTCGTGCTCGACATCGATGGCGTCGATGGCGTCGTCGGTGAACGTGACCTTCACGTTGACGGCGCCGTTGCGGCCCTCGGCGCTGGCCTCGTACGTGCCCGCCTTGTAAGCCTGAGCGCCCGCGTTGCCGTTCGCGTCGGCCTTCGGCGAGCATCCGGCCAGGCCGAGCATGGCCAGCGCCATGGTAGCGGCGCTGCCGCAGATGAACTGGCGACGGTTCATTTGCAGGCGCGTGCGCACGTTCGCCTCGATGCGGCTCATAGCCTCTTCCATACGCTGGCGGGCGGCGATTTCGTTCGGGTTCTGGATCATGGCTCCTCCTTGGTTGTGTCTGCTTCCCTCACCGTCGCGGCGCGACCCTTCGCTCAGCCGCTGCCGGATCGCGATCGGCAGGCGAGCGGGAAGATCAGGGAGGGAATGCCCGCCGGTCGATCGCGATGGGTTCATGATGCGGCGCAAACGGGTGGCGCAACAGTACACGGACGGGGTGTTTTCGCAGGTTGCGCCATGACACGAACCGGGTGATATACTGTGCGGCATGGAATATCGCGACGCATACGACCCCATCCCGCTGGAAGACGTGCACGAAACGCACGGGCCCAACGACGCGGGCATGATGACGCACCAGTTCTACGCGTTCAACACGATCATCACCCTGCAAGCCTACGCCGATGTCGCGCGGTGCGCCCCCGCGTTCGACGCGGCCCGCGGCGCGAGTCGCGCGTTCGAGCGGCGGCTTTCGCGCACGCTGCCGCACTCCGACATCTCGCGGCTGAACGCGGCTGCAGGCAAGCGCGTGGCCGTCCACGACGACACGGCCGAGCTGCTGCGCGCGGCCATCGGGTACTGCGCCGACAGCGAGGGCCTGTTCGACGTCACCGTGGGCTCGGCGGTGCGGCTGTGGAACTTCCACGAGGGCACGGTGCCCGAGCGCGCCGACGTGGAGCGCGCGCTGACGCACGTGGATTGGCGCGCGCTGCGCGTAAGCGAGGCCGGAGAGCCCGGCGGGTCCTGGGCGCAGCTGGCCGACCCGCAGGCGGCCGTGGATGTAGGCGGCATCGCGAAGGGATGGATCGCCGACCGGCTTTCCGCGGTGCTAGCCGAGCACGGGTTGGACTCGTTCGTGGTGAACCTGGGCGGCAACGTGATGGCGCACGGGCAGAAGCCAGACGGCAGCCCATGGCGCGTAGGCTTGCAGGATCCGCGCGACAAGGGCTCCATCGTGGGCGCCGTGACCGTGCGCGACGCCTCGGCCGTGACCAGCGGCGTGTACGAGCGCTGCTTCGAGCGAGATGGCGTGTTCTACCACCACATCCTCGACCCGAAGACGGGCTTCCCCGTCGAGACGGATGCCGCGGGAGCCACCGTGGTGGCGCGCCGTTCGATCGATGCGGAGGGCTACTCGACCACCCTGCTGGCATTGGGGATCGAACGCGGCCTGGCGTTCGCCCGCGAGCGCGATGCGATCCTGGGCGCGTATTTCGTGGACCGGGACGGCAAGGTGGCAGGGATCGCCTAGCCCTGCGCGATCAGGTCCAAGATCTCCTGCTTCGAATGGACGTCGAGCTTCGCGTAGATGTGCTTCGAGTGGGACCGCACGGTGTTCTCGCTGATGAACAGGCTTTCTGCAATATAGCTTTTCGAGCGGCCCTTGCACAACAGCTGCAGCACCTCCACTTCGCGCGCGGTGAGGCCCCGCTGGGACCCCAAGCGCTCGCAGCCCTCGTCGATGCTCGCGAACATGGAGCGTTCGGGCGCGGGGCCTTCCAAATCGGCGAAGATGCGGCGCTGCGAGAAGTTCGCCTCGTTGAGCGCGAACACCGCGGCGATGGTCAGCAGGTAGGCCAACGCCAACAGCACCGCGGATCCCGCGCCGTGCAGCCCTTCCGCTTTGCCCGCCAGCTCGCCCAACGCGAACGGCAGCGAGTAGGCGATCCAGCCCGAGCCGAAGATGACGTAAGGCGACGTGCGCGAATGATGCGCCACGTCGGCCAGCATCGTCCAGAACAGCATGACCACGAGCGTCTGCGCGATGGAGATGAGCACGAGCGCCCAGCCCGCCCACGCCGAGCCGATGACGGGCAGGAAGAACAGCCCCGTGGCCGTGAACAGCAGGATCGCGCGCCACAGGCTGGAAAAGCGCAGCAGGCCGCCCTTCGCGAACACCCACCACAGCACGCACAGAGCCACCGCGATCTCGGCCCCGTGGTGCGCGGACGTCATCATCCAGAACGGGGTGTAGTCGGCTTGGATGGGCATGCCCTGGATCACGCCGATGATCAGGCTGTACGCAGCTACGCCGAACAGGATCTTCCACGGGATGGACATGGGGTTCTGGTCGTAGAACATCCGCGGCTCGCGCTCCGTCGGCGGCTGCTTGCGTTGCGCGCGGCGCGCCAGCGCGGCCGAGGCGAACGGCAGCGCCATGAGCACGACGGCCGCCGGAACGGGCGGCAGCAGGTCGATGGGCACCTTGAGCGCGGAGCCTACGGCCATGGCGCAGAAGATGCACGCGATGGCCTCGCGAACGTCGAGCTTCGCGTAGAACGGCGCCCATTGCAGGTACAGCCATGCCACGCCGATGCCCGCCGCCACCGCGGCCGCCGTGGCGCTGGCGGCCCCCGTCAGGGGCAACGGCACCACCAGCAGCAGGGTCGCAGCCGCCTGCAACGCGGCCAGCGGCCAATCCAGCTTGGGCGCCACGCGCTGCGCCTTGCCCTTCCAGGCCAGCAGCATCACCGCCAGCATGAACGCCGACAGCGCGATGTACAGCGGGATGCCGATGACCACGCCGCCGAAGTCGAGCCCCGCGCGGTGCGCCACGCAGTATATCCAAACATGCGGTGCGCAGATGCCCAGGTACGACACGTCGAAATGCCGCAGCACGTACGGCAAACGCACGCCTTCCTTTGCCCGATCTTGCGCCACGGTCCCTCCTCTTGCGTCGATCCCCGACCCGCTTTCCACCCCGCTATTCTATACGCTGACCTCGCTGCACGACAGAAGAAACAAGGCCGGAAACGCAAAACGGGTGCCGCGCTTGCGACACCCGTCGGTTTGCCGGAACCAGCCCTGAGCCGTTAGGACAGGACCTTCTCCTCTTCCTGCTCGTCCATAAGATCCGCGGCGGGCGCACCGTCGGCCGACTCGGGCACGAAGGGCTCGAACAGCGGCTCGCCGTTCTGGGACAGCTCCACCATGCCCGTCAGCACGTCGACGTACTGGTAGGACTGGCGGGAGGTGCGGCCGCGCTTGCGATCCACCTCGAGGATGAACAGCTGCGGGTGCACCTGCATGAGAACGCCTTCGCTCTCGACGATTTTCGACCGACCCATATTGGCCCGAACTTTCAGGCGTTGACCTACGAAGTCGTGTAACGTATCATGAATGGAGTCGACGATTTTGGCTTGTTTCGCTAAATCCATGCTCACTCTTTCTCGCGTATGCCAGTGTGCAGAAATGACAGCCTCAAATTATACCACCTGAGTCAATACTCTACAGAATCTGCACGGATTGTCCCCAAGTCCATAACAATTCAAACCTCGCGCCTCGTCACGTGAAACCCCCGTGGAAGCGGGCGCCGTGCGAGCGCTGCCGTCCGCGGAGGCTTCGAGCTCCTCACGGACGCACATGCTAGAATGGCCGCGAACATAGTGCGAAAGGATCCACGTGAGCTCGAAGAAAGACAAGAAGAAGAAACCGGACAAGAAGAAGGCGGAAGCGAAAAAGACGGCATCGGTGCTCGACGGACGCGTGTGCCCCTGCTGCAAGAAGCACTGCCCGCTTGCGAAGCCCAAGTGCAGCAAAGGCAAGGCCGTGCGCGCCAAAGCGCTGAAGGACGCCTAGCCCGCGACCGAGACTCGCGAAGGCGCACCGCCCCGTTCGGTCCACGGGTGCACCGATTCGCACGGTTCCGCTGTTAAACCAATATTGACATAGCCGGGCCGGGCCGTCCCGCGAGGACTCGCCGGCGGCTCGGAGGCCCTCTTCGGCCGTCGGCCGGGCGCCCGTCCCGCTCGATCGCCGGCTCCCCGACAGAGGAGGCGGCGCACGGCGGCGCATGTCAATATTGGTTTAACAGCGGACGCACGGCGATGTGCAGCAAAAACGAGGTTTTGGCAGTCGGAACCTCATTCGGCCGTCGCGGGAAGCTCTTTTGCGGGCAGCGCGACGAAGAAACCCCAGGTCGCGTTTCGCTCTATGCGCCGGCGAGGTGGCTCGCGCTGCCAAAACCTCGTTTTTGCTGCACATCGCCCGCGGATTTGCGACGCGAGGGGGCCGCGAGCTGCTCGGCGGCAAGCCCCTCGGCAGACGAGCCCTCTTCAGCGACCGAACCGTTCAAGCGATCTGCTGGAAGGCGCAGCCGAGGCGGACGAACTCGGGGAGGTCGAGGGTCTCGCCGCGGAGGCGGGGATCGATGCCGGCGCGCTCGAACAACTGCGGGAGCCGGGCGATGACGGCGGCCCCTTGCGGGCCTCGTCCGGCGAAGTAGGTTTTGCAGGAGTTCGACAGCGTTTTGCGGCGCGTGGCGAACGCGGCCTCGGCCATGGTGCAGGCGGCGGCGATCGCATCGGCATCGAGCGGCACGCCTTGGTCGTCGAAGACCGGGCGGCGGTTCAGGCGCAGCACGGCGCTCTCCACCCGCGGCGGCGGGAAGAAGTTGCCCGGCCCTACGGCGAAGCGCCCGGCCGGCTCGGCGTACAGGCGCAGCTTCACCGTGTAGGCGCCGTAGTTCTTCGTGCCCGGGCTGGCGGCCATGCGGTCGGCCACTTCCTTCTGCACCATGACGGTGGCGCTTTCCAGCGACGCGAACCGCTCGAAGTAGTCGAGCACCACGGTGGCGGCCACGGCGTAGGGCAGGTTCGCCACCAGCTTGTTGGGTAAAAGCCTCATGGGTCCAGCTACGTCAGCGAGGGTTTCCGTGGTGCCCGAGATCGTGGGGAGGGCGAAGGCGCTGCGTACTTCGGTACGCGAGCCTTGGGCCTCGCCGCGAGATCGGGCACCACGGGAAGCCGCAGCGTCGAGTGGTTCCGCTGATTGGAAATCAGCGGAACATAAATCAAGCGCGTCTTTGTTGAGCAGGGCGAATCGGTCGGCCCAGGGGGACAGCGTCTCGGCCAGCACGGCGGGCAGGTCGGGGTCGCGCTCCACCGACAGCACGCGTCCGACGCTCTTCAGCAGCGCGACGGTGAGCGTGCCGATGCCCGGCCCCACCTCCAGCACGTAATCGTCGGGCACAAGATCGGCCAGGGCGACGATTTTCTGCAAGATGGCGTCGTTGATGAGGAAGTTCTGGCCGAGCGAGTACTTGGTCGAAAGCCCGTGCGCTTCCAGGACGGCACGCGTCTCGGACACGCTGGCCAGCGGCGACAGCTTCGTCATCAGACCTGCCCCACCGCGCGTGGAAACGTGCCTTCGGGACCAGTGCACGTGTAGGCCGAAGCCGGATGTACGCGGCCGCCCTCCAGCACGTCGGAGCCCGAAGGGAGCGCGCCGTCCGCGCTGACGAGGCCCACCCAGTCGTGCACGGATTCCAGCGCGAAGCCCGCCACGGCCAACGCCGAGCGCGCCTCGCCCACAAGCGGGCCGAACCCGTGCGGGTCGCCCCCCTCGCCCACCACGTACAGGCTTGCCGGTCGCTTCGGCTTGGCGCGCCAGTTGGCGTAGAAGTACGGCTGCAGGCGGTCGAGGAACGCCTTGAGCTGGGACGGCGCGCCCGCGAAGTACACCGGCGACACCACCGTCAGCTGATCGCAAGCGTTCAGCATCTCGCGCACGCGCAGCATGTCGTCCGAGATGATGCAGTACAGCTCGTTGCGCCCTGTGGTGCGCGCGCACGTCTCGCATCCCGTGCAGGGCGAGATGCGCACGTCCGCGAGCGACACGAGCCGCACGTCGTCGTCGGCGCAGGCGTCCTCGAACGCGAAGCGCACGGCCTCCGCGACGCCCGCGCTGCGCCCCCGCGCCCGAGGGGAACCGCTGATGATGAGTCGCTTCACAAGCGTCACGCTCCTTTGTTCTTCTGCCAAGCGGTGGCCGGGCGATCCAGCAGTTCGCGCGCATTGTCCATGAGCCGAGCGAGGAACTCCTCGCGCTGGGCCCCGGGCGCCCGCCCGCACGCCTCGGCCAGCCGTTCCGCCGTGAACAGCACGTGGTCGGGCAGGCAGGTCATGCCGCGCATGGGCTCGGGCGTCATGTACGGCGCATCCGTCTCGGTGAGCAGGCGGTTCACCGGCACGCGGGCCGCGGCCTCGCGCGTGTCGTCGGCGTTCTTGAACGTGAGCGCCCCGCCGAAGGCCACGTAGCACCCTTCCTCGACCCACGGCTCCAGCGTGGCCCAGTCCAGGTTGAAGCAGTGCAACAGCGTGCCCGCCTCGGGGAAGCCCTCTTCGCGCATGATGGCCAGCGCCTCGTCATGCGCCTCGCGCAGGTGCAGCGCGACAGGCAGCCCCGCTTCCTTCGCCAGGCGGAGCTGGCGGCGAAACGCCTCGCGCTGGTCGTCGCGCGGCGAGAAATGGTAGTGGTAGTCCAGGCCGATCTCACCGAGCGCGGCCACGCGCGGGTCCTTGAGCATGCGCCGCAGGTCGGCCTCCAGGCCGTCGTCGTAGAACTTCGCGTTGTGAGGATGGCACCCGACGGCGATCCGAACCCGCGGCACGCGCGGGAAGGGATCGTTTCAAGTCCAGCCGACGAAGCGCTTGGCAGCCGCAGCGGCCTCGAACCGCCACGAGTTCAAGCGATCGAACGTGGCGGTCCCGTCTTCGAACGCGTCCACGATGGTGCAGACGAACTCGACCTTATGAGCCGCGCAACGCGCGAGCGCGTACGACGGATCGGGCAGAAGCTGCAGGTGGGCATGCGTGTCGGCCACCGACCCCTCGAGCTGGGGAGCGTCCACCACGCGATAGCGGCCGTGCTTGCGCTTCTGCCGGAACTGCGGATCGTCGAAGACGGGTTCCTGTCGTTCGTCGTCGGCCACGCGATTACTCCATCGACAGGTCGATGGCGTCCATGTCCAGGCGTGGGAACAGGGGGTCGCCGATCTCCACCGTGTTGCCGGCGGGCAGCTTGCCCCAGGCCGTCGCGGCCTCAATGTCGGTCACGGCCTCGACGTCGCCCAGCGACAGGCGACGGAACACCTCGGCCGACGTGTTCGGCATGAACGGCGCCATATACAGCGCGATGATGCGGATGGCCTCGAGCGCGTTGTAGATGACCTCGGCCAGCTCGCCGGCGGTCTCCTCGCTCTTCGCGAGGTTCCACGGGGCGCTCTCCTCCACGTACAGGTTCACGCGACCGGCCAGCTTCTGCACCGCGGCGGCTGCGGCCGTGAAGTCGACGGCACCCAGGGCGGCGTCGTACTCGGCGTACAGCTCCTCGGTTATGGCTCGCAGCGGGTTCTCCTTCGCGAGCATCTCGGCGGGCACCTCCGGCACCTGGCCGTCGAAGTACTTCTTCGTCATGTTGAACACGCGGCTGCACAGGTTTCCCCAGGTGTTGGCCAAATCGGCGTTGTACACCTGCACCATGCGCTCCATGGAGATGGAGCCGTCGGCGCCGAACTGCACGTCGCTCATGAAGTAGTAGCGGTACGCGTCCACGCCGAACACGCGGCACAGGTCGGCGGGCTTCAGGGCGTTGCCCTTCGACTTCGACATCTTCTCGCCCTTGGTGAGCAGGAAGCCGTGGCCGAACACCGTGTGCGTGATGGGCAGCCCGGCCGCCATCAGCATGGCGGGCCAGATGACGCAGTGAAAACGCGTGATGTCTTTGCCCACGAAGTGGTACTGCATGGGCCAGCGGGCGTCGAACTCGCCGGCGCGCTCGCCCTCGTCGCCGTAGCCGATGCCGGTGAGGTAGGCCAGCAGCGCGTCGGCCCACACGTAGGCCACGTGACCCTCGTCGAACGGCAGCGGCACGCCCCAGTCGAACGTGCTGCGCGAGATGGACAGATCCTTCAGACCGCTCTTCACGAACGACACGATCTCGTTCTTGCGCGTCTCGGGACGGATGAAGTCGGGGTTCTCCTCGTAGAACGCCAGCAGCTTGTCGCCGAACTCGGACAGCTTGAAGAACCAGTTCTCCTCGCCGCCCGCCTTCTGCACGGGGCGCTTGCAGTCGGGGCACACCAATTCGCCCTCGTCGTTCTTCTCGAGGTCGCTCTCGGCGTAGTACGTCTCCTCGTGCACGCAGTACCAGCCTTCGTAGCTGCCCTTGTAGCACCAGCCCTTGTCGTAGAGGTCCTGCCAGAACTTCTGCACGGTCACGGCGTGGCGCGGCTCGGTGGTGCGCACGAAGTCGGTGTAGGTGATGCCCAGCATATCCCATGCGTCGCGGAATGCGGGCTCCATGGAATCGCACCAATCCTGCGGGGTCATACCCTTGTCGGCAGCGGTGTCGGCCACCTTCTGGCCGTGCTCGTCCATGCCCGTCACGAACGCCACGTCGTAGCCGTTCATGCGCTGGTAGCGCGCCACGGTGTCGGCGGCGATGGTGGTGTACGCGGTGCCGAGGTGCGGGGCCGCGTTGACGTAGTAGATGGGGGTGGTGAACGAGTAGGTTCCCTTTGACATGGTGCTTCCTCACATTTCGGGGCCGCGCGGCGCATGATGCCTCGTCAGCCGGCTTTCGAGCGCCGCCGCTCATGATGCGGCGCGCTTGGACGACGCGCGCCAACCAGCATTCGTTCGCCAGTTGGCAAGCAACTGGATATTCTAGCACGAGGAAACGCTTCGACCCCTCGTCCCCGCAGATCGCACGCGAATGTTTCACGCCCGCGATGCAAAGGAATCCCGAACCTTGCCGCAACGTGCCCCAAACCTTAAGAAATGCTTACAGCACGCTTAAGTTTCACTTGCGTTGCGCCAGCACCGGTAACCGCGGCGGCACGACACCGTATACTGGCCGAAACGAAGGAAGCACTCACCGATGGCGAAGGAGGACCGATGCAGACGAACCCCGCGCGACGCTTCGCGTCGGCTGTCGCTTCCCTGCTCGGCTGCCTCCTTCTCATCGCGCTGTTCATGGTACAGCTCCGGTACACGGGCTACGAATCGGGGCTCGTTCCCGTCGCGCACGCCAATGGAAACGCGGTCGTCGCGCACGTCCCCGCTTCCCCGCGCACCACCGTCACCGCCGAATACTGCAGCGAGGTGGTGGCCGCCCTCGACCCAAACAACCCGTCAGGACGAACATCCACGCAGCTGACGTTCGACGACTCCTGGTTCTTCCACGACGCCCGCACCTACCAGCACGATCTGGCCACGGCCTGTTCCGTGTTGGCGGCGGTGTGCAATTCCGAATCCCAGTACTACGACGGCGTGGCCGGTTCGCTGCCCTACGCCGAGCGGACGCTTGGCGCGCTGGGATTCCACGACGTGCGCACCGAGTCGTACGCGATGCGCAGCAGCGTCCTCGACGAGGTCAGCTCACTGTTGGTGGGATCGAGCGACGTGGCCGCGTACACGTTGGCCAGCAAGACCATCGCTTCGGACGGCGACGGGAAGCCCGTCACGCTTCTGTTCGTGGGCATCCGCGGCACGTACGGCGCAGAGTGGCTCAGCAACTTCAACTTCCTGGGCGCCGGCTCCGACGATGCCGACCACCGCGGGTTCAAAGCGGCCGAGGAAGAGGTCGAGAAAGCAGTGCGCTCCTACGCGAGCGATCTGGGCATCGACCCCGCTCACACGCGCATTCTCATCACAGGGCACAGCCGCGGCGGGGCCATCGCGAACCTGCTGGCCGCCGACCTCGGCGACCCGGACGACGACGCGTCGGCGCTGGCGCCCTCGTCCGGCATCTACGCTTACACGTTCGCCGCCCCGTGCGCCACGCGCGCTGACGACCGGCACGATCCGAGGTTCGGCAACATCTTCAACGTGGTGAACGAGGCGGACATCGTCACGCAGCTGCCGCTTTCCTCCTGGGGTTTCGGACGCTACGGCTCCACCATCACGCTGCCCAGCACCGTAAGCGTCGACTTCGACGATTCGTACGCCATCGTGCAGACCGCCTACCAGCGCAACACCGGCTACGCGTTAGGATGCGACGAGGACGACTTCGCCACGCTGAGCACGTTCGGCTCCACGGCATCCACCCGCGTGCCCACGCTCGACGCGCTGGTCAGCCCATTGGGCATCGTCGGTGCCGTGCAGTCGCTCCTCGGCCTCGACCTTTCGGCCGCGCTGACCGCCCACCACCCCGACACGTACATCGCCTGGATGCAGGCCGGCGCGGCCGATCAGCCGGCTTCGGCCTGATTGAGGGCGAGAACGTAACAGGCGCCGTCGTTTAAATAGGTGATCTTCTGCCATCCTGGGCGGACCGCGCAGCGCGGAGTCGAATGATCCCGTGCGGCACCAGCTGCAAGCATTCCGGCTATCGCCGCGCAGGATCCTTCGACCCCGGCGGCTCCGCCGCCTGCGCCCATAGGATGACAAGGGGCGAGGGCAACGGTCGACGTTCCGTAGATTGCGCGCCCGGACGGCATGCGGTACCGTGGACGATGAGGTGATACGCATGCAAACCGACCGACGCAAGGAATTGCGAGACGCATACAAGAGCCGCCGCCCCGACATGGGCGTGGTTGAACTGCGCTGCACTGCCACGGGCCAGCGCTTTCTGGGCATCACGCGCGACGCGGCGAAGGAGCTCAACAGCCTGCGGGCGAAGCTGAACGGAGGCGGGCACCCGAACCGTCCGCTGCAGCAGCTGTGGAGCGAGCACGGCGAGAACGGCTTCGACTTTCGCGTGGCGGACACGCTGGAGTACGAGAACCCCGAAGACGTCTCGGCCGACGACCTGCAAGCCTTGCGCGACCTGCTGCTGGCCGAAGACCCCGAAGCCCGCAAGATCTGGAAGTGAGCCAGGCGCGTCCGTCGACCCTAGACGCGCCCTTGCACCCGCCTCACTCGAAGTAGAACAGGTCCTCGAACTTCTTGTCGAGCGCGATGCAGAGGACGAGAGCCAGCTTTGCCGTAGGGTTGAACAGGCCCGTCTCGATGGACGAGATGGTCTGGCGCGAGACACCCACGAGCCCCGCGAGCTCTGCCTGCGAAAGCCCCGCCTCGGCGCGCGCCGCCTTCAGCCGGTTGCAGAGTTCGAGCTCGCCGTCGTTGTCATGCACATCGTCGAATCCGAGAGACGGTAGCTTGATCATGAAGTGCCCCTACATCGTCGCGAATATATGGTGGACGACGACGCTGATGACCGCGACCGTCACCAAAACGCCCGCACCCAACGCGGTTTTGTAACGAAACTGGTAGAACTGGTAGAAGTTCATGGCGGCTATGCCCGACATGACAATGGCGAACGACACATCCGTGCTCTGACCATGAAGCGAATCCCACACGAACAACAACGCCCATACCACCATCATCACGGAGAGCATAAGGTAGCTCGCACGCCATTGCATCAGCTTGAACCGCTCGTCCATTCCGTCGTTGTCCCGACGGCTCTTCTCCAGAATCTCGTCCTTGTTCATGGCTGCCTCCTTCTGCATCGCCCGTTCGCTTCCGGATGTTTCACGTGAAACATTTGTACTCATGCCTCACCAAGCACGCAAAACGCTTCTCGATGGCGAAAAACCTCCGAATTCGGAAGTTTGAATCCCTGATCGCAGCGATGCGCGGCTACCCACTCTGCAAAATACCTGGTCGCGAGCCGGCATCCTCAATCACGTTGGACTTGCCACCGAATCGGACTGCGCTCACCTTCCGAATTCGATTGCTTTTTGCCAACTGGGCATCCTCGTACGGCATCCCAAGGTTTTCATTGGTTCATTCTGCCAAGTTTTCTTATCACAATGTCAAGTATACTTATCACGAAGAGGAAATGCAAGGCAAGCGTTGCAGATCCGGAACCGGGCATGGCACTCTTTTGCTACCATGCTCGTCATGGAAACGAACGAACCTACACCCACGACGGAAGCGGCCGAAAGCGGCACGCCCGTCGCCGCGCGCCGCAAGCCGCGCAAGCTCGTCGTCGCGCTGACGGCCCTCGCCATCCTGCTGTGCGTGCTGGCAGCCGCGTTCTTCGCGTACGCGAGCGACTCGTACCACGACCTCGACGCGAACCATCGCAACCTCGTGTCGACCGAGACGCTGCCCGTTCAGCAGGGAGACAACTACCTTGCGTTCGGCGACCCGAACGCAGCCGTCGGCCTCGTGTTCTACCCCGGCGCGAAGGTGGAATACAGCGCGTACGCGCCGCTCATGCGCGATCTGGCCGAGCGCGGCTACCTGGCCGTAGTGGTTCAGATGCCGTTCAACTTCGCGTTCTTCGACATCAACGCAGCCGACCGCGTGCGCGCGGACTTCCCCGACGTGGGCACCTGGTGGGTGGGCGGCCACTCGCTGGGCGGCTCGATGGCGGCGCAGTACGCGGTCGACCATGCCGGCGACGGCACGCTCGACGGCCTCGTGCTGTTGGGATCCTACTCCGCCAGCGACCTGTCGAGCACGAACCTGGGCGCCATCTCCCTGTACGGCTCGAACGACCAGGTGCTCAACCGCGCCAAACTCGAGGACAACGCCGACCTGCTGCCCAAGGGAGCCGAAACCGTGGAGATCGAAGGCGGCAACCATGCTGGCTTCGGCGCCTACGGCCCGCAAAGCGGCGATGGCGAAGCCAGCATCACCCCCGCGGAACAGCAGAGCCAAACCGCCGACGCCATCGACCGCTACATCAGGGCCCGCTACGCCGAGCCGTCCCTGGCAGCCGCAGCATAGCGCGAACCACGCTCAGCCGAGCCGCCTCTAGCGCGTTTTCCGCTGCGGGCGCGGCAGAAACGCCATGCCCACGACGAAGCCCACGACGATGACGGCCGCCTGCACTTCGAAGCTTAAAGCGAAACCGCCGACGTCGATGCCTAGCTCGTTGGAAGATGCGAGCGCCATAACCGTGATAAGCGCCGACGACGAGAGCGCACCGAAGATCTGGCGAAACGACGTGATAATGGCCGTGCCTTGCGCGATGTCTTCAAGAGACAGCGCCGCGCAAGCGTGAGCGGTCATCGGCATCATGAGGCATGCGACCCCCACCGTGCGCACGCCGTACAACACGGTTATCGCCCACTCGGGCGTACCCGCGTCGCACGCCGCGAAAGCCAGCGTGCCCGCAGCCAGCACCGCGCATCCCACCGCAACGAGCGGCCTTGGACCGTAACGGTCGAGCAGGCGTCCCGTCACCGGGTTCAAGAACCCTAGCAGCACCGCGCCCGGCAGGATAGTCAGCCCCGACACCGTGGCGCTGCCGCCCTGCACGTCCTGTACGAACAACGGCACCATGATGGAACCGACCATGAACGCCATCTGGGACATCATCACCAGCACAGTGGCTATCGCGAACGTGCGGTTGCGAAAGCACGACAGTTTGAGCAGCGGCTGCTCGATGCGCGCCTGACGCCTCGCGAACACGAAGAGCGCAAGCGCGCCGCCTGCGAGCGCCGCCAAAGACACAGGATCGAACGCAGCGTCCGACTCCATAACCGTGGTCCCCAGCATGATGCCGCAGAAGCCAAGCGTGTACAACAGCCCCGAAGGCACGTCAAACCTCTCGCGCGACGCTTCGCGCTTCACCACGTCGGACAGCACGAAGAACGACAGCACCACAACCACCGCCGACACCGCGCCCAAGATGACGAACACCGAGCGCCAGCCCCAGAAGTCGATGAGGAAGCCGGATACGGTGGGCCCGATGGCCGGCGCGAAGCCGATGATGAGGCCCACCAGACCCATCGCACGGCCGTACTCGCTTTTGGGGTACACTGACAGCGCCACCACCTGGATAAGCGGCAGCGCGATGCCCGCGCCGCCGGCTTGCAGCAGGCGCGATGCCAACAGCAGCGGATAATTCGGTGCGACGAGCGCGGCCGCGCAACCTGCGACGAAGCACACCATGGCTGCGATGAATAGCTTCTTCGAATCAACGCGATGCACCAGATAAGCGGTCATAGCCGAGATGAGGCCAAGCGTGAAGATGTAGGACGTGGTGAGAAGCTGGCCGAGCGAGGCGCTCACGGAGTACTCGTGCATGATGGTGGGAAGCGCGGCTATCATCATGCTCTGCGAGATGCACGCGGCGGTGGTGCCCGACATCATGACCGCAAGCACGATGGTGCGCTGTCTCTTCGGCAAGCCGTCGGATACCCCTTGCGCGGTATCACCCGCGCTGCCATAGTTCCGTTCTCGCTCTATCGCCTGTGCGCTTTCCATAGTTCCATGATAGCAGCGTGCGCAAGCGGTTTGCGAAGGATGCACACATTCCACGAGCAGGCCTGGGCAAGGCCAGTCGCGCCCGCGCCCCGGACGCTCGCCCGCGCCCGACGGTGACCGCCGTGCCGGACGCTCGCCTGCGCCCGACGGAACCCCACCGTGCCGGACGCTCGCCCGCAGCTGCGAGGCCGACCTGGGCGCAAAACGCCCCCCATGGCAATCGCGAAGCGGTTTCGACGCGCCGCATCGCCTCGTCCGACCGCATAACCCCAGGTGGCATAATCCGCACGCAACCACCGATGCCCGACAGCACCGCCGAAATTGTCATGGGAACCGTTTTTCGCCCAACACGCTGCCCGACGACGGTCGAGCCGGGGTGGCCGGTCGCGACGAACGCGCAACCATGACCCAGCTACCAAGCGAATGGGTCGATGTCACGAAAATCCTCCCGTCGCGGTAAAAACGAGTCGGTTTGGTAATCATACTATGTTGCTTACATTTCTGATCCGAACACCCGACCTGGGAGGACGCGCTTGAGAAGGTTCAGCAGCCCGAGAAGGTGGCGGTCGGGCGCCCTTCAGGATTACCAAACCGTTCCGTTTTTACCGCGGAAGCCCGAACGTCCCGTCAAGCGGCCCGCCGGCCACGCGCAGAAGGGCATCGGGAGCGCGCTCGGACGAACGCAGAGCACGACCTGCGGCTTTCATACGGTGCACGCGGGCGTATCGAGATCGACCCGCGCATTCCGAGGCGGCGCATAATGCGCGCCGTGCACGGACGCGACCCGCGCCCTTCGGGGCAACGCGCGCCGCTCATCGCGCGCCGCAGCGCGCCTCCGCGCGCGGGCGCAACACGCGCCCTAGCGCAGCTTCGCGCGCCGATCTCGCCAGTCGGGCATGAAGGCGTCCATGAGCGCTTTGAAGCGGGAGCCGTGGCCGCGTTCCAGCAGGTGGCACAGCTCGTGCACCACCACGTACTCCAAGCACTCGGGCGGATAGAGCGCCAAACGCACGTTGATGCAGATGCGGCCCGTGGCGGGTTGGCAGCTGCCCCAGCGGCTGGTCATGTTGCGGTACGCCAGCTTGCCCGCCTTCACGCCCATGATAGGCTCCCACGCCTCCACCAGCGCGGGCACGCACGCCTCCACCACGGCGCGCCACGCCGCCACCTCCTCGGGCCCCGCCTCGGCCGCCACGGCGGCGGGCGAGGCGGCAACCTGCGCGAGCTTCGCGTCGATCCAAGGGCGCTTCTCGCGGACAAACCTCTCGATGTCGCGATCGCGCACGTACGCCGGCGCCGACACCTCTACGAACCCGCCGCCGCGATGCACGCGCAGGTTGAGGTTCTTGATGCGCTTGCGTGTGAGCCGCACGACCAGGCCGTCCACCACGAGTTCGACGGGCTCGACGGGCGCAACGGGACGCGAGGCCGAAGCCCGCCCCCGCGCCGCACGCTGCCGCGGGCTCACGCGACCACCTCCCGATCGCGCCGGCGCGGCCCGTGCACGAACCGCACGAGAAGCACGGCGGTCAGCGCGAACGTGGCCGCCTCGGCCGCGGGGAACGTGGCCCACACGCCCGCCATGCCGAACAGCGCCGCCAGCACGGCCGCGAACGCGAGCATGGCCGGAAGACCGCGCACGATGGAGATAGCCAGGCCATACGCCGGCTTCTCCACCGCGCTGAAGAACGCCGCCGCCACGATGTTCGCCCCCGCGAAGAAGTACCCGAGGAAGTACACGCGCATGCCGTCCACGGCAAGCGCCGTGAGCTGCGGATCGTTGTCTCGATTGAACGCGAGCGCAAGCGGCTCGGCGGCGAGCGCCACCGCAGCGTACGTCGTCGTCGCGATGACGAGCGCCGTCAGCAGCGCCAGGCGCAGCACCGCGCGCACGTCGCGGTCGCTGCCACGCGCGTACGCGTTGCTGGCCAGCGGCTGGATGCCCTGCGCGATGCCCACGAACAGGGCGCTCGCCACGAACGCGAAGTTCGCGACCACCCCGTAGGCCGCCACGCCGATGGTTCCCTCGAACGCAAGGATCACCAAGTTCAGCACCAGCAAAACCAGCCCGCCCGACAGCTCTACCACGAACGACGAGAACCCGAGCGCCGCGATATGCCCCACGAGCCGCGCGCGCAGATGCAAGCGCACCGGCCGAAACGTGTTGCGCTTCCTGAGGAAATGGATCAACAGCACCGCCATGCTCATGAGCGGAGCAAACCCCGTGGCGAACGCCGCGCCGAACATGCCCCACCCGAACCCGAATATGAACAACGCGTCGAGCGCGATGTTCCCGAAGCTTCCCACCAGCATGGCGACCATGGCCAGCTGCGGGCTGCCGTCGTTGCGCACGAACGGCAGCAGCACGTTGTTCAACAAGAACAGCGGCGCGAACGCGAAGATGGTGCGCAGGTACGTCACGGTCAGCGGAAGCGTGGCCTCGTCCGCCCCCAAAAGCGACGACAGCGGCGCCGCGAACGCCTCCACGACCGCGAGCAGCACCGCCGCGGCAACGCCCGCCATAACGAGCGCCGTGGTGAACACCCGGTTCGCCCCCGTGCGGTCGCCGCACGCGGAGCACACCTGGAACTCGGTTGCCGCGCCGATGCCCAGCATGAGGCCCGTGGCCTGCAGCACCGTGTACAGCACGATGGAGAAGTTAAGCGCCGCGAGGCCGTCCGACCCCACCCCATTCGCAATGAAGAACGTGTCGGCCAGGATGTACACCGACACGCCTACCATGCCCAGCACGTTGAACGACACGTACCGCGCGAACGGACGCGCCATCGACGACGAGCCGGCCATGCCGGCACCGCGTGCCATCGCGCGCCGCCTCACGCCTCGAGCGAGATGTCGTATGCCGCGTTGCGCGCGATGCCGAACTCCTCGGCTATCGCGCGGGCGACGTCCTTGCTGCGCACGCCGGCGGCCTTCAGCTCGGCGGCGCGGGCGCGGGCTGCGACTTCGGCGTCCTGCTCGGCGGCGGCGCCCTCGGCCTCGCTCGGGCCGTCGATCACCAGCACGATCTCGCCCTTGATGCCCGCGCCCTCCCGCTCGCGCGCGGCGAACGCGTCGCGCACCTCGGGCAGCCGACCCCGCACCACTTCCTCGTGCAGCTTCGTCAGCTCGCGGCACACGGCGATCTCGCGGTGCGGAAGCGTTTCCGCCAGCGAGGTCAAGGCCGCCACCAGGCGGTTCGGGCTCTCGTAGAACAGCAGCGCCGCATCGAGCGCGCGCAGGCTCTCCACCACGGCGCGGCGTTCGGCGTCCTTGCGCGGGAAGAAGCCGCCGAAATAGAAGCGCGGGTTCGCGCTGCCGCTGGCCACGTACGCCGTGGCCACGGCCGTGGCGCCCGGCAGCACCTCCACCGGCACGCCCGCCTCGCGGGCGGCGCGCACGAGGCGCAGCCCCGGATCGGACACGCCCGGCATGCCGGCGTCCGAGCAGTACGCGATCACTTCGCCTGCCGCCACGCGCTCCACCAGCGACGACGCGCGCTCGCCGATGAGCGCCTCGTCCAGCCGCTCGATGCGCTTCTCGATGCGGAATGCCGCTAGCAGCTTGCCTGTGACACGCGTGTCCTCGGCGCACACCGCGTCGGCCGACCGCAGCGCCTCGAGCGCGCGCTCGGTCATGTCGCCCAAGTTGCCGATGGGCGTAGGACATATGATGAGCTTGCCGGCCATGTGCTTCCTTCCATTGCTGCGCGCGCCGCGCCGTTCTTCGTTGTCGTCCATTGTCGGGCAAACGGGCAACCTTGGCAAACGCGCAGGATGGAAAGCACGCGAGCAGCCGGGTCGGGTCAGCCCTTTTTGGCGCGGGGATAGGGCGCAAGCCCTTCTCTGGCGCGGAGTGGGATTTGGGACTTAGGTGTCAGCGGCCGCGCCGGTCGCACGCCGCGCCCGCCACGAATCGGCGCGGAACGCGCCCACCCGCTCGCAAGCGCCACCCCGCGCCCAGAAGAGCGGGCCCCACCCGAGGCCACCTTCCACGCCTTCCCCGCCTCCTCTCCTCTTCCTCCCCTGCCCTCCATACCCGCGCGTCAACGCGCTACAATAGCTCCAGCTTATCGACCCGAGAGAAGGGAACGCGCATGCAGCAGCAACTCACGAAACAGGCCCCCGAGGGCTTCCTGTTGGTCGGGCGCATCGACGCACCGGAGCGGCCGAAGGCGGCAATCGTCATCGTCCACGGGCTGTGCGAGCACTTCGGACGCTACGACTACGTGACGCAGCGGCTGCTGGAAGCCGGGTACGCCGTCGTGCGCTTCGATCATCGCGGGCACGGGCGCTCCATGGGCAAGAAGGTGTGGTACGACGACCGCACGCAGATCGTATCCGATACCGATCTGTTCGTCGAAGAGGCCCGCGCGCAGTTCCCCGACCTGCCGGTGTTCATGATCGGACACTCTATGGGCGGCTTCGGCGCCGCCAGCTACGGCACGGCCCATCCCGGCAAGCTGGACGGCTACGTGCTGTCGGGCGCTTGGACGCGCGACCACACGGGCCTGGCATCGGGCGCGGTGGAGCAAGGGCTCGACCCGGAAATGTACATCCCCAACGAGCTGGGCGACGGCGTGTGCTCCGACCCCGCCGTGGGAGAGGCCTACCTGGCCGACCCCTTCGTCGTCAAGGAGTTCTCGGTGGCGCTGCTGCGCGCCGTGCACGACGGGCACCTCTGGCTACGCGCGCAGGCCGCCGACTTCGCCGACCCGGTGCTCCTGCTGCACGGCGGAGACGACGGCCTGGTCAGCCCGCAGGACAGCATCGATATGTTCCGCGAAGTCTCATCGAAGGACAAGTCGCTGCGCATCTACGCAGGCCTGCGCCACGAGATATTCAACGAGTTCAAGAAGGACCGCGTCATCCGCGATGCCATCGAATGGCTCGACGACCACGTGAGGTAAGCTGCACTGGCCAAGGCCGAACATCGCCACGCCAACGGGGAAAAGCGCCTGCGTCATAAGAAGGATCGACGCAGGCGCTTGCACGAGGGCAAAGCCCCCTCGCGGCCGGACAGCCGTCTGCGTAGCCGAGCCCGGCATGCGCCGCATCCTGCCGCAACAGGAAAAAACGCATAAAAATGCACCCCCCCCCCCCCCCCGCTCATCCCCGGATCGAGCCCCTATCAATGGTATTCTGTAGCCATCATGAACATCCATCGACGAAGCGGTGCGCGTGGAACATATGACTGACAGCGAATTCGAGCAGGTACGCTCGTTTCTTGCCCAGACGTACGGTCTGGACATGGATTCGAAGCGCACCCTGCTAGAATGCCGCCTCGCGCGCGAGCGCGATCGCTTGCAGCTGCCGTCGTTTTCGGCGTACTTCGACCTCGTGGAGTCAGGGCGAAACCAGCAGGAGCGAAACCGGTTCGTCAACCTCGTCACCACCCATTACACCTACTTCCTGCGCGAAAGCGCGCAGTTCAAGTTCCTCTTCGCCACAGCTTTCCCGGAATTGCTGGCCAAGCGGCCGAACCGCCCGTGGAACATACTGTGCGCCGGCTGCTCCACGGGAGAAGAATGCTACAGCGTCTCGATGCTGGTCGAGGACTACGCGCGAACCCACCCGATCCCCTCCGTTCGCATCACCGGCATCGACCTGTCGCAACCTGCGATCGAAGAGGCGCGTACGGCCGCCTATCCCGAATCGCGCATCAACAGGGTGCCCCGTCGCTGGCGCAATGCGTACTTCGTTCGGAACGGTCAGCTGTACACCGTTGCCGAGCGCATCCGCTCGCGCGTCTTTCTGACGCAGGGCAACCTCTGCGACGACGAAGTCCTGCGCAGGACGTACGACCTCATCATGTGCCGAAACGTCATCATCTACCTCAAAGCCGAAGTTCGCAACCGGGTGATCGCGACATTGCACCGCCACCTCGCCCCATCGAGCTACCTCATGCTGGGGCACGCCGAGATCATCCGCGAACGTACGCTGTTCGAATACCAGGGGAACTCCGTTTATCGAAGACAAGCGAAAGCGACCAACGTATGAGCATGAAACCGAGCAACATCAGCATAAGCCGCATCTTGATGATATCCTACGGCATCGTCATCGCCCTGTTCGCCCTTTCGATCGCAGTGGCGCTCTACGGCGTCCACGCGAACGCCTCCATGACCAAAGAGTTCTACAACCGGCCGTACATGGTTTCGAAAAGCGCCGTGGCGCTTCGCTTCACGATCGAGGAGATGTCGACGTACGTCGAGCAGCTGCTTAACGCAGAAAACGACGCGGCGAAACAGAAAGCGCTGGTGGCCATCGAGGATCTCACCGAACAACGCATGAACGAGCTGAACGTCGTCCGGTCGCTGTTCAAAGCCGATCCCGATCTTCTAGAACGCTTCTCGAACGCCTGCGACGAGCTGGGCGCGCGCCGCAACGCCGTGATCGGCGCGGCCGAAGCGGGAGACATCGACCGCGCCATCGACCTGTACTCGAACGAGTACCTCGCGCAAAAGGAAGTGACCGTCAACCTGTCCACCGAGGTCGTGAACAACGCAGAGCACGTAGCGCAGGCCTTCGTCAAAGACTCGTTCAGCGTCGAGGTCGGAACCTCGCTGGCCATCGGGCTTCTAGGGACGGCGGCCATCGTGCTCGTCATCGTTATGTGGAGGCGCATCACGCACAGCATCGCCGCGCCCATTCAGGAGATCGACCGCATAGCGAAGCGGTTGGCCGACGGCGATCTGACGGTGCGCTCATCCTGCACGTCCGGCAACGAGCTGGGCTCGCTCGCTTCATCCATGAACGAAACGGTAGCTTCGCTGCGCTTCGCCACCGAGCAGCTCAGCGAAACAGCCGAGCAGGTGGCTCGCTCGTCATCGCAGATGTCGGACAGTTCCCAAGCCGTCGCGCAAGGCTCCGCCGAGCAAGCCACCGCCATCGAAGAGCTTGCCGCCAACGTTCAGAGCATCACGCACGTGGTGGGAGAGAACACCGAAAGCGTCCTGACCGTGAATTCCAACACCTCCGATGTACTGGGCGCGGTCGAGGAAAGCAGCGACTCGATAGCCCGCACCGTGCGCGCCATCGAGGAGATCAAAGACAACGCCCAGAGCATCTCGCAGCTGGCCAACTCCATCGAAGACATCTCGTTCCAGACGAACATCCTCGCGCTGAACGCCTCCGTCGAAGCCGCGCGCGCAGGTGATGCCGGACGCGGCTTCGCCATTGTGGCCGAGGAGATCCGCCGCCTCGCCTCGCAAGTGAGCGAAGCGTCGCGCGCGGCTGACGAACTCGCCGGGCGCGCCATCGAAAACGTCGAGGCCGGAAGCGAGCTGATCGGCTCCGCATCTTCGAACATGGAGGAAGCCGTTACCTCTATCGAAGATATCAAGACGGCGATGTCCTCCATCGCTCACGCCTCCGAGCAGCAGCTCGAAGCGGTCGCCCAGATACAGGAGAGCATGGACAGCCTCTCCCAGGTCGTGCAGGAGAACTCGGCCGCCTCCGAGGAAAGCGCGGTCATCGGAGAGGAGCTTGCGGAACGCGCGAACGAACTCAAGCACCTGATCGGCCGCTTCAAAATCGATGCAGATCCGCACGAAAGCGAAGCTGGGGCATGACGCGATTCCGAACCGAAACAGGCAGCGCGCCGAGCGGATCGGAAGGCATCCGAGAAGACCGCGAACGCCTGCGCGCCGACAACGCCGCCCTGAAGCAGCAGCTGGACGTCATGCGGGCGCTCGCATTCCGCGACCAGCTGACCGGCTTGTTCAGCCGCCACTATTTAACCGACTACCTGGAGCAAGAGATCGAACGCATGAGCGGCGAAGCGAACATCGTGCTCGCCCTGTGCGATATCGACGACTTCAAGCTCATCAACTACGTGCGCGGCCATCAGGCCGGCGACATCGCCATCGTCTGCATCGCCGACATCCTCGACGACCTCTCCGGCAACCATCCGGTCATCCGATGGGGCGGCGAGGAACTGCTGCTCGTGCTGTTCTCCACGCCCGACCACGAGGCCTTGCGTCTGTGCAACCAGATGCGTGAGGAAGTGGCCAGCTATCCCATCAGCGACGACTTAGGCGATTTTTCGTGCACGCTCACGTTCGGTCTGAGCGCCTACGATCCGGAACTCACGTTCGGCGAGAACTTCGCATCGGCCGACCGCGCGCTGTACCACGGCAAAGAGACGGGCAAGAACCGTTGCGTGTTCGCGCAATCGAACCAGATAGAGCGCGACGGAGGGAACCGGTCGTGAAACGCGAGGAGATCACCGTGCAGGCGAAGCTCAAGCCCAATTGCGGGCTCGAGAACACGCGCGCTTCGCTCGTCATGCGCCGCATCGCGCCGTTGTGCGACTCGGCAACATGCCATCCGCACGCGATCAAGAGCAGTCGAGAGACGATTCCCTACCTGCGCGACCACGGCTTGTTCGTCACCTTCGTCTCGCGCACGCCCGAGCGGGTGCTCGCAGCCATCAGCGGTGCGTTCTTCGTGGACAGCTGCACCATCGTGGAGGATCCCGAAGGCATCCCGCCGTTCGAGATGCCTTCCGCACCCCAGGAAGACGATGCAGAAAACGGAGGGATCGAAGCGATTTCTTCGTTCGCCGATCGCGATGCGCGCAGCGAGCGAGACGAAAAGCTGTCGAACCTGATCGCGCAGCTGGAGGAGACGAACCGGTCTTTGCGAGCGCACGCCGAAAGCCTTCCGAACGACCGCGTGCTCAGCGATATCGCGTTCTCGTACGCGCAGACCCTCGACCACCTGCGATCCACCGTCGCCCTTTCGCGCATCGAAGCGTTCGACCGCATCGCCCCATCGCTTCATAAGCTCGTCGAGGACTACGGGCGCCAGTTCGGCGTTCCCGTCGATCTGGAGCTCGAGCAAGGACGCATGGATCTGGATCGTTCGGTGCTCGCATCCATCGAGGAAACGCTCAGACGCGCCCTTCGATCATGTATCCGCGACGGCATCGAAAGCGCCGAGGAACGCGCCGACCTGGGAAAACCGGAACGCGCAACCATACGCTTGCGCCTGGAAAACGAAGGTTCGGATGTCGTTTGCCGCATCGAGCACGACGGCAGGCCCTTCGACGCGCACCGTATCGCCACGATAGCGTCGAAACGCGGCCTTCTCGCCCGTCCGCTGGACGCGTATTCCGACGAGGAGATAGGCGCGTTCATCCTTCTGCCGCAATTCTTCTTGCCGAGCGCCGCCAGCGATGGCAACGCCTTCGCAGAACTGAACGAGATAGGCTGCATGCTGCAGCGCATCGGCGGGCGCGGCACGATGCGCAACACCGAACGCGGCACGTTGGAGATCGTCCTACGCTTTCCCGTGCCGTTCACCGTGTTCGAAGCCGCCCTGCTGCGCACCGGAGGCGTCCGCTTCGCAGTTCCCGCACAGCAGATCGTGCGCTTCGAGGCGTTCGACCCCGCCCGCGTCCAGCGCGGCGGCGCAGCGGGAGAAGGGTCGAAAGCAACCTCAACCTGGTACGAGGACGAACACGGCGCGCATATTGAGATGCTCAACCAAGGTGCCAAGCCCTTTCCGCTTGACGCGGCGCACCCCGCATATACCGTCCTGCTTGAAGCTCTGGGGGAACGATACGCTTTGGCCGCAGACGACGTTGAGGGCTACGAGCGGATCTCGATGCTGCAGCTTCCGGCACTGCTCGACCGCCGGTGCATGCACGAACTGAGCTACATCGGATACGCCATCCTGCAAGACGGTTCACCCTGCATCGTGATAAGCGTACGGCGCTTTCTGAACGACGCGGCGAAGGACAGGGGAACCCATGCGCGACCGTAGCCAACGTCTGCACTGGATTGAAACGCTCATCGGCAAGGACCGCCAAGAGGCTCGGCGGAATAACGCGCTGGTCATCCCCACCGATGACGGAGACATGGCCATCGCGTTCTCATCCATCGTCGAAGTGGTCGCCGCCAGCCGCGTGCAGCCCCTTGCCCTCTTGCCCGAGCAGTTCTGCGGCGTGCTGTTCCGCGGCAACGAGCTGGCTCCCATCGTCGACACGAGAGCCCCCGACACTGGACCGGGGCACGTCGTGCTCGTCGAAGGGGAAGGATGCCTGTTGGGGCTGCAGTTCTACGGCACGCCCTACGTCGTCGACCTCGACGAAACCGAACATGCCCTCTTGGCCATCGAGCGCCGTCCGAGCTTCCCGTCGGGAACGCTTCCCCTGCTGGATATCGACGCCGTAGCGAAAGCGCTGCTCGCCCTCGATTAACGCCGCAGTGCGCGAGCTCCCAACCAGCGCATCAGGTAGAATGGCTCGAACAACCAGCCACCGCATCCGACGAAAGGACGCATGCCATGGAGTTCGCACGCAGCACATGGAGGCTGTTCGCCGCCAATGCGCGAACCGCTATCCTGTTCGAATTCGGTTTCCGATTCTTGTTCGCCATCCTGTTCGTACCGGCATGTTTCGGCATGGTGGATCTCGCGATGGAAGCGGCCGGACTTGCCTACTTGGCCGACACGAACATGACGACTCTATTCGCGAATCCGCTGGCGTGGGTGTTTTTGCTCGTGGCCGCGCTTGTGCTGGCCCTCGGAGCCCTTTTCGAGCTGTGCGCCCTCGTCGTTGTCATGCAGGCGGGAAAGACGGGTCGGCGCATCGGAGTGTTCGAAACGAGCCGGCTCGCATTCTCTTCCGCCCGGCGCATCGCACGCCCATCGAACTGGCTTCTTGCGCTGCTCGTGCTGCTGCTGGTTCCGCTCACGAACCTGACCGTCACTTCCTCGGCGCTCACCGGCGTGCGGCTTCCCGAGTTCATTATGGACTTCATCTGGGAAAACGGCGCGCTGACCGCGGTGTTCGTCATCGTGATGGCCGCACTGTACCTGCATGCGTTTTTTCTGGCGTTCGGCATTCACTTCTTCACGCTGTGCGACGAATCCTGGATGCAGGCACGCATCTCGAGCAGGAGCCTGCTGCGCGGCAACGCCTGGCGGCTGGCGCGCCGTCTGCTGGCCTTGTTCGCCGTGTTCGCGTCGGGAGCGGTCGCGGCCATAGTCGTCGGCGTCCTCATCTTGGCCGCCATCCTAGAAGGCGGCCTGCCGTTCGGAGTCTCCTTCGCGCTCACGCTCGTGATGTTCGCATTCACTATCGTGGTCGACTGCGTGTTCGCGCCGCTGAGCTATGCCGCCCTCAGCGCCACGTTCTACGAATTCTCGCAGGAGCGGGGCATCGACATCCCTTACCGCATCGACGAGCCCTCGCGTACGTGCAGGACGAGGCTCGCGCGCGCAGCGGTCGGCTCCTTTCTCGCCATGCTCGGACTCGTTTCGTTGCTGTCCTACGACCCTTTGCACGGGGTATTCGAATCCGAAAGCCAGCGAGAGCCCGCGCCGGATTTCGCGATCACCGCGCATCGGGGCGGCGCGCGCGAGGCTCCCGAGAACACCTTGGCTGCATTCCAGAACGCTATCGACCAAGGCGCGGATTGGGTGGAGCTTGACGTGCAGCAGACGGCCGACGGCGTGCTCGTGGTGATGCACGATGCCAACCTCAAGCGCACGACGGGTCTGGATAAAGAGTTCTGGCAGGTCACGTACGACGAGATCAAAGACCTCGACAACGGCAGCTGGTTCGATCCCGCATTCGCAGACCAGCGGATATGCACGCTGGAAGAGGCGCTTGCGTTGTGCAAAGGCAAGATCAAGTTGAATATCGAGGTGAAACCGGACGGCCACGGCGTCGACCTCGAGCGAAAGACGGTCGACCTCATCAACGCCTACGATATGAGAGACCAGGTGGCCGTCGCGAGCATCTCCTACGAGTCGCTCGCGAAGGTGAAGGAGATCGACCCCTCCATGCCCACCATGTACGACATGACGTTGGCTTACGGCTCCATCTCGAGCATCGAGCATGTCGATTATTTCAGCGTCGACGACTTCTTCGTCACCCAGGAACTCGTCGACGAAGTGCAAGGGGCGGGGAAGATCATATACGCTTGGACCGTCAACGACCCCGCCAACATGTCGCGCCTCATCGATTATGGCATCGACGGTCTGGTCACCGATGACATCGCACAGGCTCGCGAGCTGTACGAAGCCGCGCTGAACGAGGGGCACGAGTACTTCGACGCCATCTGATCGACGGCGGCGAACGCTTTCGGACGCTCGTAGTGGATGTCGTGGCCCGATTCGACGACGACGGTTTCGCAGACAGCCACGAGCTGCTGCATGCGTGCGGCGTCCTCGTCGGAGTTGGCGGCGAGCAATGTACCATCCTCGCCGTAGTTCGTCTTCGCTTTCAGGTACACGGCAGGACAGGTTATACAGCGCAGAAGGTCGGCCTGGTCGATGCCGTCGAACCACGTGCCGTCGTAGAACGTCTCGCTGAACCGCACGTCGAAGTCGTCGTAGAAGTACAGGCCGCGCACCCAGTCGTGCGGCACCCAGGCCAGCGTGAGGTGCGCGTCGGGGTTCGCTGATCGCTCCTGCGCCGTCCACTCCGCGATTTTAGGCCGCAGCTCTCCGAACAGGCTGAACAGGTAGCTGTGCTGCGCGTAGTACACGGTCGGGTCGGCAACGTCGCCCTGCCGGAGGAACGCGTGCGTCACCATGAAGCCGTCTTTCCATGCGAAGCAGCCCGGTTCCTGCTGCATCTCGACCGGCATGACGCGGAAGAAGGGCGGATCCTCCAACACGCATGCCGATACCCGCTCGGCGTCGTTGGCGGCCAACCACGCGGCGATGATGCCGCCCGACGAATGGCCCGACGCGAGATAGCACACGCCGATCTTTTGCGCAGCGAAGGACTTGAACGCGCGCCCGATGGCCTCGCACGAGTAAAGCGCCGGATCGTGGCTCGATTCGCCGTGACCGAAGCAGTCGACGGCGAACACGTGGTAGCGCTGCGCGAGATCGGGCAGCACGTGGGCATAGTCCTCCCACTGCATGCCCTGGCCGTGCACGAGCACGAGCGCCGGCCCGTTGTCGGGACCTTCGGCGTAGTTGACGACGGCCTCGATCATCGAGCCGGTTGCCTCGCCCGCAAGCGAAACTTCCACGCGAGCCCGCTTCTCAACGAAGCCAGCAGCGACCGCTTTCGCCAGGTCGCGCTCCTCGCCATGACGGCTGTTGCCCACGTACCATGCCAACGCAGCAGCGATGCACACTGCCAGCGCCGCGATGATGACGGCTGCGGTCATGCCGACCCTCCTCTTCCCGGTTGCGCCCATGCTTCCTCCTTGCGCTCGACGCCCACGTCGCCCAGCGCGGCGGGGCTATCGGTCGACCATGCTGCGGAGCATCGACACGCGGTCCATGAACTCGTCGGCTTTCAGGATGGCCAAGCCCTGCTCCTCGTCGCCCAGCACCAACAGGGCATCGCCGGCCTCGATGCCGAACAGCTCGCGCGCCTGCTTGGGGATGACGATCTGCCAGCGCTCTCCCACCGTGACGGTGCCGAACAGATGCTTGCCGCGCGGCGGCATGGGCAGCATCGTACCGTGCGGGTCGTAGCCTACGAGCGCGTCCAGCGACACGTCGAGCGCCTCGGCCAGCGCGCCGGCATTGGCCAAGTCGGGCGTCGAATCGCCCGTCTCCCACTTCGTCACCGTCTGGCGCGACACGCCCAAACGCTCGGCTAGCTGCTCCTGGGTAAGCCCGACCATCTTGCGCCTGCTCTGAATGTTCGAACCGATCATGTTTTTCATACTCCTCGCCGCTTATGGTAATCCGCCCACCGGCCACGATCCACCAACCCATGATGACAGATTCCGCGAATCTCGTCGCGTTTCGGCTGCATCGGCAAACGAAAGCCCGGCTCTCCCTCATGAACTCGACCGGCAAATCCTGGATTTTCGCCGCCTCCGCTTCGGCGACAAGCAGTTGCGCTCAAGGCATCCGATCAGAACAAATGTTTCACGTGAAACATTCAGGCGTGAAAAAGGCCGCCGCATCGCGATGGATGCGGCGGCCGGGTTCGCGGGTTCGCGGGTTCGCGGGTTCGCGCTTCATGCGCTTGCGCGAGGTGGGTCCGGACCGAAAAGGCTACAGCAGCTCCTCCACGGCGGGCGCCACGACGTCGGGGATGGACGCGGTGGGCTCGAAGCGGCGCACGACGTTGCCCTCGCGGTCGATGAGGAACTTCGTGAAGTTCCACTTGATGTCGGGCTTGCCCGCATAGTCGGGATCGTCCTTCGCCAGCAGGTCTTCCAGAACCGGCGTCAACTCGTGGCCCTCGTCGAAGCCCTCGAAGCCCTTCTGCTGCTGCAGGTAGGCGAACAACGGATCGGCGCCTTCGCCGTTGACCTCGATCTTCGCGAACTGCGGGAACGTCACGCCGAAACGGGACGTGCAGAAGCGCGCGATCTCCTCGTTCGTACCGGGAGCCTGATGGCCGAATTGGTCGCACGGGAAGTCGAGGATGTCCAGACCACGCTCGTGCAAGGTGGTGTACAGCGCCTCGAGCTGGGCGTACGTAGGCGTGAAACCGCACTCCGTGGCGGTGTTCACCACCAGCAGCACGCGGCCTCGGTAGTCGGCGAGCGACACGTCGTTGCCCTGCTGGTCCTTCACGGTGAAGTCGTAGATGCTGGAAGCCATGGATCCTTCTTTCGATGAGGGGTTGTCCGTCGTCTGTGATCGAACCTATGATACCGCTAAATGATACTTTGTTGATAACATTTTACGGAACGGTCATACTTCGGCCACTTGCGGCGAGCCGCAGCGTCGTCGGAGCAGCCTCACTTCCAGCTGATCGCCGCCGCCTCCTTCGGGGCGGTGCGCCGATAGCGCACGGCCGGATACCCCAGCACGAGCGCGGTGACCACCTTCTGCTTCCGGCCGAGCCCCAGCTCGCGACGAAGCCCGCGCGACAGGCGCGCGGCCATCGTGAAGAAACCGCTGTACAGCACGCCCAAACCGTGCGCCTGCGCCATGAGCTCCATATTGGAGGCGGCCAGCGCTCCGTCGATGTCCCCGCGTGCGATCACGACGATGACCGCGGGCGCGCCCTTGAAGAAGAACCGGTCGTCGATGGAGGTGCGGCGCGCCATCGAGCTCGTAAGCCGCACGAACGGCATCACGCGCCTGAACAGGCGCACCGCCCGCGCCTCGAAGCGCGCGATGTCGTCGCGCAGCACCACGAACGACACGTCCTGCTCGTTCTTGGCCGTAGGCGTCAGCCGCCCCGCCTCGACGATGCGCGCGAAGACGTCGTCGGGAACGGGCCGGTCGGCGAAGCGGCGGATGCTGCGCCGCGCGCCGAGCGCTTGCTGCAGCCGATCAGGGTCGAGGGCCGTTGGCGCGCCGGCGTCCAGCTCCCTCGGCTCTTCCTCGAACCCGGTCATCGTGACGGCCGCTTGCGGGCAGATGGCCACGCAGTGGCCGCACATGAGGCAGTCCTGCGAGATCACCGCGGCTTTCCCCTGCTCGACCACGATGTTGGCGGCCGGGCAATCCTCCCGGCACAGCCCGCACCCGATGCAGCGGGCCTCGTCGATGAGAACCTCGTGACGATCCCTCATCGCGCATCGCCTCCGCATGCGCCGTCGCCCGCATCCGTCCAGATGTCGTGCCGATGGCGCGCCTTCGACTTCTGGCCGTACTCGATGGCGCGCGTCGGGCACCCTGCGATGCAGGCCATGCAATGCGTGCAGGAGCCGTTCCATGCGGGCTTGCCGCCCGCGAGCGCGATGTTGTTCAGCGGGCAGCGACGCACGCAGGTGCCGCACGCCGTGCATGCATCCGTCGCGACGAACTTCGCATCGTGCACGAGCACGGGGTAGAACAGCGCGTTCTCGGGGCCGCTGCGGAAACGACCCTTCGCCGTGACCGGCTCTTCGGGAAGCGGCTCGCCGCGGCGAACGAGATCAGCCACCTCGTCGATGCGCGGCTTGGCGCGCTCGATCAGAGCGCGGCACTCCGCTTCGTCCGGCGTGTCGTACAGCGCCAGGTAGTTCTCGGGCATGAGAACCGATGCGAGGCCGCGAAAGCGCAGCCCGACGCCCGCGCACAGCTTCTGCGCATAGGCGGCCGCGTTGCCGACGCTTCCCCCGCAGGTCAGGACGAAGTAGGCGTCGTTGCTGCCCGCGAAGGACGCACCGCGGATCCACCGATCCACCACCCGGGGCAGGCGCCACGCATAGGTGGGCGCCACGAACACGAACGGCTTCCGTGAGCGAAGGGGCGCCGATGTCCCCTCCTTCATGATGCAGTTGATGGAGACGACCTCGTCGTCGAGCGCCTCGGCTAGCCGCCGCGCCGCCCATTGGCTGTTGCCCGTGCCGCTGAAGTACAGAATCATGGTGCTTCGCTCCGTTTCGATGGTATGCTGTAACCCGATACATTTTGTATCAGGTTGTGCTCGACCGTCAATCGTCGACCGGAGACAAAACGGGGTGATGTGTCTCATGGACAAAAGAAAGCTCGCGAACCAGCAAGTGAAGGACCGCCTGCTTGCCGCGCTCATAGATTTCGCCGGACGCAAGGACTGGTCGAAGGTGACCGTCACCGAACTGGTGGAGCAGGCGGGCGTCGCGCGCGCGTCGTTCTACCGCAACTTCTCGTCGGTCGAAGACCTGGTGGACTACGGCATCCGCCAGGTGACGCAGCGCTACCACGAGGGCATGCCCACGACGGACGGCAACCCTCGCAGCCGCGAGCGCATCGAGTACCAGTTCCGCTTCTACCAGGAGCACGCGAGCCTCGTGCTGGGGTTTCACCGGGCGAAGGCCTCCACGTCGCTGCTCGACCTCGTCACCGACTGCGAGATCGCCTCGCACGGCGACATGTCCGCAAGCTCGCCCGAACGCTACCAGCTGTACTTCTACGCCGGCGCGTTCTACAACGTGCTGATCTGCTGGCTCGAAAGCGGGATGAAGGAGTCCCCCGCCGCCATGGCCGACGAGTTCGCCCGCATGCTCCACGGCACGCGATAGCGAAGCGAGCTATTTCGACTCCCCCTCTGGACCAGCACCGACATAGATGGGGTTGTCGGCAGCCGAGGGGTCGCCCACCATGACGAGGATGTCGTAGTCCTTGTTCCATCCTCCCGCCCAGTCGTCGCCGTCGTAGCAGTACACGCTCGCAAGCCCGACCACTTTCAGCAGATCGCCCAGCTCCTCGGCTTCCGCGCTGTTTTCCTCATGGTAGTACGACACGCGCGTCGACGGTACGTTGAAGTAGGTCGCGTTGTCCACCGTCACGTTCTCGAACCCCGCGGCGCGCACCTTCTCGGCCACCTCGGCGGCTGCGCCCTCGATGCCGCAACCGTTCAACACGAGCACCGTCACCTGGTCCTTGCCGATGCGCACAGGTTCCGCGCTATCGGCCGAAGCCGGCTCGGGCGCGGAAGCCTCATGGGAAGGAACGCTCTCCTCTGCATGCGAGGATGTGGATTCAGGCGCAGCGGGAGAACCGGTCGAGCACGAGCAGAGCAGCATCCCCGTCGCAAGGCACGCGAATGCACCAGCAAGAAAAATGTGACGAATGCCTGCCATAACTCCACCTTTCTCCAGCGAAAGAGCCGGAGGCCTTCCGACGTTTTTCCAGTATACACACTTACAAAGAAGGCTACGCCGCGCAACCGCCGCACGACAGTAACGTGCAGGCCTGAGATCAGTCTTTCCCAAGCGTCCATACAGCTTAATAAACTTAGTTAGAAAGCTTGTAAAACTTAGAAATACCTCTATACTGACAACCATCGAAAAAGGAGGCGACCGAGTTCATGGACGATAGGGAATTTCATAGCGTAATCGCACATCTGAGGGTCGCCGGCACCGACAACCAGTCGTTCGAAGTCAAATCGTGCCGCAAAGAACTAACGCGCGATATCGGAAGAACCATCTCGGGCTTCGCGAACGCTTCCGGAGGCACCATCATCTGCGGGCTCGACGAGAATGACGACTTCAAGCCTGTTAAAGGGTTCGATGCTGCCCGCATCCAAGATGCGCTTGCAAACTATTGCGGCGAGAAGATGAGGCCTCCCATACGGCCCATAATCGAGACGTTTATCCTAGAAGGCAAGCCCGTGCTCGCAGCCCACATCCCCGAGCTGCTTCCCGTGCAAAAGCCCTGCTACATCACCGCAAGCGGCTGCTATGGCGGATCGTATATTCGTGTCGGCGACGGCGACCGCCGTCTGTCAGGATACGAAATCGACCGCCTGATCGACGAACACGAACAACCCCGTTACGACGACCGGATCGTCCGGGAAGCCACGCTTGACGATTTGGATCCCGATTTAGTAACCGGCTTGCTCCGCCGCGAGAGGAGTCTCCATCCAAGCCGCCTCGGAACCATGGATGACGAAACCTTGCTTTGCAAGCTGCACGTCGCCAAAGCAGACGACCACGGATTGCTGCACCCCACTCTCGCAGGCCTACTCGCTTTAGGAACGTACCCTCAAGAATTCTATCCATGCCTCGTCGTGACCTTCACATCCTATCCTGGCAGAATCAAAGCTGAAACTCTTCCCGGCACGCGGCGCTTCGTCGATTCGTTCACCTGCGTCGGACCTATTCCCGACATGATCGAAGACGCCGTCGCAGCCGTAACCAAGAACATGCGCACAGGAAGCCGCATTCAAGGGACGTTTCGTTACGATGTGCCCGATTATCCTGCCCCTGCCGTTCGCGAGGCCATCGCGAACGCGCTCATGCATCGCGACTACTCGCCCAATGCGCAGGGAACCTCCGTAGCAGTCGACCTGTATGCAGACCGTCTGGAAATCATCAATCCCGGCGGTCTGTACGGCACCATGACCGTGAGCGATCTGGGAGAAAAGCATGCAGCCGGATCGTACAGAAACCAGTACCTTTCCAATATCCTAGAAAGCACTCCTCGAGCTCTCAACCATCCAACAGCTCCCGACGGTTACGTTGCGGAGCGACGCGGCACAGGCTTTTTCGTCATCAACGACGAGGTGCGACGCGCCGGGAAACCAGACCCCGAGCCGTACGACTCGCTGACGCGCTTCTGCCTGACTTTCAGAAACGAATGGGAGCCTTCCGATTCGCGCGCGTTCATCGTACCGGAGAGCGAAGGGATACGGCTCCCCATCCAGAGCGCGGATGACGAATCGAATATCCCGAAGATTGCAGGCACGCGACCTGAAAGGCTCGAGTACGCCATCGTGGAGCTTGCCGCAGCACAAGAATCGGTGAGCATGCGCGAGTTGATGGAAGAACTCAAGCGCTCAAGGCCCACGATCAGAAAACGTGTAGCGGATCTCGTCGAACGGGGAGTGCTTGCTCCAACCGGAGCGATGAACAGCCCTCATGTACGCTATCGGCTGGTAAACCGATAGCGGTTCCACGAAGGACGGGCCTCTCGGCCCGTCCTTCGAACTTCCTTATGCCCGCTCCGTCTCGATTTCCAGCGCGCCGGCTTCTTCTTGGACGGCCTGGGGGCGGCCGGCGTCCACGAACCGGTCGCGCGCCTTCTTCGCCTCGGCCTCCTTGTCGGCAAGGTTCGCCTTCGCCACGCTGATCATCAGCTTGATGCGGTTGAGCTGGTTCACCTCGGACGCGCCGGGGTCGTAGTCCACCGCCACGATGTTGCTTTCCGGGTAGCGGCGACGCAGCTCTTTGATGACCGCCTTGCCCACCACGTGGTTCGGCAGGCACGCGAAGGGCTGCGTGCATACCACGTTCGGCGCACCGGTTTTGATGAGCTCCACCATCTCGGCGGTCAGCAGCCAACCCTCGCCCATCGAGTTGCACAAGGACAGGATCTCGCTCGCGTACTCGGCCAGCTCGTAGATGTCGGCCGGCGGCCCGAAGCGGCTGGAGTCCTGCAGCGCCTTCGTGACGGGCGCGCGCATCTTCGCGATGGCCCACAGCCCGATGCGGGAGCCCAGCGCGCCCTTCGCCGAACGACCGAGCGGATCCTTCTGGAAGATGCCGCCGGCGATGCCGAACAGGAAGAACTCGGCCAAGCCCGGCACCACGGCCTCGCAGCCCTCGCGTTCGATGACGTCGACGATCTGGTTGTTCGCAGTGGGATGGAACTTCACCAGGATCTCGCCCACCACACCCACACGCGGCTTCAACCCCTCGCCGGCCAGCGGCAGCGTATCGAAGTCTTCCACGATGCGGCGCACCGTCTTCTTGAACTCGCCGCGCTTCAAGCCACTGCGCAGCTGCGCCTTGCACGTCGTCATCCAGTGGTCGAACAGGCGGTTCGCGCTGCCCTCCTCGACCTCGTACGGACGCGTGCGGTACAGCGCCATCATCAGCAGGTCGCCGTAGAAGATGGCGTACGCGGCCTGCAGCAGCATGGCCGGCGTCACCTTGAAGCCGGGGTTGCTCTCGCCCAGATCCTTGAACGACAGCGCGATGACGGGGATATGAGGCAGCCCCACCGAGGCCAGCGCCTTGCGGATGAGCGAGATATAGTTCGTGGCGCGGCAGCCGCCGCCTGTCTGCGTGATGATGACCGCCAGCTTGTCGGTATCGTAGCGGCCGGACATGACGGCCTCCATGATCTGACCGGTGACCAGCACCGACGGATAGCAGATGTCGTTGTTCACGTACTTGAGGCCCGCATCCACCGCCCCGTGGTCAACCGACGGCAGCAACTCGAGGTTGTAGCCGTTGCGCTGGAAAATGTCCATGAGCAGGTCGAAATGGATGGGTGCCATCTGCGGGCAGAGGATGGTGTAGCCCGCGTCCTTCATCTCCTGCGTGAACACGGCGCGCGGGAACTCGGTGGTGGCGCCTTCGCGCTGCTTGAAGCGCTCGGCCACCTCGGGCGCCGCCTTCTCGGTGAACGTCTGGGGCACCGTGCGCGCGATCTCGGCGGCGATGCGACCCTCGGTCACGCCGGTTTTCGCGTCGATGGCGGCCTCGGGCGAGGCGAGGAACTTGTCGGGGTCGAACGACACCGCCGGGCAGCCGCACGGCGTGCGTTCGGCATCGGCCTGCTCGTCGGCCTGATCCTTGAGCGCCGCCAGCAGGCTGCGCACGCGGATGCGCGCTGCGCCCAAGTTCGACACCTCGTCGATTTTGAGGACGGTGTACACCTTGCCCGCCGCCTCGAGGATCTCCTGCACCTGGTCGGTGGTCAGCGCGTCCAGACCGCAGCCGAAGCTGTTCAGCTGGACGAGGTCGAGGTCGGCCCGCTCGGTGGCCACCTTCGCCGCCGCATACAGGCGCGTGTGGTACATCCACTGGTCCACCAGGCGGATGGGGCGCTCCAGCGTGCCGAGGTGCGCGATGGAGTCCTCGGTGAGCACCGCCAGGCCGAAGCTGGTCAGCAGCTCGGGGATGGCGTGGTTGATCTCGGGGTCGTTGTGGTAGGGGCGCCCGGCCAGCACGATGCCGTGCGTGCCCGTGGCCTCCATCCAGGCCAGCGTCTCCTCGCCCTTCGCGCGGATGTCGCGCTTGAAGGCCTCGTCCTCGGCCCACGCGGCGTCCACGGCGGCGTCCACCTCGGCCTGCGTCGGCGCGCCGGCCGCGCCCATGAGCTCGGGGTGCGCCTCCACCAGCTCCACGAACAGGCGCTTCTTGAGGTGCTCCTTCTGGTCGTACGGCAGCCACGGCGTGAGCAGCTTCACGTCGGAGGTGCGCAGCTCGTCGATGTTGAGGCGCAACGCCTCGGGGTAGCTGGCCACGATGGGGCAGTTGAAGTGGTTGCCCGCGCCCTCGTCCTCCTGGCGCTCCCATTTGCTGCACGGGAACCAGATGAAGTCGGGGTGCTTGTCCAGCAGGTTCATGATATGGCCGTGGGAAAGCTTCGCGGGGTAGCACACCGATTCGGACGGCATGGACTCGATGCCCGCCTCGTAGGTCTTCTTCGTGGACGGGTCGGACAGCACCACGCGAAAGCCCAGCTTCGTGAAGAACGTGAACCAGAAGGGGTAGTTCTCGTACTGGTTCAGCGCGCGCGGGATGCCCACGCTGCCGCGCGGCGCGTCCTCAGGCGCCAGCGGCTCGTAGCCGAACAGGCGCTTGCTCTTGTACTCGTAGAGGTTCGGCACGTTCTTGCCCTCATCGAACGTGCCCGCGCCCTTCTCGCAGCGGTTGCCCGTGATGAAGCGGCGGTGCTTGCCCGTGACGTCGTCCACGCCGAAGTCGTTGACGGTAAGCAAGCAGTGGTTCGAGCACGCCTTGCAGCGCACGGTTTTCTGCGTGGGCGAGAGCGCCGCCAGCTGCTCGAGCGACAGCAGGCTGGAAACGACTTCGACGGAGCCCTCGGCCGCATCGAACTCGCTGCTCCACGAGTCTCCCGCCTCGGCCTTGCGCGCCTCGCGGGCGACGGCCTCCTGGTAGCGCTCGCGCGCCAACAGGGCCGCGCCGAACGCGCCCATGTTGCCGGCGATGTCGGGGCGCACGGCTTCCACCTCCGACAGCTGCTCGAACGCGCGCAGCACGGCATCGTTCAAAAACGTGCCGCCCTGCACGATCACTTTCGTTCCAACGTCGTGCGGGTCGCGGATTTTGATGACTTTGAACAGGGCGTTCTTGATGACGGAGATGGCCAGGCCCGCGGCGATGTCGCCCACGGTGGCGCCTTCCTTCTGCGCCTGCTTCACGCGGCTGTTCATGAACACGGTGCAGCGGCTGCCCAGATCGACGGGGCGCTTGGCCTCGATGGCAGTCTGAGCGAACTCGGCCACGCCCAAGTTGAGGCCCGTGGCGAAGCTCTCGATGAAGCTGCCGCAGCCCGAGCTGCACGCTTCGTTCAGCATGATGTGGTCGATCACGCCGTCCTTCACGCGCAGGCACTTCATGTCCTGGCCGCCGATGTCGAGGATGAACTCCACGCCCGGCAGCATCTCCTGCGCGCCGCGCAGGTGAGCCACGGTCTCGATCTCGCCGGAATCCACGCGCAGCGCTTCCAGCAGCAAGTGCTCGCCGTAACCGGTCACCGTGGCGTGGCCGATGCGCACGAGCGGCTCGCCCGTGTCGGCATTCACCGGCATGTCGTTGTACAGGTTGGTCAGCGCGGCGCGGGCGCAGCCCAGCACGTCGCCCTTGTTGCTGGCGTAATGCGACCACAGAAGCGCGCCGTCCTCGCCGATGAGCGCGGCCTTGAACGTGGTGGAACCGGCGTCGATGCCCAGATAGGCCGTGCCCTCGTAGTCCATCAGCTCGCCGCGACGCACGCATTCGCCGTCGTGGCGTTGCTTGAACCGGGCGTACTCACCCTCGTCGGCAAACAGCGGCGGCAGACGCACCACTTCGGAGCCCTGGATGTCGCCGAGGTTCTTCAGACGGTCCAGCACGTCGGACAGAAGCTCGGCTTTCACCGTCTCGCTGGCCGCGCCCGCGATGGCGCAGCCGCTGGCCACGAACAGATGCGCGTTCTCGGGCACGATGATGTGCTCGTCGTCCAACTCCAGCGTCTCGTAGAAGCGCTTACGCAGCTCGGGAAGGTACTGCAAAGGGCCGCCGAGGAAGGCCACGTGACCGCGGATAGGGCGGCCGCACGCCAGGCCGGAGATGGTCTGGGTGACCACCGATTGGAAGATGGACGCGGCGATGTCCTCCTTGCGGGCGCCTTCGTTCAGCAGGGGCTGCACGTCGGTCTTCGCGAACACGCCGCAGCGGCTGGCGATGGGATAGATGGTGGTGGCTTCACGAGCCAGCTCGTTCAAGCCGCCGGCGTCGGTGTTCAGCAGCGCGGCCATCTGGTCGATGAACGCGCCCGTGCCGCCGGCACACGTGCCGTTCATGCGCTGCTCGATGCCCTGGTCGAAGTAGATGATCTTCGCGTCCTCGCCGCCCAGCTCGATGGCCACGTCGGTTTTGGGAATGAAGGTTTCCACCGCCGTCTTCGAGGCGATGACCTCCTGCACGAACTCGATGCCCAGCCACTGTGCCAGCAGCAGGCCGCCCGATCCCGTGATGGCGATGGTCATGCGCTCAGGACCGAAGTCGACCGCGGCCTCCTCCAGCACTTCCACGATGGTGGCGCGCACGTCGGCGTGATGGCGGCGGTACACCGCGAACTTCACGTCGTTCTCCTCGTCGAGGATGGCCAGCTTCACCGTGGTCGAACCCACGTCGATGCCGATATGCAGGTTGTTGTTCTCTTTCATAGCTCCCTTGCCTTACAGCTTGATCGATTCGCCCGGTTTGATGAAGAACAGCCTCATGGCGATAAGCGCCATCTCCTCCGAGCTTTCCCGCATGCCCGTCTCGATCCAGCGCGTGATGACGCCGAGATAGGCGGACGCGAAGAACGCCACGTAATAGCCGACGAACGGTTCGGGGTCGTTGCGGTAACGCTCGTGCAAGACGGACTGGACGAGGTTCGTGCACAACGAGTCGCGCAAGCGAGGGCCGAAGCCCACATCGCCGCCGGAGCCCAACACCGCATGAAGGAACGCGCCCTGCTCGCGCAGGTAGTCGAACAGACCAACCAGCAGCGGCAACGGCTTCTTACGAGCGCGATAGCCCAAAAGCTCGTGCACGGTGAGGTTGCGCATCTGCACCTGAAAGCGCTCGAGATCTTCCATGACCTCGGCTTCCAGCTGAGCCAGCAGATCGTCTTTATCGCGGAAATGGTTGTAGAACGTGCCGCGGTTGAGGTCGGCTCGCTCGCACAGATCGTTCACCGAGAAGCCGTCGAAGCTGCGCTCCTCCATCAGCTCGATGAGCGCGTCGCGCAGCGCGCGCTTCGAGCGCAGGATGCGACGATCCTGCGGCGCAGCCGTGCACCGGCGCGCCGACTGGACGGCGGCAGCAGCTGGTGAGACGGTTGTCGTAGTCATGATCACCTCTATTGAACAGCTGGATCAATAATGAACAGGTTGTTCATTAACGGGTATTATACCCGTTCGCTGCACCGAATACAACGAGGAGCGCTCAATTGACCCTACGCCGATCACCTTTGCAACGATGAGACGCCGTCGCGTCAGGACTGGGCGGCCCGGCCGCGCCAGCTCGGCTTGAGCCCGAAGCCCCTACGCGCTCGCATCCGCCCAATCCGAGCTCGCATCTGCCCGTTCCGGGGTCGGCATCGAGCAATTCGAGCCGAAGAGCACGACGGTCGGCAGCATCGCGTCTGACGCACGGGTCGAGCCGCCAACCACTCGTACGAATGTTTCATGTGAAACATTCGTACGCTTTTCATAAGGATCTTGCACGCGTTATCTGCTGAAGCTTTTCGCAGAGGTTCTCCGCTCGAAAAATATTGTCACCCTAGCTCACACTTCTCGTTGACGACCTCCTCGTCTCTCCCTATCATTGATCCCATGGGTACCAAGGAACAACTGCTGCGCTTGCTGGAGGACAACCGCGAGCGCCACGTATCGGGCGCCGCCATGGCCAAGGCCATCGGCGTGAGCCGCAACGCAGTGTGGAAAGCCGTCAAGGCGCTGCGTGCCGAAGGATATGCCATCGATGCGGTCACGAACAGGGGGTACGCTCTCTCGCAAGAAAACGACTTGTTGTCGCCCCAAGGTATCGAGCGGTTCCTGCCGGACAGCCACGCTTTCGCCGTCACCGTGCGCAAACGCGTGGACTCCACGAACGCTGAAGCGCGCCGCCGCGCGCTCGAAGGCGCGGCCGAAGGCACCGTCGTCGTTGCCGAGGAGCAGACCGCCGGCAAAGGACGGCCCGGAAAGACGTTCTTCTCTCCTGCCGCCACCGGCTTGTACCTCAGCATCGTGCTGCGCCCCACGTTGGCCGCCGACCGCGGCCAATTCATCACATGCGCCGCAGCCGTGGCGTGCGCGCAGGCTATCGAGCAGGTGACGGGCGCAGAGTCACTCATCAAGTGGGTAAACGACATCTATTGCGACGGCCGGAAGGTGGCGGGCATCCTCACCGAGGGCGTGGTGGACATGGAGTCGGGGCACTTCGAGCATGCCGTTCTGGGCATCGGCGTGAACGTGAAGCCGCCGGCCGACGGGTTCCCGCACGACATCGCCGACGTCGCCGGCGCCGTGCTCGACGATCGCACGGGCGCGGTGCGCTGCGAGCTGGCGGCCGCCATCCTCGCGCGCTTCTGGAGCCTCTACCAGCACATGGACGACCCGAAGCTGCACGACGAGTACCGGCGCCGTTGCTTTCTGCTGGGGCAGCCGCTGATCGTGCGCCAGGGGGCTTCGCGCGTGCGCGCCCGCGCCGTCGATCTCACGCCCGACTTCAAGCTGGTCATCGAGCTGCCCGACAAATCCCGCCGCGAGCTCCCCTACGGCGAGGTGACCATAGGCTCCATCGCCTCCCATCCTTAGCGCCCTCCCTGTGTTTCACGTGAAACATTTGTTCATGCCCGGCTCAAACCGCGATCCTCTTCCATGAGAAGAAACGCCGAAAACGGGGGAAACGCGCCGTTGGCGTGCGCGCGGTTTGCTATGCTGGTTCGATACGCATCGCGAACCATCATTTGAGAGAAAGACGGGGCATCATGCAGATCACGCCTGCTGAAATCGCCGAGACGCTTGCCATGGTGAGCAAGCAGCACCTCGACATCCGCACGATCACGCTGGGGTTGAACCTGCGAGGTTGCACGGACGCCGATATAGACGTCATGGCGCGCAAGGTGTACGACCGCATGACCGCCGCCGCCGAGCGTCTCGTGCCCACGGCCGAGCAGCTGGAGCGCGAGTTCGGCATCCCCATCGTGAACAAGCGCATCTCGGTCACTCCCATCGCCGAGATCTGCGCCGCCACGAACGCCGCCGACCTCACCCCCATCGCCGTGGCCATGGACAAGGCCGGCAAGGAAGTGGGCGTCGACTTCGTCGGCGGATTCAGCGCGCTCGTGCACAAGGGCGCGTCCAAGGCCGACCACAAGCTGATGGACTCCATCCCCCACGCCCTGTCCGTCACCGACAACGTGTGCTCGTCGGTGAACGTGGGCTCCACGCGCGCGGGCATCAACATGGACGCCGTGCTCAAGATGGCCGGCATCATCAAAGCCACGGCCGAGGCCACAGCCGACCGCCAGTGCATCGGTGCCGGCAAGCTGGTGGTGTTCTGCAACGCCGTGGAGGACAACCCCTTCATGGCCGGTGCGTTCCACGGCTCGGGCGAGGCCGACGAAGTGGTGAACGTGGGCGTGTCCGGCCCCGGCGTGGTGCGCGCCGTGCTGGCCGACCTGCCGAAGGACGCCGACATTACATCGGTTGCCGAAGCTATCAAGGCCACCGCATTCAAGATCACCCGCGCCGGCGAGCTCATGGCGCGCGAGGCAAGCAAGCGCTTGGGCGTGCAGCAAGGCATCCTCGACCTGTCGCTGGCACCCACCCCGGCTGAGGGCGACTCGGTGGCCCAGATCCTCGAGGCCATCGGCGTGGGCCAGTGCGGCGGACCGGGCACCACGGCAGCGCTCGCCATGCTGAACGACGCCGTGAAGAAGGGCGGCGTCATGGCTTCGTCGTCCGTCGGCGGCCTGTCCGGCGCGTTCATCCCCGTGTCCGAGGACGCCGGCATGATCCGCGCGGCCGAGGACGGTGCGCTGTCGCTGGAGAAGCTGGAGGCCATGACCTGCGTGTGCTCGGTGGGCCTCGACATGATCGCGGTTCCCGGCGACACGTCCGTCGAGACCATCTTCGGCATCATCGCCGATGAGTGCGCCATCGGCATGATCAACTCCAAGACCACCGCCGTGCGCCTCATCCCGGCCATCGGCAAGACGGTGGGCGACCAGCTGGACTTCGGCGGCTTGCTGGGCTACGCCCCGGTCATGCCCGTGAACCAGTTCGCCGGCACCACGTTCGCCCACCGCGGCGGCCGCATGCCCGCGCCCCTCAACTCCTTGAAGAACTAACGAGGCGATCAGCCAGCGCGTTTCCGAAAGCGGCCCTGCGGGGCCGCTTTTGCTATCACCCCCATTCCATCACGAAGCGCTCGTAGCGTTGGGTTTGGTGAAACATGCGGACAAGATGCACGATCGACTCTTGAACTCTATACACCACGACATAACTCTTAACTGTCATTTCTCGATACTCGTTCTTGGCCAAGGTTGGTTTTGTTGAAACGGAATTCGCAAATGGGGTGGTTTCCAAAAAATCGATGACCCTATCCATTTCATTGATCAATGCCAGGGCTGATCGGGGCGATTTCAAATCGTCTACAAGATACGCAAGTATGTCGTCATAGTCGCACTCGAAACGCAGCGACTTATTGACCGTATAACCCATATTTTTCCCGCATCCTATTTTGCATCTCCCGAGCCGATCCTACCCGGCCCTCGGCGATATCGCGCTCGGCCTCGTCGAGCTTGTCCTTGACGGAGACGACCTTCTTCTTCATGGCTTTATACTGCGCAATCAGATCTTCCCCTTCGTAGCCCTCGTTGATCAGATAGCGAAGGATGTCGATGGTCACGTCTTCGTCTTCGACGTCGAGCGGCTGCAAAAACATGCCTTTGTCGGTCCACGTGCAGAGCGCGTAGTCTTTGAACCCCGCCTCCTCGTACGCTTTCGCGGGGATGGTGATCTGCCGTTTGCTGGAAATCTTTATTGCCAGCGGTTCTGCCAAAGCTGCTGAGCCCATACTGCATCTCCTTTACCAAGCGCTTGGTGCTTGGCATCAGTGTATCACACGCGAACGACTACCAGGGTATCTCTTCGTAGACGAGGCCCTTCTCCTCGGCCAGGTAGGCGAACAGCTCGTCGCAGTCGAACACTTTGATGGACGACTTTTCGAAATCCTTTTGATTGCGCGCGATGATGGCATCGGCTTTCAGCTTCAGCGCGCATTGGTGCACGCACGAGCCCTCGAGATCCGACCATGAGGAATCAAGCGCAGCATCGAACTCAACCTCGTTGACGCCGCATATGCGAACCCCTTGGCGAAGCTTCTTCAAATCACGTTTCAGCTGGACAGCGAGTGCAGGCTTTCCTCCTCCCGTCAGGGTATAGAAAACATCATTCGCTTGCGCAGAGCTGAACCAGAGTTCATGCTCTGAAAGAAATCCCAGCAAGATGAGTTTTCGTGCGGCAGCATAGAAAGGATCTCTCATTTTGAGGTAATCGATCACAATGCTCGAATCCAGCATCAGCCTCATGAGAAATCCTTGCTCGTCGCAAGACCGCGCGATACCAAGCGCTCCCGCCTGATCTCATCGTCGGTCATGGTGGAGAAGCGATCCTTTCGAGGAATGCTGTCCACCCAGGCAATCGCCTCGGCGATCTCCTCCTGCGTGTATTTCCGCCGCCCCTGCTCCTCCGGAAACGGCAGCTTTTTATTCTCCAGCACGTAGTCGTACAGGCGGTTCACCACCTGCGAGGCGTTCGTGCCCAGCTGTTCGAGCACGCGGTTGCCCGCCTCTTTCTTCTCCTGCGACATGCGCGCCGTCACCATCGCATCGGCCATGCTGCACCTCCTATGTTGTACGTACAACATTAATATAGCATGTTAGCACACGAAGCGAAAGACTCTCGCGTTCGAAGAACCGCGGATGCAAACGCGCCCCTTCCCTACTTCCCTCTCACCACGGCGCCGAAGGGCAGCAGGGCAAGCTTCGCCTGCTTGAAGCATTGCAGGCCGAAGGGGATGCCGATGACGGTGATGCACAGCAGCACGCCGTTGAGCAGCGCCTCGAGCGCCAGGAACACGCCGCCGAACACGAACCACAGCACGTTGAGGATGGCCGACCCCGCGCCCCCGCCGTATTCGACTTCCTTGCCGAACGGGAAGAACGCGAGCCCCGCCATCTTGAAGCACTGCGTGCCCACGGGGATGCCCACGATGGTGATGCACCACACAAGGCCGACGAGGCACCAGCTCACGCCCTGCCAGAACCCCGCGAAGATGAACCACAGTATGTTGCCGATCACGCTCATGAACGCCCCCCTTCACCACGGCCCCCGTCATCGCGAGACCCTTCGAACACGGCGCGCACCAGGTACTCCACATTGCCCTCGGGCCCTGTGATGGGCGACTCCACGACACCCGTCGCGTCGAACCCGGCATCCGCCAGCGCCGCGCGCACCTCGTCCACCGTACGCCGCCGCACGGCCTCGTCGCGCACCACGCCGCGCTCCGTCTCGTCGGGTCGCGACTCGAACTGAGGCTTCACCAGCCCTATGAATACGGTGCCCGGCTGAGAGAGGCGCGCGAACACGGGCGCGAGCGCCGCGAGGCCGATGAAGCTGAGGTCGGCCACCAGCACGTCGAAGGGAGCGCCCAATTCCACTGGATCGGCCAGCTTGATGTTCACGCGCTCGAACACGCTCACGCGCGGGTCTTGCCGCAGCTTCCATGCCAGCTGCCCGTAGTTCACGTCGACGCACGCCACGCTGGCCGCGCCCGCCTGCAGCAGGCAGTCGCTGAAACCGCCGGTGGACGAGCCGATGTCCAGGCACCGCAAACCGCGCACGTCCTGTCCGAACGCATCGAGCGCCCCTTGCAGCTTATGGCCGCCGCGCGACACGAACCGCTTGCGGTTCCTCACCACCACCTCGGCATCCGGCGCCACGCGCACGGCGGCGCTGTTGGCGTACACGTCGTTCACCTTCACCTCGTGCGCCAACACCGCGCGCAGCGCCGCGTCGGCATCCGCGAAGTATCCTTGCTCCACCAGCAACGTATCAAGTCTGATTTTCTTCATAGGACACAGTATATAGCAAGCGCGTCTGCACCGATGGAAACGGAGGGTCTCGCCGTTTTCCACTTGGCGCAGGAAAGGATCGCGAGCGCTACCCCACGATCTCGTAGAGCCGCATGTCGTCTTCGCTGAGAAGCAGCTTGAAGCCCGGTGTCTGCTCGTCGATGGTTTCGATGCCGCGCCAATTCTCCTCTTTGTAGCGGATGGTCGTCGTGGTGCGATGGTCGCTTCCCTGCACGTCGAGCATCAGCACGTAGCGCGCGTCGAGGTCGTTCACGAGACGCTGCACCTCCTCGGACGTGCTGATGTCGCGCAGCTGCGTCCGAAGGATCTTGCTTTCCTCGGCACCGCCCCTTCCATTGTCGGACGAGCGCCTGAAATAGGTGTTGATGCCTTCCACCCCGTAACTCCAACAGCTGCCGTCGCTCGGCACGTTGATGACGAGAGCACCCTCCCCAATCAGCTCCACCGCCTTCTTCACGAACGCGTCTTCCTCCCCCGTCAGCCCGCGATCCCATGAATACCGCATCGACACCTCGCGATGGATTTTCACCAGACCCGCGCCGATGTCGGTTTTACCCATCAGCTTCGCATGAAAGGGGAAGAACTGGCACATGAGCATCAGCGCGACGAGGATGCCCACCGGCAGGTACCTGCACTTCGGATGATCCGCCTGCACGCGCAGAGCCTTCGCGCACCACGACCTGACGATATCGACCAGTTGGACGAAACCCAAGGAAGCAAGCGGGATGGCGAAAAGCGCCGTCATCGCGCCCGTTCGGTAGTAGTCGGTGTACCAGAACCCCGACAGCACCTGCTTCACCACGCCGTCGGTCGACACGTCGATAACGTACACGATGAAGGCGAACGCGTAAGCGACCGTCATCCACAAGTACCGCCTGTTCCTGCACGTGTAGATGACGCCCGCCAGCACCGCGACGCTCAAGAAAGGCTGCACGCCCTCGCGCGTCGTGAACATGAACAGCAAGCCGCCGCCGATCGCCTCGAGAGGTGAAAGCGTGGCTTTCCACGTGTACTGAACCACGTTCTGCAAGAACGGTGCGAAATACAGCACGACCCAGCCCGCGCACGCCACCGCGAAAAGCGCTGCGGCTGCCGCGATGCGCTTCGAGGCGATGCGCGGCGCGTCGTCGCAAGGCGGAACCAGTATCCGGCCCATGCAGTAGAGCACCGCCCAGATTCCGAAGGTGAACGCGCCGTTCGGCTGCGACAGCGCTATGGAAACGAGACCTGCCGCCACGAGGAACGCGAGTCTGACCTTGCCCGAGAGTCCCTTCGCTTCGATCGCCCCGACAAGCGCGACGAACGCCAGCGGGATCAGCATGAAGGACACCATGTTCGAAAGCAGCTGGCCGTACACGACGAACCCCCACGGGAACCCGCAGAACGCTACAACGAACAGCGAGCCCGCCCATACGACCCGCTTGCCTTCGCCGAACAGCTTCAGGAACAGCAGGCACATGCCCAGGGGAAACACCACCGCCGTCAGCGCGATGATGGAAGCGTTTGCGGCAAGCGTCACGGCATCGCCGAAGAAAGACGCCACGACCGCCGTGACCACATGCCAAGCCGAAGGATAGAACGAGCTGGTGACGCCCTGATCGAGGTACGAGCTCGCATGCAACGTGGAGAACGTGCCCGTGTCCAGGAATCCTCGCACAATCGCGAGGTGCACGGTGGTGTCATCGTTCCTCGAAAACGATTCCGGACCGTCGATGGCCAACAGGAACACGACGAACACGACCGCGAACGCCACCGCGACGTAGAGAGCCGCCGCCTTCCACGCGCCCTTCACGTCGTCGATGGCGATCAGTTCACGAGAGGCGTTCGGGGCTTTCGCCCGAGCGATGCCCTTGCTCACCAGCAAGGCAATCGCGCCGATCGCGACGGCGATCGCCAGCAATACGGGGCCCGAACACGTCACGCCGACCTCGAACAGGACGATACCCAGCACCGCCAGGAAGAAAATCGAGATCATCGGCGCAATCGCGACGGAAGCGAAACGAGAGACGAACAGCGAGCGGGCGAACAAGTACCCCGGCACATACAGCACCGCAACGCATACGACCACCGCCAAGGCAAGCATGAGCCACATAGAATTCCCCAAGAATTGGTTTCCAACACCTACGATCTGAAGATTATAGACGCAAGGGTGCGCTAATGCGAATCCATTGCCTCGTTTTCGGCTATAAGAGAGTTATCAGTTTTCTGCAATCAAACCGGCTGTTTTCTCCCATGTCCCCGACTTATGCGCACCTCTGTCATGCAAATCGCGCCGCGTTTGGACGAAAGACCGCATACGTTTCGGCATCATGCCTGGTCGCGTTTTTATCGAACCTCGCCTTAACCAAATCGTGTGTTTTCCGGGTGCACATAACTCAAGGACATGGGAGAAATCGTCGATTTTCGTGGCAGAAGCGCACACAAGTCGAGGACTTCGCTCCGCTGGGCGTCGCCTCCCTCGGAAGCAAACGTTTCCCAACGCACGGCGGCCGCCCGAAGGCGGCCGCCGGAACAAGCACGATGCCCGCTGCGCCTTACGGCAGCAGCAGCTGGGCGATTTGCACGGCGTTCAGGGCCGCGCCCTTGCGGATCTGGTCAGCGACCACCCACATGGCCAAGCCGTGATCAACCGTGTCGTCTCGGCGCAGACGACCGACATACGTCTCGTTCGTGCCGGCCAGCAGACCCGGCATGGGATACGTGTTCGTGGCGCAGTCGTCCATGACCACGATGCCCGGGAACGCCTCGAGCGCCGCGCGCGCGGCCTCGACGCTCACCTCGTCCTGGAACTCCACGTAAACGGCCTCAGCATGGCAGCGTAGCACGGGCACGCGCACGCACGTAGCGGCCACGCGAATGTCCTGGTCTCCCATTATTTTCTTCGTCTCGACGACCATCTTCCATTCTTCCTTGGTGGAGTCGTCCTCGAGGAACTTGTCGATGTGCGGGATGCAGTTGAACGCGATGCGATGCTGGAACGCGCTCACCGTGAGCTCGTCGTCGGACTTGCCGTCGAGGAACTCTTTCGTCTGGTCGTACAGCTCGGCCATGGCCGGGGCACCGCCGCCGCTGGCCGCCTGATACGTGGACACCACCACGCGCTTGATGCGCGACAGATCGTACAGGGGCTTCAACGCCACCACCATCTGGATGGTGGAGCAGTTCGGGTTCGCGATCACGCCGTTATGCCAAGCCACGTCGCCGGGGTTCACCTCGGGCACCACCAACGGCACGTCCTCGTCCATGCGAAACGCGCTGGAGTTGTCGATCATCACGGCGCCGGCCGCGGCCACGGCCTCGCGCATCTCCTTCGATACGCTGGCACCGCACGAGAACAGCGCGATATCCACGCCTTCGAACGACTCCGGCGTCATCTCCTGCACCGTGAGCTCGCCTGCCGGAACCTGGCCGCACCCCAAAAACGGCAACTTCTTGCCCGCCGAGCGGGCCGACGCCAGCGCGCGCACCTCGGCCGCCGGGAAATCGACGTCGTGCAGCACCTGCAAGAACTCAGCGCCTACCGCGCCCGTGGCCCCCGCCACAGCCACCACCGGATGAGCCGGAATCTCTTTCGTCCATGTCATAGCAACTCCCTTTCCCCGCTTATGCACCCTATCGACAAGCCTCGCTCACGCGTTTGCGCAACCAACTGCCGCTAGTATATAATGAAGAAGTCAGCGGATGGCCTGAGGTGAAGAGCAGGCGACACCGTTAAGGTTTGTGACCGCTAGTTGCTGCTAGCGGTCATCTTCTTTCTGGTGCGCCCAAAGCGCCTTGGCGAACGCCACCGCCTCCCGAAGCAAGCCGACAATCGCGGCCGCCAGCCCAACAGCCGAAGCTGCGAGCTTGAGGATTATCACGATAGCATCCAAGCGAGTCACCTCCTTCCTCAAGAAGTAGGTGCCGCCTGACGCTCAGGACTTACATCCGCTGACTCGCACACATTCTAACATGCGTATCGCCAGCGAAACACATGCATGGCAAAGCTTCTATCTTCCCTTGTTCATCTTTGCAGCGATTTCCTCCGCGCTGAGCTGGGTTTCCTCGAACACGCTGTCGGAGTCGAGGTCGAACGCCTTGTGCAGGCAGCGCACCGCCGCCGCAGCTTGCGCGCCGTCCACCACGACCGACAGGCGGATGGGCGACGTGGAGATGGCCAGGATGTTGATCTGGTTCTCGCCCAGCGTCGAGAACGCGCGCGCCGCCACGCCGGGAGACGACTTCATGCCCGTGCCCACGAGGCTCACCTTCGCGATATCCTCGTCCACGTCGTAATCGCGGGCGCTGATGTCGGGCAGAATGCGCTCGATCGTCTCCTTCGCGCGCGCCAGATCGGCACCGGGGCACGTGAAGCTGATGTCGGTGATACCGGCTTCCGAGATGTTCTGGATGATCATGTCCACGCTCACCGTGTTGCCCGCCAGCGCCGAGAACACCTTCGCGGCCACGCCGGTCATGTCGGGCACGCCGCGGATGGTGAACTTCACCTCGGACGTATCGTGGGCAATGCCGGTGATGACGGCTTCCTCCATCATGTCGGTTTCCTCCTTGATATAGGTGCCTTCGGCGTCGGAGAACGCCGAACGGGAATGAATGACCACCTGGTACTTGCGCGCGAACTCCACGGCGCGCATCTGCAGCACGCCGGCACCGGAGCTGGACAGCTCAAGCATGTCGTCGTAGGAGATGACGTCGAGCTTCTTGGCGCGCGGGCACACGCGCGGGTCGGCCGTGTACACGCCGTCCACGTCGGAGTAGATCTCGCACACGTCGGCGTCCAGGCCGTGCGCCACCGCCACCGCCGTGGTGTCGGAGCCGCCGCGACCAAGCGTGGTGATGTCGCCGTTGGCGTCGATGCCCTGGAACCCGGCCACTACCGCGATAACGCCCCTGTTCAGAGCCTCCATGATGCGCTCGTTGTGCACCTTCACGATCTTGGCCTTGGCGTGCGTGCCGTCCGTTTCGATGCCGGCCTGGCGGCCCGTGAAGCTCATGGCCTTGTAGCCGCGCGCTTCGATGGCCATGGCCAGCAGCGTCATGGACACCTGCTCGCCCGTGGACAGCAGACGGTCCATCTCGCGCGCTGGCGGGTTGTCGTTGAGCGAGGCCGCAAGGCCCACGAGCTCGTCGGTGGTTTTGCCCATGGCGGACACGACGGCGACCACCTGGTGCCCGGCCTGCTTCTTCGCAATGAGCTTCTTCGCGACCATCTGGATGCGCTCAGGCGAAGCGACGGACGTGCCCCCGAATTTGCATACGATTAGCGACATGGTGCTCTTTCTCGTCATGTTGAACCCAATCGGCTGTCCACTATACCAAACGGTCGCATCGTCGCCTATAGAAAGCCCGTTAACAGGAGCTTTTTACATGGGGAAAACGAAGAGAACGAGCAGTCGCCCGCATGATGCGCTCGAAACCGAGCAGATCATGCGGGCGACGTCCCGAACCGAAGACAGCTTCGACGTTGCTCTGCATACGCTTACCCCGCCTGGTAGATCGTCTCCAGCTCGCCGCTCTCAACGAGCGTGCACAACGCATTGCTCGCCTGATCGCTCTCGATGCCCATGTGCTCGAAGCGCTTCGCCAGCTTAAGGCAATACGACAGGTCGCCGGGCTCCAAAGACAGCAGGGCGGACGCAGCTTGCTCGTTCAGTTTTCCAAACATGAGATGCTCCTTTCCTTTTCGATGCATCCAGCGTACTGCACCAAGGAAAGATGGCTTTTGGACGAATGGAGAACCTCGCCGGTCGGTTTTGGCCGATCGTACAAACAAGCGTCCCGACAGCTTCAAAGCGCCTCCGTTGCCTCGTGAGACAGCGGCGCGCTGCGACTTGATTCATTACCAAAACCATCATGGACAAAATATGCCGTTTTTCTTTATTCTCATTTTGGAATAGCTTTTCATCACCTGGGGTTTCTTCGACCTCTCTTTCCTGCTCGCTCCCATTACGCGTCGAAAACTACTGAAAAGTAGTGCTTTTTGTCCATGATGATTTAAATCATATTATTGCAGGCGGACTGGCCGAGAAAGCATCGAGCGCCGCGTAGCGAGCCGCCGCCCCCTGCCCTTACGGCTGCAGCAAGGGGTTCGTGTAGTCCAGATACACGAGGCCCAGCAGGAACGCGAACTCGCGATCGGGGGAATCGGGCATGCCGAGCACGTCCTTGGCTTTGCGCAGGCGGTAGCGAACGGTGTTCGGATGCTGATGCAACGCCTCGGCCGCCAGACGCAGGTCGCCGTAGGCGCGCGCGACCGCCTCGGCAGTCGCGGCAAGCTCGGTGCCGTGAAGATCGTCGTGCTCTTCCAGCAAGGCCCTGTGCAGCGCGGCCGTGCGCCAGAACAAGCGCCCCTCGTTGGCGGCCGCGCGAAACGCATCGTGATGCAGATCGGCCCAGCACACCACGCGATCGCCCTCGACCTGCGCCGTCTTCAACGCGGCAAGCGCCTCGCGCACGCTCATGTCGCCGTCGGAAAGCGGCGTCTCCTCGCCCACTCCCAGATGCACCTGGCCCGCAGCCAAAAGGCGCATCGTCAGGTCGCTTTCGGAGCGAGTTCGCACACCGGCAGGAGGCTGCGCGTACGACACCAGCGCAAGCAACGCACCATGGTAGCGGAAGGCGAACACCGCCTCCACCACATCGTCCCAATCGCGCTTGAACTCGGCCAACACGACGGTCATCGCGTCGAGCATGGCGTATAGGGAGCATTCGTCGTCCGCTTTCGGGGACGCCGCTATGCATTGGACGGTCGATCCGGTCGCCCCCGCAAGCTCGTACAACGCCGCACGGGCAGCATGCGGATCGTGCCCAGAAAGCAAGCCGTCCATGATGCGCCCCTTATCGGATTGCTCGCTGTCGCGCCGAATCAGATCGAGCGCCTGATATGCCACCACTTCGTGGTAGCCGCCGTCGTACAAGTACATTGGCACGCCCGCCGCCTCGCTGGCAGCCCGCACGCGGTCGCTGACGATGGGGCGATACGCTTTCTTCAGCGCAATACCCGAAACGCCGCGCGCTATCAGAACCAGAAGCGATCGCTCGGACAATTCCGGATCGTCGTGTGCGAACCCCAGGTTCGTCACGATGAACTCGCCGGGAATGTACGATTCGTAGCCGCCGTCCTTATCGGGAGCGCAATCGAGGATGCCCACGTTGTGGACTTCTCGCAACTCGGCTCCTTCGCACAGCACCAGCGGCTGCACCTGCTCGAACGCCGGCAACGCAAGTATGTCCGCAACCGTGATCACGAGGAGCTCCTTCCGAAACCTGTCACGGACATGATACGACGAGTCGCCGTCCTGCGCCACTTGGCGCATCCTGCCGTTCGGCACGAAGCATCCAACCCGACTCGCGAGAAAAATGGACGCGAAAGCGCACCCATGACAATTCCCGAGGCGTTTTCATGCCGCTCGCGCCGACCGACCCGGATGACGTTCGGCATAATGCCTGGTGGCGATTTTCCGCTTCGGAAAATCGACGGTTCGCCATGGCGAACTTTGTCACAGGGGGCCGTTTGCGCCCAGAACGCGCGCAGCGAGGGAGGGCCGTACTTGCGACGGCCCTCCCTCCGTTTCGCCCTACACCTCGTTGACCAGCTTGAACACCTTCTCCTTCTCGCCTTTCAGGAAATGGACGATGTTCTCGCAGCTCAAACGCTCTAGATCTTCGATAGCCGTGGTCGAGTAAAACGCAGAATGGGGCGTGATGATGACGTTGTCGCGCCCCACCAGCTTGTTCGCGGCCAAGTCGGGCGTCTCGTCGTACAGCACGTCCGCGCCGAACGCACGGAGCTTGCCCGCATCGAGCGCGTCCACAAGCGCTTCCTCATCAACGCACAGGCCGCGGCCCAGGTTGATGAAGATAGGACGTCGCGCCATCAAGTCGAACGCCGCCTCGTCGAAAAAGCGCACGTTGTCATCGGTCAAGCACATGTGGTTCACGATGATATCGGCCTGAGACAGCAGCTCTTCCTTGCTCACGCGCGTCACTCCCCGTTCGGCGAACGCAGCGTCGTCAGCGTGCGGATCGCAGGCTATCACGTGCTTCACGAGGCCCATCGCCTTCTCGGCCGTGCATTTGCCGATCTTGCCGAACCCAACGATGCCCAGCACCTGATCCTCCAGACGCGGCCACTGGGGTGCCGCGGCGTAATCCCACTTGTGCCGCTCGTCGATCTCCCTCTGGTAGAACTTGAAGTGCTTGTTGAGCGCGCCCATGTACGCGATGGCGCTCTCGGCCACGTCCCACGTACAGTACTCGCCCACCGGGCAGACCCCGACGCCTCGCTTCGTGGCCTCGTCCAGGTCAACCTGGTCGAACCCGGTAGAGTTCAGCGAAACCACCTTGAGCTTCGGCGCGCGATCCATAGCCTCGGCATCCACCGTAACGAACGCCGTCAGCAACGCGTCGGCATCGGCCACATGCTCGTAGAATTCATTGCGCTTATCGTCCTCGTACTCGAGAACCTCGACCTCCACGTCCTCGCCCAGACCCGCGCGCAGGGTTTCGATCTCCAACGCGTGGTCGGGCATCATGCAATCGGCGTGATCGCAGATGAGAACCTTCATGGCAACCCTTCTTTCGTCTCGACGAAGTTACGGACGCTCGATGGGCTGGGTCAGGCAGTGAGGACCGCCGCCCGCATGCAGGATCTGGTCGAGCGGCACGTCGATCACGTCCAAGCCCAGCGCGCGCATCTTGTCGTTGATGTGCTTGTTCTTCTCGATTGCCACCACTTTGCCGTTGCCGATGCACTGCACGTTGCAGCCGTGCTTGTACATGTCCTCGCTGGCCACGGGGATCAGTTCGAAGTTGCGACGCTTCAGCATTTGCAGGAAGTTGTAGGGCAGCTGGTCGATGCAAGCCAGCGCCACCTGTGGGGCCACGATGTTGAAGATCATATCGAGATGCAGGTTGTCCGGCGGGCACGGCACGCCCACCACGGTGTAGCCGAACTTCTGCAGCTGGTCGCGCAGGTTGTCCACGCCAGCTTGGTCGGTACGATCCACCTGGCCGAACGCCAGCGTGTGCTCGTCGATCATCCAGAAGTCGCCGCCCTCCATGCAGCCCGCGTTCACGCGCGCCACGATGGGAACGCCCATCTCCTTCAGCTTCTCCTCGTACGCCACGGCCTCCACCTGACGGACCGGGTGGCGGAAGTGGCCGATCACGGCGCCTTCCTTGATCATGCAGCCGTAGTCGCGGGCGAACGTCATCACCTCGAACTCGGGGCGCGCCTCCACTTCCACCACTTCGATACCGTTGTCTTTGAACGCATCCACCAGCATCTGCCACTCGGCAACCATGACGTCGTTCTTTTCCTGGTCGCCCTTCTTCATCCACTCGGCAGTGATCACGTTGATGCCGTTGAACTGGTAGTATCGCGGCGAGCACATCATTACTTTCTTCAGGGGGTTCGTTGCGTTGGACACGTAGACCTTCTCTTCTTCAGCCATGATAGGCTCCTTTCGTTTGACAGGTTGTTTGGGAAGCAGTTTGAGAAACCGGGGCGCGCGGGGCGCCCCGGGGGCAGCGCGGAGAGTTACAGCATCACGGCCACGGTGAGGAACACGCAGCACACCAGGAACAGGAAGCCCACGATGGGTGCAGCGCGCTTCACCCAGTCGCCGTAGCTCATGTGGGCAGCCGAAGTGCAGGTCATCACCACGATGGACGTGGGCGAGATCATCTTGGCCAGGCCCAGCGCCATGCAGTAGATGGTCACCATGATGGCCACGTCCACGCCGGCGAACTGCGAGAGCGCCGCCATGATGCCCATGGTCGCGGCCGCCAGGCCGGTCGACGAGGGGATGAGGCACGCGATGAGGAAGTAGCAGATCAGCGCCACTATCACGAACGCGACGGGAGGCAGGGCCGACAGCGTGCTCTCGCACATGTGCAAGATGGTGGGCGTGATCTGCCCGCCGTCCATCACCACTTGTATGCCTCGGGCCAACGGCACGACGAACGCGGTGGACACCAGCCCGGCAGCGCCCTTGATCAGCGTGTCGATGATCTTATCGGCCTTGTAGCGCATGACGATGCCCGCGAGCAGCGTCATCACCATCACGAGCATGGCGATCTCGGGGAAGTACCACGAACCGAACGGCGTGATGTCGCTGCCCAGAACCTCGCGCAGCACCGGCGTGACGCCGATCCACGACACGAACTGCTCGAAGAACGTCCAGTCCGGGTTGATGGACGTCCACGGCACGCACCCCACCACCATGATGGCGAACGTGAGCACGAAGATGGCCAGCACGCCCTTCTGACGGCCCGACAGCTCCAGGTTCTCGTTGGTGGAAACCGGGAACTCGATGAGGTCGAGCTCCCGACGGAAGAACTGGACCGACTTCTCGGGATGCGCCTTCACCTTGTCGGCGTAGCGGTTGATGATGAAGATGACGAGTCCCGTGAACACCACCAGCATCAGCACGCGCATGCCCATGCCGTCGCCGGCCGAGATGCCCGCAATGCCCGACGCGATACCCGTGGCGAACGGGTTCACCGTCGAGGCCAGGCAGCCGGCCTGCGTGCCCAGCACCACGATCATGATGGCCACCACGGTGTCCAGCCCCAGCGCCAGGATCACCGGCACGAACATGAGGAAGTACACGATTCCTTCCTCGTAGGCACCCTCCAAGGTGCCGAGGAACGACATGAGGCATACAAGGATGGCGATAAGCAGGTGCATATTGTTCCGGTTCTTCATGGTGATGCGCTTGAGCGCCGTCTTCACCGCACCGGTTTCCTCCATCATCTCGAGGAAGCTGCCGAACAGCAAGATGGTCAGCGAGATGGCGATGGCACCGCTGATGGCGCCCGAACCCAGCATGCCCGTGATGGGCGCCATGAACACGTCCCACAACCCTTGCGGGTTGGACTCCACGATGTGGTACGTCCCCGAAATAGCGTCGCCGTTGGCGTTCAGCTCGTACGCGCCGCCCGGCACGAACCAGCTGAGCACGGCGATGAAGCAGATGACCCCGAACAGGATGACGTAGGTGTTCGGCATCTTGAATTTCTTCTTGCCCTTCTCGGGCTCGTTGTCTGACATGGATGCTCCTCTCCTTGACGCTTCCGGCACAGCGGGGCGCAGCTGCCCAAGGGTGCCGCAGAAGCGGCATCCTCGCAGACCGAGCCTGCCGTGCGACCCTGCGCAGAGCCGCACGGCGTACCGGGAAGCGTGTTTAGACGCAGGGGATGTACAGATCGCCCAGGGTGGCCGCCATGATGGCCTTGATGGTGTGCATGCGGTTCTCAGCCTGCTGGAACTGGCGGCCGTGGTCGGAGTAGAACACCTCGTCGGTAACTTCCATCTCCTTCACGCCGAAGCGCTCGGCCATATCGGCGGCGTACTCGGTCTCCGCATTATGGAAGGCCGGCAGGCAGTGCAGGAAGATGTAGTCCGGGTTCTTCACATGGGACAGCAGCTCGGCGTTCACCTGGTAGGGCGACATGAGCTTCACGCGCTCGGCGAACTGAGACTCCTCGCCCATGGCCGCCCACACGTTCGTGTAGATGGCATCGGCGTTCGCAACGGCCTCCACCGGGTCGTTCGTCACCGTGATGGTAGCGCCGCTCTCGGCGGCGAAGGCCCGCGCCACCTCGACGATGGCCGGGTCGGGCTCGAGCTCGGCCGGCGTGGCGTTCACGTAGTTCACGCCCAGGATGGCGCTGGTGATCATGAGGGAGTTCTGCACGTTGTTGCGCCCCTGGCCACAGTAGGCCAGCGTGAGGCCCTCCAGCGTGCCGAAGTTCTCCTTCATGGTCATGAAGTCGGCCAGCATCTGGGTGGGATGCTCCTTGTCGGTGAGGCCGTTCCACACCGACACGCCGCTGTACTTCGCCAGATCCTCGACGTGCTCCTGCTTGAAGCCGCGGAACTCGATGCCGTCGAACATGCTGCCCAGCACCAGCGCGGTGTCGCGCACCGTCTCCTTCTTGCCCAGCTGGATGTCGTTCTTGCCCAGATACTCGGGGTGCGCGCCCAGGTCGATGCACGCGGTGGTGAACGCGGCGCGGGTGCGGGTGGACGTCTTCTCGAACAAGAGCGCGATGTTCTTGCCTGCGAGGTAGCGATGCTCGACGCCCCGCTTCTTCAGGTCTTTGAGATGTTCGGCGAACCCGATGAGGTACATCAGCTCGTCTTTCGTGTAGTCCCTCGTGGAGAGGAGGCTGCGTCCCTGGAATACCGACTCAGTCATGTGAAGCTCCTTTCGATGGATGCTCTTGCGCCCTAATCCCCGACGGACGCCGCGCCCGATGGTGCGACCCCTCCTGGCAGGCCAGGTTACGAGAAGCATCATACGCAGCGGCGAGAGGGAGCCCCTCTGGACAGTCGGACAAAACCCGAGCCGCGCGCTTTGTCCGACCGAACAAGGGACACAGGGCAACGGGAATCTAGGATGAAAGCGCGCAAGCGGGTTCTTCCAACGGAGCGGGGGTCGCAGATGGTTCTATCGCCTATCGACTACGTCATCATCGCGTTGTACTTCATCGTCATCGTGGCCATCGGCTTCATCGCGGCGCGGTTCGCGAAAACGAAGGAAGATTACCTCGTGGCCGGCAGGCGGCTGTCGTTTCCCCTGTTCTTCGGCTGCATGGCCGCGCTCACGCTGGGCGGCGGCTCCACTATCGGCAGCGCCCAGCTGGGCTACGAGTTCGGGCTCGGCGGCATCTGGCTCAACCTGAGCATCGGACTGGGGCTCGTCGCGGCCGGCTTCCTGGTTACCAGCAAGCTTTCGAAGCTGCGCGCTCTCAGCGTGAACGAGGTGGTGGAGAGCAGCTACGGCCCCATCGCCCGCGTGTTCAGCTCGGCGCTCACGCTCATCTACACGCTCACGCTGAGCGTGGTGCAGGTCATCTCCATCGGCACCATCATCAACGGCGTGACGGGCATCGACGCCACGCTGTCCATGCTGGTAGGAGGCGGCATCGTCATCCTGTACACGTTCGTGGGAGGCATGTGGTCGGTCACCATGACCGACATCGTGCAGTTCGTGGTGAAAACGGTGGGCATCCTCATCCTGGCCCCCATCTTCTGCATCTCGGCGGCGGGCGGCTGGGACGCGCTCGTCAGCAAGGTGCCCGAGACGTACCTGTCGGTGGGCAGCATGGGCTTCGACAAGAGCTTCGCCTACATCGTGCTGTACGTGCCAGGGCTCATCATCGGCCAGGACATCTGGCAGCGCATCTTCACCGCGAAGAACGAGAAGGTGTCGAAAACGGGCACCGTCTGCGCGGGCGTGTACAGCGTCTTCTACGCGTTGGCCACCGTCGTCATCGGCATGAGCGTGTTCGTGCTGCTGCCCCATCTGGACAACCCGCAGAACGCGTTCGTGGTGGGCGTGTCCACGTTCTTGCCGGTCGGGGTGCGCGGGCTGATCTTGGCGGCGGCGATGGCGGCCACGATGTCGGTGTCGAGCGGCACCATCCTGGCATCGTCCACCATCCTATACAACGACCTGTACCTGCGATTCGTTCGCAAGGGGGCGGCCCGGAGGACGACGCATCTCAAGGAAGTGACCATCACGCGTCTGTTCGCCCTGCTCATCGGCGTGGTGGTGATGGTGTGCTCGCTGTGGATCAACGACGTGCTGGTGGGCATCGACATCTGCTACGGCTACCTGTCGGGCTGCGTGTTCGTGCCGCTGGTGGCCAGTTTCGTGCTCAAGCGGTTCAGCCCGAAGGCAGGGCTGTACGCGCTGGGCGCGAGCACTGTGGCGGTGACGGGCTGCTTCGTCGTCGTGGGAACAGCAAGCTCAGTCCCCATCGTCGCAGGCATGGCGTCGGGGCTCGTAGCGTACGCAGCGGCGAACCTTCTCAGCAAGCAGAAGGTGCCCTCGCCGTTTGAATGAGGCGTGAACCCGTTCCCTTGCCTCACCCCAACTCGGGCAGGAACACCAGGCTGAGCAGGTTAATGAACACCTTGTCGTCCTCATGGGGAATGCCCAACACGGCCTTCATCTTGCGCATGCGGTAACGCACGGTGTTCGGATGCTGGTGAAGCTCCTCGGCGATAGCCTTCACGTCGCCGTGCCAGTTCACCAGCGCCTCGGCCGTACGCACGAGCTCGGTACCGTGCTCGTCGTCATAGCCGGCCAGCATCGAGCGGTACAGCTCGCTCGCGCTCATGAACAGGCGGTCGTAGCGCGCGGCGCTGGCGAATGCCGACAGGTGCAGGCCCGACCAACGCGCCAGCTGCTCGCCGTGGCGCTGCGCACTCGCGGCTGCGGCAAGCGCCTGGCGGATAGCCAGGTCGCCATCGCACAGGTGCACCGCCTCGCTCACGCCGCAGTGCAGGCTGCCTTCCACCGAGGTCACGGCGATGCAGCGGCGCTCGGCGGCCGCCCGCTCCTCATCGCTGGCCGAGCCGTAGGATACGAACGCCAGGATATGATCGCGGTAGCGGCACACGCTGGCCGACTCGACGATCGCGCACCCGTCCCTCACCGTCCCCAGCCCAGAGGACACCGAGTCGAGCATGGCGTAGAACGAGCACGGGTCGCCCGCGCGCAGGGCGAACGCGAAGCACTGCAGCTTCGAGCCCGTCACGCCCACGAGCGCGCTCAGCCTCGTACGCACCCGGTCGCCGTCGTGGGCGGTCAGCAGCTCGTCGAGGGCCTTGCCCTTGTCCAGCTCGTCGCGATCGCGCTGCAGCAGATCGAGCGATTGGTACGCCACCGTCTCGTGGTAAGCGCCGTCGTACAGATAAAGCGGCACCCCGCGCGCCGTGCTTTCCTTGCGCACGGCGTCGCTGATGGGAGGCTCGTAGACGGTTTTGACGGCGATGGCGGCCACGTCGCGGCGCAGCATCGTCAGCAGCGACTTCTCGGCCATGCCAGGGTTGCCGAACGCGAACCCGAGGTTCGTGAGGATGAGTTCGCCCGCCACGTATACACTGTATTCGTTGTAGTCGGGAGGACAGTCGAGGATGCCCACGTTGCGCACCTCGCGCCGCTCCGTTCCCTCGCAGGGAGCGGCGAGCTCCACGTTCTTGAACGCCGGCAATGCGATAATGTCCGCAACGGTAACCAACAGCCCCTCCGTCCCGTCGCGCATGAGAAGCGATCTTCCAAGAAGATGCGATACGGTACGCATGATACCGCATCGCGAGGAGCGCGTACGGACGACCGGCCGCGCTTGACGAGAATTACGCGTGCGAACCGGAAGGCTCCCCCGGCCTCGATCTCGAAGAGGCGACCCTCAGGAGCTAGGTCATCCTGCCGACGTGGCCGCAAAATGCTTCCCATGACAATTTCGCAAGCGTTTTCGAGCTGCTCGCACCCGCAAACACGGGCGTCACCCACCATAATGCCTGGTCGCAACTTCGCTGATTCGAGAATTCGCCAGTTCGTGACGGCAAACTTTGCCATGGGTGCCGCTTTGCGCCCAGCTCCGCATACAGTCCGCAACCGCCCCGAGCGAGAGGCACCCGAACGGGAATCCTTTCGACAGAGGGCGGAAACGTCGCTTCCCCACGCGACCTCACACCTGCGCTTTGCCGGGAACCCTCGTCTTACGAAGACGTAAGCTGAGTGTAAGCGGCGGTCAAGGCGTCCGTCATGCGCTCACGGTATAGTTGAACCCGTGAACGCACGATACGAGGAGATCGCCATGAGCAAACCGTTGAGCATCGCCTGCAAAGCCGTCGGCGCAACCGTCATCATAGGAGCATTCGTGCTGGTGGCCTGTCTGTTCTCGGAGAGCAGCCGCACCATGTATCCGATCAGCCGCACCCGCTGAGCCCCAACCGGAGACCAGCCGCCCGCGCCGCGGAGGCCGTAAAACCCGCGCGCCGCGCGCTCTACCCCTGCTTTTCAGGCATCCTCCACAGCAGCACGAAGCCCAGCACGAACAGCACGGCGATGGACAGCACGCCCAACGACGAGTTGCCCGACAGCTGGGTGAAGAAGCTGACCAGGAACGTGCCCATGACGGCAGCGTACTTGCCGAAGATGTCGAAGAAGCCGTAGTACTCGTTGGCGTGCTCCTTCGGAATGAGCTTGCCGAACTCGCTGCGCGACAGCGCTTGGATGCCGCCCTGGAACAACCCCACGCAGATGGCCAGCATCCAGAACTCCGCGGCCTCGCGCAGGAAGAACGCCGCGAACAGCGTGATGCAGAAGTACGCGCCGATAGCTACCAGCAGCATGCGCTTCGTGCCGAATCTTGTGGACAGACGCCCGTAGGCGATGGCCGACGGGAACGCCACGAACTGCGTCACCAACAGCGCCAAAACCAGCTGCGTCGCATCGATGCCGAGGTCGGTGCCGTAGCTTGTGGACATCTTTATAATGGTGTGCACGCCGTCGATGTAGCAGAAGAACGCTAGCATGAAGTAGCGCAGGCGACGATCCTTCCAAATACGTTTCAGCGTGCGGAAGAGGCCGGCGAACGTGTCGCGGATCAAGCGAGGAGCACGTTCCTTGTAGTGCGTCTGATGCACATCGCGGATAAGGGGCACGCTGAACGCCACCCACCAAACGGCCGTGATCAGAAACGCGATCTTCATCCCGATGTCCATAGGGATGCCCACGCTGGGCCCTGCCAACACCACGATCAGGCACAGGATGAACGGCACGCACGAGCCGATATAGCCCCAGGCGTAACCCTGCGACGACACCTCGTCGTAACGCTCGTCGGTGGTGGCGTCCACGAGGAACGCATCGTAGAACACCATCGAGCCGTTCAGCATGATGGACGCGACGACGTAGATCACGAGGAAAGCCAGCGCAGCCGACGGGATGCCCAGCGCCGCCAAGGCGATGGCGCCCGTGCCCACGGTTCCGATGAAGAACTTCTTCTTGTTGCCCTTGAGGTCGGCCAGGCTGCCCAGAACCGGCATGAGCAGCGCCAGCAGAAGCGACGCCACCGTCTCGGCATAGCCCCACGCCACCACAACCGACGAACCCGGTTCGGCCAGCGTCTTGAAATACACGGGGATCAGCGCCGTCGCAAGCAGCACGAAGGCCGAATTGCCCACATCGTAGAGGATCCAGCTTTTCTCCTGCTTGGTCAGCTTGCCTGCCATGGCCTTGCCTCTCGTCTCGTTTGCGTCAACTTGGGATTCCTTCTTCACAAGTGCGAAACCGAAGGTTAACAAGTCCCCGCTCATTGTATATGATAGCGCGTAGCGTCACCGGTAAAATTCAAGTCAGAACGGAGCGTCATCCCCATGCCCGCACTCATCACCCACGACTTCTTCGGGCGCGACGTCTACGACCGCCTGTACACCTTCATAGGCGGCTCGCGCGACGAAGCCGACGCCTTCCTGTTGGGCAACCAAGGCCCCGACCCTCTGTTTTACCTGGTGCTCAGTCCGCAGTTGCGCGCGCACAACCGACTGGGCTCGACTATGCACAATAAAAAGCCCAGCGAGCTTCTAACCGCGCTCAAAAACTCCCTCGGCATCCTCAACAGCGCCGAGCGTGAAGTAGGTCGCGCCTATGCGTTGGGTTTCCTCTGCCACTACACGCTGGACTCCACGATGCACCCGTTCGTGTACTTCCACGAGTACCGGTTGTGCGACGCCGGCGTTCCAGGCCTGACGCGCGCCGACGGAAGCGAAGTGCACGGCACGATCGAGAGCGAACTGGACGAACTGGTTCTGTTTGAGAAGCGCGGCGAGACCATCGCCACGTTCAACCCCTCCGCCGAAATCCTCAACGCCAGCAACTTCGCGCTGCACGTCATCTCGAAGATGTACGCCTACGTCGCCCTCACCGTGTACGGCGAGATCGTCCCCGCCGACCTGTTCGAGACGGCCGTCAAGGACTTCCGCGTGGCGCAGCGCGTGTTCTACTCGCCCTCCGGCCGCAAGCGCGCCCTCTTCGGGCGCGTCGAAGAACTGCTGCGCCCCTTCTCGTTCTACAAGTCGATGAGCCACCGCCCCGTCGCGCTTACCGAAAGCCAGTTCGACAACCGTGCCCGCGAGGCGTGGGAGAACCCGTTCACGGGAGACATGAGCACCGCAAGCTTCTGGGATCTCTTCGATGAGGCGCTGGGAAAAGCGCAAGACAACCTGTTCGCATTCGACGAGGACGGATTCGATCTCGCAGCAGCGCGCGCCATCACCAACGAGCGAGACTTCTCGGGCGAACCCGTTGTGGCGCTCGTGGTGTCGGTCGAGGACGGCGCTGCCGACGCGCAGCCGCAGCCCGCCGACGAAGCGTAAGCGCCCCATGCTGGACGTCGCCCTCACCATCCCCTTCTGGCTGGAGCTTGCCGCTGCGCTGACCGGCGGCTTGTCCGGCGCCATGAGCGCGGTGCGCGCACGCTACGATATATTCGGCGTGGCGTGCATCGCCATCATCACCGGTTTGGCCGGCGGCATCATGCGCGACATCCTGCTGCAGAACTACGGTATCTACGCGTTCCAGAAGCCTACGCTGATCATCGCCTGCGCCATCGCGGGCGTGGTGGTGTTCTACTTCGGTAAGCTGGCCACCTATCTCGACCCCATCGTCGACTTGTTGGACAACCTGTCGGTAGCGCTGTGGGCCGTGATCAGCGTGAGCAAGAGCCTGTCGGCGGGGCTCGACATCATCCCGTCCATCATCCTGGGCACCATCACCGCCGTGGGCGGCGGCATCCTGCGCGACATCTGCATGAACCGCGAGCCCGAGGCGTTCCAGGCCGGCGCGCTGTACGGCAGCGCCGCGCTGGTGGGCTGCATCGTGTACGCGTTGATGAGCCAGAACCACATCCTGGACAACTACGCCGCGCTGTCCTGCGTGGTGCTGGTGCTGGGGCTGCGCTACGCGTCGCTATTCTTCGGCTGGCGCACGAAGCCGCCGCGCGACTACTCCGACGTGGTGACCCGCGCGGTATCGAAGCCGGTACGCTCGGTGGCGAATCGCGTGCGACCGCCCAAGGGCAAGGTGGAGCGCGACAAGGAGCGGCACGGTTACGAGAAGCTGCGTGCGTTCTGGGCGCGCATGAACGGCGAGTACGTGGCCGAGCGCAGCAAGGACGACAAGCTTGCCGCATCCGACTCGCAAGCGGCCAGATCGTCGGCCGGCACCGCCGCAGCCAGCGACCCCAGCGACCGCATCATCGTGGACCGCGAGGAGCTCCACCGCATCATGGGCGGCGAAGAAGAGAAACCTCGCGACCCCTTCGAGCCAAGAAGCTAAAACCAAGCCACCGTGTCCAGCGCGTGTCAAAGGGACGGGGGATCTGACACGCTCGCGACACCGCGCCTCGCAAAACGGGAAAAAGCGTGTCAAATCCCCCGTCCCTTCGACACGCTTTCCTTCGGTTACACGTTCTTCAGCAGGATGGAGTTCATCGTGTCGGCGGCGTGCTCGCACGAGTCGCAGCACTTCTCCATACGGTCGAATATCTGCGACCACACCAGCACGCGCATGGGGTTCTCGCGGTCGTGCGTATGCAGTTTGCGAATGACCGTCATGTACAGCTGATCGGCCTCTTCCTCGTAATCGTTCACGTCGATGATGAGCTGCTTGAACATCTTGGACTTCTTGAAATTGCGGAAATCCTCCATGGCCTTGTCCAGCGCCACGCAGCTCTTCTTGATGAGGTGAGCGAACTCCAGCGCATCATGATGGATGAAATGCACGTCGTACATGTAGAAGCGTTGCATGACGTCTTCGATGTAGTCGATGATGTTGTCGAGGTACTGGGACATGTTGATGATGTCCTCGCGCTCGATAGGCGTGATGAAATCGGTAGCAACCGTCTTGAAGATGGCGTGGTTGATCTCGTCGCCCTTGTGCTCCAGCTCGTGCGCGCGCTCCATGACCTCTTTGAGATGCTCCGCCTCGGTGAAGCTTTCGATGGCCTCGATCAGCAGCTCGGCTTCCTGAACGGCAACTTCCGTCTGTTTCTCGAACGCATCGAAATAATCGAACTTGTCCCTCTTGCCCACAGGGTCCTCCTTTACGAGAACATTAAGAACAGGTGGGCGAACGCGAATCCGAGCAGACCGCACCCCGGAAACGTCAGCACCCACGTTTTCACCATATCGATTGCAATTCCCCACTTCACCGCGCTTTTCCGCTTCGCTGCGCCCACGCCCATGATGGCGGTCGTATTCGTGTGCGTCGTGGAAACCGGCAAGCCGGCAAAGGTGGAGAGCATAAGGCAGAAAAACGTTGCCACGCTGGCGGCGAATCCTTGGAACGGCTCGAGCTTCACCATATCCAGGCCGACGCTTTTTATGATGCGCTCGCCGCCGACGGCGGTGCCCAACCCCATGTTGAGCGCGCAGAAGAACATGAGCCAGATGGGCAGGATCATTTGATCGGCCTGCCCCACGCCCGTGGCCAACGTGATGGCCAGCACGAAGATGCTCATGAATTTCTGGCCGTCCTGCGCGCCGTGCATGAACGCCACGCCCGCGCCCGAGGCCACCTGAGCCCAACGGAAGAAGCGCGAAGTCTTCTTGCGATCCATGTTGCGGCAGACGCGTCCAAGCGCTTTGGAGTTCAGCCAACCCAGAAAGAAGCCCAGCAGCGTGGACAAAAGAATGCCGTACACCACCTTGATCCACTCCGCGCCGTTGATGGCGTCGAAGCTGCCCTGCAGCGCGATGGCCGCGCCCGTGAGGCCGGCGATCAGCGAATGGCTTTGGCTGGTGGGAATGCCGAAATACCAGGCCACGGTGCCCCACACGATGATGGCCACCATGGCGGCCATGAGAGCGATGAGCGACTGCTGGGAGTCGCCTCCGAAATCGACCATATTGAATATGGTATGCGCAACGGCGGCGGTAAACAGAGAAACCACCAGCAGCCCCAGGAAGTTGCAGACAGCCGCCATGACGATGGCGGGCTTCGGCTTCATAGCCCTTGTCGATACGACGGTTGCGATCGCGTTCGGAGCGTCCGTCGCCCCATTCACGACGATGACGCCGATGTTGAGCAGGGTCACAACCACGAGGACCGGGTTGGACGCGAGCCCAGCGATGAACGAAGCCCACTCTATGGTCACGAAATCCCTCTCGACAACAACAGCAAAAAGGTTCAGCATTCCCCAGTTTAACGTAAATCTAACAAAGCGAAAGGGGCTCTTTTCTCTTTTCACGTTGGATTACGGGCGAAACGGCAAAATACAGGTAAAGTCACGCCCCGGCACCGCCTACAGGTAAAACCCCTGCAATCGGTAGGAGTTAACCCCCGCTCTATCGATACGTGATAAAGTAACCGTTACGCAAGAAGAGGTTTCCGCGTCGCCGCGTCGCAAGCACGGCTCGACGACGCCTGGGGGGAGGAAATCGAAATGAGAAGGCGCTTCCAGCTGCCCTTGCAGACCGCGGATCTGATCGCCGGATTCATGGTGTGGGTCATCCTGTCGTCGCTGCTTCCGTACATCAAGCAGGACGTCTATATCCCTCCCGACCAGATAGCCCTCGTCACCGCCATTCCCGTGGTGCTGGGATCGGTGCTGCGCGTACCCTTCGGCTACTGTGCGAACCTGTTCGGCGCTCGTGCCGTGTTCCTGGCCAGCTTCATCGTGCTCGTGGTGCCCGTATGGTTTTTGAGCGAGGCCACCACGTATCAGGGGCTGCTCATAGGCGGGACGTTTCTGGGCATCGCCGGCGCGGTGTTCTCGGTGGGCGTCACCTCGCTGCCGAAGTACTACCCGAAGGAGCGCCACGGCTTCGTGAACGGGGTATACGGCTTCGGCAATATGGGAACGGCGCTGACCACCTGGTTGGCGCCCGTGGCCGCGGTTGCCTTCGGTTGGCGCATGGCCGTCAAGCTGTACCTCGTGCTGCTGGCGGCGTTCATCGTGCTGAACTTCGTGCTGGGCGATCGCGACGAACCGCGTGTGAAGACGCCGGTCATGGAGCAGCTGCGCGCCGTCTGGAGCGACGCGCGCCTGTGGTTCCTGTCGCTGTTCTACTTCGTGACATTCGGCGCTTTCGTAGCCTTGACCGTATACCTGCCGAACTTTCTCACGTCGCACTACGGGATGGACGGCGTGTCGGCAGGCGTGGCCACCTCGGTGTTTATCGTGGCGGCGGCCGCCATCCGCGTGCTGGGCGGCTGGCTGGGCGACCGGTTCGACTGTTATCGGCTGCTGGCCCTCGTGTTCGCAGGCCTCGCCGCAGGCGCCGCGGTGCTGGCCACGGCACCGGGGCTGCCCGTGTACCTGGCGGGCATCTATATGGTCAGCATCGCATGCGGCATCGGCAACGGCGTGGTGTTCAAGTTGGTGCCTGCGTACTTCACGAAGCAAGCCGGGATTGCCAACGGCATCGTGGCCATGATGGGCGGCCTGGGCGGCTTCTTTCCGCCGCTCGTGCTGTCGGCATCGACGCTGCTGTTCAGCACGAGCGTCCCCGGATTTGCCGCCTTCGGCGCCTTCGCCCTCGCCTGCCTGGCGATTTCGCTGGTCATGAGGAGGAAGACTCGGTCATCCTGAGGGCACGGAGCGCGCAATCCGTCTCCTGAGCGTAAGCCGCGACCCCTTACGCGTAGTAAGCGAACACCCTTTTGCGTTCGTTGCCGATCTTGGTGGTGCTGTTGTGGCCGGGCAGGACCACCGTCTCGTCGGGCAGCACGGCCAGGCGCTTCAGCGAGCGGCGCATAGCGTTCATGTCGCCTCCCTGGAAATCCGTACGGCCAATGGAGCCGCAGAACAGCGTGTCGCCCGAAATCAGCACCGGCGCGCCTTCAGGGTTCGTGCCGAAGCGCGGGTCGATGAACAGGCAGATACCGCCCTCGGTGTGACCCGGCGTCAGGATCACCTTCCACGGCATGTCGCCGATCTTGAGAATGTCGCCGTCGTTCACTACATGATCCACCGGGCACGGCGTGAAGCGCATGTCGTCGCGCGGCAGCTTCTTCTCGCCCGAGATGATGGGCGCGTCGATGGCCGAGGCGATGACCGTGGCGCCGGTCTTGTCGCGCAGCTCCTTCGCAGCGCCCACGTGGTCCGAATGGCGATGCGTGAGGATGATGGCGTCGACCGAACCGCCCGCCGCCTTGATGATCTCGTCGGGCTTGCACGTGGGATCCACCACGATGGTGGCCTTGCCGTCGGAAATGATGTACACGTTGTTCTCCAGCATGCCGAGCACGAGGTACTCGACGGGCACGCACGTGCCCTTCACCTTATTGGTCATGCGTCGCTCCTAGTCTTTTTCTTGCCGCCGCCGGCCTTGGGAACCATGCGGCGCGCGTCGAACACTCCTTCGATGCCGCGCAGTTTGCTCAGTACGATATCGATATGGTTGATATCGGACACCTGGAACAAAAACCGCATCTCCACCATGCCGTCGCGATGCGACGTGGTGGAGCTGGACAGCACGTTCGCCCCCTGCTCCGACAGGATGATGGCCACGTCGCGCAGCAGGTTCATGCGGTCGAGCGCGTCCAAGAACACCTCCACCTTGAACGACGTGTTCTTCGGCAGATCGTTCTCCCAGGCCACCTCGATGATACGCTCGGGGGTTTGCTTGAGATCCTGAGCGTTCGGGCAGTCGGCGCGGTGCACCGACACGCCGCGGCCGCGCGTCACGAAGCCGAGAATCTCGTCGCCCGGCACCGGGTTGCAGCACCGCGACAGGCGCACCAGCACGTCGTCCACGCCCTTCACCACCACGCCGTTCGACGTGTGCGCCTCGTGCTTCTTCGGCGCCTTCACGCTGGTCAGCATCGGCGGCATCTTGCCGGTGGACATGTCGCCTGCCACGTAGTCCATGGCGGTCTCGGCCTCGTGGCCCTTGTCCACGAGGATCTTCAGCAGGCGGTTCGCCACGTGCTGGGCGCTTTCCTTGCCGGTGCCGATGTGCACGAGCATGTCGTCGGCGTCCTTGTAGCCCATGTGGTCGGCCACCGACTTGAGGGCGCGCATCGACTGGGCGCTGGATATGCCCAGACCGTGCTTGCGCATCTCGCGGGTCAGCTTGTCGCGGCCGAATTGCAAATCGTCGCTGCGGCTGACCTTGCTGAAGTACGAGCGGATCTTGCTGCGCGCGCTGGGCGTTTTCACGATGCCCAGCCAGTCGCGCGAAGGGCTGGCGCTTTTCTGCGTGAGGATGTCCACGCGGTCGCCCAGCTGCAGCTCGTAGGTCAGCGGCACGATGGCGCCGTTCACCTTCGCGCCCACGCAGTGGTTGCCCACCTCGGTGTGGATGGCGTAGGCGAAATCGACCGGCGTCGAACCGGCGCGCAGGCTCATGACCTCGCCTTTCGGCGTGAACACGAACACCTCGGTGGGCGCGAGATCCACTTTCAGGTCCTTCAGGAACTCGCGCGAATCCTGCGACTCGTCCTGCCAGTCCACCATCTGGCGCAGCCACGCCAGCTGCTGGTCCAGCGCGTCGCCGCTCTTGCCGCCCTTCTCCTTGTAGCGCCAGTGCGCCGCCACGCCATACTCGCTTTGCCGATGCATGTCCTCGGTGCGGATCTGGACCTCCAGCGGACGGCCCGCCGGCCCGATGACCGTGGTGTGCAGGCTCTGGTACATGTTGAACTTCGGCATGGCGATGTAATCTTTGAAACGGCCGGGCATCGGATGCCACAGCGTGTGCACCGCGCCCAGAGCCGAGTAGCAGTCCTTCACCGACTTCACGATAACGCGCACGGCGATGAGGTCGTATATCTCCGAAAAGCCCTTGCCCTTCTTCGTCATCTTCTGGTAGATGGAGTAGAGGTGCTTCGGGCGGCCCATGATCTGCGCCTGGATGTTCACCTTTTCCATCTCGTCGTGCAAGATGGAGATGATCTGGTCGAGATAGCCCTCGCGCTCAGAGCGGCTTTCAGTCACCATGCGGCTGATCTGCTTGAACTTGTTCGGTTCCAGATAGTAGAACGACAGGTCCTCGAGCTCCCACTTGATGTTGTTGATGCCGAGACGGTGCGCGATGGGCGCGTAAATCTCCAGCGTCTCGCGCGCCTTGAAGATGCGGCGGTCTTCACGCAGCGCGCCCAGCGTGCGCATGTTGTGCAGGCGGTCGGCCAGCTTGATGACGATGACGCGGATGTCCTTGCTCATGGCTACGAACATCTTGCGGATGGTGGCGGCCTGCTCGTCGGTGAGGCTTTCCACCTCGATGCGCGTGATCTTCGTCACGCCCTCCACCAGCTGTGCCACCTGGGGATTGAACTCCGCTTCCACCTGGTCGCGCGTCACGCTGGTGTCCTCCACGGTGTCGTGCAGCAGCGCTGCGCACAGCGTTTCCACATCCATGCGCAAGTCGGCCAGGATGATGGCCACCTCCACGGGATGTGCCACGAACGGCTCGCCGCTTTTGCGGCACTGGCCCTCGTGCGCCTCGCTTGCGAATCGGAAGGCCTTCGCCAGCATGGCCTCGTCGTCCTCGGACAGGTACACCGAGGTCAGGCGCTGCAGCTCGGCGAATCGCTCCTCGGGCGTCTTCGGCGCGAGGGCGTCCTTCTTGGCTTCGGGCGCGAACGATTTCTCGGCCACGTGCGGCCGGCCCAGCAGGTTGTCCTCCACGGTCTGCTTGTTCGACGTCGCCTCGGGCGCGCCGCCCAGCAGCTCCTCATGGTTGTTCTTGCCCATTTTGGTCGTCCTCCCTATGCCCTAGCGCTCGCGCGCGTCGCCCGCCGCGTCACCCGGCAAAATGGGCCGCGACACGCGTATATGGAGGGTAGCAGAATCGCTCTTCATCGCCCAGTCCCGGAACGCGTGGAACACCTCGCGCTCCCCCAAACCTTCACGGTAGCGTACGCTGTCCGTCAACTCCACCTTGTCCTGCGTCTCCACCACGTGGATGGAGCGCGCCATGCCGTCGGCGCCGAACGCGGTGTGCGTCTCGATGAGCCCCAGCTCGCGGAACACCGCCACGCCGCACGCTGCCGAGGCGGGGCTGATAGGGAACGCATCGGTGCTGGCCGCCGCGGCCAGATCGGCGTTGCCCATGGTGAAGAAGCACTCGCCCATCTCGCGCTGCAGACTGCGCAGGCGGCGGTACACCTGGGCCAGGCAGTCGTGGTCGGGCGTCATATCGCGCAGGATGCGCTCGTTGAGCGAGCAGTCGCCGCGGTTGAACAGCAGGTGGATGCCCGCGGGCTTGCCGTCGCGGCCCGCCCGGCCGCTCATCTGGTTGAACTCGATCTCGTTGAACGGCAGGTGGTACAGCACCACGTGGCGGATGTTGGGGATGTCCACGCCCTCGCCGAAAGCGGACGTGGCCACCAGCACCGACAGCGCGTCGGTGCGGAACAGCTCTTCGATACGCTTGCGCTCGGCGCGTGCGAGGCCCGCGTTGTAGAAGCCGATGAGCGGCGCCAGCTGGGGCACCCGCTTGCGCAGAGCGCGCGCCACGGCAACCGACTGCTCGCGCGAGTTCACGTAGATGACCGTCTTGCCGCCCGACGCGATGAGATTCGCCAGGTAGTCGTCGCGGTTCTTGAGGTTGCGCTGGTCGTCCACCTCGAGGTTGGGACGCGAAGCCGGGTCGTACACGCAGGCGTCCACCGGCAGCTCGCGCTTGATGGCGGCCGCCACCTCGTCGTCGGCCGTGGCCGTAAGCGCCAGCACCGCGGGAGCCTCGCCGCCGGGCTCGGCCAGCTTCGCAATGGCGGCGCCGATGGTGGCGTAGGCCACGCGCTGGCCCGCCTTCGCCAGGCCGATATGGTGCGCCTCGTCCACCACGACGAAGCGCACGCGGCCCGCGGCCGCGAACTCGTCGGCGTGCCACGCAAGGAACTCGGGCGTGGTCAGCACGATGTCGTAGGTGCCGTCGGCCAGGCCCGCGAAGCCCTGGCGGCGCTCGTCGGGCGTGCTCTCGCCCGTCAGCGTGATCACGCCGATGCCGAACGCGTCCAGCGCTTCGCGCAGGTGGAACGCCTGGTCGGCGATCAGCGCGCGCAGCGGGTACACGAACAGGCTGGCCTCGTGGTTCGCCAGCGCGCGCGTAGCGGCGTGCACCTGGAAGGTCAGCGATTTGCCGCGTCCCGTGGCCATGATGCCCAGCGTGGAGCGCCCGGCGCGCAGGTGCGCGAGGATCTCGCGCTGCGCGTCGTGCAGCGGCTTGTCGCCGATGATGGCACGCACGACGGCCTGCTCGAGCGCCGCGGGGTCTTCCGCGGCCTTGCGCTCCCAGCAGGCGCGGTTCGCCGCGCGGGCCGCCTCGTAGGCCTCCACATCCTCGGGGCGATGCGGCGCGTTCGCGCACAGCTCGGCGTCGCTCGTGGCGTACAGGTCGGCCACGAAGCTGAGGTTCTCGGGGTTGAGGCAGGCCTCCAGGGCGCCGCAGGTGCGCGCGGGAGCCAGCGACTGCAACATGGCCTTCACCGACTTGCGGCCGCGCCATTCGTCGATCTGCACCTCGAACGCGGCGTTCACCACGCTGTCGGTGCGCATGAGCGATTCGATGTCCGAGCAGTGGAACATGATGCCCGACACCGTGGCGCGCCCGTCGGACAGCGAGCACGAGAAGTGGTTCTTCTCGGCGCCCACCGCGCGGCAGTTCGCCAGCATCACGTCGCGCGCCAGGTACACGGGCACAGGATGCTCCTGGCCGAACGGCGCCAGCTTGTCCAGTTGCGCCACGTTGTCCAGCGTCAGCTCATCGAGGCTGACGCACGAGTCGATTTCCACGAGCGGATGGAACGCGCCCTCGGGCAGCGCGTCCATGTAGGCGCACAGGCGCCGCTCGAACTCCGGCAGCTTGTCGGCCGGCAGCGTGACGCCCACGGCCGCATCGTGCCCGCCGAAGCGCGTGAGCAGGTCAGATGCGCTTTCCACAGCCGAGAACAGGCTGACCTGGCCCACGCTGCGGCCGCTGCCGCGCGCTTCGTCGCCGTCGATGGTGAACAGCAGGCTGGGCACGCCGTACGTGTTCACCAGGCGGCTTGCCACGATGCCCTTCACGCCCTCGTGCCAGCTCTCGCCCGACACCACCAGCGCGCGCTGGCCGTGGTAGATCTCGGCGGCCTGCGCCTTCGCGATCTCGGACAGCTCGGCTTCGATGGCGCGGCGCTGGTCGTTCACCGATTCCAGCTTCGTGGCCAGGCGGTTCGCCTCCTCGAAGTCGTCGGTCATCAGCAGGTCGAGCGCCAGCTGCGCGTCGCCCATGCGGCCGGCGGCGTTGAGGCGCGGGATGACGGAGAAGCTGAGATTCGTGGCGCTGACGGGCTTGTCGGCGGCGCCGCTGGTGGCCAGCAGCGCGGCGATGCACGGGCGCGGCGCGGCGTTCATGCGCGCGATGCCGTCGGACACGAGGGCGCGGTTCTCGTCGCGCATGGGCATGAGGTCGGCCACCGTGCCCAGCGTGGCGAAGTCGGTGAAGTCGCGCCATAGGTGCGGCTGGCCCAGACGGCCGCCCAGCACCTGCACCAGCTTCAGGGCCACGCCCACGCCCGCCAGGATGGAGCTGGGGCAGTTCGCGTCGCACTTCGGATCGGCCACGGGCACGCCTTCAGGCACAAGGTCCACCGGCTCGTGGTGGTCGGTGATAGCCAGGCCCAGACCCGCCTCCACCACGGCCGCGGCCTCCGCCTTGCAGGCGATGCCGCAGTCCACCGTGACGATGAAGTCGGGGCCAAACGAGCACGCGCGCGTGATGGCGGCCTGCGACAGCGCGTAGCCCTCCTCGAAACGCAGCGGAATGAAGGGCGTAGCCTGCGCGCCGAGGGCGCGCAAACCGCGGGTGAGCACGGTGGTGGCCGAGATGCCGTCGAGGTCGAAGTCGCCGAACACGAGGATATGGTCGCCGCGCTTGACGGCGGCTTCCAGGGCATCGGCCACGTCGGACAGGCCGGGGATGATGTAGGGGTCCAGCCAGTCGCGCTCGAGCGACGGCGCGAGGAAGCGGTGAACCGCAGCGGGGTTGTCGATGCCGCGGGCGACCAGCGTCGCTGCGATGAAGCGGGGCAGACCGAGTTCGCGCTCCAGGCGCACGACGGACGCGGGGTCGGCCGCTTTGATCTTGAACTGGGCAGACATGGCTCTCATACCTCACATGCGCGAATTCGAATAGTTCACGTCCCATTGTCCCACAATCGAACGGCGAAGTCACCGAAGATTGCGCGGGCGGCGCGGGCGAACACGAGCGGGCGCAGGCGGGCGCAGGCGGCACGCACCTTCGCGAACGTACCGGGCACCTTCACAAGCAACGTGCACTTTCGCGAGCGCATCCCGCGCGCCGACCCCGGGCTTCCGCGATTCCGCTGCGAACGCAGATCTCCACGACCATCAGAATTGCCATGGGTGGCCTTTTGCGCCCATCGCAACACGCGAACCCCGCGCACTTTATCGTCCCCAACACGCTTTCACGCGTGCGCACCGCACGCATAACCTGCAGCGTGTTCGACCGGAGGATTCCCTCATCGGCTTTCGTCAACGTGGGCGACGGGGTGTTCGTCGCCTCGCCCGAACTGTGCCTGCTGCTCGAAGCCCGCACGGCCGCTTTCGCGAGCCTTGTCGAAACGGGCTACGAACTCTGCGGAAGCTATCGCCTGGCAGCCTCGTCGGACGCCGGCATGATGTCCGACCAACTCCCCCTGACGTCTACGTCGAAATTGCAATCGTTCCTCTCTCGCGCTCGAAACCTCAACGGAGTCGACACGGCGCGGAAAGCCGTCCCGCATATCCTGCCGAACTCCGAATCGCCCAAGGAGTCGCAGCTATCCATACTCAGCAGCTTTCCAGGACGCCTCGGCGGATACGGATTCCCGCAACCGACGTTGAACCACCCTGTGCGCATCTCGGAGAAGGCTCGGGGGCGGAACGTGGGCGGAACATGCCGTTGCGACCTGTTTTGGCCCGACGCGAAACTCGACGTCGAATACGACAGTCGGCTTCACCATGCAGGCGAGGCCGAGCAGGAGAAGGACTCGGCCCGCAGAACCGCGTTGGCGTACGCGGGCATCCTCGTCATCACCGTTTCGAGCGACCAGCTGCACACGAGGTCGGAGATGGACAAGGTCGCCCACGCGATGGCGAAACGGCTGGGAACGAGATGCCGCTCGCGGGCGCACGACTGGGAACTCAAGCAGATCAGGCTGCGATCACAGCTGCTCGGCACCACGCGACTGGAAATGCTGGACGCAAAAACGGCACCCATGACAATAATCGACCGCCGAAAGCGCCCCCGCCCTTCGCATTCTCGGGAAAAGGCCTGGCCACGTTTCGCGACGAAGCCGAAATAGCACGCTAAGAACCATCGAAATTGTCATGGGTGCCCGTTTGCGCCCAGCAGGGGCGAAGGCTACCGCTCGAATACACTTCCCCCATGCGGGAGGCGTCGTAGCCGACGATGGAGCCGATCTCTTCGCGGAAGGGGCGCGTGCGGGCGAGCTTCGCGATGGCATCGACTGTGCGCTCGCAGCCGGGACGCTTCGCCAGCACGATGTCGAGCCACTCGTCTTGCAGCGGGAGAAAGCCTACGCCTTCCACTTGGTGGAACACGCGTTCCGCACCGATTCCCACGTCGGCGGCGCCCCGAGCGACGAACGAGGCCATCGACAACGCCGAATTCGCCTCGCGCTCATAGCCCTCGATGGCCGCCCCCGAAACGCCGCGGCGCGCCAGCTGCTCGTCCAGCAGGATGCGCGACCCGCACCCGCATTCGCGGTTCACGAGGCGCACGCCCGGCTGCAGCAGGTCGTCCCAGGTGCGCAGGCTCTTCGGATTGCCCTTCGCCACGATGAGCCCTTGGCGGCGGCGCACAAGGCGTACCACCTTCAGCGGGACTCCCGGCAGCAGCCGCTTCACCGCGGCGACGTTGTACGAGTCGGTCTCGCCGTCGTACAGATGCGTGAGCGCCGCGTGGACCTCCCCGCGGTACAGGTCGACCAGCGCGTTGTAGCTGCCCTCGTAGATGCGGTCCACCGCGGTGTTCGTGGCTCCCAGGTAGTTCGCCAGGATGTCGCCCACGATGTCGTTGCCGGCCAACACGAATGGGCCGGAGGCCGACTGCGAACCCGATCGGGACGCCGAGACCGCAGTCGGGGCAGGGGCCGGAGCCGACACGGCCGCGCACGGCAGGGCGGCAGCCGTCACCGCAGCGGTCTTCGCGCGCTTCGAACGCGCGATGTAGTTCTCCACGTCGCCCATGGTGAAGCGCATCTTGCGGCCGACGTGGTACGACGCCAGCTCGTCGGCCTTCACCAACTTGTAGACCGAGCTGCGGCTCACCTGCAGCAAGCCGGCCACCTCGTCCGCCGTCAACGCGTCGTCGTTGCGCATGCCGCCTCCTCCGTCAGTCGTCGATACCCCACAGCTTCTTCAACTCGCGGTTGATCTCGTTCGCGTTCGCCGGAATGCCCACGTCGTACGGCATCGGCGATCGCAAGCCCGCTCGTCACGGGATCGCGCTTTGTCACGTTGCGGCCGTCCACGAGATACCGCACGGTCACCCATTCTCGAAATCATCCTCATGCACATATAATCTTCTTCTCAGTATAAACCCTATCGGGCGTGGCGCAACGCACAAGCTTCATGACCCCTCCACGGATTCGCATGGTTTCGTACACGAGAATGCACGAGCTTGAACGAAACGACACGAACCGGAGTCATTTCCCACGGACTTCTTCCACACCGCGTCCGAACCCGCGACACTGTGACCATGTCGAACGGGCTCCGCAGAAGCCGGAAGCCCCCAACGAAAGGAACCTGCTATGAAGATATCCGCTCGCAACCAGCTCAAGGGCACCGTCTCCGCCATCGCCGAGGGCGCCGTGAACGGCGTCGTTTCCATCGACCTGGGATCTACCGTGGTCAAAGCCGACATCACCATGGAAGCCATCAACGATCTGGGCCTCAAAGAGGGCACCGACGCAATGGCCATCATCAAGGCCAGCAACGTGATGTTCGCCGCCGGCTCCGAGCGCATCCAGGGCATCTCGGCCCGCAACCAGATCGCCGGAACGATCGCGTCCGTGAAGAAGGGCGCCGTGAACGGTCATGTGACCATCGAGACCCCCGAGGGCGCACGCATCATGGGCTCCATCACGAACGAGGCCATCGAGGATCTGGGTCTCGCCGAGGGTGCTGCCGCGCTCGCCATCGTGAAGTCCACCGACGTCATCGTGGGCGTGGAGTAACCGCTTCCATAGCATCTGCGAGCGACGCTCGCACCCGCAAGGCCGCGTCCCGCACGCGGCCTTGCTGCATTTCCGGATCCCCTTTCCGTTCCGCGCTTTGCGCGGCGCTCTCTTTCCTTCCCGTTCCAAACCATCGACGCAGCCTTCGCGGATTCGAGGCTGCGCGCACGCCGCCCGCGAAGCGCATTCGCTCAAACGAACTTTTTCGCCTTCCTCAGAACAATCTCACACTCTAGCCCGTATTGTTACCAGAGAGGTGAATGCATGCGCTTGCCGTTCCAGCGAAAAAACCAGCCCGCCGCAGCCCGCGACAGCCCGAAACCGCTTCGATCCGACGCGTTCTTGCTCGAGGCCATGGACGCGTGGGGCGATGTCGTGTATCGCGTCGCGCTGGCGCAGACCGGCTCGCCCAGCGACGCCGACGACGTGTTCCAGGACGTGTTCATGCGCCTGCTGGAAAACGACACCGCGTTCGAAAGCGACGAGCACCTGAAAGCCTGGCTGCTGCGCGTCACGGTGAACCGCTGCCGCGACTTGGCGCGCCTGACCTGGAACCGCCGCACGGAAGGCTTCACGCGGGAGCATGCCGACATCCCCGCCCCCGACGCGTTCGACGCCGACATCTGGGAGGTCGTGGGCGCGTTGCCGCCCGACCTGCGCATCCCGGTGCACCTGTTCTACGTCGAGGGCTACGCCACCGAAGAGATCGCGCGCATCACGGGATGTCGCCCCAGCACCGTGCGAACCCGCCTCCACCGCGCCCGCCAGCAGCTGCGCAGCATGCTAGAAGACGACCGCGGCCAACGCGAGTCGAGCCTTGCAAGCTGCCGCGACCCCCTATGCCGAAAGGAGCCGAACCGTGACCGATCCCCGCAACCCCGGCCCACGCCCAACCGTGGATGAGTACCGCACCATGATGCGAGGAACGCACGTCCCGGACCAGCTGAAACAAGCGACTCTGAGCGAAGCGGGCAGGCGCCGGGGCCGCAGCGCTAAAACCGTGCGGACACCCGTCCGAACAGGCGCGTCGGTCAGGCGACGCTCGGCGCTCGGGTTCGCCGTCGCTGCCTGCCTCGTGCTGGTCGCGGGAATCGGCGCAACGGCTTTCGCGATCAACGGCCCCGGCGGGTTCGGACCGGGGAAAACCGTAGAGCTGGAGTCCCAAGACTTTACGGGAGGCGGCGGCTACAGCGGTCCCTGGTACAACCCAGCCGACGACACGTTCTGGAGCTACGAATGGGCTGGATACAAATATCATTTCCCTGTGCGGTGCGTCGGGAACAACATCGAATCCGTCACCTACGAAATCGAAGGCGAGCGTAGCTACTTCGAGATCATCGATAACACCGTCACCGCCGAGCAGCACGACAACGGCAAGCACGTGTTCAATTACACCAAGTCCGTTACGTTCGACTACGACCATCAGGAGTCGATCGACGACCAGCGTATCGTAGAGATCTACATCGGCTTCCCCCTTTCCGAAGAAGGGAAGGAAGCGTACGAATTGGCCCTTGCCGGCAAAAACTCGCTCGAAGCGAGCAGGCAGCTGAATACTGCCATCGAAAAAGGCGCGGCCCGGGAAATCTCGACCTCCCGATTGAAGCTCACCGCCACGTTCGCCGACGGCTCCATGCAAACGAAAACGTACCGTATCGCTCCGGTGCCCGATTTCGACGAACGATACGAGGCCTATTCCGATGCCCGTGCCGCATTTCAGAGCATCGAGCCTCCTTCAAGCGGCGCCTCCCAGCAGGAGATCGACGATTACCTCGGCAAGATGCCTCAAATGCCCAAGCTTTACACCATCACCGAGCTCAACGAAGGGTGAACGCCGCGTTGGAACCCGCGCGCCGCAGTATCTTTTTATAACCAATATAGCCATGGACAAAAAGTGCCGTCGGGCGACTTGCGGTTTCTTTTCTAGCCATTTCGTTCCAACCCTGTATCAAATCCTCAAACCAATACCGACATTTGCGCTGCTAGAAGCATAAATCGTCCTTCCAGACGGAGATAGGTCGGATTACCCTGTCTCCATCGAAAGAACCGCCCCCGGAGCCATCTCGAGCCATTCGGGAGGCATGTTTCCACATCACCAGAAAGGAGGCCGGACGTTGCCGGAAGCGAGGATCAGGTCAGTCAGGGAGCTCAGATGCGGCGTGTGGGAGGTTGACATCATCGACGCGTCGCGCAAGAGGCTCCGCAGGAGGTTCCGGGCGGAAAGCGAGGACGGCGCACGCGCGGCGGCGCTCGCATCCCTGCCGGGGCCGAAGGCGTGCACGCTCGCCGAGGCGCTGGACCGCTACTTCGAGATCATCGCGGTCAAGGGGACCGCCAGGAAAACCATCGCGAACTATCGAAAGGAATGCAGGGCCCTCGGGGCGATAGCGGGCTGCGCCGTCGACTCGATAAGCCCCGCCGCGGCGGCATGTTCGCTCGAGTCGGCCGAATCCCGCGGCATATCGCGCGTCCGCTGCTATCGGCTCAAGACCATCTGCGCCGCCGCGGGCAGACATGCGCTCGCCGACGGGCTGTGCGCCTCCAACCCGTTCTCGGAGGTCCCGTTCGACGTGCCCCGTCCGCCCAGGAAGAAGCGCCCGATCTCCCCTTCAGGCCTCAAAGCCGCGCGAGCGCTCGGCGCATCCGGATCGGGGCATTCCGCCGCGGCCATCGGCCTCACCCTCGGATGCGGCCTCAAGCCCGGCGAGATCTGCGGGATACTCGCCGACGACCTCGATGCGGAGCGCATGACCGTCACCGTCCGCGGAATCTGGCGGGAGAGCATCGGCGAGCCGAACTTCTTCGTCGCATATCCCGAGCCCTCCGTGATGCGGCTGCCGGCATGGCTCGGCGGCGCGCCGCGCTCCTGGGCCGCCTCGGCCGGATCCAGGCTGCTGCTCGAGAAGAACGGCCGCCGCCGCGACGTGGAGCACCTCAGAAGCGATACGAACGAGCTGTTGCGCATCGTGGGCGCCGGATGCACGCTCTACGGGCTCAGGCTCGCCCACGATGAAGGGGAGGCGTGAGGGGCATGCACTACGAAAGGGTCTCCCTCGCCCGCCGCGGCGGTTCATGGAGGATGAGCTACCGCGCGGTCTACGATGCCGAGCACAAGGGCGATCGCAAGTGGGCCACGATCGGGGCGGCGGCGAGCCGCGCGGAAGCCGAGCACCTAGCGGCCGAATACCTCTACAACCTACCCCGCGACCCGGAAGACGAGCGGCGGGCCGAAGCCATCGAGGCGACGGAGGGCCGCATGCCCACGGTCGGCGAGCTCAGGCGGGACGACATCGACCATGCGCTCGCCGTCGGCGCCATCGAGAAGTCGACGCATGCCGGCTATTGCCGCCACGTCAGGCTCCTGGGCGACCTGGGGGAGATTCCCGTGGACAGGGTCACCGCCCAGGACGTGCAGCTCTATATCGACTCGCTCGTCGAGGACGGGTACTGCCCCGAGACCGTGAACCATATGCTCTGGACGGTCAGGGACACCCTGGAGCTCGCCAGCTTCCGAATGCTCCGGCCCCCGCTCGACCTGCGCAGGATCCGCGCGCCCAAGCACGACCGCCCGCTTCCCCGCGCGCTCTCCGCCGAAGAGAAGAACGCGCTGCTCGCCGCCCTCCCGTGCATCCGCGGCCCGCTCGACGCGATAGTGCGGCTCGCCCTGTTCGCGGGCCTCAGATGCGGGGAGATCTGCGCCCTGCGCTGGGCGAACGTCGATCTCAACCGCCGCATGGTGCGCATCACCAGCGCCATCGGCACGCTGCCCTCCTCCAACGGCTACCTCAAGGGGCCGAAGAGCCCGGCCGGCGTGAGGGCGCTGCCCATCGCGGACGGGCTCATGGAGGGGCTGGAGCGCCGACGGGCGGAGCAGGAGGCCCGCTGCCGCGACGCCGGCGTCCCGTTCACGGACGACATCTTCGTCGTCGGCGACATCGACGGCGCGTTCATGGTGCCGAGATACGCCAACCAGCTGTTCAGGACGTTCGTCCGGACGTTCGGCATAGGCGGCGGGAAGTGCGGCCTGCACCGCCTGCGGCACACCTTCGCCACCGAGCTCATCATGTCCGGGGTCAACCCGAAGACCGTGTCCAGCTGGCTCGGGCACACGGACCCCTCCTTCACGCTGAGGATCTACGTGAGCTCCAGCCCGGAGAACCTGCGCGCGAGCGTAGATACCGTCAACGAGGTCATGGCGCTGCCCGAAGGATACGACGGGCCCGGCGCCGAGTTGCCGGCGCTCATCCGGGGCCAGGAAAAGAAGGGGCCGGAAGAAGAGCCCCTACCCGATGCCGAGGCGATGCGGACGGTGAAGATCATCTCCTGGGAATCGCTCGCGTGCGGCTAGGCCGCGGCACGGGCAGATGCGCAGGCGCGTGCCCGCGACTGCGCATATATGCGTAAATGATAAAATGCGCGAATGCGCATGTACGCGTTTGGGTATATGTGCGAATATGAAACCGCACCGCGTCCGGCTTCCCGTGCGGGAAGGGCGCATTGCGCTCGGCGCGGCGCGGGCGGATAATCGGCAGGGCGCGGCATCCCGCCGCGCCACCATCCAAGGAGCGACCACCATGGGCCTTTTCAAATCGAAGCGCGACATCCCCGACGAGGAGATCTACCGCCCCGGGGACAGGTACTTCGACCCCGAGCTCGTCAAGTCCAGCGACCTCATGAGGCGCTGGTCGGACCTCTACAACGCACATGAGGCCTCGACCCATGTGGTCGAGGAGGGCTACACCGCGGAGATCGCCGTAGTCGGCACGCTCTACGACACCTTCTACATGACGGGCGACATCGACGTGCCCGGCGCCGTCGAGATGTGCTTCACGCCCGAGCAGATCCGCGAGCACCCCGAATACGTCACGTACAACGCGTTCATCCCGCCCCACCAGCTCGGCTACACCATGGACGAGGTCGACACGTCGCGCACGCATTGCAGCGTCGTGAACTACGTCGCCGTGCCCGAGGGATATTCCGTCGCGCTCGGGCAGGACGGCCGGCTCCACCTCTACGATCCGCAGGACAACGTGTGCTGCGTCACGATGCCGAAGATGTTCCAGCCCTGGTTCGATATCGAGTCGCCCATGGGGCATATAGGCACCCAGGCGCGCCGCCGCTACCTCGTCAGCACCCGCAGCCCGTTCGAGGACGTCGGGCATGCCGCCCACCGCTTCGCCGAGCACGACGACCCCGAGACCGGGGAGCATTGGATCGACACCGACGCCCATGCCATGAGGGCGCCGTCCATCGCCGAGGACGAGCCTGTGCAGGCGGAGGCGCCGTCGTGCGCCCGCGCGCTCCCGCGCAAGGGCTGATTCGCGCAGATGTCCAGATTCCTAACTGCGCAGATGCGCAGCTATAGATATATGCGCATGCGCATATATGCCGGTGTGCTGATGTGCGCACGCGCACGGCTCAGAAGTCCTCGGCCATCGCCCTCGCGACGTCGAGCAGGGTCCTCTGCTTGGCCGGGTTCATCATGTCGTAGTAGGTCCGCATCTTGCGCCAGCGCAGGGCCGACTCGTCCTTCTTCCTGCCGCCCGCCCTCGGGTCGCCGATCTCGGTGAAGGCCGTGACCATGTTCACGCCGTACTCGTTGAGCAGCGCCCGAAGGTCCCCCGGCGACACCCACAGGGTCCCGGCCTCGTACTTGTACACCGTCGTGGCCTTCTTGCCGATGACCGCTCCCGCCTCATCGCCCTTCAGCCCCGCATCGTAGCGGTAGCGCTTGAGCTGCGCCGCCAGCTCGGACTTCTCCGGAACCCTCGACCTCATCGAACGCATCACTTTCCTTCCATGCCGAAACGCGCGGGGCCTTTCTACCCCGTGCGGGCAAGTATCGCACCGCATCGGGTCCCCCCGTTCATATACTGTTCCCGTCGGGGGTCGATACGGCCCCGGTACTTTCGGTATCGGAATATGGAACGGAAAGGCTTCCGACATATGAACAGAAAAGACGGCATACACCTGGACGCCCTCGCCGCGGCGCTCGGGGAAACCGGCGACACGGCGCTCGACATCGTCCGCGGCACGGGGATTCCGCTGCCCAAGATCCTGAGGCTGCTCGGGCTCTCCACGGCGTCGCGCGCCGCGCCCGCGCTCGACGGGCTCGAGATCGTCCAGCTCTGCCTCTACGCGGAGCTCCCGCTGTCCGCCGTCATGGATGCCGAGGAGGGGCAATGAGCTCAGTCATCGAGGACCTGGCGGCTCTGCCGAGGTTCCTGACCGTCAAGGAGACGTGCGCCTTCCTGGGCGTCAGCGCGTCGACCGTCAAGAGGTTCGTCAAGTCGGGGGACCTCAGGCAGTGGACCCCCGAGCGGGGGCACCGCAAGATAACGCGCGACTCCGTCGCCAGGCTCGTCGGGGTCGATCCAGCCTGCATCCCGAACAGGCGGAAATCGACTGAATAGAAACTCAGACAATTGGTTATAATGCCACCGTCGATGGTCCGGCCTGCCGGCTGCATCGACCTCACCACCTGACCTTCCGCCGACCCCGGCCACGCCACCTGACCCCAGCAGGCCCATATCCATACCTGCTCTACAGAAGGGGTCAGAAGAAATGGCAGCAGAAGACGAGGCGGTACAGCTCGCGTTCAGGACCGGCACGGCAGCCGTGCAATCAGCCTCAGAAACCATCAAGTACCTGCTCGAGGGCCTGGCCCAGGCGCGGCGAGCACGCGCGGCCGGCAACAGGAACGACCGCATACCGGCGAGATTCGCCCGCGCCCTCACGCACGGGGCCGCGAACATGGTCGACGGCCACGGCGAGAAGGGCATCGTCTCCGCCGAGACCGTGCGCGCCCAGAACCCGGACCAGTACCGCGAGGCCATGGTCTTCCCCGGGGCGGTCGCCGACAATCGCGAGGACATCCAGAAGCTCAAGCGCGAACTCATGAACCACGGAGTGAAGTTCTCCGTATTCGACACCGTCAACCCCATGGACGGAAGTTCCGCGGTCTCCATCGGCATCCAGGGCCGGGACATGGACATCATGACCCAGGCGCTCATCAACATCGGCGTCGAGTCCTTCGGCATGGACCGCAAGGAGCTCGAGGAGTGCGCGCGCGGCATCGAGCGCGACGACCAGGACCGCTATCCCCGCGCCTTCAAGCGCAACGGCATCAACTGGGAGTTCGAGCGCACCGGCGACGGCCGCAACAGCTGGGTCGGGTCGGCCGGCGGCCACTCCCGAGAGCAGTATCGCGTGACCCTCGACCCGGACGACGAGAACAAGGCCTCCTTCGAATGCACCCGCAACGGCCGCCCCGTCGCCAGCGCCGAAGTCGATGCCACCCAGGGACCCGAGCTCTGGAAGACCGGCTCGGACGGCAGCAAGGAGTTCTACAACGAGATGAAGGCCGAGGGGGCCGCGTTCGCGGCCGCGCCCGGCATGGTGCTCGAGGCCGCCATCGACCGCGGCTGCTTCATCTCCGAGAACAAGAAGAAGATCGACCCGAAGCAGGCCGCGGCCGCCGAGAAAAACGCCGCGCTGCTCAGCGAGGCCTTGGGAAACTCCCGGGCCGCCTCGCCTGAGTCCCCCGTCGGACAGACGAAGGCGGCCAAGAAGATCGCCGAGAGCAAGATGCAGCCCTCCATGCCCGCGCGCAACGAGGGGATGCACCGATGATCGACCTTGAGACCCTGGCCGCCTCCTGCGCGACGATGGCCGACGAGATCGTCGCGCGCGGCAGCTCCGACACGTTCAGATACGACGCCGACGGCGTCCTCGAGTTCGGCGACAACCCCGAGTACTATTCGCCGCTCTCGTCGGCCGTCTCCCGCAGCGCGTTCCCCGAGACGGCCCGCGAGTACGGCTACGGCTACACGAGGGAATACCTCGAGCGGGCGGAGCGCCGCCTGCTCGCCTGCGTCATCGGGTACTGCGCGCTCGACGGCGAGCTCGCATCCATCCGCGACGGCGGCGAGGACCATGACGGCTTCCGCGTCAACCCGCTCGACGTCCACGAGGTCCTGCTGTGCGCCCGCACCGCCCCGACCGACCCGCGCGGATGTGCGGCGCTCGCGGGCGCCATCAAGGGCAACAGGTTCGTAGACGGCGAGGAAAGCTACCTCGACCGCGCGATGTCCCACATGGACTACAACTACACGAAGCTCGCGGGGTCGCGCTGGTCCTACCCCATTACCGAGCTCGACGGTTTCCTCGCCATGTTCCCGCCCGCCCGCTCCGAGCAGGGGGCCATCGCGGACCGCGTGCTCGACAGCGCCTCGATGCGACTCAAGACGTTCTTCGCCCTGTCGATGCCCATGGCCGCCCCCGCGGGCGTCCAGGATGGCGACGAGACCGAGGGCGGCAAGCACTACCACCGCGCCGCGGCGCCCGACGATGGCGGCAGCGCCGCGGAAGAGGAGTAGGCCAATGCGCACCCTCAGGGGATTCCTTTATCTCATCCTCGGCGGCACGCTGTGCGGCTGGATGTTCAACCGCATCGCCGCCTGGTTCATCGACAACCCGCTCACCGTCGGCTCCAACCACACCGTCGCCGAGTGGGCCGTGATCCTGCAAGACCCGTTCTACCTCGACTCCCGCACGATGCCGTTCTTCTTCCTGGCCTTCGGCGCCATCGCGCTGGTGGCCATGACCAAATACGACTGGACCGGCGAGCGCGAGGAGCAGAAGAAGCTGCGCGGCGAGGAGTACGGCAACCAGCGCTGGGCGCGAGACGACGAGATGCAGCAGTTCGCGCACACCTCGACCGTGAAGCGCGTTCCCATCCGCATCCCGCAGCGCACCCGCGACGCGCTGCGCTTCGCCCGCAACAACCCGAAGGACTTCATCAAGGCCAAGCTCGGCATGACGAACAAGGTGTCCAACCCCAAGCCCGACTACGTCGAGAAGATCGAGGACGACAACATCATCCTGTCCGAGCGCGCCGAGCTCCAGATGTCGAAGATCCCGGACCCGGCGCTCGAGCGCAACAAGCACGTCTACGTGCTCGGAGGCTCCGGATCGGGCAAGACCTTCAACTTCGTCGGCCCCAACCTGCTCCAGCTCAACAGCTCGATCGTGACGACCGACCCCAAGGGCGACACGCTCAAGCAGTACGGCAACTTCTTCCTTCGCCACGGCTACAAGCTCAAGGTCGTCAACACCAAACCCGACCAGATCAACCAATCGATGCACTACAACCCGCTGCTCTACCTCCAGGACTCCACCTCGATCATGCAGATCGTCAACCTGCTGGTGGAGAACACGTCGGGCAACGCCGAGGCCGAGAAGGAGGACTTCTTCGTCAAGGCCGAGCGGCAGCTCTACATGGCGCTCATGGGATACCTCTTCTACTTCTACGCCGACCAGCCGCAGTACCAGACGTTCCCGCAGATGCTCGACCTGCTCCAGCTCGCCGGCAAGGACAACCCCAGCCAGACCAAGACGCCGCTGGACATCATCATGCTCGGCACGACCGCCGAGGACGGCTTCCAGGGCTTCGAGGAGTGGATCGTCGCCAACCACGGCGGCGACGAGGCCTCCGCGCAGGCCTCCGAGGAGTACTTCGTCATCAAGCAGTACAAGGGCTTCAAGTCCACCTCCGGCTCGCCGGAGACCGAGGCCTCGGTCATCGCGTCGTGCAACGTCCGCCTGGCGCCGTTCGCCGTCTCGGCGGTCCGCGAGTTCTTCAGCGAGGACGAGCTGGAGCTGGAGATGATCGGCCAGGAGCCCACGGCGTTCTTCCTGGTCATGTCCGACACCGACAAGACGTTCAACTTCATCCTGGCGATGCTGCTCTACCAGCTGTTCGACGTCAACACGGCCATCGCCGACAAGAACCCCGGCTCGCACTGCAAGATCCCCGTGAACTGCATCCTCGACGAGCTCGCCAACATCGGCCGCATCCCCGACCTCGACGTCAAGATCGCGACCCTGCGCTCGCGCTGGATCTACATCACGGCCATCCTGCAATCGGTCACGCAGCTCAAGAAGATGTACAAGGACAACGCCGACATCATCGAGGGCAACTGCGACACGACGCTGTTCCTCGGCCGCTGCGACCTCGAGACCAACAAGAAGATCTCCGAGCGCCTGGGCAAGTTCACCGCCACCGTCCGCAACCGCAGCGAGTCGCACGGCCGCCAGGGCAGCTGGTCTGAGAGCGAGAACAAGATCGGCAAGGAGCTCATGGCCGCGGCCGACCTCGGCAACAACCCCGAGAAGTTCAGCGGCGACGACTGCATCGTGTTCATCAAGAACGCCTTCCCGTTCCTCGACAAGAAGTACAGGACGATCGACCACCCGCGCTACCACGAGCTGCGCGAGGTCGGCGAGTTCAACCTGGACGACTGGAACTGGGACCGCAAGTGCGAGCGCGAGCGCGCGCACCGCGCCGAGGTCGAGGAGATGCGCTGGCGCATCGAGGAGGCGCGCGCCTTTTTCGACCCCGAGTTCTTCATGTAGGAGGCCCCCGGCGGGGGAGACCCCGCCGGTCGACATATCTCACCCGCCGCGGCGGGTCAACAGGGCGCCAACGCCATACGGGCGGCGCCGCGACAACAGAAGGGAAAACCCCGACATGGCTTTCTTCAACCAGCTCCTGAACTACCTCTGGCAGATCCTCACCTTCGTCGGCGGAATCACCGCCGCCGTGGGCGTCTTCCGCTGGGTCTCCGGCGGCAAGGCCCACGACGCGCAGGCCCAGGAGGGCGCGGTCTGGGTCATCGCCCTCGGCGGCGCAATGGCCGCAATCGGCCTGATCGGAGGCAGCTACCTCACCTTCCCCACGATATAGGGACGACGGAGGGAACTCCATATGACTGCTCTAACGGGAAATATCAGGCGCGCGGGCGGGCCGGCGGCCCCCATGCGCGCCGCGCTCGCGGCCGTGCTGGCGCTCGCGCTCGTCGCGTCGGCCCTGGCCGCGCTGGCCTGCCCATCGCCGGCCCTGGCCGTGGAGACCTCCAAGGAGAGCTTCGAGGCGAAATACAAGGACGACTACCACCAGGCGATCAAAGACCGCAAGAAAGACTCCAGCATCACCACGAACACCATGTGGACCGATGACGACCTCATGATGGGCGCTTGCGGGGAGTATCCGGGCTTCGATGTCGTAAACGCAGGGCCCTGGGTCTCCTATTTCGTCTACAGCACCGCCGAGGGCATCGCGAGCTTCTGCGTCGACTGCGGCGAGGCGATGCTTCAGTGCATCTCGTCGTCGGGGCTGCTCAAGCTCGACTTCACCGGCGAGGGGTCGGATTTCGCCAAGATGTACTCGGCGGCCGCGGAAGTCTCGGTCAAGGTGATCCAGCCGATATGCGTGGGCTTTTTGGGCCTCGCGTGCGTGTGGGCCCTGCTCGAGTTCTCCAAGGAGGTCTCGACCAACCGCGGCGACCACTTCTCGATGGCCGGCAACTACGTCTGGATCATCGTCAAGTTCTCGCTGGTCATGGTCCTCATCAGCCATACCGTGCAGCTGTGCGGCGGCGTGTACGAGGTCTTCCTATGGGTCGCCAACAAGGTCTCCGACACGCTTGCTGCCGGGCAGATCGGCGGCGTGGGCTTCAACTCCTTCATGCTCTCCATGATGGAGATCAGGTACAGCCAGTTCGCGTGGTCGGTCTGCTACGCGCTCGTGGCGCTGGTCATCCTCGTCTCGACCGGCCTGTGCCTGATCAAGGTCCTCACGCTCACCATCACCCGCATGTTCGAAATCTACCTGATGACGGCATTCGCCGGCTTCCCGCTCGTCATGCTCACGACGCGCGAGACCAGGCCGTCGGGCATCGGGTACTTCAAGAAGTTCGCGGGCGTGTGCCTCCAGGCGGCGATCCTCATCACGATCATCGCCTTCGCCGGGATCTGCTTCTCGGCAGCCGGGTCGCTTTTGGCGACCAAGCCGAACCCCGGCATCGACGACGCGGTCTGGACCATCATCTCGCTGCTCGCGTCCATGGCCGGCTGCTACGGCTTCTCGGCGCTGTGCGGGCAATCCAAGCATATAGCGGACACGATCATGGGGGCGATGGGCTGATGGTAGAGATCATCCTGCGCAAGGACATCCAGGACTACGAGGCAAGGCCGCTGTTCGGCTTCACGTACCGCCAGGTCGCGACCGGCGCCGCCATAGCGATCACCGCCGCCGGCATGGGGCTGGCGATCTCGTCGTTCACCGAGATCAACACGATGTGGCTGATGCTGATCATGACCGTGTGCGCCGCAATCGGGCTCGTCGGCCTCGGGCGCATCCACGACCTCAAGTTCGAGCAGTGGTTCGCCATCTGGAAGGCCGACCGCGACTGGCCGAAGGTCGCCCTGTTCGCCGCTCCGACGCTCTCGCCGCACGGCGACCGCGCCGCCGCCAAGGCGAAAGGCGGCAAGAAGCCCAAGAAGGAGACCAGAGCGGAGAAGGCGGCGGCGATGGAGGCCGACGCCGAGGCCGAGGCATAGAGATAACGGAGAAATTAACATGATCTGCCCCAATTGCAACTGCGAGCTCGTGGACGGCACCGCGGTGTGCCCCTACTGCGGCACGCCCATGGCGGCCGCCTCGCCGTCCGCCGACGCCACCGCGACCATGCCCCCCATCCAGCAGACGCCCGCCGCGCCCGCACCGGCTTACCGCGCCGAGGACGTCCCCGTGCCCGCGACTGCGCCCGAGGCCCCGCAGCCCGCCGCGCACGACTACGGCGCGCAGGCCGCATACGGACGCGGGGAGGGCGCCGCGACGCCTGCCGCCGCCCAGCGCGACCCCTACGATGACTACTACCGCCAGGCCCCGGCGCCTTCTAGCGCGCCGGCATACCGCGAGCCCGCACCCCAGCCGGCCCGCGACCCCTACGATGACTACCACCGCTCCACCCCGAGCCGCGGCGGGCAGGAACCTGCCGCCCGCGACCCGTATGGGGACTACGCCGTATCCGGCGGACGCGGCACCTACGGGGAACATGCCCCACTCGCCGCAGCCCGCGACCCGTACGAGGACTATTACCGCCAGTCCCCGGCATCCCCGAGCACGCCGGCGTACCGCGAGTCCGCACCCCAGCCGGAGCGCGACCCATACGATGACTACCGCGACGCGCCCCGCGCAGAGGATACGGACGGGCACGGGCGCCATGGACGGCGCGAGGAGAGCCGCGACGACGTCCGCGCCGAGGGCCGCGACGCACGCCGCCAGCAGAAGCTCAACGCGAAGGCCGCGAAGGCCCGCAAGCGCCGCGAGCGCGCCGCGGAGAAGGCCGGAAAGAAGAAGGGCATGAAGCGCCTGCTGCCGACCGAGGACTACCCCGGCACGCTCGTGCTGCGCGCCGACAAGTGCACGCAGGACGCGCTCGGCTACGAGCTTCTGTGCGAGGACGGCACCATCAAGCTCCAGCAGGGCGTCTACAGCCGCGTCGTGGAGTTCCAGGACGCCAGCTTCCAGGCGGCCCGCGAGTCCGAGCAGCGCGAGATCTACGAGAACTGGTCGGAACTGCTCAACACGTTCGACAACACCGTGCACCTCCAGGTCAAGATCCTGTGCCGCGTCATCGACCGCGACGCGTTCCGCGAGGACGCCTTCCTGCCGCCCGTCGAGGGCGACTACGCCGGCAACCGCTTCCGCCGCGACATCAACCAGATCATCGAGAGCAAGGTCGCCGAGACCCAGCAGAACGTCGAGAGGCGCCGACTGTTCATCGTGACCGTCGAGGCGCCGACCCGCGAGCAGGCGTCCCCGCAGCTCGCCCGCGCGACCGAGCAGGTCATGCGCTCGCTCAAGAACATGGGGATCTCCTCCGAGGAGGTCCGCGGAAACGAGCTGCTGCGCATCATCGACTCGATCACCAACCCGCACGACCCGCGCGGCTTCGTCTCTTTCGACGACCTGAAGGTCACCGACGAGCACGGCACGAGCGCCATCCAGCTCGGCTACACCACCAAGGACCTCGTCGCGCCCGCCGACCTCACCAAGATCGACGACACCCATATCTCATGGAACGGATTCGTCGGCCAGGCGCTCTACCTCCAGAAGTGGGCGGGGTCGGTCCGCTCCGACATGGTCTCGAGCCTGGCGGAGCTCCCCATCAACCAGGTGATCACGCTCGACATGACGAGCTGGGAGCAGTCGCGCGCCCTCGAGACCATCGAGTCGATGAACACCGACCTCAAGGTGCAGAAGTCCGACTACGTGCTCAAGCACTCCCAGACCATGTACATCACCGACGAGATGCTGCCGACCAACCTCCAGGACGCCATGGAGAACGCCCGCGACCTGCGCGACGACCTCGTGAGCCGCGACCAGAAGATGTGGTCGCTCACCTGCACCACGATGACCTGGGCGGACTCGCTCGAGGACTGCGACGAGAACTCCGGGGCCATCCAGGACGTGTTCCGCCGCTTCACCTGCCGAGCCGTTCCGCTCGTGAAGCTCCAGCGACAGGGTTTCGCCGCGATGCTGCCCACGGGCCGCTGCGACATCCCCTACGTGCGAAACCTCACGACCGCGCCGCTCGCGGCGCTCGTGCCGTTCACGTCGGTCGAGCTCATGGAGCGCGGCGGCATGTGGATGGGCCAGAACCAGACGTCCAAGAACTTCATCTTCTACAACCGCCGCGACGCCGTCGCGCCCAACGGCTTCATCCTGGGCAAGCCCGGCCGCGGCAAGTCGGTGACGGCCAAGAACACGATCCTGTGGACGCTGCTCACCGACCCCACCGCGGAGGTCATCGTGCTCGACCCCGAGCGCGAGTACATCAACGTCGCGCACGAGATGGACGGCGAGGTCGTCCAGATCTCCGGCGACTCGCACACCTACATCAACCCGTTCGACCTCGAGCTCGTGGAGGGCGAACAGCCGCTCGCGATGAAGGTCGACGCCATCATGTCGATGGTCGAGATGATGGCCAAGAACCTCTCGCCGATGCAGAAGACGCTCGTGGACCGCTGCGTCTCGCGCATCTACGACCGTTACTTCGCCACCCACGACCAGCGCGACATCCCCACGCTGATCGACTTCTACAACATGCTCAACCAGCAGCCCGAGCCCGAGGGACGCATGCTCGCCGTCACCATCGAGCGCTACGTCACCGGCCAGGCCTCGCTGTTCAACCACCCGACCAACGTGAACACGCACAAGCGCTTCGTCGTCTACGACATCCGCGACTGCGCCGACAACATGAAGGGCCTGGCGTTGCTGATCCTGCTCGACCAGACGTGGAACCGCATCGTGCGCAACCGCGAGCGCCACGTCCGCACGTGGGTGTTCATCGACGAGATGCAGCTGCTCTTCGAGAACGACTACGCCATCTCGTACTTCGACCAGCTCTGGACCCGTTCGCGCAAGTACGGCGCCATCCCTACCGGCATCACCCAGAACATCGAGCGCATCATCAACAACGAGAAGAGCCGCCTGATGCTGGCGAACTCCGACTTCCTGGTGCTGCTCGGCCAGTCGGCGTCCGACGCCGCGGCGCTGGGCGAGGTCATCAAGCTCTCCGAGCGCCAGGTCGCGATGATGCGCAACGCCGGGCCCGGCGAGGGCCTGCTGGTCGCCGGCGGCAAGATCATCCCGTTCGAGAACCGCATCCCGACGGACTCGGCCATCTACCGCATGGTCACCACCAAGCTCGACGACCTGATCCAGTACTCCAACGAGGACGGGCGCGCCGATGCCGCCCGCCGCGGGTAGCGTGACCCGAGATGGCAGACGAGAAGCCCACCGTCACCGACAAGGCGAGCCCGCTCGAGATGGAGAAGGTCAAGCACTCTTCCCTCGAGTACGCCGTGCAGCACGACGGTCCCGCATACAAGCAGAAGGCCGTCGCGCCCTACAAGGAATCGGCCCTCCCCGAGCTCACGCGCGGGGAGGCCGCCAGGTCCGTGTTCAAGGACCGCGTCAGCGAGTCCGTCGGAAACGCGCTCGGAGCGGCCAAAGGCGCCGCCGAGGGGGCGACCAAGGGCGCGGCCACAGGGGTCGCGAAGGGAGCCCTGCACAGCCCCCGCGCGGCGCTGGAGGTGAGCGCGGCCATCGGCCTTTCCGACGGCAACGCCCAGATCGCCGACGAGGGGGCGCGCGCCGCCGACACCGTCGCCAACGCGGCGATGACCCAGGCGGACCCGCGCAACCTCTACCGTGAGGGAAAGGCCGTCGTCGACAGGCTGCCGGCGGGACGGGCCCGCAGACGCATGGCCCGCTGGGACGCGAAATCGAAGAAGGCCCTCGCCAAGCAGGACAAGGTGCTCGACCAGCTCGAGCACAGAAGGAAGCGCGCCGACACCATGCGCCGCGCCGGCATGTCCGACAAGTCGCTGCTCGGGCGCTGGATCAACCTGAGGCAGAAGCGGCTCGAGAACAAGGCGGGGCGGCTCGGCGCCAAGGCCGGACGGCTCGCCGGGACCGACACCTCCGGCATCCGCGGCAAGATCATGCAGCTGCGCCGCACCAAGGCGGCCGCCACGAACACCGTCCTCGGATGGCGCGGCCTGGCTGCGGCGGGTGCGGCGGCGGGCGGCACCGCCATCGTCTGCCTAGTCGGGATGTCGCTGCTCAGCGCGGTCATCGGCGGCGCCGCCGCTTCGTCTTCCGGCGGCAGCGCCGAGGGCTACCTGGACCAGGCGCAGCGCTACGTCGACGACGACTCCATCGGGTACTCGCAGTCCACGCGATGCCACAACCCCAACATGGACTGCTCGTCGTTCGTCTACTACTGCCTCGTCGATTCGGGCTACTGCACGACCGAGCAGCTGGGTACGTATCCGTTCACCACCTCCACCATGGCAGAACCTCTGCTCAAGGCGGGCTTCGAGAAGGTCGAGTGGGACGGGAAGATGGACTCCCTGCAACGCGGCGACATCCTCATCAACACCGAGCAGCACACGGAGATCTATGCCGGCGACGGCAAGGACTACGGCGCGCACGAAGACCTCGACGGCGCCGACGGCGACTCGTCGGGAGACGAGGTATCGCTGGGGTCTTACTGGAACGACGCCTGGGACACGATCCTGCGTCCGACCGGAGGGGCGGGCGTCACCATCCCCGAACAGTACGGCAACGGCGGGTACTCCGTCACCTTCTACACCCCGCGCGGCTGCTACGTCAACGGCCGTGACACCGCGTGGGCGGCAGGGACGTCGCAGGCGGCGGTCCACTCCAAGTGGTCGCTCGCCGGGGCGAAGTACGACGACGATATCGCGACCTACAACGGCCGCTACCTGATCGCCTGCACGACGACGTACGGGCGCGTCGGCGACAAGGTCGACTTCACGCTGTCGGACGGCACCGTGATCAAGTGCGTCATCGCCGACGCGAAGAACCCCAACGACCAGGGATGCAACAAGTGGGGGCACTCGAACGGCCAGAACGTCATCGAGTTCGAGGTGGAGAGGTCGCGCTTCTATAGGAGCGGCAACCCTGGCAGCTCGAGCTGGAAGGCCGAATGGGGCGGCAAGCGCGTCTGCTCGTCCGTCAACAGCGGCAGCATCCTCTAGCCCATCGAATGAATGAAAGGGAAAACGAACATGAACATGACCGACAGGTTCAACCCGGCCAACGAGAACGACCCCAAGAGGAAGCTGGCCTACGGCCTGATCGCGCTGGCGTGCGTGATCGCGCTGGGCTTCGGCCTCGACGCCGCCTCGTGCTCCCGCACGGGCACCGCGGGCGACGAGGGCCGCGAGCAGGACGCCACCGAGGCGGTCGATGGCGGCAGCGCCGCCGGGGGCGACGAGCAGGACGGGAAGGAGGCGGGCGACGAGAAGAAAGTCGAGGCGTCGCCGGACCCATCCGAGACCTCCGGCGTTCGGTTCGAGGGCTTCGACAAGCTCTCGGGCATGACCGCGACCAAGCGCGAGAGCTTCTGCGACGCCGTGGCCTCGACCATGCGCGCCAACGGCTACGGGCTCGACGAGATCACGGTCTCGATCAAGAAGAAGCCCCAGGCCACCGACAACGGCACCGTCGTGTTCATGCGCGTGAAGGGCACCGGCGACTGCTACTCGGCGCATTACGCCGACGGCACCTGGACCGTCTTCCCCCTGCTCGAGCGCGTGGACGGCGTGAACGACGACCTCGCGCAGGACCAGATCGACTCGCGCGCCGACACGGCGGCCGACGCCGACGCCACCGAGCAGAGCGCCGCGGCGCCCAAAAAGACCTTCGCCATCACCGACACCGAGCAGGCCGCCAAGTACATCGGCGACTCCTGCGCCGGCGCCCTTTTGGACGCATGGCGCGCGTTCGCCGCGGAGAAGGAGGGCGGCGCCGATGCCGATTCCGCGCTGTTCTCCCGCGACCATGTGACGCACAACGACGACGGCACGGTCACGTTCACCGTCTGGATGCCCTCGAGCCAGAAGACCTACCGAGGCGTGGCCGACATGGCCGCCGGCTCGGTCTCCTTCTCCGAGTAGGGGGGAGCGGCATGCCCACACTCATCATCGCCGAGAAGCCGTCCGTCGCACGCGGCATCGCCGACGCCGTCGGCGCCCACGAGCGCCGCGGCGGCTATATCGAGGGCGGCGGCTACCTCATCAGCTGGTGCCGCGGCCACATCATCGACCTCGACTTCCCCCAGAACTACCCGCAGTGGTCCGGCCACTGGTCGATGTCGCAGCTGCCCATGATCCCGGAGCGGTGGAGGTGGAGCGTCACCGCGCCCGAGCAGTACAAGGTCCTGAAAGGGCTGCTCGACCGCGCCGACGTGGAGCTCGTCGTGAACGCCTGCGACGCCGACCGCGAGGGCGAGGGCATCTTCCGGCGCGTCTGGACCCATTCCGGCTGCAAGAAGCCCGTCCGCCGCTTCTGGTCCACCTCGCTCGTGCCAGAGCAGGTGCGGACCGACCTCGCCCACGCCAAGCCCCTCTCCGACTACGACGGCCTCGCCGACGCCGCCGAGGGCAGGGCCAAGGCGGACTGGCTCGTGGGCCTCAACGCCTCGCGCGCCCTATCGTGCCTCTACGAAGGCTCGCGCCTGTCCGCCGGCCGCGTCCAGACCCCGACGCTGGCGCTGGTCGTCGAGCGGACCCGCGCGATCCGCGACTTCAAATCGGTCCCCTTCTTCCAGGTGGAGTGCTCGGTCGGCAGGACGGCACACGTGCGCCTCGCCGGCGAGAAGCTGAAGACCCGTCAGGAGGCCGAGCGCCGCGCCCATGCGGCCGTCGGGTCGCAGTGCGCGATCTCCAAGGTCGAGCGCAGGCAGGAGAAGTGCCGCGCGCCCAAGCTCTACGACCTCACCGGGCTGCAACGCGACGCATCGACGCGCGCGGGCCTCACCGCGGAGGAAACGCTGAACGCGCTGCAAACGCTGTACGAGAAGAAGCTGGCGACATATCCCAGGACCGAGAGCCGCTACATCAGCGAGTCCGACATCCCCGAGACGGCCCGCGTGCTCTCGGCCATCGCGGTGCCGGGAATCGTCGGCGAGGCCGCCGCGGCCGGGTTCGACGCGTCGCGCTCCGACGTCGCCCGCGTGGCCGACGACTCGAAGGTCCACGGCCATGGCGCGATCCTGCCCACGGCGCTGCTCGGCGCCAAGGAGATGGCGGCGCTCGCGGGCGCCGAGCGCGCCGTGGCCATCCTCATCTGCTGCCGCCTCATGGCCGCCACCATGGACCCCGCGACGAAGCTCAAGGCCAAGGTCGAGGCCGAGATCTGCGGCGACGCCTACACGGCCTCGGGCAGCACCGTCACGGACGCGTCCTGGATCGCCGTGGACGAGGCGTGCCGTGCCGCGGCGGCCGACGGCGGCAAGGCCCCCGACGACGAGGACGAGGCGCAGGCCATCCCCGCCGACATCGAGCAGGGCGACTCGTTCACCGTGGGCGAGGGCGACGTGCGCGTGAAGGACGGCAAGACGACCCCGCCGAAGCCCTACACCGACGCTACACTTCTGTCGGCCATGGAGCACGCCGGGCGATCCATCGAGGACCGCGAGCTGAAGGCGGCCATCGAGGACGACTCGATGCACTCCGGCGGCCTGGGGACGCCGGCCACCCGCGCCAGCATGATCGAGAAGCTGATCAAGGCTAAGTACATCCGCCGCCGAGGCAAGACGCTCTCGGCCACCGAGCGCGGCGAGACGCTGATCAACATCGTGTGCGACTCGCTCAAGACCCCCGAGCTCACCGCGAAGTGGGAGCTCTCCCTGTCGCACGTCGAGCGGGGAGAGGGGTCGCTGTCCGACTTCCTCTCCGGCATCGAGGGCTACACCGCCGCGGTCGTGTCCGACCTCGAGGGCGGCTTCGACCCCGCGCAGGCCGCGGCCGTGTCCGGCCGCGAGGAGCTGTGCCGGTGCCCGGCCTGCGGAGCGCCGATCGTGCTGTCGCGCAGCGGAAAGCAGTGGCAGTGCTCGTCTTCGAAGTGGGCCGGCAAGGAGGAGGGCTGGCGGCTGCTCCAGGGCTGCGGCGTGAAGCTCAACATCGTCCAGAACGGCAGGAAGCTCACCAAGTCGCAGGCCAAGTCGATCCTGTCGGGAGGGACGGTCCACCTCACCGGCCTGTCGAAGAAGGACGGCAGCGGCACGTTCGACACCGACGCGAAGCTCGGAGCGGCGCCCTATACCGGGTTCGTCGAGTTCTGCCGGAGCGAGAAGCCGGGCGGGAGCGCCGGCCGCACGGGCTCGCGGCGTCGCGGCGGGAAGCGGTAGGCCATGGCCGCCGTCACGCGCGACGGGGACGGCTGCGTACCCCTCGCCGAGCTCGACATCAACCCGGCGCTGCGCGCGACCTGCCAGCGCCGGCTCGCCGCGGCGCTCGAGGGGCGCGCCATGACCGCCAGGAAGCTCGCGGAGTTCTCCGGCGTGTCCGATGCGGTCATCTCGAGGACGCTGCACGGCCAGCGCACGCCCACGCTCGACGCGATCGTGCGCCTCTCGCTGACGCTCAACGTGTCGGCCGACTACCTGCTCGGCCTCAAGGCCTCACCCCAGGGCGACTACCGGGACGCATCCCAGGGCGGCGCGGGGGCGTAGGAGCAAGGGGAGGTGCGCTTCCCGTTCGGAAAGTCCGGGCGGTCACCGGTGTAGACCGGCAACCGGCTGGGTAACATATCTCAGATTACGGGCGCCGCGCCGGGACCTCCCGGCCGGCGCCAAGAACATGGAAAGGATGATGCCGAGATGAAGCATGCAGGCAACGGCGGGCATACCGCCCGCGCGAAGCTCGGGCGCCTCGGGGTGGGCGCCCTGTCCATCGTCTTCGCCTTGAGCCAGGCGCTCGGCCTGGTCGCGCCCGCGGTGCCGGCCGCCTGGGCGGAGCCGGCGGCGGAGCCAGAGACCGTCACCGTGACGCTCGCCGCGGGCGAGCACGGCAGCCTCGCCATCGCCGGCGAGGACGCCGAGGCCGACACGGTCCAGGTAGACAAGGGATCGAACGTCACCGTCGAGGTCACGCCCGACGACGGCTGGTTCGCCGACTCGCTCACGACCTTCGCCGGCGACGGGTCCGAGGCCGCCAAGATCGACGTCGAGGACGGCCGCGCGACCTTCAAGGCCGAGACCGACACCACCGTCACGTGCGCCTTCTACGAAGACGGCTCCAACGGCTCGGCCGCGCTCGAGGCCGTCGCCACCGAGGCCTCGGCCAAGCAGGCCAAGGAAGCCTCCGACAAGGCCTACATCGAGGCCAACCTGGACGAATCGCTCTCGGGCCTCGACAAGTTCGAGCGCCGCGACGTGCTGACCGTCACCACCACCACGGTCGACTCCGGAAAGGTCGCCGCGCCCACGCTCGACGGCCTGTGGGCCGACGCGGACGGCGACGGCATGGGCGACTACAGCGACGCGCTGAAATCCAACGCCGTGAGCCATGCCGTTCTGTACGACCTCGACGACTCTTCCGACTACCTCGTGGGCCGCGCCGGCTCCGACATCTCGGGCGCGACGCTGGCCGGCTGGGGCGCATCGGAGAACAACGCCGACGCCGCCATGCGCCGCGGCTTCAAGTTCGACGCGGCAACAGGGTTGGTCTACGTGCCCAAGAAGTACACGGTCAAGAACAAGGCCGGCGAGTACAAGGTCGCGTCCTCCCGCATCCAGCTCCTCTACGCCACGTCCGACAAGGGCGCGGTGAACACCTTCCCCGTGAAGGTCGAGGCCGAGAACGTGGACGGCCGCGCAGCCAAGTCCGGAACCGCCTCGGTCGACGTCTCGTCCCCCGATACCCAGATCGCGCTCGCCCGCGACAAGGCCGCCCGCAAGTCGATCTCCGACGCCACGATCGAGTCCGTCACCGTCAACGGCATCGAGTACACGCGCGACCTCGATATGTGGACCTACGACGAGGACACCGGCACGCTCGACATCCTCATCGCCGCAGCCGGCGTGCGCAGCGTCGACATCAAGCTCGCCAACGATGCCGAGAAGAACGTCGGCTCGTGGCTCGCGGCGCTTGCCACCGAGGCCTTCGCCGGCAACGTGTGGAACATCGGAACCTGGGAGTTCCAGTCCGCCCCCTGGGCCGGCATGTCCTTCCACACCGCCGGCCACAACAAGTACACCGGCGCCCGCACCGGCGCCACCCTGCCGGCGGTGGAGAATCCGTCCGGCGGACGCTACGAGGCCAAGACGATCTATCAGGCGCTCGGCACGCAGAACGTCGACGTCTCCGCCCTCCAGTCCGGAGCCTGGTCGATCGAGCGCACCTGCACGATCGCCGCGCAGACGGTCTCCGGCGTCACCATCCCCAGCGCGACGAAAGTGGACCTCACCTGCGGCCACGTCGGCGTGAACCCCTCCGGCCAGCTCGACCCCTCCTACAACCAGGCCGTCCATACCGACGACGACTACGGCCAGACCGTGCGCATCGCCGCCGTCAACGGCGACGAGGCGATCATCGGCGTGACCGTCCCGACTACCTTCACGCAGGCCGGCGCCGGCTTCTTCAAGATCAAGTGGAAGCTGAACAAGGTCCGCTACACCTTCTCCAAGTGCTCGGCCAACGTCTCCATCACCGACGGCAACTCCGAGTACTCCGTCGAGGGCGCCGAGTACGACATCTACCGCTCCTCCGACAACGCGCTCGTGTCGCATATCGTCACCGACGCATCTGGCAACGCCGCGCTGGACCTCGAGCCCAACCAGGCCTACTACGCCGTCGAGACCAAGGCGCCCGCGGGCTATACGCTCCACGAGGGGCATATCGCCTTCAGGACCGGCAACTCCGCCGGGACCGAGCAGCTGAAGGACGACCCGGGCTATGTCCTGCTTCACATCGACAAGAAGGACTCCGCGACGCTCGGTGACGCACAGACCGGCGCAACCCTCGAGGGCGCCGAGTATAAGGTGACCTCCCTTTCCACCCCGGGCTGGGAGCAAACCGTCTCCACCAATAAAGACGGTTATGTCCTTGTGACTGACGTTCCTTTCGGCAAGATAACGGTTCAAGAAATAAAGGCCCCCAAGGGCTATAAGCTCGATACCGAGATTCATACCTATGAAGTTCATCCGGGAGAAGGTACCAATACGGGCACCGTTGACCTTGAGCCTGAGGACGACTTCAAGGAAAACCCCGTCTCGTTCGATATCGAGATCGCCAAGACCAAGGGCGGCGAGGACGACAGCTGGGAGTCCGACGACGGCCAGGGAAACGCCGCCGCGGGCGTCCAGTTCCAGATCATCTCGAATACCACCAATAAGGTCGTCGGAACCCTGACGACCAACGATGCCGGCTTCGCGTCCACCAAGGACGCGGCCACCTGCGACGAGACCTCCGTCTCCGAGGCCAAGACCGACGACCCGGCGCGCCCGTGGTTCGGCTCGGGCAAGCGCAACGCCGGCATCTCCGGCGCCGTGCCCTATGACGCGGCGGGCTATACGATCCGCGAGGTCGATTCCACGGTGCCTGCGGGCTTCGACCACGTGGACGACTGGACGATCTCGGCCGACGACCTCGTGGACGGCACCACGAAGTACTACTCCGTCATCGACAAGACGCTCAACAGCCGCATCCAGATCGTCAAGACCGATGCCGAGACCGGCAACACCGTGCCCCTTTCCGGCTTCAAGTTCCAAGTGCTCGACTCGAACGGCGAGACCATGAGCTTCGCCGACCCCTACGACGTCAACGGCACCGTCGACACCTTCACGACCGACGGCTCTGGGCAGGTCACGATCCCGCAGCGCCTCAAGTCCGGCAAGTACTCCATCAAGGAGATCTCCGCCGCGGCGCCCTACACCGTCAATGGCGACGCAGTCTGCTTCGAGGTCCCCAAGGACTACAAGAAGGCCTCCCCCGTGACCGTCATCAAGGTCGCAGACGAGCAAGCGAAGGGCAAGGCGACCATCACGAAGACGTGCTCGCATGACGGCGAGGCGCTTCAGGGCGCAGAGTACGACGTCGTGGCGCAGCAGGACATCGTGTCCCCCGACGGCACCGTGCGCGCCAAGGCAGGAGACGTCGTCGACCATGTGAAGACCGGCGATGACGGCAAGGCGACCACCAAGGAACTCTACCTCGGCGCCGGCTCGGCGACCTACGCCTTCGTCGAGACCAAGGCCCCGTCGGGCCACGTCCTCGACGAGACGCCCACCCCGTTCACCATCTCCTACAAGGACGGCGCAACCGCCGAGGTGAAGGCCATATCCGACCAGTCCGACCCCGCGACCAGGATCGATGTGACCAAGACCGTCAAGGGCGGCGACACCCCGCTTCCCGGCGCGAAGTTCCAGGTCTGGAACGCCGACGACGAGATCTCGATCGGCAGCGCCGCCGGCAACCTCGCCGTGCGCGCCGAGGCCGGAAGCGAGGTCTCCATCAGGAAGGCCATCACGAGCGCAAGCGTCCACGCCGAGGCCGATGACGGCACCTCCCTCGTCCTCAAATCCCCCGACGGCCTGGAAACCACTCTCGGGCCCGATGCCGTCGATATGGAACCCGGCACGTACACCCTGATCGCCACCCAGGACGGCAATGCCCTCGAAGGCAAGGAGGTCGAGATCGAGGCCGGCAAGTCCTACACCGCCAAGGTCGCGACCGGCCTGCTCGGCGCCAAGCCCGCCCTCACCGACGACGGATACACCATGCCTGCCATCCGTCTCGCCTGGTCCGATGCCGATTCGGCATACGAGGGCCGCGGGCTCGGCGCCGGCACTTACGACCTGACCGTCTCGGGCAAACCCGCCGGCAGCATCGCGGTCGATAAGGACGGGGCGACCTACGTCTCGGTTGCCGGCGGCAAGGCCCGCCGCGTGCCCATCCTGCTCAAGAAGGGCAAGAGCGCCGAGGAGGGCGTGACCGGCGCCGACGGCTCGATCGACTTCTGGCACCTCGCGCCCGGCACGTACCGCGTCGCCGAGAGCGAGGCGCCCGCCGGATACGTCGAGGCACCGGAGATCAAGACCTTCACCGTCGGCGCCGACGGCCGAATCGAGGGCCGGGAAACCGGGCAGGCGAACTTCGAGGACGACTTCACCAAGGTCCGCATCTCCAAGCGCGACATCACCGACGAGTCCGAGGTCGAGGGCGCCAAGCTCACCGTCACCGATTCGGAGGGCAAGACCGTCGACTCGTGGACCTCGACCGCCGAGGACCACGAGATCGATGCGCTCGCCCCCGGCAAGTACACGCTCACCGAGGAGCGCACCCCGACCACCTACGACCAGGCCGAGAGCATCGAGTTCGAGGTGAAGAAGACCGGGGAGGTCCAGACCGTCACGATGTACGACTCGCCCATCTCCGTCAGCGGCGAGATCGACAAGCGGCAGGAAATCGCCGACCCCGTCGTCAAGGACACCGAGGCAAACGGCGACGGCCTGAACACGGCCGAGACCAAGGCGTCGAATGACGGCTCCTATGCCTACACCATCGATTTCCGCTCGACCTCGAGCACCTGGACCGACGAGTTCACGGTCGAGGACGACCTGACCGCCGCCGTCGACGGCCGCGCGCAGCTCACCTCGATCACCACGCCGCAGGCCCTCGAGGACCACGACGGGAAGATGAACGTTTGGTATAAGACCGACAAGACGCCCGAGGATTATGTCGACGAGTCCGGGGCCAACGCGACGCTGTCCGACGGCCATGAGAACCCCTGGCTGTCCGACGAGGCGACCGCCCCCACCCTCGGCGAGGACGGCCGCGCCGTCGACTTCACCGGCTGGAAGCTCTGGCGCGCCGACGTGCCCACGACCGAGGCAACCGAGCTTTCCGTGGCCGACCTCGGACTCGAGGACGATGAGCACGTGACCGCCGTCCGCTTCGAGTACGGCCGCGTCGAGGCCGGCTTCACCACCCGCGACGGAGGCTGGGACCGCGACGGCATCAAGGACGCACATGACGATATCGCCAGCGCCGAGGACACGGCCAAGGAAAACGGCTTCCATCCCGACAGTTCGGGCGATGGGCCCGAGACCGCGTATGCGCCCGCCATCTTCCACATGAAGGCCACCGACGGCTACACCGCCGGGCGCGCGCTCGATAACTACGCCCGCGTGGACCTCTTCCGCAATGGCGGGGGCGACGGACTCGAAGGCCATGACGAGGACCAGGTGACCCAGACGGCGAAGGCCGTCACGGTCAACCTCGATCAGACCGGCCGCAACGTCATCATCGGCCTCGCGGCCGCGCTTGCCGTCGCCGCCGCCGCAGCCGCAGCCCTCATCTACCGCCGCCGCACCCGTGCGCCCGCCGCGGACGACGAAGAGCCGGACGACGATGGTTATGACCGCGAAGACTACGGCCATGAAGACCGTCACGGTGACGGTTACGACCGCGCCGACTATGGGTACGACGACCGATACCGCGACGAGATCCGCGACCGCTACTGACGATAGGGCCGACTAGCCCGCATCGGGGCCCGACGCAACCGTGCGCCGGGCCCCTTTTCGATTACAGAGGAGATTCCCATGAAGAGACGACCGCGACGCAAACGCAAGGCCCTCGATATCATCCTCGCTGTCATATGCGCCTCATCGCTCGCCGCGGCCGCCCTCATCGGGTGGACGATCCCGCACGAGGGCGCCGTCTACAGCGAGATCTCGGCCGAGGCGGGATCCGCCGAAGGCGGCGGCATCGACTGGGAGGCCCTGCGCGCGCGAAACCCCGACATCTCCGCATGGGTGAGCGTCGAGGGCACCCCGATCGACTACCCGGTGGTCTCGCCCAGGGAAGGCGACCCGCAGGGCTTCTACCTCAACCATGACTTCGACCGGAACTGGTCGTTCGCCGGATGCCCCTACCTCGACCCGCGTGGTACGGCCGACGGGCGGCATGCGCTCGTCTACGGACACCACCTCAACTTCGACAGCGAGATGTTCACCTACCTGAGGGACGCATGGCGGCAGGAGAAGTTCGATACGCTTGGCGACATGTACTGGTCGACGCCGGCCGGGGGCACCGTGCGCCTCCACCCGGCATTCTCGCTGTCGGTCGACAAGAGCTTTGCAGGCATCCAGAGGTTCGACCTCACCGATGCCGCCGAGACGCGGGCATGGCTCGCGGACCTCTCGGCGCAGGCGGGCGCGAGGGCGGAGGGGTGCGACGACCTGTGCGAGCACGCCACGCGCGCCGTCACGCTCGTGACGTGCACCGGAAACTTCGCAGGCGGCAGGGCGAGGACCCTCACGGTATTCGTCGGCTGAATTTTTCCGGCAAACATGTCACACCATGGAAAAGAGGCGCAAAAGAGGGAATAAAAACGGGTATAAAAAAGGTAAGAAAGCGATAAAACCGCTTCCCATCTCGATAAACGCACTATCGGAAGGAGGTGCCGAAATGGATGGAAGCGCCAAACTGCCGCCGCCCGCGTCGGTGGGGATAACCGAGCTCAAGAACAACTTCGCTTCGATCGCGAAGCGGGTGCACGACACGTCGGTGCCCTGCACCGTGCTCAAGCAGGGTCGGGCATACGTCGCCATCGTCCCCGTGGACCCGGGATACAGGACAATGGGGAACTACGCCTGCAACCAGTACACGAGGGTGCTGCGCCGCCTGTTCGCGTTCTGCCGGAACGCCCACGACCACCGGGTCACGTTCGTGCTCCGCCGGCGCAACGAGGACTACGTCGCCATCGCGCCGCTCGATCCTCCCGATACCGAGGACTGAGCACGCAGTAAAACCCGAGGGAAAGGACCGACTCATGCTGCCCACCATCATCATCGGAGCGTTCGTGCTCGCAATCCTCTGGCCCTTCATCAAGCTGGGCTATGAACTCATCAAGCTCGCGGGGTCGCTCGCCCTGCTCGTCGCCTCATGCGCGATCGGGGCGGTCGCCCTTGTCGGACGCGGGGCCTGGGCCCTCATCTCCGCCTGCCGCCGACAGGCGGGAGCGAAGAAGGAGAAGCCCGTGGAGCATCCGTCCGCGGCTCGCGAGCGCATTCCCGCGCTCCCCGAATACTCCTCGGTGCGCTAGGGGCACACCAGAGGGGACCGAACAAACGAAGAGACCATCAGGCATATATCTCGAAAGGACCATGCCATGAAGAACAACCCGATCGACAAGATCCGCGACCTCTTGGCGGAGCCCGCCGCGCGCCGCAAGGCGGTAATCTGCGCCGGTGTCGTTGCCGTCCTCGCCATCGGCGGGGCCGGAATCGCCATCGCATCCAACCGACCCGAGCCGATCGACAGCTCGCCGTCCGCCGTCGAGAAGACCGAGACCGACGGCGATAAGGCGTCCGGCGCCGAATCCGTCGCGCCCGCCGACATCGCCAAGATATGCCCGACGCTCACGCTTGACGGGCAGGACGTCGGCGCGCCCGCCGACGAGCTCACCGTCACGACTGGCCAGGGCCGCGTCCTCGTGACGCAGCGGGCCGGCGACGATGCCGCGGCCACCGTGGACTCCACCGCCCGCCGCAGCGCCGCGCTCGCCCGCTCGCTCGACGGATGCGAGACCGGCGGCAAGACGGTCGAGGCCGTCACATGGGCCGCGATCGACGAGGGAGGCAACGTCGAGGTCGCCGTCACGAACTTCCCCTCCACGGCACCGTCCGGCGGCACCACCGCGGACGTCGTCAACGGCTCGGGCGGCCATGTGATATCCGATGACGTCTGGAACTCCGACGGCGTGCACGACTCCGGCTACGAGCAGAACGCGGGAACCGTGACCGATTCGGCCGGCGGCAAGATCGAGGCTGGCAGCAAGACCGAGGCCGACGAGGGCGACAAGAAGGACCCGGGCAAGACCGATGAGGCCAAGGCCGACGACTCCGGCGGCAAGGCCGATTCCAAGAAGAACGACTCGAAGGGCGGCGCGGCATCGCAGACGTCAGGCGGCACATCTGGATCCTCCGCGTCCGGGTCCTCCCCTGCGCAACCCCAGAAGAAGTGGGTCCCCGAGCAGGGGCATTGGGAGACCGACTACGGTCAGGTCTGGGTACCGAATGTCGTTTACGTGCGCCATGAGCGCTACTGGGTTGTTACCCCCAACGGTAACGTCGGGCCGTTTGATTCAAAGTCTGCTGCAAATACCTGGGTTTATAACGACATGGTTAGTGGTGGCAAGGGTGGTTCCCTGCTCGATGACTCCTACACCACCAGCGAGGACCAGGGGCATTACGAACAGCAGGCGACCGGCAAGCACTGGGTCGTCGACGTGGCCGGCCACTGGGAGTAGGGATTGCCTTCGGGCGGTATCGCACGCATGGGGCTCCCGTGCTGTAAAATGACGACACCGATACAACCGGCAATGCGAGGATTGGAGCCAGAAGATGAACAGTAGAACGCCCGAGCTCTCGCGGCTCACCCTCATGTGCCGCGACCACGAGGTCGCCGAGTTCACCTGGAACCATGACCGCCAGACCGTGACCGGCAAGACCCATATCATCGATGCGGCCCATGCCCCCCTGATGTCGACCGACCCATCGGGAAACATCACCAGGGACAGGCTCTCGAACTGGTTCAAGAACAGGGGCATACCGGATTTCCGGCCCGATGCCGCGGACCGCCTTCGCGCCGTCGGCTACCCGTCGGCCGCCTCCCTCATGGCCTCTGGTTTCGGCGCATCGCTGTCCGACCAATATTGGATCCGCCCCGCCGGATCCGCATCCACATGGCGCGACGTCAACTGCTTCGAGAACGATTTCAGCGAAGAGCTCGGCGAGCTGCTTCTTCCGCACGACGCCTCGTCGGTCCCCTCCCTCATCGAGAAGATCAGGGGCAACGCCGACCTCCTCGCCTCATCGCCCGATGCGGCCCTGAACGGCAACCTGCCGAAACGTTGGACGATCGAGGGCGGGCAGCGGATGCTGGTCAAGTCCGGGCGATCCTCCGGCAGGTTCCAGGAACCGTTCAACGAGAAGATCGCCAGCGTCCTGTGCTCGCGGCTGCTCGACGAGGGCGACTATGTCGCCTACGAGCTCGAGGACGGCGGCTTCATGAAGTGGACCTCCCGCTGCAAACCCATGACCGACCAGGTCACCGAGTTCGTGCCGGCCTGGGCGCTGCTCTGCTCGTCGAAACGCCCCTCGGACCTCGGGCTGCACGATTTCTACGTGTCCGCCTGCGCCGCCCACGGGCTCGACGTGCGCGAGGACGTGGAGAAGATGCTCGTCATCGACTACCTCATGGCGAACTTCGATAGGCACTGGAACAACTTCGGCGTGCTCATCGACAGCGAGAGCAGGGAATGGCTCCGCGCGGCGCCGGTGTTCGACACCGGCGAAGCCCTCTGGTGCGACCGCGAGCTCTCCCAGCCCTTCGACGGCTACACGACCCCGCGGGCCGGCATGATGCGTCCCTTCGCCCGCAAGATCGACGAACAACTCGGCAGATATTGCCGCGACCTGTCCTGGTTCGACCCGTCCGGGCTCAAGGGCTTCTCGGAGGAGGCCTGCGACATCCTCCTCGGCAACCCGTTCATCGCCAACGAGCGCGGCAGAATCGACAAAATCAGGGAAGCGATCGACCTGCGCGCCATGATGCTGACCAGGCACGCCCATGAGATCAGCGGCGGGCGCGGGTTCATGGTTCCCGACATGGGCGCCGTTTGCGCGACCGGGGCGGCGAAGCGGACGGGGCTCCATCTGTAATTCCCAAAAATCGAGCATCGTGCCCGCATATCGGTATGAAACGCTTCCCGATTGGGAAAAAGGGTTACAAACTTCGGCCCGCGGCCATACCGTGGTCGAATACCCCTCACCGCTTCTCACCGAAAGGGCCTCTCAATGGGAAATATGAAATTCGACGGCGCGGACGTCACCTTCGAGCTCGACGGCTACGACGCCCTGGTCGAGCGCGTCCGCTCCAAGAAGGTCGACTGCAAGATCAACCCCTCCGACCTCCCCAGGCTCTACGCCGTCATGGATGCCGAGCTCGAGGGCAACGAAGAGCTCGCCGCGGCATTCGCCGAGGCGCAGGAGGCGGCGTTCGTCGAAGCCGTGCTCACCGTCTGGGCCGAGCGCATCAAGAGCTTCAAGGACTCCTTCATCCCGGTGTTCGGCGATGCCTGCAAGGACGCCGCGTGCCGCTTCGGCTTCTCCAAGGACGGCAACAACACCTTCAAGTCCGCGGTCGACGCCTTCGCGGCCAACATCTGCGACCTCTACGGCGCCGCACCCCAGATCGTCGACGGCTTCTGCGAGTTCCTGGCGCGAAACGCCTGCCTCGAGTTCGACGGCTACGCCGCCGACATGCCCGTCCCCTGCCAGCTCTACGTGGCCGAGGGAATCTCGAAGATGGCCTACCAGCAGGCCATGAACAGCGTCCGCGGGTTCAAGCTCGACACGGACGCGTCCGTCGAGTTCGCCGACAAGTTCATCAACGACAACGTCACGACCCCCGACAGCTTCATCCACCTGAACGACGCCTGCATCGCGATCGAGAACGTCAAGGCCGCGACCTCGACGCCCAGCGTCCCCGAGGCGTCCGTCAAGTTCGCCGTGACCCAGGCGGCCTTCGAGCACAAAACCGTCGACCACTTCGACGACGCGCTCCGCCCGGTATACACCGACGAGACCGATGCCGAGTTCGAGGACGCGGTCGATGCGGCGCAGGGCCTCGACGCGGATGCAACCGGCATCATCGCGCGCCCTGATACCGATCACCCTGCCCGCCCGGACGAGGCGACGTCGGCCCCGGTCCAGCCCGAGACGTACCGACAGGACGATTACCAGGACGCCTACCAGGGAGAGGGAGCGGGATATGCCCGACCCGAGACCCATGGCGACATCCGCGGGCAGTACGGCCCCTATGGCCAGGACGCCTACGGCAGCACCTACAAGCAGGGCTACTAGGCCCATCTGAACCTCTGGAAAGGCAGGGTCGACTCATGGCGGACGCACCCCCCGCAGCGTCGGGACAACGCTCGGTCACGCTCGATATCGGAGCAATCGGATCCGGGCTCGGTGACGGCATCGATATCGAGGAGGCGTATCGACTCGTGGCAGCTGCTATGGAAAACGACGCGGAGCTCATGGCGGCGGTCGGCGCCGCCCGCGAGCGCGCGGTCGAGACGGTGAGGGGCAACCTCGCCGCCAAGTCCGCCCGCGGCGGGCTCGAGGAATACCGCCGCGCGCTGGACGCCGAGTTCGAGGGCACCATCGACGCCCTGACGGCATCGATGGGCATGACGGCATCGCCCGACCAGAAGAACACCTTCAACTCCGCGTTCGACGCCTTCGCGGCCGCCAACGCCTCCATCTACAAGAGCAGCGCCGACTTCCGGCGCGAGTGCGTCGACCTGCTCGCGAAGCGCGCCCTTGCCGAGCTCGGGAGCCCCGTGCCCGCCGATTTCGATGCGCAATCGCGCATCTCGGACTACATCGGGGAGCTCTCACGCGAGCAGGCCGCCAAGACGATCTCCTCGCTCCACGGCCTCAAGGTCTCCGAAGTTCTCGCCGCCGGGCGCAAGCGCATCGCCCAGGCCCTGGGCGAGCTGATGCGCCGCCTGCGCGCCGTCCCCAAACCCGCGAAGGCCACGGCCGAACCGCGCCAGGCGTCCCCGGCGCCCGCCCCGGCAACGGCGGCGGCTCCGGTGCCGCGCGAGGCCGGGCTCGAGTCCGCAGCCGAGCCAGCCGAGGCAGCGCCCGCACCGAAGCATGCGGCGGCGAAGCCGGCGGCCGCGGCGGACGACGAGCGCCTGCGAGACCTCATCAACGGCATCGGCACCTCGCTCAGGTCCGGACTCCCGGCAGGCACGCGCGGGCGCCACGCCGCCCGCGCCAAGGTCGCCCTCGACGAGATCGACGAGCCGGCCGCGGCCGACAACATCGTCGAGTTCAAGCCGCGCGACGCCGAGCGCGAGAGGGAGCGCAGCGCGGCGATCGACTCGCGCATTCCGGCCGTCCCCCCGGCGCGCGTCGCCGCGGCGGCGGGCGCTGCATGCGCGAGCGCCGCGGCGCCCGTCAGGAACTACTCGCTCAACCTCAGGTAGCATCTCCTTTCCGTCAGCCCCCGCTTCCCGTTCGGGAAACGGGGGCTTTCGCATACCCAAAAGACGACGCCCGCCGATACGATTGCCTGGAATATCAACTTTCCGTCGAAAGGGGAAGCCATGCCGGACAATGATGACCTCCGCATGAACCAGAACGAGACCCTTAACTGCAAGCTCGCCCTTATGGGCGTCTGGACGGAGGCGTGCCGCGAGGCCGCCGCATACTTCGGGGTCAACCCGGACGGCTCGGGCAACTTCTCGTCCGTCACCCAGGCGCAGGCGGGCTCGACCGCGGGCACGCTCGCCGTGGACGGGATCTCGGCCGACGAGATGACGAGCCGCCTGGCGGCATCGCTCGTCGAGCACTTCCCGGACAAGACCGACATCATCACCGGCGACCCGGCCGCGGCCAAGGCCTACGTCAAGCAGTACGTCGTCGACCTCGCCAACCACCAGGCGCTCGCCCAGGCGCGAACGAACAGCAAGCTGTTCCACAAGCAGCTCAACCGTGCCGCCGTGGGCCTGGCCGATGAACACGGCCCGTACGCCCCCGTGCCCGCCGCCGAGGAGGAGTTCGACATGTGCGTGCCCCTCATGGACGGCACGATCGAGGAGAACAGCGAGGAGGTCGCCGAGTTCAGCCGCGAGCTCGACCGCACCGGCATCCGCTACAAGTTCAGCGAGCTGGCCGCCGCCGGATCCGCGAAGGTGCAGACCTGCCTCGAGTTCATGTCCCGCGACATCAAGGCCGTCCAGGCCGCATGCACCCGCGCGGCCCAGAACATCTCGGCGCGCGGACGGGCGTTCGCCGACAAGGTGAAGTGCGTGCCGCTCGTGCTGTCCGCCGCGGCGCAGGGCATCTCGGACGCCGTGCGCGACGCCGCCGAGCTCATGGACAAGGGCTATGAGGAGATCAAGGCGGCGGCCGCCAAGGACCCGCGCTCGGTGGCGGCGGCCGCCAAGCACTGCGCCGACGCCACGGCGAACGTGCCCACGCGCCATCTCCCCAAGGCCTCGCACGGCGCGCACATGGGCTAGACATTTCAGACGAGACAACGGCCCGGGAGGCCATAATGTTCAAGACCTGTAGCGACCCGGACTTCAACTGGGTCCACTGCCTTTGCGATTCGGCCACCTGGGTCGTCAAGGAGCCCGGCAAGCCCATCGGCTTCTTCTACTCGCGACTGTTCGACGATGCGCTCTCGCCGTCGGGCCTCGGCTTCGCCGTCGACGCCTTCCGCATCGACGAGGACGGCACGCTCGACGACTTCTACAGCGATATCCTCTGGGACTACGGCGCGGCCGACGAGCTGATAGCGGCCTACCCCAATAAGTTCAGCTGCGCGGTTCGATGCGACGGGCTCAACCCGTACGACATTCCGACGAGCTGGAGCCATGGCGAGGCCGAGCGCTTCCGCGCGCGCGACACCGTGCTCGCGGCTGTCGATATGCTCATCGACGATGCCGACGAGACCGGCATCGACGCCTGCCCCGAGTTCTACCGCAACGACTACATCAGCATGTACATCAAAACGCAGGGCCTCGGCGAGCGCGTGAAGGTCGGCGGCGCCGAGGCCTTGCGCTTCTCGGTCGTCTCGACCGACTGCTCATGCGGCGATGACGAGAAGGGCGACTTCGAGACCCTGGGCGAGGCCATGAGGGCGGCCAAGAGGCTGGTCGACGTCGAGGGCTATGAGGGCGCCGCGGTCTACGACCGCAAGCAGGAGGCCTGGTGCGCGGGATGCAACGTCGCGACCGTCATGGACATGAACGGCCCGGCATCCGTCACGCATCCGTTCTGGACGATCACCTGCGAGGCCGAGAAGAGGGAGCCCGCACAGCGGGCCGCCGCGCTCGAGCGCGCGCAGGCCATCGACCGCGCCAAGGACGCCGCCGCGCGCACGGCGCGACCTAGCGGCGCGCATTACCGTCCCCGCCGCGCACAGTAGAGGGAAGCATAGATATGGACGACTACGATATCGAGCTCACGCCGAACGATCCCGAGTTCGGTCCCGACGAGTGCGAGAGCGCCTATGCCCTCTGGGCCTTCAAGGAGGACGGCGAGCCCGTCAAGTTCCTCGAGGCCTCCCTTGTCGAGGACCCGGACTACCCTAGCGGCTATTCCTTCTCCTGGCGCAGCCTGTCGTGCGACAGGACCGGAAAACTCGTCGAGGGCGAGGGTGGCGTTATCGGGGACGTCTCCCGCGCCGACTATGTCGCGGACATGGTGCTCCCCGGCGGGGCCGTCTTCTCGCAGGTCGAGGATGAATACCTACCGAGTCTGCCGTATTCCTTCGAGAAGGACAGTCTGAGCGACAGCGCGAGGAAGTCGGCGGCCGAGGCGATCCGCGGAGCGATCCTGTCGCTGCCGCTCTCCGTCCCGGAGACGACGGAGGCAATACCGGCCTTCTACAGGCTCGACAACCCCGCCATGCCCGATGACCCCCTCACCCGCGACATGCTCGCCGACGCACTCCAATCGGTGGAGAACTACCATCGCGGCGGCGCTATCGACGCCCTGCTGTGCAACCGGGACGGGATGAGCGTCGCGAAGCAGGCCCTCATCGTCTCCGCGGCGAAGGGCTTGCGGTCCAACAGCGGCCTGTTCGATGCGATGTCCCGCGCCGTCGGGCTGATCCGCGCGACCGAGGGCTCCGCCGCGGGCGTCAGCGACTGCGCGCTCGCGCAGAGTCTCCTCATTACCGGGTTCCACCACATGCAGAACCGGTGTTTCGATACCGTCTCGCGCGGCCTAGGAGACGTCCGCTACATGGACATCTCCAAAGCCGTGAAGATCTTCGCCGAGGAGCTGACGCGGGATACCGGCCTCGCCCTCGATGCGGCGCTCAAGGGGAAGTATGCCATGCGCTACGGTCGAGACGTCGATGCGCTCATATTCACCGATGCCGATATCGACGAATATGCCGAACTTCTCGGCAACTGCTGTGCCGACCTCGATCCCGAACAGCGCTCTAAGGCCGCCGCCGATGCGGTACGCGAGTGGTGCCGCGACCACGCCATGGACGGCTTCAGCGACTTCCTCTATGACTACCAGCCCGAACAGGTCAAGGGTATGGCGCGAAACACCGGCGTCAGGCATTGACAGGTTTTCGGGGCGGTGTCAGGGACGCAGGCCGATTTGGACCGATGCCGCACGCCCGGCCGTCGCCGCGGCCGCCTCGCGGGCTGCCATGCGTATAGCCGCCGGGGAAGGCAGGCCCATCTCGGAACGCTTCGCGTACACGGCTGAAAGCGAGTGGCCGGTCTCGGCCGCGATCTGCTTGGGCGACGCGGCGTAGTCCCGCAACCGGCCGAGCTCGTCTGCCGTCCACCTGGTCCGGCAGATACCTCGGCGGGAGCGCGCCGCCCTCACGGCCATCTCGGTCCGCCCCGTCGCGGCGGCCACGTCCGCGGCGGCAAGCGACCTGTCGGCGAGCAATTCGAGCTCGGCGTCCGTCCAATGGCGATATACCGCGGCGTCTTCCATCGCAGCCCCCTCATCGTATGTAGCAGAATCTCTGGACTCATACCCATCGGGCGCCCGGTGATTTCAGCACTTCCCGTTCGGAAAGCGTTTTTCTTCACGGGATTACGGTCGCCGCGAGGACGGACAATCCCTTAAACGCGAAACCTGACTATCGGAGGTTTCAATGAGCGATGCATCGATGCGACGCGGCATAGGGGGCTTCCCGTTCGGGAAACACCGTGGTGCCGCACATGCGACGCGGATAACATCGACGCCAAGCACCTATCCGCCATCTGTCCTGTGGAGCTGATCTGTATGGCAAATAACGATTTCCGCGACGGCTTCGACGTCTGCGTGGGCAACTGGGGCTACTACAGCGAGGGAGAGCTTCGCGATACCTGGATGCACCTGCCGATTGATCCCGACAAGATCGAGCCCTGGCTGCGTAGCCACGGGCTCGTCGACGCGGAGCACGAGGAGACCTATATCTCCGACTACGATGGGCTGCCGTTCCGCTGCCCCCAGGTGTTCGATGAGTACGGCCGGCTCGACAAGCTGAACGTCCTCGCGATGCAGCTCACGCTCCTTCCCGAAGGGGACTTGGCCCATATCCAGGCCGCTATCGATTACGGCGAGCCCCTGGACCATCTCGACGAGCTCATGAACCTCGTGGCGCAGGCAGACGAGCTGCCCGTATTCGACTACCTCTATGACGATATGTATGTCGAGGACCAGTGGCATAAGACCTGCCTCGAGCGTTCGACGCCGCAGGAGAACTATGCGTACACCGTCCTCAACGACGATTCCGAGTTCTGGAACATCATGAACCGAGGAGACGGCGAACTCCTCTCCTGCTTCGACTTCAACCGCTACGGCGAGATCGCCGTGAACAACGGCTATGTCGACCTGTGCGAGACCTGCTATGTCAACAAGGGCGGCGACTGGCCGCTGCTCGACGAGTACTCTTTCGAGGAGATCGGGGGCGAGACCGTGGCCGAATGGCGCGGGCGTGTCGCACAGGAGAAGCCCGCAGCACCGTCCGAGATCGCCTATGCCGCCAGCGCCCTCGCGGCGCTGAGCGCCGACGACGGTGCCGGCGTCACCGCACGCGCCGCGAAACTGTAGGGGGGGTGGCCGCCATGATGTTCAGGGATATCAACCAATCCTCCACGATGGCGCGCTCGGCCTACCCCGACGGCAACGGCGAGCTCACCGATTTCAGCCTGTTCGCTACCAAGTACGACGCGGGCAAGCCCTCCATCGCCACCGACGGCCTGCCCTCCGAGCTCTCCTACCAGGTCAGGACCGCCATCCGCCGCGCGGTGGACGAGCTCGGGATCAACGTGCCGGAGGCGGCCGTCGTGCTGAAATACCCGATCCACTTCTACTACTCGGACGCCAGCGCGGAGCTCACGGGGGTGCTCGCCCTGCCCGGCGCGGTGGCGATCCTCGCGCTCGACGGGTTCGTTCCCAAAGAACAGCTCGCCGCTCCCGTCATCGGCGATATCTCCAGGCTGCGCGAGGTAGCGGATGAGCTGCGCCGCCGCGGAGGTCTCGAGCCGCTTCCCGTTCGGGAAACCATCTATACGCACACCGTACCCGAGGGTACAGTCGTGGCAAATCAACGCCCCGCCGCCTACCGTGCGACGGGCAGGAAGAAAGGTACCGCCATGGACCAGGAAAAGTACGACAACGAGGTCAGCATCAAGTTCCCCGCGAAGTGGTGCAGCGTCACCAACGCGCAGGGCGAGGACATCGTGATCGAGAACGGCAAGAAGACCGAGACCTGGCCTGCCGTCCTCTGCACCATCCCCACGGGTACGGACATGAACGGCATCGACATCTCCGGCTACAAGTTCAAGACCTTCCGCAAGCCCTGGACCGAGTCCGACATCGCCAACGGCAAGGGCACCACCGTCACTGTCAAGAAGGACATGCCCGTCCATCTGTTCAAGTATGACGAGAACGACCAGCTCAAGACCCTCGACGTCGACCCGTTCGAGCTGACCAAGGCCGTCAAGGCCGCACGCGAGGCCTACAAGGCCAAGATGAACGCCGAGGCGCCCAACCCGCAGTCCCAGGCCGCCGCGGCAGTCGCCGCGGCCCACGGTACCGCCGAGCAGGGCACCGAGGCCACGCAGGCCGCCAAGCTCTAGCAGCGCGCCCGCGACCTCCGCAACCCATACCAGAAGGGCGCCCGCGCACCGTACCGCGGGCGCCCTTCCCTGTTTTTTTGGATGTGATGGCATATGAAGAGCTACATCGAACCGCTTAACGCCGCGGATGCGCTGGACGTGCTCTACGCGCACGGCATCCCGTTCGGGGATATCTCCTATAGCCGAGACAATGACGAAGATGCCGTACTGCACGGACCGGGCGGCGACAAGGTCCTCAGGACCCCCGATGATGTGATTGCGGCCCTGGGAGACGACGCCGCCCGCGCGCTCGCCGAGCATAAGCGCTTCCGCGAGCGGGCGGTCCGCGAGCTCATGGTCCCCGTCCTCTCGGACGGGGAATCGATCTACAACGTCCGCACCGGCGATACGTTCATCCTCGACTCGAATTGCGAGGGCAAGATATACGGCTTCGACTATACGGTAACCCCGCTCGCCACCCTGGTCGATGAGGGCGAGGACGGCATCCCCTACGGCGCGGGCGTGTATGCCATCGAGACCTACGGTGCGGACATGGGCCATATCGACGACCTTCCCGACGGCGAGTGCCCCGACCCGCTTACCCTCCATTCGACGGTCGAGGACGACGATCTATCCTATTCGGTCGCCTCCGTCCTACGCTCCATGGAACGCACGGCCCTTGAACTCGAGGCCGGCGGGGACCTGTTCGACCTCTCGGGATGGACGCTCGCGAACGGCAAGAGCATCGCCGCTACCTGCGCGCGGTTGGGAATCGATATCGCGCCGAAGCTGCATACCGACCCGGCAAGCGTCGCCGACGCCGCGAGACGCGCCGCGGGCACCTGCACGGCGGATATGCCGCGCTCCCGTGCCGCGCACCTTTGATGGCCCAGACCACTGGATGTGATGACATATGAAAAGCTATATCGAGCCGTTGAACGCCGCGGATGCGCTGGACGTGCTCGACCTCTACGGGATCGATACGCCCGGCGCCTTCTTCTCGAGCGAGCATGAGGGCTGCGTCGAGGTCGAGCTGTCCGGCCACACGGCCCTCCTCGAAACGCCGGAGAGCGTCGCGATGCTGTTCGGGCATGATGCCGCGACGGCGCTCTGCCAGCACTCGAACTTTCGCAGGGACGCGGCCGAGATCATGAGCCGGGCGCTCGACCTCGACGATTTCCTCTACAACGTCTACAGCGGCACCGCCTTCATCCCGGACAAGGCGCCGGACGGCGAGTTCTTCGGGTTCCATGTCGCCCATATCCCCCTCTCGGCCATCCTCGAGGACGATATCGACCCGCTCTCGCCGGATGCCTGCGACTACGGCCTCGATTCCATCAGCGAGACCACCGAGGACGCCGCGGTCGGATATTTCGACCCTGCCGGTGCGGTCGATGATGAAAAGTTCCTCACCTCGGCCGATTGGGCGCTGTGCGATATCGAGTCCAGCGTCCTCACGGCGTTCGGGGCCGGATGCAGCCCCGAACTGGCAGGGTGGACGCTCGGCAACGCCGAGAGCGTCGCCGAGACGTGCGCCTCGCTCGGGGTCGATATAGCCACGGCCCCGGCGCCCGACAACCCCGCGCGCGTCGCCGCGGCCGCCAAGGCGGCCACGAAGGCGACAACCCACGGGGTGGCCGCCGCGGCCGGTAACCGGCTGTGACCGGTTTTCCCGGGCCCGCGCCGAGGCGGGCCCGCACGACTATAGATCCCGACCCATTGGAGCGACCATGAGCACCTATAAAGAGCAGGATATCGAGAACCTGCTGGCACACCTGCGCGAGGGCATCGCATCCGATTCCGTCCTGGCACTCGCCGACGATATCCGCGTCGACTGCGAGGGCGCCGGGGACGGCGAGTCGGTCTGGATGCACCCGGTACTTCCCGGGGCACGCTACGGCAAGGAAGACAAAGTCATCTACGACCCGTTCGATACGCTGCCGGGGCGGTCCCTGAAATCCTCGGGCGGGCTGCCCATGGTCGAGTTCTACCTGCACCGCGGCGACGACCGCCCCGATGCGACGCGCAACGTAAAGGACATGGAGCCCGCGCCCTACCTCATCGGCCGCTACTACATGAAAACGCTGCTCGCCGACCACCTAGACCGCGGCATCCTGCTCCAGGACATGCCGCGCCTGGCCCTCTCGGCCGATACCGTGGCCGATGTGCAAGACGCCCTCGCGAAGGCCGTGAGGGCATACGCCGCCGCATGCGACTTCGAGATCGACGGCGCCGACGCGGATATCGCGCGGTGCCTCGCGCAGGGCGGCGGACGCGCCGCCGGCGCCAAGGTCTCGGCGGTCTACGTGCCCGTGGGCGACCTGCCGCGAGAGACGACGGTCTTTCCCGACATAGCCCGCGCGGCGGCCTCCATCGGCCTCGAGGATCCCGAAACCGAGACCCTGGCAGAGTACGGGGGCGTCACCGTGTCGCTGGTCCGCGCCGCCGATGCGGAGGGCAGCGAGCTCAAGCCGAACCGGGCGTGGGCGCGCGGCGGGGCGACCGAAATCGTCCGCGGCGGCTTCCTCGTCATCGCGACCGACGGGGACGGCGAGGTCGTCGACCTTCCCAAGTGGGCGATCGAGAGCGCCAAGACGCGCTTCGCCGACCCCTCAACGGGCCCGTTCCAGGCGTCCGCCGAGTTCATGAGGGAAGTTCGGCGCGGCCTCGGCGAGCAGATCGAGCAGGCAGGACGAACGCCTTCCGACATCGCCGCGCTGGCATCGCAGCTCGCCGCGAAGCCGGGAGACGACGGCGGCGCGGGCGGTAAACGCATCTGAAAAAATAATCGGGCCCGGCGCGGCGCGGATGTATAGATTCGGGTTTGCAAGGGTATCAATTTTGCAATCAGGCCGCTGCCGGCTATCCAATCATCACCCAAACGCATCGCCGCGGCCTGATATGCGGGAGGAGGCGGCAAAATCCGGATCGCCATCCGAGTTTCGACCGCCCCGCCACCGCATTCGCCAGAAGGGGCGCCCGATGCCGGCATACGCTGGTGCGGGCGCGGCAAGTGGAGAAAACAGGACATCGCAGGGGGGACCGTATGCAGCGAGGCTCCGACAACGAACGGCGCGACAGGACCGAGATGCAGCGACAGCGCGACCGCGACTACGCCAAGGAGCTGTGCGCGTCGCGCCTGGCGTTCACGCTGTCGAGGACCGGCACCTCGAAAGAGGACTACTGCCGCGCCGTCGGCATATCGAGCTCGACGCTCTCGCGCATCCTCAACAAGCAGACGCTCATGTCCACCTCCACCCTGATCGAGACCGCCAGATATTTCGAGGACACGAGCGTGTCCTGGTTTTTGGGACTGTAGGAGGACAATTGAATCCCATCGATATGATCAAACGCTCAGACATCGAACCGTATGAGCTGAGGCGTATCGCGTTTGGTGCCATCCTGACCGCGTTACCGTCCGCCATCTTCCAGCTGCAAAGCGCCGCGTCGGTCGTCCTGTCCTGCCCGACAGGCTACTACTCGCCGGCGTCGGCAGCATGGTTTCTGACCCGGGGGTGCCTGGGCGCCGTTTGGGTCCCGATCGCACTGCTGGTCGCCGCCACCATCGCCTGCAAGGCCCAGAGGCGCCTGCTCGACCTCGGCATCGCCGCGGTCCTCCTCGCCCTCTCGGTGCGCAGCGCCATCCTCCTCGACGCGTATTCCATCGGCTACCTCGCCATCGCTTTCGCCTGTTTCGCCCTCGCCGGGCTCAAGGAGGAGTAGATCGCTTTGAACACCTCGCCACGAACCAACATCGTCCCGGGTCGAAACGGGAATGACGAGAAGACCGGGCCCCTCCAGGTGCCGATCACGCGTCGCGGCGTCTTCGCCGCCCTCGCCTGCGCGGCCGGGTTGGCCCTGCTCGGGCCCGCCCGGAAGGCCGAAGCCCTCGCCGGTATGAACTTCAACCTCGGCCAGGGCTGGTTCGGAGCCGCCAACGACTCGATGCTCGTCCACCTTGACCCACGCCAGGGCGAGGGGGACATGTACTTCGGCTTCGCCAACAGCTACCATGAATGGCTCTGCGCCGCCCCCGCCAACACCAGCTACTATATAAATCATTACGGGCAATGGCTGAGGTACGCCTTCGCGTGCGTCTTCGAGTGCAACTACGCCAACGAGCTCTACACCCTCGTGGTGGTCAGGCCGTTCGCATGGTGCTCCAGCAAGGACCTGCAGAAAGGCAGGGGCCTTTGGGTCGATACCATCTCCGAGGGCGGCGACAACAAGGGCTACGTCTACCTCGACGGCGCCGAGCTCGCAGGCTCCCGTTTCGCCGGCGACCTCAGGAACCAGATCGGCTACCCCTATTACGACTGGATCTCATACGGCTTCTACGACTTCAACGACTTCCAGGGGTCCACGTACTGGGGGTCCACCCGCCCGTCCTTCTGGGTCAAGAGGCAAAAGGGCGAGGCGCGCCACAGCGTGTGGAGCAAGCTCCAGGTCTACAACGTGGATTACAATCACTTCGGGGTATACGAGAACGTCATCAAAGAATCCGACGCCCCGAACTACTGGTTCCTGAGCCAGACCACCCCTTCCCGCGATTTCAGGGTCGAGAAGATCTACATCCGCAACGACGTGGCCCTCTACGGCGGCATCTTCTACATCAGGCCCGTCATGGCGCCGGACATCCAGCTCGACCTCGTCCAGGGCCAGTACAGCGGCGGCAAGCCGCTCGCGCAGTACGGCAACGGCGCCTCCGTGGGCCTCTGGGAGGACTACCGCGGCGTCAACCAGACCTGGATGCTCAAGCCGTACACCAACGACGGCGTCGACACCTTCACGTTCGCCATCGCCAACATGGTGGGCCCGAACCTGACGCACATGCTGAACAACAGCGGCCACGCCGCGCCTGTGGTCGACCACGGAGTCGTCCAGAACAGCCATGCCGACATCTGGGACATCAACGACTCTGACGGCCGGAGCAAGGCCTGGTGGGTCCACCACGAGCCCGACGACTCCAACGAGACCGACCACTCCTGCTACTTCATCACCTCGGATGCCGACGGCCTGCGCCTCGACACAGACGGGGTCACCTCGAACTCGGGCGTCAGCGTCTCGGTCCAGTCTGCGGCGTGCCCCGGGCGCTGGGCCATCCAGAAGAATGCCCAGTGGAACCTCGTCGAGGCGCGCATTGAGGGCAAGGTCTCGGTCCATTGCGACGAGGGCATGCTCAAGATCGGCGACAAGGCGAAGATCTGCGGGTGGCACAACACGGACCCGGACGACCCGGATGCGGGAATCAAGCCCGCCGGCTGGGTCTTGGGATGCAAGAACGAATCGGACCTGCCGGTCAGGCCGATCTTCAGGCTCTACATGTCCGACGTCGCCGACGACCTTCCCGAGGACGATGCCGCCATCTTCGCCCAGTGCGGCGTGGCCACATGGGGATGGCAGCAGGAATCGCTCGCGCACCGCCATATCGGCTACCCCCACGGCGGCCACTCGATCTACGGCCTCGCCCTCAGACTCGAAGGCTCCGCCTTCCCGGGATCGATCCGCTACGCGGCGCAGCGCTACAGCGGCGGCGAGTGGGTCGAGGGCGCCGACGGCGCGCGCATCCTCGACTCCGAGTCGGATATCCTGGGCAGGGTAAAGGTCTGGCTGACCGGCGAGATCGCGGACCACTACGACCTCGAGATCAGGACCAAGCTGCTCAACGGGAGCGGCGAGTGGTCCGACCCGGTCTACGTCAACTGCTCCGCCTCCTCGCCGCTCGACATCGGCTCCGCCCCCGCCGTCGGCATCGAGCCGGACGGCGCCGACGGCAACAAGATCTGCGGCATGAATATCCATCTCGTGCGCAAGCCGCAGGGCGGCCGCGTCGTCAGGGAGTTCTCAAAGAGCGAGGACCTGACCGTAGACGCGTCCTGGGGACCGGGATACCTCTCCGTCGCCGCCATGCTCGGCATCCGGACCGTCGGCAAAACGGAGCGCTACGTCTGGACCGACCGCTATCTCGGCACCCTCGTCTCCCGCGGCGTGCCGGTGGTCACGACGTGCGTCGAGTACTACGCCGACGGCGTCGAGCAGAAGGACATGGTGTACCGCGACCTCGACGTCGAGGGCGGAGACGTCTACACCCCCGTCGACATCGCGACGCAGAAGGCCCTGAAGGACACCTGCAACCTCAACGGGCAATACGGACAGAACCCCTCGACGGGCTTCTCGGGCTGGTTCCTCGACCCCGAGCTCACCCAGCCCGCGGCGGGCGTCACCATCGTCAAGGACCAGACGCTCAAGCTCTACGGACGCAACCGCTGCACCGTGCGCATCGAGTACGCCGAGGGGTCGCTCAGGCCCGAGGACGGCGGCATCTACCGCACCGCGCCGCTCGCGTACAAGCCCGATGCCCGCTCCAGTTTCGAGTTGCCCGATTTCTCGCAGTCGCCGGAAAAGCACAGGCTCGACGGCCTGGCGCTCGCGGCCATCGGCGACGACGGGCAGGGGCACAAGGCGCTCTACTGGGGCGAGAGCGTCACGCCGGTGAAACCCGGCGAGGTGTTTGCCATGATCGCCGACGAGACATGGCGCAGATACGTCCCGGAATGCTGGATGACCTCGGCAGACGGCACCGAGAAGGTTTCCTCGGTCACCGCCAAGCGCGACGTCACGCTCTACATCAAGTGGACCGAGGCGAAGGCCGAGGGCGTCGCGAGTAGCAAGGGCTGAGCGCTGACCATGCCGTGCGGAGCGGCCGCGTACACGATGGGAACACATTTCCACTTACGAAGTGTCTACGATGTTCCGCCAAGGGGTATAGTCAAAGCAACGCCGTCACTCCTTCCGATAAACTATGTCACGGCGACCCGGCCGACCCACCATCCGATCCAGTCGGCCCCATATGCAATGGCGGACTCCCCTATATGCCGTCATTCTCCCCATCGGCGGCCGGCCCTCACCGGCCGCCATCCTTTTGCGGATATTCCCACCGCACGCTATCTGCGTTTTCGGTGCCCCGTTCCCACTTTTGGGAGCGGGGTTCTTCTTTTCGCCGCGAAGGCGTATGCTCCCGGTCGAATATCTACCCCTTGGAGTCACCTTGATAGCACCCAAACATGGCGGGCGCACGCACGGCGCCATCTTTGCCCTATGTGCCCTCCTCATCGCGGGCCCGATTCTCGCCCGCGCCCTGACGGGGACGGGAACGCTCGACTCCGACGTCTGGTTCCTCCTCGCGACCGGCCGCGAGATCGCCCGCAACGGCATACCCCGCATCAACCCGTTCTCCATCTGGCCTGGCCGGGGCATGGTCGCGCAGCAGTGGCTCCATGACGTCTGGCTCTGGGCGTGGTACACGCGCGGCGGCTATACCGCAGTGGCCGTGTCCGTCTGCGTGCCCGCCGGGCTCCTCTTCTGGCAGCTGTCCCGCCTCATGCTCGACGCCGCCGACGGGAAGCTCTCGCCAGCGGCCCTGGCCTTCTGCCTTGCGGTGCCGTCTGTGTGCATCTGCATGTACATATCTGTCAGACCGACGGTCTGGACCGCGCTCCTGTGCACCGTGACGGCGAGGATCATGCTCAGATACCTCCGGGGCGGTGGGCGCCGGGTGCTGCTGTGGCTTTTTGCCGTGGCGGTGGCGGGCGTCAACCTCCAGGCGGCGCAATGGCCGCTGCTCGCCGCGTGCGCCGCGGCGTTCGCCCTGCCGAACCCGCATGAGCTCGCCGACCCTGCGGCCCGCCGCGCGTGGTCCGCGCGGGCGCTCCCCATCTGCGCCGCCCTGGCGGCGATGTGCGCGGCGTCGCTTCTCAACCCATATGGCGCCGACGGGTCCCTCTATGTCTTGAAATCGCTCGGCGAGGCCGCCTATGGCGGCGCCATCGTCGAGATGCAGCCCCTATGGGTCCAGCTCGGCCCCCTTTTCGCCGTTCCCGTCGCGACGATGGCGCTGGGACCGATCGCGCTGTGCCGGCGAAGCGGGGCGAGAGTCCCGGCCGGCGCCGCGGCAATGCTTCTCGCCGGTATCGCCGCGGGAGTCCTGCACTCGCGCTGCATGTGGATCGCCGGCCTGTTCTGCGGCCTGTGCTGCGCGTTCGGACTCGCAGGGGCGCTCGGGGAGCCCGTGGCGCACCCGGGGCGCGCGGCCGCCGCGGCAGGCGCCGCCATGGCCCTGATCGCCGCGGTCTCGGGGCTCGCGGTATCGCTGGCGCCGCAATCGGGCGGCGAGGCGGGCATGCTATCCGTGACCGAATCGGAGATGTCCCCCATCTTCTCGGCGATATACGACGCCGGACCCGACGCGCTGGTGTTCTCCAGCGACGTCTCGGTGTACAACCAGCTCGAGTGGGAAGGCTTCAAGGTACCCTGCGACATGCGTCCCGAGATCTGGGGCGAGGGCATCGCCGGAGGCGGGGCGAAGTCCGCCTACCGCGGGATCGTCGACGTCCTCCAGGGCTCGACCTCGCTGAAGGAGAGCACCGCGGAATGGGGTTGGGACCTGTTCCTCGTGAGGGACGAGGAGGCCGACGCGCTGCAGTCCGGAGGCGCCGTCGAGCAGGTGGCGGCCGGCGGCGGATACACCCTCTTCAGGCCGACGGAAGGCTGTGAATAGCGTGGAGCGCGAGGAAGATATGCGCCGCGGACGCATCCTGCTGTGGGCGTCGCTCGCGGCCACGCTCGCCGCATGCGCGGCGGCGCTCGCGGCGGTCTCGCTCACGGGATGGTCGCTTTTCCAACCCGACACCCGCTACATGGTCGCCATCGGCCGCTGGATCATCGAGAACGGCGAGCTGCCGACGACCGACCCGCTGACGCTCAACGAGGGCCTTGCCTACACCTGCCAGCAGTGGCCGCTGTGCATCGCGGCGGCGGCCATCTTCGACGCGTTCGGCGAGGCCGGGATCAAGTGCGCCGCGGCGGCGCTCGACATGGCCGCGGCGGCCACCGCATGGGCGTGCACGCTCGACCGCGGCAGGACCGGGGCCGTCCATGTGGCGGCGTCGGCGGCGCTCGCCGCAGCCATAGCGGTGCTCTGCAACTCGACGCCGCGCGGCATCGACGTGATAGCCCTGTGTATCTGCTATGCGGCGGGCAGGAAGTGGGCGCGCGGCGGGCGCGACTCCCTGCTGGCGGCCTTCCCCGCCGCAGGGTTCGCCATGGCCCAGCTCCACGGGGCGCTGTGGACCGTGGCCCTCATGGTCCCGTGCTGCCTGGTCCTCGACGGCAGGCTCGACCGATACGGCAGGCTCAAGGCGCTCACGGCGGCCATGTCGACCGTGGCCGCCTGCATGCTCAACCCCTACGGCGCAAGGCTGCTCATGCTGCCCCTCCTCACCATGGGCGCCGAATCGCTGAAATCCGTGGGGATCGGCGAGCTCGCGCCCTGGACGCAGGCCGCGCCCGTGCAAGCCGCCTGCGCCTGCGCCCTCGCCGCGGCGCTCATCCTGTTCCGGTGCCGGGTGCGCAGGCGGGGCGGGGGTCGCGTGCTTCTCGAGGCAGGCGACGCGCTCGTGCTCGGCACGCTCGCGCTCGCGCTCGCCAACGTGAGAAACGAACTCCTCCTGTTCGCCTCCATGGCGCTGGCCCTGTCCGATATCCAGGGCGAGGTGGCGGGGCCGCGCGCACGGAGACCCCTTGCCCTCGCCGCATGCTGCACGGCTGCGCTCGTCGCCGCCGTCGGGTGCCTCGCCGCGGCCGTGCCGGCCAAGACCGCGCTCGAGCAGTCCGCGGAGGCGGCGATCGCCGCCCTCGAGGATGCCGTGGCAGACGGGGGCGAGGCCGTCATCTGCGATATCGACGTGGGAAGCGAACTCGAGCTCGCGGGGTACCGGCCTCTGCTCGACACGCGGGCGGAGCTCTACTGCCCCGAGCTCAACGGCGGCACGGACGCCTGGGGCGCCGCCCGGTCCGCGCTGGCGGGAGATGCGGACGCCATCGAGGGCATCGGCGCCGACTTCGCGCTCGTCCCCTCGGGTGCCTACCCCGCTCTCGAGAACGGGCTTGCCGAACTCGGGTTCTCACGGGTGCATGACGACGGGACCTTCGAGGTGTATGCCCGCAAGGCGGCTCCATAATTCCTCCACAGGCGGAAATAGGTCCTGAGCTGGGACAATCCCGAACCTTTCCCATTTCTGGGCAGGGTGCTGACCCGTCCTCCCGCCGGGGGCATAGTTTATGCCGTATCGCCCCGGATGGGGCACAGGCTTCGCGCGGGCATGTGCCCGCGCAGACATCCAAGAGAGGAGGAGGTCCAATGAACGATATCCTCGCCAAGCCGGCGGCCATCGCCACCTGCGGCCTTTTCAACATGAAGCGCCGCGCCAAGGAGGCCCTGTCCGCCCAGGGCTCCATCGAGTGGGTCGTCATCGTCGTCTGCATCGCCGTCGCGCTGATCGCCGCGCTGGTTTATCTGTCCAACCAGATGAACATCAAGATCAACACGGTCTCCAAGACGCTGGCCGGTACCAACGTCAATGGAGCCAATACGCCCAACTAGCGCATCTCGGAGCCATCCGTCCGGGGGCAGACACCCCCGCCCCCGGGCATCCCGAACCTTCCCGCGCGCCGACAGGGCGCGCTTTCCAGATAACCACAGCACCGGAGGGAGCCGTATGCTCGGAACACTTACGCTCGCGGCCGGGTCGGCCGTCGCCGGCTGGCTGCTGCAACATGCCTACCAATCCCTGCGCTACTCCTTCTACGAGCGCGAGGACGCGGCCATGCTCGCGGACGGCGCCGATGACGCCGCGCGCCGCGACTGGCTGGCCGCGATCGGCGCCCAGGTCGCAATCCAGGCCGTCGCGCCCTCCACGATCGCCGCGCTCGCCGCGTCCGGCGACATCGACGCGGACCTGCTGGCGGCCGGCGAGTCCGGCGCCTACGCGCGCCGCTACAACCCGACGCTCGCGGGCGATGCCTACTGGGTGCCCGCATATCTCGCCGCGGCGCTCTCCGGCGCCGCATACTCGCCGGCAGCCGCCGTGGCGGCGGTCAGCTCGCTCGCCATCGCCGCGAGCGACATCCGCTTCCGCATCGTCCCCATCCCGCACCTCGCGGTCCTCGCCGCCTCGTCGGTCGCGGCCTTCTGCCCCAGCCTGGCGGGCGCGGCGCTCACCGCCGCCGGCATGGCGGTCACCTGGGCGCTCGGCGCCGCCGTGCGACGCGCCGGCGGCGAGTGGGGCGACGGGGACTCGCTCATGCTCGGCTGCGTGCTGGGGTCGACGGCCGCGACGCCGCTGATCGTCGGCCTCGTGCCCGCGCTCGGTGCCGCGGCGCTGCTGTTCATCGCATGCTCGCGGCGCATCGGCGTCAAGACCGACGCCATGCCGCTCGCCCCCATAATCTCGCTCGCCCTCATCGCGGCCCTCGCGGCGGGGGCGCTGTCATGAGCGCCGTCAGGGCGCGCGGACGCCGCGGCCAGGCGACCGTGGAATTTGTCCTCATCCTGCCGCTGCTGGTCCTCATGCTCGTCGCCGTCGCCGACTACGCGCACGTCGCGCGCGAGACCGCGAACGTGCAGGCCGCGAGCTCCGAGGGCGCGCGCTACGCCGCGGCGAACCCCACCCTGTCGAACGACGAGATCGCCGCCTACGTGCGCGAGGCGTGCGACCTGGGCGCCGGCGCGACCGTCACCGTCACATCGACGGAGGCCCCGTCGAAGCCGGTGACGCTCAAGAGTGGCGACAAGTCGGTCACCGCGCGCTATGCGCGAGAGAAGGTCACCGTCAAGGTCGTCGAGGACGTCGGCTGCATCTTCCCGCTCAAGTCGCTCGGCGTGAAGGGCGCCACCGACGACGGCTGGCAGGTCCATTCCGAGACGTCGTCCATCAGGTCAGAGATAGAGAGGTCGTGACATGGCAGCCTTTCCAACGACACGCGCGCATGCGCACCTTCCCGGCCAGGGCTCGGTCGAGTTCATCCTGATCATGCCGGTGCTGCTCACGTTCCTCTTCGCCATCGGGTCGTTCGCGATGCTCTCCTACCAGAACACCGTGATCCAGCATTCGCTGGCGACGCTCGCCGACGCGCTTCCCGCCGGATGGCAGGAGCAGGACCGAAACGAGCTCGTCCGCGACCTCGTCTGCGACGGCACCGACCTCGACAAGAGCAGGCTCACGGTGACCAACGCGCGCGTCAAGACCGAAACCAGCGGTGCCGTCAACGACGGCGACTCCATCGCGAGCGACCTTGGGGCCTCGACGCTCAGGACCGAGACGCGCCGCGTCACCGTCGAGGCCGATATCGCCTACGAGTACAACGACCCGCTCTCGCTCGGGCGCAAGACGACCCTCACGCGCCACGTCTCGCACAGCTATACGACCTATACGGACTGGGAGGTGCTGTGATGGCATCGCGAAAACCACTGCGCGCCCGCGGCCTCTCCGGCCAGGTCGCCGTCATCTTCGTCGTGGCCATCAGCTGCCTGCTCATCGCGGTGGGCCTCGGCGTGGACGTCAGCACGGCCTATTCGGCCAAGACCGGCCAGGAAGCCGTGCTCGAGGCCGTCCGGCAGTCGTCGCTGGGCATGTCGAACGCCGTCAAGTACTCGGAGAACCCCGGGCGCGAGGCGCGCGAGGAGGTCGTCGAGCTGCTTTCGGGCAACGGATACACCGGCACCGCCGAGATCTGGTATGCGGAGCTGCCCGAGTCGGAGTCGGGCTCCAACGACCGCTACGCGGGCGTCTACGTGAGGCTTTCCAACGACACGGAGACCACCTTCCTCAAACTCGCCGGCCGCGACAAGCTGGCCGCAAGGTCCACGGCCGTCTGGACCATCCACCCCTACTCGACCGGCAACGTGTACCGGCCGGCGGACGTCGGCAACGGGAGCCTCGAGGCCACGTTCGAGGACGGCACCGTGACCGGCCGCAAGGAGACGGCGGCCCGGCTCGCCGACGCCCCGGGCGCGCTGCTCGACGCCGTGCGCGGCGTGGCGGCGGCCAAGGGAAACCCAGGCAGCGGGGAAAGCGGAGACTGAGACGGCCGGCGGCCGTCCCCGAGAAAGGAACCAAGCTACATGAACGATAACCGAGACGAGATCCAGCGACTTCGCGCCATGAGGGCCGAGGCCATCAACCGCGGCGACTTCGGCCGCGCCGACGCGATCGGCGCCGACCTCGCGCGCCTCGAGTCCGCCGCGGGCGGTACCATCGACCCCATCACGGGCATGCCCGCGGCATCGGCAAGCGCCCCGTCCGCACCGCAGGCGGCGCCCTTCCCGCAGCGCCGCGACGAGCGACCCGCGCAGGGCCGTCCCGCCTACGAGGACCAGCACGGCCCCGCGCCGCGCCAATCGGCCCCGGCCCCGGCCCCGCAGCCCGCGTCCCCGTCCGCGCCGCAGGGAGACCACGCACCCCGCCGCGAAGCGCGCGACGCCCGCCGCATGGAGGCCGACGTCCGCCAGCAGGAGAATACATACCGCCACGAGCCCGCGCAGGAGAGCGCATACCGCCCCGAGCCGAGCCGCCCGGCCTACGCCGGCGATGACCGCGGTGCGAAAACCGAGGCCGCTGCCGAGGGGCGTGGCAGTAGCCGCGAGGAGAAGCGCGAGGAGAAGCGCCGCGGGCGCTTCGGCAAGGCCGAGGGCAAGAAGGACGCCAAGCCCGCCGAGGGGCGCGATCCCTCGACCGCGCCGCGCCGCGCGGCGCCCAAGCCCGCCCCCGCCGGCCCCTCGAAGGGCACGCGCGCGCTCACGATGGTGGCCGCCGCGGCCATCGCCGTGTCGGTGGGAGCCACCGTGTTCTCCGGCATGCGCCTCGCCGAGTCCTCGGCGATCATCGCCAAGAACGAGGCGAATTCCGTCAACGTCGTCGTGACCAACCGCGACGTCGCCGCCGGCGAGACCATCACTGAAGCCGACCTCGAGACGCAGGCCGTCCCCAAGGCGTACTGCCCGACCGACGCCGCGACCAAGGTCTCGGATGTCGCCGGCCACACCTCGCTCACCACGCAGACCGCCGGGACCTCCATCTCGCTGTCCTCCCTCCAGGCATCGAGCTCGCCGGCGCACATCACGTCGGCCATCGAGGACGGCCATGTGGCAATCGCGCTGTCGCTCGACTCCTCCAAGAGCCTGTCGCCGCTGCTGCGCGTCGGCGACCGCGTCAACGTCATGGCCGTCGTCTCCGACGGCGCGACGTCGAGCGCCGAGACGGTGTGCGCCAACGTCAAGATCATCGCCCTCGATTCCGCCCTGTCCGGCTCGCCGGACGCCGGGTACTCGCTCGTGACGCTCGACGTCACCGAGGACCAGGCCGCGGCCATCGTGGCGAACCCGAACGTGACGCTCACGGCCATCCCGCAGACCGCCGAGGGGGCAAGCGATGCTGAATAGGGACCTCATCGCGCTCGAGCGCGCCGTATACCGCGCCGCGCGTGAACAGCTCTCATCCGACAACCAGACCGAGCAGCCCGACGCCGACGTGCGCAGCCGCGACCGCGACGCGGCCTCGGTCATCGGCCCCATCATCGACGATCCGGCTTTCTACCACCTCGTGCCCGAGCGCTTCATCGACCAGACCGGCCGCATCGCCGACGACGCCTACCAGGAGGTGCTGCGCGCGGCAATCAACGACCTGTACTACTTCGGGCCGCTCGAGGACCTGCTGTACGACGAGTCGCTTTCCGAGATCATGGTCAACGGGCCCGAGTCGGTGTGGGTCGAGCGCTCCGGCAGGCTCATGCTCACCGACGTCTGCTTCGAGGACGACGACCACGTGAAGTTCGCCATCGACCGCATCGCCGCCGGCATGAACCGCCGCTGCGACGAGGCCTCGCCGCTGTGCGACTGCACCATTGTCCGCCCCGGCACGCCCTTCAACGGCTCGCGCGTCAACGCGGTGCTCAAGGGCGTCGCGGTCGACCACCACCTCATCAACATCCGCAAGTTCCGCAAGGACGCGCTCACCCCCGAGGCCCTGATGGCCAACGGGTCGTTCGACGGCCGCATGCTCGAGATCATGCGCGCCATCGTGCAGGGCCGCATGTCCACCATCGTGGCCGGCGGCACCGGATCGGGCAAGACGACGCTGCTCAACGCCATCTCGCTCTACATCCCGCCCGAGGAGCGCATCATCACCATCGAGGACACGCCCGAGCTACGCCTGAACCAGCCGCACGTCGCCCGCATGGAGACGCGCGACGCCAACGTGGAGGGCAAGGGCCGCATCGACTACCGAGACCTCGTGACCAACGCGCTGCGCCAGCGCCCCGACCGAATCATCGTCGGCGAGTGCCGCGACGCGGCGGCCTTCGACATGCTCCAGGCCATGACCACCGGCCACGACGGTTCGCTCACCACGATCCACGCCGACAACTGCCGCGAGGTGCCCACGCGCCTGCGCACGCTCGTCCAGCAGGCGAACACCGGCATGTCCTCGCGCGAGATCCTTGAGTACATCAGCCAGGCCATCGACTTCATCATCTACACGGAGCGCTCCCACGGCGTGCGCCGCGTGACCGAGATCGCGGAGGTCCAGGGCATGCAGGGCGACGTCGTCACGATTGCCCCGATCGTCCGCTTCGAGCACGACCCGAACGACCCCGAGCACTCCGGCTGGTTCGTCCCGACCGGCGAGCGCTTCATGCGCCGCCATATCGAGAAGATGGCAAACGAGGGCGTCTTCGTCGATGACGACTGGTTCAACCCCCAGGCGGTGTTCTAGGATGGGCGGCGCGCAATCCAACCTCGTCAACCTGCTGCCGGCACTTCCCGGCCTCGCGCTCGGCATCGCGATGCTCGTGCTCGCGCGCCGCGGGCGCATCGCCCGCGAGACGGCCGGGGCCGAGGCCGTCGAAGAGCGGCCGAACGGCAAGGTCGCCGCGGCGCTCGTCTCCGTCTGCGAGCAGGCGTCCCCGCAGCTGTCGGTCCAGGAGGCCGAAATCGTGTGGGCCGCGACGGCCACGCTGCCGGCGCTCACCGCGCTCGCGCTCGGCGTCGGACCCCTGTCGCTGCTGCTGCTCCCCGTCTGCGCGGCCGGGTTCCCCCTCTACCTCAAGGTCCGCCGCGACTCCGGCAAGAAGAAGTTCGAGGAACAGCTTGGACAGGCTATGCCGCTGATCGCGTCGAACCTGCGCGCGGGGTCGTCGGTCGCCCAGGCCATCGGTCCGGTCGCCGAGAACATGAGCGACCCCATCAAGTCAGAGTTCAGGCGCCTGACCTCCGATATCCGCGCCGGCACTCCGGTGCCCGAGGCGCTGGACAAGGTCGCCGACCGCACCGGCAGCCGCGACCTGCGCCTGTTCGCCACGGCCGTCGATATCTCGCAGCAGACCGGCGGCTCGCTCGCCGACATCACCGAGAACGTCGGGCAGACCGTCCGCGCCCGCGTCGAGGCCCGCAAGGCCATCAAGTCGAAGACCTCGCTCAACCGCATCGAGTCGCAGATCATGGTCGGCCTGCCCGTCTTCATGATGGCGGCACTGCTCGTGATCTCGCCCTCCCACCGCGAGTTCTACAGCCAGCCCTCCGGCTGGGCACTTATCGCGCTGGCCGTCGTTCTGGACGCGCTCGCCTACCTCATGATGAGGAAGATGGGCGACGTCAAGCTCGACTAGGCGGCGCCGGATAGATTGGAAACACCGTGAACATCGAAATCCTGCGCGGCGTCGCGCTGTCGCTCTGCGCCGCCACGGTCGCCGGCCTGCTGTCCTTCCTGGGGCTCAGGCGGCTCGGCGGCATCGAGTCCGGACCTTTCAAGCGCCCGGAGCGCGCCCGCCGCGGCGTGACGCGCCTGGACGCGCTCACCTACAGCGTCACGCGCTACGTGCCAATGAGCGAGAAGGTGGCCGACGCAACGCGCGACATGCTCTCGCGATCGGGCGTCACCATGCCCGCCGCGTCGTTCTGGGCCATCCGCGTGGCGTCCCTCTCGGCGGGGGCTGCGGCCGGACTTATCGCCATGCCGCTCGTCGGAGGCGTGCAGGGTCTCGCCGCCGCGGGCGCTCTCACCGTCGCCGGGCTGGCCGCGCCGCAGGCGTGGCTGCTCGCCCGCCGCGCCGAATGGCGCGACGAGCTCGACCGGCAGCTGCCCGACGCGCTCGACCTCATGGCCATCTGCATCTCGGCCGGATCGTCGTTCGAGGGCGCCCTGGCATCGGTCGGCACCCGCATGGACGGGGCGATCGCCGAGGCCTTCGCCCGCGTCGCCAAGGAGGCCGCCTACTCGAGCCGTTCCGAGGCCCTGCTGGGGCTGGCCGACCGCGCCCAGGTGAACTCGATCACCTTCTTCACGGCATCGCTCGTGCAGGCGGAGCGCGCGGGATCTTCTCTGGTCGACATCATCCGCATGCAGGCGCAGTCCGTCCGCACCGAGCGCCGCCTGAGGGTCGATGACATCACCAACAAGCTGTCCACCAAGATGCTCTTCCCCATGCTTCTGCTCATGCTGCCCTCGATCATCATGCTCATGCTCGCGCCGATGATCCTACAGCTCGGCCAGTTCTTCTAACCTTCCGATCAAGGAGCCATCCGATATGAACGATAGATATCTCGTCGAGGCCGTGGCCGTCACGGCCTCGGGCAAGAGGGTCCCGATCCTCACCCATACCTGCCGGGGCTTTCTCGAGCGCTTCTGCGGGCTCATGCTCAAGCGCGACGTGCCCGAGGCCTGCGGGCTCTACTTCCCCGGATGCCGGTCGATCCACACCTGCATGATGCGCGTGCCGATCGATGTGGTCTGGGTACGCGAGAGTGAGCCGGGCAAGCTCAAGGCGGTATCGCTCGATGTCGCGCTCAAGCCCTGGCGGTTCTTCGCCGCACCGCGCGGCGCCACCGGCTGTGTTGAGTTCCGCGCCGGGTCGTTCGACCCCGCGGACAGGCCGGCCGAAATCGCGCGCCCGGAGAAGAGGAAATAGGCGATTTCGGCCGCAATGCCGCCGTCTGCCTGTGTAGGCAGGCGGCTTTTGGGTATCGCGCCCGGTTTGCCTTCGCGTTTTCCATGGGTGGCGGCATGGAGGGACCCCATCCGTCCCGTAGGGCCGCCGGATGTGGGAAACGCCTCGCGGCCGGCTTCGGCGGAACGGGGTATGAGTCAAAAGGAGCTTGCCGAGGCGGCAGGCTTCACACCGGCCTCGGTGAGCAGGTACGTCAACGGCGAGCGGCTGCCGTGGCCTGCCACGATCGCCGCGATGTCGCGCGCCCTCGGGGTCGAACCGTCGGACATCATCGGAACCTCCTGCGATCAGGAGCTGGATGACGCCGTGCACCACGTAGCCCGCAATGCGGACAGTCTCACGGAAGCGCAGCGCGCCGAGCTTATCGCCGCACTTGCGAAGCGCTAGGGAGATCGGCGGACGGCCGAGGTCGATATGCTCAAATATAGAATCTGAGGGCGCGTCTATACCTTGCCGGAGTTGGGTAAGATGGCCGTAGAAGACGATGCGTCCCCGTGTGAGCGACAAGGAGCGCGGGCGGCCTAGTTTTCAGCTTTGGTTAGATGCCCGGGCTCCACCCCGGGCATCTGCGTATCAGCTCCGGTCCACCGGGTAGAATCACAGGTGAACGAAGCGGACCCTGCGCAGGTTGCTAGCCAGTTACGCGGGCGATGCGGATTTCAGGTTTAAAGGCCGGGCTGCACTCCCGGCCTTTTTCTGCGACAACCCCGCCGCCCGCCTGCTCGCGGGGTGCGTCGCCCTTCAATTCCAGCTAATCTAATATGGGCGTCTACCTGCTGCGTTGGGACGATTGACGGTAGCCCGTGGGCATGGCGTCCGGGTACATATCGCCCTTGGGTCTCCTGCGGATGAACAGGGCGAACGCCCTGTCGGTTTCGGCAGGGCGCCGCTTGCAATCGGAGATATGTTTTGAGGGAAGGGAGAGGGGCCGTTTTCGCCCGGCCCCGGGGGCGCGCACCTGCGTTGCCCGCGTTCCCAAGGTGTGACAGCATAAGGAACGGGTTCCGCTTGCTATCGATTCTACCTTGTGGCGCGGCGTTCCATCTAGCGGCCCCATTTCTCCATATCCGGTCGAGGACGTAAGGTTTTTGCGGTCTGAGCGCATCTTTTAGGCAGTTGCGGGGTATACCTCCTGCCGAATCTGAAAAACCTCTGGAAGGCGTGAGCATCTATGAAGCCGATCATCGACCCTGCTGGCGAGCACGGCGCCCATATGCTTGGCATGGGGGCGGTATAGTTGTTCGGATGGGAGTGCGACCCCGCGAGGGACGGGCGGCTGACGATCGCCGAATACCGCGAACAGTTCTCGGGCAAGTTGGGCCATCGGGCGACTATCTCGGGACACATGGGCTCGAAACGCGGCACCGCGGCGAACCTCGCGAAGGTGCGCTGCACGCTTGCGCAGGTATTCGATAGCTTCGCTATCTTCACCGTGAACGACGGCAGGCACACGCAGCCGGGACGCCGCCGGACCCTGTGCGTCGATTTCGCCTCGGTCCATTCCGGCGATACCGTAGTCGAATGGCTCTAGGCGGGTCGCGACCGCGATTCCGCAGGACTGAAAGGAAACGACCATGACCGAGAAGAAGGCCGCCTTCGGGAACAACTTCACCCCCGAGCAGCGGGCCGCCGCGCTGAAGCGCGCCGCCGAGATGCGCGCCGCGCGCGCCGAGTACCTTGCCCGCGTCAAATCGGGCGAAGTGACCATCGCGACCGCCCTGGCCGAGGGCAAGGATAATCCCGTCGTCGGGCGCATCAAGGCGAAGCGTCTGCTCATGGCCCTGCCGGGTATCGGCTCGGCGAAGACGCAAAGCGCCATGACCGCAATCGGCATCGCGGAGTCCCGCCGCGTCGCGGGCATCGGGCAGCGCCAGGCCGAAAAGCTCATCGAGCTTTTCGGGTAGATGCGCACGCTGCGTTGCCCCAACGGGCAATGAGGAACCATATGCGAGGCCCCGGAGCCGTCGCCCATCGGGCGGCGGCTCTTCCCTTTCGCGTTCCAGGGCGTCTGGGGTGCGGGTGAGTGCTTCCCGTTCGGGAAACATGGACGGGCGCGGGGGTGGTCGGGGTCCAGCGCGGATAGCATCGATGGCGAATATACCCGCGCCGCCGGACGGCGCCCGATGAAAGGACCGACCGCCATGTTGTGGAACTACGACGTCAGCGACAAAGAAGAAGCGGAGCGCATGGCCTCGCTCTACGGCGAGGACTTCACGCGTGCCGTCGAGCCCGGAATGGAAGTCGAGACCGGCCGCAACCTCGTCCGACGTTGCGGCAACGAACTCGGCGTCGCCACCTGGGAGGCGTACGACTTCGACCCGGACACCTGGACGTGCGAAACCTTCTCGAATCGCGAGGCGGCCGAGCTCTGGCTTTCCGGGTCCCTTTACCTGGACGAGTGTAATGAGCTGGACGATCAGCTCACCCAGTCAGTCAAACGCATGGCCACGCTTGTCGCCAACATGTCCGGCGGTCGATGGACCGCCGGGATCCAGGAATACAGGGACGGGCGCAAGTCGCTGTCCTTCCAGCTCTCCGACGAAACGGGCTTCTTCCTGATCACCTCCCCCATCTGCAAGGCATCCGAGCTCGCCCTGGGGGTGGTCCGCGACCGCGTGCGCGAGGAGCTGGCAGACCTCGACCCGTACCGCGAGGCGCTGGAGGCGTGCCGCCGCGCCGAGGACAGCTCTATCGCGCTCGACAAGCTCGCGTTCTACGAAAAGCTCAAGGACCGGGACATGCCGGTGCTCCTCGGGGCGCTCGCCGTCGCCACCGAGCAGAACCAGCGCGCGATCGGACGCCTGCTCGCGGACAGGAAATTCGAGGACATGCCCGAGCTGCCGGATGCCATCAATCCCATGGAGGCCGCCTTCGCCGAGGCCAAGGGGAAGCTCCTGGAGTGGAAGGAGGGCGGCCACGGCGACGGCATGTATTATCACGACACCGCCTCATCCTACCTCGATGACTACCACGACATGGCCGACGAGATCGGCCGTCCCCTCCTGGAAGGCATCGACGAGATGATCGAATACGGCTACGTCGACGAGTCCGGCATCTACGAGAACCCCTTCGCGGCAATCGGCACCATGCTCGCCGAAGCCGCACTTGAGCATGCACGCGCAGACGCCGAGTACTTCGACGAGGACTTCCGCATGCGCGCCACGGAGGGCATCGATATGTGGGCCGTCGCCCGGGAAATCGCCAAGACGGTCCCGGAGGCCAAGCCCGCCGAAGAGGAGCCCGCGCAGGCGCGCGGACCCAAGCACTAGATCCCCGGAGTAAGCATGACCAGAAAACACGCAACCATGACGGACGGTGAGGGCATCTGCCTCGCCTTCCAATCAGAGCACGGCGGCTTCGATTGCAGCGAGGCCGCCATCGACCGCGTCTCGGGTGCGCTCATCTGCAACGACGGCACGTTGGAGGGCCTGGGCGAGGGCGTCGCCGATGCGGCGATCTACCCCACCGCCGAGATCTTCGCCGGCGCCCGCCTGCTCGCGCTCGACCGCGCCGCCGAGGGCTACGCCGACGGCCGGGATGCGCACGCGATCGATGCCGCGGCGAAGTCCGTGGCGGAATCGGTGCGCCGCAACTGCATCGAGATCGGCGGTGCCGGCGCCTCGATGATCGATTTCGCGGGACACCCGTTCGCCGCATCGCAGTGGATCGGCGAGAACTTCAAGACCTCGATCAGCGAGGTGGACGCGCGCCGCCTCATGCAGGACCTCACGCTCGTAGATATCGCCAGGCTCGACCGCTCCCGCCCCCTCATCGAGGGCATGGGCGCCCAGGCGCACGAGGGCATCCTGGCGTTCCTGGACGGCATGGAGGAGCTTCGTGCATCGTCTGTCGATGTCGAGCTGTTCGACCGGCTGATGACCGATGATTTCAACGTCGTCCGCACGCTCGGCCGCGACAGGTCCCGCGAGCTCGGCACCGTCACGATCCACGGGCGCGATATCGAGATCTCCTGCACGCTTGCCGACGGGTTCTGCGCGACCGCGCGACCGCAGGCGGGCACCATCCTCACCTTCAGCTCGAGGCGCCTCGGCTGGCACGGCTTCCAGTCCTCCCCCCTCTCGTTCGGGGGCTCCACGGTCTCCATCCGCCACGACATGCCGAGCGCGAGGCTCACCCGCGACTTCGACCTCGCGGCACTCTCCGCCGAGGCGGAGACCGCCATGCGCGAGCTCGGCGTCCCCGTCCCGGCGGCGCTCAAGTACGTCAAGGAGGAGTGCGAGAGGGTTTCCGCGCGCTGCGACGAGATCGAGGCGAAGGTCGGCGCGGCCGTCGATGCCCTCGCGCAGGCGCCTGCGAAGGGCATGAGCCCCGCGGCCATTGCGGCAGCCGCCAAGGCGGCAGCGCATGCCGGTGAGACCGGAAGCGCAGACATCAAGGTACACAGGTAGAAAGAGGTGTGCGGGATGAGCCTCCCCGATCTAGATATCCTGGAAGTAAAGTCCGTCTCAGATATGATTTCCGTTTTCGAGACCCCGGCTGACGATGCCGCGAAGCTAATCGGCGAAGATGACGTGGCGATCTTCTCGCCGCAATTGGACCTCATGATCGTGACCTCGCAATATGACCTCGAGGAGCCGGTCACGACGAGCCAGACGGTCATTTTGAGCGTGGCCGATGCTGAGTGCACGTGGCCCGATCCGCCCGAATATGTATCGGACATCGTCTTCGAGTGCCGTTGGCCGTCCGGCGCAAATCTCGTCACGGAGTTCCAGACCTTCTCCGACGAGAATGCCACGCCCTCGGCATCCCTCGAGTACTACCGTAAGCGTTTTGCCGAAGGCGGAACCTGCATGGTATTCTCTGAATATGATGAAGCGTACCTGCTCGATCTAAAGGGCAAACGGCACGCCTCACGGGTAGATAACCAGGACGGGACCCCCATTGCCGGGAAACGCCCGGCAGCCGATACGGCGAGCCCCGCCGACCTGGCACATCGCGCCGCGTGCGCCGCGCGGCGCAGCCGCGTGCAGATGGAAGACGCGGCCACGCATCTCGTCCGCCACTGATTTTCGGAGGTTTTCCATGTTCATGTACGCGGTGAAGAAGCCGGCCGTGGCGGCCGCGGCGGCGTTGGGCGAGGACGGCACCGCCGTCTTCTGCGAGGGACCCGGGCTGCTTTTCGCCTCGGCCCGGGGCGAGGCGCCCGATGCCGGTATCACGACCGCCATCTTCAATGTCGAGAAAGGCGACATCCACGACGGCGACAGGTGGTTTCCCGGTGCCGGGAGTATCGCCGAGGTCGTCTTCGATATGCCCGCGCCGCTGGGCGAAAAGCTCGCCGGCAGGCTCGAGGACTCCACGTTCCTAATCGGTATCTTCAGGGATGAAATCGCCTCGCTTAGCGAGGAGTGCGACGTCATCACGGGGGCCAACATCCATGTCGGACCGCCCGCGCAGCTGGAGATGCCCGCGCCCCATACGGAAACCAAGGCCTCCGACGAGATGAGATGCCCGGTCCTTGAGATCGATCCCGGCGAGATCCGCGCACCGTATATCGTCGCCAAGGAGGCGGCCGCCGCGGCGAAGCGCGGGGCCTGCGGCAATGAGGGCGGAAGCCGCAGCGCGAGGCTGTGAGGATGTCCCTCTAGAGTCTCGCCGTTCGGTGCGAGTGCCGCGTTCTGCACGACGGGGAACAGAACTCGCGTCTCTTCCCCTTGGTCTTTACCAAGATGCCGTTCCCGCAATACTTGCACGTTGCGACGATGTAGCCGTAGCGATAGAAGACGGCACCGAACATCGCGGCGGCCGTCGAGTGGAAACGGTATCTGGGCGCCGGATCGTCATCGAAAATCGAAGGCGCGTCCACAGACCACCCTAGCGGATTGCCTCCAACCGTCGTCAGCCCTGCCAGCATCTCTGCGACGGACTCCACGAAGACGACCGCCCCGTCCCCCTGGGAGCCGGTATCGTCGATGCCCAGATACAGCTGGGTCCGCTCGACCTCCGGCTTCCAAGAGACATCGAAGAATGACGCAGGTTCGCCGGCCCCATCTCGCGCGGACATCAGAACCGCATTGCCGAGCGAACCGGAGAAATCCCCGTCCCCCTTCGGCCTGCGGTCGAAGATGCGCGTCTCAAGCGAGTTGACGACCATATAGGCGAAGACCTTCCCAAAACGCCTCGTCGAGTAGTTGAGGGTCATGTCGATAGAAGGGTCGTGTTTGAAGGGTATGGCCCAATAGGAGCCCTTGGGCTTCCTGGCGATCTGACAGCGGCGCATTTCGTCGAAATGCCTGAAACCGCTTCTCTCGAGAACGTCATCGTACCCGGCGGCGATGTTCGCCATCAGTCTCAGCGCCAACGACCCGAGGTTTCGGCATAGCACGATATCCTCCAGGGGCTCGACCACGACGGTACACCCGGGATCGGCCTCCCGCCACCTCCTCAGCTCGTCGATGCCGCCAGACTCGATAAGGCCGTGCCTCTTGACGTCGCGCGAGACGGAGGCCCGGGACGGATAAAGCGACGAAGCGCTGCCCGTCGCAGACGTCCCCTCAAGGCACAACTGAAGGTAAAGAAACTTCTCATTGCAACGTTCGAAGCCGCGCTCGCCGCTAATGGACCCATCGACGATCTCGATGGCCTCGGAGATGGAAAGTCTTCTTCCCTCCTCCCTATAGATGCCGCGGTCGACAAGCGGACCCGATTCCGATATGGCCTCGACGAGCTCGTCGAGCGTGCCCCAGCGTAGCAGGCGTTCGGCCAGCTCGGAGCCCATAGGCGCCGCGGCGGGCACCGGATCGCCGGATCCGACCACCTCGATCAGCGAATGGAATCCTGTGCTCCGGTTCCTTGCGATGAATACGCTTCTGATCATCTTCCAATCAACCCCGACCAAGATACTAGCTGTCGATATTCGCAATCTACCCACGGCATCCAGTTAATTTCAGGTCGTTATTGATTCTTCCAAATGCCAACCGTCAATATCCGGATGCCCGGGACGACATATGAAAAGACGGCGCCGGACGGGGTTCTCCCGGGCCGGCGCTTCCCGTTCGGGAAGGTGCGTTGGCGTGCGCGGCCCATGGGGATACGGTATCCGGGATAACGCACAACCGACCATGAAGGCGAGGCACCGATGGCGCGCCGCTCCCGCAAAAGTCTACAGGCAGAAGGACAGCTCTCCCTTTTCGCCATGACGGACGACTTCCTGTTCGCCGTGACAGAAAACACGGAGAATGCCGTTGACAAAGCCGCCGAGTCGCGGTCTTATGTAAGCCAAATCGCGGGCGAGGCGCCCGCCGACGCATCTCGGAAGGGAGACGAAGATGGCCGTCCTGAAGCAACCGTACACCGGAGTCCGCGGCATGAGGTACCAGTTCATGCTGGACAACCTGCCGGAGCAGGTAGCCGAGCTGAAGGCATCCGGGGAGACGGAATCCTATCTCGAGCAGATCGAGACGGCGTATCGCAACCGGATCAGCGAGCTCACGCCGGGCTGCATGAAGTCGTGCGGGGCGACGACGGAACTCCGCTCGAACGACCTGCCGAGCTTCATCAAGAAGGCGAACTCCGCCGAGGCGATGGCGACCGAGATCGCGATCAAGGAGATCATCGAGGCCATGTAGAGGCCGCCGCCGTGGCGGAAGCCGCGGATGGCGCCGAGTCCATCGACGCCGCCGCAGGCGTGGACTCGCAGTGCGCGGGCAGCCCCATCACGCGAGCCAGGAAGAACCTGGCGGCCCTGGAGGCGCTTGCCGCCGCCGAGGAGCGCGGCAGCGCCACCGCCGAGGAAATCGCCGCCATGGAGGCCTATTCCGGCTGGGGCGGCGCCCAGAAAGCCTTCTCAGAGAATGCCGAGGGCGAGTGGGGCGAGATCCGCGACAGGCTCAAGGAACTGCTCAGCGACGACGAGTTCGCATCCCAGCGCCATACCGTCCTCACCGCGTTCTACACGCCGGCACCCGTGATCGGCGCCATCTACGACGCGCTGCGCGAGGCCGGCATCGGCCATGGCGACACGCCCGCGGCGATTCTCGAGCCGGGCTGCGGCACCGGCAACTTCATGCGCCTCGCGCCCGCCGACCTCGCCCTGGACTTCCACGGCGTGGAGCTCGACCCGATCTCGGCGCGCATCGCGCAGGCGCTCTGCCCCGAGGCGCACATCACCGCCGCCGGCCTCGAGGAGTGCCGGGTCTCCCCCGCGTCCTTCGACGCCGCCATCGGCAACGTGCCCTACAGCGGCGATATCAAGATCGACGGCATGCCGATCCACGACTACTTCATCAAGAAGAGCGTCGAGGCGGTGCGCCCCGGCGGCGTCGTCGCGGTGCTCACCAGCCGCTACACGCTCGACAAGAACTCGACCGCGACCCGTCGCGCCCTAGCCGAGCAGGCCGAGCTCCTGGGCGCGGTGCGCCTGCCGGCCGAGACGTTCAAGCGCCAGGCGGGAACCGAGGCGCTGAGCGACATCCTGCTGCTGCGCCGCCGCCCCGAGCCCATCGCGCTTGCCGATGACGAGCTTCCCGAGTGGGTCGAGACCTCTCCCTTCGAGGACACCGTCAACATCAACCGATACTTCAACGAGCATCCCGGCCGCGCCGTCGGCGACATGTCGATCGTCAGCGGGCCCATGGGGCCCACGCTCGGCGTCAGCTTCAAGGGCGGCGCCGACGCGCTCGGCGACCGCGTGTCCGACCTGCTGCGCGACAGCGTCGACCGGGGCGGCGCCGTCGAGATGGCCGCGGTAGCGGAGCCCGCCGGCATCTCGGTCGTCCCGACCGCGCCCACGAAGTTCGAGTTCTCCGTCGCCGCGGACGGCACGATCTGGTACGGCACGGAAGACGCCGTGGAGCCCTTCACTCCCGGCGGCGGCAAGACCGGCCCCGAACGCGCCCGCGCGATGCTGTCGCTCCGCGACGGCGCCCGTGCGCTGCTCGCCCTCGAGCGCGACCCCGGCGCGGACGACGACGAGGTCGAGGAGGCCATCGCCAGGCTCTCCGCCGAATACGACTCGTTTTTCGAGCGCTACGGCCGCATCAACTCCAAGAAGAACCTCGCCGTGTTCCCCTCCAAGGGGTTCACGGACCACTCGCTAGCACTCAATCTCCTGAGCCTCGAGAAGGTGGATTCCAACGGCGAGGTGACCGGCAAGGCGGACATCCTCAAGAAGCGCCTCGTCACCCCCGAGGCGCCCACTCCCGAGCACGTCGGCAACCCGGCCGACGCCCTCGCCGTCACGGTCGACGCGCGCGGCGGGGTCGATATGGACTTCCTCGCCGACCTCATGGAGACCGACGTGCAGACCGCGCTCGAGCGCCTGGGCGACCTCGTGGTCACCGACCCCGACGACGCGACGCACGTAATGACCGCCGACGAGTACCTTTCCGGCGACGTGGGCGGCAAGCTCGAGCACGTCCGCGCGCTGCTGGACGCCGAGCGCGGGCGCGCGGAGCGCCAGACCCGTCAGGCCTGGAACGAACACCTTGGGTTCTCCGTCGATGCCGACGGCCTGCCCGTCGACGTCCGCAACGCGCTCGCGCAGCTGCGCAAGACGCACTTATGGGAGAGCAGCCTGAACCCCACCACCTCGCGCTTCGCGGTGGACGGCTTCGCGCATGCCGAAGGCCTCGACCACGGCGCCCGCCGCATCAGCTGGGATTGCTGGCCGCCGCTCATCCCCCTCGCGCTCGAGGCATACGACGGGCCGCGCCCGATCGCTGTTCAAGACGGTGACGACCGCGCATCGGTGTCCACCGGCAACCCACTGATCGACCTGCTGGCCCGCGGCCTCGGCGACTTCTATTCGGGCCAAATCAACATCGACATTGCGAAGACGCCCTCGCACGCAATCAAGTACCTCGTCTGCGACAGCGGCCTATCCGATGAGGAGCTGGGCGCCTTCTTCGCCGCGGGCGGCTCGGGCATCCTCAACAGGTCGGAGTATTTCGAGACCTTCCGCGCGGTCGCCGGCGTCGAGATCGAGCCGCCCGTCCGCTCGTCCTACGGGGAGGTCTCCGTGAGGGAGGCGCGTATCGAGAACGGCATGCGTCTGGCCCGCGCCCTCAGGGCGGCGCCCGACGCCGTCGAGTACCTGTACCGCATCGAGCGGAAGCAGCGCTCCGAGGACCGTGTCACGAAAGCCGATCTGCTCCGCCGTGACGGCCGCCCCTCCTACCTGGTCGACTACTATTCCGGCGAGCCGGCAAAGCTGTCCGACCTCGCCACCGAGGAGGGGCTGGAGCGCTTCCGCGAGCACAAGGCGCGCTTCATGGAGGCCGCCAAGCTCGCCGTCCCGCCCGTAGATCCGGACCGCGTCGCGGCCCTCGAGCGCCTGGAATCGCGCCTCGAGGCCGTCCAGCCGGTCAAGCTCGTCCCCGGGCAGATCGCCTGCCAGCTCGGAAGCTCCTGGGTCCCCGCGTCGGTGATCCGCGACTTCGCGCTCGAGACCTTCAAAATCGGCTACGGGCACGAGAGCAGGGTGCGCGGCAGCTACCAGACCGCCGCCCAGGCGCGCGGCCTCGAGGTCCGCTACTCCGAGGTGTCCGGCAGGTGGAGCGTTACGTCCGCCAGCGGCGGCATGGACGAGTCGGTCGCGAAGAAGTGGGGCGTGGGCTCCTACAACTGCTTCATGATCCTCACCGCCGCACTCAACGGCGGCCTCATCCAGATCGAGAAGGACAACCCCGACTACAACCCGGTCGCAGAAAAGTCCAAGAAGAAGATCCCCGACCCGGTGGCAACGGCCGCCGCCAACGCCAAGCGCCGCGAGCTCGAGGAGGCCTTCCGCGAGTGGGTCTGGAAGGACGAGGACCGCGCGGCCATGCTCGCCGACATCTACAACCGAAAGCTCAACCGCGTCGCCCCGCGCGCGTACAGCGGCGACTACCTCTCGCTGCCGGGGATGTCGCCCGACATCCAGCTCAGGAAGCACCAGCGCGACGCGGTGGCGCGCATCATCCAGGACGGCGAGGGCACGCTGATCGCGCACACGGTCGGCGCCGGCAAGACCTTCACCGGCATCACCGCCATGCACGAGCTCAAGCGCCTTGGGCGAGCCCGCAAGCCGATGATCGTCGTGCCGAACAACCTCACCGAGCAGTGGGCCGCCGATTACCTCAAGCTCTACCCCGACGCAAAGCTGCTCGTCCTCACCGACGCCGCGGCGAAAAGCCCCGACTCGGTGCGCCGGTTCTGGGGGCAGGCGGCATCGGGCGACTGGGACGCCGTCATCGTCGGATTCAGCCGCTTCGAAAAACTCCAGATGTCATACGGTGCGCAGAAGGCGGCGCTCACGGCGCGCATCGACGAGCTCGAGGAATCCAGACTCATGGAGCTGGAGGACGGCGCCGGGGAGAAGGACTTCTCGGTCAAGCAGATCGAGGGCGTGCGCGACAAGTTCAAGAGCAAGCTCCAGTCGCTCGAGAAGCGAAACGCATCCAAGACGCTCGAGGGCGCGACGTTCGAGGAGGTCGGCTGCGACGCGATCTTCGTCGACGAGGCCCACTACTTCAAGAACCTCGCGGTGTCGGGCGGATCGGTGCCCGGCATGCAGACGAGCGACGCCGCCAAGTGCGAGGACCTTCTGATGAAGTGCGAGTACCTGCGCGATAACGGACGCGGCAACAACATCGTGTTCGCCACGGGCACGCCCGTCACGAACACGATGGCCGAGCTCTACAACATGCAGCGCTACCTCTCGCCGAACCTGCTGGACAGCCAGGGGGTCTCGAACTTCAGCGCGTGGGCCAAGACCTTCGGCGAGGTCACCGAGACCCTGGAGCCCAAGCCCGAGGGCGGCGGCCTGGATATCAAGCGACGCTTCGCGAGGTTCCAGAACCTCCCCGAGCTCATGAGCTCGTTCCACTGCTACAGCGACATCATGACCGCCGACGACCTCGACCTCGACCTCCCCGAGCTCGAGAGCCACGCGGTCGCGGTCCCGGCGACGCCCGAACAGCTCGCCGAGGTCGAGGCGCTGGTGGAGCGCGGCGAGAAGGTTCATGCCGGTTGCGACCCGAGCATGGACAATATGCTCAAGATCACCGGCGACGGCAGGAAGGTCGCGCTCGACCCGAAGCTGCTCTACCTCGAGGACGACCCCGACATGGAGCCCCTTTCGGGCGGCAAGGTCGACGAGTGCGTGCGCAACATCCTCGACATCCGCGACCGCACCGAGGGCGAGCGCGGCGCCCAGCTCGTGTTCGTCGACTCCTCCACGCCCGCCTCCGGGCGCTGGAACATCCAGGACGACGTGCGCCGCCGCCTCATCGAGGCCGGCGTCCCCGAGTCCGAGATCGCCTGCGTCACCGACGCCAAGGGCAAGTCGAAGCTGAAGGAGGCGCTGTACGAGAAGGTGCGCAGCGGCGATATCCGCATCCTGCTGGGCTCGACCACGACGCTGGGCACCGGAACGAACGTGCAGACGCGCCTGGCCGCGATCCACGACCTCGACTGCCCGTGGCGACCGTCCGACCTCGAACAGCGCCTCGGGCGCATCGTGCGCCAGGGCAACACCTTCGACCACGTCCACGACTTCCGCTACGTGTCGACCGGCACGTTCGACAGCTACCTATACTCCATCGTCGAGCGCAAGCAGCGCTTCATCAGCCAGGTCTTCACGAACAAGTCGCCCGTGCGAACGATGGACGACCTGGACGAGACCGTGCTGTCTCTCGCCCAGATGAAGCAGATCGCCGAGGGCGACCCCACCGTGGCCGAGCGCATGGACGTCGAGAACAAGATCGGCCAGCTCAAGCTCATGATGGCATCGCACCTGGAGGGCCTGGCCGACGTCCAGCACAAGATCGAGACGCAGTACCGGCCACTCGTCGAGGCGCTGACCGCCCAGCGCGACATGCTCGCCGACGACGAGATCCCGTTCGCGGAGGCGGACCTTGTCCGCCAGCAGACGCTCGGCTCCAAGGACAGCTTCCTCACCGTCGGCGGCACGCACATCGCCGACAAGGAGGAGGCCATCCGCGCACTGCGCCGCGCCGCCTACGGCGTCCGACCCGGCTGCGAGGAGATCATCGGAACCTACCGCGGCCTTTCGGTCGTGTGTCGCCGCCAGCACGTCCTCGACGACGACTGGCTGCCCTATATCGGCCTGGCGGTCGATGCCGCCAAACACGTCCACATGTCGGACAGGGTCTTCCCTTCCGGAGAGAAAGGAGCATTCACCGTGCTTACCCAGATGGACCGCATCATCGCCCGAGACGCGAAGGGCCCCGCGGAGATCGAGCTGAAGCTGCGCGAAGCGCAGCACGCGCTCGCCGACGCGCAGAAGGCGGCCAAGGAGCCGTTCCCCAAGCAGACCGAGCTCGACGAGGCCGAACAGCGCCTCGCCGTCCTCGAGCAGGAGCGCATCGAGGCCGAGGCGCAGCGACAGCGCGAGCAGGCGCAGCGCGCCGAGGCCGAGGCCGCCGCGATCGAGGAGGGCGTCAAAGATGAGCGCGAGGCCGAGCGCAAGCACGAGCGCGCGGCCGTGGCCGACGACGAGGCGCGCGAGCGCGGCCGCGTGGCGGAGCTGCGCCGCCAGGGGCTCATCTGCGAGGACTCAGCCGCACACGCCGCGGCGACGGCCACGGCCTGCGGCATCGCGTCCGGCTGTCCGGACGATGTCGCCGAGGCGGCGCGCTGCTCGGCGGCGGCATCCGTCCGCGAGGAGCGCGATGGCGGCGAGAAGCACAAGGCCGGCATGTAAGCCGGGGCGCTTTTAGGGTATACGCCATTAAGGACACGTCCGACAGGGGGCCGGTTTCCGGCCCCCTGTCCCCTTTAAAACCGAAAGGACACGCCATGCAGCCGCTCGAAATCGACTCCGCCGTATTCTGCGACGGCGCGCACTACACGATCATCTCCCGCGAGAACTCCAGCATCCTAACCTGCCCCGTCACGAGCGGGGCGGGCGGATACACGCTCAACAGGGTCGGGGGAAGCGAAATCGACCGGGAAATCGGCGGCCTGACGGGGCACGCCGCGTGCATCGCCGTCGACGTCCCGACCTGGTGCCGCATCGCCGGCGACCCGCTCGACGCGGTGGCCGACGCGCTCGCCGACCTGCTGGATGAGACGCCGACCCGCTTCGAGCTCGAACAGCTCGCGGCGGCCTCCCCCTCCCTCACGGCCAACACGCCGGGCATCCCCGTGTTCCCAGGAGGCATCGCGCCCGCCGCGAACTCCTACACGCTCGCCGGGTGCTGCCGCGCCGCGCTCGTGCGCGGGCTGTCGAGCCCGGAGCTGTACGCCACAGCGCTCATGGCCGCCGAGACGGCGATCTCGACGGCCCGGCGGTTCGGCGGAAAGGTCCCGGAAGCGATCGGCACCTCCGAGGGACTGTTCTCCGCCACGATCGGCATCGGCGGGATCGATACAGCCGAGATCGGCGTCAACTGCGTCGACGCGCGCAGTGACGGGGGCGTCCTGATCGAGGGCGCCGCCTATCCCATCGCGGACGGCGGGAAGGAGCGCGCGTTCTTCGGGTTCGTGGACACCGCAGAGGACTCGAGAGACTACATGCGCGAGGTCCCGGACGGCGCCGACGGCTTCAAGCGGCTCGCCGATGCGGCCCTGGCCGCATCATGCGCCACGCTGTCGCCCAACACGGCCGACCCGTGCCTCGTGGCGCGCCTCGCCGCCGAGTCGCGCGAGCGCTCCCGCTCGCTCACCGACCCGGGCACGCAGGCCCGCGGCGCCAAGAGGGCCGCGGGCTCGAGCGCGCGGGACGGTGCCGCCGGGCGCGGGCCGGCGCTTCCCGTTCGGGAACAAGCGTTCACATGACAGCGGCCCGACCCTATCATCAGGGCAATATCCACTCCGCCGCCGCTTCTCCGCGGCGGCTCCCCTTAAGGAGCTGCGCCATGGAGCACATCGTCCTCGAATATGACGAGAGCACGCGCACCGCGCTCGTCGTCGCCACGTCCAACAAACGCGAGCCCGTCCTGAGCGGGCACGCCTCGCCCTACATCGTCGCCGACGGATACGATTTCGAGTCCCGTTCCTGGGGAGCCGGGCACTACTTCACCGATATCGCCGCGGCCAAGATCGACTACGAGCGCTCGTGCCGCCATTCCTATCCTCTAGCGGAGGGCAGGCTGCGCGATGAAAAGAATATCGATGACGTGGTCGGTCAGCTCATGGCGCACGGCAGCTTCCAGGACCGCTCCATCGAGGACGGCTGGGAGACCATCAGCGCCATCATCGACGAGGATGCGCTCGACCTTGGTCTCTCGACAAAACAGGGCGTGGACTTCTACAGGGATGCCTTCGGGCACTGGAACTCCACCGAGGCCATCGTCTGGCCGAGCAGCGAGGGTGACGCCGCGTTCGTCATGGCGGTACCCGCCGACAGCGAGGACGGCGACCTTGCTGTCTACAAGATCGATGCCTGCCTCATCGGGGACGACGAGATCACCATCGACGATATCGAGCGACTGGGCGGCAAACGCGAGCTGTGCGTGTACAAGCACGGCTTCGACGGCATCGAGGCCATCCGCAACTTCGCCAACCGCGTCGCGGTCGATAGGTTCGATGAGCGTTTCGGGGTCAACAACCTGTACGGCGAGTTGCCCGATCTCGCCCCGACGCTGCGCAAGGTGACCGAGGGTGCCCGCACGGCCGTGCAGCAGCCCCGCGACCCGCAGGCCATCGCCGCGGCCGCGCTGTCGGCCGCCGAGGGCGGCGCGAAGACCGCCGTCGAGCACGTCGGCAACAAGCACTGAGTTCACTTTGCCGCGGCGGGCGGTTCCTGCCGCGGCGCTTTTCGTTTGGGAGTTTCAACATGGATGGAACCATCGATTTCATCGTCCTCGAGCACGACGACGTCGCCGGGTGCGCCCTCATCGCCGGTGCCGTCGACGGGGTCGTGCCTGCCATCGACGGGCACAACACGCCCTACATCGTCGCCATGGGATACGACCATCCGACCCGCAACTGGGAGGACTGCACGCTGTTCGACGACATCGTGAAGGCGAAACTCGCCTACGAGGGATTGCGCGGGCGGGAATACCCGCTTGACGTGGCCATGCGCAGGGACGATTCCGCCACGTTGAATGCCCGCGCGCTCACCGATGCGGAGCTCGCAATCGAAATCGAGAAGGCGGGCGCCGCGATGGTCGAGCATGTCGATGCCCATATGGCGCATGTCCACGGCCTCGGCGGCAGCGAGGACGACAGCGCCGCATACTACGCCGCCCGGAAAAGGCACGCGGACCTGAGGCTCGAGAAGGACCGCAGGCTCCACGCATCGATAGATCTCGGACAGAGGGAAGGTCCACGCGAGCCGCAAGCCATGGCCGCAGCAGCCGCCAAGGCCGCGCTGAAACGCGACGGGGTCGAGCTCGGACGAAGCGGCAAGAAACAATAGGACCGCCACACCGCCCGCGGCAATATGATTGGAGTATCGAAATGGAGACCGTCCCGCATGTCGTCCTAGAGTATGGCAAATGGAGCGATTGCGCGCTGGTCGCGCTGACCGACGACGCCCACTCGGCAGTGCGCGACGGCACCGACATGCCCTATCTCGTTACGAGCGGCTACCACCGCGGATCGCGCACCTGGGCCAGGGCAACACCGTTCGGCGACATCACGCGCGCCAAGGTCGTCTTCGAGCACCGTGTCGGCCGCGACTACGCCCCCAACGAAGGCAGGCTCCACGACGACGAGGTCATCGCCTGCCGCTGGCGCCGTGGCGATATCGCCGGGGTCCTGGAGGAGTCGCTTGACTATCCCATCCCCGCGACGAAGGAGAACATCGATACCGCTATCGGGCAGATCGCGCATGTGCAGGACCGCCTCATCGAGGATGGATGGAGGGAGATCGTCGATTCCATCCGCGAGGAACGTCTCGACCTCGGTCTCGGCAGCTCCCAGGCGGATAACTTCTACAGGGGCGTCTACGACGTGACCGCGCACCATAATTCGATGTTCTGGCCGTCGGGCGACGGCAGCGCGGTGCATGTGTCCCATTGCCGCCTGGGAGACGGCCCCTCGTTCGGGCTCACCGTCCGAACGATCCCGGCCGCGGCCATCGGCAACGAAACCGTCACCTTCGAGAAGATCGACCGATTGGGCGGGAAAATCGAGCTTTGCGTGGATAGCATCGATCAGGACATCGAGAAGGTCCGCGCCTTCGCCAGCTCATCGCCCGCCGTCCGCGCCTTCGTCGAACCCCTTTGCGCCTATATCCCGGCACCGAGCGATTCGGTCGGGGAGCAAAAGCGCGACATCTCGCCCTACCTGCGGCAGACCGCGCGGCGCTGCCAGCGCATCTCGCACCCGATCGACCCGCCAGAGACGGCATCGGCGGCGGCGAGCGCCGCATTCGGCGGCGCGGCGGCCCTGCCGGCACATCGCGGGTATAAGCACCAATAACCAGCGACGGACACCTGCTTCCGCCGCCCTATCCGTTAGGAGACCCAACATGAACGACAAGCTGGACCATTTCGTGCTCGAATACGACGATGCGAGCGGTAACGCGCTGCTCGCGATGACCGAGGGCGACGGCAGCCTCATCGCGGACGGCGCGGGCCTTCCGTATGCCTTGGCCCGCGGCTACGACGCGAATGCACGCACCTGGGAGTCGATCGAGCCCTTCGACGACGTGACGCGCGCCAAACTCCACTACGAGAAGGCCTGCGGACGCGAGTACGTGCCCACCGGCGGCAAGCTCTACGATGACGAGTTCATCACGCTCCGGTGGCGGCGTCAGGACATCGCCGACTCGCTCGAGTCCGATTTCGGTCACTTCGGCGTGCCCATCCCCGCGACCGATGAGAATATCGAGCGCGCGTTGGATCAGCTCGGTAACCACATCGACGATGCGATCTACGAGGCGGGTTGGGACGTTATCCACGACCGCCTCGATGTCCGCTCGTTTGACCTGGGGGTCGGACACAGCAAACAAGCCAAGGAGTTCTACGAGCAGGTCTTCGAGTGCGACGGCGACTTCTATCCCACCGTCAACGTCTGGCCCGCGGTCGACGGCAGCGGTGTGCACGTCTCCGTCTGCCCCGTCACTTTCGCAGAGCGCGACCTGGCCGTCTACAAGGTCGACGCCGGCAAGATCGGCGATGGACCCATCACGATCCCCGACCTCGATGACATCGGTACGCGCGAGGTCCATGTCGACGATTTCACCGAGAAGCCCGAGGAGGTGCGCCTCTTCCTGCGTACGGACGGCGACGTGTACCTGTTCGGGTCCAGCCTGGGCAAGTCGCTCGCCGTCGAGGATGCGGACGAGGAGGATATCGCCTACGCCCTGCGCGAGGTGCGCACCTACTGCAAGGACGCTACCGAGAAGCGCGACCCGCAGCTCATCTGCGCCAAGGCCCAAGCCGCCGCGGCCAAATCGGCCACGGCCGAGGGCGATGCCGGCGGCAAGAAGCTCTAGCGCGCCATGGCCACCCCGACCGTCCGAACGGTAAACGCGCAAAACCAAAACCATCTGGTCCATGCCGCCTCGAACGAGGCGGGATGGCGACGCTATCTCGAGACGCTTTCCAGGCACACGGGATGCGCCAACGCCTTCTACAACCTGTCCGCGATGAACTGTGCGGGGCTCGCCGCATCCGATTGGCACGAATCCCGCGAGATCCTGCCCATCGCCACATGGAAGTCCCTCTTCCCCGGCGCGGACATCAAGCCCGCCGACGGGTGCACGGGCGTCTACTGCGTCAAGTCCAGGCCGCGCGGCTCGGGCGGCGGGCTGTTCTATGTCGACGAGCTGTTCCCGCCCGCGCTTCTCGTGGGACTGCCTCCCACGATGCTCAGGGGCGCGGCCCGCGTTCTCGACCTCTCGGTCGATATCGCGGCGGCGTCATGGAGCGATGCCGAGGCCGGGCTGTACCGTATAGTCAACGTCGCCGATATGGACAGCGACACCGACGCGGCCCCGGAGGCTGAGCGCGTGCCGGTCGCATGGGTCGACCTCGATCAGAACACCCGCTTCGTCATCGAGGCGCACTTCCGCGCCCAGGGTCCCGGGTGCGCCAGCCCCGTGCTTCCGCCCGACGACGTGAAGGGCAAGGCCTCCTCGCTCAAGATGTACGTCAACGAGATCGTGAAGACCGCGGCGCCCCTCATCAAGCAGATGCGCAACGGCTACCGCGCGGCCTTCGAGAGGCACCGCCGCGACGTCATCCCCGAAAGCGGCCCAGATAGGGATAACGGCCCCGATGCCGCCGTCGGCGGCGGCGGGGCGAAGGCGGGGGACGTGCAGGAACCCCACCCCGACGAAGGCGGCGGCCGGCCCGCACCGGTGGAAGCCAAGGAAGACCGCGGCGGCCCGGGCGTCTATGTGGGCAACCTCGCGCGGGAGCCCATCGAGAGGGCCATGAGGGCGATCGGCAGACACTCCAGGGCGGATGGCGATCGGGTGGATATGGAGACCGCGGCCTCCCCCTCTTCGGAAACCGCCGGGGATGCCGGCGCTATCGGCCGACACTTCGCGCGGAAGGGCGAAACCGTTGACTCCCCCGTGGCCGGCGACCAGGTCGGGAGCCGTAAGGGGACGGATGTCGAGACGGTTTCCCGCCCGGAGGCCCCTCCCGTGCCGTTGCGGGCCGCAGGGACCGACGATGGAGGCCCCGACGTGAAATCAGGTCGGGAAACAGTCGGAGATACAGGCGGGGCCGTACCGGCCAGAGAGGTCGGGCGGCCCGCAGAGTCGCGCACAGAGGCCCGTGAGCGCCGACGGGAGCGCCTGGGGCGACACGGACGGCCGTCCGAGCGCGGTGCGGACGATGGCGGAGAGGTCGATACCATGCGCCCGCATGGGCGGCGCTACCGCCGCATGGATGGCGAGGACGCGGACGGCAACGGTCCCGAGCTCCATGCGATGCGCCGGCGGCGCGCCGGCGAGGCCAAGCCCGCGCCCGAGGCGCCGCCCGAGAAGTACTATCCGCACGGCCGCCCGCCGCGGGAGACCGCGGGGCACGCGAAGAGCGCCGCGGCCCGGACCGCGAAGGACCGCGGAAAGAAGAAGAAACCGCCGACGGGCAAGGGCTCGTCGTAAGGAGATTGGTCTATATGGTTGAAAGACTCGAGGCGGCGGCCGAGGCCGGCGCCGAATACTACATGGTGATGGTCTCCGAGTCCGTCACCTTCAGCTATCCCGCGCTCGCCACGGACGCCGAGGCCGCCCGCGAGAAGGTCGCCGCGCTCATCGAGGCGGGACGCGTCCGCGCTCCGCTCGACCTGGTCGGGGCGCCGTGCCGCCGCGAGGGAATCGAGGTCGTGGATGCCGTGGAGTCCGAGGACCTGAGCTGTAGGCAGGTCTGCGCCCAGACGCTCATGCCGGGCGAGGCCGAACGGCTCGTCGACGACGTCGAGGCCGGAAAGCTCTACGAGAAGACGCCTCCGCAGATGGCGCATGCCGCCAAGTCGATCCTCAAGAAGACCGGCTCGGGCAAGCTGACGCCGACCAAGCGGCAGAGGAAGTAAGGGGTTCCCGTTCGGGAACCTTACGGGCCGCCGGACCGCATCGCGGGACGGCGGCCCTACCATTTCGGGTATAAGAGTGCCGGCTTTCACGAATTGGAGCGCATCGATATGGATGAGCACGAAGAGAATTTCAAGGATATTTTCAGATATACCGATGTGGAGTACACGCCCGACGGCTATACGGACGTGTACCGCTGGGACGATTTCCTCGTGATCGCGGGCGACCACGTCTACAGCGCCATGGATACCATCGATTCGGTTTCCCCCGGCGGCGAGTACGAGGGTTCGACCCGCAATATGCCTACACCTGCGAGATCGTCGGGTGCGGCGATCTGTTCGACGGCTGCGCGCTGTTCCGTCCGGTGTCCCACGACGGGGAGGACTATACCCAAATCGCCTTCCTGCGCAGCGACATCGACGATTCCACCGGGGAGTATACCGAACGTTTCGAGGCCGGGTCGTTCGATATGCCCGCTGCCGATGCCTTGCGTTTCGACCTCGCCGTCGATCTTATGGATTATTTCAGCGGCAGGACGTTCGAGGGCGAGCCCGGCGTGAGCCGCGGTCTCGAACCGCGCGAGGCCGTCGCCGCCGTGGAGGGAGCCACCGGCTGCGACCTCAATTTCTTCGAAGACTTTTGGCTCGGCTCTCCCGGCGAGATAGTGGAGAGCGTCCACGTCGGTCCCTATACGAAGCAAAGCCTTCTCGACTTCTCGTATTATGCCAAGGAGCTGTCGCGCAGATACGGGTTCGCCGATAGCGATATCCTCGAAATCGCCCGCCACCTGCCTGAGGAATGCCCCGACCGCTTCGCGGCGGTAAAGGCCTACCTCGATTGCGAGTACGTGCCGGACGGCGATGCGCCCGACGAGAAGACCTACCGCTGGGGCGACTTCCTCGAGATTGCCGGCGGGGACGCCCGCTACGCGGCCATGCTCGTCGACAGGACCGCGGCGGGCGAGTCCGAAGAGGGCCTTCACCCCGAGACGCTTGTCGACCAGGACATCCGCGACGGCGAGGCCTTCATGCTCGCCGGGCGGCCCATCGCCCCGGAGGACGCCTACGACCTGCCCGGAACCGTCCACGGACTCTATAAGGAGCTCGCGGACAACGTCGACCGCTCCGGCATGCTCTTCCGCGACTGGCGCGGCTTTGCCGCCGGCACCGATGCGGACGATGTGCTGCGCGCGATCGAGGCCGCGTTCGGCGAGACCGAGTACAGCCGCGCGGGCACCGTGCTCGGCGCCTATGCCGACGACACGTTCATGTCGCCTCTTCATGTTGCGCAGGATGCCCCGCGCGACGTCACGCCGCTCACGCCCTGGGAAGACGAGGACGGGGTGGCGTTCCTGTCGCGCACCCTTGATGCCGATGCGGGCGCGCCCGTCCCCTGCCTGTGGTACTGCATGCGCGACGGGGAGCAGGGCTTCGAGGTCGGCGGCGTCAAGCTCGACTGCTCGAAAATCGGCTTCGACGAGGTCTCCGCGGCGGCGGCCTCCAACGGCATCGACAGCGTCCTCGCCTATCTCGGGGAATCCCCCCGCGGCCTTGAACCGCTGTGCGATATCGCCGTGCGCCGTGTCGATGCCGGGATGCCCGATACGGTCAGACACTTCGGCAGCCAGGACGAGGCCATGGCGATGCTCAGCGCGATAACGGGATGCAGGGTCCAGGCCTACGGCATCGACACGCTCACCTACCGCGCCTCGCTCGGCAACGCCGCGGCGGCGAAGCTCGCCGCGGGGGCGCTCGCGATGAACGATCGCCTCAGCGGGCGCGGTGACGCGGTCGAGGCCGGGCGCCGTCTCTAGCGAATTGGCTTGCGTCGGCGTGATATTTGGCCCGGGGCCCTTTTCGGGTCCGGGGCCTTTTGCGTTCAAGGCCTCGACAGGCCTGTCGATTTCCCGTTCGGGAAAGAGGGTGCGTGGCCATGACTGTTGGCGATTTGGTCGGGTACTATCGGTCTATAGCGGTGACCGGACCAGTCCCGTGCCTTCGTTTCCAACCGAAAGGACTTCGCCATGGATCTCTTCATGCCCGCGGAACGCGTCCTCTACGACCGGGCCTACTACCTCTCCGATGAGGCGGAGAGAGACTACGCCTTCGAGGTCGCCGAGGAGCACGGGATCGACGTGGGCGAAGTGCTGTACTCCGACGAGCTCATGAAGGAGGTCCGCGATGCGCTCGACAGGGACATCGACCTCTATCTCGACGACGAGATCGCCAACTTCGATTCCATGCTCCGCGAGCTGAAGCGCGGCGAGAACCCGGAGCACCCGGCTGAGATCTCCGTGGTCGCCATGGGGTCGGTCGGGCGCTGGGACGGTCCCTCCCGCGGCCTCGTCGCGGCCAACTCGCTGCGCGACCTCATCGACGGGAAGGGCAGCGCGGACGCCCTCGTGGATTGCCGGATCGACCGACTCGTCGACACGAACGGCACGTTCAGCATCGAGGCGTCCCACCATGACGGCACCGCCTACCTGGACGTGCGGCTCATCTCCGGGGTATCGTTCGATGGCAAGGGGTTCAGACTCGGAGGCGAGCTCTATGCTCCCGGCAAGATGGACCTAGATGATTTCCATATCCTCCTCGGCAACCTCTACGATGCGCCCGGTGTCGGGCCGTGCTCGCTGCCGCATTTCGCGGAGCGCGCCTACGGCGCGGCGCAGCAGTCGTACCGCTTCGGGGAGACTGTGTTCGATATCTACTGTGAAACCGGCGGCACAGACAGGCCCTATAAGGTCATGGTCTCGGCGGGAGAGACTGTCGGCAAGGATGCGGGAACCCGTTTCGCCTCCGTCGAAGAGGCGAAAGCGTGGTGCTATCGGTACTCCATGCGCGAGCTCGCCGACAAGGAGAAGAAGCCCGTCCCGGGCGAGGCCGCCTCGGCCGCGAAGAAGGCCGCCGGGTGTTCCGGCGGGGACGGCGCCGGGGATGCCGGCGCGATCAAGCTGTAAGGCGCGTTTGAAAGGATACGGACATGGCCGAGAAATACGAGCTCGACAGGTGGGCGGCGGTCGTCTGCAACGGCTTCACCGCCGTCAACGTGATGTCTTCCGGCAACGTCGAGGAGTTGGGCTGGGACTATACCGAAATGGAGCTCGACCCCACCGGGACCTGCGGGCTCTTCGACGGCATGCTGCTCGACTGGGACGACGACACGCCCGCGGAGCGCCGCGACCATGAGGCGTACTTCCCCGACGCGTTCACGGTGGGAGCGCGCATCCTGGCCGACGACTGGGACCACGAGCTCGGCAACGACGAGGTGCGTTCGCGCTGTTTTGCCATCATCGAGGACGCTGATCAGTTCACCGACCACGACACCGCCCGCGACTGGCTCTGCGAGAGCACGATGGCGGACTTTTCCGAGGTCGAGGCGAGGACGTTCTTCCAGAACCTTACGCTCATGGACTCCGAGGAGATCGCGAAGCTGGACGGGCGTCCGATCATCCCGTCCGCAGGAGCCGATGAGTGCCGCGCGGCGGTGCTCGCCTTCAACGAGAGGATGGTCCCGCGCCGCCGCGAACTCGGGCTCGGCGACACGGCCGTGGTCGGCAAGACAAAGAAGTCGGAAGCAACGTCGAAGGTCGTCCCTATGAAAAAAGAGCAGACGGTCCACGGGCTCGGTAGGGTCGATTTCTCCGGCCTCGGCTACGGTTGGGGGACGAATTATCCCGACTCGCTTTCCGTCGATGCGATCGGCATCAATCCCCCGTCGGGCGAGCGGTACGTCATCCTGAACTTCTCCCCCATCACGCATGCCCCCGATGTGGACGGCAGGAAGCTCTTCTGCCATGAGACGACCATCGGGTATGACCTCAACGCCGATTCCTGGTCCGGCGCCACCATCGGACCGGACTTCTGGGCCCTCGACGGCAAGGAGGCCCGTGAGTTCGCGGAGAAGATCGGGCTCGACCGCCTGGCGGCGCGCGCGTGCGTCAGGCTCGGCATCGAAGCGCCGGGGCTCACGGGCCGCGAAGCGCTCCCGATCCCCAAGGGCGTGAATGTCGCACCCCAACCCAGCGCGCAGGCCGAGGCCGCGAAGGCCGCGGCGACCAAGATGGTGTCCGGCGAGACCGGCGGCGGGAAGCATATCTAGGGTTTACTTTACCGGTTGCAGCCCTTCCCATTCGGGAAGGGCTGTTTTCGTGCCGGGGTGTTGTGGGTAGCATCTTCTCTGATTCTGACCGGCTTTCGTTTTGGAGCTGATGATCTGTGGACGATGAGAAGTTCGACCTCAACTCGAGGATCTGGGTTTGGTTCAATAGCGTGCTCTCCTATGACAACATCATCGCGCACGATTTCCTCAATGAGATCGACGGCTGCGCCACGTTCGCAGACGTCATCATCGGCCTCGCCGATCGGTGCCCCCTTTCCGATTTCCTCGGCGACACGCTCATCGGTTCCAGCTCGCTCCTCTCCAAGATCGCCGACCTGTGCGATGTCGACCTGGATACCGCGCTCGGCCTCTGGGAATATGCGAGCGGCGAGGATATCGACCAGTTTGACAAGGAAGGCATCCTGCATATGATTGACGCCGCGAAGAAGGCCGAAGGGATTGAACCGTATGTATCCCAGGCCGGGCCAAATGGCGGTGTGGACGATGGCGAGGACCTGCGTGCAGGCGGACCGGTTTCCGAGGGCGACCCGTGGCGCGACGGCATGGTCGCACAGGTCGCTGGGCTCATGGAGCAGGTCGTTGACCTGGACGCCAAGGCAGCCGCCGGCGCCGATACCGTGCTTGCCGAGTTGTTCGAGCCCCTGGCGAACAATTCCACCGATGCCGCAATCGAACTCTTCGGGGTCTATTCGAGGTCTGACGCAAGCGGACGCTCGGCTATCGCCGAGGTTTTCCACGCCCTGACCGGCGAGACCTTCGATTCGTTCCTCATGGAGGCCTCGCGGACGTGCGAGGAGACGCTTGAGGCTTATCGGGGCAACAGCTTGCCCGGCCCTGATGCAATGGCCGCGGCGGCTAAGAAGGCGGCCGGGGCTAAGGTTTCGGCTGGTGTGGATGGCGGCGGGAAGCATATCTAGAGCGGTTTGCCTTATCTGCTTTTAATTTAATTGATTGGATGGTTCATCATGGACAGCCTCGTTGACGACAACTTCTCCGAGATCAGAAAAACCTTCACCGATCCCCTGTATAACGCCATGGGTCTCCATGTGGACATGGGGGCTTCTTTTCACGATTACGGCACCCGCGACGATTACGGTATCGGTTGCTGTGCGACGCTTGACGGCGTGACGCATTACGCGAAGGCCTGGCCCATCGAGGACCATGATAGCCGGTGGGGTGCCTGCATGGGCTCCTTTACGTTCGATGAGAGCCTTGCGGGAAACGGCGTCGACTACGTCAGCCCCGACTCACTCGCCAAGATCATGGGCGATTACGGTTACCACGACTCGCGATCTTTCCTGGACTGCAATCTCGACGTTTGGAGCGACGAGCTTGTCGGTATTCTCGGGTACGAGGCGTTCGGAAGCAGCCAATCCGAAGCCCTCGTGCTGTCCCCACTTGCCGATAAGGAATCCGTGTTGCAACTCTTCTATACCTTCTCGGAGAAGGCCGACGGCCTGATCAGTGACGAACTGTTCAACACCCTATATTGGGAAATGGAAGCCGAGGAACGCTTTGCCCATGCAAGGCCCATCGAGGCAGTCGATATCGATTTCGATAGGGCCCGCGACATCGCATCGAGTTGCCTGCATCGTCAAATCGAGCTTAAAGACGATATATCCTTCCGCCTTGCCCTGGATATCCTTCCCAAACTCAACTGGGATGGACCTTCCATCGCCATCGATGCGCTTAACTATCTCGCAGATACGCAGGAATTCGGTATCGAAGCCCTGAGAAGCCATGCAACCGAGCTCTTCGGCTCCTGTCAGGCCTCTGTCGCCTTGGACCAGGCGGGCTACATCATCTATTCCTACAGCGAGCCCGATGCCGTCACCAAGATGGATGATATCTTCTATCCATCAATCTATTCGTTGCCAGACAGCGGTGATTTGATCGGCTCTTGCATCGACGCCCTGTACGACCCTTATATTCCCGAGGTCGAGGAGGCTATGAAAGATGTGCGTGAACGCAGGAAGAACCCAATGGCGCGCTATGGCTCTACGCCACTCGACGCGGTCAATGTCACGGTAACCCCCGCTTTGATTTTCTTCAAGAACGATCCGTCTGTTTCCCAGCGCGTGTATTTCTGCGATAAGTGCTCATCAGACCTCAATATCGGCGAAAAGATCTTCTCCTGCGGATATACCGCCGATGAGTTGCGCGGGATGATCGGAAAGAAGACCGACGAGAACTTCGTCGTCGTAGCCGTCGATGATCCATTTAAGGTGAGGGCCACCTATCTGAACCTCACCCAGAAGATACCCAGTCCAGCAGAGATTGCCGCGTCGGCAAAGAAAGCTGCCGGGGCTAAGGTTTCGGCTGGTGTGGATGGCGGCGGGAAGCGTATCTAGAGCTGTTTGTTCTCAATGTCGATTGATGGCAGCCCTTTCCTTTTGGGAAGGGCCGTTTTCGTTGCCGGGCAGGGCGGGTAGCATCTTCTGTGTATCTGGCTGACTTGTTTTTGGAGCTGATGGTTTATGGCGGCGAAACAATACGAACTCGGTTCGAATGTCCTCGATTGGTATAGGGATTTCTGCCCGGGGAACAGCTTCCAGGTGGTGATTCGTCCCGATATCACGTTCGCAGACGTCGTCGTGGGCATGGCGAACGGTGTCGATTTGAACAACCTTATCGGTTCCGATAGCGAGATCTTCGGCAACATCGTGGTCGCGAAATTGGCCGAGATCACCGGAGAGAGCTACGAGACCGTTTCAAATGTCTGGCATGAGGCGCCGATGAATAGCGATTACATCGGCGAGGACGAGCGGCGCCTCATTGAGGCCGCCAAGCTCGTGATCGAACCCAGATCTAGGCGAATTACCACTGTCGATATCGATTTCGGCAAGGCCTTCAGCATCGCAAATCACGCTATGCTGAACGAGATCATGCCATCCTTTGACGACCCTGCTCTCTACGGTATCGCTGAGAGAGTCCTACCAAATCTCGAGTGGCGCACCGATTCTATTGCTATCGATGCCATCAATGAGCTCTGTTGCGATCGCTACGCCGAGCACTATGACCTCGAGGCCGTTCGGAGCCATGCCACCGAACTGTTCGCAGCCTGCCAGGTCCAGTTGGCGTTCATACAGGCGGACCTCGTTTTTCAAGCGCTCGACTGGACGATTCCGGCGACGGATAGGGTTCGTTTCGGATCCGTCTATACCTCGGATCCGTATTCACGTCGTTACATCTCGACTTGTTGCCTTGGTGCATTTAGCCACCCTCGTTTTACCGTCGCCAGAGAGGCCGTTGCCGATATCGAGAAGCGAAGCAATGCCAAGAACAGCCCAACTAACATAGTTGCGGCGGCCAAGAAGGCGGCCGGCGCCGACGTGTCGGCCGATGGGGCCGGCAGCGGCAAGCATATCTAGCGCCTTCTTAGTTTTGCCGCGGTCAGATGGCGGCCCTTCCCGTTCGGGAAGGGCCGTTCTCGTTAATGGGCGATGCGGGTAGCATCTTCGATGTATCTGGCCGACCCTCTTTATTGGAGCTGGCGAAATGAGCAAGAAGCATTTCAATTTCAAGTCTAGTATCCGCGATTGGTATATCCGGGCCTTTCCATCCGATGAGCTCGGTTACAGGATCAACCCGCTCGCCACCTTTGCCGGCGCCGTGAAATGCATGGCGGACGGAGGCGACATCTATAAGTATCTCGGCGTCGGGGACTCCCTGGTGCGCGAGAACGTATTCTCCAAGATCGCCGCCATCACGGGCGTGGATTACGATGCCGTATACGGCCTTTGGCTTCATCATGACGAAGACGAGTGCAGCAGACTGGTCTTCCTCGGCGACCATCCGGACTGCGCCGTAGATCGCGACTGGCGGGAGCAGTTCGATGAGGTGGTCTCCCCTTCCGAGCAAGTGCGCTATGACGAGATGCTTGCAGCCGAAGAGCAGCGCAAGGCCGAGACGTTCGATTCGTTCATGGAGGTCAACGAGACTCCCATGGACGAGGTGCGAAGCGCCGGGATCGCGATGGTTCTCATGCAGGGCATCGTTTTCGCGGAGATCGCCAAGAAGATCGATGGGCCAAGCGAGGAGCTGAACGAACGCATCGCGACCTTCAACCACGACCTCAAGCGCCTCTACAACGAACCGCTCCACAAGAAGGTGGAACAAATCGAGAACCAGGTCGGAAAGCTGGAGGAGAAGGCGGCCATATACGACGAGATGCGCTATACCGCCGAGCATACCGATCCGGCGGATATCCGAATCGCAGAGGGCAGCACCAGCATGACCGGCGCATTGATGGCCGCCGCGATGGCGAGCTACGACCTGTCATGCGGTCTTATCGACGATGAGCACATCGGACGATACAGCGACGTCATCACCGCCCTCGAGGAGCGCATGGGGGTCGGTGCCGGCGGACTCTCCGTCCAGACCGAGGCGGGCGAGCTCATCGCCAACGCCAAGGAGGACGGCATCAGCGTCGGCATCAACATCCCCGGCGGCAAATGCGCGGATATCGCCTTCGTCGATGCGGACCCGGGCGCCGACGACCTCTACCCGACACCCGTTCGCGCCTTCACCTACAACGGCCGCGACGAGGAGCCCGATCACCGCACCGACGTGCATCTCGACGGGGACATGGTGCTCGATGGACAGATGACTGCCGAGACCCCCGCGCATGTACCCGCCGATATCACCGCGGCTGCCAAGGAGGCCGCCGCCAAGAGCGTCAAGCCCGACACCGTCGGAACCGACGGCATCAAGCACTAGGCGGGAGGCATAGCCATGGAAGAGACCTATCAGCTCATCGAGGGGTCGCCGACGCTGCGCGACCTGGACGCGGAGAACGGCTTCCTCTGGTGCCCGTTCGGGCACTCGGGGCGCCAGAACGAGCCGGGTATCCTGATCAGCCGCCTCGATGACGGCAGCTACGACGTGAGGCTCGGGACCGGGTTCGACAGCCCCGAGCGCTTCGCGACCGGGGACCCCGATTGGTCCTGGATGGACTTGTCCGTGGCCTCCACCGTGGAGCTCACCTTCGCGGACGACATGGCGCTCAACGACTGGATCGCGAGCGAGACGACCGCCACCGGCGCCGCATGGGCTCGATGCTTCAACCCCTATTGCGGTCCTGACGAGAAGACATTGAACACCTCTGAAATCATCGATACGCTTAGGCGCTTCGAGAGCCCTTCGTATATCGTGCGCGGGCCCATCGAGGATATCGAGAGCCTACCGGTCGGGTACTACTGGTGCCCGGATGCACTCGACCCCGACCCGTCCTATAACGGCTACCTGCTGAACGTGTTCGCCGGCTTTGACGGCCGTGGGCTCCCTGGCAAGTTCTTCGAGCTCTTCGGCGGGGTCACGCTGAACGACGTGCCCTCCTTCGGGTTCGACGACGGCTGGGACGGCTCGTGCCTCAACCGCCTCGACTGGTTCGAGGACGCTGCGGGCATGGACGCCGACGGGCTCTCCGCCGGGCTCGTGGCGAACGACGCCGAATCCATCAAGGCCCTCATCGGGAACTGCCCCGCCTGGATCGAGTGCTTCCCCTCGTACAGCGAGAAGGCCGCCAAGGGCGTCGACGATGCGGTCCAGGCCGTGAAGGCGTATCGATTGGAAGGCAAAAGGGTACACAGGGAGGTAATCCCCGGGTATCTCTATGAGACTGCGAAGGCCGCCGCGGCCAAGACCGCCGGCGGGGCCGATGGCGGCACCGGGCCCCATATCTAGGAAGGCGATCTGCATGGACTACTTCTCCCGTAAACCTGACTTCCCCACCTTCGAGGATATCTATATCGCCCGCGCGCAGGGAGCCATCGAGCTCGAGCGGCGCGGCGACGAGGTCGCCTGCCGCTTCGGCCCGGACGGCCCCGCCTTCATGCTCCCCCAGGGCGCAACCCGGGGCGATATCATCCGGGGCTGCCTCGCCTGCGACGGCATCGTCGAGGTGTTGAAGGGCGATCCGGGGATCCGTGTCGCGTGTGCCGGGTGGCTGGACTCGTACTTCACCGAGGTCGCCGATCGGGCCCCCGTCGGGGAGACCTGCGGCGCCGACTGCCTTTTCGCATGCCATGTCGATATCGACGGCATCTACGCGGAGCGCACCGGGGACCCAGACGGGCTTCGCGCCTACTGCGACCCGATGGGGGTCGGCTGGAACTACGGCCCGATCTACTACTTCCCGCGCGAGTCCATCGAGCAGGTGGTCGGGCAGCTGTGCGAGGACGGGGACGATTTCCCCGTCCTGTTCGACGGGGAGCGCGTGATCGAGGCTTTCGACGGCACGCCCGTTCACATGTCGGTGCCCGTCGAGGTCGACGGCGAGAAGGTGTGGACCTGCGGCTACGACTTCTGCTGGTGCGAGACCGTCGCGCCCGATTTCAGCCGCGCGCGGGGGCACTTCCCCGACGCGACCGTGGCCGCCTGGGCTGCCGCGCGGAACGTGAATCAATCTGATGGCGATTTGGGCCTCAAGGAGCGTATGTGATGAACGAGTCCATTTCCGTAATGACCGATGCCGGCGAGCTTGTCGCCACGCCGTTCGCAGGCGGCATCAGCGTCGATATCAACCTGCCCGACGGCAAGGGCAGCGGCCAGCTTGCGTTCATCGAAGCCGCACCGGAAGGGCTTCGCGATGACTACCCGACGCCTGTCCACGTGTTCACGTATGACGGGCTAGATTCGGAGCCGGTCCATCGCACGGACGTGCATCTCGACGGGGATGCCATGACGCTCGATCCCGTGAAGGGCGCGGCGGCACGCAATGGCGCCGATACGGGATATAGGCAGCTGGATTCCGATTTTGTCAACGCTTCCAACAGTTGGGATGAGGTATACGGGTTCATCAAACGTTCCGACCCCAATTCCACGGGTATGCCCGCGAGTTTCGACTATGCCCTGCTCGCACTCGATTCCAACGGATGGCATTTCGGTGAATCGAATGCGAGCGCCTTTGATATCCCCGCCAAGGACCTTGATTTCTTCCTGGGTATCTTCTACTGCTCAAGCATTTCGGAATTTGCTGCGTATGCTTCTGAGTGCAACGAGCCCGATTTCCAGGAATGGCTCTGCTCGATGTATCTCCGCGACCAGGTGGAAGACCGTCTCCGCCACGAAATATCTTGCAATTGCATACAATCGACCGTTGACGCCTTCAAACTGCTTTCCGATAAGATCGGTTTCGAGTTCGAGCCTGAAAACAATCCCGCAAATGTCGCCAAGGCCGCCAGTGCGGCGGCAGTGTGTTCGGTCGGTTTCGGCTTGAGCGAGGCCGAGGGCATCAAACACTAGGGTCTGGCATATGACGCCCCTTCCCGTTCGGGAAGGGGCGTTCTCGTGTGGGTCACCGGCGGGTAGCATCGATGGGGACAACCGTTTCCCTGGAGGTGCCGAATATGGCCGATATGAATGCAAGCGACAGCGCAATCTCTACCGATGACCTCGAGATCGACAGCTATGACGACGTCGTGAAGCTGCTCGGCGCCGACGATGCCGCCTCGATGCTCGCCGATGTCGCGGGCAACCGGTTCAACCGGGAGGATATCATGAGGGCCATCCTGAATGGCGAGGATATCCATCTCGATTACTGGCCCGATTACGAGGAGCTTGAGTGGGCGACTCGCGTCTGCGGCGAACTGCTCGCCGACACCTCGCTCGAATGGGCCGATGGTTTCATCGACGCGGAGAAAATCGAGACGCACGAGGGGCTGACTGTCAGCGACCTTTCCCATGCCGTGGAATGCGTGCTGACGGATAAGTTCAACGACGGGCTCTACGAGGCGAGCCTTGTGGACCGTACCGAAATCGCCGATACGCTCGCTCAGGAGATCAAATCGCGACTCGACGGCGGTAAGCTCGGCCATGGGCCCTATGTCGACAGCGAATCGCTGCGCGACGACCTGACCGAGCGGTTCGGGTTCTTCTACGATATCGATTTTAGCGGGCTCACCTTCAAGACCTCGCTCATACTGTCCGTCAAGAGCCTGTATTTCGAGGGTGACGTCGTCGATTCCGCGCTCGACTGGCAGGCGGATTACCTCCCGTGCGTCTGCCACAGGGGCGGCCAGGGTGAGAACGATAGGTGGGAGTATGAGCCCACCGACGACTACAGGCCGTTCACGCGTCCCGCGGACATCCCCGAGAGCATCTTCGACAAGCTGTGCGCCTCGCAGGGCACGACCATCGAGAAGGTCGTCAACGACCCCGTTACCAAGTTCGAGCGCAGCTTCCGCGAGGATATCTTCAACTCGCAGCAGAACTCGCTCGTCGGTCTCACCGTCCTGGCAACCCTGCCTCTCGATGCGTTCCTGGACGCCAGCCTCTCGATGATCTGCCGCGGCGACCGCGAGAAGGCGGGAACGTTCACGGTCAAGCCCGGCACATACGAACCAATCATGGGCATCTACGACCCCATCAACGGGTGCGGCGGCACCGCGGGCATCGAACTCGACACGGACTTCGATATCGACCCGCGTGACATCAAGTACACGATGATGGAACCCAGGGGCGGGAAGTGGGAATCCGACCGCATCGATCTCTATACCCCGCAGGATTGCTTCGGGTTCTCCGAGCCCTTTGCCGGGCGTATCGAGTATTCCGAGAAGAAGCCCAAGATCGCCGCGAAGGCGAAGCCCGATCCCGCCGACCTCGGACGCCGCGCGAGTGTCGCGGCCGGTGCTACCATCCGCGACGGTGTCGATGGCGGCGGGATCAAACTGTAAGGGGAACACCATGGCCGACCGAGATGCCAAACGCAAGAGGCCCATCACTTGCCTGGAAACCGGGGTAACCTTTGAGTCCGCCTATCGGGCGGCCAAGGAGCTCGGCTTCGCCGACTCGCGCAACATCTTCCGCTCCATCCAGCGCGGCACCTGCACCCAGGGGCTGCATTTCTACTACGCCGATGCGCCGAAACCGTCGCCGGGGTTCTTCCTGCCTCCCAACAGGCCACCGCGTCCGGTGGTATGCCTCGACACCGGCGAGACGTTCGAGTCGGCATTCCAGGCGGGCCGCGCGTTCGGCATCGCCGCCGGGGCCGTGCGCACATCGGCCAGCACGGGCGTCGAACGCAACGGGCTCCACTTCTATTACGGCGACGAGCCGAAACCGGGCCCGGAGTTCTTCAGGGAACGACATTCGAAGACCAGGCCCATCGTCTGCCTGGAAACCGGCGAGACCTTCGACGGCAACCCGGCCGCCGCGCGCCCCCTGCACGTATCGCCCGCGACCATCAGCCAGGCCGTTCGCTACGGAACGCCCGTCGCCGGGCTCCATTTCTACCATGGAGACGAACCGAAGCCGGCTCCGGAGTTCTTCAAGCCGATCAAGCCCGAACGCGGTAAGAGCCCTATGCAGATGGCTGCCGCGGCTAGGGCCGCCGCGGGGAACCCGGGTCGCCCGGACGGTGGCCAGCGGCCCCGACGCGCGGTATAATCGATGCGGTCGGTAAGGCGCCCTCGGTTTCCGAGGGCGCCTTCTTGCGTCTTTTGGGAACGGTTTCAGTTTTCATGCGTAGGGCCCGCCGGTTTCCGGCGGGGCCTGCTTTCCCATGGGTTTCTCTGATGGCGGACGCCTTTTTGGGTTCCAGGGAGACTTTGGGGGGATCTGGTTGATTAGCCAGTGTTCCCAGAGTAAGTGGTTTAAACATAGACCATATTGGTATAATTGATGGGAGGAAGATTGGAGGATTTCCGTGAAAAGCGTCGAGGCGATCAAGATCCTACATAGCTGCGACCTGGAGGGGCGGATTCTTTTCCGCAGCCGCGAGCTGGGAACCCTTTTCGGTGAGTCCGGCGATACGCTCCGCTCGACCATCAAGAGGCTCGCCGCAGACGGGATCCTCGAGCGTGTCGCCCATGACGCATACCTCTACCTTCTGTTCCATCCCAACGGCTGCGATGTGCTCGGCCATATCGCGACGTTCCTGCGCCCCGGCGAGGTCACCTACGAAAGCCTCGAGTCCGCGGCATCGCAGTGGGGCTTCATCTCGCAAATCCCGCTCGGGCGCATCTCCTGCGTGACCACGGGCGCAGAAGGCCTCGTCGATACCCGATTCGGTGCCATCGAGTTTATCCACACGGACGATGACTCGAACGACGTCAAACGGGGAATACTCGACCGTATGCCGAGGAATCGGCTGCCGATCGCGACCGAGGAGCGCTGCCTGCACGACCTCGTCTCGAGGAAACGCAGCCTGGAGCTTATCGATTGGGATGAAGTGGATGTTGATTGACCTTGAGGAGCTTGCGGGTAATATCGCCAGCAAAGTCAATGGCGCCCGGCTTACGCCCGTCATCGAAAAGGAAATCGTCCATTACGAAATTATCCGGTCTCTTGGGAGGAACGACCTGCTTCGAGACATCACCTTTCAAGGCGGAACTTCCCTCCGCCTCTGCTACGGATCGCTTCGATATAGCGAAGACCTCGATTTCGTCGCCGGCGACAAGTTCGATTCGCTTCCCCTGGATGATTTCTCCAAGACCCTGCGCTCCGATCTGCTCAAGTCCTACGATACCGAGGTGAGCGTCAGGGAGCCCAAGGTCGTCAATGATTTCGATGGCGTCGGGATGCGGAGATGGACGGTGTCCGTTAATACCAACATCGCGCGCCCCGATTTGCCGAAACAGCGGATCAAGCTGGAGATCGCGTCCGTTCCGGCGCATACGTCCACGATTCGCCGGGTCGCGGTCAACTATCCCGAACTTGATGGAATGTATGACAACCTCACGATCCGGTGCCAGACGCTCGAGGAGATTCTGGCCGACAAGCTCATCTCATTCTCCGCCACCGATACGCATATCAGGCATCGCGACCTCTGGGATATCCCCTGGATCGTCCGTGCGCAGGAGATCGACTTCTCTGCCGTAGCCGCGCTTGTAGCGGCGAAGCACGCCGACTACCGCTGCCCCGCCTCCCTTGCCAGCATGATCGCCGTCGGCATGCAACGCGCTCACGTCTGCTATGCCGACGGGTCATTTACCGGACAGATGCAGCGTTTCCTATCCCCTGCCGTCTTGAACCGCACGCACGATTTCGATAATCACTGCGATGCCCTCAATACAATCGTTGAGAAGTGCTTCGGCCGCGTCGTAACCTCCCTCGGTATCTCAAATGATGTCGAGCGTGCCAGACGCAGGCTCGCGACCGAGATATCGTTGGGTTCTATTTCGGCTGCCGTGCTACCGAAAAGGACCTTGGGGCTTTCTTAAGGTAACAAATTAGGGGTATGTAAAATATGCGGTTGGAAGTTGGTAAATAACTGGTTGGTCAATCGTGATTCAGGCCATCAATGTCCAATCACGTATTTTACATACCCACTTCTTCTTGGCCATCCTGAAAGCCCCTCCCCGAGAGCGTTGCGCGCAGGAAGACATCCACCCTTGTATCTTCGCCACATATGGAGTATCTTCGCCATATCATTTATATTTGGCGAAGATACAAGGAATGTGGCGAAGATACCCCATGGCTCAATTCGACTATTCAAGGAAGCTCAGCACCCTTATGTCGCCCGAAATCATGTCGTCTATCGGCGATATGAGGGAGCACCGCGGAAGACAAGCGCTTTACGAGGCGACGAGGCCGGACGTGCTGGAAAGCCTCGTCGAGGTCGCGAAAATACAGAGCACGAGCGCGTCAAACAAAATCGAGAATATCGCGACCTCGGACAAAAGGCTTCGCGACCTGATGGCCGAGAAGGCCGAGCCGAAGAACCGAGACGAGCGCGAGATAGCCGGATACAGGTTCGTGCTCGACACGATCCACGAAAGGCACGATGCCGTACCCGTGACACCCGGCGTGATCCTGCAGCTCCATCGCGACCTGTACAGGTTCACTGGCGACTCGTTCGCAGGAAGGTGGAAGGATTCCGACAACGTGATCGCCGAGAGGTCGGCCAGCGGGGAGATGGTCGCAAGGTTCAGGCCCACGAGCGCCGCCGCGACTCCGGCGGCGGTAGACGCCATCTGCAGGGAATACCGAGCGCAAATCGAAGCCGGAACGTACGATCCCGTCCTCGTGTCGCTGGTGTTCGTGTTCGATTTCGTGAGCATCCACCCGTTCAACGACGGGAACGGGCGCATGAGCAGGCTGCTCACCCTGCTCCTCCTATACCGATGCGGATACACGGTCGGAAAATACGTATCGATCGAAAAGGAAATCGAAAGATCGAAGGAAACGTACTATGAGGCGCTCGGCGCAAGCTCCGCCGGGTGGCAGGACGGCGAGAACGACTACACCCCGTTCGTGACCTACATGCTCGGCGTGATGACGGCCTGCTACAAGGAGCTTGACAGGAGATTCGCCATTGCAGCGGGCCCCAAAGGCGGCGAAGGCATGCTGCGCGCATATTTCGAGCAGCTCGTCGGCGCAGCGACGAAGCGGGACATCATGGATGCGAACCCGTCCATAAGCAAGCGAACGGTCGAGCGCGTCCTCAAGAAGCTCCAAGATGACGGGACCATCGAGAAGACGGGCTCGGCGAGGTCTACCGCATATCGCAAACGCTAGGAACGGCGCCGTCAGGCTCGCTGAACGCGTCCTCGAAGGCCATCTCGCGGCGGATCTCGCCGTCCCTCGTCCTTCGAAAGCCGTCGGCCGATCTTGCTCGACGCGCCCCGCGCATTAAACGTCGAGGTCGCGGAGCTCGTCGACGTACCTGCGGTCCATGAAGTGCGTGCCGCAGCGGGCGCAGAAGCCCCAGTGCTCGTCGACGAGGCACCCGCAGTAGCCGCACTCGGCGACGAGCCCGCCCGCATGGAGGCAGATGAACGCGATGTCGGGTGACAGCAGCGCGCTTTCACGATCGGACAGCTTGCCCGACCGCGCGATGCGCTCGGCCTCCTCCAGGTGCACGTAGCTCGCGGCGAGCCTCTTGTCGCCGTCTTCCAGCGCCTTGCCCTTCAGGTAGCCCATCACGCTCGACACGCTGTACTTCGGCGGTATCGCCAGCAGCATGTGCACATGGTCGGGCATGAGGTGCCCCTCGATTATCTCGACGCCCTTGTGCTCGCAGAGCCTCCTCAGGATCTCCCCTATGTCGGACCTGATTTGGCCGTAGATGGCCTTTCGCCTATACTTCGGCGTAAACACGACTGTACAAGGCAAAGGGCGGCAAGCTGGTGCGTACCGACGCGCCTGAGTAGCGAGAGGACGGCATGGCCATGGATGAGGAGCGCGGGCTGGCCGTGCGCGAGGCGGGGTCCGACCTCGTCGCGAAGACCGAGAGGCAAGAGCCCTTGCTGTACTACGGCGGGAGCGGCAGCAACGGGGACAAGACCGCCATCGAGTACATCTCGGATATGCATCTGCTCCATCACGTGAGGTATTACGGCGGCGACATCCGCAAGACCGTCGACGAAGCGGCGAGGAACATCCGAGCATCCCACGCCGACCCGTTTTACACGAACTGGAAGACGGGCTGGATTGCGCCGAAGTCGATTTTCCTCGGCGACGTCGCGTCCGACAGGGACGTGACCGTCGAGTTCTACAGACGTTATTGGCTGAAAGTGGCATACCGCCAGTACAAGGAGTACAAGGCGCGGCTGATGGAGTCGCGGCCCAGCCCGGAGTCGGCGCGCAGGCAAGCGAACATCAAGCGCAGCGTCAAAAGCATCGACAAGTGCATCAGCGCCCAGAAGGACGAGTTCAAGCGGCTGAAGGCCAAAGTTGATAAGCATCTGAGTTACAGTCGCATCATCGCGCCGAAGGGCGGCATCAATGGTATCAAGGCATATCTCGCGAGCAGCTATTACAAGAAGCGCAATCTTCCGCGCTCCGCGAGGAAGAAGATTCTGGACGCCGCTGCCGCGAACGAGGAGCTGTGCCGGCTGGAGGGCATCAAGGCCAACCTCAAAGACAAGCTCGCGCTCGAGGAGCCGATCGATCTGCGCGACTTCAGGTTCGACCTGCATCGATACAGCCCCTCGTTCGACTATCTCGGCATCGTGATCCTCGGCAACCACGAGTACGTCGGCTTTCCCGACGTCGACGCCGCCGTCGCGTTCTACAAGGAGAGCCTCGAGCCCCTGGGATATGCCGTCTTGCAGAACGAGTGCATCGAGGATGACAGGTGCGTCATCTACGGCGGCACGGGCTTCGCGGCGCACAACGAGCGCTACAACGCGACGAACCTCGTGTGCTGCGACGCGATGACGGTCGACCGCGGGCTCTTCGCGATGGCCGCGCAGGGCCTCCCCGGCGCTGAGGCCGAGCTCAAGGAGGCTAAGGCCCGCGCGAGGGCGTACGAGGTCGAGCAGACTAGGCTGTTCGTGGAGGGCTACGAGGCCGCACGCGAACGCGCCCGAAAGGCGGGCAAATGCTTCATCTGCGCCTCCCACTACCCGGCGGAGGACTGCCTCGGGCGCATCGACAGGGACGCAGTCTACTTCTCGGGACACACGCACCAAAACAGGTATCTCAGGTCGGAGAACGCGGTCATCTACGCCGACAACCAGGTCGGCTACCATAAGAGGGGCGGCTTCGACCCGAGGTGGGACATGCGATTCAAGAGGGCTACGACCGGATGCGCGAGGAATCCCTACGCCGACCTCGCCGACGGCTGCTACCCAACGACGGCCGACGAGTACCTCAGCTTCTACCGGTTCATCGGCGAGTACGCTGGCACGGGCAAGATGATTCGCCAACGCTGCGAGAAGAACGACATGCACGTCATCAAGTCCAACGGCTATTACGGGTTCTTCCTCGTGGGCGAGAACGGGACGTCCATCGTCAACGGCGGCAAGACGAAGAGGGTCAGCACGCACCGCGACATCAAGTGGGCGCACGACAACTTCGACACCGTCGTGTCCAAGTACCTCGCCGCGCTCGCGCCGCTGCGCGAGAGGCAGGAGCAGGTCTCTGGCGAGCTGAAGCGACTCGGTTTCTCGGGGAACATCCACGGCCTCATCGTGGACGTGAACTTCTCCCATCACATCATGGTGAACCCTGCCGACGGCTCGCTAGTGTTCTATTATTCGCCTGAGTACGGATGGGTTGGCACGTTCGATTCGTTCCCGAAGCTGCTCGAGCACGTGAAGGATTCCGAGCAGCTGCACATCGACATGAACCCACTGTACGCGTTGCAGGCGGGAGACACGCCAACAAGGTGCGATGTCGCACTCGAGAGGTACGACGCCGGCGTGCTCGCGCCATCCCCGTCGATGGCGCTGGCCCCGGCGAGCATCGAGGGCGTTGAGGTCCTCGAGAAATCCGAGGGGCGCGACCTCGACCGGCTGGTGAACGTCGACCTCGAGCACGGGGCCTATAAGCTGTCCCGCGACGTAGCGCCCCTGCAGCGGCTGTTCTCGAAGCACGTGCTGCGCAACTTCGATGCGAGATTGGCCGAGCTCGACGACGGCAGCGCCGCGCGCAGGACGAAGTCGATGGCCGGGCGCGTGTTCAAGGACGAGTTCGGCATGATGTGGCTCATCGTGGGCGACGACCTCGGCGAGTTCGTCGACGCGCTCGACCAGGACGGCAAGGAGCGGCGCGTCACCGTGCTCGCGCTCAGGAAGCTGGTCGCCACACAGGGCGACGGGCGCTGGTTGACGAAGAGCCTCGATGAGACGGAGTCGGCCTTCAAGGGCAGGTACCAGCCGAAGGCGTGGCGCGGCGCCTTGCCGTCGCTGCGTCTAAGAGACCTCAGCGCAGGCGAATGACCCGAATCTACCGGCGCCCATTGGGGCCCGCCTTCCCCACCGAGGGAGGACGGGCCCTTTTTTGTGCCTGTATCAGCATGATTCAACCTGTTATTCCAGGTAGCGGTTTCCCTTGCCGCAGTTGCAGTCCTCGCATAGGGTCTGGAGGTTGGACATCACCGTCTTGCCGCCGCGCGATACGGGGACGATATGGTCGACGTGGAGCTTCACGCCGTCCTCGCGGCCGCGCCCGCAGCGGACGCAGTGAAAATCATCGCGACGGAGCACGTCGTAGCGCATCGCGCGAGTCACCTTGGCATGCTCCGCATCGTTGGCCATGCGGCGGTCCTGATATTCCAAGCGGCGCTTCTCACGTGCCTGCTTTCGTTTCGCCTTCTTGTGATCCCTGATAAGCATCGTGACGATAGCCTCAATGCCCCAAAGAACAGCAGCGAACATTACGAAAGGCATGAGGGCTTCTACCATTGCGTCCATTTGGGTTTCCTCTTTCTGTTAAGTGGTTGATGTAGCAAACTGCCCGACTTGTACCCGGATGGGAGGAAATCTATTTGCTGAGCTGGGGGGTCTATCGAATGAAAAGGCACCCGGTGTCCGGGCGCCAGCTTGGGTTCGTTGTTGGGCCCGCCGGTTTCCGGCGGGGGCTGGGATGTTGGCGAATCGCGTCAGCCGTTCTTTGTTTGGCGGTATACGCGGAGCTCCCACTGCTTGCGCTCGACTTTCGCCACGGCGTCCAGGATGAAACCCGTGGCGAGCGAGAGCGCAGCCATGAACATGAGCGCTACGGCGAGGATCGCGGTCGGGAACCGGGGCACGAGGCCGGTGGCGAGGTATTCGGTCACGACCGGGATGCCGGCACACAGGCCGCCGATGCAGAACAGCAGGGCGACCAGCGAGAAAAACTTCAACGGACGGTAGTCCTTGAACAGGGTGCCGATCATGGCGATTACCTTCAGCCCGTCTCTCACTGTGTTCAATTTCGAGACCGAGCCCTCGGGGCGGTTTCGGTATTCCACGGGGACATCGGCGATCCGCCAGCGGCGATCGACGGCATGGATCGATAGCTCAGTCTCGATCTGGAAGCCCTCGGACAGGACCGGAAAGGTCTTAACGAACGGCCTGGACATGGCACGGTAGCCGGTCATGACGTCCTCGAAGCCGTAGCCGTATATCCATCTGATCATGGCGCGCACGAGGTCGTTGCCGAAGCCGTGAAAGGCGCGGGCGTTCTGCTGCGCATAGGTACCGTTGGATAGACGGTCCCCGACGACCATATCGGCCTCGCCCGCGAGGATGGGAGCGCAGAGCGATCGCGCCGATTCCGCCGGGTAGGTGTCGTCGCCGTCGACCATGAGGTAGCAGTCGGCATCGATGTCGCGGAACATCTGCCGACAGACATTGCCCTTGCCCTGGCGAGGCTCATACTTGACGATAGCGCCTCGCGTGCGGGCGATCTCGGCGGTGCCGTCGGTCGAGTTGTTGTCGTAGACGTAGACGGTCGCCTCGGGAAGCTCGCTGCGGAAGTCATCGATGACCTTGCCGATAGTCAAGGCCTCGTTATAGCAGGGAATGATGACCGCAATACCGTCTCGAACCACTGTCTGCGCTCCCTATTTGATATCCAGATAGACACACGGCGTGTTGCAGGACGTGTTCGCGGGCCCCGCAACGGCGATAAAACCGTGACCGGCATCCATAACCTCAGCATTTGCAATATCGGGAGGCAGGCGGAACAGGTCCTCATAGTCGATAAATGCTGCGCATGTCCTATACCCGCCGCTGCGGATAATCACAAGCTCGTTTACCTCGGTCTTCGTTCGGCAATACTCAATAACGGTCATAAGAGTGCTCCTTCTCGGCTCTGCTTTCCAGTATCGTGAGACTTTTACCCTTGGTGAAAAAATCTATTCGCTGAACGGGGCATATATTGAAAAAGGCACCCGTTGTCCGGGTGCCTTCACATGGGCGTTGCGAGCCCCGCCGGTGTCCGGCGGGGCTTTGGTTTTCACTGAGTGGGCTACAGGTCGTCTTCCAGGATGGGATAGTGGGCGGTGAGGCTGCGGAACTTGCGGTAGTAATCGCTCAGGCGGTCGGTCACGCGGTGGCGCTTGTCGTCGCGGGTATCCTTTCGCTTACTTTCTAGAAGAGGTCGGCGAACATCGAATCGTCCTCCCCGTAGTCGTCATCGTCGTCAGGATCATCATCGCTGCCGATTTCATTGGGGTCCTCGTCGGGATCTTCGGCCGGGTCCGAACCGTCATCAGCCACAGTATCGCTACCGGCGGACTCGATTTCCAAGCCGCCGGGTTCGGGGCCGGCATCGGTCTCCGTGCTGTCTCCCGCAGTATCCGTGGAGGGCTCGGGTGAATCCTTATCGGGGCCGTCTTCCATCGAGACTTGATTTTCGTCGCCGTCTCCGGCGTCGATTGTCGGCGCGTCACCGTCTGCCGCGTCATGGGACGGTTGCGGTTCACTTTCGGTCGCCTCGACGTCGGTGGGCGAATCGTCGGAGACGGTGCCACCGCCGCTCACCATGCCCTCGGCGGTCTTCATGGCGACGAGCTGCCCGCCGAAGGTCATGAGCTCCATGTGCGCGTACTGCTCGGGATCGACCACGACCGTGGGCTCGGGACGGAGCTCCATGAGGTTCCGGTCGCCGCGCGTCCAGGCTCCGCGGGTCCATGTGATGCCCGAGTCGAGGTCGCTCCAATCAATCAGGTCGTCGGCCATGAGCATGCCGTCGCCGAACGAGAGAACGGTCGGCACGATCGTCTCGTAGCTGCCGGACTCATAGTAGATGCAGAGGCCCTGGCCGTGGTCTCCCATGAAGTTGCCGCTGTCGTCGAACAGCACCTCGAACACCGACGCAGCCAAACGCGAGCCGTCCTCGGTCCTCACAAGAATCGGCTTGCCGTCCGCATAGACACCTTCGACGGCTTCCAGCTCGTCCGGCTCGATGATCGTCACGGCGCGCTTGAGGAGCTGCATGTCGTCGCTCGTGGTGATGAACACGCTGCGCTCAAGTAGCACGCCCTGGTTAAGGTAATCGGAAATGTCGAGGAAGTCGTCCTCGAGCATGATGCCGCTGTGCAGGTCCATTCGCGTCGTCTCGATCACGCGGACCCTGTCGTGCATCTTCACGATGATGTTCACCGTCTATCTCCTCCTCGTATGGTTTGTCGGTGTGTAGCCGTCGTCCCCGCTATCGTCGCGGGACGGTGCGTATGCCCGCGCGTCCCTCGCGTTGCCCTTGTCCCTCTTCTCGAGCTCGAGCTCCTTGACCTTCGGGTGCGAGTTCAGCAGCGCGTTGACGTCAGCGATTGTCGGTTCGCCGCCGAGGCTGTCGACGTCGGCCTGCGCGACGACGCCGGACTCCACGAGGTCTTCAAGGTATTTCATCTGCCTCTCGGTCGCCGGTCGCTGTAGATACGGCTCCCATCCGGGTTTCGCCTTCGTGACGTCCCCGTCTGGCACTGCAACAGTCACGGGGGCGTCCTGCGCCCATTCGCTTCCGGCCATGCCGTACGCCGAGCGGGCGGCGCGCAAGTCCTCCTCGCGCTGCTCGCTTACGATCTTCGCCTTGGCGCGCTCGTGGTCGCGCTCGATCTGCTTGATCCTGTCCGGCGTCAGCGCGCCGGCAGCGATCGCCTGCGAATAGGCCTCCCTGTAGCGGACGTATTCGCGCGTCAGCTCGGCGCTCTGGTCGGCGGTGATGACCTTAGCGCCGCGCACGTTGCGCCCGGCGCCCTTCTGCCTCTCGCCGCGCCCGCGGACATCGGTGGGGCCGATCGGCATCTGCGAGGAAGCCAGGACATCGACCGCGGCGGAAAGGCGGCGCGAGCGGTTGCGGATGTCGCCCGCAGTGGAAGCGAGGTTAGCGGCGTCGGCCTTGACGCCCTCGCGGCGCGCGAGGAGGTCGGTATAGGTCGTATCGGTGAGCCCGATGCCGCGCTCGGCCATCCACTTGCGGATCGCCTCCATCTCGCGGAGCTCCACGGCGTTGTCCTCGCGCCATGCCGCCAGGACGCCCGGGTCGGTCGGGCGGGCGGTCAGCTGCGCGGCGCAGGCCGTGTAGACCTCGACTTGGCGGATCGCCTCGGCGGTCTGCTCGGCCTCCAGCTTGAGCGCGTCAGCCCTCGCGTCGAGCGCGTCGACCTCGGCGGCAAGGCGCTTCGCGTCCGCCGCCATGTCCGCGTAGCATCGGTAGCCGCGCTCACGGATGATGTTCACCGCGTCGGCGGCGGCAGCGAGGCGCGCGGCGGAGCGCTCGATCCTCTTCGACCGCTCGAGGTTGTTTGACGCCACCGCCTCGAACGTCATGGGCGGCAGGACGACGTCGGGGACTAGGTCCTCGGCGCACATCCTGACGTTCGGGCGCCGTCCTTCCAGTCGCACGGCAAGGCGCTCGCGCAACCCTTCGACCGTATAGGAGTCGTCCAGCTTGTATCCCTTTACGGGACGCCCTTTGCCCTCGGGCGGGTAGAACGTCAGCACGCCGCGGCGGTTGATGTTGATTCGGTATCCCTTTTCCGTCAGGCGCCTCTCGAGCGCGGGCCATGTCCGGCAGCCCTGAAGGGCAGCCTCGATATCGTCGTGCATCGCGTCGGTCCAGAGTCTCCTGCCGCTGTACCGGGCGCGGCGCTGGGCGTCCGTCTGATGCCTGCGCGGCGGTCGCGCCTCCTGCAATACGACCTCGCGCCGACGGTCGGGGCGCGGCGTTCTCGCGTACCAGGAACCGTCCTCGTCCCTCGAGAACTTGAAATTGTCGAAGGCGGCGTAGCCGTAGTCGCGGCAGATGCGCTGGAGCTCCATCGCGTCGGCCTGCACGTCATCGTCGTCGAGGTGGATCTTCCTGCCGTCGACGGGGTTGACGGAGTTGACGACGACGTGGGCATGCGGGATGCCGTTGTCGACGTGCGTCTCGATCACCCACTGGTAGCCGCCGTAGCGCTCCCTCACCCAATCGTATGCCAATGTGTCGACCGCCTTGGCATCCAATCCGTCCTCGGGGTCGGGTGAGATCACGAAATGGTAGTACTTGCGGCCCGTGTCCTTCTCGAACATCTGGCGCGTCGCGTCCATCTGCTCGTCCCAATCGGCGCTATCGAGATCGATCGAGCTCGAGCGGAACGTCATGGCACGGCCGTTGCGCGCAAGGTAGTCCTTGATCTGCCTACAGCCGCCGAACTTCCGGGCGAGCGTCTTGAGCATCGCCATGCTAGCGCTCGACCTCCGATTGCTTCCTGAGCTGCACCATGAGGCCGCGCGTCTCCGCGAGCGCCTTGCAGTACGGGTCCTTCAGCGTCGCGACGAAGTTCTCGATCTGCTCAACGAGTTCGCGGCGGCGCTCGTGGCTCACGTCCGGCATGTCCTGTAAGAGCAGCAGCGTGTTCGCCGCGGCGGCGAGCTGGTTCAGGTTCACGCCCTGCTTGTTGAGTTCGTAGAAATACTTCTGGAAGAAATCGGGGTCGCCGATGTAGTACATGGGCGTGTGGAGTATTCGGTCGACCATGAAGCGCGACTGCGTCATGCCGGCTTTCCGCGCGCCCGTGCGTATAAAGGTGTCCTCGTAGGGCGTCACGTTGAAATGCTTCTGCACCGTGCGGTGCTCGGTATCGAGCAGCCCCTCCAGTGCCTCCTTCACGTCCACGCGCTCGCCGCCGGGCAGCTTCGCCAGCGTGAATTCATGCTTGCCGTAGACCGCCGTCTCGCGGATGAAGTTTGTCACGGTCGTGCCCGCAAGACGTGCCTTCGCCTTGAGCGCGCCGATCTCCTCCTCGGTCAACCTGATGCTGACCATCCTCGTCTGTGAGGTGGCTTCCTTTGCCACGCTTCCTCCAATTCCTCGCGCACCCGTGCGCGACCCCGGTCCAAGGGCGGAGCCCTGGCAAGCGCCGAAGGCGGGCGGGTTTCCGTCGGCGGGCCGTGCCCGGTGGCGGAAATCTGACCGACTCCGGCGGCATAGTTGTACATACATCTACGATGGAGGTACAACTATGCGTCTCTTGCGAAGTTTTCAGTATCCTACCCCTATTTGCCTGGGTTTAAACCGGTTTACACCGGTCATCCGATGCCGTTATACCGTCCGCGTTTCGGCTGTCCCTCGTCTCTTTCGCGACGAACGGGACGCTGCTCATCTGTTGCAAGTCCGATACGGCTCGGATACCGTCACGGCCGTATAAGTTGTTTTCAGCGATGAGAAGGAGGGTCATATGGATGCTGACGATTGCGCCCGTATCATCGAGGGGGTGGCCGCCGTGCTCGATCTGCTCGCGGCCGATGGCGATGCCGTGGACGACCCGGCGCCGATCTACGAGCTGCTTGCGGAGAGATGTCGGCATGTCCGCGTGGCACTCGAAGTTATGACGGGGTGCGGTAGCCTGCGTGCCCGATCGCGGCAGGAGTCTTGCGCGCGGGCGCGTGTCCAACGTCTCGGTGCGCGCCGATCCGATACCTCCCGGCTCCGGCGGGCGCGCATCGAGGCGGGGCGGGGCCTGGCCGTCTGTGTCCGCCGCGAGCGTTTCCGCTCGCTTTCCATCGTTGTCCGGTCAGTGTTCCGGGCGTTGCGTCGCGACATGAAAAAGGCCGCCACCGTGTTCCGGTGGCGGCCTCTCGCCCGGCGACCCTCGCCAATGTGAGGTCTACGCCTTCTTGTCCGCGAGACGTTCGTAGTCGTCGCTCGAGAGCACCACGGCATACACGGCGCCGCCCTTCATCAGGTACGCCATGCCGTTGCGCTCGATGCGGCGCTCAATCTCGGCCTGCGGGTCGCTGACGCCGCCGAGGTCGACGCTGGACTCCATCAGGCGTCTGATGTCGTCCATCGTCAAGTTCTGCATCTGCTCGGTGAACGCTTGGCGCTTCTGGCGGGCGCGGCGCTTCTCGCGCTTCTCGGCCTCGGCCGTCTTCTTGGCAGCCTCGGCTGCGCTGTCCGCAGTCGAGGCCTTCGGCTTCTCGGTCGCGGTCGGCTCGATGTCGTACGGGACATCGCTATCGGTATCGAACATATTCTCCCTCCCCTCTGGTCACGTCGCCGGCATTACCATTCGATGCTACCCAAAAGCGCCCGGTCCCAAACGCCGGCCGCCGTATCCGCAGTCCTGCAATTGCGCGGGCCGTTTCCGCCGCCTGTTTCGCGCGTTGCTCAAAAAGGATCCCCGCCATCGGTTCCGATGGCGGGGATCTGTGCTACTTGAAACCGCGACGGTGCGAGCCGGCGGTCTTCATGTGGCATCCGGCATGCCCTATGACTATCAGCTCGTTTTCCCGATCGATGTAGAAGTGAAGGCGGAAGGTGTTCTTCTGGCTCCTCCCCTTGATGTGGGCGGAGATGTCGACGGTTCGGCCGCCGTAGCTCCTCTCGCGCATCTTCATCAGATCGGCGCGCGCCCTGGTGGCGCTGCTCTCGCTGAAGGTGAGCTCGTAGCCCGTACGGCGCTGGAACTCGTCTGCGACCTGTCCCTCGCAACCGTCGTCCTCGAACAGGAGGCCGTAGAGCGCCGTCGCGGTGCTGCGGACGATATCCCATTCCTCGGCGAGGTTGCCGTCGTAGGACTTCGCGGAGTCCATTGCCTCGGGCAGGACGACGATACGTTCGGGCCAGATGGATCGCGCGAGCTTCAGGAGGTCCGTCAGGTCGCGCGGGATCGACTGGAGGCATTCGGCCACCCTCGCGGCACCGTCGTCGTCCGACGGTGCCGCGCACTGCGCCGCCTTGCGTTCGAGCGCGCGCTTCTCGCCTTCGAGGCGCTGGACGGTCCTCGTGAGCTCGTCCACCTTTGCCGTGGCGTCGGAATAGCTCCGCTCCTGGTCCGTCGCGATCTCCTCCCAGGCCTCGGCATCGGCACGCAGGCGCGCGTTCTCCGCGCGCAGCCCGTCGATATCGGCGACCGGCTCGGCTGCCGCCTTCGCGCGCGAGCGCAGGCGCTCGATGCGCTCGCCCTGCCGCTCGCTCTCGACTCGGCTGCGCAGCCACAGCACGTCGCCGATTCCGGCGACGTCGCCCGGTCGGGCGTCGATGCCGCGGCCGAGGCCCTGCATGAGCACGTTGATGAAACCGTCGCGCCCGCCCGCGGCATAGCGCTCGATCCTGTGGCGCGTGAAGAGCGTGCAGGCCGATAGAGATTCCTCGCCCGACAGGTCGATGCCCGGACGGTATACCATGACCGCGCTGCGCCCGATCCTGTAGCGCCCGGCCGGTGTCCGGTCGGGCAGCAGGTCGCGGAACGCCTGCACCAACGCGCCGTCGCGCATGTCGATGACGTACACGGTGGCCATGCCCACGAGCTTCGATGCGAGCTCGGTCGCATCCCATACGGGGGTCTTGCCGTCGTCGTCGGTCGTCATGAGGACGATCGGCAGGCAGCGCGCGCGATCGGTCAGGCTCGACATGAAATCGCGCTTTAGCGTGTCCGCGTCAAGGTACATCTCCTCGACGCTCACACGCGACGCGCCGATCCTCACGTCTAGCTTTCCGTTCGCAAGGATATCGCGCACGACGCGCGGCACGGACGGCAGCGGGTTGCGCTGGTATCCGAAAAAGCCGTTCACGGCGTAATGCGATACCTGCACGTTGAGGATGCACCCGCCGTCTCCGGCGGGTGCGAGGCCGATCCTCGTGTGCCAGCGGCGGCGCGAGAACTCGCCGTCGAGCTCATCGGCCTCGACCGCCCATGCCGCGCCTTGCGCGCCGGATAGGCCGAGAAAGCGGACGGCCTTGGCGGCGTCGGGCTCGTCGGCGGCCGTCCAGCCCGCGGGCACCGCGATGTCCGCGGCGCCCTCCGGTACGTCCAGGCCCTTGGCGTGCAGCCAGCCCATGACGATCTCCTTCACGGCCTCGGCCGCGTCCGCGCCGTCGGCCGCTGCGACCTCGAAGCGCGCGCGGTAGTGCGGTGTCTCTCCCGATATGGTCCTCAGTGCGGGAGCCAGGGCGGGAGACGCGGGGCGCTGGACTGGGACGGCGGCAGGTTCGGGCAGCTGTGTGGCCTGCACTCCCCGGCCCCTCAGCACCCTTCAAATGGCCTCCTTGAACGGGGCCTCCATAACGTCGTAGACGGTATCGGGCGACGTCACCTTCGCGACCTGCTCCAGGGCGCGCATCATGTCGTTCGCGTCGCCCTCGTTGCGGAATACCATCACCGGGGCCGTCCCCAGATCGCCCGTGCACATGAGCGTGTAGCACCTGGCCGGCTCCGTCTCCGGAGCCTTTGTCCCCGCGGCCGCCGTCTTCTGCCCGTCCGTTTTCGATACCTTCTGCATTTCCGTCTCTTCCTTCCCCATATCCTGTGACTGTCGCGCGGCATCGGCCTCCGATGCCGCCTTTCGCGCCTGGCGCTTCTTTATCTTTCGGTCGCGGCGTTCCATCGCACGGCGCTCCTCGCGGTTTAACGGGCGCCTCGCAGTCCCCATACCGTCGTCGATGCTGCCCTCGCAGGCTTCCCTGGCCCCATCCTCAGCGAGGTCGAGGCCTTCCGCCTCCACCCACGAATCGAACTTCGCGACCGCCTCGCCTTGCGTACAGCGGTACGTTCTGATCATGAACTTGGCGTTCGGCATGCGGACGTGCGCCTCATAGCAGCGCTCCTCCAGCTTCCACAGCCCGGCGCGGTAGCGGTCGCCCTTTATCAGCTTACGAGTCGACATGGATCGCCCCTTTCATCACCGGAGCGCCATGTCCTGCGGCGACCATGGGGGCGCCGCAGGACGGGCAACGCGTGCACACCGATACGGTCACGCGTGCGCCGCATCGCCCGCAGGTGTAGGAATACAGGGCGCGGTCTCCGCGCTCCGTGCGCTCCGGGGACGCCATCAGCGAGACCGGGGCAATCAGGTCGGCCAGGCGCATCGCCGCGATTTGGTAGGAAGATCGATCCGACCACCCCTTGATATCCAGGGCAGCGAGGATGCGGGCGGTGAAGCTGTCGGCATCCAGCGTGTCGGTGGCGCGCGCCTGGCGGCGGAGGCCGGCGAGACAGCCTAGCTCGCCGCACGTCATCCCGTCGGCGTCCGGCATCGCCTCGCGGGCCGCCGCGAGCCTCACAACCGCGTGCAAGCAACCCAGATAGCCCAGACGTCCGGCGACGTCCACGGCATCGCACACCTCCTCGGCGAAACCCGCACAGTCCATGTGGTAGACGCGGGCCGCGACGGCCTGGAGTCGCAGGGCGGTGCGGACGCGCCCGGCATCGGCATCCATCTAGGCCTCCTTCTTGCCGAGATCCGCGATATAGGGCGCGACGCGGTAGCCCTGGGCGCTGTACTCGAATGCTGTCATTTCCGTTTTCCCTTCTATTCGATGACGTTCCGACCGGCCTAGCGGTCCTTGCGCAGATGCTCCTCGAGCAGCGAGCGCATGAGGTCGCTCGCACTGCGGTAGCCCTCGCGGCGGTGCTCCACCAGGTACTCCTTGAGCTGCCAGTAGAGGTCGTCGGGGACGATCACGCTCAGGCGGTGCGTCGGACCCTCAGAGGCCGCCGCCTTTTTCTCAGCTGCCGGCTCGGAGTCGGGGTTCACGACCTTCTCGACGATCGTCTCCTGGCGCTCGACCATCTCCTTGGAGGTGTCAGTGAAAAAGCTGTTGATGGCGGAGTCCGCCTTCTTAGTCCTCGCCATTACAGCATCGCCTCCACCTTGTCCAGAATCCCCTCGATCGCGTCCGCCGCGCGGCCGCCCGGCTGCACCTCGGACACCGGTCGGTTGAACGACGCGCCGCGCTTGAACGCCTCGGCGGTCGGCACGCAGCCCAGGATGGGCAGGTCGTCGGCGGTGAGGAAGTCGGTAAAGCTGCGGTCGATGATTCGCTTGTCGGAATAGCGGTTCACGATCAGGCCGATCTCGAGCTCGGGGTTGACGCCCGTGATGAGCTGGATTGTGCGCTTCATCGCGCGAAGGCCGCGCTGGCTGGGCTCGACGGGGACGATCGCGATGTCGGCGACCTCCACGCAGCCGCCGAGCTTGTCGTTCAGATAGCCCGGGGTGTCGACGACGGTGACGGCCTTCTCGCCCTCGACGGTCTTCTGCTCGTGACTCGCGCCGCCCTGCGGGTCGAGGTTGATGAAGCCGACCTCACGCCCGCGGCGCTCGAGGCCCCAGGCGATCTCGTCGGCGAACGTCGTCTTGCCGACGCCGCCCTTTTGGTTGACCAAAACGATTGTCTTCATGTGTTTCCCTTCTACGGGTGCCGCCCGATTTCCGGGCGGCCTTCTCGGATATCTGCCGCCTGCCGGCGGCGGGCACGGGGCCGGCGAGTCGCTACCGGTCCCGCATCCGCCGACGGCAGGGCGCTAGGGCCCTGCCGCTGCCATATATGTACCCAGTTATGCGGATGCGTAAACGCACATCTGCATACTTGTGCGGATGCGCGTTTACTTATTCTTGCCCGCCGGCGCCGCTATGCGCCGTATTCCGACGCCCTCGCGGCGCGATACGCGCGGCGCGTTTCGACCTTGCGGCAGCACTCCTTCCGTGCCGCCACCGTCCTCTCCGCCACGTCGTAGGCGTACGCGATGAGCGCGCCCGCCACCGGGAACACGGCGCAGTTGATGTAGACATAGCTGTATGCGAGCATGAACCACATCCCGACGAGCCCCGCGACCAGCGCGGCGGCGGCGGCGACCTTCTCCCTTCCGCTCGGCTCCATTACTTCCCTCTTGCAACCGGCCATGACGGCCTCCTTCCGATATTCGGCGATCCCGCGCCGACGCGGTCGCGGCCTCCCTTGCCGCTGGTATGTATGTACCCAGCTGCGCACATGCGTAAACGCACAAACACGTAAATGCGCACGTATGCGTCTGCGTAATTCGATAATTTGCCCAGCGGGCCGCCCGGACACCGGTCGGCAGGCCCCTGGCCTGCGATTTCCATGGCCGGATGACCGGCGGGACCCCATCCGTCCCATAGGCAGCCGGGTGTGGGAAACGTGTGGAGACGGGCTACGGCATGAAAAAGCCCCGCCGTCTCCGGTGGGGCGATCACTTGAGTATGGGGTTGTACGGGTCGGCTAGAACGGGATGTCCTCGTCCGCAACCTCGACGGCGGGAGCCTCGGGGACCGCATACTGCTGTCCACCATCAACCGCGGCAGCAGGAGACGCGGCAGGGCGGGAGTTCATGAACTCGATCTCGTCGACGATGACCTCGAGCTTGCTGCGCTTCTGGCCGTCGCGCTCCCAGGAGCTATAGCGCAGCTTGCCCTCGATCGCGACCTTGCTCCCCTTGGAGATATAGCGGCCGACAGCCTCGGCGCGGGTGCCGAACATGGTACAGTCGATGTAATTGGGATAGTCCTCCCACTCGCCGGTCTGCGGGTTCTTTCGGCGATCGTTGACGGCGATGCCGAACGAGAGCACCTGGGTGCCGGCCGCGGTGGCGCGGAGCTCGGGATCGCGGGTGAGGTTTCCGGTGATGTTGACTCGGTTGATGCTCATTGGCTTCTATCCTTTCGGTTCCGACGGGGGGCCGATCCCCCCGCCTTCGTCGCCATGTATGTACCCAGATGCTCAGATGCGTAAGCGCATAGATGTGCGTTTGTGCGGCTATGTATTGGGCTGGCACCGGAGCCCGGCGTTTTCCATGGCCGGATGACCGGAGGGACCCCATACGTCCCGTAGGCAGCCGGTTGTGGGAAACGCGTAGCGATTCCTCCGGTTCGGTTCTCGCCCAGTTTGAATCACGGGGCGGTTCAGAAGGCGTGCGTTCGGCGCCGGTTAGGGTCCGGGGCCGGCTCTACACGTGGGACGCATATGGCGCCGCTGAAGGATGCCTCGTCGTAGGCGTCGCGCAGTGCGGCGACTAGGCATTCGCGTGTAACGTAGAAGTCCGGCTCCCATTTCTCGCCGTCGCCGCCCGTCACCCGATACCATCCCTCGCCCTGCCAGACCTTCTCGACCGCCTGATCGATCTCAGAGATTTCGGCGTAGGGCAGATGGATCTCGCCGGCATCCCCGTAGGCACCGCGAAGGTCGTCGGCAAGGTCCGCTTCGGTTCCATACCATGTGGCCGGATACGATCCCATCCCGTCGGTGAAGCAGATTCGGTACCAGCCCTCGCCCTGCCAGCATTCCTCCAGATCGGCAGCGACGGCGCGCCCGATCTCGTCATCGTCCGTATACATGGCTGCTCCTTGCCCAAGTCGTTCATTCGGTATTACCAGTTGATACCCCGTTCGGGCGCATCGGAAACAGCCGATTCCGATGCGGACGGGAAGATACGGACAGGCGGCCTTCCTCCCCGATCTCAATTTAGCGGGCATGAGCGGGGGCGATTCGGGGTAAACGGCTCTCTAGGGAAGCCGTGGGAGCGGGATGGAACGGAAACGGAAGGATATGGACATGGCTACGGATCACAACACGGTGTCGCCCATCGAGCACGATGAGACGGCGAACCTGAGGCTCGCGCTGATGGAACGATGGAGGGAGTCCTGCGGGCGCGTGGCCGAGAGGTTCGGACGCCGCAGCGACATCCCCTTCTACTCGAGCGCGCTGTCGGCACTCGCCGGCGAGTGCGCCGACGACATGGGCAAGTCCGGCAGGGTTGCCGAGGCGGCCGTCGCCATGCTCGCCGACGCGCTCATGGAAAAGGACCCGCGGGGATATGCGGACAGCGCCGAGGCTGCCGCCAGGGAGCTCGAACGCCTCGTCTCGTCGATCGCATACGCGGACGCACTCGGACGCCTGCGCGCGGCAAACTCGACGTTCGAGACGCGCATCCTTGGGGAGATCGACGGAACCGACCCGGATGCACTGCCGGCGGTGCCGGATGGCCTCGTCGGACCGTCGGATACGGCCACCTGCACGATCGATATCCTCGGCGGGTCGCAGGAGGACAACCGCGAGGTGCTGGACACCTGCGGCGCCATGATGATGAACGAGGATCCCGATATCGGAGACTTCTGCTTCATCACGTTCATGCTGCGCGACGGCTCGCCCAAGACGGGTATCTTCTGCAAGATATGCGACTCCCGCCGCGTGCAGGACGCTTGGGAGCGGGCCTATTCCGACTACACGAACGGCAACCGCATCGGGTCGGCCGAATAGGCATGGCCATAGGCCGCCTGCTGCGCGGTGAGGCCGCAGCGCGGGCGGTACCGCCCCGGATGCCCTCCCCGTTGGGATCGCAGGGCGGTATCCAGGGTGGGAGACGGCGGGGGTATCGCGCGCGTGGCGCGCGATACCGAGCGGGAGGGAGGTCCGGCACGTGGGCGGATGCAGCAGGTTCGACGCCAAGGTCGTCCCCATAGCGGTCGAGACCGACCGAAAGTGCGGGCTCAACACCCCGAGGGCAATCGTGTGCGACGGGCGGCGCTTCGAGATCGCCAGGGTCGGCGCGACGCTGCCCTGCCCCAGCATGTTCGGCAAGGCGGACGCCACCGTGACCGGCGTCCTAGTGGACGTCGGCGGTCGATGTGTCGCGCGCGGGCTGATCTGCGACGACGGTCTGTGGTTCTCCGTGAAGCCGGACGGGTAGAGGTCCGTCCAGGTTCGTCTCCGTAGACGGCCGCGCCACAGATAACATTGTCGGCAAGGATTGAGAAAGAGAGATGCCGCAATGCGGAAAGACACCTACAGGATTGGCGACGGGACGTTCGCTTTCTCCCCCGCCGTGTTCGATTCGTTGCTAGGACACGGCGCCAAAGGCGCCGCCAGGATGCGGGAGCTCGCGGGCGCGATGCACGTCTCGATCTCATCGATTAAGGACTGGCGGCGCGGGACGCACGCTCCGAGCGACTTCGAGAAGGTCGAGGATATCGCCTGCTGGGCGCACATCGACGTCGCCGACCTCCTCATAGAATCAGGAGATAGGACCATGGACGAAAAACTCACCGAAAACCAGCTGGATGTGCTCTGCGTGCTATGGAACCAGGCCTACGACTTCCTCGACCTGTGCGAGGAGACCGATCATTTCGTCTGGCCGACTACAGACCTGCGCTGCGTGCCGGACTCGATTCTGCACGACATCAAGGTGAACCCGGAAGACGATAAGTCCCGTCCTCCCTGGGAGATCGGCACCGAGGACCTGTTCCTCCAGACGCTCGACGTGTACCTCCGCGCGTGCCGACGCGCGACCCCATATGTCGGGGAGAGCGATATCTTCGTCAGGCTCCTGGGCCTCTGCGACATCATGACCGAGACCGCCTTCGGCGAGGACGACGGCAAATGGCTGCCAGACCCGGATATGATTTTCGACCCGCATGAGGATGGATACGTCAGCCCGATGGAGGCCGCGGAGCTCAAGTGCAGGAAGCTGCTCGATGAGATCAGGAATGACCTGTTGGCGCTACGCCCGACGGCGGGTAAATAAGGCTAGTTCCGCCAGATAGCACGACGGCCCCGCCCTCGGAGGGACTGCGCAGCGATGATCGATTCCGAGTTCGCATATAAGCGTTCGACATGGCGATGATTGATTGATTCCATATCCAGATTTCAAGACAGGGGCCGTTTTCGGCCCCGTCCTTTTCCCGAACCCGGTCCGGCGATTTTTCCGCGGCGTGCGTTTACGTTTCCCCTCAGGGGGTACAAGAGAGGTAGAGCAGGCGGTATGGGGCCGCCCGGTGCGCATATGGGAGGACTATATGGAAACGATCTTCGTGACGGAATCGCGCGAGATGCTGTTCACGGGAACCGAGGATATCGACGTGCGGCCGCTCCATTCGTCGGAGCTGCATTACGAGGGAGACAGCCGGGAGGAGGCACTGCGTGCGGCGCATAAGGTCTCGGCGGCCTCCAGGGTCGGGGTCTGCCAGCGCGGTTTCGCCCGGTTCGTCGCCACAGTGAGCGAAATCACGTGCGACGGCGAGGGGTTCACGGAACACATGGATACGGTCCACACCGTCGACCCGCTCGACCGCATGCCCGAGCTGCGCACGCTCGCGCGCGAGGCGGCCGCGAACCGTGCGGACGGGAAGATCATCCGCCATATCGCCGGCCACACGGAGGCGATCGACGCTGCGAAGCGTGCCGGGGACTACTACAGCCTGTACCGCGTGGAGGGATCGGCCTTCGGGGACTTCTCTTGCTACCGGGTCGGACATGCGCCCTACAACGGGACGCTCTACCTTCCCGCGGGGTTCCACGATTACGGCATTGCCACCGTCGACGAGCTTTTCGTCGCACTCGTGGTCGGACGCTGCGAATTCCTGTGCGAATACCAGGACGAGATCGATGAGGTCTATCACGGGCTCTTCGAGAAGAGAATCTAGATGAAAGGAACGGATATGCAGACCATCCACACCAAGGCGGGCTTCAAGGTGCTGCGCGAGAGCCTGGGGCTCTACCAGTCCGACGTCGCGGAGGCGGCGGGCGTCGACGTGAAGACCGTCAAGAACTGGGAAAGCCCGCGCCTGCCGCGAGCCCGCGCCACTGCCGTGGCATGGAAGTACCTCGAGAATCTGGCGGAAATCCAAGAGCGCGAGGTCGGGTGCCTGGTGGAGAAGATTGTCGATGAGACGGACGGCAGCCCCTACCCGCTCCCCTACTTCCGCGAGCAGGACTTAGCCGCGGAGGATGCGCGCGCGGCGCGGATCTCGAACGCCATGACCAGAAAGGTGGCCTTTGAGCTCACCAGGTTGGCCATCCCCTACGAGTTCCGCTTCGAGGAGGAGGCCGCGGACGATGAGCGGCTGAGCGAGATCTGGGATATGTAGGCAGTCGTTATTGGGCCGGTACCGTGGAGGTGCCGGCTCATATTAGAAAAGAGCTCCGGTTGCCCGAAGCCCCTGTCTCAATGATGTCGATGAGTACGTCTGGCAGGCACAGGTAACTCTCTGTCGCCGCTTTGCCGCTCGGCCCGGTGAAAAGCATGGAAGACGGGGTTTCCACCGTTTGCGTCGAACGCGCGGCCATCGGCGAGCGCGACGGAAAGCTCCTCGAGCCCGTCGATGAGATGATCGGCGTTCGCAACGCCGCATATGTCGTAGGATGCGAGGTCGTTCCATATCTCGAAGCGCCTATACCACGACATCGACGCGATTTGACCATCGACGAGACTTGCAGCCTCCGATGCGACCTGCTCGCCGAAATCTTCGGTGACGCAGGCAAGAAACGCGCTTCGCGTATCCGATACGAAATCCTCGGCCGTGTAGGCCGACGTCACGGTAAAGCTGGACTCCACGGTGGCGGTCTCGCTATCCTTCGTCTCGGTAAGGATGCCAAAATCAAGCGCCGGGGCGGTTACGCAACGAAGGCCATGACGGCGACCACCCATGACTTCCTGCCGTCAGATACTCTCAGCCAGGCGCAGGTATCCGCGAAGCTCTCGCCTCGCGAAGTTCAGGCTTGAACGAAAATCACCGTTTACAAAAGGCCCGCCAATCTCACGCTCGCCGGCAAATACCGTCGCCATATAGCTTTGCATACCCATATCGAGTCCCTTCTGAATATCTGCTTGTCCCTATTGATTGGATGCCAGGGCAAATCACGCGGTCGGGGTGCCTAGGTCGGTTTCGGCCAGGACGTCGCGGATATCCGCCACATCCCTCACTGCCATGACGATGCACCTGATCGATACCGCCGCCGCGACCACGGATGTCAGGAGGACTGCCGCGCCGACGTCGTGGGCCCAGATGACAATCCCCACAGCCATGGTGATGGCGAGGCCAACGATCCAGCAGATGAGCGCGTTGCGCGACTCGTCGAGATACGATCGCGCATAGACCTCCAAAATCTCGCGGTCGATGCCCATCTTGCCGAACCTGTCGATGTATCTGGACATCCTCGACGACATGCCGTGCTCGGTCCATGCAACCATTTTCAGAAAACCCATGGTCGCAATCGCCGCGTTGAATGCCATGGCCATGCAAGGAACCAGGTCGATATTTTCACTGATGAACGGCGCCATGCGGACCATCCCCTCCCGTTTCGTCTCTACTCGATGTGAGTCTACCCATATGCGCATGTACGTAAACGCATAGACGCGCATATACATATATGTGTGGACGTGCGAGCGGGGCGGCCTATTGCAGGCCCGGGTTCACGATGCAGTAGCATCGCTCCGACCTCGGCTCCTTCTCGCCGGGCGCCATCACCTTGACCGTGACCGGAACCGTCTCAGAATCGGGGGCGAACGCCGTGAACGACTTCAATTTCCCGCCCGGCTCGATCTGCTTCTGCGCCCGCTGGTCCTGCACCTTGTAGGACCTGTCGAGCTTGATCCCGTCCTGGTATGCGTTGATGTCGGTATAGGGTGCGACAGCGTCCGAGTCCGTGACGTTCTCGAAGGTATAGGCAACCCGGATGTAGCGGAACGGCTTGCCGTCCGGCCCCGTGCCTTCCTCGATCGTCACGCGGTCGATCGAGATGCCGTCCACGGACGCCTGGGCGGACTGCTGCGGCGCGAACGGCGACGAGGTGCCGGCATCGCCCGACTTCCCGGCGCCGCCGTCGGAGGAGCCGGCGTCCGGCGCCCCGTTCCTCACGCAGCCCGCGAGTCCGGCCTGCGCCGCCATGACCGCGAGGCCCACGAACGCTCGCCTCGTCATCGCCGTCATCGTATAGACATTCTTCCCCGTCACCTGTGAATCTCCTTTATGCTCTTCAAAATGGGGGCGGTGCAGACGCGGTGCCGAGTCTCACGTATCGCAGCGCGCCTGGCCTCGTCCTGCATGAGCTTCGGTCTCCCCTCGCGAAAGGCCGCGGCCCTTCTCGCCGCCGCTGCGAATTTCCGCTCGGCCTCGTCGAAGTCGATATCGCGCCACGCGCGATCCCCGCCCGTGCCGGATATGAAAACCGACGGCACCACATGGCTGCTGTCCGCATAGTCCGCCGGGACGGACATCTCCGCATAGCCCGACGGCTCGCTGCCGTCCGGCAGCCGGTACACGACGAGCTCCTGCTTCCTGTGTTTGCTCACACGGCGCTCGCACAGCTCGGGATGGAACGCCTCGTACGCCATGGCGCTATATGGGGAGCAGGAGAAGCGGTACTCGAATAGGCATTCCGCTTCCCTCCGATGCCGTTCCGCCTCCCGCACCCGGGCCGCAGCCTGCGCCCGGATCCGGTCGCGCTCGGCCGTCTCCTCGGGCCCGAGCTCGCGGAACGCCCCGACCACGGCGGCCTCGTCCAGGGCGAAGAACTCCGTCTCGCGGGCGTAGGCGCCGGTGTGGTGCCAGGACGAGGAGGCGATGAACCGGTCGAAGAGCGCGGCCTTGGTCTCGGACTCGACCGCAGGGTCGTAGAGCAGGTCCATCTCATCGCAGTAGCCCCTCAAGGCGCCGAGGATCGCCGTCTTGGTCCATTTCGAGCGGGGCATCTCCCCCGCCTCGTAGGCCGCCCGCGCGTTCGCGCTCATGGAGGCGCCGATGTATCCCTTTTGCCCGTAAGCCACCCTAGACATGTCAAACCCTTCGCGCGGATGCGTGCCGTCCCAGCTGTTTCTACCCCGTGCGCGGGAAGTCTTTCACTCGATTCGAGCCGGTGCGGGGGCATTTTTATCCGTCGAGTTTCGGTAGGGGCGTGTAAAGCGCGGCGGGGGCGGGTATCAAAGCTGCTGTGTATGCCAATTCCAATAAAGAGGTGGTCCATGTCCGACCCGATCGCCGCGGCCGAAGCCGCCGGCAAAGCCCGCGATATCGCCAACCGCTTCGAGACCGCCGTATTCCTCATCGCATACGGCATCGCCGAGAAGGACGGCCTCTACGAGGCCGACCCGCATAGGTATCCCTACAGCCAGGCATTCAGACACGGCATGAATATCCTCGCCGCGCTGTGCGCTGAGTGCTCCGACGATGCGGAAGAGCTGCTGCCGACGTTCAATGAGTCCGATTTCATCAGGAACAGCGCAGCGTCAGACGTGCGCGAGTGGACGGCCCGGTGGCGCGACGAGTGCAGGGAAGCCGTCGAAGGGTGCCGGTCCATCGAGATCGGGCCCCTGGCGTCAGTAGACGGCGACTACTTCGCCGCGACGTCGGAATGCTACGAGGTGCTGCGCTTTGCGGAAAACGACCTCTTGGGCGGCCATCAGGAACGCAGGGTGTATGAATTCCTCCGAGCCGGCACCCAGGAGCAATACGTGTACGGACGCAGGATGCTCATCCGCCACCCGCTGCTCACCTGGAACGAATACGTCAGGATCAAGACGGGGCTCGCCCTGGGCGACCCCGACCCCCTCGACCAGGGCGAAGCCGACACCATCGACCCGGTGTGGTTGCAGGAATTCGTCTCCATGGCCTACGAACCCGTCCCGGGAGCCGCAAAAGTATGCCCGAATTGCGGCTGGACGATGACCATGCGAGGCAAGCAGCCCCACTGCTCATCGGCGACGTGCGCCGAGGCCGTCACAGGCGATTTCGACAAGCTGGACAGCGTCGCGCACGACGCCTTCCGCCTATCCCGCGGCGTCATGCACTACATCTCTTCCCCCGGAAAGCTCGAGCTGGCGATCGCCGAGGCCGCAGCGGGCCTCGGTCTGAAATACGAAATGTGGCCCCTCAAGGACACCTGCGACATCCTGATCCATCTGCCGGACGGCCGGCAGCTTGCCGTCGACGCCAAGGCATACGGCCGCGCCGAGCGGCTTGCCCGCGAGATAGAGGACGACACCGGCATCGCCCAGATGTGCGCGGACGAGGTGGCCTATGTCGTGCCGGACCAAGTCGAACGGGACCATCCCGGATATCGCGCGCTATGCAATGCCGTCCTGCGCGGCAAGACCGGCTATTCATGCGAAACGCTGCGCAACTTCTCGAAACGACTCGATGCCGCCGCGAAGGGAGGCACGCGATGAGCGAGCCGAATGATACAGCCCAGGAAGGCTTCGACCAGCTGAAGCGCAATCTCGAGGTGCGCTATCCCGAGGACAGCGACCTATCCCTCGACGAGTTCCTGAATGTGGAGTCGCTGCTCGCGCTCGCGGTACGCGTGTGCGGTCCCGGCGCCGATCCCCGAAAGGCCGACAGGCTCCTATCGAACTACCAGCTCATCAGGCCCGAGACCATCGGCGCGGACGGCCACCTCATGCAGATGGCGCGCCGACACCTGTTCTCGCTGGCTTCATCCACGGCCTGGCGGCGACTGCTGGGCCTCTACGAGCGCGCGGAATATGAGCGGTACCGGTTCTTCGATATCGCCAACGGCGGAATGGCCCTGCGCGAGCACCCCCTTACCGGGATCGACCGCATGCCGATCTATATAGACCGCCTCCTCGGCGATGTCAAACTCTCCCATAAAAACGTGGTCGCGAGACCCAAAGGACGGTATTCCTACACATGCAAGCCCGAGGCGACCGGCGATACCACGGTAACCGGATCGATCCGTTGGGTGACCATACCCGATGCCGTGCCGCCCCAAACGGGCAAGATTGACGATATCCCCCGCAAGAGCAGGCGCCCGCCCATCGATATCACCCTCGACGAGCTCATCTCGACCGCGGACGAAGTCGGGGAGAAGACCGGGAAGACCCACTACGCCGCCGTGCTCAGAAGGGTCAAGGACCAGGGGCTCCTCAAGCGGGCCCGCGGCGGCAGCACATCCGTCGCTGACGGCCTGCGCCTCGATGAGGTCGTGAGCCTCGTCGGCCTCGTCGGCGCCGGCAAGTCCGTCCTCGCCAACATGCTCATCGTCTGCCTCGCGAAGCGCGGCCTGCGCGCGGTATCCCTGCTCAACTCGGTATCGGACGTGATGGAAAGCGTCGTCCTGCTTCGCGAGGCGGGAATCAGCGCCTCGCCCCTGGTGTCGCGCGGCAGGCGCATCGAACGGCTCGACGAGTTCTTCGACCACGATGACTCCATGCTCCTCGACCATTCCGCATCCAAATACCTGGAGACCGCCTGCATCATGGACGGGCTCTCCTCTTCCGATCCCGAGGCCTGCGGATACGGCAGCACGCCATGCCGCGGCCTCCGGTCCAAGAAGGGCGGCGCGAACTCATGCCCGTACTGGGACGTGTGCCCATCGCAGGCCATGGCCCGCGAGTCCCTGACATCCGACGTCGTGGTCACGACTCCCACCGGCTTCGCCACCATGATCGTCGGAAGGGAGCGCAAGGCATTCTTCGAGGAGGCTCTTCAGCAGTTCGACGTCGTCCTGTTCGATGAGGCGGACCGCGTGCAGGTGCAGCTCGACGGCTGCTTCGCCCCGAGCATGAGCTTCCAGGAGCTCATCCGCAACGCCGCCGACCCGACAGCCGTGGCCATGAAGCGGCGCCCGGACGACAAGATGAGGGACTTCAACGAGGAGCTTTTCTATGACCTGCGCCAGAAATCCGAGCCCGTCGCGAAGGCGCTGCTCAAATCCGTCAGGGACGACCGCGTGGCGAAATGGCGCATCGTCAAGGACGAGGCGTTCACGTCGCTCTCGCTTCTGAACGACCTCCTGGAGCAGGGCCTTCCCAAACAGGTTTACGAGGATGCCGACAAACTCATCAACCCCTATAGATTCGAGATTGCCAAGAAGAGCCTCGATGGCGGCGACGCGGCCCTCAACAAGCTCTCGCAGGCGGTCGCGACCTCCTGCGAGGGCATCGACGACGACACCCACAGCTACTCGTTGAACGAATACCTCGCTGCATGCGGATGCTCGGAGCTTCCCGACGAGCTGCGGACCAGGTTCTCCTTCGCCCTCAAGGTCATCCGGTTCGACTCGTATCTGCGCGAACTCGCCTCCGCGCAGGACCTCCTCAGCTTCAAGGACGATTCCGTCGACGAGCTGTACAACTTCCTCAAGTTCAGCTACACGCGCCAGCAGCACTATCTCCCCAACTCGCTGATCGGCAACATCTTCGGGATGAAGCTCGACGGCAACGACCTCAGGCTTTTCCGGCAGTTCGCCTTCGGGCGGGCCTTCATGTGCTCGCTGCCCTGGCTCGATACCGACCCCGCCGGGGCGGCGCTGGGGCCGCACGTGCTCCTGCTCTCCGGTTCGAGCTGGGAGCCCGGCTGCCTGCAATACCACGTGAACAGGCCGGTCGACTACCTCCTCGAGGCGGAGCCGTGGAAGGCGGCCAAGCTCTCCACCTCGACCGTGAGGGACCTCGGCATCGAGCAGAACGTGTCCGGCAGCGCCGCCGAGATGCGTTCCGGCAACCTCGGCATCGTCCTATCGCAGACCATGGCCACGTTGAGGGACGAACTCGACGCGGATGGCGCGGGAAAGGCCCTGGTCATCGTGAACAGCTACCGGGAGGCCGAGGACGCACGCGACCGCATCGAGCAAGAGTTCCGACGCAAGGGCCAGGCAATCAAGGTCGCGGCCCTGGTGCGCAACAACCACGACCACAGGGAGCACTTCGTGCCCCGGAGCGAAGTCTACAAGTTCTGCGACCATCCGGCCAAAGTGCTCGTGGCGCCGGCCATGGCCATCGAGCGCGGCTTCAATATCGTCGACCGCGGCGGCCATGCCGTGTTCACGAGCCTCATCTTCTCGGTGCGGCCGATGGGCACACCGCACGACCTCGGCGGGCGATACCGCAAGCTCAACGGCCTCATCGAAAGGGAGGTCGGCGACTACCCGGCCAATCCCGGGGAGTTCGCGACCGAGGTCAGGGCCTCCGCCTGGCGCACATGGAAGACCATGGAGCGGGACGAGAACCTTCCCATGGGCGCATGGAGGACCATGGGCAGGCAATTCCTCGTAGACGACGCGATCTCCACGCTCATGGTCACGATCATCCAGATATTCGGACGCCTGGCGAGGCTTGCCGATAAGGAGAGGCCCGCGCCGCATGTCTATTTCGCCGATGCGGCCTTCCGCGGCGGCGACGGGAAGCTCTCGTTCAGGACCCTGGAAGAGCTCGGCGCCTACATGGAACGCCTCATGCACGATAGCGACCAGTCGGAGGTCGCCAAAGCCCTCTACGGGCCGTTCTACGAGTCGTTCAGGAAAGGAATCGGAAATGTCGGACTCTAAGCTGCACCTCATGTCATTCGCACCCGTCCCCGACACCAAGACGACCGTGCACGTCGTCGGCTTGCCCGACAGCCTGCGCGACGCCCTCTTCACGCTCATGCCCCCGAGGAAAGAGGGCGGCTACCTCAACACCAAAGTCCTCAAGGACGACCTGCGCTGCTGGCTCGACCGGGCCGTCGAGCTGAATCCCGTACGCCCCAACGTGCATACCGACAGCTGGCTTATCGCCCTCGCCCCCATTGATCTCGCGAAGCTATGCAACGTCATCGCGGTCTGGATCTCCTCCCGCAAGGACATCGATACCCAATCCCCCGCCTACCGCAAGGTGATGGGGATGCTGCACCCCGAGACGTTCGAGGAGGCCGTGCGTGTCGAGGAGATCTGCCTGTTCAGCGGCGACGGCCGTCCCGCGGGCGGGCTCACCTTCCCCGCATTCTCCGCGCAAGTCGCCGACGCCATCGCCGGCATCCCCCTCGAACTCGCCAACGGCATGGTCGAGAACTTCAGCAGAGTCTCACGCGGAAACGGAAACGTCTACGAGCTGATTTCCGATATCCACTGGCACAAGGAGGATCCGTGGGCGTTCGCCCTCAGATTCCACGTCGAGACGCTGCCGGTCGGCCGCAAGGCAAGGCTCAACATGGATGTCGCCGTCCGCCGCTTCATCGGCAAGCCATGGCAGGACGACCCGTTCCTCAAACACGATGTCAACGCCTACGTCCGCACGGAAGGCGGCACGCTCCGCGTCGTCCCCTACGGCTACGACAAACAGAAGCGCGACTTGGCCTGGGACCCCGCGGCCCTGGCGAACTACGAGTTCGCCAGCGGGACCGGATTGCCCGCAGTCCGCGAGTATCTTGAGGACATGGGCAGGTACGCCCGTGACGGCTCGCAGCCGCAGATCCTATCCCCCTACGCGATGACCGCCTCCTGGGCATCGAAGCCTTCGGTCGCAAGCGGGGCATCCGTCATCGACAAGGCCATGTTCTTCGAGGCCGTCGCGGCTCGGCTCAAAGATATCGCGGAGCCCGTCGGTGCGCTCGACTCGCTTCAACTGACCCATCTCAAGGCGTCCATAGAGGAACCCAGGCAGGCGGATTGGGACAAGGATCCCGTCAGCGCACGGGCGAGACAGGAGGCCTGGGGCCGGGCCAACCGCGCCAGACTCGCCCGCTGCACCGGCAGGGACAGGGCCGTATTCCAGCTGATCGGCAACCAGGACGATGCCCGGCTCCTCGATATGGCAAGGGCCGAGATCTCCCGCTTTCTCGGTGGGGAGGGGGCCGTCGACGGCTTCGAGGTCGAGATCGATAACATCCCGGCAAACGACCTCCTGAACCGCATGGAGAATACCGGCGACAGCCAGGCGAAGATCCGCTGGCGCAAAGTCGCCGCCGCGCTTCCCGAGGCGACCGACCCGACCGCGTGCATAGTGGTCCTGCCGGGCGCCGAGAGCTACAAGCCCAAGGGCAAAGACGACGGCGGAGACCCCAAGCGCGCCCTGCGCATCGCGTTCGCGAAAACCGGGCGCCTGACCCAATTCATCGAACCCGAGGACTCGAAGGACAGTCCCGAGATCCGCGCGCGCGTCGCCGTCCGCGACCTCATGCGCCAGCTCGGTTTCGTACCCGAACCGGCACGCAATTCGCGCGGCATCGATACCTCGATCCCGGCGATAGGGTTGAAGGTCTACAACTCCGGCAACGGCAAGGCGCGGGCGAGCTTCCCCTATTGCGTCCGACAGGACATGAGAAGCGGTGCCGTCACCGTGTACTGCCCCCTCCTACCTGACGGAAGCCTACCGTACTGGCGCGCCCTCATCGAGTTCGCCCGGCTGAGCGGTTCCGAGGGCTTTCCGGACTCCTGCAAGCGGGCGAACGGAATGGCCCTGAAGAGGATGCTCCGCGGCATAGTCCGCGCCACCGGCGACAGGCCGGAACTCCTCCTCGTCAACTCCTACGGCCGCATCCGCCAGAGAGACTGGTGGCCCGGCATCAGCGACTCCGGCCTCGAGTCGGGACCCTTGAGCTACGGACCGACCGGTTATGAGGAGCCGCTTGGCCTCGCGGGCAGCAAGCTGCGCATCCTGCGTATACGCTCCGGTCTCAACGGCGAGGTCCCCGACTGGTTCACGGACGAGGTGGCCGCGGGCGGCGCAGACGACGGCACCGTGCCGAACAGGCGCGACAAGCAGGGACTCTTCAAGATGGACGGCTACTTCCTCGCGTTGGCCCCGCGACCGGGCGACGCCCAGTACAAATGGTCCGCACGCGGATCGAAGTACGATTCGCCCACCGCGGCGTTCTGCGAGAAGACGATCAACGAGTACTGCCTTCTGTCGCCCGGTGGCGAGGCCGAGGCGCTTGCCAGCGTCAAATACGCCGAGGCCCTGCGCGGCTGCATGGTGCAGCTCTACAAGAACGATATGAGGGTGAACCTTCCCGCCCCGCTCCATCTCGCCGAGCAGGTCGAGGAGTATATCTGGGACTGGGAGCTCACCGGCAGACGGTAGCGATCCGCCCGCGAAAATGAAATGGGGAGGCCGGGAGATTCGGCCTTCCCATTTCCGTTGTCGCTACCGCTTATTCGCCTTGCGTGTATTTCGGGTGCGACCGGCGGACTCTTTCGCCGAGCCCTTCCGCTTCCCAGGACGAGAGTCGGACGGGCTCGGCTGACGACGAGCGGAGCCCAAGTCGAAGCCGGAGTTTTTCGCAATCCTCGCCTCAATCTCGGAGCGCCGGATGCCCAGTTCCGATGCGCTGACGCGATAACCGCCCTCCTTGCGGACGACATAGAGCTCATGTGGGCCGCAGTCCCAATCGAGTACGTACCCGGCAAGGAGCATCTTGGCATCCAGATGGTCCTTGGACATCGCGCCGGAGAGCGCATCCTTGAGGGCGAAGGTGGCCCGAGTCACGATATCCGCCCGGATCTTCTCCTCGAGGGTTCGAGCCGGCCTTTCGGTCCCCGGTTCCGGGGTACCTCCCTTGCTGTTCTCCAGGGCGCCTTCCAGGGCGGGAGGCGTGGGGGCGTCGGGGTCCCTGCCGTCCATGAGGTCTCGGATGTAGGCGCGGACCCGCGACTCGTAGCGGCGCGGGCACTCGATTTGGACCGGCTCCTCCATCCTGTGCTCGAGGGAATCGTAGAACTCCACGACCTCGCGGCTGGCGATCAGGCGGTTCGGCTCGATCTTGGGGAACACGGTGAGGCCGGCGGCGGAGCGCACGCGGGACAGGCCGACGTACAGCTGGCCCTCGGCGAAGACCTTCGTGTGGACGCAGCAGGCATCGAACGTCAGGCCCTGCGACTTGTGGATGGTGATGGCGTAGGCGAGCTTGAGCGGGATCTGGGTATAGGCACCCACGACGGCGGTCTTGACCCTGTTGACGGGCCTGCCCTCATCGTCCATCTCGACGACGGCCTCGGACTTGTTGATCTCCCATCTGTGCCGCTCGATGCGGACCTTCTCGTCCACCCCGTCGAACTTGACCGTCACGGCGTCCGCGGACGCGTCGGTGACGGTGCCCTGCGTGCCGTTGACGTAACCCTCCTGAGGGCTGTTCACGAGCGACATCACGCGGGCGCCGCGGCACAGGACGATCCTCTCCGGCGCCATCTTGTCGCCGTTTGACACCGTGCCGGTCGCGGCGGCCGCGAACTCGACCTTCGGTGCGTCGAGCGCGTCGACGTTCTCGCGGTTGATCGAATCGGCGATGCGGTTGTTGGCGCACAGCACGAGCGTGTCCTTCGGCAGGTAGGCGCGGGAACTCCTGGAGTGCGCGTTGAAGTAATCGAGGCACGACGCGTCGCCGACGCGGGCGCGGTTCAGGTTGTCGATGAAATCGGGGTCGGATTGGCGCACGACCGTCTTGAGGACGTGCGGCTCGAAATCGAAGCCGGTCCAGTACCTCGACTTGAAGCACCAGCCCTGGAGGTTTCCGGGATAGAACTTCATCAGCAGCGCGGAGTCGCGTTCGGTCACGACCGGCGGCAGCTGGAAGAAATCGCCGACGAGGACCACCTGCTTCGCGCCGTTGCGCGTCATGGACTGGGAGATCATCCCCATCACGTGGTCGAACAGGTCGATGCGGCACATCGAGATCTCGTCGATGATGATTACCTTCGCGGCGTCGAGCACCTTGCGGGACCCCTTGGGGCCATCGGGGGCGCAGACCCCCGGCGCGATTTTCAGCGTGCGGTGGATCGTCGAGCCGTCCGTGAGGTTCAGCGCGGCGATGCCGGTGGGCGCCAGGGCGAGGAAATCGACATTGCGCGCCTTCAGGTCCGATATGAAGGCGTTGAGCACGTAGCTCTTACCCGTGCCGGCGTTGCCCGAGAGAAACACGTTCCTCCCGTCCCTCAGCGCGCTCAGCGCCTCGGCCTGTTCCGGTGTAAGGCGGTCACCGTCTGCCATTTCCATATCCCGTCATCCGTTCGACCAGTAACGGGGAATTGATACCCGCGCAAGCGAAAAAATATACGCTGAACGGGGGTTTCGCAGAAACTATAGGAAGTTTTGGAAGGCGGGGCGGATATGCTTCCGCGCATTTCCCCGCGCGCCCGTATACCCCGATGCGCAAACGGGTACGATAGCGCCGGTGTGTATATATGTATGTGCGCGTATGTGCCTCGGCGTATGTATGCCGATGTGCGGATATGCATCCGGACAGATGTGCCGGCGATCTATACGGGAAAACCGGCGCCGGTCTCGCATGAGCTCTTCCGCCTCAGCATCGCCCATATCAGCTCGATTGCCGGGGCGACGCGCACCTGCCGGAACTCGGAAGTGTCGTAGCGCTTCCGCAGGGCGCCGCGGGCGTCGGGCGAGTACACGGCCGCCCCCTTGGGCAGCATCCCTTTGGAAGCCAGCGAGTCGGCGAGCTCGAGAGGGCACACCAGCCAGTTCTCATCGCCCTCGAACGTCCTGCCGTGGCCGCTCGTGAAATCGTCCATACACGACTTGACCTCGACGAACGTGAAGGTGCCGGACTCGAGCTCGGCGGCGGTCGCATGGTTCGACGATCGGTCGCGCGGACGATGCGGCCTGTAGGCCACGAAATCGACCCGGCTGGCGTCATCGACCCAGACCTCGCTCGCGACCAGGGCGTTCTCGCGGCACAGCCTCGCCCATACCTTCTCGGAAAGCTCGGCGGTCACCTCGCCGCGGTTTCGTTTCCCCTCCATGGGACACACTCCCCTTCGATGTAAAAGGCCGCCCGACGGTCTGCGCGACGTGCGGGCGGCCCGCGCCGGTACTACTCCTCGGAACCCTCCGGCTTGATGGTCGACAGGTCCATATGCCTGCGAGCCTAGAAGAATATAAGCCAGATCGTACCCAAGAGCAGGGAGACATATCCCACAGCGGTCACGAGGAAGTCTATGAAGGCGAGGGCCGCGGCAGTATCGACCCGGATGCCACAGGGAGCCAAGTTCGATGCGAACCCATGCAGGGGATACATGGCACAGATGAGGCATATCGATTCGAGACCTGCCGCCAACAGGGGATTCACCCCCGCCAGCTCCCTCGGATAGAACAAGCCCATCAGGACGGAATCCGCCACCAGCGCCGCCCAAATCAGGAACACGCCGACCTTAAATGCCTTAGTGTCCTCGACCAATGCCAGGGGCATCATGCAGCCGAAGAAATCGAGCAGCAAGGCCGAGGCGATCAGCGGGACGACCATCACTCAACCGAGTTCTCGGCGGAGTCGACATCGATATCGGGGTTCGAGATCAGGCCATTCAGCAGGGACGGCAGGTCGATTCCCGTGCTGTCCTTCAGGCCGGATGCGACCTGGTCGACAATCGATGTGGTCTCCTTTACGAGTTTTTGCGCGTTGCCCGATCCGTACATCTTGATGGAATCGACGGCAGTGAGGGGCTTCGCAACCTGCTCGGCTACCTTGGGCATGATGTCGATGTAGCGGTTGGCGAGCAGGTAGGGGTTATCCATGCCGTTGTACGCCTCGGCCTGGGCCTTGATGCCCGCCGCGACGCCCTCGCCGTGGGCCTTCTCGGCCGCACCCTCGGACTCGCCCTTCAGGCGCGTAGCTTCGGCCTCGGCCTTCGCTCGGGCCTGGATGCCCTCGGCGTCCTTCTGGGCGGAATACAGCTCGGCGTCGGATTGGTTCTGGCGCTCGATGCGGGCGGCCTCGGCCTGCTTCGTGCGCTTGTAGAGGTCGGCTTCCGCCGCCTGCTCTGCGGCGTAGCGGTCGGCCTCGGCCTGCTTCTTCACGGTCGCGTTCAGCTCGCGCTCCCTCACGTCCGCCTGGCGCTCGGCGAGCTCGACCTTCTTGGTCTCTGCGGCGATCTCGGCCTCCTGCTGGGCGATGTAGAGCTCGCGCTGCTTCTCGGCCGTCACGGTGGCCTTCACCATATCGGCCTCGGCCTTCGCCTTGTCGGCCTGCTTCTTGAGGTCGGCCTGCTTTAAGTCGAGCTGGTTCTGGCGGATGGCGACCTCCTCGGCCGCCTTGATCTGCGCCAGCTCGGCCTCCTTCTTGATCTCCGCGGCCTGGTCGGCGCCCATGGAGCGGATGATGCCCTGGGAGTCGGAGAAGTCCTGGACGTTGAAGGTGCGCAGCTCGAGGCCGAGGTTGGCGAGGTCGTCCTTGGAGCCGTCGAAGACCTTGGCATTGAAGCTCTCGCGGTCGCGCATGAGCTCCTTGAGGTCCATCTGGCCGATAACCTCGCGCATCTTGCCCAGCATGACCTCGGTGACCTGTCGGGTCATCTCCTCCTTGTCCATATTCAAGTAGTTCTTGGAGGCGGTCTCGATCAGCTCGGGGGTCTGGCCGATCTGGAAGTTCGCCACGGCGCAGGCGTGGATGAGGATTGCGTCCTGCGTGGGGATGTCATTCTCGGTGGTCAGCTGCACCTGTACGGCACCCAGCGAGAGGGTGTCGACGCGCTGGAGGAGCGGGATCACGAAGGTGCCCTTGCCGGAGACGGAGCGCATCTTGCCGGCGCCGGAGACGATCATGAGCTTATCCGGCGGGCATTTGCGCCAGCAGCTCTCGAACACCAGTACGAGAACCATGATACCGACGGCTGCGGGGAGCAGGTTGAAGATCAAAGATTCGAAAAGCATCATAGGGTTTCCTTCCCTTCAAGGGTGGCTCGGGCAGAGCCGCCCGATTATAGACAACTTCGTCGAGCGCGGGCCGGGCTCACTATCGGCACGACACCGGTTCAGTCCAACCGTCGGAACTCAAAGGCGGCGGCGATCATGTAGCTCCAGCAATTCGTATAAGAGGAGAGGCAAGGCCATCGCGAAGAGAGACGGCAGTAAGATGTAGTAAAACGCTGATCTTATAATGATGTCGTTGGCCGTCATCAGGGCCTCGAATTCTTTCAAGGCCTCGTCTGGTTCCGCGTCGGAAACCGATTCACCCTGACTGTTTTTCATATCGGCTTGTTCGGTCGCGTCGCCGACAGGCGCACTTCCGTTCAGGTCGACGTCGACGACGACATGATCACCGTCGTCGGAAATCACGGCGGCGGTCGCGTTCTCGGCGTAAGCCGCGGGCGCGATGCAGCCGAACGATGCTGCGGCTATGGCCATGGCGATGAGCGGCTTCAGCGCCCTTGCGGGTATTCTCATTTCAGTTCTACATTCCTTCCGAAATATTCCGGTGCGCGCCCTCCCTCGGCGCTGTCCGTTTCTCCTCAGGTGGTTATCCCCTGTATCCGGCGGCTTAAACACCGGATACGGAAAACGGCCGGAAACAAGGCGTCCACCGGGGCTAGAGCCCGATGGGCGCGTGTGCGGCTATGTGCATGTGCGTAGATATGCCGACGTGCATGTGTTCCATTGTGCGAGTGTACGTATGCGCAACTGCGTATGTGTACGTGTATGCGTATGTGCGATTGCGGAACCTACAGGAGCGTATCGAAACCCGGCCTACCGAGATTCTGACGAATGTTGCCGGCCGTGAGCTCGATGCGCTAGCGGCCGTCGGCACCGAAGACGAGGTTCGTGGCGCCCGCCGCGGGGACCACCGTCTCCACCTGTCCCGTCGTGAGGTCGTACCGCATGTTGCCGACCTGCTGCTCGATATGCACCGTGCCGTCGGGCTTCGAGACGTTTCCAATCATGGCACGTCCCCTTTTACGCATATATGCGGATGCGGATGTGTGGATATGTGCGGATGCGCGGTTGAGCGTTTGTGTGTGTATGCCAAAGCGCCTGCGGGCGCATCCGCACCCACCATGGTATCAGTGTCGGGGAGCCGAGTCCTTCGAGGCCTCGCGGGCCGCGGCGGCGACCTTGCCGGGGGAGGATTCCTCGGCCGCCGAGGACGCGGCGGCCTTCCGGGCGCCGGCGGCGATGGAGGCCGGGGTCCTCCCCGGCCTCACCCAGCCGTAGGCCTCGGCCATCTCCTCCATGTCGACGATTCGCGAATCGAGGTATACCGGCGAGACTTCGCCGGTATAGACGCGCTCCAAGTCTTCGACGATCGAGTTCTCGGCGAGGAAGTTGTCGCTCGCCAGGCGCCAGCCGCCGCCGGTCTGCTGGAAGAGGACCGGGTCGGAGCCCTCATCGGTGTAGTAGACGAGCGTCGACGCCTTCTGCCCGCCGTCGGCGTCGACGGCATACGAAAACGTCTTCGCCTTGAGGTCGGTGATGCGGAAGACGGCATCGCCGACACCCCAGTCCTCGATAAGGGCCGCATCCACGGCGTATGCGTCCGCCAGCGGCACCTCGTCCAACCCTCCCATGATGCAGTACCCGTCCACCATGCGGTATGTGCCGAGCGCGTGACGGTCCGGCTCGTTGCCCTGAGCCCGGACGAAGTCCAGGGAGTCCTTCAGGCGGACGGCCGCCGGGTAGGTCGAGCACAGGTAGACCAGCCCGGGATCCGGGACGTCGTCATGGATGCCGCGGTCGAACACGCAGTAGCCCCTTCGCCTCGCGCGGTCCAGGGCGGATTCCAGGGCGCTGAGCGCGGTGGCGGACTCGGCGCCCATGAGCTCGCCGGCGATCGCCGAGACAAGTTCCATGCGATAGGTGTTCTGCGGCACCTTGCCGCCGAGGGCCTTGCACGAGCCGGCAAAACGGGCATCGTCCTCGATGCCAGGGAGAAACACCGTCAACCCGCTACCTTCATGCCCGAAGTCGATCTCGCGCCCGAGGTCGTCGAGGATTCCCACCGTGACGGCGGGGGGATAGATTCCCTCTACCGCCCTTGCCGTGACGATGCCGCGGTCGAAGGCATCGTTCAACATGATCTCGAGCTCTCGTCTGTCCATCTTGAAGCTCCATTCCGTTGTCCGGGCACATTCGGCCCATGCGTGTCCTTCCGCAAGATGCTAGCGCCTGCTAGCGATGGGGCCGGCGCCGCGGCCCGGGGCTTTCCGAACGGGAAGCGACATCGCGGCACTGGGCGCGCAGGCGCCTCGCGATGTCGCTGATCTCGCAGCATGCGTCGAAGCGGTGAGGCATCCCCTCGCCCGCCCAGAGCATCCCGGCACGATCGGTCGCGATGCGGTCGTAGTCCAGCCCCAGCGCATCGCAGATGCCCCTCACCTCATCATGGACCGGTGCGTACCGGCACCGCATGGCCCCCTCGCCCGAAACCTCGCCGTCGAGCTCGAGGCCGTACAGCTCGTCGCCGTAGAGCCCGGCGATATGCCCTCCGCCCGCTCGGCGGACATCTCCTCGATCCTCTCCATGGGAAACCTCAATCCATCAAGAAGGGCGCGCGGATACGCGCCCTCGCATCTGTGCTTCTGTGCGGGTATGTGCATGCGCAAACGCGCAGATATGCGGACGCTCATGCACATACCTATGCGGACATCAGCGGGGAAGCCCGCGCACGAGCGATGCGAAATCCGCATCGACGCGCGAGCGGTCCAGCTCCCAGAGGCCGGCGATGAAGTCGAGCAGGACCCTCACCGTCCGGGTGCGCTCGGGCCTCGGGAGGCGCGGAACCAGCAGGACGACGGAGTAGAGGGCCTGCTCATAGCTGCGCCCCTCCTGCGGGGCCCGGCGGCTCATCGCCCGGCCCCCTCGGCGTCGCAGGGCGCCATGCGGCGGTCCGGGCCGTCGACCTTGACGCGCTCGGTCATCTCGGCCAGGCGCGAGACGATCGCCAGGGCGTCCTCCTTGCGGCCGTACTCCGACAGCACCGCGGCGAGGCCGGCCTGGGTGTACTGGCTGGTCACGATCGTGGCGCGCTCGGCCTCGTAGCGGCCGTTGACGATCTGGAACAGCTTCGCGAGCACCCACTGGGTCGAGGAGTCCTTGCCCAGGTCGTCGATGATCAGGACCGGGACGTTCACGTACCTGCGGATGACGTCGGCCTCGCTGTCCCCTCCCTTGTCGAAGGTCGAGCGGAGCTCGGTCATGAGGTCGGCCGAGACGACGAACCTGACGCCGTGCTTGGGCCTGCCCTTCGGGACGGGACGGTACGCCCAGTTGCCGAAGCGGGGATCGAGGCGCGAGCCGGCGTAGTCGTAGGCGATACGGCACGCCAGCTCGGTCTTGCCCACGCCGCGCGGGCCGTAGATGTACAGCCCGCCGCCGCGCGCGAGTCGCGCGTCATAGGCATGCTCCGGGGCGGCCTCGCCCTCGGCGATGCGGCGTGCGAAGCGCGGCGGGATGCCGGTCTTGCGGACCACCGCCTCATGGAACGCGCGGTCGGTCGCGGCCAAGGTCGCGACGTCGGCGACCTCGAGCGGCGGCAGGGCACCGCCGACGGAAAGCGCCTCGGGCGAGGCGACCGGGGCCTCGGGTGCCGGCGCCGAGACCGGAGCGGACGCCGCGGGTGCCGGGGCAGCGGCGCGTGGCTCCGGTTCGAGGTAGTGCGGCCCCCTCTCATGCCACGTGTCCGCCTCCGCCCTCCAGTCGGCCACCGGCGTGCCGTCCGCGCGCCGCCAGACGCGGGCGTCGTGGTAGGCGTAGAAGAAGTTGCCGTAGAAGGCGTTGGCGGCGCCGGGCACGTCGTAGCCCTTCCCATGGACGTAGGCCTCGACTTCCTCGAGCGTGGGCCTCACCGGCCTCGCCTGCGCTTGCGTGTCGTTCATCTCGGTTCTCCCTCCGTCTGAGCTAGTCGTCGTTGAATTCGCTGAAATCGCTATCGGCGGCCACGCGCTCGGCGACGCTCATGGCCCTCTTCGGCCCGGACGGGCCGAACTTACGGGCGGAGCGCGGCGCGGGCTTGCGGCGCCAGGTGTTCACGACGTTCTTCCATCGGACGATCGGCACGCCGCCCGCCCGGACCCAGCCGGTCGCCTCGTAGTAGTCGAAGAACTCATCGGGGTCGATCACGCGGTAGGCGGGATTGTCCGGGTCGGGGGCGTCATAGCCCTTCTCGTGCACGTAATTTCGGACCTGCTCGCGGGTCGGCGCCTTCGACGGGGCGGCCTTCTCCTCGGCCGCGGCCACGGCGCCGGAATCGACAAGATCGGCCCTCAGGTCGTAGAACCTCAGGCCGTTTCCGGCGGCGAGGAACTTGGGCAGCGACATGATGTAGCGGCCGTCGGTGTGCGATGCCGCGTACTCGCGGCGGTATGTGTCGTAGGCGCGGCCGATGCGCGGAAGCGTCCAGCCGTCCGCCAGCACACGGGCATAAGCCTCGGCGACGTCGGCGAAGACCTCCGCCTTGCCGATGGACATGCGCATGAGGGCAAGCACCTCGGCGTTGGAGACCGAGACCTCCGTCTCGAGCCCAAGGCCGGCCTCCGACGCGACCTTCACGACCGTGACCGAGTCGCCCGCGGCCTTCGACACCGCCGAGTTTTCGACAGACGGCAGCGCGCCCGCGCGCCCTCTCCCACTAACATCAATAACAACATCCTTGTTAGTGTCGCAAAAATTGGTACACGGTGAAATCGTTTTCCCAGTTGGGCCCGTGTACCAAAAATTGGTACACGGTGAATCTAGTTGCAAACTAACGTTAGTTTGGTCGCCCGTGTACCAATTTTTGGTACACGGCGAATCCTGCGGGTTGTTGATAACTTCGTTTTCGGCGTCTTCCCCAAGCGAGTTTTCAACAGCGGCGGCATCGGCCGATTTCGAGTTATCGACAGGCACGAAACGGCGCTCCTCGGGGATCTCGGCATTGACGACGTAGCGGTTCGAGAGATAGCGCCCGCGGCCCTGAGCGCGACCCTGGTGCACGCTGATGTAGCCGCACTCGACCAGGGTGCGGCGGTGGCGGTAGTAGGTGTTGCGCGACATCGCGAGGTGGGTGCAGATCGTGTCCACGGACGGGAACAGCGAATGGGTGCCCGCGCCGGCATGGGCGCAGAAGTAGGCGTATACGCCCTTGGCCGACGACGACAGGCGGGTGTCCTCGGTCGCCTTGGCCGAGACGATGCCGAAGCCGCGCTCCATGAGGTCGCCGCCGAAGACGACGACCGCGCCGTCGCGGTCCAGGATCTCGAAGGTCTCGTCGAGCTCGTCGCGGGTGGGGTCGGCGGACTGCACCGATGCGTCGTGTCTCTTGGCGCTACCCACGGCACTGCACCCCCTCCCGCACGATATCGGCGGGGATCGGGACCATGCAGAGCTCCCGGTCCCTGTCCTCGCCGTAGGGCGTCACGATATCGACGATATAGCCGCCGCGCTCGAGGGCGTCCAGGGCCTCGTCGTAGTCGCGGCGCGGCAGGCCGGCCTCGGCCGCCGCGATGTCGCGCGCCGGGCACTCGATCGCCACCGACATGGGGTCGCGCGCCACGATGCAGCAGAAGACCGACTTCTGCTCGAGCGTGAGGTCGCCGTCGTCGAAGATCGGGCGGATGCGCCGCGCCCAGAACCTATCGCCGACCGTCATCCTCGCCGTGCCGGCCTGATTCCCGGCGGACTCTTTCCTTCCCATATGCCATCCCTCCATGGTCATCCATCGCGGGCCCGCGCCCGCATCCTGTGCTGTATCTACCCAGATGTGCAGATGCGTAAACGCGCAAACACGTAAAAACGTAAATGTGCAGCCACGCATATGCGCATGCGCATATGCGCGTACGTATGTTGGTGTGCAAGACGAAAAAGGCACAGGCCCGACAGGGACCCGTGCCGATATCAGCGGACGTCGACCTTGAGGAAGGTCGCCACCTTGATCTCGCTTTGCCCGCCGGCCTCGGCCTTCCTGGGCCGGCCGTCGAGAAACGACGCGGCGCGGGCCTCGGAAAGCTCGCCCTCGAGCACCACGGCCACGCCGGGCGCGAGGGATGCCGCAACGGCCATAGCCGCCGGGCCGAACGCCACGCAGCGGAACCTGTGCTCGACGCGGCGCGAGCCGGCCGATTTCTCCTGGGACAGGCAGAAGCGCGCGTGCGCGGGCCCCCTGTCCGGCTCCGTGAACTCCACGGGCCCGAACACGACCCCCGACACCACGATCCTGTTGACCGTTTCCAAACCCCGGCTCCTTCCTTTCCAAGCCATCCGTCTCGGATGGTAAGCCGCCGGCAGCGGCGGCCTGGGGGTCTTTATGCCCACTGAGGGGGAGTTTCAACGCGCGGGTTGCGCGATTAACGGCAAACGAATGCGCTTTTCTCCATAAACGATCCATATGGAGAGAAAAACACAACTCGATCGGGGGCATTTCCGCGGTTCGCCCATGGGATTGGTAGGCATCGATTCGAAATTGGAGCCATGGGTACGGGAGGTTTCCACGCCCTAGAAATGAAAAAGCCCCCTGAACAGGGGGTTTGTAAATAGGAGGGAGCGATAATTGCAGCCATCGAACAGCAGGAAACATTTTCTTTATCCTCTATGAAGATAAGGCAAAGCGGTGCGCTTCTCACCAGGCATGATGGGAATGGCCTGATGCTCGATCCCCCTCTTTTAGGTCGAAAAACTACAGAATACTATAGCTTTTTGTCCATGATGATTTGACTTATATTATTTTGCTGCGACCCAAACGCTCGCATTACCAGTCGCATGCTAGCATTGAGGAAGCGGTCGCCCCACCCGCAGGAAAGACTCGCGAAACAAACCGCGTCGACACGGTGCGCAGCAAAGCACCCGCAAGCTTCGCCATCCCCATACTGCACCTCCCCGCATGCAAAAGGGCCGGATCCTTCGATCCGGCCCGGAAGTTGCTGGGCGCTTGCTGCTGGTATGCTGATGCCGCGTTCGCGAATGTGGTGACGGGTACGCCCTGGTTTCAAACCGACCGAAGCCGGCGGTTAGGCGGTCACCTGCGCTTTCATCGCATTGACGTGCTGGAACACGGCGGCGGCGCCCGGGATCACGTCCACGGAGCCGTCGGCGGCCACGGACAGCAGCGTGGGCGCCTGCATGATGCGGTAGCGCTGCGCCAGCTCCACGTTCTCTTCGGCCAGCAGCTCCTCGTAGACGATGCCGGCGGCATCCATTTCAGCTGCGGCGAATTTGCAGTTCGGGCACGTCCGCGTGGCAATGAGGTAGAGGCCTGCGGGAAGCGTGCTGTGGTCGGGCGCAGAGGCTTTCTCGATGCCCGGAACCGTCACGTGCGAACCTGCCTGCCCGGCGGTCTCGGCCGCGGCCGTCACGGCTACGGCGCCGTCGCGCGTCAAATGCGAATGCCCCAAGTCGTACTCCACGCGGTCGGCGAACTCCTGCGACTTGCCGTCGTTCCAGTTCTTCACCGGGCGGTAGTAGCCGGTGATGCGCGAGTACACCTCGGTCTCCTCGTGGCAGCACGGGCACTCGTACACCTCGCCGGCGATGTAGCCGTGGTTCTTGCACACCGAATACGTGGGTGACATGGTGTAATACGGCAGCTTGTAGTTCTCGGCGATCTTGCGCACCAGCGTGGCGGCCGCCTTCCAGTCGGGCAGCTTCTCGCCCAAGAAGGCATGGAACACGGTGCCGGACGTGTACAGCGTCTGCAGCTCGTCCTGCACGTCCAACGCGCTGAAGATGTCGTCGGTGAAGCCCACCGGCAGATGCGACGAGTTCGTGTAGTACGGCTTGCCCTGCTCGTTGGCCGTGATGATGTCGGGGAACTGCTCCTTGTCGTGCTTGGCGAAGCGGTACGTGGTGCTCTCGGCTGGCGTGGCCTCGAGGTTGTACAGGTCGCCGTACTGCTCCTGGTAGTCGGCCAGACGGGCGCGCATGTGGTTGAGCACGTCCTTCGTGAACGCCTGCGCCGGCTCCTGCGTCATGTCAGCGCGCAGCCACTGCGCGTTCAGGCACGCCTCGTTCATGCCCACCAGGCCGATCGTGGAGAAGTGGTTCTCGAACGTGCCCAGGTAGCGCTTGGTGTACGGGTACAAGCCCGCATCCAGCAGGCGCGTGACCACTTCGCGCTTCGTGTGCAGCGAGCGCGCGGAAACGTCCATGAGATGGTCGAGTCGACGGTAGAAGTCGGCTTCGTCGGCGGACAGATAGGCCAGGCGCGGCATGTTGATGGTGACCACGCCGATGGAGCCCGTGGACTCGCCGCTGCCGAAGAAACCGCCCGACTTCTTGCGCAGCTCGCGCAGGTCGAGGCGCAAGCGGCAGCACATGGAACGCACGTCGGACGGTTCCATGTCGGAGTTGATGTAGTTGGAGAAGTACGGAGTGCCGTACTTCGAGGTCATTTCGAACAGCAGCCGGTTGTTCTCGGTTTCGCTCCAGTCGAAGTCGCGCGTGATGGAGTACGTGGGGATTGGGTACTGGAAGCCGCGACCGTTCGCATCGCCTTCGATCATGATCTCGATGAAGGCCTTGTTCACCATATCCATTTCGACCTTGCAGTCGCCGTAGGTGAAGTCCATCTCCTTGCCGCCCACGATGGCCGGCTGATCGCGCAGGTCGGCCGGGCACACCCAGTCCAGCGTGATGTTGCTGAACGGCGCCTGCGTGCCCCAGCGCGAAGGCGTGTTCACGCCGAACACGAACGACTCGACGCACTGCTTCGTCTCTTCGTAGGTCAGGTTGTCGGCCTTCACGAACGGCGCGAGATACGTGTCGAAGCTGCTGAACGCCTGGGCGCCCGCCCATTCGTTCTGCATGATGCCCAGGAAGTTCACCATCTGGTTGCACAGGCTGGACAGGTGGCTGGCCGGCTTCGACGTGATCTTGCCGGGCACGCCGCCGAGGCCCTCCTGGATGAGCTGCTTGAGCGACCAGCCCGCGCAGTAACCCGTCAGCATGGACAGGTCGTGCAGGTGGATGTCGGCGTTGCGGTGAGCCTTCGCCACCTCGTCGTCGTAGATCTCGCTAAGCCAGTAGTTCGCCGTGATGGCGCCCGAGTTCGACAGGATCAGGCCGCCGACGGAGTACGTGACCGTGGAGTTCTCCTTCACGCGCCAGTCTTCCACCTTGACGTACTGGTCCACGAGATCCTTATAGTCCAGCAGCGTGGCGTTGGCGTTGCGCACCTTCTCGCGCTGCTTGCGGTACAGAATGTAGGACTTCGCCACGTCGGCGTACCCGGCCGTGGACAGCACCTCCTCCACGCTGTCTTGCACGTCCTCGACGCTGATGATGCCGTTTTTGATGCGCGGCTCGAAATGGGCGGTCACGTTGAGGGCCAGAAGGTCGATCGTGGAGGGATGGTACTGCTTCTCCAGCGCGTCGAACGCCTTGGAGATGGCGCTTGAGATTTTGGCTATATCGAATTCCGCGATCTTTCCGTCGCGCTTCTGGACCTCGTACATGCTTGCTCCTTTTGCTGTGGATTCGCTTCGTTTGCGCGGCGACTGCCAACCGTTCCGCGCCTCGCATGCGGTTTCAAACACCCTAGCAGCGTCCACCGGGCCAGTCAATGATTGTAATCCATATGTTGAATATGCCTCCACAATACACAACTATATATGGTAGATTTTGCCATCTGGGGTTTTGCGCGAGCGCTCGATGGAGCTCTTCGAAAAGCGACCTGCGGGTTTAGAACAAAGCACCGCGCGGGCCGTTTTGCAGATGCCCGACGCCGAAGCTTTCGGCGAGCGGCAACGCGTTTGATCGCAGGGCGCAGCGGGATTATGATAGACCCCTGCGCAACCAACTAGAAGGAGCATCCGCCATGACCCGCTTCCCCCTGCGCCGAGCCGAGCGCGCGATGCCGCGCGACGAGGCGCTGGCCGTACTCGACGCCGCCGAGTTCGCCATCGTGTCCACCGTGGACGATGACGGCATGCCCTACGGCGTGCCGCTCTCCTTCGTGCGGCGAGGCGATACGCTGTACTTCCACGCCACAAACGAGGGCGGGCACAAGACGGTCGATTTTCGTCGCGACGATCGCGTGTGCGCGACAGCGGTGACGGGCGTCGAAGCGTTCTTCGAAGACGGCGATTTCTCGACCAGCTTCCGGTCGGCCATAACATTCGGCCGCGTCCGCGAGGTCGTCGAAGCGACCGAGTTCAAACATGCGCTGGTGGATCTCTGCATGAAGTACGTGCCGGAGGCAAAGCGCAGCATCGGGAAAGCGATGGAGAAGGAAGGGCCGCACACGTCCGTGTGGGCCATCGACATCGAAGAGATAAGCGGCAAAGCGCATCCGGGACCACGTGGCGATGCGAGCGGGGACGGGCGCACGGATGCCGCGGACGACGGCGGATGCGCCGGCACGGATGCCGGCAGGCAGACGGACCCGGTCGCGGGCGCGGAACCAGTCGCCGCCCTCGGCGGCGAAGGAGCCTGAGCCATGCGCATCGCCGGCTTGCAGAAGCTCACGCTGCTCGATTTCCCGGGCAAGACCGCGGCCACGGTATTCACGCCGGGCTGCAACTTCCGTTGCCCGTTCTGCCACAACGCCGACTTGGTGACGGGCGAGGCGGGGCGCGATGGCGCGGCCGCGGACAGCAGCGCCCTATCGATCGACGAGCTCTTCGCGTTCCTCGGCAAACGCCAGGGGCTGCTCGACGGCGTGTGCATCACAGGCGGTGAACCGTTGCTGCAGTCCGGTATCGATGAGTTCTGCACTCGCGTGCACGAGCTGGGGTTCGCCGTGAAGCTGGACACGAACGGCAGCTTCCCCGGCCGCTTGCGCGCGCTTGTTGAGGAAGGCCTTGTGGATTATGTGGCCACGGACGTGAAGAACGCGCCAGAGCGTTACGCCGAAACCGTCGGCGTCCCCGCGTTCGACCTCGCGCCGGTGCAGGAGTCTCTCGACTTCCTGCGTTCGGGCGCGGTCCCCTACGAGGTGCGCACCACCGTGGTGCGCGAGCTGCACACCGCCGACGACCTGCGCGCGCTGGCTGCGTGGATCGAAGGCGTACAAGCGTGGCACCTGCAAAGCTTCATCGACGCGGACAGCGTGCTGGGCGGCGAAGGTCGCTTCCACGCATGGGACCCCGACGACCTGCGGGCACTGCTGCCCGAGCTGCAGGCCGTCGTGCCGGGCGCTCAGCTGCGCGGGGTGGACTAGAGCCGCGAGGGTCCGCGCCCTCGCATGCCGCAAGCACGCGCCTCTTGCGGATCCCGAATTCCGGCCAATCGAGGAACCCGCGGCACACGAACCGCTCAACACCCCGCGAAACCAGGCAGCGCATAGGAAACGGGAAATTCCGGCAGGAATCGACGCGATTCTGTCATCGAGAAAGCCCGCGCCCTTCGGCCTTTCCGCGTCCGGCCCCCTAACCAGACCCGATACATCCAGGCAAAAGCTCTGTCTCGGCATAAAGCAACGAGTTCAGAAAGAGACGGCAGAATCCCGTCGAAAACTGCCAAAAATCAGGGTTTTCACCGCGCATCTGCGGCCCCCGGCACGGCTGCTTGCAGCTCGGCCAAGCCCTTCCTCAGCACGCGGAACGTAACCAAACCGATGACGAATGCGATGGCCGCCGTGCCCAGCGCCACCGGCACGAGGTTGCCGCGCAGCGCGTCGAACAGGCCGCCGTAGATGAGCTGCCCCACGGGTTGCGCGCAGTTCGCCAGCGACATGGTAAGCGCGATCACCTTCCCCACCAGGTGGCCGGGCGTCTCGAGCTGCACGAACGAGATGGCTTGGATGCTGAACATCGTGGCGCACGCCATGGATGCGAACAGGCCCGCTACCACGATGCCGTACGCCAGCATCGCGTCCATCGGCACGCCCAGCACCACGGCGATGGGCAGCAACCCCAAGGCCGCCACCAGCAGGAACAGCGGCGCGCGGCTGAGACGCAAACGCCCGGCGAACACGCCCACCGAGACGCCGCCCGCCAAACCGCCCAACGCCAGCGCACCCTCGGCGAAGCCCATGTACTGGTTCGGCAGACCCAGGATCTGCGTGATCACAACCGGCGCGCCGATGAGGATGAACGCCGTCAGCGTGACGTTGATGCCCGCCACCAGGAAGATCACCTTGAGGATGACCGTGCGTTCGTGGCGCAGAAACGCGAAGCTCTCGACGATGTCGTTCGCCACCGTGCGCACCACGCCCACGCCGCTGCGCTCGATGGCGTCGCGCGGGATGCGCACCACGGTGACGATGAGCACGGCAGAAACCGCGAACGCCGCTCCCGACACGAACACCACCGGCTCGATGCCGAACAGGCCGAACAGCAAGCCGCCCAGCACCGGGCCCACGAGGCCCGAAAGCGCGCTGATCTGGCTGACGATGGCGGTGGCGCGCACGATGCCGTCGCGCGGGACGATGAACGGCACCGCCGCCTGCACGGTGGGCTGGTACACGCTCTGCGCGGCGTACAGGACGATGAGCGCGCAGATGCACAGGCCGACGAGGTCGATGACGCCGTCGAGTGCGAGAAACGCCGCACACGTCGCAGCCAGAAGGATATCGAGCGCCGCCATGATGCGCCGCTTGTTCACGCGGTCGGCCGCAACCCCTCCGATGGGCGTCAGCACGATGTAGGGGATCCACGCGCAAGCCGACACCGCGCCCATGAGCGCCGCCGAGCCCGTTTGGTTCAGCACGTACAGCGGCAGGGCGAAGCGCAGCACGGCATCGCCGAACAACGAAGCAATCTGCGCGAAGATCACCGAAACGAACGATCGGTTGAGCAGGGTGTTCATGATTGTTCCTTTCTTTTACATACATTCAGTCGGTATGTATATTGGGTAAAAAAGAAGGTTGCCAGGCAACCAGGGTTCGCTAAGACATCGCAAGAGGAAACCGCAAGCACGCGCCGTCATCCCGAGCGGGGCCCTTCGACTCGCCGCGCTCGCTCACAACGACAGCCGGGAACATCCGCTCGCTCGACCTTCCCTTGCCCGCTTTCGTGCTGCCGGAATGTTTCACGTGAAACATTCGTACGTATTTACGAGCTCATAGCATCAAGCCTTTCGTGAAATTGGCTGCGATACCCCTCGAGGATGGTCGCCAGCCCGCCTACTTCCAGGGACAGGCCGCCCAGCGCCTTCACGATATCGAGGTAGTAATCGACGCGCGCACGCAGCTCCTCGGCGGTGGCGGAACGGAACATGGGGCTGACCCAAAGGTTCGCCAACAGCACGATGACCTCGCTGAACTCGCGCGGACGATCGGTTTGGATGCTGCCGTCGCGCACCCCCTGCTCCACGATGGGCAACACGAAATCGGGTACCGTCTCCTGGAGCACCGCCTGGTACTGCAGGCCCAGCAAACGCGCGTTCTTCACCGGATCCACGTCGGGGGCCGCCTTGGCCCACATGTCCATCTGCGGCCCGGTGATGGATGCCGCGAACAGCGCCTGCAGCTTCTCGGCACCGGTCATGCGGCCGTCGTCGCGGATGCGGCGAAGCTCGTCGAACAGCGCTTGGTTGTCGCGGTCGAGCGCAGCCGACAGGATGTCTTCCTTCGACTTGAAGTGGTGGTACACCGCCCCCTTCGTCAAGCCGCCCAGCCCATCGATGATGTCCTGAATGCTGGTATTGTCGTACCCTTTCTCGAAGAACAAGGCCAAGGCCACGTCGAGGATGAGGTTCACCGTCTCCTCGGGATGCTTGTTGCGGGCCATCGGCCTTCCTCTCCATCACGTTACATACCAACGGTATGTATCCTACGCTCCTCCAATGGAGAAGGCAAGAAAAAGTTTGCCGCACGTCCTGGGCAGCATCATACTGGTGCGCATGCGTCAAAGCGATCAGAGAGAACAGGAGCATCGACCCATGAGCACCTGCCTTGTTGCACAATCCGGCGGGCCCACCGCCGTTATCAACGCCAGCCTGGCCGGCGTCATCCGCGCGAACCAGCTGAACCCGCTCTACGACCGCGTGCTGGGCGGCATCCACGGCATCGAGGGCGTGCTGGCCGACCAGCTGTACGACCTCACCGACCTTTCCGAGCACGACCTGGAGCTGCTGAGGCAGACGCCCTCGTCGGCGCTGGGCACGTGCCGCTACAAGCTGAAGCGCGACGACGAGGCCGATTTCCGCCGCCTCGCCGACGTGATGGACGCGCACGACATCGAAACCATGTTCTACATCGGCGGCAACGACTCCATGGACACCGTGGACGCGCTGGCCGAATGGGCGGCCGAGAACGCGCCGAGCAAGCGCTTCATCGGCATTCCGAAAACCGTGGACAACGACCTGGTACCGGTGGACCACTGCCCCGGCTTCCCCAGCGCGGCGAAGGTGGCCTGCCAGATCACGCACGCGACGCGCCTCGACTACGACGCGTACACGCGCCCCGAGGTGTTCGTGCTGGAAGTGATGGGGCGCGACGCGGGCTGGCTGGCGGCGAGCTGCTGCATCACCGGCGACGTCGATTTGTTGGTGCTGCCCGAGGTCGCCTTCGACCGCGACGCGTTTCTCGCCGAAGTGCGCGCGAAGTTCGAGGCGACCGGCTCGTGCTACATCGTAGTGTCCGAGGGTGCGCGCTACGCCGACGGCACCTACCTGTCCGCCGGCGATACTGCGCACGACGGGTTCGCCCACGCCGTGCTGGGCGGGGCGGCGCAAACGGTCAAGCAAATGATTGTCGACACGGGCATCGTGCCGCGCGGCGTGGTGCAGGATTTGTCGCGCGCGGCGCGCTCCAGCAACTTCGCGCAGAGCCTCGTGGACGTGACCGAGGCCTACGACCTGGGAATGAGCGCCCACATGCGCAGCGCCGACCCCGCCTTCACCGGCCAGGTGGTGGGCATCCGCCGCAACCCGGAGGCCGCAGCCGAGGGCCGCTACGAGGCCGAGCTGTTCGCCGGTCCCGCAAGCGAGTTCGCCAATTTCGTCAAACGCTTCCCCGCCGAGTGGATCCTGCCGAACTACCAGGGCATTACGCCGGAAGCGGTCGCGTACTTCCGGCCGCTCATCGAAGGCGAGCCGAAACTCGTCATGAAGGGCGGCATCCCCGCCACCATCGTGCCGTTCAACAAGCGCTGACGAAGCCGGCCCTCGGCGCCGCCCAGCCAGCACGCCGAGGGATCGACTAACGCGTCGCGCCCTGCTCCCGATTGCCGTTGTCGCCCGAAACGTGCGTTTTTTCGCTCAAAAGCGCACGTTTCGGGCGACAACGGTTTCGAGTTACCTCCCCCCTACACGTCCCGTGTGCGCGTCCAGTGGCGCAGGTAGAGGGCGCCGATGAGCGCCGGCATCACGGGCGACGCCGCCTGGGCGACGAAGATGCCCACGTAGCCGAAGCCCAGCACGCCGCTCAGCAGAAACGCCAGGCCGAAGCGCACGACGAACGCGTCGATCAGCGAGTTCGCCAACACGAGCCGCGGCGTGCCCGCCCCCAATGCGAACGAGTCGAAGCTGTACATGGCCGCGTAGAACAGCCCGTTCACGCTGCACGTGATGCGAAGGTACAGCACGGCCGTATCCATCGTGAACGGCTCGGTCAGGCCGTACGCGACCACCAGCGCCGGCGCCAGCAACTGCACCGCGATCTGCACGCCCACGATCACGCTCACGTTGAACGTGGCGCCGATGCGCGCCACGTCGCGGGCCCGGCGCAGCTCGCCCGCGCCTGCGTTCTGCGCCGCCGCCGTGGTGATGGCCTGGCCGATGGCCCAGCACGGCAGTCCCGCGATGGTGCTGATCTGCAGGCCGACGCCGGCAGCGGCGGCCACGTCGGTGCCGTAGCGGTTCAGCAACCCGGTGACCAGCGCGTACGACAGGTTCACCACCGCCATCTGCACGGCAGAGGGAACGCCCACGCGCAGCACCTCGATCACGCTCGCTCCAACCGGCACGTCGCCGCTACGCGAAAACGCGCCGGCCAGGCGCCCGCCGGGGAAACGCCGCCGCACCACGACGAGCGCGCCGACGGCCGCCACGCTCTGCGCGACCACCGTCGCCCAGGCGGCGCCCACCACGCCGAGGCCCGCCGGTCCCACCAGCACCAGGTCGAGCGCCACGTTCACCAGCGCCGATACGCCCACCAGCTGAAGCGGCGTGCGCGCGTCGCCCTGCGCCTTGAGGAAGGCCGCTGCGGCGTTCATGAGGAACGGCCCCGCGCAGCCGCAGCACAGCACCACGGTGTAGCCGACGGCGCCTTCGAGCGATGCCGCAGGCACGGCGTTCGCCGTGAAGGCTGGGCGCGCCAACGCCACGCCCAGCACGGCGATGGCCGCCGACCCCGCCAGGGCCACCGCCAACGTGGCCGCGTACGCGCGCCGCTGGCCGGCCACGTCGCGCGCGCCCACGAACCGCGCGACGACCACGCCGTCGCCCGCCGTGAGGCCGATGACGAACGCGTTCACGATATAGGCGGCGTTCGTCGCGTTGCTGATGGACACGAGCCCCACCGGCCCCACCACCTGGCCGACCACCACCATGTCCACAGCCTGGTACACGTACTGCAGCAGGTTCACCGCCATGAGCGGCAACGCGAACGCCAGCAACCGCCTGAACAGCGGCCCTTCGGTAAAGGAAAGAGAAGCATCTGACACGATAGGTTCACCTCTGAGAATTCGGAATGCGGAAACGTAACGAAGCGCCCGAGGGCGCAAAAAAACGCCGCAGATGAATCATCACCTGCGGCGCTGAACGAGTCCGTCATGCCGGCATCAAAGGAAACGCGCGCCCGGGTTTCGCGCGGCGCGTCTATCGATGCCGATGAATATGCCCCTCGGCTCCGTGCGATGCTTCATCGGCGATCATGCGCGGAGCCGCTACTCTGCAAAGCTTCATGTGTGCCTTCTCGTTGAGGCGGATACAGCGTCGCCCAGCATACTGCGCGATGCCGAAGCGGTCAACCCGCCAGAACCTCCGAAGTTTCGGGCGACGGCTTCCCCACCTCGTCCAGCACGTCCTTTCCCCAGGCGCACATGGCGTTGAGGACGGGGACGAAGCTGACGCCGCGCTGGGTGAGCGAGTACTCGGTTTTGGGCGGCACCTGGTGGTACAGCTCGCGATGCACCATGCCGTCGGCCTCCAGCTCGCGCAGCTGCTGGGTGAGCATCTTGGGCGTGGCCTGCGACATGCGGCGTTGCAGCTCGCCGAAACGCAGCACGCCGGCCTTGCTCAGGTGCCACAGGATGAGCACCTTGTGCTTGCCGCCCACGATGTCGATGGTTGCCTCGACCGGGCAATGGTACGCGTCGGGACAGGTTTTCATGCGCAGCCTCTTCCGTCCAATACTTTCTTTTCGGGTAGTATATTCCAAAAAAGTATCTACTTGCCCCGCAGAAACCGAAGAGTAGTATGGAGGAAGAACGAACCGTCGCTCGCCTCAGAGATAGGAGCACCCATGTCGTTTCTCGATCTCGCCAAAAAGCGCTGCTCGACCCGCGCCTACCAGCCCGTCCCCGTCAGCCAGGAGCACATCGACGCCATCGTCGAAGCGGCCCGCGTCGCGCCGACCGCCGCGAACCGCCAACCTGTGCGCATCCTCCAGGTGACCAGCGAGGAAGGGCTCGCCAGCCTGGCGAAAGCCGCGAACGTGTTCGACGCGCCGCTCGCATTCGTCGTGTGCGCCGACGGCGAGAAGGCGTGGAAGCGTCCGCTCGACGGCATGAGCACCGTCCATGTGGACGCGTCCATCCTCACCGACCACATGATGCTGGCCGCCACCGACTTGGGCCTGGGAAGCGTCTGGATCTGCCGCTTCGACCCTACGGTCATCCGAGAGGAATTCGGGCTGCCGGAAACTTTGGTCCCGGTGAACATCCTGGCCGTCGGGCATCCCGCCGGCGAGCTGAAGAGCCCCGACCGCCACGCCACCGAGCGCATCCCGACAAGCGAGCTGGTAATCCACGCGTAACGAAGCGCCTTTCGAAGAGCGCAGGCCTTCTGCAGCACGGATTTTACGTCCCACCCAAAAGGATGCCATTGCAGAGCGAACCCATTTGTGCAGACACCGTCTGCACAAATTCAAAACCGTCCTACCGCGCGCCCTCCAGCAGGGCGTGAAGCTCGCGCTGGACGCTGCGGTCGACGTTCGTGCCGATCACCTTCGTGGCGATCTGCTTGATGGCCGACCGAGCGTTGCCCATGGCGACGCTCGTTCCCGCCATGCGCAGGATTTCGTAGTCGTTCATAGAGTCGCCGAACGCCATCATCTCGCTCGCCTGGATGCCGTGCGCGTCCAGCACCTGCTGGATGCCCGTCGCCTTGCTCACGCCGCGCTGCATGACGTCGATCCATTTACGGCCCGACGGCGCGAACACGAAGTCGTCGTCCAGCTCGCGCGTGAGGATGTAGGCCATGTCCATGACGGCATCGTCGCAATACACGGATGCTTTCAGGATGCTCGTCTGCGGCGAGGGCACGTCGAACACGCGCACGGGGTTCGGCAGGTTCTTGTCCACCTCTCGCTCGAAGCGCGCTTCGTCGTCCAACAAGTAGCTGCGCATCTCGTCGAACAGCGCAAGGTGCATGGTGTCGAACATATCAACGACACGGGCCAACCGCTTCACGGCCGCATGCGAGAACACCTCCAAGTCGACCAGCTCGCCGGCGACCATCACCTGCGCGCCGTTCGACGCGACGAAGTCCATGCAGTCGACCACCGGTTCGAACAGCTCGTGCAGCGTGTCGAAGCGCCGACCCGACGATGCTACGAACTGGATCCCCGCATCGCGCAAACGCATAACGAGGTCGTACGAGCCTTCCGGCACGCACTCGTTTCCGTCGAGGAACGTGCCGTCCATATCGCTGGCGATAAGCTTGATCATCAGAAAGCCCTCCTTGAAATAACCGCGTGTTCCGATCATTGTACGACGCTCGCGTCAACCTGCGTGACCCTACACGACTACTTTGCACGAACTTGATACCTGTTTTACAAAACCCCAGTTCAAAATGCTTCGCACCCTGAGCGTGCGGAGAAAATCCCAAAACGCAACACCAGATTGGTAGAGCGGGCGGCTCTGCAACCGCATGATGGTAAACGCAGAAGCGCGGCCGCTCAGCTCCGCGCTTCGGGTATCATGCAATCGACCACGAAGAAGGGACCGCCATGAGTTTCGCCGACAACCTCGTGTACCTGCGCCAGCATTACGGCATCACGCAGGAAGGGCTTGCCGAGCAGTTAAGCGTGTCGCGCCAGACCGTCAGCAAATGGAAAGCCGGCACGAACTACCCTGAAATGGACAAGCTGCTGCAATTATGCGACCTGTTTCATACCAGCCTCGACGACCTCATGCGCGGCAGCGTGCATGTCGTCAAAGAAAACGACACCGAGCGCTACGACGAGCACATGAACCGCTTCGACCTGTCCATCGCGGCCGGCGTCGCCTGCATCCTGGTCGGCGTGGGTCTGAACGCGCTGCTTGAAGCCTTCGGCTGGCCGGATAACCTGCAGACCGTCGCCCTGCTTTCCTGCATCGTCATCGGCGTGGTAATCCTGGTCGTCGGCAGTCTCAACCACAGCGAATTCAAGCGTCGCAACCCTTCCATCGAGCCGCGGTACTCCTCCGACACGCTCGATCGGTTCGGGCAACGCTACCCGACGCTCATCGCCGTCGGCGTGGGTCTCATCCTCATCGACGTCATCATGCTAATCGGCCTCGTACCCGACAACAGTAGCTCCATGATCAACGGCGCATACGTGGAGGAGCTCGTCATGTTCCCCTTCATGCTCATCCTCGCCATCGCCATTGGCATTCTCATCTGGGCCTGCATGCAAAAGTCGAAGTACGACCTCTCCGAGCTCACCTACATCGCGCATCGCCGCAACCTGGGTGCCGACATGCCCTCTACCGCCGTCGTCAAGTCACCCGAGCAGATTCGCGCCGAACGCGTGATGGGCGTCATCTGCGGCTGCATCATGCTGCTGGCCACCATCGTGTTCCTGGTGTGGGGCTTCGTGCCGCTGTTCGACCAGATCGGCGGCTGGGACGGCATCGACAAGTTCGCGCTCAAAGACGCCATCCGCCGCGGCGCGGGCGGTTTCGCCATCAGCTGGATCGCCTTCGTGGTGGGCGGCATCCTGTGCGGCATCGTGTGGATGATCGGCAGCGTGGTGTCGAAGACCCAGGAAGACTGGATCGCCGAAGCGCGCCAGGAGGACGCCTGGGTGAAGTACGCGCAGCAAGATGATCCCTGGTCCCGGGGACCCGAAGACCCCGCGTCGTCCCAAACGCCGACCCCGTCGTCCGCCCCGCGCGAAGCCAACGACCCCGCGGGACGCACGTGGAAGCACTAGGAAAGTACCTTTTGGACACCAGCGTGTACTCTTTGTGCCTAGCACCTTCCCTCTCTCTCGCCCTACGATTTCGACCCGTAGGGAAAACCGAATGCCCGCACGTGGCGGGCGAAGGAGGGGTACGCATGAAAGATTCGCGCTACGACGATCTGATCGAAGCGACCACGAAACGAGGTGCCGCAAACAGCGCGTCCTTGTTTCGCAAGAGCGTCGTCGATCGACGCACGTTTTTGCAGGGAGCCGCGTTTCTCGGCGCCTGCGGCGGACTGATGGGATTCGGTCTAACCGGATGCACGCCAGCGAATACCGGCGGCGCGGCCGCGCAAGGGTGGAAAGCAGGCACTTATTCTGCCAATGTGACCGGCCATAACGCCCCGTTCACCGTCGACGTAACATTCTCGGAGAACGCCATTACCGCCATCGACACCAGCACGAACCAGGAGTCGCTGGGCGTCGGCGCATCGGCTCTTGAAGATCTGTCGAACAAGATCATGGAATATCAGACGCTGAACGTGGATTCCGTCACCGGCGCCACCCTATCTAGCATGAGCCTCCAGCAAGGTGTGAAGGATTGCGCCGAGCAAGCAAACGCAGCGAAAACCCTCGCAAAGGCTCCCGGCCCGGACGACTCCGTAGAATCGTCCTACAATGCCGACGTATGCGTTGTCGGCGGCGGCGGTGCGGGCCTCACAGCCGCCATCTCTGCCGTGCAAGCCGGAGCCAACGTTGTGGTTGTCGAGAAATGCGGCATCACGGGCGGATCGACGAACGTCTCCGAAGGCGCGCTCAACGCAGTCGATCCGGAACGTCAGCAGAAGCAGGGAATCGAAGACTCTGTCGAGCAGTTCTACGAAGTCACCTATGAAGGAGGACACGAACAGGGCACGCCCGAACTCATACACTACCTGACCGACAACGCGCTCGATTCGGTTCATTGGCTCGAATCGCTCGGTGTGAAGTTCAAGGACGAAACGGGATCGGCCACCGGATCGCTGGGCGAGCGAAGCCACTATCCAGCCACGCCGTCGGGAAACACCTACATCCGCGCTTTCGAAGCGTTCGCGGCAGACCACGCTGACCAACTCGTCGTTTTGCACGAGACTCAAGCGAAAGAGCTCATCCTAGAAAACGGCTCCGTCGCTGGTCTGACGGCCGTGCACCGCGGAAGCCAAGAGATCACCGTGAACGCGAAATCGATTGTCGTAGCCACCGGCGGATTCGGCGCCAACGTCGAATACCGACAGCAAGTCAACGACGGCGTATGGGCCGACGTGAAGCTCGACGACACCATCGGCTGCACGAACATCAAGCCGTGCGCGCAAGGGGAAGGCCTCAAGCTTGCCGAGGGAGCCGGCGCGGAGCTCATCGGGCTGTCGGACATCCAGCTGCATCCGTGCGGCACGCCCGGCACCGGCCTCATGGAAGACATCCGCACCTCAGGACGCAACCGCATCTTCGTCAACAAGAGCGGGGAGAGATTCGTCAACGAAGGCGCCGAACGTGACACCCTGTGCAAAGCCATCTTCGCACAGCCTGAATCGACGTACTGGATCGTTGTCAACAAGGTTCGCTACCCCTCGGAGACCGAGCCCGACGCGAACGGCGCGACCATCGAGAACATGCTGGCGCTCGGCCATATCGTGAAAGGCGAAACCGTTGAAGACTTGGCAGAGCAGACGCAGATGGACGCCACGAAGCTGCAAGCATCCATCGACGGTTACAACCAGGTCGTTGCCGGCGCAACCGAGGATCCTTTCGGCTTCAAAGCAAACAATACCGCCGACCGGCAGTTGACCGAGGGACCGTGGTATGCATGCCGCAAGGTACCGACGGTTCATCACACCATGGGCGGCATCCGCATCAACGTCAACACGGAGGCCGTGAGCGCGGATGGCGAAGTCGTTCCCGGTCTTTACGCTTGCGGCGAATGCACCGGCGGCATTCACGGAAGCAACCGTTTGGGCGGTAACGCCATTGCCGACTGCATCACGTTCGGACGCCAAGCCGGTACGCAGGCGGCACAGCACGCGACAAGCTAAGCCTACCCCTCCCCGACGCACCTTCCTTACGCCCTGGCCGTATATTCCTTCTGCGGTCAGGGCGATCTTTTGCTGATATTATTCTCGCGCGTCGGCAACTTTGTCGAGCAGCTCTTGCTTGGAATGCACCCCGACTTTACGGTACACCGTCCTCGTATAATTCCGGATGGTGTTTTCCGAGTAATTAAGCGTTTGAGCGATGAAGGATCGACTTCGACCTTGGGAAATAAGCGACACGATATCCCTCTCGACGTCGCTCAAGCCGTACAACCCTGCGAATGCCGCAACAGGATCGACGACCCCGACCTCGGCGGCCCCTTCGGACGCTTCGTTTCGCATAGTCCCAAGCTCGAAGCCGATTGGGTAATCGCCCATGAAACGCGGCCTCATAATGAGCGTCGCTTCGACCAGCACCACGATCGCCATCACGATGAGCAGCCACAAACTATGATCGAGCGTCGGGCCTACCGCGTACACAATAATGCGTCCAACGGCCATGCACAGAAGCGAACCGCCGTAAACCACCGCGTATACCAACGTCGTTTGATAGTGGACGTGGCGGCCGATGAGACAAATGAAGAACACGAGGGGGATATAGAAGCACGTCACCGCATTGGTCAGAAGAAACGTGCTGGCTTCTTCGGATCCGCTCGATCCGCTCATCAAAAAGCATATGCTGGCCATCATGAGCGCATTCTGAAACAGCCAGTATCCGGACAACTTGAACGAACGTCCCCGCACCAGCACGAGCCACACGACGAACGCGATCAGCAGCACCACGAGCACCTGATGAATCGAACGAACCGTTTGCGACAATTCTCGATGACGTCCATCGGGGTATCCAAGCGCCATGCCCAGCAGCAGCGCGTACAGGAAGAACGCGATCAGCGCATGCACGGCTCCTGTACGAAACGGATCCGATTCGTACAGCGCATCGACCCCCGGAGCCTTCCCCATGCCGTCTTCCCGACCCGCCCGCGTCGTTTTGGCGCGCTCGTCAAGGCGCGTCATCGCCTGCCAGTACGCGAACACCGACAGGGCGGGAATGAACAGGTTGATCATGCCCGAAACGACAGGATCCAAATACCCCATGACGAGCGAGAGCGCGCATGAAAGAGCCAAGCCGCCGGCAGCGTAGAAGAATACTTCGCCAGGACGAAGCCGTTCGAGAAAGAAAATCCAGATGATCTCGCCGCCGACCAGACCTATTCCTCCGACGATGACGCGTAGCGCCTCGAATCGGGTCGCGTCGAAAAAGAGATCGAGCAAGTAAAGCAAGCTGGAAACCGTCATAAGCACGAAGCCGGACCATACGAACACACCGCGCGTCGCACGCGTGAAACCGGCCTTGTACACTAGCAAAACCAGCAGCGCGATCACCACCACCCGAGCGACGTTCGCACCCACCGTCACCATGCCCACGTCGGCGGAAAAATGCAGGTTGTAGAAGTTGAACTGGTACCAGAGCCGGTAGAAGCCTATGCCGAAAAAAGCAAGAACCAAACCGGATAGGAATGTCGATCTGAACGCCTCGAAAGAACCAGTATGAAGATACCGGTCAACCGCCCGGGCGCGCTCACCACTTCCGTTTTCCTCCCCTTGCTTCATGGCGGAATTGTACCATAGCCGATTCCGCACGCAGCAGAGGCGATGGAGCCCGAAAGCACCGTGTCCATCCCAATCGCCCGCTTGCACGAAGCTCTTCCCACCCATAAACGAGGCGCTCACGCAAGCAGCGCAGGAACCCGTATCAGTGGCCTTGCTGAAAACCATTCATCGGGCACTGCTTGCCGACACGAGGCTCTCGGGAAACGCACGCCTGCGCTCGGCGCACTGGCCGATGCCATGGCAGGTCGGCCTATTTTCACTGCGGCGAGCATGGCTCGCGCCATCGGAAGATCAATGCCGACGGCAAACACAGTCATCGAGCGATTTGCAGAAGCCGGCATCGTCAGACAAATCAACATCGGCAAGCGCAATCGGGCGTTCGAGGCCCAAGGCATCATCGAGGCCTTCATCGGCTTCGAACGCGCGGCCGCATCACCAGCCAACGACACGCTCGTCAGCAAACCCGTCCGTCCGGTTCCGTTCAAAGAGGTACGGTAGCTACTCCCCCAGCTTCTCGGCGGCTTCCATCCATTCTTCCTCAAGGGCATCGATCTGCTGTTGGAGATCGGAAATCTGGGCTTGGAAGTCGCCGAGCGCGGTGAAGTCGGTGGGGTCGGCGGCGGCCATGCTCGCGCGCACGTCCTCGATCTTGCCGTTGAGCGTTTCCACCTTGCGCTCGTTGGATTGCATGAGCTTGCGCAGGGTACGCTGCTCGCCGCCGGAGAGGCGGGAGCTTTCGGGCGATGCTTCGGTCCCAGATAAGCCCGAATCGGCGGCGTGCGCAGGGCGTTGACGTGCGGGACTGCCGGCCGCCATGGAAGAGGGGGAAGCGTCGGACAACCTCAAATACTCGTCCACCCCACCCGGCAGATGACGGATCTTCCCGTTCACCAGGGCGAACTGGTGGTCGGTGACGCGCTCCATGAGGTAGCGGTCGTGCGTGACCAGAAGCAGCGTGCCCGGCCAGGCGTCCAACAGGTCCTCCACCACGGCCAGCATGTCGGTGTCCAGGTCGTTGCCGGGCTCGTCGAGGATCAGCACGTTCGGCTCGTCCAGCAGGATCAACATGAGGGCCAGACGGCGCTTCTGCCCGCCGGACAAGTCCTTCACCGGCTCGTTGAGGTCGGCGCGCTTGAAGCCCAGCTTCTCCAGCAGCTGGGCGGGCGTCATCTCCTTGCCGTCCAGCATCGTGCGACGGCTGTAGCGGCCGATGACCTGGCGCACACGGTCGTCGCCCAGTTCGGACAGATCGTCCAGATGCTGCGACAGCACGGCGAAACGCACGGTCTTGCCGATCTTCACCTCGCCGGCGTTCGGGCGCTGCAGACCCTGGATCACGCGCAGCAGCGTGGTCTTGCCCGTGCCGTTCTCGCCGACGATGCCGTAGCGGTCGCCCGGGCCGATGATCCAGTCCACGTCGTCGAGGATCGTCTTGTCGTCGAAGCGCACGCTCACGTGCTCGAGGTCGACCACCTGCTTGCCCAGGCGCGCCATGGCCATGCGCTTGAGCTCCAGCTCGTCGCGCAAAGGCGGCACGTCGGCGATGAGTTCCTGGGCGGCGGCCACGTGGAACTTCGGCTTCGTCGCACGCGCCCGTGCGCCGCGCGAGAGCCACGCCAGCTCGCGGCGCAGCTCGTTCTGGCGTTTCTGCTCGGCTAGCGCGGCCACGCGATCGCGCTCCACGCGCTGCATGATGTAGGCCGAGAATCCGCCCTCGAACGGCTCCACCCGTTTATCGTGCACCTCCCACATACGCAGGCACACCTCGTCGAGGAACCAACGGTCGTGCGTGACCACCAACAGCGCGCCCGCGCCCTTTTTCCAGCGGGTTTTCAGATGGTCCGCCAGCCACGTGATAGCGCGCACATCCAGATGGTTCGTGGGCTCGTCCAGCGCCAGCACGTCCCAGTCGCCGATGAGCAGCCGCACGAGGTCCACTCGACGGCGCTGCCCGCCCGACAGCGTTCCCACCTGCGCGTCCCAAGGGATATCGCCGGCCAACCCGGCAATGATGTCGCGGATGCGCGCGTCGCCGGCCCACTCGTATTCAGGCAGATCGCCCACCACGGCTTGCCCCACCGTGGCAGCGGGATCGAGCGAGTCGGCCTGTCCCAGCACGCCCACGCGCACGGCGCCGTTGCGCAGCACGCGGCCTTCGTCTGGCTCCAGCGTGCCTGCCAACAGGTTCAGCAGCGTCGACTTGCCATCGCCGTTGCGCCCGACGATGCCCACCCGGTCGCCCTCGTCAACGCCCAGCGACACCTCGGAGAACACCTCTTTCGTGGGGAAATCGACCCGCACCTTTTCGCATCCAAGCAGAAACGCCATCGCCCGCCATCCTTCTTCACGTAGTTCGGAAGGCCGATTATAGCGCATGGCGGGAAAGCGAGCCGCCGATCCACGAGAAGGCCGCCCTCATCTTGCGCCTCATGCCCATACGAAACCTCGTCTCGAATCCCGACCCCAAGCAGGAAGACCGACTCGCAACGCCCCGCCAGCTAGCGATTGCGTTACAATGGGGTCAAGCCCTGATCATCATGCAAAAGGAGGCGCCGCGTGGAACTCCTTGAATTCTCGCTGCTCATGCTGGCCGCCGTGCTGCTCTCATCCGTCATCGACCAGCTGGTTCCCAAAGTGTCATCGCCCCTCATCCAGATAGGGCTGGGCCTGCTCATCGCGCTGGTCATGGGCACGCAGATCAGCATCGCCTTCGATCCCAACCTGTTCCTAGTGCTGTTCATAGCCCCGCTTCTGTACGACGAGGCCAAAAACCTCGACAAGAAGGCGCTGTGGGAGAACAAACGCCCGGTGCTGTCGCTGGCCGTCGGGCTGGTCATCGCCTCGGCCCTGATCATCGGGTTCGCCGTCAACTGGCTGGTTCCATCCATCCCCTTGGCCGCGGCGTTCGCCTTGGGCGCCGCGCTCGGACCCACCGACGCGGTGTCGGTCGCCTCGCTGTCGAAGCAGGTGAAGATCCCCGCACGTTCGCGCAATATCTTGGAAAGCGAATCCATCATCAACGACGCCTCGGGCATCGTGTCGTTCCAATTCGCCATAGCCGCAGCCGTCACCGGTACATTCTCGCTGGTCGGCGCCACGGCGAACTTCTTCTTCGCATTCCTCGGCGGCGTACTCGTGGGCGTAGCGTTGGGGCTCACGGGCAACTTCATCGTGCGCCGCGTGCGCTCGTGGGGCCTCGAGAACACCACGTTCCATGTGCTGTTCGAGGTGTTCGTGCCGTTCATCGTGTACCTGGTGGCCAACGCGCTGGGCACCAGCGGTATCATCGCAGTCGTCGCCGCCGGCATTTTGAACGTCGTATCGCCGCGCGCCATCGGCCCGTCCGTCTCGCGCATGAATATCGTGTCCGCCAGCGTGTGGCGCGTGCTGACGTTCGCCCTCAACGGCATCGTATTCGTGCTTCTGGGTACTCAGCTGCCGCGCGCCATGCAGCGTACCTGGGAAAACGTCACCATCGATAACGACGTTCTCATCGGCTACATCCTGGGCATCACCGTGCTCATGCTGGCCGCCCGCTTCCTTTGGGTGCTTATCATGGAACGCGTCCATCGCCAGCGCAGAGGCCGGATGACGTTGGACGAGCTTCGCTCGACGGCCATCATGACCTTGGCCGGCCCGAAGGGAACCATCACGCTTGCCGTGGCGTTCACTATTCCTTTCTCCATCCCGCAGCGCGAGCTGCTGCTGTTCCTAGCATGCGGCGTCATCGTGGTCACCATGCTGTTGGCCACGTTTGCCGTGCCGCTGATCGCGCCGAAGAAAGATACCGACGACGAGGATTGCTTCGACGAGGAGCAAGCCAATATCGAGATACTCCGATCGGTCATCGAAGAGCTGGCGGCACGTCAAACCGGCGAGAACCGCGCGGCCACGCAAGCGGTCGTCCACGGCTACAACGAGCGCATAGCCCGCCTGAAGAACAGAAGCGAACTGCCCGACGAGTCCATGGCGCCCTTGCGCCTGAAAGCGAACCGGTGGGAACGCGATTTCACGCTCGACCTCCTTGAACGCGAGGAAGTGGATCAGCTGATAGGGTACCGGCACATCAAGCGCCTCTCGCGCACGGAAAATCTGCTGCGCCATCATGCCGACCGCGTGTCGCTGCAAATCGCCTACCTGCGCGTGCGCACGCTCGCTCACGCAGGATGGCATCGTATCGTGGAGGCGCTGCCCGGCGACGATCTCTCCGAGCGCGTGCAGGCCGAGCGCGACCTGCGCCTCCGCAGCAACGAGCACGTCATCGAAAAGTTGCAGGCGGAGCTCGCCTCTCCCACTTCGGAAGAGCCTACCGAGAACCTGAGCAAGCTGCTACTGGAATACCAAAGCCTCGTGCAAACCATTCACAGCGCCGCAAGCCCGTCCATCACCGTGCTGACCAGCACTGCGAACAAAGCCGTGGACATCCAGCGCCAAGGACTGCGGCTTGAGCTGGAAGCCATTCAGGCGCGCTACGAGGAGGGGGCGCTGCCCCGCTCCTCGTACAAACGGCTGCGCGAGAACGTGATGCTCATGCAAATCGATCTGGAGGACAACGTGTAGAACAAGACAAAAGGACGGAGTCAATGTCTCATTTTCAGGGGGACTTCGCCTCGGCTGCCCAGCTTGCGCATGCAACCCGCGCACGTAGCACGCGCCTCGCCTAGAACAGAAGCATCACCGCGACCACGAAAGCAGCCGTCACCACGAAACCGCCTGCGACGATGGCCCACACAGCAGGGCGCGCCCAGTTCAGCGTCCAACCGACGCCGAAACGCTCGGGCAGGAACAGGCTGGCATCGTCGGGGTTGCAGTAGAACACGCCGAACTTCCAATAACGGTCGTCGTCCACATGCAGCCGATCGGATGTCTGCATGTTCTTGAACACGCGCGAACCCGCCTGGCCGTACACGAGGCTGATGGCCATGGCGCCGACGCACAGCACGATAGCCGCGATCATGATGAAGACGGCTGCCTGACCCAGGTCGATCACGTTCATGAACGACAGCGGCATGGCGATCATGGCCACCGCTATCACCACGCCTCCCGCCACCAGATAGATGCTCTGCGCGCGGGCGAACAGGCCGTAGGCCAGCGCCGACGTGGCCGGCGCGCCGGGTTCGGCCCACTTCTTCGAACGAGCGATGGTCCAGTGGGAGAACACGAAACACGCGGCCATGAACCCCTGGATGAGTACCGGCATCCACAGGATGAGCGGGGTTTTCTCAGCCCAATCGTTCACGGTGCCGTCGAAGCCCATATGCATGGGAATCATGTCGGGCATATGCACGTAACCCACCGCGCCCACGGCGAAGGTGATGGCCATGATGGGCAGGTACAACAGGTTCCATTTGAGAGAGATGGCTCGCGGCACGGGCTGCTCGCCCACCACCGCGACAGACTCCTGCGCGTCAGCCGTCCAACCGCGCTTGGCTTTGTATGCGGACATCTTGGCGCGGAACGCCAGCATGAGCGCGTAGCCGCCTGCGGTCACCGCCAGCGACCCGACGATCAGCGCGCCCAGCACGCCGCCTGCGTTGCCCATGGCGGCGCTCGCGAAGCCGATGACCGTGAACACCGCCGTAGCCGACCCGACGATGGCGGCGTAGCGGCGCTTGAGTCCTACGACGTACGGATCGTGCTGCTCGGAGGTGGGAACGGTGACCGTGAACACCTCGCCGCGGCGCATGAGGTACGGGGTGATGGCCATGAACGCGCCGATGACCGGCATGAGCAATGCCGTAACGGCCATTATGACGGTCGGGTCGAACCCTTCCACTACAGCGCACCCCCTTTGAACGCCGGTTCGCACGAGGCGGCGCGCTCGATGTTCTCGCCCTGCGCGTCGCGGCTCGCTTGCGCAGTTCGGGCATCGGATCGTTCGCCCGCCCCGTAGGCGCGCGCGGCCTGGCGCTGCGCGCACTCCAGGAACTCGCCCCACGTGCCGCCGCGCGCCCGGTGCGCCAACGCCAGCTCGAACAGGCCGTCCTCCATCTTCGCCAGCTCGATTTGGGCGCGGTCGGCCCGATCGTCCTCGCACGGGTCGGCGATGTAGGCGCCCGATCGGCCGCGCATCAGCACGTAGCCCTCGTCGCGCAGCACGGCGTACGCCTTGTTCACCGTGTGCAGGTTGATGCCCAAGTCGCTAGCCAGCGCGCGAACGGATGGCAACGCCGTGCCGGGCACCAGCTCGCCCGTGGCGATGGCCGCGATGATCTGGCTGCGTATCTGCAGGTACAGCGGTTCTTCCGACTTCTGATCGATGCGAATAACCATACGCACGCCTTCTCCCTTTCGTTTCCTCGTCGTATTGTAGCGCGCGCAACCGAGAGGCGGCGATCGCGCAGGCGATTATCGTCTCGCACATTCGTCCTCCGCGCCGCCTTGAGCGACTACGCCCTCAGCCCCCGCTTCACCGCGCCGCGGTACGCCGCGACGGAGACCGCGGCCGCCAGAAGCGCCAGCACGAGCGACGCGCCCACGCCTAGCAACGTCGTGACGCCCATGCCGAGGACGCAGAACACCATGCCGATCATGATCACGGCGAACACCGGAACGCCGCGCTTCACCGGCTCGTACACGCTGGTCCAGTCGTACTTCGGGCTGCGCGCGTCAAGCGCCAGTCCCAGACATGCCGCCAGCATGCTGGCCGCAAGCGGCACCGCGAACAGCGCTGCGACAGACAGGGCGTCCAGCGGCAGCGACACCGCCATGAGCACGGCCGACACCGCGAGGCACTGCACGGCGATGGCCAAGTTGACGGCCACCTTCGCTCCCAGCACCGTCGCCGGCGACACGGGAGCCGTCAGCATGAGCCAACGCGCCGAGCCCTCGAGCGAAACCGACGCGGCCGTCGTGGACGAGATAGCGCAGAAGAACGCGAGCGCCCACGGAAGCAGCGCGCCGACGAACGGCGCGTACGCGGGCGGCAGCAAATCGAGCGACAGCATCCCCGTGGCAGAGCCCACCGCCACCGCGACGGCTGCAACCAGCACCAGCACGTAGCCTATGCACGCGTTCATGAAGTAGATGGGCGTGGCGGCCAAAAGCCGCAGCTCCTTCACCATGAGCGCGCGGAAGGGCGTGGACGACTTCGCACCCGCGCCCTTATCGCCGTCGAACGAGAACGTCCCGCGCGGCCTGGACGACATGAGCAGCGAGTTCACCGGCACGAATAGGCGCGCGACCAGCGCAAACACTGCCGCCGCAGCCGCGATGTTGACCGCAGCGAAGGCGGCGAACTGCACGAGGTCGCCCTGCACGATGCCTGCAGTCGCCCATGCGGCCGGCGGGAAGATGGCCGCGAGCTGCCCCGTCAGCTGGGCGCCGAGCGCACTCAACGCCGCCAGGTCGTCGGATTGGCCGGACAGCGCGAACGAGCCGAACACCGCCGCCAGCGTGGCGGCCAGCGTCAGCACGATGACCGCGACGTTCGCGTGCTTGAAGCGCGAGGACACCGCAGCGATCAGCACCGCCAGCACGACGGCCGCGGCCAGGGGCAGAAGCGGCGCCAGCACGATGGACAGCGCCATGCACGCGACCCCGACCGCCGACACCCCGGCAGCCGACGCGTACACGGCGAAAGCCGGCACCATCACCAGCACGCCGAACAGCAGGCTCATGGCGTACAGCGATGCGATACGCGACAACACCACCGACGACGTGGGCACGGGAAGCGACATCACCAGGTCGTAGTCCTTGAAGCCGAACAGCACGCCGTTCGTTTTGAGGAACGCCGCAACCGCGCCGGCGATCGCGCCCACCAGCACCGCGACCAGGGGAACGGCTTCGGCCAAGCCGATTTGGACGAGCCCCTGCGCCACGCCCGCCGAGTACGCCGAAGCGAACAGCACCACGGCCGCCACGACCAGCGCCGCAAGCGCCAGCGTGCGCTTCGCCTTCGCGGGGTCGGCGTGCAGCGTCTTGTTGATGCCGAACAGCCCTAGCAGCTGTATCTTCAGCAGCAGAATGAACGGTTTCATGGCAAACCCCCTACGCGTTCCGGTCGATCATGTCGAGGAACACGTCCTCCAGGCTCTCGTCGCCCACCACGTCGGCCGTCGGGCCGCATGCGCGCAGCGTGCCCTGCTTGATGATGGCCACCTTGTTGCACAGCTTCTCCACCACTTCCAGCACGTGGCTGGAGAAGAACACGGCCGAGCCGCCATCGGCCAGCTCGCGCAGCATCTCCTTCACGTGGAAGGACGCCTCGGGGTCGAGACCGACGAACGGCTCGTCCAGCACCAGCAGTGTCGGTTGGTGCACGAGCGCGCCGATGAGCACCAGCTTCTGGCGCATGCCGTGCGAGTACGAGGAGATGAGGTCGCCCAGCGCCGAGGTGAGGCTCAGCCGGTCCGCGTACGCCCGGATGCGGCGTTCACGCACGTCGGCGGGCACCTCGAAGATGTCCGAAAGGTAGTTGAGATACTGAATGCCCGTGAGGAACTCGTAGATGTCGGGGTTGTCGGGCACGTAGGCGGTCATGCGCTTGCAGGCCAGCGCGTCGGTTTTCACCGACTGACCTGCGATGCGGATGTCGCCCTCGTCGAAGCCCGTCACGCCCACGATAGCGCGGATGAGCGTGGTTTTGCCGGCGCCGTTGTGGCCGACGAATCCGAAAATGTCGCCCGGCATGACGTCGAGCGTCACATCGTCCACCGCCCGTTTCGCGCCGAACGCCTTCACCACATGGTTGACCGAAAGCACCGGAGCGGCCTTCTTCTGTTCTGCCGTCATGCGCGTTTCCTTCCCTATCCGCGATCCGTTCGCGGTTGTTGACCTTCCCGCGGTTGTTTGTTATATTTATGCTATAACAGATGGAACAAAGATGCAAGAGCCGTGCTGGGGATCGGATTCAGGAGAGACAAGGGGCGCTAGCATGAAGCGGATTTCTATTTTCTTGGCGATCACGTTCATATTGACCTGGGCGTACGAGTTCGGGGTGGTGTATCCGATATCGTCGGGAGCGCTCGTGGGCGTTCCTCCGGTCGCCGCGCAGTTCGCCACCGGCGCCGCCATGTTCTTCCCCGCCCTGGGCGTGCTCATCACGCGCCTCGTCACGCGCGAGGGATTCAAGAACAGCCTCATCAAGCCGCGCGGGTTCAAGAAATCCCTGCCGTGGTTCGTCGTCGCCTGGTTCGGTCCCGCCCTGCTGGCCGCCATCGGCGCGGCGGTGTACTTTCTGGCGTTCCCGCAGGATTTCGACCCCAGCATGTCGACCATCGTCGCCACGCAACAGCAGGCCGCAGCGGCGGCGGGCGCGGGCGACGTCTCCGCCGACCAAGTGCGCGCCATGCTGCTGGCCCAGCTGCCTTTCGCCGTGTTCCTGGGCCCCGCGCTCAACATCTTCACGACGTTCGGCGAGGAGTGGGGCTGGCGCGGCTACCTGGTGCCGAAGACGGCTGCGCGCCTGCGCATCGTGCCGACGCTGCTGGTCACGGGCGTGATCTGGGGTTTGTGGCACGCGCCGCTCACCATCATCGGGCACAACTACGGCGTGGGGTATCCCGGCTGGCCATTCGCCGGCATCGCTGCCATGTGCGTGTTCTGCACGGCGCTTGGAATCTTCCTCACCTACGTCACTGTGCGCACGGGCAGCTGCTTGGCGGCGGCTGTCGGCCACGGTGCGATCAACGCGTTCGTCAGCGCGGGTATCATGTTCTCGCTCACGGGCGGCAACCCCTTCGTGGGACCCATGCCCGTGGGCATCGTCGGCGGCAGCGCGTTCATCGTGGTCGCGGCCCTCATGCTGTGGGATATGCACCGCCGCGAGAAAGCCGGCACCCTCGCTATGCCGCAGGCGGGCCTGCCCGACGACATGACGAAAGCCGACCTCGCCCGCACGGCAAGCTAGCATACGCGCCTACCGCTTGATCACCGGGCAGACGACGGCGCTGACGGCGGGCAGCGCCGCGCACAGGTAGAGGGCGGACAGCGCCGAGGCCGATGCGTCGACGAGCGCGCCCGCCAACCCGTCACCCCAAGAAAGCGAACCGGAACCCAAACCCCCTTGCTCAGCATCGAACGGGATAACAAGAACGGATGTTTCACGTGAAACATCCCGCCGCACTTGGTGCGGTCGCCGCGCACCAAGAAGAAGTGAGGGCGGGGTCGAGCTCGCGCTTTGCTCTTCGAACGCTACGGCCGGCGCCCTCCTCCCCTGCGCCTGCGCGGGATCCGCGGACGCAAAGGGCGTCGGCGCAGTACGCACCCATTCATCTGCGCAAGCACAGCCTCGCATCATTTCGCGTCGCGAGGCTCGAACCGATTTCAAGGACCCCTCTGCAACTTTTTCGACTTCGTGGCAGGCTTCAGGGTCGAAAACGATCTTCCGGATGATCGATCGACTGCAACCAATCGAGAAGCTCTTGGAAAACCCCTGGTCGGCGCTTTCGGCGGCTTCCTCAACCTGCCACGAAGTCGAAAAAGTTGCAGAGAAGCTCGATTTTTCTACTCGAGCTGCACGAGCGGGAGGCTGGCAGAAGGACCCCTGCCATCCGAGTACGCTTCACATGAAACACCCCGCCGTCGTTGCAGGCGGCACGCGGCGTAGGAGGGACGCCCCGAAACGGAACGCCCCTCCTCAAGATCGCCGCGCTATACGGTGATCTTGCCCTTGCCCGTACGCTCGACCTCGCACAAGCCGGATCGGAAGGGAGGGAATCCGGTGATGGGGTCGAAGTCGCGCGTGGTCAGCAAGTTGATATCGGCCTGGTGCCAACCGTGGAAGACGTCCACGACACCGGGCAGCACGAGGTTCGTGATCTCGGCTTTCATCGTCACTTCACCGAACTGGTTGAACACGCGCACCTGCGCGCCGTCCGTGATGCCGCGCGCCTCGGCGTCGTCGGGGTGCAGGCGCACCACCGGGTCGGGCATGAACTGGTTGAGCCACGGCAGATCGCGCAGCTTCGAGTGGGTGTAGTACGGCACGCGCGAGCCGCTGTTCAGCACCAGCGAGTAGTCCTTCGCCTCGTCGGGCGTGCTCACCGGGCTATGCACCGGCTCCTCGTACACCGGCAGCCCCTCGAAGCCGTACTGCTTCAGAATCTCGCTCACCAGCTCGATCTTGCCCGTCGGCGTGTTGAAGCCGGGCTGGCCGTCCTTGCGCAGGCCGCCGGTCTCGTACTTCTTCTCGTCCTTCGAGCCGCCCGGCACCTCGTAACCCTCGGGATGCTCCCGCAGCAGCTCCAGCGAGATGTCGATGCCCGCACCCCGGTACATATCGTCGAGCGCCGCCTCCACGCTGCCGCCGTAGCACTCCTCCTCGAAGCCCAGCGCGCAGCCGATCTCCAGGATGATCTGCCAATCCTCGCGGCACTGGCCCATCGGCTTCACCACCGGGTCGCGATGGAAGATCTTGCGGCCGAAGATGGCTGGCGGGGCCATGCGCTCGTAGCACATGGCGGCCGGCAGCAGCATGTCCACCAGGTCGTGCGTCCAAGGACGCATATAGTAGTCGATGGCCACGGTGAACTCCATGTCCTTAATGGCCCTCTGGTACTCAGGCGTCTGCGGCCACATCATGGAGTTCACGCCCAGCAGCACGCCGGCGCGGATCTTGCCGTCGGCCACCAGCTCGGGCAGGTGCGCGGTCTGGATCATCTTGAAATAGTGCGCCCACACCGGGAAGTCATCCTTGTCGTAGCGGATATCCTGCAGGCCCTTCTCGGCGTACATGTCCTCGAGTCGAAACGCCGCAGTGGACGCCGAGTAATCGAACGGCAGCCCCGGCCCCATGGCCAGGCCGCCCGCCACGTCCAAATCGCCCGTCAGCGCGATGATCGAGTACACCGCGCGCTGGAAGTTGCCCACGTTGGTGGCGTGGCACGCGCCGGCCGAGCTGGACACCAGCGTCGCGGGCGCGTTCTCGCAGATGATGCGCACGGCCTCCTCGAGCTTCGCAGCGGGAACCCAGGTGATCTCCTCCACGCGCTCGGGCGTGAACTCCTGCACGTAACCGGACAGCTCGTCGAAGCCGTGCGTCCACTTCTCCACGAAGTCCTTGTCGTACAGACCGTCGCGCAGCATGACGTGGATGAACCCGAGCGCAAGCGCGCCGTCGGTGCCGGGGCGCAGCTGCAGATGCACGTCGGCCAAGCCGGTCACCGTGGGCGTGATGCGCGGGTCGACGACGACGAACTTGCAGCCGCGCTCCTTCTGCTTCATCATGTCGCCGAAACGGTAGGGCTGCGACCATGCCGGGTTGAGCGACCACACCAGGCAGCTGGCCGTGGCGTCGGTAGGATCGGAACCCATGGTCAGCTGGCCGGTCACCAGCTGCGAGCAGATCCACGTGGCCGCCGCGCAGGTGGAGCTTTCTGTGCCGTACGTGGGCGAGCCGAACAGCGTGGCCAGGCGCTGCATAGCGCCGCGCGGCTCCTTCGGGTCGCCGCAGTAGAACAGCACCGCTTCGGGACCGCTCTCTTCTTTGATGCGGTTGAGCTCGCTGGCGATGCGCGCGTACGCGTCGTCCCAGGAGATGGGCTCCCATTCGGGCGCACCCGTGCCCTTCGGGTTCGTGCGCACCATGGGATACGTGATGCGATGCGGATCGTACAACTCCTGCAAGCTGGAAATGCCCTTCGCGCAAATGGGGTCGGCCGGGTACTTGTCGCGCGCCTCCACGCGCACCACCTTGCCGTCCTTCACCGACGCGGCGATGCCGCACTTCGGCACGTGGTTGCACATGTCGCAATAGGTGTTCTTCACCTCGATGGGCGCCTCTTCCGCAACGGCCCCTTCGGGATGCACGATCTCGTACGCCCCACCGGCCAGCGCGGCACCCGCAACGGCCGCCGTCCCCTTGAGGAACGTGCGGCGCGAAACATTGATATACTCGCTCATAGTATCCCCCTACCTTCCCTTCTTCGACGAGGCCAGCGCGTTGGACGGCAGCACGTCAAGCGGCATGCCATCGACCGGGCGGTAGTAGAACGAAGTCTCGTCCACGCGCAGCACCGCCTCGTCGCCGGCGATGAACTTCGACACCGGGCTCTCCGGGTCGTCCAGGTCGCCGAAGTAGCGCGCGCGGCCCGGGCAGTTCACCACGCATGCCGGCTGCTTGCCCTCGGCCAGCCGGGCCTCGCAGAAGATGCACTTCTCGGCCACCAGCTCGCGCTGCACGCCGTAGGACTCGTAGGGCGCGGGCACGTCGGCGCCGAACATGTTCTCGCTCGTGCGGTTGAGCTTGCGCGCGCCGTACGGGCACGCCGCCAGGCACAGCCCGCACGCGATGCACTTCTCGTAGTCGATGACGGTGATGCCGTCGTCGCGCCGCACGCTGGCTCCCGTGGGGCAGGCGTCCACACACGCGGGCTTCTCGCACTGCACGCACGCGTTCGGCACGTACGCCCGACCGCTCTCCCCTGCCTGCGTGCCCCATTCGTACACGTCCAGGTTGTTCCACGACACCCCCGGCCGCTGGTTGTTCTGCATCTGGCACGCCACCACGCATGCGCCGCATCCTGCGCATCGGCGCAGGTCGATGGCCATTCCGTACCTTGTCATCCCCTCGTCCTTTCTCCCTGGCGCGGCCGTTTCGGCTCGCACATCTCCTGGTGCGAACTCTACGCGGGACCGAGGGCCTCTTCCAGAAGCGCCCGCAACAACCGATTTCCGTATTTCGCCCTCCCGCGCGGCTGGCAGCGGCATCATCGGTTTCTGGCGTACGCCAGGTTTAAGCACGTCAAAGGGACGGGCGACTTGACACACCTCAACCTTGTCGGTGACGAGCGGCATGTGTGTCAAATCGCCCGTCCCTTTGACACACGACACACGCTCTTCGGCGTTGGCGGCAAACCCCCACAAGTGATAGTATTGTCCTGGGGATTCACCATGCAGCGCGGCTGGCCGAGCCGCAGGGAGAGGGAACCATGGCAACCGAGCAAGAGTATCGATCCATCCTGATACCGAACCAGCCGTTCCGCCGGCTGAAGATCGCCGACTACATTTCGCAGGGGAAGAAGAAAAAGCTCTTCAAGGGCGAGTACATCCGCACGAGCGCCAAGACCATCGACGACTTGTACTATTACTACATCGACGAAGGCCAGATCGTGGCCACGTTCGAGCAGGAATCGGGCGAGGTGGCGTCGCTGTACTGGCGCAACGCGGGCAACGCCTTCTCCGCCGAGTACAACGACTACGCGTCCATCGGCCGCTACAAAGCGCGCTTCATCGCCGCGCAGAACACCGTGCTGTTCGCGTTCACGCAGCGCCAGCTCTACGAGCTGAGCCAGGACGACCCCGAGCTGTTCTACGAGTTCATCAACGTGTGCCACATGTCGTTCGCGCAGATGGGACACCGCATCAGCAACACGGGCTACCAATCGTCGACGAAGCGCATGATCATGTGGCTGCAGAAGCTGTGCGCCACGCAGGAATGCGACGAGCACGGCGTGTACGACATCGAGTGCAAGCTGACGCTGCAACAGCTGTCCGAGCTGCTGTCCATCCACATTACCACCTGCACGAAGATCGTGGCGGCGCTGGAGAACGAGGGCGTCATCGAGCGCACGCGCACGCGCATCCGCATCTTCGATGCCCAGCGCCTCGCCCAATACGGCCTCGAGGACACCCCGCTGGCGTACTGATCGCTCCTATGGCGCGAAGTCGCGCTTGCGATCTGAAGGAGCGCGTTCCGCGCCGATTCGTGACGGACGCGGCGCGCGAACGACATGGCGAAAGACGCTCACCTTCCCCAGCCTTATGCAAAGCGAGACAACGCATCATCGCCCGTAAAACACGGTTTTCGCACCTGAGACGTGTTTTTCGGGCGATGATGGGCCGCGCACGGCTCCGCTCGCTGCGATCGCGCATGTTTCGCAGCTAGCGTACCTTCGCCACGATGAAGCCCAGGGTGGCCACGGCCATGACGGCGGAGAAGCCGAAGGCCAGCTGGTAGGCCAGCGCGGGGTTCGCGAGCCCCGCCGCAGACGCGCCTGCCACCGCGATGAGGAACACCATGACCGACGTGCCCAGCGACGCGCACGCTTGGCGGGCCGAGATGCAGAACGACGAGCCGTCGGCCACGATAGGCCGCGGCAGCTGCGCGAGGCTCCACGACGTGAGCGGCCCCACCAGCCCCGACACGCCCACCGCACGCACGGCCTGGCACAACGTGGTCACATACAACGGCGTGTCCGCATCGAGAAACGACATGAGCACCGCGCCGGTCGCCAGAAACGCGCCCGACACGAGCGCGACGGGACGCACCCCCACTTTGTCGGTGAGCACGCCCGCCAGCGGGTTCAGCACGAGCGCGGCCACGGTGCCGGGCAGCAGCACAACCCCGGCTTCGAGCGCGGTTCCGCCGCACAGCCCTTCCACGTACAGCGGCACGATCAGCGTCACGCCCATGAAGGAGGCGTTCAGCAGGTTCTGCGCAATGAAGCCCGCGCGATACTGGCGCGATGAGAAGATATCCATGCTGATCAGCGGGTCGTCCACCCGCTTCTGCCGCCGCACGAACAGCACGAGGAACAGCGCGCCCAGCACAAGCGGAGCCCAGATGAACGGGCTTTCGAACGAGAAGCTGCTCGCGTTCGAGAACGCCAGCAGCAGCCCGCCGAACCCGAGCGTCGACTGCGCGAGCGACACCACGTCGAGGCGCGCGCTCTTGTCGGGAGCCGCCGAGGGTTTGATGGCGACGGCCGCCGCAGCGGCAAGCGCCAACATGATGACCACGAGCAGCACGAAGAAGCTGCGCCATCCCAGCGAGAAGCTCATCGCCCCGCCGATGGTGGGACCGATGTTCGGCGCGAAGCCCATCGCGATGCCTGCCACGCCCATGGCCGTGGCCTGACGACCGCGCGGGAAGCGCGTCATGGCGATGGTCTGCATGAGGGGCATGAGCATGCCCGTGGAGATAGCCTGGAACACGCGGCCCGCCAGCAGCACGCCGAAGTTGGGAGCGAACAGGTCGGCCAGCGCCCCCACCAGGAAGAACGCAAGCGCGATGAACACGTGCTGGCGCACCGAGAAGCGTCGCGAGAGGAACGTGGCCACCGGAACGGTGATGCCCAGCACCAGCATGTAGCTGGTAGTCAGCCATTGTCCCAAGTCCACCGTCAGGCCGAACTGCAGCATGATGTCGCCCAGCATGGCGTTGACCGCAGTCTGCGAGAGGTTCCCCGACGCCGACGCCAGCACGACGATGGCGAACAGCGCGTACACGCCCATCCGCTCGCTCTTCACTCGTTTCATGCCCGCATGTCGCCTACCCTCCGTTTCCCACCAGCGCATTCCAGTATATCCCAAATATGCGCGAACGCAGGAGGAGCCTCTCGCGCTTCGCGATGCAAAATCGCTAAAGCGCACGAGGCTCCTCCTTGGACGGGTCGCTTGAAAGACATGCGTGCGGCCATCGGATCATCTTAGCGAACAACCCGAAAGCAATCGACTCCGGAAACGCCTATCGCTACGAACGAGCGAGTGCGCTTCTAGCCGATATCCTCCCGAACGCACCGCACTCCCCCACGTTTCCACCTCCTTGGTACAGATGGCCCCAAATCGAGCCGAACTCACCGGCAGAATACAATCCCGGAATAGCCTGCCCGAACGGGTCGAGAATCTCGCCCTTTTCGTTGCGAACCGGACCGCCATCGGTATTGAGCAGTGCAGGGACGCAAAGCATCGCGTAGTAAGGAGGCTGGTTCAAACCGGTGAGCGTGTCAGAAGGACGGTAGAAAGCGAGATCCTCTCCCTTGTCCACAAACTCGTTCCATTGCTTGACCGTTTTCAGCAGCTCGTCTTCGGGAACTTCGATAACCTTGGCAAGCTCCTCGAGAGTGTCCGCTGAAACCGCCCATCCGTCACCGACGGGATCGGTCGAAGTCTCTTCCGGACACGCACCCGCGTCAAGACCCGCCTGATCGAATACGAACCAACCCTTTTCCGGCAAGGGAAGGTGCGCCATATCTCCACCGAACTGCGTGATGCCGTGTCGGTAGCCGACGTTGCGAGTTATGTCGGTATCGGGCAGCGCATATTTTTTGAAATTGCTGCATGCGTCGAAGTCCTGGTAGAACCTTCGTCCGTTCACGCCGACGGTGATGCCGTGCTGCTTCACCGTAAACGAGTACAACGTCGAAACGAACCGGGTGTTCTCTATGTTGCGCAAAGAGAGCCAGTATTGGGCGCCTCCGTGCATATGCCAGAAGTCGGCACCCGCTTTCATGCAGATACGATGCCCGTCGCCAGTGTTCGCCTTGCCTGCATACGGATAGCCTTTGACGCCCGTATAGTCGCGAAGCATATCCGGGTCGCTTTCGAAGCCCCCCGTGCACATGATGACGCCTCGCTTCGCACGGTACGATTTGCCGCCCGCCACAACGCCCGTCACTTCGCCCGTTGAGGCATCGCGAACAAGCGACTCCAAAGGCGTGGAAGCCTTGTACTCTATCGTGTCGTTGCGCTTCTTCATTTCGGAAAACAAGAACTCATGGATATGATGGGGCTGATCGCCCTCCGTTTTGAAGAGAAGGAAGCCCACCGTGTTGTCGTCGGGGTACTCGGCGTATTCGTTCGTCTCCTCCCCCGATGGGTCGGGTTCGTAGATGTTCAGCCACTCTTCCTTAGCCCCCAAACCCAAAATCCAGTTCAGGTTTTCCTTCGATTCTTCCACGAACGCCCTGATGGTTGCTTCCGGAGTGCTTTCCCCTATAAGGTGTCCCAAGTAGTTCATCGGGCCGTCGGTTTCGTCGAAATACAGCTGCCAACCCGCGCAGAACGGGCTGTTCCCGTTCGGAAGCGAGTCCTTTTCCACGACAAGACAGGAAGCCCCGTCACCCTCGTCCGCCACCGTTATCGCAGCAGTAAGCCCCGCAATGCCGGCACCCGCCACTATGACGTCGTACTCTCCGTCCCATTTCTCATTGGAAGAAGCCGAATCGGCTTCCCCGCTGGCGCACCCCGCAAGACCGAAAGCGGTAGCCCCGGCCAAAGCCAGACCTGCCCCCTTCAAGAAATTGCGGCGCGTTGTCTTGGTTCCCTGCTGATTCTCATTCGTCATCGCGCATTCCCCCTCCATATCTCATCCCTTTCTGCATCGATCGCTAGCCTGCCGAAGCCAGCGCCTCGACAGACGGCAAGGCTCGCTTCCGCAACCTGCCGCTTCCACTTTTACCCTTCCTCCCGAGCCCGTTCATCCGACAAACTGTCCGAACGAGGTTGAAACGCATCCCCGAACCGGATGATTTTCGTCCCGGACGCACTATGCGAGACAATATCGCTATCTGCGCGCTTACCGCGAGAACCTCGATGTTCTATAGTGGATCGAACCAGAAACTGCACCGTCTCGAACCAGGCACGACCAAGAAGAGCGGCACGCGTTTTCGCGCGCTAGCGTAAGGCCTGAATCGGACGCGACGCGATAAACGGTCAACGGTTGGTCGTTCGAATGAAATCAGGCTTCCAAATCTCTCTGGAATGCAGAAAGGCGCCCATGAAGAACGTCACGCCCTATTCGCTCGATGACGAAGCTGTTCGTTCGGATGCAGCCGTCTCCGTCATATCTTCGATCGGATTGACTGCCGTGATAGTATGGGCCGACCTCTTGGGGCACGGATTCGGATTCGCACCGTCTTCGTCGATTATTCAACAGCTGGGAAATGCCCGTCTTTTCTTTCTCGTAGGATTCACCCTCTGCGCCATAGGATCCGTGCTTTTAGCGAGAGCTCCACAAAGAAAAACGCAGGTGCTGACAAAGGCGGCTCCGACAGCCGCTTTCCTTGGAACAGGACTATACGGCTTCGCCTACCTGCAAACGGCGCTACCGTCGGAGATCATCGCGCTTCTGGGACTCGTCTGCTGCGGCGCCGGATACTACGCGACGACTTTGCTCATATATTGCGAACTCGCAAAAACGAAACGCCTCGTCATGGCAATAGGAGCCTTATCAGCGAGCTTGATTCTCAAAACGATCGTCGGCTCGGAGTTAAGCACGGCTCTGACCTCGTCGGCACAAGTGGTTTTTGCTTCGATTCTGCCTTGGGTCTCCTTCGCGTGCCTGGAGGCGCTCAAGCGCTTCGGCACATCACGCTATCTCGAAGCATACCGCTCTCGCCCACTTTTGACGAAAAAAGGTATGTACGACCTCGTGTTTCTGCTAGTAGCCGTATCGTTGATACTGGCGGCTCTGAGAGGCACCAGCCATCTTGGACTCTGGGGAAGCAACCATTTGGGATCGCCCGTCTCAACTCCGGCAGGCTACCTCACAGTCGCCCTCGCTTTGACTGCTTGCGCATACCTCACCCTGCTTCGCAACAGCAATAATCAGATGCTTGTTCGATACCAGCCTGCGTTCCTTGTCCTAGCCGGAGGCTTTCTCATCTACGTTCTTCAGAATGAGTACGTTTTCGCACGGATCGCAGATCCCGTGTTCGACTGGCTCTACCTGACCGTAGAGTTGTTCGGGCACCTGCTCTCGGGAACCATGATCATCACCGCCATCCGCTCGGCATCGGCGCCGGCCTGGCTGTTCCAAGGAATAAGCGATTCAGCTTTCGGCTTAGTCGCTGTACCATGGCTGCTCCTCGTTCAGGAAGCTCATGTCGATATCAGAATCCTGATGGCCGTAGCCATCTTCCTCGTGATGGTAGCCGCCATACGTCCCATGAGCACGCGCCCCATGGAAATCGAGCGCTCGCTCTCTTTGTCATCTTGCGAAGGCGCAGCGGAGCTTCAAGGCGATCGTTCGACAAGCGCAAGCGAGCCAACAGAGCGCAACGAACCCTCGATAGAGCAACGCGTCAGCGAAACCCTGACGAAATACCATCTGGAAATCGCGAAGCGGCACAATCTTTCCTCCCGCGAAAGCGAGGTATTCCTCCTTTTGGCTCAAGGCAGAAGCCGTCCTTATATTTGCGAGGTATTCTGCTTGTCCGATGGCACCGTCAAAACGCATATCACGCATATCTACCGCAAATTCGATGTCCACAATCGACAAGCTTTCATCGACCAAGTTCAGAAAGAGATCGCGGAGCTCGACATGCGCAATGGACACCAAAGCGCATAGCGCCAAAACTCAAACGAGCAGCAGGCACGGACGCCAAACGCTGTCCCCGAATTGGCAGCCATGACAAAATTAGCTTCGGCGAACTCGCGTTGGGATCTTCACGACCTGGCCTTATGTCGTGCATCCGCCCTGGCATTCAGTCCAACCCGTCCAAAATCGCCTCCAAAATTGCCACAGCTTGCCATTTGGGGACAGCCAACGAGGACGTCCTCCGACGCAATTACGCCGCTGCTTTGGCGCGCGTCGACATCCTTGCCCCCATTGCATGATAATGCCAGTTCAGCTATATTTAGTATTGCTAGGCTATAGAGGAAGGGAGCGCACATGGCGGAAAACGATACCGACCGAAACGAACCATGCGATCCCGACATCGACGATACAGCCGCTGCGCCCGCCTACCGCATGAGCCGCGGACGCGTTGCGCTGCTGGCGGTGCTGGCCATCTTGCCGGTCGTGTTGACCGCGCTCGCCCAACCGTTTCTGCCGGATAGCGTTCCCCTGCACTACGGAGCAAGCGGCCCGGATCGATGGGGATCGAAAGGCGAGCTGTTCGTTGCCGCCGGCATCATCACCGTCATCGCGTTCGTCCTCGTGACGGTATACGCCGTGGTCGAACATCAACGAGAAACGGGGCGGGAGGATTGGCTCGTCGTCGACGGTCCCGTCACCAGCATGTTTCCCGTCTTCTCCATCTGCCTTGCGATCATTGATTGCCTCGACGCCGCCTACGTCTTCGCCGCCTTCCAGCTGGGAGGCTTCTCGATGCCAGAGAACATGGGCTCGCTCATCGGAGGGATCGTCTGCCTCGTCGTGGCGCTCTCCCTACTCACGCCAGCCCTGTACATGCTGATCACGGGCAAGGGCCTCTCGCTCGTGAACTTCCATCCCGGAACGAGCGACCTCGAGAAACGCACCGGAGCCGACAAACAGCAGGCGCGCGCCATCGGCGGTTTGCTGCTATTCCTCACCGTCATCGTCCTCGTGGAATTACTCGTAACGGTGAAATGAAAACGCACCCGCCACTTTCGACGGGTGCGCGCTAGTTGAACGCTTGCTGGGTCTTCTCCAACCCTACCTGCACCAAGGACAACGCCGCTTGTGCGCCGCGGTCGGTGGCTTGGGCGAAGTCGTCGGCCGCGTCCTTCTTCGGCTTCGACAGCACCCAGTCCACCACGGGCATGCGTCCCGGCGGGCGCCCGATGCCCACGCGCACGCGATGCCAGTCGCGCGTTCCCAGCTTGTCGCAGATAGAGCGCAGGCCGTTGTGCCCCGCGTGCCCGCCGCCGAACTTCACGCGCACGGTACCGGGGTCGATGTCCAGCTCGTCATGCACGACGATCAGGTGCTCAGCATCCACGCCGTACGCGTTCATCAGCTGCTTCACCGGACCGCCCGACGTGTTCATGTAGCTTTGCGGCTTGGCCAGCACCAGGTCGTGATCGCGATACACGCCTTTGGTGGTCAGCGCGCCGCATTCCGTCTTCCAGTAGCGCGCGCCCACCTCCTCGGCGATCAGGTCCACGGCGTCGAACCCGGCGTTGTGCCGCGTATGCTCGTACTCCTCGCCCGGATTTCCCAGGCCAACGATCAAAAACATCGGACCCTACTCGAACAGCGAGGCAACGGAGCCGTTGTTGTAGACGTTGCTGATGGTCTTCGCGAACAGCGGGCCCACGGACAGCACCTTCACCTTGCCGGTCTGGCGCTCCAGCGGCACGGGCACAGCGTTCGTCACCACCACTTCCTCGATGGACGAGTTCGCGATGCGCTCGTACGCCGGGCCGCTGAACAGGCCGTGCGTCGCGCACGCGTACACCTTCTCGGCGCCCTTCGCCTTGAGCGTGGTGGCGGCGGCAACCAGCGAGCCGGCCGTGTCGATCATGTCGTCGTTCAGGATGCACACCTTGCCGTGCACGTTGCCGATGAGCGCCGTGATCTCGGCCTGGTTGTGCTTCGGGCGGTCCTTGTGCATGATGGCGATGTCGCAGTCCAGCATGGTGGAGAACTTCTTCGCGGCCTTCGCGCGGCCCACGTCGGGCGACACGACGCACAGCTTGTCCTTGTCCAAGCCCATGCTCTGGAAGTAGTCGACGAAGATGGGCATGGCGGTCATATGGTTCACCGGCAAGTCGAAGAAACCCTGGATGGCGTCCTGGTGCAGGTCGATGGTGATGACGTTGTCCACGCCCGACGCGGCCATGAGATCGGCCACGAGCTTGGCGGTGATAGGCTCGCGCGGGGCGGCCTTGCGATCCTGGCGCGCGTAGCCGTAATGGGCCACCACCGCCGACACCGAGCGGGCCGAGGCGCGCTTGGCGGCGTCCACCATGATGAGCAACTCCATGAGCGCGTCATTCACGTCGTAGCCCGCGCCGCTGCACACCGATTGGACCAGGAACACGTCCGCGCCGCGCACGCTTTCCTGGTAGCGCGCGTAGATCTCGCCGTTGGCGAACTTCTCAAGCTTGACGTTGCCGAGCGACACGTTCAGATCCTTCGCGATCTCCTCGGCAAGCTCGGGGTTGACCGACCCCGAGAACAAGGCCATGCTCTTCTGCACTTCCGTCATGTGCGCGCTCCTTCGCTTCACCCTCAGGGCCGCCGCACCGCGCAGCCGTCGCCCCCTGTCTCATCGGCACTATTGTATCCGCACGCGTCGCGCACGCACAGGGTGAACTTCGGCATCTTCGCAGATTGACCGCAAGGTCTGACAAGAGGCAAGCGCCCAACTCCGGACGGAGAACGCTCAGCGCACGATCTTCCCGTCCTCGATGAGGCTTTGCAGCTCCTGCTTGGAATGCACGCCCGCCTTCGCGTAGACGTTGCGGATGTGGCTTTTCGCCGTGTTGAACGAGATGCCCAACTCGCCTGCGATGTACTCGATGGTATAGCCCTTCCCCAGCAGGAACAGCACGTCGCGCTCGCGCAGCGACAGGCCCGCCTGCTCGGCCAGCGCGTTGCAGCTTTTCGTCCAGGCGCCCTCGCGCGGCGCGCCGTCGCCGTCGCTGGCGCCCCCAGCGCCCTCCGGCCCCCTGCCGCTAGGGAAGAAATCGCCCGTCCCCTGGTCGGTCTGGGCGTTGCGGGTCTTCCTGAGCGCCATGCCGATGGTGCGCTCGTTGAGGATGACCATCGACACCACCAGCAGCACGAACACCATGCCCATGGCAAGCGCCACCATGTTGCTGGGGTTCTCCACCAGCACGGGCGCCAGCGACGCCCCGGCGAACCAGCCCACGGTGGTGCCCGCCGCCGACGCGCCGCGGCCCCACCCGAACACGCGCACGTACGACAGGTTGGTGCGGTTCGCCACGTTGGCCAGCAGGCACCACACCATGAGGATGAACAGGTTGTACGCGATGCTCACAAGCTCGCCCTGGATGACGCCCAGGCCGCCGAACAACGGCACCACGAGGTTGCCCAAACACGTGAGGATGATGATGGGATAGTACAGCTGGCTGATGTCGAACTCGCGCACCAGCAGCCCCACCAGCACGAACAGCAGCACGGCCGCGCACGCCGTGGCAAACACGATGATCACGCCCTGGTCCGTGGCCGCCGACAGCGGCTGCTGCAGCGCCATGAACCCCTTGATCACGCCCGCGATCACCGAGAACACCGACACCGCCACCACGAGGCGGATGAAGTAGCCGCGCGGAAGCTCGCGCACGGGAACGACGTCCTCCGCCGGCTCGCTCGGCGCGCGCACCGCGGCCATGGTGAACACCACCGCCAGAAGCGGCAAGCTGGCCGCCATCAGCAGCCCCACCGGCTGGGGCAGCCCGATGCAGACGAAGTACAGCATGCCCGCGAAGATGAACGACCCCGCCGTGTACATGAAAGCTTGGCGCGCGCCCACCGTGCTGTACACCGAACCCAGGCGCAAGGCGACGAACGCGGTGCCCACCCCGGTGAGCGAGCAACCCGCCACGTACAGCGCCTCGCCGGCCTGGGCAGGCGCCGACCAGGCCACCACCAGCGTGGCCAGCGTCGCCATTCCCGCCAGCACCGTCACCGACAGCCGCGACTCCACGATGCGCGCCGTGACCTTCTGGAACGCCCCGGCCACGATGAGCACGAGGCCCAGCGCCGTCGTGGAAGCCAGGTACATCACCGACATGGCGTTGCCCCCGACGGAAGCCCCCGACCAGCCGAACAGCACGTCGCTGTTGTAGCTGAGGAAAATCCACGCGTAATAAGCTCCGAAGCCCAGGAACTTCATGCTGGGCCACTGCTCGTCCAGGTCCTCGAGCAGCCGCGTCGCCGAAAACCGCGCGCGATCCCGCTCTTCGCCAGCCTTCATCTCACGCATCATGTTCCTCCCCTTTACGCGGCCTCGCAACAGCCCGCGCTCCCCGTACCGCAAAGGCCTATTCTAACACCCGCTCGTCCTCCCCCGCTTCGACCCCGTCGCCGTCCTCGCCGACGCGTTTCGGAAGAAACGGAAACGAGATGGCATGCATCGGGCATGCGTCGGCGCACGCACGGCATTTCGTGCACTCGTGCATCGGCGCCGAGCCGGATGCGTCGTGCAGGTCGATGCCCTCGGGACACACGTCGGCGCACTGATGGCAGGGCTCGCCTTTGGACGAGCGCAAACACGTCGCCTCGTTGCTGACGGGACGAAACGTCTTGTTCAGCCGCGACACCAGCGACAACAGCGCGCCCAGCGGGCAGAAGCGGCTGCACCACTTGCGCAGCACCAGCACCTCCAGGGCGAGCATGGCCGGAAACACCAGCAACGACAGGGCCACCTCGTTGAACTGGAACAAGCGCCACACCGCGATGAGCGTGGCGAACGTGAGGCCCACCGGGCAGATGAGACAGAACACCGGGAACCCGAACACCGCCGTGGACAGCAGCGCGCCGCCCAGCACCCAGTTGCGCGAATCGGCCGCGCCGCCGCGCTGGGCGGCGGGCACGTCGAGCGCATCGGACGCACGACGCTTGCGCTTCGGCTCCTTCAAGCCGAAGATACGCCTCAGCAGGGGGATCGGGCAGCCCCAGGCGCAGAACGCACGGCCGAACAGCACCACCAGCGCAATACCGATGGCCAGCGCGATGAGCATCGGCGGCACCACGGTCTTGCTGGCCAGCGCCGCCTCCGCCGCGCCGAGCGGACAGATGGCCGCGATGTCGTAGATGCCCCAGGCCGACGGCGTGCCCGTACCGGTGTGCAGGGCCAGCCCCAGGCACACGAGCGCAATCACCGCCAAGACGGACAGCGTGCGCAGCAGTTTGGAGTTCCGTTTCATCACGCGCTCATCTCGCTCTCGTCCTCCACCACCGTCTTCCCCAGTCGCGCGTACGCGCTGGGACTCACCACCACGATGCCGCGCCGCGTGCCGCCCGAGAAGCTGCGGTACACAAGCGCCGGGCACACGTCCTCGCACACGCCGCAGCCGTTGCATCGGTCGGCGTCCACCACGGGATGGCCGTCTCCATCAAGCGCGATCGCCTCGAACGGGCAGGCCTTCTGGCACTCGACGCACCCCTGGTAGTAGGCCACGCAGCGGTCCTTCTGCACCACCGCCATGCCCATCTTGTCGGCCTCCGGGTCGAACGCCCCGATGGCTCCCGTGGGGCATACGCGCTGGCAGTCGCCGCAGAAGTCGCAGCTTCCCCGATGGAAGTTCAGCTTGGGCGTGCGGGCGCGTAGAAAGCCGTCGCCAACCTCCGCCACGCCGATCACCCCGGTGTGGCACACGCTGCGGCAGCGGTCGCACTTCACGCACGAGGCCAGCAGATGCAGCTCGTCCTGCGCCCCCGGCGGCCGCACGAGCGCGGTTTCGGACACGCCGTCGGCCGCCTTCACCGCCCCGCCGAACGCGGCGAATACGGCCGCTGCGCCGCAGAACCCTGCGAACGCCCGTCGCGTGTACGCGGCCATGGCTTACGCCGCCTGGGCGCTCTGGCCGATCATCTGGTCTTCCAACTGCAGAAAGCCCTCGGTGATGTCGGCGACGCCCCGATAGAACGCGGTTTGCGCGTACGCGCGCACGTCAGCGCACAAACGCGGCACCCAGTTGGCCAGGTGCTCGTCGAAGAACGCGCGTTGCTTCGCGCACAGCTCGGCGTAGCGCGCCTCGTCGCCAGCATCGAGCGCCGCGCCCGCGCGCTCGATCAGCTTCGCCATGAACTGGAACTCGAACGACAGATGATCCTCCGGCGTGGTGTTGTCGGCCGGCAGGCCCAGCTCCTCGCCCAGGTAGAACGCCACCGCGGAATCGCGCGCATCCTGCATGAGCAGGTGCTCCTCGCTCGTGTACACCGACTCGTACGGCGGCGCCATCAGCTGCTCGTACATGCCCGCGCACAAGAACACGCGCGCGTAGTCCACGGCAAGCTCCTGGCGCGTGCCCGAATCGCGATGGCGCAGGTACTCCTTCACCGTCGCGTATCCCGCGCCCACGTACTCGGCATCCGTCGGCAGGTCCTGCTTCGTCAGCGTCCCTATCTGCTCGTCGGTCAGTTCCAGCTTGTACATGCTTGCCAGGAATTCGTAAAAGCCCTTGCGCGCGGCGTTCACCTCGGCAAGCTCTTCGCGATCATGCTGTTCCATGGTGCTCTCCTTGCATTCCCCGTTGGTTACCGGTTCCGTTGTCGACCGATCGAGCCATACGCATGAGGGGAGGGGGGGTTGCGTATGGCTTGATCGAGCGGCCCGGTCGGGGGCCGTCCTCCGCACGCGCGCTGGACGGCCCCTTCCCCGTCGGCATCATCTACAGGACGATGCCGAAGTAGTTGGCCACCGCGGTGCCCACCATCCACATGACGGCGCGGAACGCGATTGATCCGATGATGCCGCCGGCGAACGCGACGGTCGCCATGGTCACGGCCGACGCGGGCTTGCTGCGCGCCAGCCATCCGCACACGAGGGGCGCGAGGCCGCCGCACACGAGGGCCACCCAGAAGATGGCCGCGGCATCGCCCGTCGCCGCGCCGGACGCGAAGCCGAACGCCAGGCCGGACACAAGCGCCAGCACGCCGCCGATCACGGTTTCCCAACCGGCTAGCTTCACAGCCTCGACGCTTTCCTTCTTGCAGGCGGCCAGCAGCAGGTACAGGCTCAAGCCGCTCGCCGCGCCGAAGCCCATATAGCCCAGCGGCAGCGCGATGGTGTTCCACGTGGCGCGCGCCTCCATCATGTAGGAGTAGCCGCTGGCGAAGCTGAACACGATGCCGATGACGGCGGCCAGCACGGCAACCGCCTTGCGGGCTCCGGCCGACGCGTCGCGCTTCAGCAGGATCACGTACACGGCCACGGCCGCGATGAACAGGCCGATGAGCAGCGCTTCCAGGAAGATGCCCGGCGTGGGGTGGCTGAGCACGGCCATGATGCGGTCGGGGTGCGACAGGTGCGTCACCGACGCGATGCCGCCCACGACGGCCAGCACGAGCGCCAGCGCCGAAGCCGTGAGGTTAGTGCGCTGCGTCAATCCACGCAGCTCGTCAACGGCCACGCCGACCGACACCCATGTGCCGCAGCTGGCGATCGCCGTGAACAGAACGAGGGACCATTGGATGTCCATGCTACTCAGCCCCTTCCATCCACTCGCCGTGCATGCTGGTCATGATGTACTTCGTGCAGGGGTTGTTGCCCACGTTCGGCAACTCGTGAATGTCCGCCGCATCGTACTTCGCCAGCTCCTTGGACACGTCGGAGTTCGGATCGTCCAAGTCGCCGTAGAAACGGGCGCCGGCGCTGCAGCTCTTCACGCACGCAGGAAGCTCGCCGTTCGCCGTCAGGTGGCCGCACAGCGTGCACTTTTCCACCGTCTTGGACGCCTTGTTCCAATCGCGCACGCCGTAAGGGCAGGCCATCATGCAGTACTTGCAGCCGATGCACTTCTCGCGGTCGATGAGCACCACGTTGTTGCCGTCGCGGTAGCTGGCGCCGGTGGGGCACACGTGCACGCACGGGGCGTCGGCGCACTGCTGGCACATGGTGGGCAGCGGGTAGCGCGTCATGTTCGGGTAGTCGCCGAAGGGCCCGCGCTGCAGCATCTTGTTCCAATGCTCGCCCAGGGCGATGTCGTTCTCCATCTTGCACGTGATCTCGCAGGAGTAGCAGCCCGTGCAGCGATCGAGGTTCACCACAATGCAGTTATGCGCCATAATCGAACACCTCCTCGGTGGGATCGCTCGGCTGCGGCATCCAAGGCTCGAACTGCTCGGGCTCGGTCCACACGCCTTCCGGAGCAGCGGCGTCAGGCGTGACCTTCACCTGGAAGCCGCGCAGGGTATAGGTGCCGTACTCGGGATTGTACGGCTCGTCGTTCTTGGTCAGCACGTTGATGTTCATCACGCGGTAGGCGCGCTCGGGGTCGGTGTCCAGCAGCTCGGGTGCCCAGAAGCGCTCCTGGTAGATGACGCCCTTGGCGATAGCCGTGGTCACGCGCGCCTTCCCGTGCGTCTCGCCGCGACGGCTGGCGATGGTGCACCACTGGCCGTCCTCCACGCCGTAGGTCGCCGCGTCGTCGGGATGGATCCACATCTCGGGCACGGGGTAGATCTCGCGCAGGTAGGGTATGTTGCGCAGCGTGCCGTGGTGGTACATAGGCAGACGGCCCTCGGTCAGCACCAGCGGATACTCGGTGTCCGTGAGCGGGCTTTCGGCCGGCTCCTTGTAGTAGCACAGCGGCTCGTAGTCCTTCGAGGCCGGCTCCAGCACCAGGTTCTTCTCCTCGAAGCACTGCGACCAGGGGAAGCCCGTGCGGCCCAGGATGGTGTTGGACTCGCAGTACACCTCGCACTTCTTGGAAGGCGTGCCGAAGCCCTTCTCCTTGCCCGTGGCCTCGTCAACCGCCTTATAGCCGTAGTACGTGCGGTACTCCTCTTCGGTGCACCACTCGAACACGCCCTTCTCGGCCGCCTCCTCCCAGCTCATCTTCAAGTTGTTCAGGTGCAGCTTCTGCTTCTCGTACTCGTTTCTGTACATGGGGATGCCGTTCGTGCCCTCGGCCGTGAAGGCCTCCTGCGCGTGGACGTTGCCCATCTCGGCCATCTTCTGCACGATCTGCGTCCAGATGAGGCCCTCTTCCACCGTCTCGAACAGGTGGGTGACCGCCTGGCGGATGACGATGGCGTTCAGCTGCGGGATGACCAGGTTGGTTTCAAGCCACTCGGCAGAAGGCAGCAGCATGTCGGCGCACAGCACCGAGAACGCGGTCGGGTACATGAAGATGTGGCAGACGAAGTCGAGGTTCGGGACGATCTCGTCGAGGCACGTGGCGTTGCCCAGCACCACGTGCTTGTTGCCGGAGCGCTCGAACCACGCGTGGATCTGGTACGGATCGCCGTCCTTCATAGCCTTGAACACCGCGGGGATGAACGCCATGTCCCAGTCCAGCAGGCCCTTGTGCTCCTGCACGCCCAGGCGCTTGAGCATCTTGTCCTTGTGCAGGAAGCGCGGCGTGTTGGGAATCTGGTCGCGCGCCGGGCAGGGCTTGAAGCTTTGCAGCATGGCGCCGGGCTTCTGCACGTTGCCCATGAGGTATTCCAGGTTGAGGGCGCCGAGCGCGCACTGCTGCGACTGCTCGTACTGGTCGATGGGCACGCCCTGCATGATGCCGGACTGGCCGGTGGTGTAGATTTCCAGCGCCTTCTCGATCTGGCCCTCGTCGAGCCAGCAGATTTCGGCGGCTTTCGCCAGCGTGAACTCGTCGACGCTCTCCTTCAGCAGCTGGCCGCCCGTGGGGTACTGCTTGCCGTCGATCTCGTAGGAGCCGAACAGCGGCGGCTTCACGCCTTCGTTCATGGGGTATTCCAGCACGACGGGCTTGTTCTGCGCCGGATCCCAGATGACGTAGTCCTTGTCGGTTCCCTCGAGGCCGCACTCGGTGGGCTTGAGGGTCAGGCGCGTCTCCGGGTTCACGAGGTAGGGCATGTTCGTCCAGTTCGTGCAGAAGTCCTCGTCGTACTTCTTGTTGTCGATGATCCACTTCGTCCACGCCATGAGCAGCGCGGCGTCGGTGCCGGGACGGATGGGCAGCCACACTTCGGCCTTGGCGGCGTCCATGGTCATGCGCGGGTCGATGACCACGGTCTTCAGGCCCTTTTCGCGGGCGCGCAGCTCGGCCAGCGCGCGGCCGCCCGTGGCCACGGAACTGTTCGACGGGTCGGTGCCCCACAGCACCAGGGAGTCCACCGGCGAATCGGTGAAGTAGTAGTCCCAGCCGTTGGAGTCGCTGAACGACAGGTTGTTGGGCTTGCCCATGCCGTTGGACAGCTGCGAGGCGCCCATGCGCGGCAGGTAGCACTGCGCGCAGCCGGGCTCCCACACGTTGGGCGTGTTGATGGCCTCGCCGAAGCGCTTCACGTTGCTGAAGTGCGGGTTTCCGCCACCACCGGTGGACACGGCCACGCATTCGGAGCCGTACTTCTCGTCTATCTCGATGAGCTTCGTGGCGATCTCAGTGATGGCCTCGTCCCAAGTGATGCGCTCCCACTGGTTCTGGCCGCGCTCGCCCACGCGGCGCATGGGGTACTTGTTGCGGTTGGGATGGTACAGCGCCTGGATGCCGGCCATGCCCTTCGCGCACAGGCCGCCTTGGCTCATGGGGCTTTCGGGGTTGCCCTCGATCTTGATGACGCGACCGTTCTTCACATGAGCCAGCACGGCGCAGCTTGCGATGCAGGCGCGGCACGCCGTCTTCACGATCTTCACGTCGCCGCCGGTGTCGGCGTGCGCCGGATCCACGTTCACCAGGTCGTCGCTCACGGCGACGCCCAAGCCGCATGCGGCGCCCAGCGCCGCCGCCGACTTCACGAAACTGCGTCGCGTGATGGTTGGCTGTGTCATGTTCCCTCCTTCTTCTCGTCTTCGCTTGCTTGTTTGCTTGCTATCTCAGATGGGAGCGCCCGTTTGCGCGGGCGGCGATCGAGCAGCGCTTTACCCGACCAGGGCCAGCATCTGCCGGCCGGCTTCCGTGGCTTTCCACGAACCGTCCCATGTAAGACCACCCACGGTCTCCAGCTTGGAGATGAAGTAGCTGGGGAATACCTGCTTCGGATTGCTCAGCGCAGGGTTGCCCTCAAGCGCCTGCTCGATGGCGGCCTTCGTCGCGCCGTCCTCGCACAGGGCGAGCACGATGGCATACGCCTGCGCGTAGCCGGCAGGTTCGTCTTGCAACATGCGGCCGAACCGCTTCGTCGGCTCGAACCGCGCCAGCGCCGCCCTGCCCGCCTCGGTGGTCCGCACCGTGTAGTCGACGGGCTGATCCTGCTTCTCGTCGCCCGGCTCGCACGCCGGCTCGGGAACCTCCTCGGCTTCCACGCCGCCGCAATCGATCATGATGCGCAGCAGCGCGTGGGCGTTCTGCGTGCTGAGGTTCAGCTCGGGACGCTGGCCGATGAGCGTCTCGGCCTCGCGATAGGGCATGCGCGTCTCGCAGACGGCAAGGCACGCGCACAGCGCCAGCGTGTTCGCGCGGTTCGCCTTGAGGCGCTTGACGACGGCTTCCACCGTGTCGTCGAAACTTTGGTCGGCAGCAACGGCGTCGGCCTGGTTCGCGTCGGCACGCTGATTGGCAGCGTCAGCCTGGGTCGCGTCGGCGCGCTGGTCGTCTTGTCTCATGATGTCCCCCGTTTCGCTCGTCTGATAACGCCCCGCCGATTCCTCCTCTCGGCTTCGAGCGACTTCACCTTACGGCGCGACGGACGGACGGAAAACGTCCGTAGTTCGTGAAAACGTGCGGCAAGCAAGGATATTTATGGGTGACGAACGCCACCAATAATGGATGAGTAAGGGTGTTGATCAGGTAAAACGTCTTGAAAGCGTACGAAACCCCTCTTTGCTGGCACACGATCAGACTTTGTTGCTATACATTTATATAGTTGCTATACTATATGGCATAGCATTGTCGAAGGGAGGTTTGTTATGTCGACGGAAATGGCGCAGATGAACACGCGCATCAGCCGCTCGCTCAAGGAGCGCGGCGATGCGGCGCTGGAGAAGGCCGGGATGACGCCGTCGCAAGCCGTCCGCAAGCTGTGGGACTTCGCCGCCCGCAATTCGCATAACCCGCAGATCATACAAAGCCTGTTCGACACCGAAGACGAAGCGGAGAAACGCGAAGCCGAGGAAGAGCGCGCGCGAAGGCGGGCCGTCGCTCTCAAAAGCGCGAATATCGTTGCCGACGCGTACGAACGAGCGGGGATCGAGCCTTCGGAGTGGACGAAGAACGCGTCGTACGCCGAGATGCGCGAGTACGCCTTGATGGAACGCTTGCGGGAGCGAGGCCTCGATGGTTAGCCAACGGCCCTCCCTCCTCATCGACACGAACGTCTGGCTCGACTATTTCCTCCCTGATCGTGCGGGAGGCAAAGAGGCGATCGACCTCATCGTATTCGCTTTCGAGTACGAATTCCCTCTTCTTTACCCCGCTGCCATCGTGAAAGACGTGTTTTACGTTGCCGTCTCGACGTTCAAGCGCATCGCTCGCGCAGAGAAGGGATCGCTCACCCAAAGCGACGCGGTAACGGCAACCGAAACCGCGTGGGGATGCGTGAAAAGCATGCGAAAACAGGCCACCGCCGTGGGCGCGGACGAATCGGACCTCTGGACGGCGTGCAACCTCCGCAGCGTCCACAACGACCTCGAGGACAACCTGGTGGTGGCCGCTGCGCAACGGGCGGACGCGACGTACCTCGTTACCAACGACGAGGCGCTCATCAAGCACGCCCCCGTCGCCGCGCTCGCCCCGGCCGACGCGTTGGCGCTGCTGAAAGCGACGTTGTAGGAAAGCTTCGCCTTCCCGATCATGGGCGACGCCTAGACTTGTCATCCTGAGCGCAGGCTGTAGGCCGGAGTCGAAGGATGACAAGATGCTTACTCCTGCCGCTCGCGCTTCTTCGCGGCCCACCCGGGGATTTCCCGTTGTTCCGGGCGCGTCAGAGCCAGCGCGTCGGGCGCCACGTCCTTGGTGATGCAGGAGCCCGCGCCGATGATCGCGCCTGCGCCGATGTTCACCGGCGCCACCATCATGGTGTCGCTGCCGATGAACGCGCCGTCGCCGATGGTGGTGGCGTGCTTCTTCTTGCCGTCGTAGTTGCAGGTGATGGACCCGGCACCGACGTTCACATCTTCGCCGATGGTCGTATCGCCGATGTAGGACAGGTGCGGCACCTTCGAGCCCTTCCCCACCGTGGACTTCTTGATCTCCACGTGGGTGCCGGCCTTCGCGCCCTCGCACAGATGCGCCGCCGGACGCAGGTACGCGCGCGGACCGCATGTGGCGCCGTCGTCGATCTGCGCTTCTACGGCCACCGTCTCGTCCGCGCCGCAGCCGCAGCCCACCGTCGTGTCGGTCAGGCGCGAGTCGGGGCCGATGACGCTGTCCTCGCCGATGCTGGTGGCGCCCATGAGCGTGACGTTGGGCAGCAGCTCCACGTCCTGCGCGATGGCCACGTCCGGACCGATCCATACCAGCTCGGGGTCGATCATGGTCACGCCGGCCGCCATATGCGCACGGTTGATGCGACGCTGGGCCAGCTTCGTGGCCTCGGCCAGCTGGATGCGCGAGTTCACGCCCAGGCACTCGGCAGGGTCGTCGCAGGCCAATGCCAACACGGGACGGCCAGCGTTGCGACAGATCTCCAGCACGTCGGTGAGGTAGAACTCGCCTTGCGCGTTATCGTTGCCCACCTGCCCGAGCGCGTCGAACAGCGCCCGCGCATCGAAGCAGTAGAACCCGGAATTGCACTCGCAGATGGCCGCCTCCTCGGGCGTGGCGTCCTTCTGCTCCACGATACGCGCCACCGCGCCCTGCTCGTCGCGCACGATGCGCCCGTAGCCGAACGGGTCGTCCAGCTGCATCGTGAGCACCACCACGGCCGCGTCGTTCTCCTCGCGCACGGCCGCAAGGCGCGCGATGGTATCGGCCGTGATCAGCGGGCAGTCGCCCGACAGCACCACCAGCGAGCCGTCGAAATCGGCTAGAGCGTCCTTGCACACGGCCACGGCGCCCGCCGTGCCGTTCTGCTCCGTCTGCACCACAGTCTGCGTGTCGGCCACCAGCGGCTCCACCTGCTCGCGCGCGTGCCCCACCACGGACACCACACGCTGGACGCCCGCCTCGCGCGCCGCGTCCACCACCCAGCGGACAAGCGGCTTGCCCAACACCTCATGAGCGACCTTCGGCTTTTTGGACTTCATCCGGGTGCCCGCACCTGCGGCCAACACGATAGCGGCAGCTTCCATATCGCTCCTTCGCAACGCAGTTCATCAAGGTTAAAAAGTATAGCGCAACGGCACGATCACCGTTCGTTTCGAGAGTCGGTATCGCCCGACACGCCCTCCACGTCCTCTTCCTCGTGGTGCAGGGCGCGGCGCAGCGCTTCCTCGCCGCCCTCGCGCAGAAGAGCCTCCTCCACGCTGAGCAGCGGAGGCTTTCCTTCGTCGTTGAAATCCTCCTGCACTTTTTCAAGCAGGTCGTCCTTGCCCTCCTCTTTCAGCACACGCACCACCTCGTTGCGCACCGCTTCGCGCACGTCCCCGATGGAGCCGCCGCCCAAAAGACCGGTCGGCCCTAGATCCACGACGATCTCGAACACGCCGCCGCGCTTCTTCGCCGCCTCGAGCTCGCTCTTGATGGCGGGATGATCCTCGATGCCGCGCAGCAGCTCCTCCGACTCGCGCGCAACCTCGCTGCCGGCAGTCTGACGAGCCACGTCGTCGCTCGAAGCCGAAACGTACGCCACGCCGCGCTTCTGCGCAGCCTTCGCCTGCAGCAGCAGGAACACGAAGCCCAGCACGCCTGCGATCAGCGACGCCGCCAGGATGGCCAGCTTCGCCGTGGCGATGTGCATCTCGTCGGTGAACGCGAGGTTCGCCACGAAGATGGCCATCGTGAAGCCCACGCCGCCCAGGATGCTGGCGCCCAGCATATGGAACCAGTTCACGTTCTCGGGCAGCGAGGCCAGCTTGCTCTTCACGATGATGAAGCTCATGAGCATGATGCCCAGCGGCTTGCCCAGCAGCAGGCCCAGCATGACGCCGTACAGCACCGGGTCGGCGAGCATGGCGCCCACGTCCATGCCGATGAAGCTGACGTCGGCGTTCGTCAACGCGAACAGCGGCAGGATGCCGAAGTACACCCACGGGTACAGCTTGTGCTCGAGACGCGTCGCCGGCGGCACCACCTGGCCCGCCACGCGGCTGAGGGCCGTCACGGTCTTGATGTAGTCGCCCTGCGCGATAACCGGCGTTTCAGGCTGGAACGCATCGCGCGCCTCGCGCACCTTGTCGCCCGACCAGGTAATGAAGCTCTTAAGATTCACGCGCGACCCCGAGGGGATGACGAACGCCAGCAGCACGCCCGCGATGGTGGAGTGCACGCCCGACATGAACACGCAGTACCACAGCACGGCGCCCACCAGCAGGTACGGCACGAGCGAGTAGATGTGGTTGCGGTTCATCAGCACGAGCACCACCAGCACGACGGCGGCCATGGCCAGCCAGAACATCGACGGGCTGTGGCCGTAGAAGATGGCGATGACCAGGATGGCGATGATGTCGTCGGCCACGGCCAGCGTGCTGAGGAACACGCGCACGCCGCTGGGGACGCGGTTGCCCAGCAGGGCGAGGATGCCCAGCGCGAACGCGATATCGGTGGCGGTGGGAACGCCCCAACCTTGGGCGGTTTCGGGGTTCGTCGCGTTGAACACCAGGTAGATGCCGATGGGGGCCAGCACGCCGCCGATGGCCGCCATGATGGGCAGCAGAGCCTGGCGGATGTTCGTCAGCTCGCCCACCGTCAGCTCGTACTTCACCTCCAAGCCCACCAGCAGGAAAAACACGGCCATGAATATGTCGTTGATCACATGCGCCAGCGACATGCCCGCGAACGCGTCGCCGAAGAAGAAGCCCGCCTCGGTATGCCAGAATTCCAAGAACGCCTCGTACGCGCCCGTGTTCGCCACGATGAGAGCCACGACAGCCGCCAGCAGCATGGCGCCGGCCGCCTTGGTGGACGAATGGGTGAACTGGATGAGTTTCCTGTATCGTGCCTGATGACGCTGCACTTCGCTGATGAAGATACGCTGCGTTCCGTCTTGGTTCTGTTCGGTCATGGTGCCCTTTCGGCTTCGTCTTTTGGGGTATTATCCCTCATTTGCCCGATACGTTCGCGCAATTGTTACCCGTTTTTAGATCGATTTCACAACAGATCAAAATGACCGGGCAAAACGCTGAGAATTGCGCTATTCTGTACTCATCAGCTTAGGCGTTAGGAGTCGGCTTGGGATTCGCGTGGAGGGCATATCACCCGATCGCTCGTATGACCAGGTACGACGACGGCGACCGAGCTGTTTTTTTATTCGCCACGAGGTAAGAGGTGATCGCTATGAGCATTACCGTCACCGGACGCAAGATGCCTGTAACCGACGCGCTTCGCGAGTACGCCGAGGAGAAGATCGGCAATTCCATGAAGGTCATGGACATCGACCCGCTTGTTGCCGAGGTCGTGCTGTTCGTCGAGAAGAACCCTGCCAACCCCCGCCCCGCCGTCTGCGAAGTCACGCTGCGCACGAAGGGTCACATCATTCGTGTTGAAGAACACGAAGAGGACATGTACGCGGCCATCGACGTGGCCGCAGCCAAGGTGGTCCGCCAGCTGCGCAAGTACAAGACGAAGGTCGTCGACCGCAAGCTGCGCGCCGCCGACGAAACCATCCGCATGGCCGAGCCTGCCGCAGCGGGCGAGCTGGACGTAGACGGGCTCATGCAGGAACTTGCCGCCGATGACGAAGTGGTGCGCGTGAAGACGATCGAGTTCGAGCCGCTGACCGAGGAGGAAGCGCTCGTGAAGATCGACCTCTTGGGCCACGACTTCTTCGCCTACACCGACCGCGACAGCGGCCTCGTGAACGTGCTGTACCGTCGCGACGACGGCGGATACGGCCTGCTGAAGCAGGCGGAGGAGTAAGCGGTTTCGCCTCCTCAACCTCGCACGAACGAACGCCGGCGGATTCCACATCGCCGGCGTTTTCCTTTGCCGTGCGCGCCGCCCTCAGTCGGCGAACAGGTCGATGAGCTCCTGCTTCGAATGCACGCCGAGCTTCGCGTAGATGTTCTTCATGTGCGTGCGCACCGTCGCGGGCGAGCACACCAGCTCGTCGGCGATGAACGCGGCCGAGCGGCCCCGCGCAAGCTGCAGCATGATCTCCGACTCGCGCGCCGTGATGCGGTATTCGGCCGCCAGCTCTTCGGCGCGCGCCGCGAAACGATCCTCCTCGGTGACCACGATCACGCGCTTCTCGTCGGTCGACGGTCGCCGCCGCGTCAGGTACAGCAGCAGCATGGAAAGCCCGTACACCGCCGCGATGGTGACGATCCAGTACAAACCCTCGGCCTCGCTGCCCGACGCTCCTCCCAGCCAATAGCCCGCCATGCCGAACAGCAGCTGCGACAGGCGGATGCACGCCGTGGCGAACGCGAACAGCACGTACGTCTTGAGCTTCTTCCGCTGTATCTGGCACAGGATGAAGTACAGCGCGCTGAACGAGATGAACTCGTACACGAGCACCAGCAGGCCCTGGAGCGCTTGCGAAGCCCAGCTTCCCAGCGTGAGCGGCAGCAGCACCACCAGCGCCAGCAGTATCGGGAACAGATAGCGGTACAGCCGCTCCACGTCCACCGCGCGGGCGACGACGACCACGACGAAGCAGAACACGAGCGCCGCCGAAATGGCCCCGACGGCGGAGATGATGCCCGACCCGTCGGTGGCGACGCCGAGGAAGAACCCGTTGAGGATGCTCACCGTCGCCTCGAGGACGATCGAGACCACCAACGCGTCGGCGATTCCCATCGCGCCCTGGCGATACGCCTTGAACGTCGCGGGCGCCGCGTCGTCTTCGGAGGAATCGAGCCACGCGCGGCCCCTCGCGCGCAGCAGCAACGCGACCGCGCCGACGAGCAGCACGCCCACCGCGACGACGAACGGCACGCCCATGAGGCTGCCGCACGCCAACGTGATCACGCTTTTCACCAGCATGCCCAGCGCTAGGATGCCCGCGATCCGCGCCGGCGTCTGATGGGCCACCACCTCAAGCCACGAGAGGTTCAAGCACGTCGATGCAACGCCGTACGTCAGCGCCAGGAGCACGAACACCCCCGATGAGCCGGGGGCGATCCAAGGAGCCACGGCGGGGGCGGCAACCAGGAGCAGCAGCAGTGCCGGCAGCACCACGGGCAGGCGGAAGCCGAGAATGAGGCCCTTCCACGCAAGCGCCATCACCGCGAGCGCGCACAGCAGCGACGACAGCGCGGTTGTCATGGAGAACGACATGTCGGCGATGAACAGCGTGGACGTGGGAACCGAAGCGAGCGCCGAAGAGTACAGCAGGGAATTGGCGCCCCGGAACAGCCCGTATCCCAGCGCAAGCGCCAGCGTCCGACCGTTGACGAAGAACCGGCGGTAGTCTGCTGCCTGCGTTGTGTAGCGGCTGTCTTGCATGATCCCCTCTCGCGTCAAGTACCTCCGTATTCTAACCGTTGAACGGCCCCGATGCCCCGCACATCTCGCGCCTCAAACGGCCAAAACGAAAAATACCGCAAAACAGGGCAGAGACGAAACGGGGCGAAATACCGCAAAAGGCGGCAAGGTGAACCGCCGTCTTCGAGGCAGAATCCAGAAAGCAAGGGTACGGGGCGAGCGGATGCGCGCCCCTCTGTCAGAAGGGATGAACCATGGAAGAACAATCTCAGGGCAAGCAGCTCAACCGACGCTCGTTCATTCAGGGTATCGCGGCAACGGGCGCTCTCGGCATCATGGCGGGCGCGGGCCTGTCGGGATGCGCGCCGCAGCAGCAAAGCGCCGCCGCCGAAGCGCCGCAGCAAGAGGCGGGTGCGAGCGCAGGCGAAGTGCACGAGTGGGTCGACGCGGTATCCTCCGCGAGCTTGGCCACGAACAAGTACACCACCTTCACCGAAACGCAGCTGCAAGACGCCGTCATGGCGTACCAGACCGAATGCGTCGTCTCCACCTCGAACGAGGACGGCACGCCGAACATCGCCATCTTCGTGCCCGCAGCCATGATCGACGGAACGTACGTCGCGTTCGCCTGGGCCGAAAACCAGACGAAGGCGAACTTCGAGCGGGCGAAGATCGGCATGATCGCCTTCGACGTGCCGAACCCGACGGCCGAGACGAAGGAGCTGCGCCACCAGGGCTCGGTGGTGAAAGCGACCCTCGTGGAAGACGAATCCGTCATCGGGAAGCTGAAGGATGCCGACGAGCAGCTTGCCGTGTGCACCTTTGTGGAGATTACCGAACTCCTGCCCGTCGGTTAACTCTTCGCGCGTTGTCCGATACAATGGGTGCCACCGAAACCAGACGATAGGAGCGGCATGGCAACCATCGACACCATCAAGACCATCCTCGAGGAGAACCTCGACATCGACCCGAGCACCGTCGAGGAAAGCTCGACGTTCGACTCGCTGGGCATCGACTCGCTCGACATGGTGGAGCTGATCTGCGACCTCGAAGAGGCCTGCGACGTGGACTTCGGCGAACCCGAGGGCCTCGACACCGTGGGCAGCCTCGTGGAGTACATCGACTCGCTGTAAGCGCGACCGCGCACGCAGCGCCATCCAGCAGCACCGCGAAGGCCCGCCGATCGGCGGGCCTTCGCTTGTCCAGGGAGAATCGGGCCAGCAGAAAACCTTACGCGAGCGCCGCCTTGGCCGCGTTGGCGCCCGAGAAGCGGCCGGAGGTGTAGGACCAGTTCAGACCACACCCGCCCGCCGGGTAGTCGTCGTAGATGAACGTGCCGCAGCACACTTCGCCGGCCGCGTACAGGTGCGGGATGGGCTGACCGTCGGTGTCGAGCACCTGGAACTCGGTGTTCACGCGATAGCCGCCGAAGCTGCCGTGCGTGCACACGCCCATCGTCAGCACGTAGAAGGGAGCCTCCGCGAGCGGGACGAGGTTCTCGGCCTTCTTCTTGAACTGGGTGTCCTCGCCGGACGCGGCCAGCTCGTTGTACGCGTCGAGCGCCGTCTGCGCCGCAGCGCCATCGATGCCGAGCGCTGCCGCCGCCTCGGCCACCGTGTCGGCCTTCGCGAACATGCCCTGCTCCAAGCCGAAGTCGAGCTTGCTGCGCAGATCCTCGTCAAGCGCGTCCACCATGGCCTGGTCGTACACCGCGAAAAACTTCTGATCGTCGAAGTGCGCCACGTCGTAGTAGATGTCGTGCGTCTGGCCGGCCTCGTTGGCGAAGCGCTCGCCCTTGGAGTTGATCCACAGCGCCTTGTTGCTGATGAGCTTCGACTGGCCCGGCTCCACGGGACAGGCGAGGATGCCGTTCGTGCCGCCGTGGCCCACGTAGTCCGCGCCGATGTCGAGGCCCATCTGCAGCCCCTCGCCCGTGCAGCCGACGCCCACCTCGGTGTACACGCCCGAATAGTCGGGGCAGTACTCGTCGATCATCTCGACGTTGCGGCAGAACCCGCCCGTGGACACGATCGCGTTCTTCGCGTTGTAGAGCACCGTCGAGCCGTTCCCACGCTTTGCGAGCACGCCGGTCACCGCGCCGCCGTCATCGACCACGAGCGATTCCACCGTGGTGCCGAAGTGGAACTCGGCGCCGTGCTCCTGGGCGTACGCCGTGACGGCGCGCAGCGCGTCCATGGCGTTGTTGGCGCAGTTGTGGCCGCGCGGCACCGGGTCCTTGCCCTTCTTCGACACGGTCTCCTTGAAGAGCACGCCCAGCTCGCCTGTCAACCAGTCGATGGTTTCGCCGAAGTGCTCGGCGCAGAACTTCTGCACGTCGTAGTCCAGCTTGTCGCCGCCGCGCGACAGGAAGTAGTCGAGCAGCCCGGACGGATCGTCTTCGATGCCCGCGGCTTTCTGCAGCTGCGTGCCCGCGCCGTAGAACGTGCCGATGGCCAGCGAGCTGGAACCGGCCAGCCACGCCATCTTCTCCAGCAGCACGGTTTTCGCGCCGGCGGCCGCAGCCTGGCCCGCCGCCGTCACGCCGGCACCGCCGCCGCCCAGAACCACCACGTCGAAGTCCACCGTCTCGTGCGCCTCGGCCGCCGCGGCCTGCTGCGGCGCGCAGCCGAACAGGCTGCCCAGCGCCATCGTGGCCAAACCGCCCGTCAGCGCCTGGGCGAACTGCCGGCGCGTCAGCGGCATGGAAGCCCTCGTCCTCTCCGTGGTAGCGGTGGCGGTGCGTCCCGTCTTGATTCCCGTCATGATTGATCCTTTCCTCCCTGGGGTGATGCTTCATGCCCTGCACTCTACGCACGATGCGCGCACCTCAGAAGCCACCTTCCGGGTGAAAAACACCCGATGCCGCCGGGTTTCACCCGGAAGGTGTGAGGTGTGCTCTACGCGTAGTGCACGCGCTCGGGCGTGCTCGTATATACTGGTTGCCGTACTTCGTCCCCCTGCAAGAATCGAGGATCGATGCCGCACGCGAGCGCAACCGCTCGAACGAATCAGATGCGCGCCCTCATGGGCGGCGCCTTCCTGCCGTCGTTTCTGGGGCTGGCGGCCACGCGTGTCTGGCTGCAGGTGAACCTGTTCGCGTCGTACACGCAAAGCGACGACGGGCTGTTCACGGTGGTCAACAACCTCGCGTACGGCCTGGTGATGGTCATCGGCGCGGCCATCGCGCTGCGCAAGCCGTTCTCGAAGGGCAACCGCACGGCGGTGGCGTGGCTCGGCTTCGCCGTCATGACGTTCTCCACCGTGCTCATCCTGGCGGGCAAGGAAACCGGTGCCGTCGATATCTTGGCGGTGGCCAGCGTGTGCGCCGGCATCGGCGGCGCGCTGGGCGGCGGCATGTGGACGGCGGCGTACGTGCGGCTGGGATTGCGCCAGTCGGTGCTGTACGGGTTCCTGTCGCTGGCCCTCGGATCGCTCGGCGGCCTGGCGCTCAGCTTCCTGCCCGAGGCGCTCAGCTACACGGTGAGCATGTTCATGCCGGCCATCGCCCTCTTGTGCTACCAGCGCGCCATGAAGACCGACGTGGGACCGCAACCCGCGCCCGAGCCGATCTACGACAAAGAGCCGCGCAGTACCATGCTGTTCATCTTCGGCGGCCTGGCCGTGTTCGGGTTGGCGCTGGGCATCTCGCGCGGCTTCCCCGCCGGCGAGCCCGTGCCCATGGACGCGCTGCAACGCGTCGTCCACCAGATGGGCGTCGTGGTGATCAGCCTGTTCATCATCTGGTGGTTCATCGTGAAGCGCAAGCGGCTGAGCTTCTCGTTCCTCTGGCGCATCGAGATCATGCTGGTGGCCGCGGGCATGCTGATCCTGTCGGTGTTCCCCGGGCACTTCACGGGGCTGGCCATCGCCACCGTCAACATCGCCGACACGCTCATGCTGGGCGTGCTGTGGATCACGCTGCAGGACGTGGCGCGCCACACCACCACCGACGTGTACGCCGTGTACGGGTTCGCCTGGGCGTCGCGCGTGCTGTCGCGCGACGCGGGCCGCGTGCTGATCATGGTGCTGGGCGCGATGGGGGCCTCGTCGTACGCGGTGACCGCCGTCATCGGCATCGTGGTGTTCGCGCTGGCCGCCAGCATGGCGCTGCTGCTGTCGGACGGCATTTTGAAGCTGCGGCCGCTGTTCACCGAAGACGTGGCGGCTCCCGCCCGGCGAAGCGCGGTGAGCGCGGCGCGCGAGGCGAGGCGAGCGGAGATGGAAGGGGCGGGAGCCTCGACGCCGGCCCCCGCGGCGATGCCGAGCGCGCAGGCCCAGCCGGACCCGCAGGAGTGGTTCCGCGACGCGTTCGACCTCTCGGAGCGCGAGACGGAAGTGGCGCTGCTCATCGCCCAGGGACGCAGCAAGTCCTACATCGCCGAGGCGCTGTGCCTGTCGGAGAACACGGTGCGCACGCACGCCAAGAACGTCTACACGAAGCTCGACGTGCATTCGAAGCAGGAATTGATCGACCTGCTGCAGAATAGGGAATAGAGGCCTATCCTCTTCCCTAGCGCGGCGGAAGCTTCGGCATGCGCGCGTCTTGCTCCGCGCCGATCGCATGCCGCTTCCTTGCCGAATCGGCGCAACGTGCGGTCGCTAGACCGCAGACGCCCTTTCGCGCCATGGGGAAGGGCTGTCCCAACGCACGCATTCCGACCCCCCCCCCCGCAGCGCCCGGGCAGAAGACGTCTACCCCTCCAGCTGCTCTTTCAGCGCGCCTACCGAGTACAGGCTGCCGAACGCGCAGATGAGGCCGTCGGCCCCCGCCAGCTCGCGCGCCTTCGCCAGCGCGTCGGCCATGTCGCGCGCGACGAGAGGCCGCATGTGCGCCGAGCACCCCAGCACGTCCTGCCCCGTCCAGCGGATGGCGCGCGCCAGCCTGTCGGCGGAAAGCGCGCGCGGGTTGTCGGGCGTCACCGCCACGAACCCCCCGACGAGCGGCATCACGGTTTCCAGCATGGCCGGGTAGTCCTTGTCCTCCAGCACCCCCATGATGAACACAGGCTTGCGACCGGGGAACACGTCGGCCAGCGAATCCACGAGCGCGCGGGCGCCCTGGGGATTGTGCCCGCCGTCCACGACGACGGTCGGCTCGCCCTCCCCCGCGCGCACGATCTCGAAGCGCCCCGGCCAGGCGGCGCCTGCGACGCCCTGACGCACCGCGTCGTCGTCGACGGCCCATCCGCGCGTGCGCAGCGCTTCGGTCACCTCGATGGCCAGCGCCGCGTTCGCCGGCTGGTACGATCCCAGCAGCTTCGTGCGCAGGTCGGCGAAGCGCCCGTACGAGAACGAGCGCGCGGGCGCGCCGGAAGCGCCCCAATCCACCGGGCCCACGTTCAAGCACGCGAAATCGGGCACGGTGAGCGTATCGCCCGCCGCCGCGACCGCCTGCTCGACCACGGCCATCGCTTCGGCGTCCTGCGGCCACGACACCACGGCGGACCCCGGCTTCACGATGCCGGCCTTCTCGCCCGCAATGGCGGCCAGCGTGGTGCCGAGCAGCTTCGTGTGGTCGAGGCCGATGCGCGCGATGACGGCCGCCTCGGGCGCGTCGATGGCGTTCGTCGAATCGAGGCGCCCGCCGAGGCCCACTTCGAGCACCACGATATCGCAGCCTCGGCGCACGAAGTGCACGAGCGCCACCGCCGTCATCAGCTCGAACTCGGTGGGATGGTCGGCCATAGCCTCGGCCTGCCCCTTCACGAGCAGCGTCGCCTCGGTCAGCTCGTCGAGCGTGATGTTGGCGCCATCCACGCGGATGCGCTCTTCGAACGTGATGAGGTACGGGCTGGTGAACAGCCCCGTGCGCAGCCCCGCTGCCTGGAGGATGGAGGCCAGGTACGCGCAGGTCGAGCCCTTCCCGTTCGTGCCCGCCACGTGGACGAACTTGAGACGATCCTGCGGCCGGCCCAGCCGGTCGAGCAGCTCGCGAATGCGGTCGAGCCCCAGCCGCGACTCCAACCAGCGCGGCTCGTTGATGTAGGCGATAGGATCGAACGACATAGGGACCTCCTGATGAGATGGGGATCGAGGCGAATGTTTCACGTGAAACATTCGTTCGCGCACAAGCGCGAAACGCGCGGGAGCGAAGCGACCCGTGCCTCGCGCGCAGCGCGAGAACAACCGCGCGGGTGGTCGGGCGGGAGCGAAGCGACCCGCCCATGCGCCCGCAGGGCGCATAATGGGCGCGCGGGTTGGCGCAGTAAGTCAGCGAGGGGCGCTGTGGTGCCCGAGATCGTGGGGAGGGCGAGGGCGAAGCGTACTTCGGTACGCGAGTCCTCGGCCTCGCCGCGAGATCGGGTGCCACAGCGCCCCGCAGCGTCGGCGGGTTCCGAAGGCCGTCAGGCCTTCGGAACCAGATACTCCGCAATGCCCGCCGCCGCGCGCTTGCCGGCGCCCATGGCGAGGATGACGGTTGCCGCGCCGATGACGGCGTCGCCGCCGGCGAACACGCCCGGCTTCGACGTGGCTCCTGTGCGCTCGTCGGCCACGATCAGGCTGCGCGGCGTCACCTCGAGCCCCGGGGTGGTCTTCGCGATCAGCGGGTTGGTCTTCGAGCCCGCCGCAACCACCAGCATGTCGATGTCGATGACGAACTCGCTGCCTTCGACCGCCGTCGGACGGCGCCGCCCGCTCGCATCGGGCTCGCCCAACTCCATGCGGACACACTCGACGCCCGACGCCCAGCCGTTCTCGTCGCCCAGGATGCGCGTCGGGTTCGTCAACAGCTGGAAGTGAATGCCCTCCTGCTCGGCATGGTGCACTTCCTCGGCACGCGCCGGCATCTCGTCGCGGCCGCGGCGGTACACCACGGTCACGTCGGCGCCCAGGCGCTTCGCCGTGCGCGCGGCGTCCATGGCCACGTTGCCGCCGCCCACCACCACGCACTTCTTGCCGGCGTACACCGGCGTCTCGTACTCGGGGAACAGATACGCCTTCATGAGGTTCACGCGGGTCAGCAGCTCGCTTGCCACCGACACGCCGTTGAGGCCCTCGCCCTCGATGCCCAGGTAGCTGGGCAGGCCCGCGCCCGTGCCCACGAACACGGCGTCGAAGCCGCGGTCCTCCATGAGCTCATCGATGTCGTACAGCTTGCCCACCAGCGCGTTCACCTCGAACGACACGCCCTTGTCGCCCAGCTTCGACACCTCGCGCTGCACGAGGTCCTTCGGCAGGCGGAACTCGGGGATGCCGTAGGTCAGCACGCCGCCCACCTTGTGTAGCGCCTCGAACACGGTGATGTCGCACCCGCGCTTCGCCAGCTCGCCTGCGCAGGTCAGCGATGCCGGGCCCGAGCCGATGACCGCGACGCGCTTGCCGGCCAAGTCCTTCGACACGGCGCCTTCCGCGCTGCGCCAAATGCCGCAGGCAACCTCGTCGCCCGCGGCGCATTCGTCGCGAAGCCCGTCCATGGCCGCAGCCGCCTCTTCGGGATGCTCGAACGCCCAGTCGGACGTGAAGCGCTCCAAGCGCCCGATGGCCACAGGCTCGCCGTTCCTGCCGCGCGTGCACACGCCCTCGCACTGCGTCTCCTGCGGGCACACGCGGCCGCAGATGGCGGGCAGCGAGTTCGCGCTTTTCACGATGGCGTACGCGCAGGCGAAGTTGCCCTCGGCCACCTGCGCGATGAACTGCGGGATGGGAACGCCCACGGGGCATCCGCTCACGCACGGCGTGTTCGGGCACTGGATGCAGCGGCGCGCCTCGGCCATTGCCTCCTCTTCGGAGTAGCCCAGCGCCACCTCCTCGAACGTCTGCGCACGCTCGACGGGATCGAGCTCCGGCATGGGGACGCGCGTCTTCTGCTTGTTGGCTTCGTAGTTCATCCGCGCCATGCTAGGCCCCCTTCCGCTCGGTCGAATGTCCCAAATGGGGACTGTCCCCATTTGGGACACTGGTGCAATCGCGGCCTTCGCGCGCCGCGCTCTCGAAGCTGCGGTACATGACGCCGCGGCGCATGGCGTCGTCGAAATCCACCAGATGGCCGTCGAAGTCGGGCCCGTCCACGCATGCGTGCAGGTACTCGTCGCCCACCTTCACGCGGCAGCCGCCGCACATGCCCGTGCCGTCGATCATGAGCGGGTTCATGCTGACATACGTTTTGATGCCGTAGGGCTTCGTGGTGGCGGCCACGAACTTCATCATGATGACGGGCCCCACAGCCAGAACGAGGTCGTAGTCCGCGCCCTCGTCGATGCGCTGCTGCAGCGCCTGCGTCACCAGGCCCTTGTTTCCGTTCGAACCATCGTCGGTCATGATGATCTGGCGCGTGGAATGCCGGTCGATCTCGTCTTCCAGCAGCACGAGGTCCTTGTTGCGGAAGCCGGTGATAACATCCACCTCGCAGCCATGGTCGTACAGCCACTTGGCCTGAGGAAACGCGATGGCTGTTCCCAAACCGCCGCCGATGACGCACGCGCGCTTCGCGCCTTCCAGCTCGGTGGGGTTGCCCAACGGCCCGGCGAAGTCCTGCAGCGCGTCGCCCGCTTTCATCTGGGCGAGGCGTATCGTGGTGGCGCCAACCGCCTGGAAGATGATCGTAATCGTGCCCGCCTCCGGGTCGCAGTCGTTCATGGTCAACGGGATGCGCTCGCCCTGCTCGTCGATGCGCAGCATGATGAACTGACCCGGCTTGATCTTCTTCGCGATCTCGGGCGCGCGCACCACCATGCGCGTCACCTCGGGATTGAGCGCCTCTACCTGTTCGATGGGATACACGTCACTGCCCTTCTCGTCTCAGATACAAAAGCAGCACCGAAAGCGGTGCCGTCTCGTAGATGTGGCCGTCAGTATAGCAAAGGCGCTGCCGCACCTATGTTACGAGCATGTTTCCACCCGGCCAGTGGAGGAAATCGCGCCGGAAGGGTTTCTCAATGTTCTGGCGTGCGTCAACAATCCCCCAACGGAGCAACCGGAGAGCATGCAGGGAGGCTCCTGCATGGTAAGCTGGGGAATCGTCCGGTCCGCGGGCAAGACGCCCGGGGTTTCGTTTGGGAGAACGCGATGGCTCACCTCTACTTTCTGCACAACCGCCTGCAAGCCGCCCCGGCAGGCACGCCCATCGACGCCGATCAGCCGGTGGTCGAAGTGCTCAACTCGCTGGAAATTGGCGAGGCCTGCTTCCTCAGCTCCGAGACGCGGGAGTCGCTGCGCTCCATATACACGGTCGAGAACACCTACCTCGATGTGTTCCCCCACTGCCTCATCGGATCGTTCGCCGTGCCCAACAAGAACCACATCCTGTTCGACCCGCTCTGCTTCGCGTTCTACTTCGACGCCACGCATCTGGTGTTCCTCGACGACGGCACCACCTGCGCGCGCGTTCTCGAGGAAATCGCCTCGCAAGGCGTTTTGAAGCAGCCCACCGTCGGTCACTGCCTGTTCGAGTTCATGAAGATGCTCATGAAGAACGACCTCTCCTTCCTGGCCGATCTGGAGGATCGCATGGAGGACGTGGAGGAGTCCATCATCGATCGCGGCAAGAACGCCAACAGCCGCACCATGCTGACGTTCCGGCGCAAGCTGCTGCGCATCGACACGTACTACCAGCAGCTGGTGGACATGGCCAGCGGCATAGCCGAAAACGAGAACGGGCTGCTCAGCAAGGAGGAAAGCCGCCTATTCCTGGTAGCGGAACGTCAGGCCGAACGCCTGTTGAAGCGCTCGCTCACCCTCAAGGAGTACAGCTTGCAGTTGCGCGAACTGTACCAGACGCAAATCGACCTGCAGCAGAACAACACGATGCAGTTCTTCACGGTTATCACCACGTTGTTCGCGCCGCTGACGCTGCTGACCAGCTGGTTCGGCATGAATTTCACGAACATGCCCGGCCTTGACTGGCGCTGGGGCTACGAAGCCATCATCGCCGTATCGGTAATCATCGTCGTGATCGAAATCATCATCTTCAAGCGCAAGAAGTGGCTGTAGTGCCTCACCCCCTCCCGCGCATCCAACGAAGGCCCAGATGGCAAAAAAGCATCGAATTCGGAAGTTGCCGCCTGGGATCGACTGCGAGCCGACCGTGCTCCGGATAACCACCCCGCATAATGCCTGATTGCGAAGAGCACTTCTTCTGGTGCCGCGCACGGCGCTTGCTCAAGGCTTGCGATGCATTCCGAATTCGATGCTTTTTTGCCATTTCGGCCTCGATCCGCTGCACGAGCGCCAAAGGGGCAATCTCGAACCGAAGGGGGCTGCGCACTAAGCCAGCCGCTAACGAAAGAAATCAGCTGTTTTTTCGTTACGCTGCGAAAAGGCCCCGCTATCGAAAGAAACCTTTCGTTAACGGGGCTGTATGAGGCAAGGGGACGGACGGCGCTTGCGTCGAGCCGTTACAGCAGCGGCGGTTGCTCGACGTGCGGGGGTTCGGCGGCTTTGGCGGCGGCCTCCGCGGCCCGTTCGGCTTCGCTTGCGCGCAACAGCTCGCCCAGCGTGGCGAAGTCGTTCTCCAGCGCCTCGCGCTTGGAACCGTCGTACAGCGCGGCCGCCGGGTGGAAGATGGGGAACACCTTGAACTTGCCGGCGCGCTGCACGGTGCCGTGCAGGCGCGTGATGCCGATATCCGTCTTCAGGATGAACTTCGTGGAGAAGTTCCCCAGCGTCACCAGGAACTCGGGATCGATGGTGCGCGTCTGCTCGCGCAGGTACGGCGTGCACAGCTCGATCTCCTCGGGACGCGGGTCGCGGTTTCCGGGCGGGCGGCACTTCAGCACGTTCGCGATGAACACGTCCTCGCGGACGAGCCCGGCGACGGCCAGCAGCTCGTTGAGGTACTTGCCCGCCGCGCCCACGAAGGGCTCGCCTTGCAGGTCTTCGTTCTTGCCCGGCGCCTCGCCGATGATCATGACGCGTGCTTCGGGATTGCCCACGCCGAACACCGTCTGCGTGCGGCCGTCGGCCAAGGGGCACTTGCGGCACCCTTCCACCTGCGCGCGTATCTCGTCGAGCGGAATATGCGGCTTGGTCATGCGAATCCCCTTTCCTACACGTACACGCGCGGCATGCGCAAGCTGAACCCGCAGGCCAGCTCGTAGTTGATGGTGCCCAGCGTGTTCGCCATGTCGTCGAGGGTGATCACGGAATCGCCCTCGCGTCCCACCAGCAGCACCTCGTCGCCAATCATCGGATCGAGCCGGCGCCGGCTGCCGTACACCCGCAGATCCACCTCGAACATGCACTGGTCCATGCAGATGTTGCCCACCTGATGGCAGCGCTGCCCCTTGAGGATCACGTCGGTGCGCCCCGACAGGCCGCGACGCAGGCCGTCGGCGTACCCCACGGGCACGGTGCATATCTTCACGCTGCCGGGACTGCGGTAGTTCATGCCGTAGCTCACGCCCTCGCTCATGGGCACGGTGCGCACGTCGGTGATGCGCGCGTGCACGCTCATGGCGGGGTGCAGGTCGATCATCGGGCGCGTGACGCCCGACGGATGCAGGCCGTACATGGCTATGCCCAGGCGCACCATGTCGAACTGCACGTCAGGATAGCGGATGGCCGCGGCCGAGTTCGCCGCATGCACGATGCCGGGGTTGACGCCTGCCGTGCGCAGCGCCGTGACGGCCTCGATGAACCGCTTCACCTGGATCTGGAAGTCCAACGTCTCCGCGGAGTCGGCCGTGGCGAAGTGCGTGAACGTGCCCACGAGGTCGAGCGCGCGATGGAAGCTCACCTGCCCCATGAACTCGACCACTTCGTCGTGGCGCACGCCGATGCGGTTCATACCCGTGTTCACCGCCAGGTGGTACGGAGCGCGCACGCCGTACGCGTCGGCGGCCTCGGCGTACTGGATGGCGAACTCGGAGGTATAGACGCTCGGCATGACCTTGTAAGCCAGAAGCAGCGGGATGGCCGTCTCGGGCGGCTGCGAAAGAACGAGGATGGGCGCGTTTACCAGCGCCTCGCGCAGCTCGATGGCTTCGTTCACCGTGGCCACGCCCAGGTAGTCGGCGCCGGAGTTGAGCGCGGTCTTGGCACAGCGCACCGCGCCGTGACCGTATCCGTCGGCCTTCACCACGGCCATGAGGCGCACGCCGTTGTCGATGCGCTGCTTGACGGCGCTCGTGTTATGACGGATGGCGTTGAGGTCGATCTCGGTCCACGACCAGCGGCGGTCGACGTCGGGAATGAGGCGCAGCTTGTCGGGGTCGAATTGGGCCGGCTCGCCGTCGGGCCGCGCGTGGTCGCGCGCGTACTGGAACGCGCCCTCCGCTCCGCTGCTGAACGCCGCCGTGGCCGCCTCGTACGCGCCCTTGTTGGCCGCGTTGCCCGCCGGAGGCTGCTCGCCTACGTATCGCGGCGTACCCATCGCCGCGCTCGCCGACACGAAGCCGTTGGGCCTGCGTTGCGAGAAACCGGTGAACCCGTTGGGAAGATCCTGTGCCATGCTCTACGCCTTTCAGTCGATCGGGCATCAGTATAGCACTTGGGATCGTGGCGAAGCCCGCCCTCATTCATGCAGCATGTCCAACAGCTCTTGACGACGGTGGATGTCGAGCTTCGTGTAAATGTGCTTCGCGTGCGTGCGCACGGTGTTCTCGCTGATGACCAGGCGCTCGGCGATGGCGGCCATGCTGTTCCCGCGCGCGATAAGCTCCATGACCTCCGTTTCGCGCGTCGACAACCCGTGCGCCTCCTGCAGCATGAGACATTGCTTCGACGTGCGATCGCGGATGACGCCCGCGTCTTCGGATGCCGAAGGGCGATTCCGTCGGCGCTTTGCCGCAGGTTTCGCCGCCTTCTGCTGCCGCGGCTCCTCCGGCGCGCCGACCGCCAGGAACTCGATGGGATCGGCCGTCACCGTGCCCTTCGCCGCCAGCGATTTGAACAGCGTGCCCGTGGCCGCCAGCAGCGTGAAGCCCAGCACGTAGCTCGATACCATGGCCACGATGAACAACCACTCGCGACCGCCGATCCACATGAAGTCGCTCACCCAGCCCAGCAAGAAGCCGGCGCTCTGCATGATGTAGGCCACGCCGCCGAAGAACCCGTAGATGAACACCGGGTTGATGCCGCGGTCGCGCGAGATCTGCGCGCACTGCATCATCATGAGCATCTGCACTAGCGAGAACACCATGTACGTAAGCGCCGCGAACAGGTTGAGATAGGTCGCACCCAAAAACGGCAGCAGCAAGAACCCCGTGATGATGAGCGGATACACCACACGGAACACCGAGGTCAGCCCGAACCGGAAGCTCATGCGGTACCACAGCACCAACAGCACCACCGCCGACACCAACGAGCCCAGCATCGACGCGCTGTTCACCACTGCGCCGATATCCTCGTGCAGAAGCGCGATGCCGCGGATGACGCCGCTGGCGAACGCGAGCGACCCCACGCACAGCGCACTGCGCCAATAGTCGGCCACCACCTGCCGATACACGCGCGGATGCTGCTGCGGCACGTCCTCGAACATAGGCTGGTCCACGTGCATCTCGCGCACCGAAAGCGCGATGCAAAGGCCGCACAAGGGCACGAACACGAGCGGTATGAGGAAAGCCGTCAGCGCGATGGGCACGAGGTACAGCGCAAAGTAGATGAGCGGCGCGATGGCCGTGCCCACGATGAGCCGCAAGTTGCCCTCGGCCGACGGCAGCGACGCGAAGTAGCGCTGCCATAGCATGAACATGCCCGCGCACCCGATGCCCAGCAACACGCCACCGGCGAACACCAGCGGGAGCGTGGCCGCCTGCACGTACATGGCCGCGATAAGGCAGGCCGACCCGGCGAACACCAACAGCGCGCTCAGCGACACCAGCATCACACGCGCGCCGCGCGGAAAGTAGTACGATCCGAGCATGCTGGCTACGAACGCGCCGCCGAACGCGAGCGCCTGGGCTAGGAAGAACGTGAGGGTGATCTCCGCCGTCTGGAATTCGAGCGGCAGAAACGGGAAGACACCGCCCCAAATGGACGTGGCGTTCACCGTGAGAAAACATGCGTAGCCCCAACTGGACACATGCATGCGCGATGAGCTTTGCTCCACGACCCCTCCTATCCCAGCTTGCACGACGCTTCGCATGGTAGCATAGCCGTCGGCTCCGAAACGGGGGATTCAGAGAATAGTGATGACTCCTACCTGGGGTTTTGTTCTTAAATCACATGACGAGTGTGATTCCCCCGCCAGCTGTTTCCGGTACTTTGGAACAGGCGAGAGGAACAATCGAAGCAAGAGGAGGGAACCATGACCATGAACGAATCGAGCGTATCGCGCCGCACGTTCGTCAAGGGATCGCTGGCCGGCCTGGCGCTTGCCGGCGCTGCCGGATCGACCGCGCTGTACGGCTGCGCGCCGAAGGACGAGAAGGGCGCCGCAAGCGAGGGCGCTGGCGCATCGACCGACCAGATCTCGTGGAGCCAGTGCAACGTCAACTGCGGCGGCAACTGCGTCTTCCAGTGGCACTCCCAGGACGGCAAGATCGTCTACATGGAGTCCGACAACACCGGCGACGTCGATCTGCAGGCGCGCGCCTGCCTGCGCGGCCGCTCCATGCGCCGTTGGATCAACAGCCCCGATCGTCTGACGAAGCCCATGAAGCGCGTCGGCAAGCGCGGCGAAGGCAAGTTCGAGGAGATCAGCTGGGACGAGGCCATCGACACCATCGCCAGCGAGCTGAAGCGCGTCATCGACACGTACGGCAACGAGGCCATCTACGTGAACTACGCCACCGGCATGTACTCCACCACCGGCAAGCAGCCGGGCCTGCGTCTGTTGGGCCTGCTGGGCGGCTACATCAACCAGGCGTACGACTACTCCACCCACATGCTGCAGGTCGCCCTGCCCTTCATGTACGGCAGCAAGTGCAGCCCGTACGACAACGTGCACGCCTCCTCGTTCTCCGAGGCCGAGCGCGCCTCCGACCTCGTGGTGATGTTCGGCAACAGCCCGGCGGAAACCCGCATGGGCGGCGCGAACGCCGTGTGGGACTTCGCGAAGGTGCGCGAGTCCGTCACCGGCCGCGGCGGCAAGATCGTGAACATCGACTACCGCATGAACGAGTCGTGCTCGGGGCATCCGGACGAGTGGCTGCCCATCCGTCCCGGCACCGACGCCGCGCTGGCGTCCGCCATCGCGCACGAGTGGATCGCGAACGACCAGGTGGACAAGGGCTTCCTGGACGAGTACTGCGTCGGCTACGACGAGGACACCATGCCCGAGAGCGCCAAGGGCCAGAACAAGTCCTACAAGGACTACATCATGGGCACCGGCTACGACATGGTAGAGAAGACCGCCGAGTGGGCCGCCCCCATCACCGGCATCCCGGCCGAGCGCATCAAGCAGCTGGCAGCCGACATCGCCGCCGCCGAGGCGCCGTTCATCTGCCAAGGCTGGGGCCCGCAGCGCCACACGAACGGCGAGGACACGTCGCGCGCCATCTGCATGCTGCCCGTGCTCATCGGCAAGATCGGCCTGCCCGGCACGAACACCGGCCAGCGCGAGGCCGAACCGCCCACCTATCTCGTGGGAAGCCTGCCGTTCGAGAATCCCATCAAGACGGCCATCCCGGTGTACCAGTGGATCAACGCCGTGGACCACGGCAAGGAGATGACGGCCACCAACGCCGGCATCGTGGGCGCCGACAAGCTGAACAACGACATCAAGTTCCTGTGGAACTACGCGGGCAACTGCATCACGAACCAGCACGGCGACATCAACTACACGCACGACGTTTTGGCAGACGAGAGCAAGCTGGAGTTCATCCTGGTGTGGGACACCGTGATGACCGACTCCGCCAAGTACGCCGACATTCTGCTGCCCGACGCCATGCGCTCCGAGCAGCTGAACATGCAGACGCAGGGCTACTCCGAATACTACACCGCCGTCGTCGTGGGCGGGCCCGCGCAGGAAGCGCCGGGCGAGTGCCGCTCCAGCTACGACGTGTGCGCCGACATCGCCGACAAGTTCGGCAAGAAGGACGCGTTCACCGAGGGCAAGACGCAGGAAGACTGGATCAAGGAGCTCTACGAGGCCGGCGCGAAAGCCGACGGCAACATGCCCACCTGGGACGAGATCAAGGAGCAGGGCGTGTACAAGCGTCCGCTGGAGCCGGCCATCGGCCTGGTGGACTTCCGCACCGACCCGGTGAAGAACCCGCTGTCCACGCCGTCGGGCAAGATCGAGATCTACTCCGAGCAGCTGGCCGAGATCGCCGCCACGTGGGAGCTCGAAGAGGGCGACGTCATCAACCCCATCCCCGTGTTCACGCCCGGCTTCCAGGGCTACGGCTCGGTGACCGACGAGTACCCGCTGTACTGCACGGGCTTCCATCACAAGAGCCGCACCCACTCCTCCTTCGGCTTCATCCCCGAGCTGGAGCAGGTGGCGCGCCAACAGCTGTGGATCAACCCCGCCGACGCCGAGTCGCGCGGCATCGCCAGCGGCGACACGGTGGCCGTGAAGAGCCCCGCCGGCGAGATCCGCATCGAGGCTTTGGTCACGCCGCGCATCATCCCGGGCACCATCGGCATCCCGCAGGGCGCGTGGCACAAGGCCGACATGAACGGCGACCGCGTGGACGAGGGCGCGTGCGTCAACACGCTGACCACGTACCGCCCGACGCCGCTTGCCAAGGGCAACGGCCCGGCGCACTCCATCATCGCCCAGATCACGAAAGCCTAACGGGGGGAGGACCACATGACTCAGTACGGATTTTTCTTCGACAGCACGCGCTGCACGGGTTGCCGCACCTGCGAGATGGCGTGCAAGGACTACAAGGACCTGTCCGCCACCATCGCATTCCGCAAGGTGTACGACTACGAGGGCGGCGCCTGGAGCGACGTGGGCGACGGCACCTTCACGTCCGACGCGTTCGCCTACCACGTGTCGCTGGGCTGCCAGCACTGCGCGATGCCGGCCTGCATGGCCAAGTGCCCGCAGGGTGCCATCGAGAAGGATACCAAGACGGGCCTGGTGCACATCAACCAGGAAAAATGCACGGGCGTGGGCGCCTGCGTGGAGACGTGCCCCTACAACGTGCCCATCGTGGACAAGGCCCTGGGCAAGGGCGTGAAATGCGACGGCTGCGCCGACCGCGTGGCCGAGGGCAAGAGCCCCATCTGCGTGGAGGCCTGCCCGTTGCGCGCGCTGGAGTTCGGCGACATCGAGGAGCTGAGGGCGAAGCACGAAGGAACGGTGGCAGGCATTGCGCCGATGCCGTCGCCCGACGAGACGACGCCCTCCATCGCAATCCTGCCGTGCCCGGCGGCGAAGGAGCCCGGCGACACCACTGGCGCCATCGCCAATGAGAAGGAAGTGACGGGCGTGGCCTAACCGGCATCCGCCACTCGAAGGGGCGCCGCAGGGGCGCCCCTTCGCATCTTCGAACGAAGGCCCCCTTCCCCAGGACGGGGCTTCCCCGCGCACGGCGCCGCCCGAACGGGCTCCGGGGAATCGACGGGCCTTCGTGGTAGAATCGTCTTCGTCTTCCATCGTTTCCGACCGAAAGCGGCATTATGCCACGGGGCTTCTTTTACGACAATACGCGCTGCACCGGGTGCAGAACCTGCGTCATAGCGTGCAAGGACTACCATGACCACGGACCGGACATGGCCTTCCGCATGGTCATCGACTACGAAGGCGGCTCCTGGCAACCCGATGTCGACGGGACGTTCTCGCAGGACGCGTTCGCCTACCACGTGTCCATCTCGTGCAACCACTGCAACAACCCCGTGTGCACCCGCGTATGCCCCACCGGCGCCATGCATAAAGACGAGCTCGGGCTGGTCTGGCCCGATGCCACCAAGTGCATCGGCTGCGGCTACTGCACCATGGCCTGCCCCTACCACGCACCGCATATCGACGCGCGCCTGAAACGCAGCAGCAAGTGCGACGGCTGCCGCGACCGCCTCGTCGACGGCGAGCAGCCTGTCTGCGTGGAAGCCTGCCCGCTGCGCGCGCTGGAGTTCGGGCTGACGTCCGAGCTGACCGACCGCCACCCCGACGCAGTGCGCTCCATCCTGCCGCTGCCGGACGAATCGGCCACGCGCCCCAACCTCCTCATCCTGCCGTCGCCTGCGGCCGAACGAGCCGAAAAGCAGGGAGGCAGCATCGTGAACCGAACGGAGCTTCATCTATGACCAGCGGATTCGACGCCTTCTCGCTGGGCCTGTTCACCTCGCTCGCACCGGCGGGCGTCGTTGCGTTCCTGGCACTCGCGCTCGTGCGGCTCTGGTCGCGCGACCGCACGGCCTCAGTGCGCATCGACCGTATGATCGCGCTGCCGTTCAGCGTGGTTCTGATCGGGTTCATCGCCTCGGCCACGCACCTCGGAACGCCCGCGAACGCGCTGCACGTGTTCTCGGGCGTCGGCCGCTCGCCGCTGTCCAACGAGGTTCTGAGCGCTGTCGCGTTCCTGTTCCTGGTAGGTTCGTACTGGATGATGGCGTTCAAGGAGCGCTTTCCCGATGCCGTGGCGAAGCCATGGCTGGCGTTGGCCTGTCTGGCAGGAATCGCGCTTATCGCGTGCACGTCCATGGCGTACAACGTGGACACGGTTCCTACCTGGGATACCGCATTCACGCCGGCGAACCTCGTGTTGGCAGCGTTGCTGGCAGGCCCTGTGTTGGGGCTCCTGTTCCTGGAGCTGGCGCAGGTGCGGCCGCGCGCGCTCGAGCGCGCGCTCGTCGTACTGGCGGCGCCCGCGCTCGTGGCGGGGACCGTCGTGCTCGCACTGCACCAGGAGAGCCTTTCCGCCATCGCGAACAACGAGTTCGCAGCCAGCACGCTCGCGCCTTCCTATCCTGCTGTCATCGGCGCGCATCTCATCGTAGGCGCGATCGCACTCGCAATAGCCGGCCTGTCGATGAAGCGCGTCCAATCCCGCCGCACGACACTCGCACTGAGAGCCACCGCCAGCCTGCTCGCGCTCGCAGCCGTCTTCGTCACCCGCATCGTGTTCTACCACCTGCACATGACCGTGGGATTCTGATCGAACAGTTCTCCCGTGTGGCAACACAGCGGTCGTTCGCCGACTTCCCTGATTTTGGCAAAAATTTCGAGGTAAGAAGATGTTAGCCAAGGAATACTTGCACTATAGGATGCCTTGCCCAGCTCGTTTCGACAATAATCCCAGGTCATGTTTTTCCATACAGCCTGAACCGTAGAGTTAGATGCAGATGACATCTTCCTACCTCGAAATTTTTGCCAAAATCCGACTCGCTACCGATACTATCGCTGCCCGCGCAAACAAAAACCGACTCCCCTGCGTACGAAGAAACCCTTACGATAGGAAAGTTCAGTCGCATACGTCAAACACCGCGGGGAAGCGGTTCCTAATGCCCGCCGCCGGCCATCATCTTCACGGCGTGCGGCAGGGCTTTCACCACGCCGTCCCAGTTCTCGCGGGCAGCCTTCTCGCTGCCGGGCAGGTTGATCACCAGGTGACGGCCGCGCTGCATGCACAGCGCGCGGGACAGCATGGCGTACGGCGTGATGGCCAGCGAATGCGCGCGCATGGCTTCGGCTATGCCGGGCACGTTGCGATCGCACGCGTCCATCGTGGCCTCGGGCGTCACGTCGCGCAGCGAGAGCCCGCTGCCTCCGCAGGTCAGCACCACGTCCACGTCCTGCTCGTCGCAGGCGCGCACAATGGCCGACGCGATGAACGGTCGCTCGTCGGGCACCACCACGTGGCTCTTGCACTCCCAACCGTTTTCGGCGATCAGCGTCTCCAGCGCTGCGCCGGCCGTATCCTCCTTCATGCCGCGCGTATCCGAGCACGTGATAATGGCGAAGGTGATGTTCTGTTCCATCTTACAAACTCACTTCCTCGGAAACGTCGAGCAGGACGCACTGCACAAGCGAGCCGGCAGTGCGAGAGTCGAGGCCTTCCGGCAGGATGGCCATGCAGTTGCTGCGCTGGATGACTCCGAACAGGCCCGAGCTCTGGTTCTTGGCGGGCGCCACCACGTATTCGCCCTCATCGTTCTTGTACAGCGTGCCGCGCAGGAAGATGCGGCGCGGGTCCTTCTTCTTCACGTCGCGCGATAGCTTCGCCATCACCGACGGGCGCTCGAAATGCGCATACCCTTGCATCTTGCGCAGCGCGGGGCGGATGATCATCTCGAAGCCCACGTACGCCGCCGCCGGGTTGCCGGGCAGGCCGAACACGGGCGTACCGCGCACGATGCCGAACGTCTGGGCCTTGCCGGGACGAATGTTCACCGTGGTCATCAGCAGCTCGCCCAACTCGGACACCACGGGCTTGATGAAGTCGAAGTCGCCGTTCGACGCCCCGCCGCTGGTCACGACGAAGTCGTACGCGTCCGCCGCCGCGGACACCGCCGCCGCAAGCGCCTCCTTCGTATCCTCCACGATGGGCAGGATGACGGGTACCGCACCCGCTGCTTGCGCGCAGGCGGCAAGCGCGTAGCTGTTCGAGTTGCGGATCTTGCCGGGCGTGGGCACGACTGTGGGATCCACCAGCTCGGAGCCGATGGAGATGACGGCCACGCGCGGACGCCGATGCGTCGGCACCTCCACGATGCCGCATCCCGCGAGGAACCCGACGCCGGCCGAGCCGATGACCTCGCCCTTCGACACCACCGTCTCGCCCGCCTTCGCCTCTTCCCCGGCCTCGCGCACGTTGGAGCGCACGGCGGTGGGGGCGGAGAACGCCACGCGGCTGCCGGGCTTGCCGTCGCCGGTCACCACGTCGACGATCTCGTATTTCACCACGGAGTCTGCGTCGTCGGGCATGGGCGCGCCGGTCATGATGCGCACGCACTGCCCGGCCTCGATAGAGCCTTCAAACACGTCGCCCGCCGCGATCTCGGCCACGACGTCCAGTTCGACCGGCGCTTCCTGCGACGCCTCGGCAAGCTCGGCGGCCCGAACCGCGAACCCGTCCATCGCCGAATGGGCGAACGGCGAGATGTCGATATCGCTCTTCAAATCGGCGGCGGCCACGCGGCCGACCGCTTCCAACACGGGCACGGTTTCCACCGGCAGGGGCGCCGCATGGGACAACACGAGCGCACGGGCCTCTTCAAGTGAGATCATTTCTGGCATGGTTGCACATCCTTTTCCTTCGTGCGGCTCATTATAGCGCTTGCAGTATAGTGTTGCGCAGGAAGTTTGGCAGCATCGGCAGTCGTACGCGGGCTTCAAGGGGGGGCGCTCCACCCAATCGCCATGATCTGACGATAGCCCCTCGCCCCCAGGTTCGCGATAATGGAAGGACACCGAACCCTCGCACACAAGGAGACGCCCATGACCTCAGAAGAAACGCCCCTGTACCACCGCGTGAAAGCCCATCCCACCGCCCGCATCGCGCCGTCGGCTGGCATCGTGGGCGACGTGACCATCGGCCGCGACGCCAGCGTGTTCGCCGGCGTGCAGATCCGCGGCGACGACGCGCCCGTCGTCATCGGCGACGAGTCCAACTTGCAGGAGAACACGGTCGTCCACGTGGATTTCGACGTGCCCTGCATCGTGGGGCCGCATTGCACCGTAGGCCACGGCACCATCCTGCACGGGTGCGAGCTGGGCGAAAACGTGCTGGTGGGCATGGGCTCCATCGTGATGAACCGCGCGAAGATCGGCGCGAACAGCCTGATCGGGGCAGGATCGCTGGTGACAGAGGGCAAGGAGTTCCCGCCGGGCAGCCTCATCATGGGCACGCCGGCGCGCGTGAAGCGCGCGCTGACCGACGAGGAGATTGCGTCCATGTGCACCTTCCCCGCCGACGACTACGTGCGCCAAAGCGGCGAAATGCTGGAGCAGGGAGTGCTGGAGCACCCCGCCCCCGACATGGACATGCACCGGGGAGCGTAGGGCAAAGCCTTTTCCCGCTCATGAAGAAGGGCTGCCCAAAGGCAGCCCTTCTCGTTTCGCGAAGCTAAAGAGCCGTCAAGCTCTCGCAACCGTTAGCGGTTGATATTGTAAAAGGCGTTCATGCCGGCGTACTGGGCGGCGGTGTCCAACTCTTCCTCGATGCGGAGCAGCTGGTTGTACTTCGCCACGCGGTCGCTGCGGCAGGGCGCGCCCGTCTTGATCTGGCCGGTGTTGCAAGCGACGGCCAGGTCGGCGATGGTGGTGTCCTCGGTCTCGCCGGAGCGGTGGCTCATGACGCATGCATAGCCGGCCTGCTTCGCCATCTCAATGGCCTCCAGCGTCTCGGTCAGGCTGCCGATCTGGTTCACCTTGATGAGGATGGCGTTCGCGCAGCCCAGCTCGATACCCTTGGCCAGGCGCTTGGAGTTGGTGACGAACAGGTCGTCGCCCACCAGCTGCACGCGGTCGCCGATGCGGTCGGTCAGCTCTTTCCAGCCGTCCCAATCCTCTTCGGCCATACCGTCCTCGATGGAGACGATGGGGTACTTGTTCACGAGCGCTTCCCAATAGTCCACCATCTCGGCGCTGGTCAGCTCGCGGCCCTCGCCCGCCAGCACGTACTTCTTCTTATCGGCGTCGTAGAACTCGGTGGATGCCGGGTCCATGGCGAACATGATGTCCACGCCGGGCTTGTAACCGGCAGCCTCGCACGCCTTCGTCACGTACTCGAGCGGCTCTTCGTTCGTCTTGAAGTTGGGGGCGAAGCCACCCTCGTCACCCACGCCGCCGCCGAGGCCCGCGTCATGCAGCACCTTCTTCAGCGTGTGGTAGATCTCGGCGCACCAGCGCAGCGCCTCGGCGAACGTGCTCGCGCCCACCGGCATGATCATGAACTCCTGGAAGTCCACGTTGTTGTCAGCATGCACGCCGCCGTTGAGGATGTTCATCATGGGCGTGGGCAGCAGGTGCGCGTTCGCGCCGCCGACGTACTTGTACAGCGGCAGCTCAGCCGACTCGGCAGCAGCCTTGGCGCAGGCCAGCGACGCGCCAAGGATGGCGTTCGCGCCCAAGGCACCCTTGTTGTCGGTGCCGTCCACCTGCAGCATGATGTCGTCGATAAAGCGCTGATCGTCGGCCTCGACGCCGATGAGCGCCTCGGCGATCTCCTCGTTCACGTGGGCGACAGCATCCAGTGTGCCCTTGCCGAGATAGCGGCCCTTGTCGCAGTCGCGCAGCTCGACGGCCTCGAACGCGCCCGTCGAAGCGCCCGACGGCACCGCGGCACGGCCGAACGCGCCGTCTTCCAGCACCACTTCAACTTCCACGGTCGGGTTGCCGCGCGAGTCCAGAATCTCGCGACCGAACACATCGATGATGACGCTCATGCATGCCTCCTAGTAGGTTTTCCCGCTTTGCCGCATCGCCACGGCAAAGATGCACTTCGCGGTAATCATAGCACGTCGGAAGCGCAGCGTTCGTCCCTTTGGCCGTTTTCCCGCCATTGTCGACAAGCGGTCGAGAGGGCGAAACGCGAGCCCTACCTCTTCAACGCGCTAGCCCGATCACGAAGCCCAGAGAAGGTGCGCGGCGTACTCGTACGAGATGATGCCCCCCACCTCCGTCTCGCGCCAGCCTCGCTCGCCATGGGAGAACTCGGATAACGCCGACGTTGAAGCGAAGCCGTTGGCGAACGAGCATACCGCGTCGAGCAGGCTCAGGTCGGATGCAGAAAAACAGATGGGATCCTCCGCGCGTCCCGCAACGATCACCTGGCCGTCGCCCTGTTCGCGCAATGCGAGCGCCTCGTCGTCGACGAGACCGGCAACCAGCAGCTCGAACTGGTCGGGAACCGGACCGAACGGCGCCTTCGCATAGCGCAGACCCGTGAAACCTTCCCCGCCGTCGCGGTAGGCAGCGAAATCCAGATAGAACAGCACCTTGTTCAGCTTCGTGCGATACAGATCGTGAACATGCCGGGCAAGGTAGACCACCGTCTCGCGCATGCGATCCGAATCGAACGCGCGCATGCCCGTATCCAGCGTCTTTTCCTTCGCGATCTCGTCCAGCACGTTGAGCCGAACCACCGCGTAGTCGACCCGGAAGAGACCGCGCTTCCGCACCGTATCGCACGCTTTGGCGCGCTCTTCGTCAGAAAGCTTGCGCGCGCCCCGTTCCAGGCACTTCAGCAAGAAGCGCGGATCGCGCGCGTTGGCTAGCAGCTGCGCATGGGAATCGGAAGCGAGGCACCCCCGCTCGTACCGTTGCAAGCTGGCCACGCCGATGTCGAGAATCGCCGCGAGCACTCGCTGCGAGAACCCGTATTTCTTACGCAGCGCAACGATCTCCTCGGGCAGCATCAGCCCCATCTTTTCTTGGTACGCGTGGTAGAGCTTATGAAGACCCTTATCCACGATCGGCGCCCATCCGATAGATTCACCGCATTTCGGGCAAACGTAATGTTCGATATCGGCCTCGACCGTCACGCCTCGGACTTGCTCGACATGGTGCCGTATCTCGTATGTCGCGTCAACTTCCTCCCAGCATTCCGGGCAAAGCAGCGATTTCGTGCACGTCATGTCACGATGCCTTTCTATACGGATACGAAAGAGGTCGTTCCGCCTCATGGAACGAAACGCAGATCGATTTCACCGTTCCCTGAATAACGTAGATCGCAAATTTTATATATGTTTCGAATTGCGCCACATAGGCTCCGAACACCCATAGATCATGAGGGCGACCTTTGTCGTCAGATAGCGGCCCCTCGCAATAGTCTTCGACTTCAAGCCCTCGCATAATCCGGCGCACGTCACGATAGTCGAATTCCACCAACCTCATGAAAGCCCTCGTTTTGCTGGATGGATTGTATTCGCCAGCGACAAAGAAATCGCAGGCTTCAACCTGCCGCACCAGCGCCAACACCGCTTCGATCTTCCAGCGTTCTGCAACCGTCCCCATCGCTCACCCCGCATCACATCATTTGATGTGATCAGTATACCATGAAAGCATGCCGAATGACATCAAATGATGTGATAGCACTACTACAGCCACACGGCCAGACCGATGCACGCCAGCAAGCCCACCGCCAGCACGAGGCCGCTGCGCCCCGAGAACGCGCGCGGCGCAAGCGAGGTGCGTTCGACATCAGGGGCGCCGTAGCAGCGCGCGTCCATGGCGACAGCCAGCGAATCGGCACGCCGGAACAACCCGACAAACAGGGGAATCAGCACCGTCTGCCACGCGCGCAGCCGTTCCCACAGGCTGCCCTCGGCAAACGAAGCACCTCGCGCCCATTGGGCGTCGTGCACGCGACCGAACTCCTCGGCCGTCACCGGGATGAACCGCAGCGCCAACGAGAACACCATGGCGATGTCGTCGGTGGGAACGCCCAAACGCTTGAGCGGCCTCAGGAAGAAGCCCAACGCGTCGGTCAGCTCGGTGGAAGTCGTCGTGTACGTGACCGTAAGGCTGGCCACCACCAGCAGCACGATGCGCACCGCGAAGAAAAGGCCACGCGCAAGCCCTGCCGGCACCAGCCCGAACGACCCGATCAGCGCCACCGGCTCCCATGCGGCGAGCACTCCCGCCGACACATCGCCCAAGGCCAGCGGAGCCGCGCTCGCAGCCTGCCCCACGTCAAGCGAGAACCCGTTGAACAGCACGGTGAACGCCACGATCACGTACACCGGCACGAGCAAACCGAAGAACCGTCGCGCCGGAATGCGCGACGCCGTCGCCACCGTGACGAACAGCAAAGCGCACAGCCCCAAGCCCATCCAAGAACGCACCAAAAACAGCGTGACGGAATACGCCGCAAGCAGCACGATTTTCACGCGTGCGTCGCACGCGTGCACAGCAGAGGTTCCGGGGATGTACGAACTGACGTTGATACGCATGCTGGCAGTATGCCACAACGGCGTTTCCCGCGCGACGACCAGGGTGACAATTCCGCGCGATCAGCGCGCCGGCTCCCCCTTCGCCTGCCCGGGCCGCGGCCTGTCTTCCCGGTAGAGCGCAAGCAGCGCCAACCCCACGAGCGAGCAAATCCCCACCAGCAGAAACGCACCGCGAAAGCCTTCGTCGACCGTGCTCTGGAACGTGCTTTCTATGTCGCCTGCCCGATCGTCGATGGCGGCGAGGTACTGTTGCTCCGCCGCGTCGACGGCTTCGGCCGGCATGCCCGCCGAAGCAGCTTCCTGTTCGATCTCGGTTTTTGCCAGCGTCTTCACGTTCGCGACGATCGTGGTCACATCCGACCCCTTCATCAGCTGTTGAAGATCGTCGGGCAACCCAGCGCCATCGCCTCCCTGCGCTTGCCCGCTCGCTAGCTGCGCAATCGATTGCCCGCCCGGCGCATCGGGCAGAACGCCCATGATGCGATCGGGAATGGCCATGCCCGCATGCGCGATGAACGCAACCAGCACGGCAGGCGCGACCGCCGTGCCCACCGAGCGCACCAGCGACAGCGTCGCCAGCGCCGAGTTCGCCTCGCGCTCCTTCGTCTTCGCCAGCATCATGTAGTTGAGCGGCGTTCCAATCGTGAAGCCCATCCCGATGCCGATGGCCACGAGGCTGATGATGAGCGTCGCCATATTCGCGAACTGCGTGGCCACCAGCGCCAGGAACATCGCTCCCGCAGCCGAAGCCGCCAGCCCGAACGCGAGCACCGCCTTCACGCCGAAGCGATCGATGAGCTTGCCCGACACCGGCGCTCCCACCCCGGCGAACGCCGCCAGCACGATGACTACGTAGCCGCCGCTGCCCGAGGGCAGTTTCAGCACGTTCTCGGCGAACTGCGGGATGAAGATGATGCCCATCAGGATGACGCCGGTGATCACCGACAGCACCAACGTGATCACGATGTCGCGGTCGCGGAAGTACGACAGGTTGAGCACCGGGTCGGCCGCGCGGCGCTCGATCAGCACGAACACCGGAAGCAGCACGACGAACGCGAGCAAGAACGGCCACACGTCAGACGAGGTCGCAGATGCTCCCAGATCGAAGAAATCGAGGTTCTTCAGTCCGTACAGCAGCGACAACACCATCGCCACCAGCACTGCAATGCCCCACCCGTCGATGGGCTTCACCTGCTCGGCTCGCGTGTTCGGCAGCACGAACAGCCCCGCCACCACGATGAAGGCGCAGATGGGAACGTTCACGTAGAAGATGAACTGCCAGTTGGCCTGCCCGAACACCGATAGGATCAGGCTGCCGGCCGACGCTCCGAAGATGTTGGCAATGCCGTACACGCCGCCTACCAGACCCAACGCCAGCCCGCGCTTCTCGGGAGGAAACGTCGTGCCGAACTCGGCCGTGGCAACAGGCACGATGCCGCCTCCGCCCACCGCCTGCACGGCGCGCGCGGCTAACAGCATCCAAAAGCTCCCCACGTCCTGCGCCAACCCGCATAGAAGCGACCCGACACCGAACAGCAGGATGCTCGCAAGGTACACGTACTTGCGTCCCGAACGGTCCGCCAGCTTGCCCATCACCGGAATGGCGGCCGCGTAGGCAAGCGTATAGATGGTGATGATCCACACGCCCATCTGCTCGCCGATGCCCAGATCGCTCTGGATGACCGTGCGGGCAGGCGTGACGATGCCGGTATCGAGCGCCCCGATGAACAGGCCCAGCAGATACACGGCCGCAACAAGCGCGAACCCCTTGCCGCGTCCGCGCGAGGCGGACGAAGCAGATGAGGAAGAAGACGGAGCCATGGCACGACCTTTCAAGAGTGAATCAACCGGCAAGAAAAAGCCCGCGGCGCTGGCCACGGGCTTCGGAGGATGCCGGGCGCGCTCGTTTCCAAGTGCGCCCGGGGCGAGGACGAAAGCAGCGTAAGAGCGCTTTCGCCCTCGCCGCTGACGGTCGAGCGCGTGAGCGCCTAGCGGCCTTCGCGAATGTTCTCGACACCCTGCTTTACGTTGTCCTTGGCATCGACGGCGGCATCTTTGATAGCCTCGCCGGCCTTGCCGATGGACTCTTTGACGGACTCCATGAATCCTTCGCCCTTCTCATCCTTGCGCTGCTCGTGCTGCTGCGCGCGCATAGCGGCCGCGGGGTCGCCCGTGCGCTGCGCTTCCTCGTGCTCGCGCTTCGCGGCGGCATCCTCGGCCTTGCGCTCGTTCATGCCGGCCTTGGCCTCGTGGTAGGCATCCTTCATGTTGTTCTTCACGTCGTGGCCCATATCCTTCGCGCCGTTCTTCATATCGACGGACGCGTCGCCCGTCTTGTAAGCCCGATCAACCATGATAGTTCCTTTCAGATAGAGGTATCGTTTTCGTGCTACGCTTCGTCGGCTTCGCCGGTGGTCTTGATAAGCAGCTCTTCCGTCTCGGCTTCGGCGCGATCGAAATCGAACGCCGTAGCCGCCGCCTCCACGGATTCCTTCTCGTTGCCATCGCCGTCGACGGCCTCGACGTACTGCTCGGCCTCGCGCTTCACTTCGTTTTCGATGCGCTCGAGGTCTTCGGCCGCCTCCCGATTGAGCTCGTCGGCATCATCCTTGTCGATGCGGACGTCTTCCTTCGTGGTCGTGCCATCCATGTCGGCTCCTTTCCATTTGCACGGCGCGAAGCACCGCGCTTTGCGTGCTGAGTTCATACCCCGATTGTACTGAGGAAGCCCTGCGCGCACGACCACCGCAGCGCTACGGTACTGAAACGGCTGCGCGACAGCGCATGGATGAGACATTAACCCTGTCCCTTTGTCTCATTTTCATCCTCTGAAAAGCAGAACGGGGACCCGCAGGTCCCCGTTCGGAAAAGCAATCTGAAAAGAAAAGGCTACTTAGCAGCCTCTTCCTCCTTGGCATCGGCCGTCTCGACCTCGGCGGCTTCCGCGTTCTCGGCGGCAGCCTCTTCGGCCTTCTCGGCAACCTCGACGGCGGCTTCCTCGGCCTTGGCCTCGGCGGCCTCCTCCTTCGGAGCCTCCTCCGCAGCCTCGACCTTCTTCGGAGCGGCCTTCTTCGTCGCCTTCTTGGCAGCGGGCTTCGGCTCTTCCTTCTTCTTCACGGGCTCGGTCACGAGCTCCATGATAACCATGGGAGCGTTGTCGCCCTTGCGGTTGCCCAGCTTCATGATGCGGGTGTAGCCGCCCTGGCGGTCGGCGAACATGCCCTGCTCGACCTTCTCGAAGATCTCGCGCACGAGTTCTTTGTCGCCCAGAGCCGCGATGGCCAGACGACGGGAATGCAGGTCGCCCTTCTTGGCCCACGTGATGATCTTATCCACGTTCGGACGGATCTCCTTGGCGCGGGACTCGACCGTCTTGATACGGTCGTTCAGGAACAGGGCGTTCACCAAGCTCTTCTTCATGGCCTTGGTGTGGCTGAAGTCGGTGCCCAGCTTGCGGCCCTTGTAGTTGTGTCGCATGATTCGTATCTCCTATAGCTTCAAATTGAGGTCCATGGAAATGAGCTTGTCCTTCACTTCTTCAATGGACTTCGCACCAAAGTTTCTGATGTTCAGCAGGTCGTTTTCGGAGAACTCAACGAGCTGGCGCACCGAGTGGATTCCGGCACGCTTCAGGCAGTTGTACGAGCGGACGGACAGGTCGAGATCCTCGATCTGCTTGTCCAGCTCGGCGTTGGACTCCTGGCCCTCCGGCGCGAAGATGGACGGGATTTCGCCCTCCTCCTCGTCGACAACGTCGGACAGGCTCAAAAACGCGCCCATGTACTGGTTGATGATGTTGGACGCGCGGCACACGGCCTCGGTGGGCGTGATGCTGCCGTCAGTCTCAACTTCCAGCACGAGCTTGTCGTAGTCGGTGCGCTGACCCACGCGGGTGTCGGTGACGTTGAGCGTGCAGCGGCGAACCGGCGAGAACAGCGAGTCCACATGGATGACCCCGATGGGATCCTCCGTGCGCTTGTTGCGCTCGGCCGACACGTAACCGCGGCCCACGCCGATGCGAACCGTCATGTCCAGCTGACCGCCGTCGGCGACCGTAGCGATGACGTGCTCCGGGTTGACCAGCGTGAACTCGGTGGGAATGTCGAGATCGGCACCCGTCACCGTGCAAGGACCCTCCGCCGACACATGCGCCGTGGCTTCCTCGATATCATCGTTCAGTGCGGAGAACACAAGACCCTTGACATTCAGGACGATATCGGTGATATCCTCGATGACGCCTTCGGCCGTCGTGAACTCATGCTGCACACCCTCGATCTGGATGGCGGTGGCTTTCGCACCATCCAGCGAGGAGAGCAGAACGCGGCGCATGCAGTTGCCCAGCGTGTAGCCGTAGCCACGCTCGAGCGGCTCGACTATGAAACGTGCGACAGTGTCGTTGACTTCTTCCGTTGTTACCGTAGGCCTCATGAACTCTGTCATGTGGGATAAGCCTCCTTACTATGCCGCGATTATTTCGAGTAAAGTTCGACGATGAGCTGCTCGCGAATGTCCAGATCGATTTGATCGCGCTGCGGAAGAGCAAGTACACTACCCTGAAGTTTCTCGATGTCCACCTCGAGCCATGCGGGCACCTGAACACGCTCGTTGGAGATGAGCGCGCTCTTGATGACCAGCAGGTCGGCAGCCTTCGGAGCGACGGCCACGAGGTCGCCCGGCTTGACGCGGAACGACGGGATGTCGACGCGACGGCCGTTCACGGTGATATGGCCGTGACGCACCTGCTGACGAGCCTCGGCGCGAGACTTCGCGAAACCGAGACGGTACACGACGTTGTCGAGACGGCTCTCCAGGATACGCAGCAGGTTCTCGCCCGTCACGCCCTTCTGGCGGTTAGCCATATCGTAGTAATGACGGAACTGCTTCTCCAGGACGCCGTAGATGCGCTTGGTCTTCTGCTTCTCGCGCAGCTGGTTGCGATATTCGCTTTCCTTGATGCGCTTCTTGCCGGCCTCGCCCGGCGCGTAGTTGCGGCGCTCGATCGCGCACTTCTCCGTGTAGCAGCGATCGCCCTTAAGGAAAAGCTTCGCCCCTTCACGACGGCACAGACGGCAGTCCGCTCCAGTATAACGAGCCATAATTCTTAGATCCTTTCAGTTACACGCGACGACGCTTGCGCGGACGGCAACCGTTGTGCGGAATGGGTGTGCAATCCTGGATGCTGGCGATCTCGAGGCCGGCGGCCTGCAGAGAGCGGATGGCCGTTTCGCGACCCGAGCCCGGGCCCTTCACGAACACGGAAACCTTGCGCAGGCCATGCTCCATAGCCGTCTTCGCAGCGGCCTCGGCGGCCATCTGCGCAGCGAACGGCGTGGACTTGCGCGAACCCTTGAAACCGACCGTGCCGGCGGACTGCCAGGAGATCACATTGCCCTGAGGATCAGTGATGCTCACGATCGTGTTGTTGAACGTAGACTTAATATGCGCAGCGCCGACGGCGATGTTCTTACGCTCGGAGCGCTTGATGCGCGTGCGCACGTTTTTCTTAGCTGCCACTTGAGACTACCTCACTTTTTCTTTCCGCCGATTTGCTTACGAGGACCCTTGCGCGTGCGCGCATTCGTGTGCGTGCGCTGTCCGCGAACGGGCAGGCCGCGACGATGACGGAGTCCACGATAGCAGCCGATCTCCATGAGGCGCTTGACGTTCTGGGAAACCTCGCGGTGCAGGTCGCCCTCCACCTTGATGTTCGCCTGAATGTAGTCGCGCAGCTTGGTAAGGTCATCCTCCGTGAGGTCCTTCACGCGGACGCTGGGATCGACGCCGGTTTCAGCGAGGATCTTCTTGGAGGTCGTCAGACCGATGCCGTAGATGTAGGTCAAGCCGACTTCAATGCGCTTGTCGCGAGGAAGGTCGACACCAACAAGACGTGCCATAGGTTATATCTCCTCTTTCTTCCTAGCCCTGACGCTGCTTATGGCGGGGGTTCTCGCAAATGACGAGCACCTTGCCATGGCGTCGGATGATTTTGCACTTGTCGCACATTTTCTTGACCGAAGGACGTACCTTCATAATCATTTCCTTTCGGTTAATGCGTTCTCGTATCTATATGTCACACCCAGCCGCTGGTGATAGCTTTCCTCTTTTTGCTGCTTGCGCAAGGCGCGCAAGCCCCTCTTCGCACACAAATTCTGCACAGGTTGACACGACCTGCACGCTTTTACGGTGCTATTTGAACCGGTACGTGATGCGTCCGCGGTTCAAGTCGTAGACGGACAGCTCGACCGTCACCTTGTCTCCCGGCAGGATCTTGATGTAATGCATACGCATCTTGCCAGAAATATGGGCCAATATCTTGTGCCCGTTTTCGAGCTCCACCCTAAACATAGCGTTTGGCAGCGCTTCGAGGACGGTCCCCTCGAGCTCGATAACATCTTCTTTGGTCAAAAGTGCTCCTTTAAGCATATCGTCGTTAAGCAGCAACCATAGATGATACCAAAAGTATTCGGTTATGTACACGAGAATTTGAGGACGCAGAATTCCAACAAACCTTCTGGTCCGAATGCTACCTGCTTGCCAGGCGTGCGGTCGTGCCGCGCAGCCCGCGTCTCAGAAACGGGGCCGCCAGGTATTCGCGCGAAGCGCAGCCGCCTTGTCGGCTTCGACGCAGATCGTGCGCACTGAGGCGCCCGCGTCTTCGGTATCGTTCTATTCTAGGCTATTACGCCGAAGGGTCAAGAGCGATTTTGGTCGGAGTTGGAAAGGTTGCCTTCCTGTTCCTCCAGCAACGAAGCCAGCTTGCGGTACGATACGATGGCTACGACGGAGTTCGCCAGCGCCTTGACCACGTTGAACGGCAGCAATGCCGGCAACACCAGCGAAGCAACCTGTTCGTAGGTGGCGCCCATGTACAGCGGCGTGACCACGAAGTTCAGGCAAATGGAAACCGCCGAGGACACCACCACGCCGGCAGCGCATCCCAGCACGGCGTGCATCAGGCACGGTTTCCGACGGTACACGGTCCCCACCACAAGGATAAGCGACACGGTGGCCATAATGTTCATGAACGCGCCGAGCGGATCGGTGACGAGGTGCGGTATCCATGACGTCACGGCCACGGCCACGCCGATCCAAGATCCGTACAAGATCGTAGCCAGCAGCGAGACGATGCCCGATGGATCGTACTTCAACCATTCGGCCCCGGGCACCACCGGCAGCTCGACGAAGCTGAGCACCATAGCCATGAGGATGAGCAGCACGATGGCGGCGACTTGCTTCGGCGAACGCTCCTGCCATCCGTAGGGCAAACTCTCCGCGACCATAACACCTCCTTAGTTCGCACATTATACGCTGCGAGCCACTTTGCGACCTTGCGGTCAAGCGACAAAACGAGCCGGCTGGAAAACAACCGGCTCGCTTGGGGACAAATACGATAGGCGAAACGCTCGCCTACGCCGTCTTAGCAGCCGCAACGGCGGTGTCGACGTAGCCGGCGGTATCGACGAGCGTGGCGCCCGAAACCGCGTCCGGGCCCTTCGCCTTCACGTCGGCGATCTTCTGTCCGGCCACAAAGGACTCGATAGCCGACATGGATTCGATCCACGGCGTAGTGGACTGGGCCTTTTCCTTCATGCTGGCGCTGTACATATCGGAGTTCACCGACTTGGACATGAGCGCCTTGCCCTCGGCGTACCCTTCGGCGAAGGCGGCGTCCGAATTGGGCACGGGCACCAGGCCGGCAGACGAAGCGTCGGCGAACTGGAACTCGTCGATGCTCGAAGCAACCAACACGTCCCCCTGCACAAGGGAAACGGCTTCCGCGAACGCCTTGTCACCGTGAGCAGCCGCGGTGGCGCATCCCATCTTGAGGTCGGAACCGTCGCCGGCATACGCACCCGTCGTGGTGATGTCGTCGCTCCCGGCGACCTCGGACACGAGCTTCAGATAGTTGGGCGCGTCCACGAGGGTGGCTCCCGTCACGGCATCGAGGCTCGTCTTCGTCAGATCGGAGGCCTTCTTGCCCACGCAGTACGCCTCTATCGCCTTCATCGACGTCAACCACGGCGTGGTGGACTGGGCTTTCTCCTTCATGCTGGCCGAATAGGCATCGTTGTTCACCGTCTTCGACATGAGCACCTTGCCCTCGGCGTACCCGTCCGCAAATCCAGCGTCGGAGTTCGGCACGGGCGTGATGCCCGCCGAATCAGCAGGCATGAACTGATAGTCATCCACGCTGGCGGCGAGGATGGTACCGTCTTGGGCCGTGGCGACAACCACGCTCGTAAAGCACTTGTCTCCGTGAGCGGCGCCGTAGCCGCGATGCAAGGTCGCAGTTTTGGCAGCGGTGTCGGGCGCGGTTGCAACTGCAGAATCAGCTTTCGCTGCAGCATCGCCGCCTGCGCACGAGCTGAGCGTAGCAGCACCGGCCGCGCCCAATGCGACCACGATGCTTCCCTTAAGAAAATCACGCCGCGAGACGTTCGTTTCCATAATGGCCTCCCTTGAATTCCCTCTAGACAACGGGGCAAACCATACGGATCAACACGAAGCAAATCCATCGTCAAAACGCAGGAAATTGCATTCCGTCCGAGATTGCGCTTCTAAACGAAAAGGGGGAGAAGCCCTAAACGCCCTTGTCGGGCCCGTCGCCTTCATCATCGAGCAACTTGAACAGCTCCTCGCGCGACGAGACCCCGAGCTTGCGGTAGATGTTCTTGCGGTGGCTTCGCACCGTGGATTCCGCCACCGTCAACTCATCGGCGACGAAGCTTGACGTGTGGCCGCGACCCAGCAGAAGCAGTATTTCGGCCTCGCGCGCAGTCAGGCGGTACTCGTCGGACAGATCGGCGCAACGACGGTTGTAGCCCTCCTGAGCTCCGAGCGCGTTCGACTCTACGGCATCGATGCCCTCGAGCATAACGCGCCACAATCGCGAGCTGGGAGTGACCATGAGCGCGATCGCCATCACCACGAACAGCACGATCAGCACCTGGTACTGGCATGCAGCTAGCACGCCCGTGTTCATGTTGGCGTCCGACAGCAGGCACACCAGGCACCCGACGATGACCATGATGCCTCCGGCCGGCAGAGCGAGCGAGCGCATGCGACCCGCCATCGCTACCAGCATCGCCGACATCACGAGCGCATAGATGGCGCAGAACGAGAGAGAGCCAACCGCCATCACCGAGCGTTGCAACGGAGGTTCGACGAACGCCGTGGCCGCGAACACCGCGAAGGCCACCAGCGGCAGGAAGAAACGGTACGAGAAGTTGATGAGCGCCTGATCGGTCTTCATGCGAATGAGGGGCACCATGACCGCCACGGCCAGCACGCCCGCCAAAGCCAGCGGAGCGACACCCCAATCCATGGTTCGCACCAGGCTATTGTCAGCCACGAACAGCAACAGCATGGCGAACGGCATAACGGCGAAGAACAGCGCGCGAGCGAGTGGGGTTTTGAAATCACCCGTCCCCTCCACCACCGACACATCGAGGTGCCCGAACACGTCCCGCCAGTTCACCCCTGCCTGCGCCGAACGCTCGTCCTCTCCCTCTGAGCGGAAGAACAACCGCGCGCACCCTACGACGGACAGCGCCGCCGCCACGGTGAGCACCGTCCGGGCAGGCGTCGCGCCCAGCATGGGCAGCAGCGACGCGCTTGCGAACAGGACGCAGCCGGCGACCCACGCCACAACGAGCGCGCGCCTGAACTCGAGCACATGCAGCCGGCTCATCCACACCAGGCACATCACGGCAGCGCCGAAACCCATCATGAGACCGCTGCCCGCTTCCACGACGGAGCCGTCGAGCGCGCCGAAGCTCCACAGGTCAAGCAGGCCGTAGCCGATCGCATAGCACGCCAACGCCAGCAGCATGATAGTGCGGCTCACACGCGCATGCGCCGTTTTCAGCAGGCAGATGAACAAAAACGCGAGCGCCGTGAACATGGCCGCCAGCGACAACGCGGCCGAAAACGACACCGAAGGCAGAAACGACCAGGAAACGGCAACCGACGACGTCATGCCGCGCCACTGCTCCAGCACGGGGAGGAACAACGGCACGCTCATGCAGAATGCGAAAAAGGAAAGCGTGTCAAGCAGGTCGAACCGTTTGATAATGCCTCGTTTTTCGAGTCGTATCATGTTCCTTCTCTCCACCGTCCGCACGTCCCGATCGCCCGCTGCGCCGCTCATGCACACTGCCCTCCCTCAAACGCCCGTAGAAAGTATACTGTCTTAGTAGCGTATTTGCGAATGTAATGTACTTGGAGGCAATGGCATGGTTTCTCGGAATTTCTTCCGCTTCAACACCACGAACATCATCAGCGCAGAAACCGACAACGAGGACATCCTCGACGAAGCGGTGGAATGGTGCGACCGCTACGAGCTGCTGTTCTCGCGCGTAGACCCTGCAAGCGAGCTGTTCCGGCTGAACAGCGCCGAGGGGCGCCCCACCGCGGTGGATGCCGAGCTAGCCGCGTTCATCGAGACGGCGCTGTCGTACTGCCGCGAAGTCGACGGGTTATTCGACGTGACTATGGGAAGCGCCACGCAGCTGTGGAACTTCAAGGATTGCATGATTCCCGCGCGCGATGACGTGGCCGCGGCGCTGCGGCACGTGGATTATCGCGGCGTCATCGTGAACGATGCCGTCGTGACGCTGCGCGACCCGCTGGCCTGCGTCGATTTGGGCGGCATCGCGAAAGGCTACATCGCCGACGGCATCCTCGCGCTGCTGCGCGAACGCGGCGTGGAACACGCGCTGGTCAACCTCGGCGGCAACGTGGCCGTCATGGGCGGCAAGCCCGATGGAGCACCGTGGCGCGTGGGCGTCCGCCGTCCCCTTCCCTCCAGCTCGATGCCGCTGCTTGATTCGTTCGCCGTCCTGGCCCTGCGCGATGGCTCGGCCGTGACAAGCGGCATCTACGAGCGCGCCTTCGAGCAGGACGGGAAACTGTACCACCATATCCTTGACCCGCGCACGGGCTTCCCCGCCGAAACCGACCTGCTGAGCGCCACGGTGGTCGCGCAGAGCTCGCTCGATGCCGACGGGTACACCACCGCGCTTATCATGATGGGAGCCGATCGCGCACTTGCGTTCGCCGAGCAGCATCCGGCGCTCGAAGCCGTGCTAGTCACCACCGAGGGCGATGTGCTGGCCACCTCCGGCATCGGTGATCGCGTACTGTTCGAGCTGCTGGGATAGCAAAACACGGCACGCATGCGAAAAGCGCGCAAAGTGGCTGGGCCACCAGGATTCGAACCTGGATAGCTGGTACCAAAAACCAGAGTCCTGCCGTTGGACGATGGCCCAGTCTGAAACAGAAGCGCCCGCGATGCGGCGCGCTAAGAACAATCGCATGCCGAGCAAACAAAAATGGTGGGCCGTGAGGGAGTCGAACCCGCGACCTTGGGATTAAAAGTCCCCTGCTCTACCAGCTGAGCTAACGGCCCACGTTCGCAGCAATGCGCGAGTACTCATTTTAGCTGGGCGGGCAAGGCGGGTCAATGATTATGTTGACGAACACCAGTCATACATCTAACCGCACGCAATACCGTCTATCCATTGCCACCATACCGTTATTCAAACCGAAACAATTCGTACTACAATCGAAGAGGAACCGAACGCCCACCCCTCTGTAGAAAGGCCGTGATGCCTCATGTGGTGCTCCAAGGTCCTGGTTGCCTACGACGGCTCCGCTCCCTCCGCTAAAGCGCTCCATCTAGCGCGTTCCATCGGCGCGCAGGACGAGAGCGTCGAGCTCGTGTTCGCCCATGTGGTGAAGCTGTACGGCCTGGGCACCGGCGCCGAAACCGTGCTGCTCGACGAGGCGAAGAAGGTGCTGGTCGAAATGGAGCAGCTTGCAGACGAAGTGCCGAACAAGGCGCACGCCCACCTGCTGAAGGGCAGCTCGCCGGCCGATCTCCTGCTGAAATGCGCGCAAGACGAGGGCTGCGACCTCATCGTCATGGGCAGCCGCGGCCAGGGCGGCGTCAAAGGCTTCCTTGGCAGCGTCAGCTACGCCGTGGTGCAGGGATCGCCTATCGCCGTGCTCATCGCGAAGGACGCTCCCGCCGCAGCGACGAAAGCCGGGGCGACCGATTAGCATGCCTGCAATTGCACGAGAAAAGCTCTGGACGAGAGATTTCGTATTCGGAACCGCCGTGAACTTCCTGATCATGGTGAACTACTACGGGCTCATGGTGGTCGTAGCCGACTACGCCATGAAAACCTACGATGCGCCCGCAGCCACCGCCGGCCTCGCGGCCAGTATCTTCGTCATCGGCGCGCTGATAGCCCGCCTCTTCAGCGGGCGCATCATGGATCGCGTCGGTCGCAAGCGCTTGCTTATCATCGGTGCCGTGCTCGAAGTGGCGTTCTCGGCGCTTTACCTTACCGGCCTGGGATTATGGCTGCTGTTCGCGCTGCGCCTGCTGCACGGCATCGCGTTCGGCACGTGTTCCACCGCCATCGGCACCATCGTCACGGCTCTTGTGCCGGACAACCGCAAAGGCGAAGGCGTGGGCTACTATATGCTGTCCGTCACCCTCGGCGCGGCAATCGGGCCGTTTCTGGGCATGTTTCTCACGCAGAACGCCGGATTCCAAACGTTGTTCCTCGTAGCCGCCGCCGTAGCTCTGGCTTGCTTGCTAGCCGCCACGCAGCTGCGCGTGCCGAAAAACCCTGTATCGGCCGAAACCGTGGCCCGGAAGGCGAGCGACATCGCCCGCGACGAACGCATCGAGCAGGCGGGCGGGTTCCGCGTGCCTCGTCCGAGCCTGACGAACTACCTGGAATCCAGCGTGATCCCCATCGGCGCCGTATGCGCGCTGCTGTTCTTCTGCTATTCCAGCCTGCTTGCGTTCCTCACGCCGTTCGCGGCCGAAAACGGGCTCGAAACGCCCGCGAGCTTCTTCTTCGTCGTGTACGCCATCGCCACGTTCGTCACACGGCCGTTCACCGGCAAGCTGTTCGACCGCAAAGGCGACCGCGTGGTCATGGTGCCCGCGTTCATCGCCTTCATCGTCGGCATGGGACTGCTGGCCACCGTCTACCAGCCGACGGCCATGCTGATCGCGGCAGCGTTGCTGGGCTTCGGCGTAGGGACGGTTCAGGCAAGCGGCCTGGCTCTGGCGGTGCGCCTCGCCCCCGACGATCGACTGAGCTTGGCGAACTCCACGTTCTACATCTTGCTGGACATCGGCGTGGGCGTGGGCCCGCTGCTTTTAGGCATCGTGCAGCCGCTGTGGGGCTATCGCGGCCTGTTCGAGGCCATGTCGCTAGTCGCCATCGTGGCGCTGGCAGCCTACCTGCTAGTGAGCCGCAAGAAAGGCACCATGCGCCGCAAGCTCGAAGAAGCGGAGAAACGGTAGGGCGACGGATCGTTCAGCGGCCATTTCAACGAGCGACCGTCCGCCACGATCGCCCCTCCAAGCTCTTCCGAACCCCTTCAAACCACGGAGGCTCCGTCGCACACGACGGAGCCTCCGTTTGCATTTGGAATCTGGAGAGGATTACCCCTCGGCAGGCTGGAACGTATCTTTATCGGGCGCGAAGGACTGCATGGCCTCAATGGTGCGGGCGAACAGCTCGTCCAGCTCCCAGCCCAGCATTTCGGCGCCGGAGCGGATGACGTCGCGGCTGACACCGGCGGCGAAGCGCTTGTCCTTGAACTTCTTCTTCAGCGACTTCACTTCGAAATCCATGACGCTCTTCGAGGGGCGCATCACTACCGCCGCGCCGATGAGACCGGTCAGTTCTTCGGAGGCGAACAGGATCTTCTCCATCTGCAGCTCGGGCTTCGGCAGCTCCGGGTTGAAGTCGGAGGTGTGGCTCTGGATGGCGCGGATGAGCTCGGGCGAGCCGCCAGCGGCTTCGATGAGCGGCGCCGCGTAGATGGTGTGCAGCTCGGGCTCGTCGTCGTGCTCTTCCCAGTCGAGATCGTGCAGCAGCCCGACGATACCCCAGAACTCCTCGTTCTCAGGATCGAACTCGCGCGCGAAATAACGCATGGTCTGCTCAACCGTCTCGCCGTGCTCGATGTGGAACGGATCCTTGTTGTGCTCCTGCAAAAGCGCGAACGCTTCGTCGCGCGTCAGGCCGGCCTCGAGTGTCGCCATGATGCTCTCCTTCTCGTCTTCGATTGGATGCTCTTCGCTATGCTACCCCATAGGGCGCGCGAAGTCAGCATGGCAATCCGTTCGAACGCACGCCTAGAACACGATGCCGAGCGCGTTCGCCAACAAACCCCAGATGACGCCCATCGCGTACAGCGCCACGATGATGGCGATATTCTCTTTCAGATGGCGGTTCGTGCGAACCAACACCAGCAGGCCCACGCCCGCCGACACGAGCAAACCGGCCAACATGGCGCCCGAGCCCAGCACGCCTTCCACGTACAGCTGCGCGATGACGATGCTGGCCGCGCAGTTCGGCACGAGACCAACCAACGCCGAGCCGAACACCGACAGCGCCGGGTTCGCGCCGAGGAACTCGGCCAGCACGTCCTCGCCCACTACGGCAAGCAGGCCGTTCAGCGCTAGCGTGATGAGGAAGATGAACAGGGTCACCTGCAACGTATGTTTGAGCGCGCTTCTCAGGATTCCGCCTTCGCCGTCGTGGCAATGGCAATGCTCCTGCTCACATAAGTCGTGAATATGCAGCGGCATGTCGATGCGGCGCGCGATGCGAAGGCCGGCATCCACGAGGAAGCCCATGATCATGCCGATGATGATCTTCGCGCCGATGATTTTGAAAATGACGTCGGGCGGCACCTGCTCGGCGATGAAGATGGGCAGCATCTCGTCCGACGTAGAGAGGAACACCGCGAACAGCGTTCCCAACGTGATGACGCGCCCAGCCCACAGCGTCGCGGCAGCCGCGGAGAAGCCGCACTGGGGCACTACGCCAACGACGGCACCGATGAACGGCCCTGCCGCGCCGGCGCGCTGAATGGCAGCCTCGGCCTTCCCACCCGTCTTATGCTCAAGCCACTCCATGGCCAGATACGTGACGAACAGAAACGGAATGATGTAAAGCGTGTCCTTGATCGCGTCTGCCAGCACGTCAAACGCTATATGCATGATTTCTTCCATAACAACGTATTGTAATCCAATCAAGGTTCTGTAACAGCATCGTCGCCGAACGGTCACCAAGAGACCCACGCCCCCAGAACGCGCGAAGGCCCCGCCTCCCGAGGGGGGCGGGGCCTTCGCATGCCGAAACGCCCTCCGCGAGCGCGACGCCCTATCCTCCCACAGCCTGACGCTGCAGTACTTTCGGCGATGGCGGGCTTAACTTCCGGGTTCGGAATGGGACCGGGTGATCCCCGCCTCCATGGTCGCGCTCGCGCAGGGCGTTCCCGCGCGGGCCTGTATGGCCCCGGCAGGGCCGCGGGATCCCCCCGCGCCACCCTGGCGGTTGCACAGCGCTCGTGACTTTCGATCGCACAACCCGAGGGATATGCATGCGAAGAAGAGCTCGGGCTATTAGTACCGCTCGGCTGAGGCGCTCGCACGCCTTGCACCTGCGGCCTATCGACCAGGTGTTCTGCCTGGGCCCTTACCGGAAAGAGGACTCATCTTGGAGACGGCTTCCCACTTAGATGCTTTCAGCGGTTATCCGTGCCGGACGTAGCTAGGCAGCCGTGCCGTTGGTCGACAACTGCTGCACCAGAGGTCCGTCCACCCCGGTCCTCTCGTACTAGGGGCAGACCTCCTCAATCCTCTTGCGCCTGCGGAGGATAGGGACCGAACTGTCTCACGACGTTCTGAACCCAGCTCGCGTACCGCTTTAAATGGCGAACAGCCATACCCTTGGGACCGACTTCAGCCCCAGGATGCGATGAGCCGACATCGAGGTGCCAAACCTTGCCGTCGATGTGGACTCTTGGGCAAGATCAGCCTGTTATCCCCGGAGTACCTTTTATCCGTTGAGCGACGGCCATTCCACTCTGTGCCGCCGGATCACTAGAACCGACTTTCGTCTCTGCTCGGCTTGTGGGCCTCGCAGTCAAGCCCGCTTGTACTCTTGCGCTCTGCGAACGGTTGCCGACCGTTCTGAGCGGACCTTTGCGCGCCTCCGTTACGTTTTGGGAGGCGACCGCCCCAGTCAAACTACCCGCCTGACACGGTCCCCCCGCCGGATCACGGCCGGGGGTTAGATCGCCGACGCGACGAGGGCAGTATTCCAAGGTCGGCTCCGCCCGGGCTGGCGCCCGGGCTTCGCAGCCTCCTGCCTATCCTCTACGCGCCGAGCCAACGATCAATGTCAAGCTGCAGTAAAGGTTCACGGGGTCTCTCCGTCCTTCCGCAGGTAATTCGCATCTTCACGAATAATACAATTTCACCGGGTCCATGGTTGAGACAGCGCCCAAATCGTTACGCCATTCGTGCAGGTCGGAACTTACCCGACAAGGAATTTCGCTACCTTAGGACCGTTATAGTTACGGCCGCCGTTTACTGGGGCTTGGCTTCAGAGCTTCGCCTTGCGGCTGACCCATCCGCGTAACCTTCCAGCACCGGGCAGGCGTCAGACCCTATACGTCGCCTTACGGCTTTGCAGAGTCCTGTGTTTTTGATAAACAGTCGCTTGGGCCGTTTCGCTGCGACCCCCGGCCGCTCGGGGAGCAAGTCCCGTCACCGCCAGGGGCACTCCTTCTCCCGAAGTTACGGAGTCAGTATGCCGAGTTCCTTAACCATGGTTCTCCCGATCGCCTCGGTATGCTCTACCTGCCCACCTGTGTCGGTTTTGGTACGGGCGCCTGCGTCCCTTCCTAGAGGTTTTTCTCGGAAGCATGGGCTCGCCGACTTCAGCATAAGCTTTCGTCTCGCGTCTCAGGATATATGCGCCGCTGATTTCCATGCGATGCTCCCTACGCGCTTTCACGGGGACGTCCAGAACCCCGCTCGGCTACCCTTCTCCGTCACCCCGTCGGTGATAGCGGTCCGCAGGCGGTACAGGAATGTCCGCCTGTTGCGCATCGGCTACGCCTCTCGGCCTCGCCTTAGCTCCCGACTGACCCTGGGAGGATTAGCCTTGCCCAGGAACCCTTAGGCTTACGGCGGCGGCGTTTCTCGCGCCGCTCTCGTTACTCATGCCAGCATTCTCACTTCCCCGCGCTCCACCGAGGGTCGCCCTCTCGGCTTCTCCGCTGCGGGGAAAGCTCCCCTACCACTAATATAGATTAGTCCGCCGCTTCGGTACCATGCTTAGCCCCGTGAATTGTCGGCGCATGTCCACTTGACCAGTGAGCTGTTACGCACTCTTTAAATGCATGGCTGCTTCTAAGCCAACATCCTGGTTGTCTAGGCAAACGCACATCCTTTGCCACTCAGCATGGATTTGGGGACCTTAGCGGGCGGTCTGGGCTGTTTCCCTCTCGAACACACAGCTTAGCCCACATGTTCTGACTCCCGGCCTCTGATCCGGCGGCATTCGGAGTTTGGTTCGTGTCGGTAGGCGGTGAAGCCCCCTCGACGATCCAGTGCTCTACCGCCGTCGGAGAACGGCCGAGGCTAGCCCTAAAGCTATTTCGGGGAGAACGAGATATCTCCGGGTTTGATTGGCCTTTCACCCCTATCCACGGGTCATCCCCTCCGTTTTCAACCGAAGTGGGTTCGGCCCTCCACGGGGTCTTACCCCCGCTTCAGCCTGCCCATGGATAGCTCACCCGGCTTCGCGTCTGCAGCATGCGACTCATACGCCATCTTAAAGGCTCGCTTTCACTGCGGCTCGGTTCAAACCTTAACCTCGCCGCATACCGCAACTCGCTGGCTCATTCTACAAAAGGCACGCCGTCACCCCGCTCGGGGGCTCCGACTGCTTGTAGGCGCACGGTTTCAGGTACTGTTTCACTCCCCTCTCGGGGTGCTTTTCACCTTTCCCTCACGGTACTGGTTCGCTATCGGTCACAGGAGAGTGTTCAGCCTTGGAGGGTGGTCCCCCCAGGTTCGCACCGGGTTTCACGTGCCCGGCGCTACTCGGGCGCCGCACTCGCAGTCCGCGCGGATTCGCGTACGGGGCTCTCACCCTGTTCCGCCGGCCTTCCCAGGCCGTTCCGCTTCCGCGCGGATTTGTAACTGCGTCCATGGT